>Ga0102592_1000042_pt1 | contig 449075 bp, 401 predicted proteins | sample AraplaCol_mMF_r2_FD_76861 | JGI IMG/M metagenome (GOLD analysis project Ga0102592, IMG submission 76861) | Arabidopsis root microbial communities from North Carolina, USA - plate scrape MF_Col_mMF_r2 (SPADES assembly) (version 2) | ecosystem: Host-associated > Plants > Roots > Endosphere...
CATGACAACCCCTCGCCCTGCGGGTACGCCGGTCGATCCCCCGCGGGGATTGCGGGCCGGCTTGGGGCGGCCCGGCGCTCGGCCCGCTCTCGCGCGTCTCCACGCCGCTCCCGGATTCCGCTGCGCTCCATCCGGGCTACAAGCTTCGTAGCCCGGATGCCAATCCGGGGATCCTGATCACGGGCACCGCAGGTGCCCGCACTCGATCACGGCGTCGCGGTATGCCACACCCCGTTGAACCCATCGCCCGTGCGGTCGCCGGGCTTCGTGTCCTTCGCCCAGTAGTACAGCGGCTTGCCCTTGAAGGCCCACTGCTTGCGCCCGTCGTCGCGCACCACCACGCTCCAGTCGCCGGCGGCCTTGGCCGCATCGTCGGCAAGCAGCGGCGGCCAGTTGGTCGCGCAAGGCCCGTTGCAGACGCTCTTGCCCGCGTTGGCGGTGTCCCGGTCGAAGGTGTAGAGCGTCATGCCGTTCGACCCGACCAGCGCCCCGCCGGAGGCCTTCGCCGGGGGCGGCGGTCCCATCATCGAGGACATCGACGAGCAGGCGGCCAGCAGCAGGGCGCCCGCGAGCGGCGCGAGGGTGGAAGGGAATCTCATCGGGGTCTCCGTCGGGTGGTTGCGGGATCCCCTGTGTACGCCGCGGACGGCGACCCTATTTCCGCACGGGTGATTTATTTCTTCGCCAGCGCCGGCTCCAGCAGCTCCACCAGCAGCCCGGTCATCCCGCCTTCGTGCGCCGACGCCCGCTCGCCCAGCGCCTTCGCCAGCTCGGACGGCAGCTTGCAGGCGAACGGCACCAGCCCGGCCGCGGCATCCCGGCGACGCTGCTCGCGCTTGTCGACCACCTCGCCCGCGTCCTGGCCGAAGCGCCCGGGCACGCCGCCCGCCTTCATCTGGCCGGCAATCTTCAGGCCGAGGTTCTTCGCAAGGTCGAATTTCTTCTGGGTCATGGCGGGAGGCGGAGCACGAAAAGACGACATTGTCGCCCGGCATGGACTGAGAACGAGTTCACGCTTCCGCGCAAAACCCGCAAACGGGGCGTTGCATAGTTGCCCGCAGCAGGCCTTGGCAGTGAGTGCATGCCTTGTGTTACGTCACGATGCAGATACATTTCGGTGACGGAACCATCGACGATTCGTCAACGCCATCACATCCGTTTGATGGCGTCCGCTCACAACCCTGGAGAACCCCGCATGCGCATCTTCCGTCCCGCCCGGCTGTCATCGGTCGTGGCCGCCGCCTCTCTCACCCTGCTGGCGGCCTGCGGACCGAGCATCCCGCCGAGCATCAAGATCGGCGTGGCCCAGCCGCTGTCCGGCCCCTCGGCCGCCCGCGGCCAGGACCTGCTGAACGGCGTCAAGATGGCGGCCGACGAGTTGAACGCGGCCGGCTTCAAGGTCGCGGGCAAGCCGGTCAAGATCGAGGTGGTGGCGGTCGACGACAAGGCCGACAAGGAGACGGCGAAGAAGGTGGCCCAGGAGCTGGTGGACCAGAAGGTCACGGCCGTCATCGGCCACCTGAGCTCGGACATCTCCGAGGCGACGATCCCCATCTACAAGGCCGCGAACATCCCGCAGCTCTTCACCTCGTCGGCGGTGGACCTGTCCAAGCAGGGCGACGGCAACATCTTCCGGCTGGTGGCGAACGACGGCCTGCAGGCGCGCGCCATCGGCGGCTACATCTCGGAAAGCCTGAACGCCAGCAACGTCGCGATCCTGTACGAGGACACCGCCTTCGGCCGGCCGATGAGCAAGGACGTGAACGAGTCGCTCAACAAGTACAAGAAGAAGGTCGTGCTGAACGAGTCGGTCAACAACAAGACCACCGACTTCGCCGCCTTCGTCGCCAAGCTGAAGGCCGCGCCGCCGGACGTGCTGGTGGCGGTGCTGCGCGACAACCAGCTGCTGCCGCTGTTCGAGCAGATGAAGGCCGCCGGCCTGTCGGGCCTGCCGGTGCTGTCGACCAACTCCTCCAAGACCGAGAAGCTGGCCAAGGCGCCGAACGACATCAGCACGCTGTACGTCACGTCGAGCGCGCTGGAGCCGCGCGAGTTCGCCGCCGGCACCGCGTTCCTGAAGAAGTTCCAGACCGTCTACAAGGCCGATCCGGTGTGGGGCGCGCACTATGCGTACGACGCGATGTACGTCATCGCCGATGCGCTGCGCCGTTCCGACAGCGTCGACCCGGTCAAGCTGCGCGAGAAGCTGCACACCATCGACCCGGTGTCGCCGGTGACGAGCTCGATGCGCTTCACCGCCGACGGCGAGCAGGCCTACGGCGCGATCACGGTGTACCGCCGCCGCGACGGCCAGTGGGAACCGCTGATGCGCTCCGACCGCTGGTAAGCCCGCGGCCGCGCGCCTACCGCGCCATCGAAGGGGTCTGGTCTAATCCAGGCCCCTTTTTCATTTTCCGGGCCGACCTCGCATGGCACTCAAAGCCACCATCTACAAGGCCACGATCCAGCTGGCCGACATGGACCGCAACGTCTACGGCGACCATGGCGCGACGATCGCGCGCCACCCGTCCGAGACCGACGAGCGGATGATGATGCGCCTGCTCGCCTTCGCGCTCAACGTGCCGGCGGACAACGACAACGGCGCGCTGGAGTTCGCCAAGAGCCTGTGGGACACCGACGAGCCCGACCTGTGGCAGAAGGACCTGACGGGTCAGATCGTGCAGTGGATCGAGGTCGGCCAGCCGGACGACAAGCGCCTGATGAAGTCCAGCCCGCGCGCCGAACGGGTCGTCGTCTACAGCTACAGCAGCAGCACGCCGATCTGGTGGAGCGGCATCGCGACGAAGATCACCCGCGCCCGCAACCTCGCCGTCTGGCAGGTGCCGGCCGACCAGAGCCAGGCCCTGGCCGCGCTCGCGCAGCGCACCATGCAGCTGCAGGTGACGGTGCAGGACGGCACGGTGTGGGTGGGCGATGGCAACCGCAGCGTCGAGGTCACTCCGCAGCGCCTGACGCCCGAGGCCTGAGAAGCTGGCAGACTGGCGACAGGACTTTCGAGGACGCCATGACCCACTCTCCCGTCCCCCCCGTCGCCGTCGTGCACAACGCAAGCCGAGAGCGCTTCGAGGCCACCGTCGACGGCCACCTCTGCGTGGCCGACTACCGGCTCGACGGCCCCGTGATGCACATGACCCACACCGAGGTGCATCCGGCGCTGCAGGGGCGCGGCATCGCCGCGCGCCTGGTCCAGGCCGCGATCGACCATGCCCGCGCCGCGCACCTGAAGATCAACCCGGCGTGTTCCTACGTGCGCGTCTACATGCAGCGCCATCCCGACACCCATTCCCTGAGGGCCTGAGCTTGACCGACGAGATGTCCACCACCCGCCGCGGCCTGCTGGCCGCCACCGCCGGCGCCGTCGCGGCGCCGCTGCTGACCTTGAGCCCCCTTGCCGCCATGTCCCAGACCCCTGCCGCCGCCTCTGCCACCTCCCCTGCCGCGTCCGCTCCCGCCTCCCCTGCGCCCGCCGACCCCTTCGCCTGGCTCGAGGACGTGCAGGGCGAGCGCGCGCTGGCCTGGGTGCGCGAGCGCAACGCCGAATCGCAGAAGGTGCTGACCGCGCGCCCCGAGTTCGCGCCTACCCGGACGCAGCTGCTGGAGGTGCTGAACGCCCGGGACCGCATCCCGGCCGTGAGCCGCCGCGGCGACTGGTTCTACAACCTGTGGCAGGACGAGAAGCACAAGCGCGGCCTGTGGCGGCGCACCACGCTCGCCGAGTACCGCAAGGCCGAGCCGGCCTGGGAGACGGTGATCGACCTGGACGCGCTGGGCGCGGCCGAGAAGGAGAACTGGGTGTGGGGCGGCGCCGCGGTGCTGGGCCCGGCCTACCGCAAGGCCCTGGTCTCGCTGTCGCGCGGCGGTGCCGATGCCAAGGTGGTGCGCGAGTTCGACACCGTCACGCGCGAGTTCGTGAAGGACGGGTTCAGCCTGCCCGAGGCCAAGTCCGACGTCGATTGGCTGGACGAGAACACCCTCTACGTCGGCACCGATTTCGGGCCGGGCTCGCTGACCGATTCGGGCTACCCGCGCGTCATCAAGCGCTGGAAGCGCGGCACGCCGCTCTCGGCGGCGCAGACCGTCTTCGAAGGCGAGAAGACCGACGTCGCCGTGAACGTCAGCGTCGACAAGACGCCCGGCTTCGAGCGCACCGTCTTCGTGAGGTCGATCGATTTCTACCGCAGCCACCACTTCCTGCTCCAGGGCGATGCGCTGGTGAAGCTGGAGGTGCCCGACGATGCCACCGTGAGCTTCCTGCGCGACACGATGCTGCTGCACCTGCGCAGCGACTTCGAGGCCGGCGGCCAGCGCTTCGCGAGCGGCTCGCTGCTGGCCACCGACGCCGCGGCGTGGCTGCGCGGCGAGCGTCGGGCGCAGGCCCTGTTCACGCCGACGCCCACGCGCTCGCTCTCGGGCTACACCACCACCCGCGACCACGTGCTGCTGAACGTGCTGGACAACGTGGCGGGGAAGCTGGAACAGTGGCACAAGGGCCGCGGCGGCGACGCACCGGCCTTCACCCGGCGCGAGATCGCCGCGCCCTTTCCCGGCGCGCTGGGCGTCGCCAGCCTGCACGACCCGCTGCTGAAGACCGACCCGCTGGCCGAGCGCTACCTGCTCACCTACACCGATTTCCTGACGCCGGACTCGCTGTACCTGGCGGGCACCGAGAACGACGAGCGCGAGCTGCTGAAATCGCGCAACGCGCTGTTCGATGCCAAGGGCATGCGCGCCGAGCAGCGCTTCGCGACCTCGAAGGACGGCACGCGCGTGCCCTACTTCGTGGTCTGGCCGCAGGGCGCGAAGCCGGACGGCGCGAACCCGACGCTGCTGTACGGCTACGGCGGCTTCGAGATCTCGCTGAAGCCCTGGTATTCGGGCAGCTTCGGGCGCGCCTGGTACCAGCGCGGCGGCGTGCTGGTGGTGGCCAACATCCGCGGCGGCGGCGAGTACGGCCCGGCCTGGCACCAGGCCGCGGTGAAGGCGCACAAGCAGCGCAGCTACGACGACTTCATCGCGGTGGCGGAAGACCTGGTGGCGCAGAAGATCACCTCGCCGCGCCACCTGGGCATCATGGGCGGCAGCAACGGCGGCCTGCTGGTGGGGGCGACCTTCACCCAGCGGCCCGACCTGTTCAACGCGGTGGTGTGCCAGGTGCCGCTGCTCGACATGCGGCGCTTCCACACGCTGCTGGCCGGGGCCTCGTGGATGGCCGAGTACGGCAACCCGGACGATCCGGCGGAATGGGCCTTCATCTCCAAGTACAGCCCGTACCAGAACCTGCGCAAGGACACCCGCTACCCGAAGGTGCTGTTCACGACCTCGACGCGCGACGACCGCGTGCACCCGGCCCACGCGCGCAAGATGGCGGCGCTGATGCAGTCGCAGGGCCACGCGCTGTACTACTACGAGAACATCGAGGGCGGCCACGGCGGGGCCGCCGACAACGAGCAGCGGGCGCACCTGCAGGCGCTGGAGTACAGCTACCTGTGGCAGCAGCTGGGCCGCGAGCCGGCGCCCTGATGGATCCGCGCGCGGCCGAGGTGCTGGACTACTGGTTCGGGCCGGCAGCGTCGGCGTCGGACGAGCCGCGGGCGCTGTGGTTCACCAAGCGCGACGAGACCGACCGCGAGATCGCCGAGCGCTTCGGGCGCCTGGTCGACGCGGCCCTGGCCGGTGGCCTGCGCGACTGGGACGCGACGCCGTCAGGCGCGCTCGCCCGCATCCTGCTGCTGGACCAGTTCACCCGCAACGTGTTTCGCGGGCGGGCGAAGTCCTTCGAGGGCGACGGGTTGGCACTGGCAGCCAGCCGCGCGCTCCGCGCGGCTGGACGAGACCGGCTGCTGCCTCCGCTGCAGCGGGCCTTCGTCATCATGCCGTTCGAGCATGCGGAAGACCTCGCCTGCCAGGACGAGGCCGTCGCCCGTTTCACGGATCTCGCCCGCGAGGCGCCGGCGCTGCAGGGCATGCTGGACTACGCACACAGGCACCGGGACGTCATTGCGCGCTTCGGGCGTTTCCCTCATCGCAATCACGTGCTCGGGCGTTCATCGACGCCGGAAGAGCAGGCCTTTCTCCGAACGCCCGGTTCAGGTTTCTAGCCCGCCCACTTCCTTGATCTGGTCGGCGCAGGAGGAATTCATACTGCGCCAAGTGATGGTGAACCAGCGGGTGAGCGGATTCAATTCGATCAGCTTCTTCAAGACCCCCGGCACATTGATTGAGGTCAAGTGACCAATGCTCTTGCTCGACGGCGTCTGCTTCCGAGTGGCGTCGAGGGCCCGGGCCATGTGCGTGTGGCGCTCCGACGCGGTGTCAACTGCCATCTTGGAAAACATGTCCACGGCGTCTTGCATTGCCGTGCAGAGATCCTGGAACTCCTTTTCGGCCATCAATTCGACAGACAACTCGTGCGCGTACATCCATCGAATAACAGCGTTTTGATACTCATGGGCAAACGTCCAGTCGAACCGATCGATGATTTCTTCCTTGGTGAGCGCAGGCTGATACTCGTGACCGTGATCCTTGGCCCAATTCAGCATGTAGCCGACCTTGCCTGCATATGCGTCCACGTATTTCGTCATCGTCGCCGAGAGTTCCGGTGACCACTGATCGAGGTGGATACACCCGCCGCGTCCATCATTTTTCCACAGGTCGACACCCCGGCAGTTCGCACGGTCGGCATGGTTATGATCGGTGAAGTAGACGTCTCCCGGCTTATAAAGCAACTTCTCCATGCGATCAACGAAGGCGACCACCTCTGGGTCGAATTGAGTGTAAGCAACGATCCCCACGGTGTTTCCCAACTCTTCCTTCGGCTCCAAGTTACGCGAGTGCTGGACAACAGCCTCGTCGCCGCAAGCGTTTCGGATTTCTTCGACAGTTTGCAGCTGTTTCGGCTCTTGCCGATCCTTTGCAAGGGCAGCGATCTTTTCTTGCTGATCTCGAATAAGCTTGAGCCTCCGCTCCGCTTGTAGCTGCGCCTTCGTTGGCCCCGGCAGCATGCTCCAGGCCTTATTGCAGGCACCATCGAACTGCTGGCAACCCCATTTCCAGACCAAGCCCCAATACCCCAGGGACACCTCGGCATCTCGTCGAGACTTCGCGGTCTTCTTCGAAACGCTGGGCGACGGCATCCCTCCCGGCGATGCATTTGTGCGGACGGGGCATTGGAAATGTGGCCCTGATAATGCATCAGACGCTGAACCAGGGTGAGGAGCGGTGCTGTTCATGGATGTGTGAAGGGCGGTGATGTTGACGGGTACCTCTGTCACGCCACGCCAGACAAACGTTCCGGGCTGGCTGAAACATGACAGTTGGCACCGCGGTGGTCAGGGCCCGATCCCGACCGGGCTTTGCCACCGCCCCTGGGCCTAGATCCGCCCCATCAACAACAGGATCACCAGGATCACCACCACCAGCCCCAGCCCGCCGCTCGGGCCATAGCCCCAGCTGCGGCTGTGCGGCCAGGTGGGCAGTGCGCCGATCAGGATCAGGATCAGCACGATCAACAGAATGGTTCCGAGTGTCATGAACAGCCTCCGTGGTTGGGTTCTTGCACCGCAGTGCGACAGGCCCCCACATTACGAAGCCGCCGCGCGCCGCCCCGCGGGCCGAGGGCGCGATCGGCTGTAGTCGGCGGGCGCCACCGGATGTGGCCGCTGTCCTACAACCACGGCCGGATTGCCGGGAAAAAACGCCTCTTATTGCAGCACCGGCCCGATACCCGACTTCCTAAGCTTCAGGGGCGGATGTCCGTCCGTGCCGTACCCGACCCAGAAAGACCGCCATCGTGAAGCTCAACCACCTCAAACTCGGCCAGCGCCTGGGCGCCGCCTTCGGCCTCATCCTTGCGATCACGGCCCTGGTCTCGACCATCGGCGTGTGGCGCCTGGAAGCGCTCAAGTCGGCCAGCCAGAGCCTCGCCACGACCGAGATGGAGCGCCAGACGCTCGCCGCGCGCTGGGCCGCCAACATCAACCTGAACTGGGTGCGCACCGCCGCCTCGTTGAAGGCGAGCGACGCGGCCTACATCGACACGCTCAAGCGCGACATGGACGCCACCTCGGCCACCATCAGCGAGATGCAGAAGCGGCTCGATGCGCTGATCGTTGACGACGCCGGCAAGCAGCTGATGGCCTCGCTGGCGACCCGGCGCGAGGCCTACCGCGTCTCGCGCACCGACCTCTTCAAGCGCAAGCAGGCCGGCGAGGACGTCGGCGCCCAGGTCGACAAGGACCTGCGCCCGCTCGCCGACAGCTACCTGAAGGGCCTCGCGGCCATCGACGCCTACATGGACGAGCAGTTGGCGGCGAACGCCGCGCAGACGCTCGCCACCGCCGTCAGCGGCCAACGCATCCTCGCCGGCGGCGCGGGCCTCGCGGTGCTGGCCGGGCTGGTGCTGGCCGTGCTCGCCACGCGCTCGATGACGCGCCCGCTGCACCTGGCGGTGGATTCGGCCGAGGCGATCGCCGGCGGCGACCTCTCGCGCAGCATCCAGGCCGAAGGCCGCGACGAATGCGCGCAGCTGCTGGCCGCGCTGGCCGGCATGCGCAACCGCCTGTCCGACCTGGTGAGCGACGTCCGCCGCAACGCCGAGGGCGTGGCGTCGGCTTCGGTGCAGATCTCGCACGCCAACAACGACCTCAGCGCGCGCACCGAGGAGCAGGCCAGTGCACTGCAGCAGACCGCCGCGGCGATGGACGAGCTGTCGAGCACGGTGCGCATGAACGCCGACAACGCCCGCCAGGCGAACGTGCTGGCCCAGGGCGCCTGCGAGGTCGCGGCCCAGGGCGGCGAAGTGGTCGGCCAGGTGGTCGACACGATGAAGGGCATCAACGATTCGTCGAAGAAGATCGTCGACATCATCGGCGTCATCGACGGCATCGCGTTCCAGACCAACATCCTGGCGCTGAACGCCGCGGTCGAGGCTGCGCGCGCCGGCGAGCAGGGGCGCGGCTTCGCGGTCGTGGCCGGCGAAGTGCGCAGCCTGGCCCAGCGCAGTGCCGATGCGGCCAAGGAGATCAAGTCGCTGATCTCGACCAGCGTCGCGCGCGTCGAGCAGGGCACGCTGCTGGTGGACCGCGCGGGCGTCACGATGCAGGACGTGGTGGAGTCGATCCGCCGCGTCACCGACATCGTCGGCGAGATCAGCACCGCCAGCAGCGAGCAGAGCACCGGCGTCTCGCAGATCGGCGAGGCCGTGACGCAGATGGACACGACGACGCAGCAGAACGCGGCGATGGTCGAGGAAGGCGCCGCCGCGGCCGAGAGCCTGAAGGGCCAGGCGCAGGAGCTGGTCAGCGCCGTCTCGGTCTTCAAGCTCGCCGCCTGAGTCCCCGAATTGTCATCCGGGCTACGAATGCGGGAGCTGGATGCAGTCATGTAGTCATGTAGCCCGGATGCAGCGAAGCGGAATCCGGGAGCGGCGCTCCAACAAAAAAGCCCCGCCGCGATCAGCGGCAGGGCCCTCTCACCCGACAACGCTTCCGGTCAGAAGCGGTAGCCGACAAACACCGCTGTGGTGAGCGGATCCAGCTTGATGTCGAGTTGCTGTCCCGTCGACAAGGTCGTGGTCGTCTTCAGGAAAGTCTTCAGCACCGTCGCGTCCACGAACCAGCGCTCATTGAAGGTGTAGCTCGCACCGACCTGGATCGTCGCCGCCGCCTTCGAATCGACCTTCAGCGTGGTCGGGTTCGAGGCCGAGCCGCCCGTCAGCGCGCTCAGCGCCGCCGTGCCCTTCTCCTTGTAGAACTTCGCGTAGGTGATGCCCGCGCCGACATACGGACGCAAGGGCGAGCTCGCCTCCAGGAAGCGGTACTGGCCCATCAGCGTGATCGGCAGCGCCTTGGTCTCGCCGATCTTGCCCACGCCGGCAATCGCCCCGTCGCCATTGATGTCGTGCTTGAAGGGCAGAGACAGCGGCAGGTCGATCGCGATGTTGTCGCTCCACATGTAGGTGATGCCGCCGCCGAACTGGGTGCTCGCATCGACGTCCGCCTTCGTGCCCGGGAAGGACGGCGAGCTCAGGTCGCCGCTGTCCACCTTCGGGTCGATGCGCACCGCACCGGCCCGCACCAGCCACGACCCGGCCGACTGGGCGCTCGCCGCGCCGCTCGCGAACAGGCCCGCCACGCATCCGGCCAGCGCGATGCACTTGAATGTCTTGTTCATGCTTCTGATTCCTTCGTGCATCCGGTTTACAGCCAGCCCTTGGTCGCCAGGCTGCGCGCGATCAGCTGGGCCAGCAGCTGGTGGGCGTACGGCGTCGGGTGGAAGCCGTCCGAGAAGGCGTAGTGCTTCCACCAGTTGGGGTCGCTCACGCCGGCCGGCGGTGCGGCCGACAGCGCCGCGTCGGTGCAGGTCGCGAAGGTGTAGGTCGGCAGGCCGCTCGTGTCCGTGCCCGTGATCGGGCAGGCCGGCGTCGTCACGTTCGTCAGGCTGTACTGCGCCGGGATCGCCACCTCTTCATTGAACGAGGTGTAGAAGTCGATCACCACGACCTTGCTGTTGCCGGCGTAGTGCGAGGCGAGCGTGCCGTTGAAGGCTTCGATCCAGGCCTTGAACAGCTTCTCGGCATCGCCGCGCGCCTTGGCGCCGCCGTCGGTCGCGCCGGCTTGCACGGCCTTGGCGGCGATCGAGTTCAGCACCAGCTGGAAGCGCGGCGTGTTCGTGATGCCGGGCATGTTCAGGATCGCGACGTACTGCCCGCCCTTGGCCAGGATGTTGGCGTCGATGGCGGCGCTGAACTGCGTCGCCAGCGCGGCCATGTACATGCCGCCCAGCGTCTGCAGCCCCGCCGCGCCGTTGGGCAGCTGCGCATCCACCGTGGCCGACGGCAGCACCGTCTTCAGCAGCGCCACGTAGGTCGCGCCGCCGTCGCTGGCCGCCTTCAGGTAGGCCCCCACGAGGTCGGCCGCGTCATTGCCGCCGCCGTCGATCAGCGCCAGCTCGCTCGCGCCCAGCGGGGTGGTCGCGGTCGCGTCCTTCAGCTGCTGGATCACCGACAGCTGCGACGTCGGAGCGGACGGGAAATTGATCCGGCTGCCCGCGATCGCGTAGTTGGTGCAACCCGCCACCGCCGTGTTCGGCACGAACGTCGTCGCGCTGGTCGGCGTGTAGTAGTTGCACATCGTGTTGATGCCGTAGTTCATCGCCACGCGCTGCGGATACACCAGCGAGTCCGCGCCCTGCACCGTCGCCTTGACGCCCAAGGTGCCGACGTCGGCCAGGCTGTCGCCCATCACCTTCACCGCGGTGATGTTGACCGCCGTCGAGGTGTCGCTGCCGCCGCCGCCGCAGGCCGCCACCAGGGCCGCCGCGCCCAGCGCGACGACATTGCGTTTCCATTGATGCATCCGTATCTCCTGCTTCTCAGTCATCAGTACAGCCCAGGGACGCTCGGCTCGCGTGTCACACAACGTCAGCACGAACGTTCGTTTTTGTGCAGCGCGGATGTTAGGGGCGTCGTCCCGCTCTCCGCCTGCTGGAAAGCCCGGATTCTCTACAAAAAGATACACGTTTCCTGGATCCAGCGGACGCCGCGGAGCCGGCTCTGCCGGGCCGCTGGCGGCGCCCCCTTGAGGGGGAGACGCGCAGCGTCTACGGGGGTGGGTCCATTTCCCTGTCCTGGAGAACCCGCCATAGCACCTTGCCGGCGCCCGACTTCGGCAGGCTGTCGGCAAAGCTGACGAGGCGCGGCGCCTTGTAGGCCGCCATCTGGTCGCGCGACCAGTCGACGATGTCCTGCTCCGACACCGCGCCCCGCGCCTCGGCCCGCAACACCACCACCGCCTTCACGGTCTCGCCCCGGTAGGCATCGCGGGCGGCGATCACGCAGGCCTCCTGGATGGCGGGATGCCGGTACAGCAGGGCCTCCACCTCGGCCGGCCAGACCTTGAAGCCGCTGGCGTTGATCATGCGCTTGAGCCGGTCGGTGATGAAGAAGTAGCCTTCCTCGTCCATGCGCCCGAGGTCGCCGGTGCGGAACCAGCGCGCGCCCTCGAACTCGACGAAGGCCGCGGCAGTGGCTTCGGGGTGCCGCCAGTAGCCCTGGAAGACCATCGGCCCGCGCGTGACGATCTCGCCCACCTCGCCGGGCGGCAGTTCCTGCAGCGTCACGGGGTCGACCACGCGCGAGTCGACGCCGAAGATCGGGATGCCCAGGCACTGCAGCTTGGGCCGCTCGGGCGGGTTGGCATGGGTCGGCGCGGCGGTCTCGGTGAGGCCGTAGCCTTCGGCGAAGCGCAGGCCGAACTCCGACACCAGGCGCTCGGCCACCGCCTGCGGCATGGCCGCGCCGCCGCCGCTCAGGTAGCGCAGGCTGGAGAGGTCGAAGCTGCGCCAGTTCGGGCTGCCGAACAGGTCGATGATCATGGTCGGAATGCAGGTCCAGTGCGTCGGCCGGTGGTGCGAGAGCAGGCGCCCGGCCAGCTCGCGGTCCCAGCGCGGCATCAGCACGGTCGTGGCGCCGTTGTAGACCGCGCCCAGCACGCCGTACATCATGCCGGTGATGTGGAACATCGGCACCACGCCCAGGCTCACCGTCTCGGCGCCGGCGTTGCCCCAGCAGCCGCCCACCGCGTTGGCCATCAGCGTGCGGTGGGTGTGCATGCAGCCCTTGGGCAGCCCGGTCGTGCCCGAGGTGTAGGGCAGCAGCGCCAGGTCGTCCGGACGCGCCGTGTGCGGGCCGGGCGCCGGGGCCTGCGCCAGCGCGTCGGCCCATCGCGTGTAGCGCTCGGTGCCGCCCGCGGGCAGCGGCGGGTCGCTGCGCAGCCAGGCCTCCATCGCCGGCGGCGGCGCGATCGCCGCGTCGATCGCGTCGGGCAGCGCATCGGCATGGCGCACCACCAGCACCTCCCTCAGGCGCTGCGCCTCGGGCAGGGCCGCGTTCGCCTGCGCCACCTGGGCCGCGAGGTCGCTGCTGCAGATCGCCACCCGTGCCTGCGGATCGACGATGTAGTGCTGCAGCTCCTGCGCCTTGTTCATCGGGTTGACCGGCACCACCACCGCGTTCGCGCGCAGGACGCCGTAGACGGCGGCCACGTACTGCGGGCAGTTCTGCAGGTAGACGGCCACCCTGTCGCCCGCCTGGACGCCCGACTGCTGCAGCCAGCCCGCGACGCGCTCGGCCTGTTCGCGCAAGGCCTTGAAGCCGAGCGCCCGTCCGAAGAAGACGTAGGCCGGCTTGTCGGGGAAGCGCGCGGCCGAGACCTCGAGGTTGAACCACAGCGTCGTGTCGGGAATCGCCAGCGCGCGCGGCAGGCGGGTCGGCCAGATGGCGTGGTGCGGGCGCGGCGCAGCCGCGGCAGGGGTGTCAATCACGGCAGGCTCCTCGGCGGGACGTGCCGCAGGTATAGCCCGCCCCCCGGCGCCGGCCCAGCGCATCAACCCGCAGCCACCCTGTCGCCCCGGCGACACGCCGGCCGGGACGCGGCGCGGCAGGCACGTCGATTGCCCCGCGCGCCTCACCACCCACACGAGGAGACAAACATGGCAGCCTGGCGTTCGACGGCGACGGGAATCGTCGCGGGCATCGTGAGCGTCGTCCTCGCGGCGTGCGGCGGCGGAGGTGGCGGCGAGGCCGGACCGGCCCCGGAGCGCGAAGCGAGCCAGGACGTGCGCGTGTCCGCCGTCGGTTCGGTGCCGGTGGTCAGCTATGCCAGCCCGGCCGCCAGCGCCCCCTTCAACGCCGGCGACACGCTGGCCTTCAGCGGCAGCGCCACGGACGCCGAGGACGGCGCCCTGCCCGCCTCGGCCCTCACCTGGTGGGTGGACCTGCACCACGACACCCACACCCACCCGCTGCAGCAGCCGACCGTCGGCGCGAGCGGCAGCGTGACGATCCCGGTGCGCGGCGAGACCTCGGCGAACATCTGGTATCGCTTTCACCTGAAGGCGACCGACCGCGACGGCAACACCACCGAGAAGGTGCGCGACGTGATTCCGCGCAAGGTGCAGGTGACGCTGGCGACCGAGCCTGCCGGCCTGGCGCTGACGCTGGACGGCCAGCCGGTCACGGGGCCCTTCGGCTTCACCGGCGTGGTCGGGATGGAGCGCGACCTGGGCGCCGCCGAGCAGGTGCTGAACGGCCGCCGCTACGGCTTCGCGACCTGGAGCGACGGCGGCAGCGCCGTGCATACCATCAGCACGCCGGCTGCGAACACGCGCTACACCGCGACCTTCGTCGACCGGGGCCCCGCCACCAACACGCCGCCCAGCGTGGCGCTGAGCGCGCCGGCCAGCGGCACCGTCGGCAGCCCGCTGGCGCTGAACGCGACGGCCGGCGACAGCGACGGCAGCGTCGCGCAGGTGCAGTTCTTCGACGGCAGCACGCTGCTCGGCACCGACACCACCGCACCCTTCGCCTGGACCTGGACGCCGTCGACCGCGGGCAGCCATGCGCTGAGCGCGCGCGCCACCGACAACCTGGGCGCGGTCACGGCGAGTGCCGCCGTGGCCGTCGACGTCGCCCGGCCGGGCGGCTCGGACACGCAGGCCCCGACGATCTCGATCAGCGCGCCGGCGAACCTGACCACCGGCCTGTCCGGCTACTTCGACGTGATCGCGGCAACCAGCGACAACGTCGGCGTGGCCGGCGTGGAGTTCGAGCTCGACGGGGCCCTGCACGGCAGCATCGACACCAGCGCGCCCTTCCGCACCAGCATCAACACCGCCACCTACGCAAGCGGCCAGCACGTCATCCGCGCGCGGGCGCGCGATGCCGCCGGCAACGTGTCGGGCTGGACCGCGATCACCGTGCAGTTCGGCGGCAGCGTCGGCCTGCCGGCGGGCTTCGCGAAGAACGAGTCCTGGGTCACCGGCCTCATCAGCGCGACCGCCTTCGCGCAGGCGCCCGACGGCCGCATCTTCGCGGCCGAGCAGGGCGGCCGCCTGCGCGTGATCAAGAACGGCGTGCTCCTGCCAACGCCCTTCGCCACGCTGGCGGTGGACGCGGTCGGCGAACGCGGCCTCATCGGCGTCGCGCTGCACCCCGATTTCGCGAGCAACGGCTGGGTCTACGTCTACCACACGACCACCGAGGGCGGAACGCACAACCGCATCAGCCGCTTCACCGCGAACGGCGACGTGGCCGCGGGCGCGCCGACGGCGCTCTTCAACCTGCCGGCGCTCTCCACCGCGACCAACCACAACGGCGGCGCGATGCACTTCGGCCACGACGGCAAGCTCTATGTCGGCGTAGGCGACAACGCGCGCGGCGCGCCGGCGCAGGACAAGGCGAGCCTGTTCGGCAAGCTGCTGCGCCTGAACCCCGACGGCACGATCCCCACAGACAACCCCTTCTACGCCACCAGCAGCGGCGATGCGCGGGCGGTGTGGGCCTACGGCCTGCGCAACCCCTTCACCTTCGCGGTGCGGGCGAGCGACGGCCGCATCCACATCAACGACGTGGGCCAGAACACCTGGGAGGAGATCGACCTCGGCGCGCCGGGCGCGAACTACGGCTGGCCGGGCTCGGAAGGCAACGACAACCTCGGTGCCGGGCTCACCGGGCCGCTCTTCACCTACAAGCACACCGCGGCTTCTCCCGCGGGCAGCGGGCCGGGCGGCTTCATGGTTGGCCAGTGCATCGCAGGCGGCGCCTTCTACCCGGCGGGCGGCAGCTTCCCGGCCCGCTACCACGGCAGTTACTTCTTCGCCGACTATGTTGCGCGCACGATCGGACGTATCGATCTTGCGAATGGCAACGCCGGCTATGCTTTTGCCAAGCTGGCGGGCGAGCCGGTGGACATGCTGGTGGGCCGCGACGGTGCCTTGTACGTGCTGACGCGCAGCGGCGTGACCCGCATCGCGGCCACCTGAGCACGACGACACATCACGAGGAGTCCACGATGGCGACATGGCGTTCGATCAGCGGGGCCGCCGGCCTGGCCGCAGGCTTGCTGCTGGCCGCATGCGGCGGCAGCGACAGCGGCAGCAGCAACACGCCGCCGACGGTGGGCGTGAACGCGCCCGCCGCCGGCGTGACCGGCACCCCGGTCACGCTGACGGCCACGGCGGCCGACAGCGACGGCAGCATCTCGCAGGTGGAGTTCCTGGTCGGCGACGCCGTCATCGGCACCGACACCGTGAGCCCCTATTCGCAATCATGGACGCCCGGCACGACCGGCACCTTCACGATCACCGCGCGCGCCACCGACAACGGCGGCGCCACGACCACCAGCGCGGCCGCGACCATCACCGTCACGGCCGCCCCGAGCGGGCAGGACACGCAGGCGCCGACGATCGCGCTGACCGCGCCGGCCAACTTCGCCGACAACCTCACGGGCACCGTCAACCTGGCGGCGACGGCAACCGACAACGTCGGCGTGGCGGGCGTCGAGTTCCAGATCGACGGCGCCGCCATCGGGGCCGAGGACACCGTCGCGCCCTACCAGGCGAGCGTCAACCAGGCCAACTATGCGAGCGGCCAGCACGTGCTGCGGGCCCGCGCACGCGACGCGGCCGGCAACCGCTCGGCCTGGGCGAGCGCCACCGTGCGCTTCGGCGGCGACGTGCAGGTGCCGCAGGGCCTCGTCAAGACCGACAACTGGGTCGGCGGGCTCACCAGCGCGACCGCCTTCGCGCAGGCGGCCGACGGCCGCATCTTCGTCGCCGAGCAGGGTGGCAAGGTGCGCGTGGTCAAGAACGGTGCCCTGCTGCCGCAGGCCTTCGCGACGTTGACGGTCGACTCGTCCGGCGAACGCGGCGTGATTGGCGTGGCACTGCATCCCAACTTCGCGAGCAACGGCTGGGTCTACGTCTACCACACGACGACGCAGAACGGCACCCACAACCGGATCAGCCGCTACGTGGCCGCGGGCGACATCGCGAGCCCGGCCGCTCCGGTGACGATCTTCGACCTGCCGGCGCTGTCGAGCGCGACCAACCACAACGGCGGCGCGATGCACTTCGGCCAGGACGGCAAGCTCTACGTCGGCGTGGGCGACAACGCGCGCGGTGCGCCGGCGCAGGACAAGCTGAGCCTGTTCGGCAAGCTGCTGCGCCTGAACGAGGACGGCACGATCCCGACCGACAACCCGTTCTACGGCGAAAGCGGCGGCAGCGCCCGCGCGGTGTGGGCCTATGGCCTGCGCAACCCCTTCACGTTCGCGGTGCGCCCGGGCGACGGCCGCATCCACATCAACGACGTGGGCGAGGTGACGTGGGAGGAGATCAACCTCGGCACTGCGGGCGCGAACTTCGGCTGGCCGGGGTCCGAGGGCAACAGCAACGTGACGGGGGGCATCACCGGGCCGCTGTTCACGTACAAGCACGGCGCAACCGATCCGGCCGGCACCGGCCCGGGCGGCTTCTTCGTCGGCCAGTGCATCGCGGGCGGCGCGTTCTACCCCGAGGGCGGCAGCCTGCCGGCGATCTACCACGGCAGCTACTTCTTCGCCGACTTCGTGACCAACGCGGTGGGGCGCATCGACCTGGCGAACGGCAACGCGGCCTATGCCGTCGCCAAGGTCAACGGCGGGGCGGTGGACATGCTGGTGGGGACGGACGGGGCGCTGTACGTGCTCACGCGCGGCGGGATCTCCCGCATCGCAGCGTCGTAGCCCGGATGCCAATCCGGGGGCGTCCATCACTCTTCGACGGCCGCTCCCGGATTCCGCTGCGCTCCATCCGGGCTACAAAATGCGACGAGTGGCGCGCTGTCGGGGTCGGCGGTTGGCCAGCATTCCCGCCCAGGTCAGGCCGCCGGCAAGGTCTTGGTGAACAGCGTCGCCCCCGTCAGGTCCTTCAGCTGCACCGTGAAGGCCTTCGTCTTCGCATCGATGTCCACCTGGCCGAAGAACTGGTAGCCCTCGGTCGGCGCGACGTTCTGCGCCGGCGGCGCCTTCTCGTAGACCACCTGCACGCCGAAGGTCGCATCCGGCTTGTTGGGGCCGAAGCTGCCCGCGTTCAGCGGTCCGGAGATGAACTCCCAGAACGGCAGGAAGTCGCTGAACTTCGCCTTCGACGGGTCGTAGAAATTGGCCGCGGTGTAGTGCACGTCGGCCGTCAGCCAGACGATGTTCTTCAGGTTCGCCCGCTTGATCTCGCGCAGCAGCCGGGCGATCTCGATCTCGCGCCCGAGCGGCACGCCGTCGTCGCCGTTGGCGATCGCCTCCCACTTGTCGCGGCCCTGCGCGTCCTTGCCGTCCGGCACCTGCACGCCGATCGGCATGTCGGCGGCGATCACCTTCCAGGTCGCCTTCGAGCGCTTCAGCCCCTCCAGCAGCCAGGCGACCTGCGGCCGGCCCATGAAGGCGCTCTCGGGCGACTCCTCGGCCTGCAGGTTGGGGCCGTTCGCGCCGCGGTAGCTGCGCATGTCGACCACGAACACGTCCAGCAGCGGCCCCTGCGGCAGGTGGCGATAGACGCGCTCGCTCTCCGCGTCCGGGCCGCGGCGCAGCGGGGCGTAGTCCAGGAAGGCGCGGGTCGCGCGCGCCACCAGCAGCGGCACGTTCTTCTCGGTGTACCGCGCGTCGCCCGACACGTCCTTCGAGTCCGACCAGTTGTTGCTCACCTCGTGGTCGTCCCACTGCCAGATCTGCGGCACCTCGGCCGACAGGCGGCGCACATTGGCGTCCATCAGGTTGTAGCGGTAGCGGCCGCGGTACTCGTTCAAGGTCTCGGCGACCTTGCTGACCTCCTCGGTCACGAGGTTGTTCCAGGTGGAGCCGTCGGGCAGCTTCACCTGCGCCTGGATCGGGCCGTCCGCATAGATGGTGTCGCCGCTGTGCAGGAAGAAGTCGGGATTGACGCGGCGGATCTGCTCGTAGATCTTCATGCCGCCCCAGCCCTCGTTGATGCCGAAGCCCTGGCCGGCGGTGTCGCCGCTCCAGGCGAACCGCACGTTGCGCACCGGCCGGCCGAGTGACGCCGCCGGCAGCCGCAGGTGCCCCGCCATCGGCTCGGACATCACGCGCTCGTTGTGCAGGTCCTGCAGCACCACGCGGTAGAACAGCTCCTGCCCCGCCGGCAGGCCCGTGAGGTCGAGTCGGCCGCTGAAATCGGAATCCTCCAGCAGGTGCGGCCCGCGCACCCGGTTCAGGTTGGCGAACGAGGCCGTGCTCGACCACTCGACCCACATGCGCGCGGGCCGGTCGCTGCGCGCCCAGACGATGGCGCTGTCGGCCCGCGCATCGCCCGACTGGATGCCCGACGGGAACTGCGGACGCATCGCGTCCTGCGTGATGGCGGCGGGCGCCTGCTGGGCCATCGACAACCCGGGCAGGGCCCCGGCACCGCCGAGCAGCAGGGAGTTGGACAGGAAGCGACGACGGTCCATGCGATACATCCGAAGAAATGGAAGCGCGCAGTCTGAAGCGGGCGTGTGGCAGCTTCATGAAGCCGGCCGGCACGGATCAGGCCGCCTCCGACAGGGCTTCTCCCCGGACCGGCCGGCCCGCCGATTGCCTAAGCTGCCGCATGGTCGCCGCCCCGTCCACCCAGCCCGCCCAGCCTGCCCGCCGGCCCGACGCCGCGCCGGCGATCCTGGACATCGAGGCGTCGGGCTTCGGGCGCGCCAGCTACCCGATCGAGGTCGGCTACGTGCTGCCGGACGGCAGCAGCTTCTGCAGCCTGATCCGGCCCGCCGGGCACTGGACCCACTGGGACGCCGCCGCCGAGGCAGTGCACCACATCCGCCGCGAGACACTGCTCGAGCACGGTCGCCCGGTGCGCGCGGTCGCCCAATGGCTGAACGAGCAACTGCGCGGCCGCACGCTCTACAGCGACGGCTGGGCCCACGACTACCCCTGGCTCGGCGCCCTCTACGAGGAAGCGGGCCTGGTGCCGAGCTTCCGCCTCGACAACCTGCGCGCGCTGCTCTCGGAGGCCGAGGCGCGCGATTGGTCGGCGACCCGCCAGGCGGTCAGCAACGAGCTCGGCCTGACCCGGCACCGCGCCAGCGCCGACGCCCGGCTGCTGCAGCGCACGCTGCTGCGCCTGCGCGGCCACTGACGGGGCCGTCACCCGCGGGCCCGGCGCTTGCATACAAGCGCGCCGCACCCCCTGTGGGTGAGCGCAAGCGGCCGCCGCGCCCCATCCTGGTGAAGCGGCTTGCATGCAACCGATCCATGCCTGCTGCTGGTGCACGCCATCCGGAACAAGCCCCAACACATCGCGGACCGCATCGTCGACGCCATCCTCGCGCGCAAGCTCGCGCCCGGCGCGCGGCTGGGCGAGCAGCCGCTGGCCGACCTGTTCGGCGTCAGCCGCACCATCGTGCGGGAAGCCCTGGCCCGCCTGGCGGCACGCGGCATGGTCGAGGTCAACTCGCGGCGCGGCTGGTTCGTCGTCCAGCCCTCGCCCGAGCATGCGCGCGAGGCCTTCGCGGCGCGCCGGCTGATCGAGACCGGCCTGCTCCAGGCCCTGCCCGCGCCGCTGGAAGGCGCCGCGCTGCAGCGCCTGCAGCAGCACCTCGCCCAGGAAGAGGCGGCCGTCCGCGCCGACGACACGGGCGAGCGCAGCTTCCTGCTCGGCGACTTCCACGTCTGCCTCGCGGAATGCGCCGGCAACGGCACCCTGGCCGACATCCTGCGCGACCTCACCGCCCGCACCACCCTGATCGCCGTGCTCTACCAGTCGAACCACGAGGCCGCCCAGTCCTGTGCCGAGCATGCCGGCATCGTCGAGGCCCTCGCCCGCGGCGACAGCGCCGGTGCGGCCGAGCTGATGCGCCGCCACATCGACAGCGTTGCCGCCCACCTGGAACCGGCGCCGGAGACCGACCCCCTCGCCGCGCTGCGCACCGCGCTGTCGCCCATCGCGGCCGGCAAGGCACGGCCCTTGCATACAAGCGCGCCGAGCCCGCGCAAGCGGCTGTTCAGCCCGCTGATCCCCGACCCTCTGACCCCCGATTCCTTGGGCCCCGACCCTTCATCCACCTCGTCCACCCCGGAGTACTGACGATGCGCCACCGCCACTTCCTGAAAGCCCTCGGCCTGCTGGCCACCGCCCCCCTGCTGTTCGCGGGCCAGGCCGCCCAGGCACAGGCCGCGCTCGACGAGGTGCTGGCAAAGAAGCTGATCACCATCGCCATCCCCACCGACTACCCGCCCTACGGCTTCGTCGGCACCGACCTCAAGCCCCAGGGCCTGGACATCGACATGGCCCAGCTCATCGCGGCGAAGCTGGGCGTGAAGGTCGAGCTGGTGCCGGTGACGAGCGCCAACCGCATCCCCTACCTGCAGACGAAGAAGGCCGACCTCGTCATCTCGACGCTGGGCAAGAACCCGGACCGCGAGAAGGTGATCGACTTCACCGCCGCCTACTCGCCCTTCTTCCAGGCCGTGTTCGGGCCGAAGACGCTGCTGGTGAAGACGCCGGCCGACCTCGCCGGCAAGAGCATCGGCGTCACCCGCGGCGCGATGGAGGACCAGGAGCTGGGCAAGATCGCGCCGTCCGGGCTGGACGTGAAGCGCTTCGAGGACAACAACGTCACCGTCTCGGCCTACGTCACGGGCCAGACCCAGCTGATCGCCACCGGCGCCTCGGTGGCCGGCGCGATGATGGCGAAGAACCCGCAGCTGGGCACCGAGTTCAAGCTGCTGCTGAAGGACTCGCCGAACTTCATCGGCGTGGGCAAGGGCGAGGACAAGCTGCGCGCCAAGGTCAACGAGATCATCGCCGAGGCGAAGAAGAGCGGCGACCTGGACAAGATGGCGGTGAAGTGGCTGGGCCGTCCGGCCGGCGACCTGCCCCAGTGACCACGCAGGCCGTCCCGGGATGATCAGCCTCGACTTTGCCGCCGTCCTGGCGGAGTGGCCGCTCGTGCTGCGCGGCGCCGGCGTCACGCTCGCGCTGACCGCCGCCGCCGCGGTCGGCGGCCTGGCGCTGGGCGTGGCCTGCGCCTGGGCCCGCCTGCATGGCGCGGCCTGGCTGCGCTGGATCGCCGGCGGCTACGTCGAGCTGATCCGCAACACGCCCTTCATCGTCCAGCTGTTCTTCCTGTTCTTCGGCCTGCCGAGCCTGGGCGTCCGGCTCTCGCCCGAGGCGGCCTCGGTGCTGGCGATGGTGGTCAACCTGGGCGCTTATGCGGCCGAGATCGTGCGCGCCGGCATCGTGGCCACGCCGCGCGGCCAGGTCGAGGCGGCGCGCAGCCTGGCGCTGACCGAGCTGCAGGTGTTCACGCGCGTGGTGCTGCCGCCGGCGCTCCAGCGGGTGTGGCCGGCGATGGTGAGCCAGATCGTGATCGTGATGCTGGGCTCGGCGGTGTGCGGGCAGGTCGCCACGGCAGAGCTTTCGCACGCGGTCAACCTGATCCAGTCGCGCAACTTCCGCGCCTTCGAGGCCTTCATCGTCGGCACCGCGGCCTACCTGCTGCTGTCGGTCGCCCTGCGCCGGCTGCTGAACTGGATCGGCCCGCGCTTCCTCTTCAACCGTTAGGGCACCATGGTCGACTTCACCCTGTGGGAGATCCTGCGCAACCTGCTGCTCGCGCTGCGCTGGACGGTGGCGCTGTCGCTGGTGGCCTTCATCGGCGGCGCGGTGGTCGGGCTCGCGCTCCTCGTGGCACGGCTCGCCCGGCTGCCCGGCGCCGAGCGCTTCGTCGGCGCCTACGTGCAGCTGTTCCAGGGCACGCCGCTGCTGATGCAGCTCTTCTTCCTGTTCTTCGGGCTGTCGGGGCTCGGGCTGTCGCTGTCCAACTGGAGTGCCGCCGCGATCGCGCTGACGCTGTACAGCAGCGCCTTCTTCACCGAGATCTGGCGCGGCTGCGTCAATGCGGTGCCCAAGGGGCAGTGGGAGGCGTCGAGCGCCCTCGCGCTGGGCCTCGGCGAGCAGCTGCGCCACGTCATCGGGCCGCAGGCGCTGAGGGTCGCGGTGCCGCCCACGGTGGGCTTCGCGGTGCAGGTCATCAAGGGCACGGCGCTCGCGTCGGTGATCGGCTTCAGCGAGCTCACCAAGACGGGATCGACCATCGCCAACGCCACCTTCAGGCCCTTCACCGTGTTCGCCTGCGTCGCGCTGCTGTACTTCGCACTGTGCTTCCCGGTGTCCCTGTGGGCCCGTTCACTGGAAAGAAAGCTCCATGGCCATCGCTGAATCCCTCGCCCCCGCGGCCTCCGCCGGCATCGTGCAGATCACCGGCCTGCGCAAGCGCTTCGGCACGAACGAGGTGCTCAAGGGCATCGACCTGACGGTGCAGCGCGGCGAGGTGATCGCCATCATCGGCAAGAGCGGCTCGGGCAAGAGCACGCTGCTGCGCTGCGTGAACGGGCTGGAGGAGTTCCAGGAAGGCGCGCTCGCGGTCGACGGCCAGCCGCTGCTGCACGGCAACGCGGCGGCGATGCGCGCGCTGCGCCAGCGCGTGGGCATGATCTTCCAGGGCTTCAACCTGTTCCCGCACCTGAGCGTGGGCCGCAACGTGATGCTGGCGCCGACGCTGGTGAAGAAGCGCGGCCTGCCGGACTGCAGCGAGCAGGCCCGGCGCCTGCTGGCGCGCGTGGGCCTGGCAGAGAAGTTCGATGCGCAGCCGGACCAGCTGTCGGGGGGGCAGCAGCAGCGCGTCGCGATCGCGCGCGCCCTGGCGATGGAGCCCGCGGTGCTGCTGTGCGACGAGATCACCTCGGCGCTCGACCCCGAGCTGGTGGGCGAGGTGCTGCGGGTGGTGGAGTCGCTCGCCGACGAGGGGATGACGCTGCTGATGGTCACCCACGAGATGAACTTCGCGCGCAAGGTGGCGGACCGGGTGGTCTTCATGCACGCCGGGCGCATCCACGAGGTGGGGCCGCCGGAGCGCGTCTTCGGGGCGCCGGAGACGGCGGAGCTGAAGCAGTTCCTGTCGGCGCTGCACTGAGCTTCGGGGGGCGCCCCCGCAGCGTCACCCCCCCATCGACTCCTTGCGCTTGCGCTCGTCCTCGAGGGCGCGCGCCCGCACGCAGTGCGGATGGTCGTGGAACGCAGGATTGGTCTCGCACTCGCGCAGGATGCAAGTGAGGCGCGCCAGGAACTTGCGCGCGCCGCAGGCTTCGCCCGGCGTCCTCGGGCCGCCTTCGGTCGGCTTGGCTTCGGCCGGCACGGCCGCCACCGGGGCGGCGGGGGCGGCCGGCGTGGCCGCGGCCGGCGCCGTCGACACCGCCGCGCCCGCCGCGGTCGTCTTCACCTCGGCCCGGCGCTTCGCGGTCGCCACCGGCTTGTCGTCGGGCAGGATCGTTTCGATCGGCTCGGAGGCGGGCGTCGCCGCCGGTGCCGCCGCCATCTCCGGCGCCGAGGCGGCCACCGGCACCGGATCGGCCGCGGGCAGCGGCGCCGGTGCGATCGCCGACGGTTCCGGCAGGCCCGAGGCCGCACCGGCCACCGCCGCAACCCCGCCCGACCCGCGCCCCTGCCACGCCAGGCCGGCCGCGGCGGCGATCACCACGACCACGAGCGCTGCCGTGACACCGGCCGCGAGGCCCACCCGGCGCCGCGGGGCCGCCAGCTCGCCGGCCGCCGGAGGCGCCACCCGGTCCCGTGCAGCGGCAGGCGCCGATCCTGCCGGCGCCGCAGCCGCAGCCGCAGATCCCGCCACCGCCCCGGCCGCCCGGTGCGCCGCCGCGCTCGTCGGCGGCTGCGTCATCGCCGCGGTCGGCTGGAACACCGTCGCCTGCCCGTCGATCGGCTGGGTCGGCGACCAGGCCGCCTGCACCTGCTCGCGCGACACCGGCTGCGTCGCATCCCCGTCCGCCGCGGGAACCGGGCGCTCCGGCGGCACCGTGCGGCCGTCGAGGGCGTCGCGGAACTGCCCGACGTTCTGCGGCCGGTGGCTCGGCCGCACCGCCAGCGCCCAGTCGATGCTGCGCAGCAGCGGCTGGCCGAGCGTGCCGCGGCCCACGACGTCGAGCTGGGCGAGCGGCTTCGCGTCGTCGTGCACCGCCCGCGCCGCCGAGGGCACCGGCGGCCGCCCGGTGATCACGAAATGCAGCACCGCCCCGAGCGCGTACAGGTCGGTCCACGGGCCCTGCCGCAGCTGCCCGACATCGGCGTACTGCTCGATGGGCGCGTAGTTGGGCTTGAGGATGGCGGTCAGCGTCTGCGTGCGGTCGCCGATCACGCGCCGCGCCGCGCCGAAGTCCAGCAGCACCGGCAGGCCCGAGGGCAGCAGCAGGATGTTGTCCGGCGCGATGTCGCGGTGGAACACATCGGCCTCGTGCAGCACCTCGAGCGCGCCCAGCAGCGGGTCGATCAGGCCGCGGATCCAGGCGTCGCTGGGCACGCCCGCGAGGGCCTTGCGCTCCTCCTTCAGCGTGCGCCCGGCGTAGAAGGGCATCACCATGTAGGCGGTGCCGTTGGCTTCCCAGAAGCGGTAGACCTTCACTAGCGACGGGTGGTCGAAGCGGGCCAGCAGCTTGGCCTCGTTCACGAACGAACGCAGGCCGATGCCGAAGGTCTCGTGGTGCGCCTGCGATCGCAGCGACACCTGCACGCCCTCGCCGCGCGCCGCCATCGAGGCCGGCATGTACTCCTTGATCGCGACCTGGCGCTCGAGCGCATGGTCCATCGCCAGGTAGACGATGCCGAAGCCCCCGACGCCCAGCACCTTCAGGATCTCGAACTCGTCGAGGCGGGTGCCCGGACGCAACGCGTCCTGGTCGTCCTGGAGACCGGCGGTGGGTGTGCTCATCGGGGCAGTTTAGCGTCTGGGTCGGCCGCCCCGCGGCCCCTCCCCCTACACTGGCGGCCCCTTCACGCATTCGTTCCGACCATGGCCGCCGACAAGATCACCGCCACCATCAGCACCCGCGCCAACGTCTACTTCGACGGCAAGTGCGTCTCGCACGGCATCGAGCTGCCCGACGGCACCAAGAAGAGCGTCGGCGTGATCCTGCCCTCGACCCTGCGCTTCACGACGGGCGCGCCCGAGGTCATGGACGTGGTCGACGGCCAGTGCCGCGTCCGCCTCGACGGCCAGGACAGCTGGCAGGCCTACGGCCCCGGCCAGTCGTTCCCGGTGCCCGGCCAGTCGGCCTTCGACATCGAGGTGACGGCGACGATGCACTACATCTGCCACTTCGGTTGAACGATCCCGGCGCGCGGGCGCGGCGGCGCTCAGTCTCCCCCGCCGCCGCAGCCGCCCCCACCGTCCCCGCCGCCATCGCCGCCGCCACCCCCGGCATCCCCGCCGTCGGCCCCCGAGCCGATGCCGATGTCGCTGCCGGAGCCGCAGGACGTGCCGCAGGCGAAGTCGGTCGCGCAATGCGAGTTGCCGCGGTCGGCACCGAGCAGGCTGCAGTCCGGCACGTAGGCATAGCCGCCCGGGATGGCGAGCGCGGCGTCCAGCGCGAACAGCAGCGGCAGGCGGCTCGGCCGCTTCGGGTCGATGCCCTCTTCCAGGCAGCTCCAGTACCAGGCGCGGCGCAGGCCGTCGCGCCGGTCGCCGCGGGCGCTGGGGGCCCCCAGCGCCTCGGCCGGCGTGTGGTGCAGCATGCGGCCGAAGGCGCGCCGGCAGAAGGCGTCGTAGCTGCGGGTGTGGAGGATGAACTCGTGCCAGAGCGCATCCACCACCCGCGACGGCATCGCGACGAAGCGCCCCCGCGAGCGAGCGCAGGCGATGAAGAACTGGCGCAGCCCGCGCTCCACGTCGGCGAGCGCCGGGTCCCCCAACTCGGGATAGACGGCGCGCACCTTGCTGCGCAGGAAGGCAGGCAGGGCCTGCTCGCGGATCACCCGCAGGCCGGTGCGCACGCGCCAGGCCCGCAGGCCGCGGACGGCGCACCACAGCAGCAGGGTGCCGGCGAAGACCAGGACGAGCGGTTGTTGGATCATCTGCCGCGCAGTATGCCGGCACGGCTGGACGCGCCGGCACCCGAAACCAATGCCAAAATCGTCGGATGGGACGAGCGGAGGGCAGCGTGACACGAACGATGGGCCAGCGGGCGATCCGGCGCTGCGCCGGGTTGGCGGCCGCACTGTGCGTGCTGCTGCCCGCGCACGCCACCGAACCGGCCTCGGCCCCCGCCCCCACCCGCCCGCTGCTGACGCTCACCGGCAACCTGCAGCAGCGCAACACGCCCGAGGGCCTGGCGCTGGACCTGGCCGCGCTCGAGAAGCTGCCCTCGCTCAGTTTCTCCACCCGCACGCCCTGGTACCCCCAGCCGCGCAAGTTCACCGGCGTGCGCCTGCGCGACCTGCTGGCCGCCGCCGGCGCGCGCGGCACCGTGGTGCGCGCGGTCGCCCTCAACGACTACCGCGTCGACATCCCGATCGACGACGTGAGCGGCACCGACGCCATGGTGGCCTGGCTGCTCGACGACAAGCCGATGTCGGTGCGCGACAAGGGCCCGCTGATCATCATCTACCCCTTCGACGACCGTCCCGAGCTGCGCACCGCCATCCACTACGGCCGGGCGGTGTGGCAACTGCGCTCGATCGAGATCCGATGACGGGGGACTCGACGACCGCGACGGCACCGAGCCGCCCGCGCCGGCTCTGGCTTGCGATGCTGGGGGCCTCGCTGGTACTGGCCCTGCTCGCCGCCGCCTACGTGCAATGGCGGCAGTACGACCTGCTGGACGCCAGCGTGCACTACCAGAACGACGCGCTCGGCTGGAGCTTCTTCCAGCTCGAGACCGAGCACCTGCGGCTGCGCAACCAGATGCAGGTCGCGCTGGCCGACGAGGCGCGCGCGGCCGGCGCCGAGACGCTGCAGAACCGCTACGACATCTTCGTCAGCCGCATCAGCCTGGTCGACCACGACCGGGCGGCGCGCCTCATGCCCGACCAGGGCGCCTACGGCCAGGCCATGCAGCAGCTGCGGGCCTTCGTCGCCGAGGCCGACCGCTACCTGGGCGAGAAGCCGGTGGCCGCGCTGGACAGTGCCGCCCTGCGTGCCCTGCTGGTGCAGCTGGACGGCCTGAGCGCACCGCTGCACGACCTGTCGCTCGGGGCGTCGCACCTGCTGTACGAGCGGGTCTCGAAGCGCAATGCGGCGGTGCGCACGCAGTCGCAGCTGAGCCTGGGCCTGACGCTGTTCCAGTGCGTGCTGCTGATCGCCTTCGCGGCCATCGTGCTGCGCCAGCTGCGCGCCCTGTCCGAGCGCGGCGAACGCCTGCAGGCCCTCGCCGACAACCTCGCGGCGGCGCGTGCCCAGGCCGAGTCGGCGAGCCGCGCCAAGAGCGTCTTCCTGGCCAACATGAGCCACGAGATCCGCACGCCCTTCCACGGCATGCTGGGCATGATGTCGCTGCTGCAGGACACGCCGCTCACCGGGCAGCAGGCCGGCTTCCTGCACACCGCAAAGGACTCGGCGAACCACCTGCTCGCGATCCTGAACGACATCCTGGACATCTCCAAGCTCGAGTCCGGCAACCTGCAGGTGGTGCCGCAGTCGCTCGACCTGGTGGCCCTGCTCGGCCAGGTGGACGCGCTGATGCGGGTGCAGGCGCACGCCAAGGGCCTGCAGCTGCAGGTGAGCATCGCGCCCGACGTGCCGACCTGGGTGGCCGCCGACGCGACGCGGCTGAAGCAGATCCTCTTCAACCTGTTGAGCAATGCGCTGAAGTTTTCCAACGTCGGCATGGTGAGCCTGGCCGTCACGCGGCGCGCCGACGGCGTGCTGCTGTTCGCCGTGGTGGACACCGGCATCGGCATGGACGCGGCCATGCTCGGCCGGTTGTTCCAGCGCTTCTCGCAGGGCGACGACACCACCTCGCGCCGCCACGGCGGGGCCGGCCTCGGGCTGGAGATCTCGCGCAGCCTGGCGCGCCTGATGGGCGGCGACATCACGGTGGCGAGCGAGCCCGGCGTGGGCAGCCGCTTCGTCGTCGCCCTGCCCTTGCCGGCCGTGCCCGCGCCGGATGCGGGTGCGCCGGACCCGGCCGGCGCCGGCGCGGCGCCGCAGGCCCTGCGCGTGCTGGTCGCCGAAGACCACCCGGTGAACCGCGCCTACCTCGAGGCGGTGCTCGACAAGCTGGGGCATCGCGCGACCTTCAGCGAAAACGGCGAGGAAGCGGTGCGGGCGCTGCAGGCCGACGAGTTCGACGTCGTGCTGATGGACCTGCACATGCCGATGATGGACGGCTTCGCGGCGGCGCGCGCGATCCGCGCAATGCCGGCGCCGCGCGGCGAGGTGCCGATCGTCGCGCTGACCGCCGACGCCTTCCAGGAATCGCAGGAGCGCGCCCGCGACGCCGGGATGAACGGCTTCCTGACCAAGCCGGCCCACCTGCCGCAGCTGCGCGAGGTGCTGTCGCGCTATGCACGCCATGCGGCGCCGGTCTTCGCCAGCCCCGCCCCCTCCCCTGCGCCGGCGGCCGCTCCGGCGGCGGATGCCTCGGCGCTCGACCAGGCGACGGTCGACAACGTCAGCATCGCGCTCTCGCCGGCCAAGTATGCGCAGCTGCTCGAGCGCTTCTTCAGCCTGCACACCGGCACGCTGCAGTCGCTGCGCCAGACCAGCGGCCGCCGCGACAACGCCAGCGTGCGCAGCCAGGCCCATGCGCTGAAGGGCGCGGCCCTGAGCCTGGGCCTGCGCAGCGTGGCCGACAGCGCGGCGCGGCTGCACGACGCGGCGGTGGACGGGCCCCGGGGGGCGCTCGACCCGCTGCTCGACGAACTGGACCGCAACATGGGCATCACGCGGGACTTGTGCGTGAAGCTCGCGCTGCTGCCGGGAGCGGGCGGTTCGGCGGGCTGACCCGTTCCGCGCGGGGCTACACCACCACCGGCTCGGGTTCCAGCCGGATGCCGAAGCGGCCGTAGACGCTTTCCTGGATCGCCCTGGCCAGCGTCACCACCTCGGAGCCGATCGCCCCCCCGCGGTTCACCAGCACCAGCGCCTGCTTCTCGTAGACCCCGGCCCGGCCGATGCTCTTGCCCTTCCAGCCGCAGGCGTCGATCATCCAGCCGGCGGCGAGCTTCACGCTGCCGTCGGGCATCGGGTAGTGCACGATCTCCGGGTCGCGGCCGATGATGTCCCGGCACTGCTCGGGGGTCACCACCGGGTTCTTGAAGAAGCTGCCGGCGTTGCCCACCTGCGCCGGGTCGGGCAGCTTGGCGCGGCGGATGGCGCAGATCCAGTCGAACACCTGCTGCGGGGTCGGCCGGCGGATGCCGGTCTCGGCCATCCTGCGCTCCAGCTCCAGGTAGCCCAGCACCGGCTGCCAGGGCTTGGGCAGGCGAAAGCGCACCCGCGTGATGACGCTGCGGTTGGCCAGCGAGTGCTTGAAGACGCTGTCGCGGTAGCCGAAGGCACAGATGCCGGCGTGCAGGGTGACGCTGCGGCCGGTGACCAGGTCGACCGCATCGAGCGACTCGAAGCGGTCCTTCAGCTCGAGGCCGTAGGCGCCGATGTTCTGCACCGGCGAGGCCCCGACCGTGCCGGGAATCAGCGCCATGTTCTCCAGCCCCGGCCAGCCCTGCGCCAGCGTCCAGGCGACGAAGTCGTGCCAGTTCTCGCCGGCGCCGGCCTCGACGATCCAGGCGTCGTCGGTCTCGCGCACCAGCGCACGGCCCGGCACCTCGACCTTCAGCACCACCTGGGGCATGTCGCGCGTCAGGATGATGTTGCTGCCGCCGCCCAGCACGAACTTCGGCGCCCGGCCGAGCTGCGGGTGGTCGACCACGCGGCGCACGTCGGCATCGCCCGCGATGCGCACCAGGGTGTGGGCGACCGCGGGCAGGCCGAAGCTGTTGTAGGGTTTCAGGCTGACGCCCGACTCGATTTGCATGGCAGAATTTTCGCTGATCCAGCAAGGAATAACCGACATGCCCAGCTTCGATGCCGTACTCGACCCCAACCTCGTCGAAGTGCGCAATGCCGTGGACCAGACCGCCAAGGAAATCGGCACCCGCTTCGACTTCAAGGGCTCGTCCGCCCGTGTCGAGCTGAAAGAGAAGGAACTGACCGTTTTTGCCGACAGCGATTTCCAGATCGGCCAGGTGATGGACATCCTGCTCGCCAAGCTCACCAAGCGCAGCGTCGACATCCGCTTCCTCGACCGCAGCGCGAAGATCGAGAAGATCGGCGGCGACAAGGTCAAGCAGCTCGTCACCGTCAAGAGCGGCATCGACAGCGACACCGCCAAGAAGATCCAGAACCTCATCAAGCAGAGCAAGATGAAGGTGCAGGCCGCGATCCAGGGCGACACGGTGCGCGTCACCGGCGCCAAGCGCGACGACCTGCAGGCCGCCATGGCGCTGATCCGCAAGGACGTGCCGGACGCGCCGTTAACTTTCAACAATTTCAGGGATTGATGGGCTCCCCCTCGAAGGCGCTGCTCGCCGCGGCGCTGCTGTGGGCCGGCGCGGCCGCGGCCCAGAACGTCTCGCTCGGCGGCAGCCTGGGGGACAAGGCGCTGCTGGTGATCGACGGGGCGCCGCGCACCGTGGCGGTCGGCGCGACCGTGCAGGGCGTCAAGCTCGTCAGCCTCTCGGGCGGCGACGCCGTGGTCGAGGTCAACGGCCAGCGCCTGCAGCTGCGGCTCGGCGGCGTGCAGGTCAGCCTGGGCGCGGCACCGGCCGAGGGCGGCGGCTCGCGCATCGTGCTGCCGGTCGGCCCCGGCGGGCACTTCTTCACCCAGGGCGCCATCAACGGCCGCGCCGTCGTGTTCGTCGTCGACACCGGCGCCACCGCCGTCACGCTCAGCCAGTCCGAGGCCGACAGCATCGGGCTCAAGTACCGCGACGGCGCACGCGGCAGCGTCGGCACCGCCAATGGCAACGTCCCGTCCTGGCGCATCACCCTCAACTCGGTGCGCATCGGCGACGTCCAGGTCTTCAACGTCGAGGCCCTCGTGCTCCAGTCCTCGATGAACCAGGTGCTGCTGGGCAACAGCTTCCTCAGCCGCTTCCAGATGAAGCGGGAGAACGACACGATGACGCTGGACAAGAAGCCCTGACGGCACGCGGCGGGCGCGCGAAAGCGAAGCTCGCGAAGGCGGCCACGCCGAGCCCCGCCAGCACCAGCAGCAGGTCGCGGTAACCCGCCAGCGCCAGCAGCAGCCACGCGGTCAGCAGGGGCGCCGCGGCCCGCGCCAGCAGCGCGATGGCCGACATCGCGCCGCCGATGCGGCCCACATGCCCGCGGCCGAAGTATTCGGGCACCAGGTTGCCGCGAACGATGGTCACCAGGCCGTTGGCGATGCCGAACAGCACCGCAAAGACGATCAGCGGGCCGATGCCGTCGGCCAGCGCGAAGACGGTCAGCGACAGCGGCAAGCCGCCCAGCACCGCCAGCCCGAGCCGGCGCGGCGTCATGCTGCGCCCGAAGGCCAGGAAGGCGAAGCGCCCTGCGACCTGGGCCGGCCCGATCCACGCGAGCACGGCCAGCGCCTCGCCCTCGCTGCGCCCCTTGCCCGCGAAGATCGGCATCATGTGCGCCCACAGCGTCGCCGCCGCGAAGGAGTACAGCGTGAAGGTCAGCGTGAGCAGCCAGAACGCGCGGTGGCGCAGCGCCTCGTGCAGGGTGGCATCGGCGGCCGCGTCGTGCGCGGCGGGCGGCGCCGGGGGCGGGTCGCTGCCGCGCAGGGCCCAGGCGTGCAGCGGCGCCACGCCCAGCAGCAACACGCCGCCGATCGCGGCCAGCGCGGCGCGCCAGCCCCAGGCCGACACCGCCCAGGCCACCGCCGGGAACGAGAGCGTGCTCGCGAAGCCGCCGACCAGGGTCAGCGCCGTGATGCCGTCCCGGTAGCGCAGCGGAAAGCGCTTGGTCAGCACCGTGAAGGCCGGCTCGTACAAGGTCATGGCCATCGCCGCGCCAAGCACCGCCCACGCCAGGTACAGCGTCGCGACCTGCTCCACCTGCGACCACAGCAGGAAGCCCACCCCCGCCAGCATCGAGCCGAGGGTCAGCACGGCACGCCCGCGACCGCGGTCGATGGCCGCCCCCACGCCGTAGCTGATCGCGCCCCACACCGTGAGGCCCAGGGTGAAGGCGCCCATCAGCACCGGCTTGCCCCAGCCGAGCGCCGCCTGCATCGGCAGCACGAAGGACGAGAATGCGTAGTACAGGGCGGCCCAGCTGAGCAGCTGGCCCACCGCCAGCGCGGCAACGACGGAACGGTAGGGAGGCATCGCCCCGATGATAGGCACCCGCCTTGTCGCTGCTGGGACAGCCCATCCGCGCACGAGCGTGCTAAAACGCGGCCGACAGGAGACAACGACGATGGATTTGAACTTCACGCCGGAAGAGCAGGCCTTTCGACAGCAGATCCGCAGCTGGGTCGCCGGGCACCTGCCGAAGGACATCAGCCACAAGGTGCACAACGCGCTGCGGCTGTCCAAGGACGACCTGCAGCGCTGGGCGCGCATCCTGGGCCGGCAGGGCTGGCACGGCTGGGCCTGGCCGAAGCAGTTCGGCGGGCCGGGGTGGAACGCGGTGCAGCGCCACCTGTTCGAGGAGGAATGCGCCCTCGCCGGCGCGCCCCGCGTCGTGCCCTTCGGGCCGGTGATGGTGGCGCCCGTCATCATGGCCTTCGGCACGCCCGAGCAGCAGAAGCGCCACCTGCCCGGCATCATGAGCGGCGACGTCTGGTGGAGCCAGGGCTACAGCGAGCCCGGCGCCGGCTCGGACCTGGCGTCGCTGAAATGCCGCGCCGAGCGCCGCGGCGACTACTACCTCGTCAACGGTCAGAAGACCTGGACCACGCTCGGCCAGCATGGCGACTGGATCTTCTGCCTGGTGCGCACGAGCAGCGACGGCAAGCCGCAGACCGGCATCAGCTTCCTGCTGATCGACATGAAGAGCCCCGGCATCACGGTGCGTCCCATCATCACGATGGACGGCGAGCACGAGGTGAACGAGGTCTGGTTCGACAACGTCGAGGTGCCGGCGGACAACCTGGTGGGCGAGGAGAACAAGGGCTGGACCTACGCCAAGTACCTGCTGGCCCACGAGCGCACCAACATCGCCGACGTGAACCGCTCCAAGCGCGAGCTGGAGCGCCTCAAGCGCATCGCGAAGGCGGAGAAGGTCTGGGACGACACGCGCTTTCGCGACGAGATCGCGAAGCTGGAGGTCGACATCGTCGCGCTGGAGATGATGGTGTTGCGCGTGCTGAGCGGCGAGACATCAGGCAAGCAGTCGCTCGACGTCGCCGGCCTGCTGAAGATCCGCGGCAGCGAGATCCAGCAGCGCCTGACGGAGCTGCTGATGCTTGCGGCCGGCCCCTACAGCGTGCCCTTCATCCACGACGCGATGGAGGCCGGCTGGCAGGGCGACCATGTCGGCGCGGCCTATTGCGCGCCGCTCGCCGCCACCTACTTCAACGTGCGCAAGACCACCATCTACGGCGGCAGCAACGAGGTGCAACGCAACATCGTGGCGCAGACCGTGCTCGGCAGCTGAGGATCAGGACCATGGACTTCGACTTTTCCGACGACCAGGAGATGCTGCGCGACTCCGTCCGCAAGTGGGTGGCCAAGGGCTACGACGCCGAACGCCGCCGCCGCATCGTGCAGGCGGGCGGGTTCTCGCGCGAGGCCTGGGGCGAGATCGCCGGGCTCGGGCTCGCCGGGCTGCAGGTGCCCGAGGCCCACGGCGGCATGGGCTTCGGCCCGGTGGACGCGATGGTGGTGATGGAGGAACTCGGCCGCGGCCTGGTGCTGGAGCCGTATGTGCAGGGCGCGCTCATCGCGCCGGGCGTGCTGGCGGCCGCGCCGGAGGCGGTGGCCGCCCCCTGGCTGCAGAAGATCGCCGGCGGCACGGCCCTGGTGGTGCTCGCGCACCAGGAGCGCAGGGCGCGCTACCGGCTGGACCAGGTCGAGACCCGGGCCCGGGCGAACGGCACGGGCTGGACGCTCGACGGCGCGAAGAGCCTCGTGCCGGCCGGCGACCGGGCCGACGCCTTCATCGTGCCGGCGCGCGTGTCGGGGAACGCCGACGACCCGGCCGGCATCGCGCTGTTCCTGGTCGAGCGCGGGGCGAACGGCGTGACGACGCGCGGCTACGGCACCGCCGACGGCGCGCGTGCCGCCGAGCTCGCGCTGGCGGACGCACCGGCCACGCTGCTGCTGCCGCCGGGCGAAGGCCTCGCCGCGCTGGAGCGCGCGGTCGACACCGGCATCGCGGCGCTGTGCGCCGAAGCGGTGGGCGCGATGGACCAGCTGGTGGCGGTGACCGTCGAGTACATGAACACGCGCAAGCAGTTCGGCGTCGCGATCGCGAGCTTCCAGGCCCTGCGCCACCGCATCGCCGACGTGAAGATGCAGCTGGAGCTGGCGCGCTCGATGAGCTACTTCGCGAGCCTCAAGATGGGCGAGCCGGCCGAGGCGCGGCGGCGCGCGCTGGCACAGGCGAAGTACCAGCTCGGGGTCTCGATGCGCTTCGTCGGCCAGCAGTGCATCCAGCTGCACGGCGGCATCGGCGTCACCGACGAGTACATCGCCGGGCATTACTTCAAGCGGCTGACTGTGATGGAGCTGAGCTTCGGCGACACGCTGCACCAACTCGGCGAGGTCTCCGCCCGCATGCAGGACACCGCCGGCGTGTTCTCATGACCGACGATCCCGGATTGGCATCCGGGCTACGAAACTTGTAGCCCGGATGGAGCGCAGCGGAATCCGGGAGCGGCGTGGAGACGCGCGAGAGCGGGCCGAGCGCCGGGCCGCCCCAAGCCGGCCCGCAATCCCCGCGGGGGATCGACCGGCGTACCCGCCGGGCGAGGGGTCGTCATGTCACCCGGATGGAGCGCAGCGGAATCCGGGAGCGGCGTGGAGACGCGCGAGAGCGGGCCGAGCGCCGGGCCGCCCCAAGCCGGCCCGCGATCCCCGCGGGGGATCGACCGGCGTACCCGCCGGGCGAGGGGTCGTCATGTCACCCGGATGCAGCGCAGCGGAATCCGGGAGCGGCGGTCGAGGGTCAACCGTAGACCGTGACCACCTGGTAGCCGAGCGCCGCCAAGTCCCCGGCCGGCGACCACAGGCGCGAGACCTGGTTGATGTAGCCGCCGGCCGCCGCCAGCGCCTCGGTGTCGATGCGCCACCATCCTTGCGGCGGCAGCGCGTGCGCCAGGGGTCGCAGCTCCAGCTCCCACGACACCGAACTCGCCGGCGTCGGCCGCCGGAACCGGCTCAGCGCCGGCGTCGGCGGCGCGTCCGCCAGCAGCACCGTCAGCAGCTCCAGCGGCGGGGCCCCGGGCTCGTCCTTCAGCGTCAGGTGGATCCGGCTGTGCCAGCCCTCGGTGCCGGTGAAGGGCAGCCCCCCCTCCGACCAGCGCATGTCCAGGTGCTGCATGAAGTTGGGCGCCACGCCGGGTACGAAAGGCAGGGCGGGCGTTTCGTCCGGCCCGCGCGCTGCCGGCGGCTGCGGCGGCGCCAGCTCCGGCAGCGCCGTCTCGCGCGGGCCGCCGAACACGCCCAGCAGCAGCGCCGCGGTCTGCCCGCCCTGCTGCACCAGCGCCTGCACCTGGCGCACGCTCTTTCCCTCGCGCAGCACCTGCACCCGCACCTGGATCGGACCCTGCGCGACCGGGCCGATGAAGCTCGTCTGCAGCGCCCGCAGCTGCACGTCGCCGGGCCAGCCGGCGCCGGCCACGTCGCGCATCGCCTGCACGGCGAGGGTCGCGATGATGCCGCCGAACGAGGTGCGGCCCTGGAGCCAGTCCTCGGTGATCTCGAAGTGCACGGCATCGCCGTCGCGGCGGCGCGCGCCGAGCAGGGCGGACAGGGGCGTGAAGACAGGCATGGCGTCGATCCGGGTGATGCGCGGGTGATGCGGGACGCCCGATTATCGAAGCCCCGCCGGCCGCCGAAGCGGCCGACAGCCGGGTTTCAGCGGGGCCGCGCCGCCGGCAGCTCGCGGCGTTCGGCGTCGCTGCGCTGCCCGAGCTCGATCAGGGCCATGACCTCGATCGCCTGGGCGGCGGGGACCGGATTCGGCCCGGTGCCGCGGATCGCGTCGCGCACGCCCGCGTAGCAGGCCGGGTAGTCGCCGGCCTGCAGGGCCCAGGGCCGGGTCTCCAGCGTCTCGCCGTCCGCGCCGAGCACGCTGAGCATCGCGGCCTGGGTGTCGCGGCCCCAGTCGGCGGCGGTGCCGGGCCGGCGGCCGGCCTTGAGGGCGTCTTCCTGCGGGTCCAGCCCCCACTTGACGGCACTGCCGCGGGTGCCGTGCAGCGCGAAGCGCGGGCCCGGCAGCGCCGACAGGGCGCTCGCCCGCAGCGTCGCGCGCAGCCCGCCGGGATAGGCCAGGCGCGCCTCGAACCCGTCGTCGTTGACCGCGCCGTCGCGCTGGCGGACGAGGTCGACGCGGATCGCCTGCGGCCAGCCGAACAGCCGCAGCGCCTGGTCCAGCAGGTGCGGGCCGAGGTCGAACCACAGGCCGCCGCCGACGGCCGACTGCTCGCGCCAGCGCTGGCGCACCACGGGGCGGAAGCGGTCGAAGCGCGACTCGAGCTCGGTGATGCGCCCCAGCGTGCCGGCGGCCACCAGCGCCTGCAGGCTGAGGAAGTCCCCGTCCCAGCGGCGGTTGTGGAACACCGACAGCACCCGGCCCCGGGCCGTCGCGAGCGCCTCCAGCTCGATCGCCTGGGCCAGGGTGACGGTGAAGGGCTTGTCGACCACCACGTGCTTGCCGGCCTGCAGCGCGGCGGCGGCCAGCGGGTGGTGGCTGTCGTTCGGGCTGGCGATGACGACCACGTCGACGTCGTCGCGGGCGCACAAGCGGGCGGGGTCGGCCTCGACCGCCAGGCCGGGCCGGTCGCGCCCCACCTTGGCGGCATCGCTGCTCGCGACGGCGTGCAGGCGCAGGCCGGGGACGCTGTCGATGAGCGGCGCGTGGAAGGTCTGGCCGGCATAGCCGTAGCCGACGAGGCCGACGCGCAGGGGAGGAGGGGCGGCGGGCGAGGCAGGGAGGGCGGTCATCGCAAAAGTCCGAGGAAGTTGCGGGGCACTGTAGCCTGGGCGCCCCGGCAAGGGTGGCATGATGCGCCCCGCACTTTCTTTCAAGGACGCCCTGGACATGAGTTTCGTCGCCCCCCGCGCCGCCGCCTGGCTGCTCGCTTCCTGCCTGGCCGCCGTGGCCGCCCTGCCGGCCTGGGCCGCCGACAAGCCCAAGAAGGAGGCCACGCTCGGCAAGGCCAAGCCGGGCCAGCCGCTGCTGACCAAGGAGCAGCTGCGGGCCTGTCTGGCGCAGGGCGATCGCATCAAGAAGCAGATCGCCGACACGTTGCCGATGCAGGATGCCCTGAAGAAGGAGGGCGATGAGCTGGCCCAGGCCGGCGAGGCGCTGAAGGCCGAGCGCCCGACGCTGGACGCCAGCAACGAGGCAGCGGTGAAGGGCTTCAACGAGCGCATCGCGGCGCGCGACAAGGCGGTCGAGGCCTACAAGGCGCGCGCCGAGGACTACAACGCCAAGGTCGAGGCGCTGCAGGCGGACAAGGCCGCCTACCAGAAGGACTGCGACGGCCGAAGCTACTTCGAGGACGAGGCCGCCCAGATCAAACTGGGCAAGTAAGGGCTGCTCACTAGAATGGTCCGCTTCTCCTCCCCTCGAGAAGCGACCATGACCCTTGCCACGAGCAATCCGCTGCTGCAGCCCTGGGACACCCCCCACGGGCTGCCGCCGTTCGAGCAGACCCGGCCCGAGCACTTCGCACCCGCGTTCGAACAGGCCCTTGCCGAACACCGCGCCGAGATCGACGCCATCGGCAGCCAGGCCGCCGCGCCCAGCTTCGAGAACACGCTGGCTGCCTTCGACCGCTCCGGCCGGCTGCTCGCCCGCCTCGAGGGCATGTTCTCCAACCTCACCTCGAGCGAGACCTCGCCCGCCCTCCAGGCCGTCGAGCTGCAGCTCGCGCCGCGCATGGCCGCGCATGCCAACGCGATCTTCATGCACGCGCCGCTGTTCCAGCGCATCGACGCCCTCCACGCGCAGCGCGCCAGCCTCGGCCTCGACGCCGAGCAGCGCCGCCTGCTCGAGCGCGTCCACCTCGAGTTCGTGCGCGCCGGCGCCAAGCTCGACGGCGCCGCGCGCCGGCGCTACGGCGAGGTGATGGAGCGCCTGGCCGAGCTGACGACGCGCTTCGGCCAGAACGTGCTCGCCGACGAGGCGGCCTTCCGCCTCGAGCTGCGCGACGAACGCGACTTTGCCGGCCTGCCCGCCTTCGTGCGCGACGCCGCCCGCCAGGCCGGCGCCGAACGCGGCATCGATGCCGCCGTGATCACGCTGTCGCGCTCGCACATCGTGCCCTTCCTGACCTTCTCCGAACGCCGCGACCTGCGCGAGATCGCCTGGCGCGCCTGGGTCTCGCGCGGCGAGCACGACGGCCCGAACGACAACCGCCCGGTGGCCCGCGAGATCCTGCAGCTGCGCGCCGAGCAGGCCCGCCTGCACGGCCATGCGAGCTACGCCGACTACGCGCTCGCCGACACCATGGCCGGCTCGCAGGCGGCGGTGAACCGGCTGCTGCAGCAGGTGTGGGTGCCGGCCAAGGCGCGCGTCGCCGAGGAGCGCGAGGCGCTGAAGGCGCTGCGCCTCACGCTGCCGTCCTCGCAGCGGCCGGCCCCCGGCGAGTCGCCCGAGATCGAGGCCTGGGACTGGCGCTACTACGCCGAGAAGGTGCGCCAGGCGCGCTATGACCTCGACGAGGCCCAGGTCAAGCCCTACTTCCCGCTCGAGCGCATGGTCGAGGCGGCCTTCGACTGCGCGCAGCGCCTGTTCGGCCTGCGCTTCACGCTGCGCGCCGACCTGCGCGCCTACCACCCCGACGTGCAGGTCTACGAAGTCAGCCAGCAGGGCGACGGCAGCCTCGTCGGCATCTTCCTGCACGACAACTTCGCCCGGCCGAGCAAGCGCAGCGGCGCCTGGATGGGCTCGTACCGCCAGCAGATGCGCAACGGCGGCGGCGTGCTGCCCATCGTCGTCAACAACAACAACTTCGCCAAGGGCGCGCCGGGGGCGCCGACGCTGCTGAGCTTCGACGACGCGGCGACGCTGTTCCACGAGTTCGGCCACGGCCTGCACGGGCTGCTGTCCAGCGTCACCTACGAGCGCCTGTCGGGCACCAACGTGCTGCGCGACTTCGTCGAGCTGCCGTCGCAGATCTTCGAGCACTGGCTGGCCGAGCCCGAGGTGCTGAAGCGCCACGCGCGCCACGTCGAGACCGGCGAGCCGATCCCGGATGCGCTGGTCGAACGGCTGCAGGCGGCGCGCAAGTTCAACCAGGGCTACGAGACGGCGCGCTACACCGCGTCGGCCCTGGTCGACATGGCGGTGCATGCGGTGGCCGACCCGAAGGACATCGACATCGTCGCCTTCGAGCGCGCCGAGCTCGAGCGCATCGGCCTGCCGCCGGGCATCGGGATGAACCACCGGCTGCCGCACTTCCAGCACCTGTTCTCCAGCGCGTTCTACGCCGCCGGCTACTACGTGTACCTGTGGGCCGAGGTGCTGGACGCGGACGGCTACGACGCGTTCACCGAGGCGGGCAGCCCGTTCGACCCGGCGGTCGCGCAGCGCCTGCGCGAGCACGTCTACGCGGTCGGCAACAGCCGCGAGCCGGCCGAGACCTACCGCGCCTTCCGCGGGCGCGATGCGTCGGTGCAGCCGATGCTGCGCGAGCGGGGGCTGCTCGACGCCTGACGGCTCAGGCGGGGAACATCCGGTCGAGGCCGCCCAGGAACTGCGCGAAATCGATCGGCTTGGTCCAGTAGTCGTCGAAGCCTGCCGCCCGCGCCTTCGCGATGTCGTCCGGCATCGCGTTCGCCGACAGCGCGACGCAGCGCAGCCCCGCCGTCCGCGGCTCGGCGCGCAGCCGCCGCAGCACCTCGAAGCCGTCGAAGTCCGGCAGCTGCATGTCGATCAGCACCAGGTCCGGCTGCAGCTCGGCCGCGCGCGCCACGCCGGCCTCGCCGGTGGGCGCCGACTCGATGCCGAGCCCGGCCTGGCCGCGCACCAGCTCCTCCACCAGCATCACGTTCACCGGGTTGTCCTCGATGTAGAGCAACTGCCCGCGCCGCCCGGCTGTCCGCGGCGGCGCGGCCGGCCCGCCGGCAGCGGCCGGCCGCGCCGAGGCGGCCGGTGCCGTGTCGGCCGGCCCGTCCGCCTGCGGCAGCCGGATGTCGAACTGGGACCCGATCCCCGCTTGGCTCGTGACCATGACGGCTCCTTCCATGCGCTCCACCAGCGCCTTGACGACGGCCAGGCCGATGCCCGTGCCCTCGATGCCCTCGTTCTCGATGCCGAGCCGGTTGAAGGGCTCGAACAGGTGCGACAGCTGCCCGGCCGTGAGCCCGCGCCCGGTGTCCTCGACGCGCAGCGTCACGCTTCCGGCCTCGACCCGGCACGACAGCGTGACCCGTCCGTGCCGGCGGTTGTACTTGATGCCGTTGCTCAGCAGGTTGATCAGCACCTGGCGCAGGCGGATGCGGTCGGCCCGCACCACCGCGTCCAGGCGCTGCGCATGCAGCGTCACGCCGTGCTCGCGCGCCAGCGCCTCGACCAGCGGCAGGGTCTCGTACACCACCGCGTCCAGCGCGAGCGGCCGGATGTCCAGCCGCAGGTTGCCGCTCTCCAGGCTGGACAGGTCCAGCACGTCGTTGATGAGCGACAGCAGGTGCCGGCCGGCGGCCGCGATGTGCTCGATCTTGTGGTTGTGGTCGGTGCTCAGCGCGCGCGTGTCCAGCTGCAGCAGCTGGGCGAAGCCGAGCACCGCGTTCAGCGGCGTGCGCAGCTCGTGGCTCATGCGCGCGAGGAACTCCGACTTGGCGATGCTCTCGCGCTGGGCCACCGCGCGCTCCTGCCGCGCCTGCTCGGCGCTGCGCGCCTCGGTGATGTCCCAGTTGACGCCGAGGCGCCGCCGCACGGCGCCGTTCGCGTCGACCACCGCGGTCGACCGCGAGGCGAGCCAGTGCACCGAGCCGTCGGGCCACACGACGCGGAACTCGTAGGCCGACGGGCTGCCGCCCTCGACCGAGGCGCGCAGCATCTCCGCCACGCGCGCCCGGTCCTCGGGCAGCACGAGCGCGTTGCGCGCCGCCTCGTCCGGCACCTGCTCGGCCGGCGCCAGCCCGCGCAGCCGGAACATCGCCTCGTCCCACACCGCGGTGCCGCTCTCGGGCACCCATTCCCAGGTGCCGATGCCCACGCTGCGCACCGCCAGGCCGATGCGCTCGTTGGCGCTGCGCAGCGCCGCCTCGGTCTTCACGCGCTCGGTCACGTCGATGGTGATGCCGAACAGCATCGGCCGGCCGTCGCGCGTCTCGCGCCGCACCCGGTTCACCAGCCAGCGCACCTCGCCGTCGGGGCGCCGGATGCGGTACTGGTGCTCGAACGAGACATCGACCGCGGCCCGCATCTCCGCGCGCACGCGCTCCATGAAGGCGCGGTCCTCGGGATGCACCACCTGGCTCATCCACTCGACGCCCGAGGGCACGCCCTGCGCCTTCGGCCGGCCGATGATGCGGAACATCTCGTCGTTCCACTCGGCGCGCCGCGTCACCGGGTCGCGGCTCCAGATGCCCAGGCCGGCGGCGCTGGCGGCGATCTCCAGCCGCTGCGCCATTTCGGTGACGCGGCGCTGGTGCTCCACCTGCTCGGTCACGTCGAGCGCGACGCCGACGAACTCGATCACCGTGCCGCCGGCGTCGCGCCGCGCCACGCGCCGCGTCAGCACGTAGCGGAAGCTGCCGTCCGGCCGGCGGTAGCGCGCCTCCATGTCGACCGGGCGGTCGGAGCGCAGCGCGAGCTGCGCCGTCGCCAGCACCTGGGGCAGGTCGTCCGGGTGGATCAGTGCCCGCACCTCGTCGATCGACAGGCCCTCGGGGCGCGGCACGATGCCCAGCACCTGGTAGGCGCGCTCGTTGTAGTACATGCGGTCGCGCTTCAGGTCGTGGCGCCAGATCGCGATGTTGCCCAGGTCCACCGCGATCTTCAGCTGGGCGCTGGTGTCGTTGAAGGACTCGGCCAGTTCGTAGGCCTCGGTGTCGTCGACCATCACGCCCACCGCGCGCACCGGCGTGCCGCTGTCGTCGGCCTTCACCTCCCACTGCGAGTGCACGCGCCGCACCCGCCCGTCGGGCAGCACGATGCGGTAGCGCTGGCCGTACTGCCCCGGGGTGCGGGTGGTCTCGCGGTAGCGCTCGCCGACCCGGTCGTCCGGGTGCATGCGCTGGCTGGCGAGCTCGAAGTTGGGCGTGCCGGCGCCGGGGTCCATGCCGAAGAAGCGGAACATGTGGCGGTCCCAGCGGCCGTCGCCGGAGGGGATCTCGCGCTCCCAGACGCCGAGCCGCCCGAACTCCTGCGCCAGGTCGAGCAGCTCGGCCAGCCGGCGTGCCTCGGCCGCGAGCTGCCGGGCCTCGGTCAGGTCCTGGATCGCGAGCAGCTGCGGGCCGGGCGTGCGCAGGCACAGCCGGCGCGGCGCACCGCCGGGGGCGGTCCAGGGGTGGTCGTCGATGGCGAGGGGCGCCCCGGCCGCCAGCCCCAGCAGGGCCCGCAGCGAGCGGCCCTGCAGCGTGCCGGGCGCCTGGCCGCAGGCGCGCTCCAGGCGGCCGTTGCTCCAGGCGATGCGGCCGTCGGCGTCGAGGGCGATCAGCCAGTCCGAGCTGGCGCCCAGCAGCGCCTGCAGCGCCGCGGTCGGCAGCGCGCTGGGAGGAAGCACATCCGGGACGGCCATGACCCCGGAGTGTTGGCCCGAATCGGCGGCGCGTCCAGCGCGGTTGCCCGTAGAGCTTGCCCGCGGAAGCAGGGGATGAACCCGGGTCAGTCCGCGACCTGCAGCACCAGCTTGCCGAAGTTCTCGCCGCGGAACAGCTTCAGCAGCGCGTCGGGGAAGGTCTCGAAGCCCTGGACCAGGTCCTCGCGGCTGGTGATCCTGCCCTCGCGCAGCAGTCCGGCCAGCTCGGCCACCGCCTGCGGGTAGCGGTCGGCGTAGTCGAACACCACCATGCCCTCCATGCGCGCACGGTTCACCAGCAGCGACAGGTAGTTCGCCGGTCCCTTGACCGCGCTGGTGGCGTTGTACTGGCTGATCGCGCCGCAGATCACGATGCGCGCATGGCGGTTGATGCGCGCGAGCACCGCGTCGAGGATGTCGCCGCCGACGTTGTCGAAATAGACATCCACGCCCTGCGGGCAATGCTGCTTCAATCCGTCCTTCACCGCGCCGGCCTTGTAGTCGATGCAGGCGTCGAAGCCGAGCTCCTTGACGACGAACTCGCACTTGGCCGGGCCGCCGGCGATGCCGACCGCGCGCAGGCCGCGCGCCTTCGCGAGCTGGCCCACCGTCTGGCCGACCGCACCGGCCGCGCCCGACACGACCAGCGTCTCGCCGGCCTTCGGCTGCCCGACGTCGAGCAGGCCGAAGTAGGCCGTCATGCCCGGCATGCCCAGCACGTTCAGCCACTGCAGCGGCGTGCCCAGGCGGGTGTCGATCTTGAACAGGCCGTGGCGGCGGATGTTCGCCTCCGGGATGAGGCAGTACTGCTGCACGCCGAGCGTCGCGCTGACGAGGTCGCCGACCGCGAAGGCCGGGTTCTTCGACGCCGCCACGGTGCCGATGCCGCCGGCGCGCATCACCTCGCCGATGCCGACCGGCGGGATGTAGCTCTTGCCCTCGTTCATCCAGCCGCGCATGGCCGGGTCCAGCGACAGGTACTTGGTGCGGATGAGCACGCCGCCGGCCGCCGGCTCGGGCACGGGCTCGCGGGTGAACTGCCAGTTGTCGGCGGTCGGCAGGCCGACCGGGCGGGCGGCGAGGCGGATCTGCTGGTTGACCAGGTCGTGGGGCATGGCGTCGTCTCCTGTCGTCGTGGCGTTGTGCGGGCATGGTAGCGCCGATGTCGGCGCCGTCCGACAGCCGATCAGGCGCCGGGCCGATAGGGCGCGCGCACGGTGCGGCCTACAGTCGCTGCAGACATCCCGACCTGCGAGGAGAACCCCGATGCGCCTGAGTTTCACCGCCGCCCTGACCGCCGGCAGCCTTGCCGCGGCAGGCCTCGCGCTGGCCCTCTCCGCGAACGCGGACGCGCCGCCGGTGCGCAGCGTCGCCGCGGTCGACGCGCAGCGCTACGCCGGCACATGGTACGAGCTGGCGCGGCTGCCGAACAGCTTCCAGGCCAAGTGCGAAGGCGAGGTCACCGCCACCTACCAGCCGATGGACAAGGGCGCGATCAAGGTGATCAACCGCTGCCGCGAGGCCGATGCGAGCTACAGCGTCTCGGTGGGCCGCGCGACGCCGCTGCCGGGGGACGACAGCGGCGCGAAGCTGAAGGTGAGCTTCCTGCCGGCCTGGCTGCGCTGGATGCCGGTGGGGCGGGGCGACTACTGGGTGGTGATGCTGGACGAGAACTACCGCTATGCGGTCGTCAGCGAACCCTCGCGCGAATACCTGTGGATCCTGTCGCGCACGCCGCGCCTCGACGGGGCGGTCTACGACGGCATCGTCGCGCGCCTGCGCGTCGGCGGCTACCCGGTGGACAAGCTGGTGCAGACGCCCCAGTCGGCGCCGCCGCAGGCCGCCCGCATGCTTCCCCTGATCTGAAGGAGCCCCGCATGAGCCAGAAGCTGGTGTTGACCCTGTGTGCCGCGGCCGCCGTGCTGGCCGGCTGCGATGCGAACGACCCGCGCACCGCCGGGCAGAAGCTCGACGCGGCGGTGGCGAACGCCGAGCAGGCGGCGCAGCAGGTGAAGCAGAACGCGAAGCAGTCGGTGGACGAGGTGAAGGCGGCGGCGCGCGATGCCTCGCAGGCGAGCCAGGACGGCACGTCGCAGGTCGGGCAGTCGCTCGGCGACGCCGCGATCACCGCGTCGATCAAGGCCGACCTGGCGAAGGATCCCGACCTGAGTGCGCTGCGCATCAACGTCGACACCCGGGCGGGGCAGGTCGCGCTCTACGGCTCGGCGCCCAGCGAGGAAGCGCGCCAACGCGCCGGGCGCATCGCGATGGCCGTCAAGGGCGTGGGCCACGTGGACAACAAGCTGGCCGTCGAAAGCACGCAGGCCAGCCGCTGAGGCCGCGTCTTCGCAGCCGGAAGAAAAAACGCGGCCCAGGGGCCGCGTTCTTCATGGTGCAGGGCGCAGGGCCCTGCGGGGCATCACAGCACGCGGATGTTCGCGGCTTGCAGGCCCTTCTGGCCCTGCTTGACTTCGAATTCGACGCGCTGGTTTTCCAGCAGGGTCTTGAAGCCGTTGCCCTGGATGTCACGGAAGTGGGCGAACAGGTCAGCGCCGCCCGCATCTTGAGCGATGAAGCCGTAGCCCTTGCTCTCGTTGAACCACTTCACGGTACCGGTTTGCATCGTCATGGACGAATCCTATTTCTATCGATAAAAAGAATGCGACAGCACCATGCGGCCGCATGCAGAGACACTCAAGAGTTATTCGGGGATTTCAAGAACCGCGCTGGAACCAGCGCAGCATTGGAAAAGACACTCACAACCACAGCCTTGCGTATACCTGTGCGGCGAATATACACCACCGTCCAGGACATTCCGCACACTGTCTTGAGAATCAGCCCTGGCGACGGTGTTTCCACACGTCCGGCCACGCGGCGCGGCGCGGCGCCGCACAATCGCTGCCCACCCTCCCGCACCGCCATCCTGCAAGGAGCCGCCGATGAAGACACGAGCCGCCGTGGCCTGGCAGGCCGGACAGCCGCTGAGCGTGGAGACGGTCGACCTGGCGCCGCCGCGCGCGGGCGAGGTGCTGGTGGAGGTCAAGGCGACCGGCATCTGCCACACCGACGAGTTCACGCTGTCAGGCGCCGACCCGGAGGGGCTGTTCCCGGCCATCCTGGGCCATGAGGGCGCGGGTGTGGTGCTCGAGGTGGGCGAGGGCGTCACCTCGCTGGCGCGAGACGACCACGTGATCCCGCTCTACACGCCGGAATGCCGGCAGTGCAAGTTCTGCCTCTCGCGCAAGACCAACCTGTGCCAGCGGATCCGCGGCACGCAGGGCCGGGGCCTGATGCCCGACGGCAGCAGCCGCTTCTCGATCGACGGGCGGCCGATCCTGCACTACATGGGCACCTCGACCTTCAGCCACCACATCGTGGTGCCGGAGATCGCGCTGGCGAAGATCCGCCCCGACGCGCCCTTCGACAAGGTCTGCTACATCGGCTGCGGCGTGACCACCGGGGTCGGCGCGGTGCTGTTCACGGCGAAGGTCGAGGCGGGCGCCAACGTGGTGGTGTTCGGCCTCGGCGGCATCGGGCTGAACGTGATCCAGGGCGCGAAGATGGTGGGCGCCGGCCGCATCATCGGCATCGACCTCAATCCGGCGCGCGAGGCCATGGCCCGCCGCTTCGGCATGACCGACTTCATCGACCCGCGCGCGGTGGAGAACGTGGTCGACGCCATCGTGCAGCTGACCGACGGCGGCGCCGACTACAGCTTCGAGTGCATCGGCAACACCGCCACGATGCGCCAGGCGCTGGAGTGCTGCCACAAGGGCTGGGGCCAGAGCGTCATCATCGGCGTCGCGGCGGCCGGCCAGGAGATCGCCACGCGGCCGTTCCAGCTCGTCACCGGGCGTGTCTGGAAAGGCTCGGCCTTCGGCGGCGCGCGCGGCCGCACCGACGTGCCGAAGATCGTCGACTGGTACATGGACGGCCGGCTGAAGATCGACGAGCTGATCACGCACAAGCTCGCGCTGCAGGACATCAACCTCGGCTTCGAGCTGATGAAGCGCGGCGAATCGATCCGCTCGGTCGTCGTCTACGAATGAAGACGCTGTCCGCGCACGCCTGCTTCGGCGGGGTGCAGAGCTTCCACGAGCACGACTCCGCGGAGATCGGGCTGCCGATGCGCTTCGGCGTGTACGCCCCGCCGCAGGCGGCGTCGCGGCGCGTGCCGGTGCTGGTCTGCCTGGCCGGGCTGGAATGCAACGAGCAGACCTTCGCGATCAAGGCCGGCGCGCAGCGGCATGCGGCGCAGCAGGGGCTGATGCTGGTGACGCCCGACACCAGCCCGCGCGGCACCGGCATCGCCGAGGCCGACGCGGCCTGGGACTTCGGCACCGCGGCCGGCTTCTACCTGGACGCGACCGAGGAACCCTGGCGCCGGCACTGGCGCATGGAATCGTGGCTCGTGCGCGAACTGCCGGGCCTGCTCGACGCGCATTTCCCGGCCGACGCGGGCCGGATCGGCCTGTGCGGCCATTCGATGGGCGGGCACGGTGCCTTGACGCTGGGGCTGAAGCACCCGGGCCTGTTCCGCAGCGTGTCGGCCTTCGCCCCCATCGCCGCGCCGATCGACAGCCCCTGGGGCGAGAAGGCGTTCCGCGGCTACCTGGGCGAGGACCGCGCGGCCTGGCGCGCGCACGACGCGACGGCGCTGGTGACGGCCGGTGCGCGCTGCCCGCCGCTGCTGGTCGACCAGGGCCTGGACGACCGCTTCCTGGCGACGCAGCTGCACCCCGACCGCTTCGAGGCGGCCTGTGCCGAGGCGGGCCAGCCGCTGACACTGCGCCGCCACGCCGGGTATGACCACGGCTATTTCTTCATCGCCACCTTCGTGGCGGATCACCTCGCCCACCACGCGGCCACCCTGTCGTCACCATGAAGCTTTCCGTCCTCGATCAGTCCGTCGCCCTGAGCGGCCTCGGCGAAGATGCCGCGATCCGCGACACCCTGGAACTCGCCCAGCACTGCGAGGCGCTCGGCTATGCGCGCTTCTGGGTCAGCGAGCACCACAGCCTGCCGACCATCGTCGGCAGCGCGCCCGAGATCCTGATGGCTGCCATCGCGGCCCGCACCACGCGCATCCGCATCGGCAGCGCCGGCGTGATGCTGCCGCACTATGCGGCGCTGAAGGTGGCGGAGCAGTTCCGCGTGCTGGAGGCGCTGGCGCCCGGCCGCATCGACCTGGGCGTGGGGCGGGCGCCGGGCGGGGACATGCGCACGGCGCAGGCGCTCAACCCGCACACCTACGGCACGGCCGAGCACTTCCCGGAGCAGGTGCGCGACCTGCAGGCCTGGACCGCCGGCCTGCGCCACCGCGGCATCACGGCGCACCCGCGCGGCGAGGCGGCGCCGGAGCTGTGGATCCTCGGCAGCTCGGACTATGGGGCGCAGATGGCGGCGCAGTTCGGCCTGCCCTATGCCTTCGCCTATTTCTTCACCGACGGGCAGGGCGTGGAGCAGGCGCTGGACCTGTACCGGCGCCTCTACCAGCCGAGCGAGCGCCATCCGCGGCCGCAGGCCACGGTGTGCGTGTGGGCGCTGGCCGCCGACACCGAGGCCGAGGCCTTGCACCATGCGCTGAGCCGCGACCGCTGGCGCGTGGACCGCAACCGGGGCGTGCTGGGGCCGCTGCTGTCGCCGGACCAGGTGGCGGCGCGCGGTTTCACGGCGGAGGAGATGGCGACGGTAGAGCCGATGCGGCGCAAGGCCTTCGTCGGCAGCGCGCGGCAGGTGGCCGACAAGCTGCGTGCGCTGGCGGACGAGCTGGCGCTGGACGAGCTGGTGATCAACACCTGGTCGCACGACCCGGCGGTGCGGCGCCACTCGTACGCGCTGATCGCGCGAGAATTCGGGGCATGAACCTGATCGATTTCGAACTGCGGGGCGAGTACATCACCCTCGATGCCCTGCTCAAGGCCACCGGCGTGAGCCCGAGCGGCGGTGCCGCCAAGCTGCTGGTGGCCGAGGGCAAGGTCGAGGTCGACGGCCGCGAGGAGCTGCGCAAGACCTGCAAGATCCGCGCAGGGCAGGTCGTCGCCGTCACCGGCACCCGGATCCGCCTCAGAAGCGGTAATTAAGGCCGACGGAGAACAGGTCGGTGTTCTCCTTGAGGTCCAGGCCCTTCAGGCGGTAACGCTCCCACTCGCCGCGGATCGCGGTGTTCTTCGACAGGTCGTACTGCACGCCGGCACCGTACTTGATGTCGGTGCCGCGCTCGCTGTCGCTGACGCCGTTCAGCGTGCGCTCGACCTTGCCGTTGTAGGCGCCGACGCGGCCGAGCAGCGAGAAGTCCTGCGCGATCGGGAAGGTGCCCACCGCGTCGACGAACACGCCGTTGGACTTCAGGTCGCCGGCGCCGCTGTTGAACTTGCCGAGGTCCACATACCCGCCTTCCAGGCTGAAGTTCGGCGTGAACGAATAGCCGCCGTAGACCTTGCCGCCGGTCTCGCTCTTGTCGGTGCTCTGGCCGCCGATGTTGTCGCCCTGGTAGCGCGAATTGCCGATGCTGCCGCCGATGTACGGCCCGGGTTGCTGCAAGCCCTGCGATTGCGCATGCGCGCCCAGGGCCATCAGCGAAGCGGCAGAGGCGAGGACCAGTTTCTTGCTCAGTCGGATCATGGATCTACTCCTGTTTTCTTCAGTAGGGATGCCGGATGAAAGCTTTCCGACACAGGGGCAGGATCGACGCCGCATGTGAACGCGGCACCCCACCAAGGTGAAGTTTCTTGGCGTCCTGAAACGTCTTGTAGCAAGCGCGGCGACGGGGGAACTTCGAGCGCCCGCGGGCCTCGAAGGCGCAGCTCAGCGCGGACGCCCAGCGCGGGCGGCGCGGTCTCTTTCGCGCAACATGAAGAGGTAGAGGCCCTCGACCTTCTCGCGCGCCCACGGGGTCTTGCGCAGCACCTTCAGGCTCGAGGCGATGCTCGGCGCGTTGCTGAAGCAGCGCAGCGGGATGCGCTCGGCAAGGCCGGGCCATCCATACAGCGCGACCAGCTCGGTGAGCAGCGTCTCCAAGGTCAGGCCATGCAGCGGATTGCGGGGTTGCGCCGGCGGGACATCCGTCATGCGAGCCTCGCGAGCGCCGGCTGCAGGCGCTTCACCGCCGCCAGCGCATCGGCCTGCTCGCGCAGGAACGCGAAATCGGCGAAATCGAAGCCCGGGCCGACGGTGGCGCCCACGTAGGCGAACTCGCCCAGCGGCTCGGCCGCCTGCCACCAGCGTGCGGGCACGGTGTGGCGCGGCTGGGTGCTTGCGCTCACCGGCGCGAGGTCGACCGAGGCCATGCGGTCGAGCGTTGGCGGCATCAGCCACAGGCGGAGCGGGCCGCCTTCCAGCAGGTGCCAGACCTCGTCGGACTGCACGCGGTGCCAGGCACTGAACTGCCCCCGGGCGAGCAGGAAATCGATGGTGGTCAGCGCGCTGCGCGCCGGCCGGCCGTCGTCGGGGGTGACCGACGCGTCGGCGCGGAAGACCTCGCGGAAGTGGCCGCCCTCGGGGTGCGGTTGCAGGTGCAGCAGGTCGATCAGTTCGGCAGCTCGGCTCATGCGACGTAAAGAAGGACAGTGATGAAGTGGCACGCCGTTCCGGCGAGGACGAACAGGTGCCACACGCCGTGCGCATGGCGCCAGCGCGTGTCGTTGGCATAGAACACGATGCCGCCGGTGTAGCAGACGCCGCCGGCGACCAGCCAGGCGAGGGCGGGCCAGGGCAGCTCGCGCACCAGCGGCACCGCCGCGACGAGGGCCAGCCAGCCCATGGCCACGTACAGCGGCACCGAGGGGACGCGCTCGCGGCCCAGGCTCAGCTCCTTGACGATGCCCAGCACCGCCAGTCCCCACACGACACCGAACAGCGACCAGCCCCAGGGGCCGCGCAGCGTGACCAGGGCGAAGGGGGTGTAGGTGCCGGCGATCAGCAGGTAGATGGCGCAGTGGTCGAACTTGACGAGCACGCGCTTGGCCGCGCCGCGCACGCTGTGGTACAGGGTGGAGGCGCCGTACAGCAGGATCATGCTCGCGGCGAAGATGCTGGCGCCGACGACCTGCCAGGCATCGCCGTTCAGCGAGGACTGCACGATGAGCACCGTGCCGCCCGCGACGGCCGCGAGCAGGCCGGCCAGGTGGGTGTAGCTGTTGAAGCGTTCGCCGTGGTACATGGCTTTGCGGATTCTCAGGAAAGTGCATGACGGGATGAAGGCGCCAAGCATAGCGGCGCACGAAAGCCCGCGGCGCGCTGGCATCATCGCGGAATGACCGAACGCATGCTGCCGCCCTACATCGCGCCCTCGCAACTCGTGCCCGACCTGCGCGTCAGGGGGCAGGCCGTCATCAGCCCCGCCGGGCTGTGCGACTGGCTGCCGGCGCGCGCGGCCGAGCTGCAGGCCCTGGAGGCGAGCTGGGACGACCTGCCCCCGGACGGCTACCTGCGCGACGGCGGGCGCTACCGGCGGCGGCGCCATGCCTGCTTCGTGGTCGACGGTGCGGGTGTGACGGCAGCGCCGCACCGGGCGCACTGGCAGCCCGTCGCCTACAACGCGCTGCACGGCGGCATCGAGCGCTGGTTCGAGCCGATGTCGGCCGAGGTGGTCGGGCAGCCGGTGTGGGCGCGCCTGCTGGTCCGCATGGCCGAGGCCTGCAGTGCGCTGAAGGGGGCACAGCCCTGGTACGTCGAGGCGCACCAGTTCCGCATCGACACCACCGACGGCATCGGCCGCCCGACGCCCGAGGGCGCGCACCGCGACGGGGTGGACTTCGTGGCGGTGCTGCTGGTCGGCCGCCAGGGGGTGAAGGGCGGCGAGACGCGGGTGTTCGAGGCGGACGGGCCGAACGGCATCCGCTTCACGATGAGCGAGCCGTGGAGCACGCTGATGCTGGACGACGAGCGGGTGATCCACGAAAGCACCCCGATCCAGCCGCTGTCGCCCGAGGCGCAGCAGGCGGCGCACCGCGACACGCTGGTGCTGACCTTTCGGGCGGGCGGTTTCCAGGGCCCGGCCGCCGCCTGAACGGGGTTGCGGGGGGCCGGGTCCGTCCGGCCGGGCTGCAGTTCATCCGCCTGTCGCGCCGTTTCGTCGCAATGCGCTGGGAAGGCCGGGGGCGGCTGCCGATACTGGCTCCATCGACGAACACACCAACGACTGGAGCCCGACATGAACACCACCCGCCTGACCCAAGCCACCCTGATCCTCGCCACTGCCTGCGCCGGTTTCCTGGCCCAGGCCGAGCCGGCCGCACCGGCCGCAGCCCCGCGCGTGGTCGTGCTGCCCGCGGTCACGGTGGTCGGCAAGAAGACGCCGGTGGTGGTGCTGCCGGAGGTGGTGGTGGTCGGCAAGCGCGAGCAGCAGCCGCAGACCCTGCTGGCGCAGATCGCGAAGACGCTGCGCTTGAACCGCGGCTGAAAGACCCCACGTCGAGTCGGCCTGGATAATGCCGGCTCGTCCTGAGAGGTCTCCCTTGCCAACGATTCTTTCCCGCGTGATCGGCCTCGTGTTCCGTGTGGCCGCCCTGGTGATCGGCGTGCTGATCACTGTCGGCCTGCTGCTGCTGGGGGTGTTGCTGATGGCCGCCCTGGTCGTCTGGGCCCTGCTGCGCGGCAAGCGTCCGCAGATCCGCAGCTTCCGGGTCGACCCGCGTCGACCTTTCGGAGGCTTCACCCGCCGGGCGCCGGCCGGCGAGGTGGTGGATGTCGAGGTGCGCGAGGTGCGAGCGGCGCCGCCGCGCCTCGACGCTTGATCCCTGTAGCCCGGATGGAGCGAAGCGCAATCCGGGAGCGGCCGGACAAGTGAAGGGCGAACCCCGGATTGGCATCCGGGCTACGAACCTGCTGCGTGGGGCTCGACGGCCGGAGCCAGAACCTTACCGGCCGCCTGCGCGATGGGGCGCCGAGGGGGCTTGTTGCCCCTGCTCATGATGTTCCACGGCGAGCCGCATCGAATCCACGACGCGGACCCAGTCGGCGGCAAGCGCTGACGCCGCGTCGCTCCCTGTCAGCACAGGCTGCACGGAAGGAACGATCGGAATCAACGGGGCCTCGTTGCGGGAGAACAATGCCACAGGGGCGGCCAAGCCGCGGAAGAACCCGCGCATGAAGGCTCGCTGGGGTCCTGCCTCGAAATCGATCATGAAAGCCATTGTCTCGGTCCGGTTGAGAAGGCTGCCGATTGCATTCTTGCATGTGTCCTGCCTGGCTCGTTGCCGCAGATGCAGGCCTTCGTCACGCCAAGCCGTTGGAGGTTCCGTCGCTACGCATCGCGGACGTCGGCGACCGGATTGCTTCCGAAATCCGGCCGGTTCAGGTAGGCCAGCACCCGCGCCGCGGCCTCGGCCGGCGAGGTGAGGTGGCCCGTCTTCTGCAGTTCCACGAAGCGCCCCTGGTCGGGGAAGCCCTCGGCCGGGTTGTCGCGCAGCCGGGCCTGCATCTCGGTGTCGATGACCCCCGGCGCCAGCGAGACGACCCGGGCGCCGTTCGGCTGCAGGGCCTCGTCGAGCGCGATCGACCGCGCCGCGTGGTCGAGCCCGGCCTTCGCCGCCCCGTAGATGGCGGCCCCCGCCATCGCCCGCCGCCCCAGCCCCGACGAGATCTGCAGCACCCGGCGCCGCGCCGGCCAGCTCAGCGTCGCCCGCAGGAAGGCCGTCGTCAGCAGCAGCGGCGCCTCCAGCCCGACGCGCAGCGCGTTCGACACATCGGTGCCGTCGAGTTGCCCCAGCGGCCCGATGCGCGTCAGCACGCCGGCGTTGTTGATGAGCGTCGCCGACTCGTAGCCGGTGTGGTCCTGCTGCGCCAGCCAGGCCGACAGCCGGTGCGCCACCGGCAGCGGCGTCGCCAGGTCCATCGCCCACTGTTCGCAGCGCACGCCGGCCGCGCCGGCCTTCAGCAGCAGCGACTCGCAGGTGCGCCGCGAGATGCACAGCAGCTGCGTGCCCGGCACGGTCAGCTGGTCGGCGATCGCCGCGCCCAGCCCGCGCGACGCGCCGGTGACGATGTAGAGGGATCGGGTCATCCATGGTCTCCTGCACAACGGCCCGCATTGTCGCCCCGCGCGCACGCGCGGGCCAGCCCGATTGACGCGGGCAGCAAGGGCATGCCACACTGCGCGCCCCATCCACCGCCTCTGCCGAGGCCCCACCCAAGGAGACCAAGCCATGACGAAGACTGACCTTGCCCTCCTGCTGTGCGCGGCCTGAGGCACCGAGCGACCTTTCTCCGACCACCCCCCCGGGGTTCCGGATCGTCGCCGCGGCCCTCGGCCCGCGACACAGCTTTCATCCCCACGTTCGTCCCTGGACGGCCTGAGCCGTGCAGGGCCCTGGGCCGGCGCATGCCGCCGGCTTCGACGATGAAAGTCCGAACCCACCATGATCGAGATCGATGTCGAGCGCCTGCGCTCGATGGGGCTCACGCCCGCCCTGGCCCGCGATGCGGCCACCTTCCTTGACCCCGATATCCCGACGCCCGCCTGGCACCTGATGCGCCTGGTAGAGGTCCACCGCGACAGCGTCGAGCTGCATGACGGCCTGCAACCGCACGGCGCCCGCGTGCTGCCGCGCCTGATGCGCTCGCTCGACGACGAGGGCACCGGCCTGGCCGTCGGCGACTGGGTCTTCGCCGCCCGCGACGCCCATGGCGCCTGCTGGGTGCACGAGCGCCTGCCGCCGCAGTCGCACATCGCCCGGCGCGACGCCGACGGCCGCCGCCACCCGGTGGTCAGCAACGTCGACACCGCCCTGCTGGTGATGGGCCTGGACGACGACTTCAACCCGCGCCGCCTCGAGCGCTACCTGATCCTGGTGCAGGGCAGCGGCGTGCAGCCGGTGCTCGTGCTGACCAAGGCCGACGCCGTGCCGCCCGAGCGGCTGGAGTGGGCGCGCGCGCAGCTGCGCGGTCGCCTGCCGGCGCACGTCGAGCTGCTCGCGCTGAACGGCCGCCGCCCGGAGGCCGCGCAGGCGCTCGCGCCCTGGCTCGGCGCGGGGCAGACCGTGGTGCTGATGGGCTCGTCGGGCGCCGGCAAGTCGACGCTGACCAACACCCTGGTCGGCACCGCGCTGCAGGACACCGGCGCGGTGCGCGAGCACGACAGCCGCGGCAAGCACACCACCACCTCGCGCTCGCTGCACCGCCTGCCCGGCGGCGCCTGCGTGATCGACACGCCGGGGCTGCGCACCCTGCGGCCCGACACCGACGAGGCGCGCCTCGCCCTGAGCTTCGAGGACATCGCGACGCTCGCCCCGCAGTGCCGCTTCCGCGACTGCCGCCACCAGGACGAGCCCGGCTGCGCGGTGCGCGCCGGCATCGCGGCCGACCGGGTGCGCAACTACCACAAGCTGCTGCGCGAGGTGCGGCGCGACACGCTGAACCCGCTCGAGCGCCGGCAGGAGGTGGCGCAGTGGAAGTCGCGCGGCCGCGCGGCGAACCTGCGACTGAAGCTCAAGCGCGGCGAGGGTTGAAGGCCGGCGCGTCGCTGCGCTTGGTCGACTTGTGGCGGTACATGCGCGCGTCGGCATGGATCAGCAGCTGGCTGCTGGAGGTGATCTCCGAGCCGAAGGCAATGCCGAAGCTGATGCCGCAGCCGTCGAAGCCGGCGGCGTGCAGCCGCTCCTCGAAGCGGCGCATGTCCTGCCGCGTCTCGTCCTCGTGGCGCATGTCGCCGAGCACCGCGAACTCGTCGCCGCCGAGGCGGAACACCGTCATGCCGCGCTCGCGCAGCGTCTTCAGCTGGCGCGAGAACTCGCACAGCAGCGCGTCGCCGTGCGCATGGCCGCGCTCGTCGTTGATGCGCTTCAGGCCGTCGAGGTCGATCATCACGAGCATCAGGCCGGCGGAGGAATCGGCCTCGGTCAGCGCCGAGAGCGTGCGGTCGAAGGCGTGGCGGTTGCCGATGCCGGTCAGCGAATCGGTGCTCACCTGGTCGAGCGCACGGTGCAGCTGGGCCAGGTAGCCGTCCTTCTCGATCGCGAGCAGCCGGATCTTGTCGGCCAGCGCAAAGGCCAGCAGGATGGCGTCGGCGGTGCTGCCCAGCAGCGTGATCAGCTCGGGGTTGCGCACCATGTCCTGGCTCAGGCCGAGGTTGGCCGGCAGGATGACCAGCGCCGGCAGCAGCAGCGCGAGAAAGGCGGCCAGGAAGTAGCGCGCCGGCAGGTAGCCCGACCACAGCCGCAGCAGGCCGGCGACGAGGGCCAGCGTCAGCGAGATCGAGATCGTGATCGTCGCGAGCGTGTGCGCCCACGACATCGCCAGGAAGCAGCTCGGCAGCAGCACCAGGGCGAGCACCAGGTTGGCATGGCCCGCCTTCGCGAGCCGCGGTGCGGCCGTGCGCAGCTGCAGGAACTCGATGTAGAAGAGGGTGTTGAACACCACCATCAGGAAGAACGGCAGGTAGTGCCATTCCAGCCCGTGCCAGCCGAGCCACTGCGCCGGGATGTGGAAGGTGAGGCCCCAGCCGGCCGTCGCGGCGAGCAGGTACAGCGCGTAGTACAGCAGCGCCTTGTCGCGCGTGCCGAGAAACATGAAGAGGTTGTAGAGCGCGAGCGTCAGCAGCGCCCCGAGCGCGAACAGCGTCGCCACGTTCTCCGAGACGACGATGCGCCGGTAGTCCGCCTTTGGCTGGATGTCGATGGCCGGCAGGCGCGCGAAGTAGCGGCTGTCGATGCGCAGCAGCACATGGGCCGAGCTGCCGGGCGGCAGCACGATGTCGCTGCCGTAGTGCAGCATGTAGGGCGTGTCGGCGTGGTAGCCGGTGACGAAGGTCTGCGGCGGCTGGCTGCCGACGTAGACCCAGCCGCCGACGTGCTCCATCAGGCTCGCGTGCGGATCGATCACCCACTGGGTGTTGCTGCCGCCGTTGCGCACCGTGGCGTGGAACCAGTAGCGCCCGCCCAGCAGCCCGACCTGGGGCACCGGCGTCTTGCGGGCGAGCCACGCGGCCAGGGCGTCGACGTCCGGCGGCTCCTCGTTCGCCTCGGCGAGGTAGAACTGGCCGACGCGCGTCAGCTCCAGCGGCTCGCTCGACGACAGCAGCGCCTGCGCCGCCGCGCTGCCGACCCCGCAGGCCAGCAGCAGGCCGGCACACAGCCGCAGCCACCAGGCGGTCAGGGGGTGGCGCGGCACGGAACGGTCAGGACAGGTCATCAGCCGTGGACTGTAACAACAAGCATCCGGCGTCCCGCTTGAAGACTTCTTAAACGTCCTTTTCGCCCACGATCAGCGCCGGGTGGCCGCCGATCGCGCGGGCGGTCTGCATGCCGGCCATCGTCGCCGCCTCCACGCAGCCGGCGTTCAGGCCGGTGCGGATCCAGTCGCCGGTGACGAAGAGGTTGGCGAAGCCGGTGCCGTCGGTCGCGAGCCGGTGGCGGCTGCTGCCGACGACCGACAGCACGTAGCGCTCCGACGGGTCGACGTTGGCGCGCCAGTACTGGCTGTCGAAGCGCTTCGCGCCCTGAGCCTCGGACGGATCGACGAGCAGCGGCCAGCGGAATCCCGTGGCGTCGACGGCCTGCGGCCACAGCGCGCCGATGCGGCGCTGCAGCTGCTCGATGGCGGCTTGCTTCACCTGGGCCGCGATGCGCGCCGGAAAGCCGCGGTCGCTGTACGGCGGGTAGTCCGCCAGCGGCAGCGCGCTGCAGAAGTAGGAGACGTTCTTCGGCGCGATGCTCGCCGGCCAGCGCTCGCGGCACAGCAGCTGGTCCATCGGTGCCCAGGTGTCGAAGGGCTCGCTGAACGCGCTGAGCACGGGCGCCTGGCCGTCGCCGGCGAAGGCCGTCCAGCCGAGCTGGCGCAGGTCGGCGTTCAGCCACACCTGGTAGGCCTGGGTCGCGACCGCCTTCACGTGCGCGCACGAGGCGGCGAGCGCCGGGCTGCGTGCGACGAGCTGCGGGCACAGCGAGGCCACCGATGCGGCCGAGATGCCGAAGATCACCTGGTCGAAGTCGACGCCGAGCCGGAGCGTGCGCGTCGGCAGCGGCCGGCCGAAGGCCTGCGCATAGACCTCCGGCCAGTCGCTCCAGTTCGACTCGAGGTTGATGCCGTGGCGGCGCAGCAGCGCGGCCTGGGCGGCATCGAGCTGCTCGTCGCGCGGCGCGCTCGGCCAGCAGGCGAGGCCCTCCACCTCGACGAGCGGGTCGTAGCCGGCGGCGGGGTCGGCGAGTGCGACCTGCTGCGTCATGCGGATCTCGCCCACCCGGCGGCCGGAGGCGTCGGGCAGCAGCTCGTCGACGCGGTGGAAGAACTCGAACTTGACGCCGCGCTGCTTGAGCAGCTGGTAGAACGGCGTGAACACCACGTCGCCCATGCCGGCCTGCATCTTCCACATGATGGCGCCGTGGTAGCCCAGGGCCACGCGCAGCATGCCGCGCAGCATGGTGCCGGCCTCGATGTTCGGCTTGTCGAAGTTGCCGTCCTCGTAGGCGAACACCAGGTCGTAGAAGCCCACCACCGGCGCCGAACGCACGGTGACGTCGGGATTCGCGCCATGGCGCAGCAGCCAGGCCTGGAAGTCCTCGCCGTTGATGACGTCGAAGCCCTGCGTCAGCACGCCGTCCTCGATCATGCCGATGATGCAGGTCAGGCCCAGGTCGGCGCAGATGTAGAGGCGGCGCAGCTCGTCGGCCAGCGCGTGGCGGTCGAGCAGTGCATCGAAGCGGCCGTGCAGCCAGGCGCGCACGCACTGCAGAGCGCTGGACTGCAGCCCGTGGTGCGCCGGGTCGTGGTCGGCCAGCGCCGCCGGCAGGTCCGCGCTGAAGCGCTGCAGCGCGGCGAAGGCCACGCCGACGTCGCTGCACAGCGCCGCGACGTCGTCCTCCACATGCTGGGCCAGGCGGTGCAGCCAGCTGCCGTGGTGGGTGTCGGCGACGATGGCCGGGTGGGCCGCGTCGTCGGCGTCGCGCAGCTCGCCCAGCCATTCCTTGATCCACGCATAGCCGACCTGCACGATGCGCCACAGGTCCAGGGTCTCGCTGCCTTCGCCCGGTTCGCCCGGCATCGGCGGGGTCTCGATCGGCCAGGTCCGCCACTGGCCCCGGACCTGTTCGGTGAGGGCGATGAACTGCTGCGGCTTGAAGGCGTCCCGCCAGGTGCGCAGCGGCGTCCCCTCGGGCCGGTCGAGCAGCGCGTAGGCGCGCTGGATGGTCTTGAAGGCGTTGTCGTAGAAGCCGAACCAGATGTGCAGGCCGTGCTCCTCGATGCGCTGGCCGAGCGCCGCGTTGCGCCCGCTCGCGCCCTTGCCGCCGAGGCGCCAGCCCATCTGGTACACGGTGAGGTCGTGGCGGTTGCGCCAGCCGGGCTGGTCGCTCAGGTAGAAGGCAGCGGTCATCGCGGCCACCCCGCCGCCCAAGATCGCGATCTTCTTCGGCGCGACGCGCGAGTTGTCGTGCAGGACCTCGCCGGCCGGCACCTCGAAGTCCATGTCGAGATGGAAGGGAAGCAGGGCCGGCTGGCCGCCCAGGGCGAGGCCGAGCGTGCGGTCCAGCGGAAAGCTCGCGAACGGGTGCAACGTGCACTGCCAGTCGCCACCCAGCAGCTGCACGCGGCGCACCGTCTTCACGTTCGCCGGGGCGGCGACCAGCGCCTGGTAGACCGCCTTCACGCCGGCCGCATCGGGCAGCTGCTTCAGGAAGATCTGTGCGACGTTCGGGCTGCGCAGCATCTGCGCGATCTGCGTCCAGCCGGCCGCGTCCAGCGCCAGGAAGCCGGGCAGGTTGGCGGCCATCAGCGCGATCGCCTGCTCGGCCAGTTCGGGCAGGCCGGCGAGCTCGCGCGCGAGGCCGTCGCCGGTGCCGCAGGCCTCGAGCTCCAGCAGCGGGTGCACCTGCAGCTTCGAGCCGGGGCCGAAGGGCTGGAAGCCCTTGGCGGCGAGCGTGAAGCGCGTGGCGGGCTCGCCCTCGGCCGGCATGGTGTGCTCGCAGGCGTACTTCGGGTAGCCGAACAGCTCGCGCCCGTTGATCAGCGCCATGCAGTCGTCGACCCAGATGTGGCACGGGTAGAAGAACACCCGGCTCACCCCGGCCTGCCCCGCGAGCACCTGGCCCACCATGACCCAGGTGACGATGTCTGTCTCCTCGCCCCAGCCCTTGGCCGCATCCGCCGGCCAGGCCGACTGTGCGTGCTGCACCTGGGTGAAGGTCAGCATCACGAAGGGCGACAGCACCTGGAAGCGCATCGCGCCGCCGCCGGCGGCCGTCAGCGCCTGGTCGACCGTGGCCTGCAGGCGGGCCAGGTCGCCGCGCACGAAGAAGCCGTACATGCGCGAACGGTTCAGCTGCAGCGGCGGGTGCATCAGCGGCGAACCGCCGGGGTAGATGAAATCGGGCCGGTCGAAATCGGCTGCGTCGGTCATGGCGCCTGCGGGGGCTGGTGAGGAAGGCCCGCAGTATGAGCGCGATGTCGGATAAGTTACTTCTCGTCACCCGATCGAGGGACGGGAGGATTTCACGAAGCGTGGCGTCCCATCGGCTTTTGCGATGGGTGTTGCGGTGCCTGCCTAGTCGTGGGGCACGCCGGTGAGGGTGGAGGGCCAGCCGGTCGCGGGAGCGCCGCCGGCGCGGAAGCGGCGTGCCGGCTCGATGGGTTGAGGCAGGCCCGGCAGCGGAGCGGGGGCGGCCAGGCGCATCTGCTGCGCCGCGCGGCGGCGCGAGAACCACAGGCCGGCGAGGGCGGTGGCCAGGGCGGCGGCGAGGGCCGCGATCAACATCCAGGACTTCATCGGGGTTCCAGTACGGCGAGCCTGGATTGTCGCAGGGCTGCTCAGGGTTCCGTAAGCCGTTGTCGCTGGGCGAGCGCGGGAAAGAGCCGCATCCAGAGGCCCGCGACGACCAGGGTGCCGATGCCGCCCAGCACGACCGAACCGATGGGGCCGAGGAGCGCCGCGGTGGCGCCGGACTCGAACTCGCCGAGCTGGTTGGAGGCGCCGATGAAGATCGAGTTGACGGCGCTGACGCGGCCGCGCATCTCGTTCGGCGTCTCCAGCTGCACGAGCGACTGGCGGATGACGACGCTCACCATGTCGGCGGCGCCGCTGACCCAGAGCGCGAGCAGGGACACGACGAAGACGGTGGAGAGCGCGAACACCAGGGTCGAGAGGCCGAAGACGGCGACCGCCGCGAACATCGCATGGCCGACGCGGCGGTCGATGGGCCAGCGCGTCAGCGCCACCGACATGGCGAGCGCGCCCACCGCCGGCGCGCCGCGCAGCAGGCCCAGGCCCCAGGGGCCGACGTGCAGCACGTCCTTCGCGAAGATGGGCAGCAGCGCGGTGGCGCCACCCAGCAGCACGGCGAACAGGTCGAGCGAGATCGCGCCCAGCACGACCGGACGGTTCCAGATGAAGCGCACGCCGGCGAGCACGGTGGCGAGGGTCACCGGCTCCTTGGGCGGCGGGACGTGCGGGTGGCCGATGCGCAGGAAGAGCACGCCGCCGAGGGCGAACAGCGCGGCGCAGACGGCGTAGACCACGTCGACCCCGGCCACGTAGAGGAAGCCGCCGAGGGCCGGGCCGCCGATGATCGCGGCCTGCATGCCGCCGGAGCTGAAGGCCATGGCGCGCGGCAGGGTGGTGGCCGGCACGAGCAAGGGCACCATGGCCTGCTGGGCCGGCATCTGGAAGGCCTTGGCGCAGCCGATCGCGACGGACAGCAGCAGCAGGAGCTCGCGCGAGGCCCAGTGGCCGTGCGAGGCGGCGGCCAGCAGGCCGGCGATGAGCAACTGCACCGCCATGCAGGCGGCGAGGATGCGGCTGCGGTCGTGGTGGTCGGCGACATGGCCGGCGACCAGGGTCAGCAGCAGCGCGGGCAGGAACTGCAGCAGGCCGACGAGCCCCAGGTCCCAGGCGCTGCCGGTCAGGGCGTACATCTCCCAGCCGACGGCGAGCATCAGCATCTGGTTGGCCATGGTGCCGGCGATGCGCGCGTACCAGAAGCGCATGAAGGCCGGGAAGGAGAGGAGGGAGGCGGGAGCGGCGAGGGAGGACGACACGGGGGAGGCGGGGCGAAGAATGCGGAACGGAGGCGGAACGGAGGCGGAACGAAGGGTGGGGAGGGCGGCCGCCTCAGGGGCAGTTGCAGCCCTTGTCGAAGATGATGCGCCAGACGCCGGGGGATTCCTGGCGCCAGACCGAGGTGAAGCTCGCGACCGGCTTGCCGTCGGGGTCGGTCACCGGCCCGGTGCTGAGGGCGAGCGTGCCGTTGTCCAGCACCTCGACCTTGTCGGGGCGCCAGGCGAAGGGGGCCTTCTCACCGGGGACGTAGAAGCGCTTCCACCAGGCGGCGACGGCGGCCTTGCCGCGCAGCGGCGTGGGGCCGGAGAAGAACACGGTGTCCTCGGCGAGGAAGCGGGTGAAGGCGGCATGGTCGCGGTCGGCCATGGTCCGGGCAAAGGCGCGCTCGGTGTCGGCGACCTGCTGCTCGAGCACGGCGCGCGGCACCGGCGGCGGGGAGACACAGGCGCCGAGCACGAGGGCCCAGCCGGCCGGCAGCAGCAAACGCAGCACCCTCATCGTCGACCTCGGCAGGGGAAAGCGGAGCCCGGGATGTTACGCGCCCGGGCTTGCGTATGCTGGCGGGATGTCCGATGCCGCCCTGTCCGTCCCGCCCGTCCCGTCCGTCCCGTCCGCCGCGCCGCCGGAGCGGGCCCGCCTGTTCCTCGGCCTGCTGCCGGACGAGGCGACGGCGCAGGCGGTGGCCGACTTCCGCGACACCTGGGACTGGCCGGCGGGGACCTCGCCCGTGCCGCAGGACCGGCTGCACGTCACGCTGCATTTCCTGGGCGAGCTGCCGCGGCGCGAGATGGGCAGCTGGGTGCAGGGCCTGAACGTGGCGTTCGAACCCTTCGAGCTGCGCCTGCAGCAGCCCGACCTGTGGTCGGGGCACATCGCGGTGCTGCGGCCGGGCAGCACGCCGAAGCCCCTGGCCGATCTGCACGAGCGGTTGGGGCGGGCGCTGCAGGGGCTCGGGCTGCCGGTGCTGCGGCAGGCCTTCGCGCCGCACATGACGCTGGCCTACCAGGCGCACGGGCTGGTGCTGCCGCATTGGCGCGCGGACATCCCGTGGCAGGTCGAGGGCTTTGCGCTGATCGAGTCGATGCCGGTGCGGCCGACGCGCTACGACGCCGTGTACCGGTATCCGTAGGCGCTCAACGCAGAGGCAGCGCCTTCGCGTCGAACGGTTCCCCTGTGCTGAAGAACCGTCCGCCCGCGACGTAGTGAAGGGTGCGCTGCGCCGGATCCGCCGCCTCGTCGCGCCAATGCCCGTTGGCGAACAGCCGCGGATCGGCCCAGGCCGCCACCACCTCGCCGAGGAACAGGTCGTACTGCTGCTGGATGTGCGGCTCGGGCAGCAGCCGGCACTCCAGCCACGCGGCGCAGCCCTCCAGCAGCGGCGCCTCGATCCGGCTCGCCTCGAAGCGCGCGAGCCCGAAGGCCTCGAACTTGTCCTGCCCCGGCGGCAAGGCCGCCGCCGAGAGGCCGCCGACCGCGAGCGTCGCCTCGGCCTGGGCCCGCGTCGGCACGTTCAGCGCGAAGCTGCCCGCGCCTTCGACCAGCCCGCGCGTCACCGTGCTCTTGTCGATCACGACCGCCACCTTGGGGGGATCGAAGTCCAGCGGCATCGACCACGCCGCGGCCATGATGTTGCGCCGCCCGCCGTGCGCGGCACTGACGAGCACCGTCGGGCCGTGGTTCAGCAAGCGGTAGCAGGTGGCGAGTTCGACGGGTTCACGCATCGGGAGCCGGGGGATCAGGAGATCAGAAGGGGACGGGGCTGTCGAAGCGCAGCGCGCGGCCATCGCCGGGGTGCGACAGCGCCAGCGATTGTGCGTGAAGCAGCAATCGCGGCGCCTTCGCAAGGGCTTGCGGCGGCGCATACAAGGCGTCGCCGACGATCGGGTGGCCGATCGCGAGCAGGTGCACGCGCAGCTGGTGCGAGCGGCCCGTCACCGGCTCCAGCGCGACCCGCGTCGTGCCCGTCGCGGCATCGCGCCCGATCACGCGCCAGCGCGTCAACGCCGGCTTGCCCCCGGCCCGGTCGACCTTCTGGCGCGGCCGGTTCGGCCAGTCGGCGAGCAGCGGCAGGTCGATCTCGCCCTCGTCGGCGCCCACCTGCCCGTCGACCACCGCGACATACCGCTTGTGCACCTGGCGCTGCGCGAAGGCATGGCTCAGGCTGCGCTGCATGGCCTGGCCGCGCGCGAACAGCATCAAGCCCGAGGTCGACATGTCGAGCCGGTGCACCACCAGCGCGTCCGGCCACGCCGCCTGCACGCGCGTCGCCTGGTTGTCCAGCCCCTGCTCGCCGCGCCCCGGCACGGCCAGCAGGCCGCTGGGCTTGTCGACGACGAGCAGGCTGTCGTCCTGGAAGAGGATCGGGAGGGGATCGGGGGTCACAGGTGCCACACTAACAGCCATGCATGCAGAAGCGCTCGCCCGCGCACGGGCCCTCATCGACCGCGGCGGCCGCCGCATCCTCGGCCTGGTGGGGCCGCCCGGCGCCGGCAAGTCGACGCTCGCCCGGCTGCTGGTCGACGCCCTGGACGGCGCCGCGGTGCTGCTGCCGATGGACGGCTTCCACCTCGCCAACGTGGAGCTCGCGCGCCTCGGGCGGGCCGGCCGCAAGGGCGCGCCCGACACCTTCGATGCCGCGGGCTACACCGCGCTGCTGGCGCGCGTGCGGGCGCAGCGCGACGGCACCGTCTACGCCCCGGAATTCCGGCGCGAGATCGAGGAGCCCATCGCCTCGGCGATCCCGATCGCGGCCGAGGTGCCGCTGGTCATCACCGAAGGCAACTACCTGCTGCTCGACCAGCATGGCTGGGGCGGCGTGAAGGCGCTGCTCGATGCCGCCTGGTACGTGTCGGTGGACGAGGCGCTGCGCCGCCGGCGGCTGGTGGCGAGGCACCGGCACTTCGGGCGCAGCGAGGCCGAGGCCGTCGCCTGGGAAGCGGGGACGGACGAGCCGAACGCCCGCCTCATCGCCGCCACCGCGGCGCGTGCCGACTGGCACTGCACGGTGGCGTGACGAACCGCCGGGCGCCTTACTTGCGGCTGTAGGTGATCTTCTTCGTGCCGCTTTCGCAGCTGCCGACCACCTTGGCGTCGCCCGCCTTGTCGGCGTCGACGATCTCCAGCACGTAGCCGGTGACCTGCTTGGCGTCCAGCTTGGCGCTGATCTCGGTCTTCAGTTCGTCGCAGGACTTGCCGGCGGCGAAGGCGGGGGCGGCGGCGACCAGCAGGGCGGCCAGGGCGAGGGTGGTTTTCATCCGGTTCTCCGTGGGGTTGTGATCGGGTTCTGGGGTGCGCATGGTGCCACGACCCGGGCCGCCCCCTGTTTCAGGGGCAGGCGCGGACCTCCCGGCCCGTCCACTTCAGGGCCGGGTCCGGGCGCTGCAGCTGCTCGGACAGCACGCCGCTCAGCCGGCCGGCGTTGCCGAATGCGAAGTTGCCGCCGTAGTCGACGTCGGCGATGAGCCAGCGGCCATCGATGCGGGCCAGCAGCACGGTGTCGGTCCAGCCGGTGGCATCGGTCCTGCCGCCGTCATCGAAGAACATGCGCACCGGCACCCAGGCCAGGTCGCGGCCCAGGCGCGCCGGCTGCGCCTTCACGCGCGTCGGTCCCTCGAACAGGCTCGACCACAGGTCGCCTTCGACGAAGGGCGGCTTGTCGCCGGGCTGCGTGGCGAGGAAGGCTTCGTCGTAGCGGTGCGCCGTCTTCAGCAGGCAGTGCAGGCGCGGCGTGAGCATGCCGGCGATCAGCTTCAGCGCCGGCGCGTCGGGCGCGCCGCCGTTCGGCAGCTGGCTCATGCGCAGCTCGTAGAAGGCCTGCACGGCAGCCTGCGGGCCGGGTTCGGCGGCCTGCGCGGCGGTGGCGGCAAGGAAGAGGCTAAGCAGGGCGGCGGCGCGGACGGACATGGCCGGATTGTCGACGCGGGGCCCCGGGCGCTTCAGGCAGCTTCTCACGCCCGCCTTGGAAAATTATTGTTTTACAGAAAATTCTCTGCCACACTGTGGGCATGAACACCTCCACTCGCGTTGTCCAGTCGCCTGTCCTGAGCCGGGGCCTCGCCGTGGCCTGCGTGGTACTGGCGTTCCTGCTGCCTCTGGGCGTGGCGCTGGCGACGTGGCTGGCGCCGGCGCAGGCGGGGCTGCAGCCGTGGCAGCGGCATGTCGGGTGGCTGCTCGGCCTGGTGCCGGCGAGCTGCGCGGCCTGCGGGCTGTGGCATGCGCGGCGCTGCTTCCAGCGCTTTGCGCGCGGCGACTACTTCGACGAGGCGGCGATCGGCAGCCTGCGGGGATTCAGCGTGGGCATGCTGGCCGCGGCGGTGGCGGGCATCGTCGTGCCTTGCATCGCGTCGGTGGTGCTGAGCTGGCACCTGGGGCCGGGGCAACGCCGGCTGGCGGTGGGGGTCTCGTCGAACGACCTTCTGTTGCTGCTGTTCGCGGCGGTGGTGTGGCAGATCGTGGTGGTGATGCGCCGGGCTGCGGCGCTGGCGCAAGAGAACGCTTCCTTCGTCTGATGCCGATCGTCGTCAAGCTCGACGTGGTGCTGGCGGATCGCAAGGTCAGATCGAAGGCGCTGGCGGAGTACATCGGCATCACCGAGGCCAACCTGTCGCTGCTGAAGCAGGGGAAGGTGAAGGGGGTGCGATTCGACACCTTGCAGCGCATCTGCGAGTACCTGGAGTGCCAGCCGGGGGACCTGCTGATCCACGTGCCCGACGACGCGGCCTGACGATTCGGCCCGCGTGAACTTGTAGCCCGGGTGCCAATCCGGGGATCGTCCTTCTCTTACCGGACGGCGGATCGAACGCGCCAGATCACGTTGCCCACGTCATCGGCGACGAGCAACGCCCCCTGCTTGTCCAATGCCACCCCCACCGGCCGCCCCAGCGCATTTCCTTCCGGAGACAGGAATCCGGTCAGCACATCCACCGGCGGCCCCGCCGGCCGGCCCTGCGCGAAGGGCACGAAGATGACCTTGTAGCCGCTGTGCGGCTTGCGGTTCCAGGAGCCGTGCTGGCCGATGAACATCCCGTCCGCGAACGCCGGCGGCAGCGTGTTGCCGCGCGCCGCCGCGAGGCCGAGCGAGGCGGTGTGCGGCCCCAGCGCGTAGTCGGGGGCGATCGCCTGCGCCACCTTGTCGGGCTGCGGCGGCTGGACGCGCTCGTCCACGTGCGCCCCGTAGTAGCTGAAGGGCCAGCCGTAGAACGCACCGTCCTTCACCGACGTGAGGTAGTCGGGTACCAGGTCGCTGCCGATCTCGTCGCGCTCGTTGACCACCGTCCACAGCGTGCCGCCCTGCGGCTCGAAGGCCAGGCCGTTCGGGTTGCGCAGGCCGGAGGCGAAGATGCGGTGCGCTCCGGTCCGGGTGTCGACCTCCCAGATCGCGGCACGGCCTTCCTCCGCCGCGAGCCCGTTCTCGCCGACGTTGCTGTTGGACCCGGTGGTGACGTAGAGCCGGCTGCCGTCGGCGCTTGCGATCAGGTTCTTGGTCCAGTGGTGGTTGATCGTGCCGGCGGGCAGGTCGACCACCTTCCTGCCGCCGCCGGCCTGCAGCTGCGTCGCGCCCGGCGTGTAGTCGAAGCGCAGCACCGCATCGGTGTTGGCGACATAGAAGGCATCGCCGACCAGGGCCATGCCGAAGGGCGAGTTCAGGCCGGCGAGGAAGACGCTGCGCGTCTCGGCCACGCCGTCGCCGTCGGCATCGCGCAGCAGCGTGATGCGGTTCGCGCTCGGCACGCCGGCGCCCGCCTTCTTCATCGTCATCTTCATGAACCAGCCGCGCAAGCCCTTGGCGTCGTCCGGCTTGGGCGGGGCGTTGGTCTCGGCCACCAGCACGTCGCCGTTCGGCAGCACGCTGATCCAGCGCGGGTGGTCCAGGCCGGTGGCGAAGGCCTGCACCTCGGTGCCGGGCGCGGGCGTCGGCTTCGCGCCGCTCGGCCAGCCGGTGGCCGGCGCGATGTGGACGAGCGGGATGAGGCTCTTCTGCGGGGGCGGCAGCGTCGGGTTCGGGCCGGTGCCGTCGGCGACCTGCAGGTTGGCGGTGCCCCCGCAGGCGGCGAGGGCGAGCAGCACGGCGGAGGCGAACGGGCGCGAGCTCATGCCCCGACTGTCCGGCCGCGGCGTCGCCCTGCGTGTAGGCCGAGGCCCCGACGGCCTGTCGGACAGGCGCGAGGAATGGGTGATCGCGGCATCGTCCGACAGGCCCGGGCGACGCACGCCGACAGCCAGGGCCCGGCCCGGGGCCTAAGGTGGGAGGGTCTGAAGACAAGGCTGCAGTGGGCGCGTGCGCCGCTGCAACAGGCTCAACCAATCGCCTGCGGGCGACCCGAAGGAGATGGACATGACCAAGCACACCCTGACGACGACCGCCGCGGCGGCCCTGCTCGCTTCCCTGGCCCTGGTGGGCTGCGGCAAGCGCGACGCCGCGGAATCGACGGCCGCGAACCGCAACGACAGCGTGATGGCCCAGACCGAGCAGAAGGGCCGCGACCTGCAGGCCGACGCCTCGCGCGGCATGGACCAGGCCAAGCAGGCCGGCCGCGACGTGGCGGCGGATGCCAAGGCCGCGACCGACAAGGCCGGCGACAAGGTCGCCGACGCGGTGATCACCACCAGCGTCAACGCCGAGCTCGCGAAGGACTCGAGCCTGAGCGCGCTGAAGATCAACGTCGACACCGCGGACGGCCGCGTGGCCCTGCGCGGCACGGCCCCCAGCGAGGCCGCACGCGAGCGCGCGACGCAGCTGGCGTCGAACGTGAAGGGCGTGGTCAGCGTGGACAACCAGCTGACGGTCGAGCCGGCCAACAAGGGCTGACCACCGGCCTGCCCCGCGGGCGGGCGCGCAATGCGTCCGCCGCAAAAGCAAAGGGCCACCCCAGGGTGGCCCTTCTCGCTACCGAACATCGACCTTGCGGGTCGACGACGGGATCTGGCGCCGGGTACGGGTTCCGGACTCCGCCCAGTGGTGCGGTCGGTTTGTCGCCTTGATGGGATGTGATTGTGCCGGCGCTTTGTGACGGCAGTGCGTCGAAAAGCGCTCTGAAAGCAACGCTTGTCAAGCGATGTCAGCAGCAAGCGGCTATGCTCCCGCCCCCACCCCCTTGCCTTGCGCCCTGCGCCGGAGACCCGCGTGCTGTTCCGCCTGTTCGAGAACCTGCTCCACCCGTATCCCGAGACGGTGCCCGTGCCGCCGCCGCGCGGCTTCTTCGCCTTCGTCTGGGCCTGCACCGCCGGCGCACGCCGCTTCGTGCTCGGCATGATGACGCTCACCGCCCTGCTCGGCGTGTTCGAGGCGCTGCTGTTCAGCATGATGGGCCGGGTCGTCGACTGGCTGGGCGGCACGCCGCCGGCGCAGCTCTGGTCGCAGCACCGCGACAGCCTGCTGCTGCTGGGCGGCATCCTGGTCGCCAGCCCGCTTGCGGTCGCGCTGCAGACGCTGTTCAAGCACCAGGCGCTGGCCGGCAACTTCCCGATGCGGCTGCGCTGGAACTTCCACCGCCTGATGCTCGCGCAGAGCATGAACTTCTACCAGGACGAGTTCGCCGGCCGCGTCGCCGCCAAGGTGATGCAGACCGCGCTCGCGGTGCGCGACACCGTGATGATCCTCACCGACATCCTCGTCTTCGTCGTCATCTACTTCGCCACCATGGTGGCGGTGGTCGGCGGCTTCGACGCGCGCCTGCTCGTGCCCTTCCTGGCCTGGCTCGGGCTCTATGTCGCCGCGCTGCGCTACTTCGTGCCGCGCCTGGGCCAGGTGGGCCAGGCCCAGGCCGACGCGCGCTCGCTGATGACCGGCCGCATCACCGACGCCTACACCAACATCGCCACCGTCAAGCTGTTCTCGCACGCCCACCGCGAGGCCGGCTTCGCACGCTCGGCCATGCAGGAGTTCATGCAGACGGCCCATGCGCAGATGCGCCTCGTCAGCGGCTTCGAGATCGTCAACCACAGCCTGAGCATCGGGCTCATCATGTCGACCACCGGCGCCACGCTGTGGCTGTGGGCGCAGGGCGAGCTGGGCATCGGCGCCGTCGCCGCGGCCACCGCGATGGCCTTGCGCCTGAACGGCATCTCGCACTGGATCATGTGGGAGATGGCCTCGCTGTTCGAGCACATCGGCACGGTGCACGACGGCATCAACACGCTGGCGCGCCCGCAGTCGGTGGTCGACCGGCCCGGTGCCGTGCCGCTCGCGGTGACGCGCGGCGACATCCGCTTCGAGAACGTGCGCTTCTCCTATGGCGGCACGAGGCCGGTGATCGACGGCCTGTCGCTGCACATCCGCCCGGGCGAGAAGATCGGCCTCGTCGGCCGCTCCGGCGCCGGCAAGTCGACCATCGTCAACCTGCTGCTGCGCTTCTACGACGTCGAGTCGGGCACGGTGAAGGTCGACGGGCAGGACATCGCCGGCGCGACCCAGGACAGCCTGCGCGCGCAGATCGGCATGGTGACGCAGGACACCTCGCTGCTGCACCGCTCGGTGCGCGACAACATCCTCTATGGCCGGCCCGACGCCGACGACGCGCAGATGATCGCCGCCGCGCGGCGCGCCGAGGCGCATGAGTTCATCCAGACGCTGACCGACCCGAAGGGCCGCCAGGCCTACGACGCCCACGTGGGCGAGCGCGGCGTGAAGCTGTCGGGCGGACAGCGCCAGCGCATCGCGATCGCGCGCGTGATGTTGAAGGACGCGCCGATCCTGCTGCTCGACGAGGCCACCAGCGCGCTCGATTCCGAAGTCGAGGCGGCGATCCAGGCGAGCCTGTACCGGCTGATGGAAGGCAAGACGGTCGTGGCGATCGCGCACCGCCTGTCCACCATCGCGGCGATGGACCGGCTGATCGTGCTCGACAAGGGCCGCATCGTGGAGGAGGGCGACCACCGCAGCCTGCTCGCGCAGGGCGGGCTCTATGCGCGCCTGTGGGCGCACCAGAGCGGCGGCTTCCTGGGCGAGGAGGCGGACGACGACGAGGCGCCGCCGGCGCCACGCCCGCAGCCGGAACCGGTCGCCTGATCGTTCAGTGGCGGTCGCGCCAGTCGCGATCGCGGCCCGGACCGTGGTAGTAGTAGGGCGCCGGTTCCACGATCACCGTGCGCGGGCGGTAGTAGGGGGCCGGGACGACGACGCAGGCGCTCAGCAGCTGCGTCGCGGCGAGCACGCCCGCCAGGCCCAGCGCACGGCGGTTGAAGAGTCGCTTCATCGGGGGGTCTCCTGCAGGCCGGACAGCGGCCCTTGGCGTCACAACGGGCGCTGCGCGCGGGTTGTTGACCCCCGCAGGTTGCTGCGAGGTAAAGCCTGGGTATCCAGGCGTTTCAGGCCTCGGGCTCAGAACTGCGACGGGTATTCCACCGCCGGGTCGAGGAAGTATTCCGAGGCGGCCGGCGGCGGCAGGTGCCCCCAGGCGGGCCAGAGGTCGGCCGCGAAGCCGTTGGCCATCGAGGGGCTCATCAGCATCGAGGCGGACATCAGTTCCGCGCTCACCTGGTCGATCCAGGTCTGGCGGTCCAGCAGGGGGGTCGAGAGCGTTTCCATGGCTGTATTTTTCGGCGGCGATCGCGGGCGGCCAATCCGCACGAAGCGTGCACCCGGAAGAGGGGTGTCGCATCCGTCGCATTGAGGATGACGCCGCGGCGCAGCCGGTGCTGGAAACGCTTTCAACTCACCAGCTTGTCATACAAGTCACCGCGGATTTACCCGGATGGCCCGGGCCTCGCCTGGGGATCATCATGCGCGACGCATTGAGTTGTACGATGACGTACGACGTAACCCCAGGAGTCCCCATGTTGAAGCGCATCCTCAGTCTGGTCGTCGGCAGCCTCGCGCTGTGTGCCTGTTCGGTGGTGCCGCCCGCGGGCGGTTCGGATGCGGCGGCGGCCGTGACGGCGGCGGCCGAGAAGCTGCGCGTCGCGATGGTCGACCCGGACGAGGCGCAGCTCTCGGCGCTGGTGGCCGACGAGCTGAGCTACGGCCACTCGGGCGGCCGGGTCGACACGAAGGCGAGCTTCATCGGCGACCTGCTGAACCGCAACTCCGACTTCGTCAGCATTGCCATCAGCGAGCAGACGGTGAAGGTGGTGCAGGACAACGCGCTGGTCCGCCACACGCTGGTGGCGCAGACCAACGACCGCGGCGTGGCCGGCAACGTCAAGCTGCACGTGCTGCAGGTCTGGCAGCGCCAGGGCGGCACCTGGAAGCTGCTGGCCCGCCAGGCGGTGCGTCCGCCGGCGTCCTGAACTCAGCCCGCGGGCCGGGCCTCGCGGCTGGCGGCGAGGATCAGCTGGGCGATCTCGCGCGGGTGGCTGATCATCGACACGTGGCTGGCGTCGAGCTCGATGGTGCGCGCCTTCATGCGCTGCGCGACGAAGCGCTGCAGCTCGGGCGCGGTGGTGCGGTCGCGGGTCGAGACGGCGTACCAGGCGGGCTTGCTGCGCCAGGCGGCGACGCTGGTGCGCGACGCGAACAGCGTGTCGGCGATGCGGCCCTGCAGGGCGTACAGCACGCGGGCCCGGTCGGCGGGGACGTCGCCCGCGAAATCGCGCAGGAAGGCCTCCTCGCTCAGCTGCGCGAACCCGCCCGCCTTCACCAGGCCGGCGCTCGCCGGCGGGGTGGGGAAGCGGGCGGCGAGGGCGCCATAGTCCTCGCCCGCGTCCGGCGCGCGCGCCGCGACGTACACCAGTCCGGCCACCTTCGGGTCGTCGCCGGCCTCGCTGATGACCGTGCCGGCCCAGGAGTGGCCGACCAGGATCACCGGGCCGTCCTGCAGGGCCAGGATGCGCCGCGTGGCCGCGACGTCGTCGGCCAGCGAGCTGAGCGGGTTCTGCACCGCGGTCGCCTTGCAGCCGGCCTGCTGCAGCAGCGCGATCACGTCCGACCAGCAGGAGCCGTCGGCATAGGCGCCGTGCACGAGCACGATGTTGCGGACGGGCGCCGGCGCATCGGCCCGGGCGAAGGGGCTCGCGGCGGCGGCAAGGCCGAGGGCGGCGAGCCGGGCGGAGAACTGGCGGCGGTTGGACACGGGGGCTCCAGGGGCTGAAACCGCCTGGGTCGTCGGCCGCGCGTCGGTTCTTACATCGCGGCCTGTTCCAGCAACTGCCGCTGCAGGCCCTGCACCTGCTCGCGCAGCGCCTGGTTCTCGGCGCGCAGGGCGGCCACCCGCTCGCGCAACGCCGGGATGCTGTCCTCGTCGCCGGGGGCCGTCGGGGCCGGTGTGGCGGACGCGTCGGGGGCGGTTTCCGCGGACCCGTCCGGCGACTTGCGCTTCGGCGCGCGGGCACGCCTGGCGGCCTGCTTCAGCTCGTCCTTGCCGGCGGTGGCCGCGGCCACCTGCTCCTCGGCGGGCAGGCTCGCCACCGCGGCGGCGGCGTTGATGGAAATGGTGCCGGCCTTCAGCGCGGCCACGACTTCCGGCGCGGCCTGCTTCCGGATCTTCTCGATCTGCAGCACCTGGCTGCTGCGCAGGCGCGCCGCGCGGGCCAGGGCCTCGCGCGTGTCGAGGGGCGGGCTCACGTCCCAGGGCGGGCCCTCGTCCTGCGCGGCAGCGGGCTGCGTCGGCGCCGCCTCGGCCGGGGCGGGCGCGGCGGCGGCGCGGGCGCGCCGGTCGCTGACGATCTCGCGCTTGCGCAGGGCCAGCACGCCGCGCTGGTAGTCCGACAGGCTGCGCCGGCCAAGGTGCTGGTCGATCATCCAGAGCTGCACGTCCTCGAGGGACTGGAAGCGCGTGTTCTGCACGGTCTGGAAGGGCAGCCCGTGCCGGCGGCAGATGCCGTAGCGGTTGTGGCCGTCCACGAGCACGTTGCCCCACAGCACCAGCGCGTCGCGGCAGCCTTCCGCGAGCAGGCTGCGTTCCAGCGCCGCGTGTTCGTCGGGCGTGAGGGGATCGATGTAGGCCTTGAGTTCTTCGTTGACGACGATGTCCATGCGCTGCACTTCTTTGCGGGGCCCGCATTGTAGGGAGCGCGGCAAGCGCCTATACTTAGCTACATGGCTAACCAACAGGCGGCGCTGGACGACGTGTTCTACGCCCTGGCCGATCCGACGCGGCGGTCCATCGTGAACACCCTGGGGCAGGGCCCGGCCTCGGTGTCCGCGCTGGCCGCGCCGTTCCCGATGGCCCTGCCGTCCTTCATGAAGCACCTGTCGGTGCTGGAGCGCAGCGGCCTGGTCCGGTCGAGCAAGCAGGGCCGGGTCCGCACCTGCGAGCTCCAGCCGCGGGTGCTGACGCAGGCCGAGCGCTGGATGGCGCGGCAGCGCGCGGTGTGGGAAGCCCGGACCGACCGCATGGCCGCCTTGGCCGAACGGCTTCACCAGGAGGATCCCCGGCATGACCGCTGAATCGAACGACCTCGTCATCTCGCGCCTCGTGCGCGCCCCCCGCGCCGCCGTCTGGCGCGCCTGGACCGACCCCGTCCTGCTGAAGGAATGGTGGTGCCCGAAGCCCTGGGCCACCGAGGTCCGCGCCTTCGACCTGCGCCCCGGCGGCGACTTCCACACCTTCATGAGCGGCCCCGACGGCGGCACGAGCGACAACCCCGGCTGCTTCCTCGAGGTGGTCCCGCAGTCGCGCATCGCCTTCACCTCGCTGCTCACCGGCGGCTGGCGGCCGGCCACGCCCTGGATGGCCTTCAGCGCCGTCGTCACGATGGCCGACGAAGGCGAGGGCACGCGCTACGTGGCGACGGTGATGCACCCCGACCTCGCGACGCGCGACCGCCACGAAGAGCTCGGCTTCTTCGACGGCTGGAACACCTGCATCGACCAGCTGGAGTCGTTCGCGGCCGGGCTCGGCCGCTGAGGCGCATGTATCGGCCTGTAGGCCGGACGCCGCCCCGATACACCGGCATACCGCAAGGTGTCAGGAAAGGCGCTTCCGCCACGACCATCGGGTTCCTGTCGCTCCAAGGACCCTCCATGGCTTCCGGCTTCCGATCCACTGCGCTCCTCCTCGCCCTCGGCGCTGCCGCCTCGCTCGCGGCCCTGAGCTTCGCCGCCCCGTCCGGCGGCGAGGTCCCGGCCGGCGAGGCGCGCCCCGCGCCCGCCTTCCAGGGCATCTCCACCTGGCTCAACTCCCCGCCGCTGCAGCTCGAGCAGCTGCGCGGCAAGGTGGTGCTGGTCGATTTCTGGACCTACACCTGCATCAACTGCCTGAACCACCTGCCCGCGGTGCAGGACTGGCACGAGAAGTACAAGGACCGGGGCCTGGTCGTGGTGGGCGTGCACACGCCCGAGTTCGCGTTCGAGAAGTCGACGAAGAACGTGCAGGAGGCGATCGCCCGCCTGAAGATCCGGCATGCGGTGGCGCAGGACAACGACTACGCCACCTGGCGCGCCTTCCGCAACCAGTACTGGCCGGCGGTCTACCTGATCGACAAGCAGGGCCGCATCGTCTGGACCCACTACGGCGAGGGGCGCTACAGGGAGACGGAGCAGAAGATCCAGGCCCTGCTGGCGCAGCCGTCATGAAGAGCCTGTGGTTTGCATTGCTCTTCCTCGCGGGCGGCATCTCGCACGAGATCCGCAACCCGCTGGCCTGCACCTGCCTCAGCGTGCGGCGTCAGTCGCCGCGCGCCTCCACGGCGGACGAGAAGACGTAGCCCTCGTTGCGCACCGTCTTGATGTAGCGCGGCTCGCGCGCGTCGTCGCGCAGCCGCTGCCGCAGCCGGCTCACCAGCAGGTCGATGGAGCGCTCGAAGAGCTCCGCCTCGCGGCCCTGCGTCAGGCTGAGCAGCTGGTCGCGGTTCAGCACCTTCTGCGGGTGGTCGAGGAAGACGCGCAGCAGCCGGTACTCGGCGCCGCTCAGCGCCACCATCACGCCGCTCGCATCCAGCAGGTGGCGCTCGGTGGTGTCGACCTCCCAGTCGCCGAAGGCCAGGCGGGTGGCGGACTCGGTCGGGCGCATGTTGGGCGGCAGCATGCGCGTGCGGCGCAGCACGGCGCGCAGCCGCGCCAGCAGCTCGCGCGCCGCGAAGGGCTTGGCGAGGTAGTCGTCGGCGCCCATCTCCAGGCCGAGGATGCGGTCGGCCTCGTCGCCGCGCGCGGTCAGCATCAGGATCGGCGTGGCCTTGTGCCGGCCGCTGCGCAGGTCGCGGCACAGGCTCAGCCCGTCCTCGCCGGGCAGCATCAGGTCGAGCACGATCAGGTCGAACGGGCCGGACGCCTCCAGCGCGGCGCGCATGTGGCGGCCGGTCGGCACGGCGACGACGCGCATGCCGTTCTTCACCAGGTAGGTGCTCAGGAGCTCGCGGATCTCGCGGTCGTCGTCGACGATGAGGATGTGGTCGCTGGGCGGGGACGTCATGGCCGCCACTGTAGTGCGCCGCCGGGCGACCGGCCACGGCTTTGTATGGCCATGTATCCGGCGGCCGGCGGGACACACGCCCATTCGAAACCCGGGCCCGGCGAACACACCGGCGATACATCGCGGCGGTGCAATGGCGGCTCTGGAAACACCGGCCCCTGCCGCGAAGGACCCCACCATGACCCTGATCCTCGACAAGGTGCTCTACACCGCCCGCACCCACACCACCGGCGGCCGCGAAGGCCGCGGCCGCGCGAGCGACGGCGCGCTCGAGGTGACGCTGAGCCCTCCCGGCTCCGGCAAGCCCGGCACCAACCCGGAGCAGCTCTTCGGCGTTGGCTGGTCCGCCTGCTTCATCGGCGCGATGCAGATCGCCGGCCGGCAGCTGAAGATCGCGGTGCCGGCCGACGTCGCGGTGGACGCCAGCGTGTCGCTCGGCAAGACCGCCGGCGACGCCGCCTATGCGCTGGGCGTGACGCTGGCCATCACGCTGCCCGGCCTGTCGGCCGAGCAGAAGCGCCAGCTCGTCGAGGCCGCGCACCAGACCTGCCCGTACTCGGCGGCGACGCGCGGCAACATCGTTGTCGAGTTCGTGATCGCCTGACCCGGATTCCGCTGCCTCGCGCATGACCGCTATAACCCGGACCATGCACATCCCCGCCATCCTCCGCCGCCTGCGGCCGGCGTCGCTGTACGCCCGCGTCACGCTCGTCATCGTCGTCGGGCTGGCGCTCGGCCAGGCGCTCACCTTCGCGCTGAGCCGCTACGAGCGCGGCATGGTGCTGCGCGAGCTGATGCTGATCGGCATCGAGCGCGACATCGCGAGCTCGGTCGCCATCCTTGACCGCCTGCCGGCCGGCGAGCGCGAGGGCTGGCTGGCGCGGCTGGAGCGGCGCAACTACCGCTTCGCGCTCGAAGGCAGCGTCAGCGGCCCACCCCCGGCGACGGCCTTCCAGCGCCAGTTCGCCGGCACCATCGTCGATGCGCTGAAGCCGTTCCGCGTCGAGCAGGTCGCCCAGCTGAGCGAGCCGCCCGACGCGGTGCGGATCCTGGTGCACCTGAGCGACGGCGCGCCGCTCGTCATCCATGCGCGGCGCGTCGACATGCCGGTGTCGGCCTGGGTGCTGTGGCTGATCGCCTGCCAGGCGGTGGTGCTGGCGCTGTGCGCCTGGGCCGTCGTGCGGCTGGTGACGCGGCCGCTCGCGCAGCTGGCGTCCGCGGCCGACCGGCTGGGCCCGGACCTGAAGTCGGCCGAGCTGCCCGAGACCGGCCCGGCCGAGGTGGCGCATGCTGCGCGGGCCTTCAACGCGATGCAGCGGCGCATCGCCGGCTACATGGCCGAGCGGGTCGAGATCCTGGCCGCGATCTCGCACGACCTGCAGACGCCCATCACGCGGCTGCGGCTGCGCGCCGACCTGATGGACAACGCACAGGACCGGGCCCGCTTCAGCCAGGACCTGGACGCGATGCAGGCCCTGGTGCGCGAAGGCCTCACCTACGCGCGCACCCTGCACGGCGCGGCCGAGCCGGCCTGCCGGGTCGATGCGGATGCGCTGGTCGAGAGCCTGGTCGCCGACTACGAGGACGCGGGCGAGACGGTGCGGCTGGAGGGGCGCCTCGGCGCGCCCCTGGTCACGCGGCCGAACGCGCTGCGCCGCATCCTGACGAACCTGGTCGACAACGCGCTGAAGTACGGCGGCGGGGTGCGGCTGCAGGTGCGGCCGGAGACCGGCCGGCTCGTGCTGGCCGTGCTCGACGACGGCCCGGGCATCCCGCCGGACCAGCTGCAGGCCGTGCTGCAGCCGTTCCACCGCGTCGAGACCTCGCGCAACCGCAGTACCGGCGGCACGGGCCTCGGCCTCGCCATCGCGCACCAGCTGTCAATGGCGCTGGGCGCGGAGCTGATCCTCGCGAACCGCGACGAAGGGGGGCTGGAGGCCCGCCTCGTCCTTCCCCTCGACCCACCTCCCGCCCCGGAGTGAACGCATGATTCTGCTGATCGTGGCCTATGTCGGCGGCGTGCTGACGATCCTCAGCCCCTGCATCCTGCCGGTGCTGCCCTTCGTCTTCGCGCGCGCCGACCGGCCCTTCCTCGCCCATGGGCTGCCGATGCTGGCCGGCATGGCGCTCGCCTTCACGGCCGTCGCGACGCTGGCCGCGGTGGGCGGCGGCTGGGTCGTCGCGCTCAACCAGTACGGCCGCTGGGCGGCGCTCGCGCTGCTGGCCGGCTCCGGCCTCGCGTTGTGGTGGCCCCGGCTGGCCGAGCGCCTGGCGCGGCCGCTGGTGGCGGCGGGGGCGCGGCTGTCGGCCTCGCCGGGGCTGTTCGTGGCCATGCCGGCGCTGGCGCCCGTCGTGCTGGGCATCGGCACCGGCCTGCTGTGGGCGCCGTGTGCCGGGCCGATCCTCGGGCTGATCCTGACCGGGGCCGCGCTCAACGGCGCGAGCCTCGGCACCTCGGTGCTGCTGCTGGCCTATGCGGTCGGCGCCTGCAGCTCGCTCGCGCTGGCGCTGCTGTTCGGCGGTCGCGTGGCCCGCGGGCTCCGGCGCGGGCTGCACGCCAGCGAATGGCTGCGCCGCGGGGCGGGGGCTGCGGTGCTGGCCGGTGTCGCCGCGATCGCGCTCGGCCTCGACACCGGGCTGTTGAGCCGGCTGTCGTCCGGCACCCCCTCGCACCTGGAGGCCGCGCTTGTGAAGCATCTGGACCCCACCCCCATCCCCGCCTCCACCCCTGCGCCGATGGGGCCGCCGGCGCGTGCCGCGCTGCCGGTCGAGGGCCTGCTGCCCGCACTGGACGGCGCCACCGGCTGGCTGAATTCCGCCCCGCTCAGCCCGCAGGCGCTGCGCGGCAAGGTGGTGCTGGTCGACTTCTGGACATATTCGTGCATCAACTGCCTGCGCACGCTGCCCTGGCTGCGCGCCTGGGCCGACAAGTACCGCGACGCCGGGCTGGTGGTGCTGGGCGTGCACACGCCGGAATTCGCCTTCGAGAAGCAGCCGGCGAACGTGCAGCGCGCGGTGGGCGAGCTGAAGCTCGGCTACCCGATCGCCCTGGACAGCGACTTCGCGATCTGGCGCGCCTTCGACAACCATTACTGGCCGGCCTTCTACCTCGTCGATGCGCAGGGGCGCATCCGCCACCACCAGTTCGGCGAAGGCGACTACGACCGGGCGGAGCAGGCGATCCGGCAACTGCTGGCCGAGGCGCACGCCGGGCCGGTGCCGGCCGGGCTCGTGGCGCCGCGCGGCGAAGGCACGCAGGCCGCACCGGGGCTGCAGCCGCCGCGGACGCCGGAGACCTACCTCGGGTACGGGCAGGGCAGCGGCCTGGCCTCGCCGGGCGGCGCGGCGGGCGACCGGGCGCAGGACTATGCGCTGCCGGCGAGCCTGCCGCGCCACCAGTGGGCGCTGGCCGGCACCTGGAACGTCGAGCGCGAACGCGTCGTGCTGGCGCGGGCGGGCGGGCGCATCGCGCTGCGCTTCCAGGCGCGCGACCTGCACCTGGTGCTGGGGCCGGCGGCGGACGGCCGGCCGGTGCGCTTCCGGGTGCGCATCGACGGGCAGGCGCCGCTGGCCGACCATGGCGCCGACGTCGATGCCCAGGGGCGGGGCGTGGTCGAGGCGCAGAAACTCTACCAGCTGGTGCGGCGGGCCTCGGGCAGCGGGGAGGCGGTGTTCGAGATCGAGTTCCTCGATCCGGGCGCGCAGGCCTACGCGTTCACCTTCGGGTGAGCGGATCGGCGATCGCCGGGGGGGCAGGACGGAAGGCGACAACGGTGCAAGACGGCCGGATGGCGGGCCGGCACAGTGGCGGTCCTCAACCCACCACAGGATCGCACCGGAGCATGACCTCCATCCGCCCGGCTACGGCCGCAGACATTCCGCGCGTCGTCGAACTCTTCACGCAGGCCATCGCCTTCCAGCGCCAGGGCGGGCACCCGGCGTGGAGCGCCGTCGACCCCGCCGTCATCAGAAAGGACCTCGGCGCGAACGCGCTGCACGTCCTCGCGTCCGCCGGCACGGTCATTGGCGTCTTCAGCTACTGCACGCCGTCGCCCGTCGACCACGAGGTCTGGGCGGGACGGTCGCCGGCCTCGGCGCGCTACCTCAACCGGATCATCGTCGACCGCGCCTGCAAGGGCCGCGAGCTGTTCAAGGACATCCTCGCCTGGTCCGAATGCGAGGCCCTGCGCGAGGGCATCGCGCTTCTGCGCCTCGTGACCTGGCAGGACAGCCCCCCGTTGATCGACTACTACCGCCGCTTCGGCTTCCGGCTGCTCGGGACCCACACGACCTCGGTCGACGCGTCCCTGCCGCCGACCTACCGGGGATTGCGCCTGGTCGCGATGGAGAAGCCGCAGCTGTCCTGCGGCTGACGGGCATGTTCCTGTCGCGGTCCCACAATATTCCGCGCCCCGAAACGTCTACCCCTGCATGACGCCCGCATCCCACGACACCAACTCGATCCGCTACCGCCCAGGAACGATGGGCGGCATGACGGTCGCCCACCTGCGCATCACCGACTTCCGGTTCGAGCGCCACAGCCACGCCGAATACGCCGTCGGCTTCACCCGGCGCGGGGTGCAGACCTTCAACTGCCGGGGCACCCGGCAGCAGAGCACCCCCGGCCACGTCATCCTGATGAACCCCGACGTGATGCACGACGGGCTGCCCGGCGACGGCGCCGGCTACGAGTACGGGATGCTGTACGTCGAGGAGGGGGCGCTGCACGAGCTGCTGGAGCGCTCGGCGGGGACGGCCGCCGGGGCGCACTTCCGGGATGTCATCGTGCACGACCCCGCCGCGGCCGGGGCCCTGCGCTCGGCCCTCGCCGCCGCGGGCGGGCCGCAGGAGACGCTGCGCGGCGACGTGCTCGCCGTCCAGGCGCTGGTCGGCCTGGTGCTGCGGCATGGCGAGCAGCCGAACGCCGGCGGCACGCCCGTCCGCTCGGGCGAGCACCGGATGCGGCGCGTCCGCGAGTACATCGAGGCGCATGCCGCCCGGGACCTCTCGCTCGCCGACCTGGCCGCCGAAGCCGGCGTGTCGCGCGTCTACCTGAGCCGGGCCTTCGCCCGCCACGTCGGCGTGCCGCCGCACATCTACCTGAACGCCGTCCGCCTGCGGCGCGCGCGGGCGTCGCTGCTGCGCGGCCACACGCTCGCCGACACGGCCGCCGCCACCGGGTTCTCCGACCAGAGTCACTTCACCCGGCGGTTCAAGGGGGCCATGGGGCTGACGCCCGGCGAGTGGCTGCGCCAGGTCCGGCCGGCCTCGCCCTCCCTCGACACCGGAGCGTCGTCCTGACATGGAAGAGTCCCTCGATCGCCAGGCCCCCCGGTCCCTGGTCGCGCAGACCTTTGCGCGCCTCTTCTTCAAGCGCGCCACCGTGGCAGGCAACGAGGCGGTGGCCGACGGCTTCCGCCTGCTCACGCTGCACACCCCCTTCGACGACGCCCGGCACTGGCCGCCGGGCCAGGTGCTGCACCTGCGCGTCGGCGCCTTCCAGTCGCGAACCTACACGCTCATTCCGGCCGGGCCCGAGGGCGGGGACCTGCGCTTCCTGGCCTTCCTCCATGGGCACGGCCCCGGCAGCGACTGGGCCGCGTCGGCGCGCCCCGGCGCTGCGTGCGAGTTCAGGCTGCCGCAGCGCTCGATGAACCTCGAACGCTTCGGGGACGCGCTGCTGGTCTTCGGCGACGAGACCTCGTTCGGGCTCGCGGCCGCAGCGACCCGGGCCGGCATCGCCACCCGCTGCATCTTCGAGGTCGACGACGTGCCGCGGGCCGCCCAGGCCCTGGCGGCGATCGGGGTCCGGGATGCCAGCCTGTTCGCGCGATCCGCCGGCCACGGGCACCTGGCCCAGGCGGCGCAGGTCCTGCGCGAGGCCGCCGCCGGACCCTGCACCTTCGTGTTGACCGGCCAGGCCGCCTCGATCCAGCAGATGCACCGCGTCCTCAAGTCCGAGGGACTGCCGGCGGCACGGATCCGGACCCAGGCGTACTGGGCGCCCGGCAAGACCGGCATGGACTGAGGATCCGCCCGCCCGGGCGTGAAGAAGTGCACGCACCAGCGTTGCAAAAAAACCGCTAAGGCCCCCTGCAGCGCGGCCGATAACCGGGGGACATGGCATGCGCGAGCCCGTGGCGTGAAGTCTGGCGACACGCGCGCATGCCGAGCAGCAAACGTTTCCTCATCATGACATCGGATGCCACGCAGCATCCTGGGAGTACAAAAATGGTTCTGTCGAACCTCAAGATCGGTTCACGGCTGGCGCTCGCCTTCTCGGTCGTCATCGCCCTCCTGCTCGTGATCCTCGGCGTCGCCACCTCGATGTTGAACGGTCTCAGCGCCGTGATGGACAGCGTGGTCGACGACCGCTACGCGCAGATCGCGCTGGCCAACAAGATCAAGACCGTGGGCGACCACGGCGCCGTCACCGTCGGCCGCATCCTGCTCGCAAGCAATCCCGAGCAGCTGAAGAAATACACCGACGAATACGCCACCATCCGCGCGGCCAACACCCAGAACCTGGCCGACTTCGAGAAGCTGATCCGCACCGACGAGGACAAGGCCCTGTTCGCCGAGCAGTCCGCGGCGCGCAAGGAATACGGCGCCGTCGTCCGCAAGGTCTTCGACCTGATGGCCGCCGGCAAGCGCGACGAGGCCATGGTGGTCTACCAGGACGAGATGGCCGCGCCGCAAGCCCGCTACTACGCGCTCATCGACAAGATGGTGGCGCGCCAGGCGCAGAGCATGGTGAGCGACGTCGCCAGCGCCAAGGACAACTCGCGCGCCGCCAAGGTGCAGATGGTCGCCGCCTCGCTGCTGGCCATCCTGCTCGGCGTCGCGACCGCCTACTTCATCACCCGCTCCATCACCCGCCCGATCCAGCGCGCCATCGGCCTGGCCGAATCGGTCGCCGCCGGCAACCTGACCTACACCCGCGAGCCGGTGTCGCAGGACGAGGTGGGCCGCCTGGTCTCCGCGCTGCAGCACATGGTCGACAGCCTGCACCGCATCGTCTCCGAGGTGCGCCACGGCGCCGACACCATCACCACCGCCGCGACCGAGGTCTCGCAGGGCAACAACGACCTGTCGGCCCGCACCGAGCAGCAGGCGAGCGCCCTCGAGGAAACCGCCTCGGCGATGGAGCAGCTCACCGCCGCCGTCAAGCTCAGCGCCGACAGCGCGGCCCAGGCCAACCAGTCGGCCATCAGCGCCTCGACCGTCGCGACCCAGGGCGGAGACGCGGTCGGCCAGGTCATCACGACCATGAGCACGATCTCGGCCTCGTCGAAGAAGATCGCCGACATCATCGGCGTGATCGACGGCATCGCGTTCCAGACCAACATCCTGGCGCTGAACGCCGCGGTGGAAGCCGCCCGTGCCGGCGAGCAGGGCCGCGGCTTCGCGGTGGTCGCTGCCGAGGTGCGCAACCTGGCCCAGCGCAGCGCGCTCGCCGCCAAGGAGATCAAGTCGCTGATCGATGTCTCGGTCGACCAGGTCGACCAGGGCAGCAAGATGGTCGAGCAGGCCGGCGCCACCATGCAGCAGGTCGTCAGCAGCATCAAGCGCGTGAGCGACATCGTCGCCGAGATCAGCGCCTCGAGCCGCGAGCAGAGCATGGGCATCGAGCAGGTCAACAGCGCCATCCTCCAGATGGACGACTCCACCCAGCGCAACGCCGCGATGGTGGAGCAGGGCACGGCCTCGGCGAACGCGCTGAAGGACCAGGCCCGGCAACTGAACGACGTCGTCCGCTCCTTCGCGCTGTAACGCGCGGCAGGCGGCCTCGCCCCGGCACGCAGGGGTGAGAGGAGACAGACGAACGCCCGGCGGGGCAGGCGCCACAGAGCGCCGGCTCGCCTCATCCACGGTCAACATCAGGGGGATGGAATGATGACCACGACGATCCACGAGGGCGCGCCGCTGCGCCCGCACGCCACTCACGCCACGACCGCGCCGGATGTCCGGCGCTTCATCGACACCTTCCGCGAGGAAGGCCACCGCCACGCGGCGCTCGACCCGCTCGGCCTCTCGCAGCCGCTGGACGCGCAGGCGCTCGCGCCGGCGCGCTTCGGCCTGTCCGCCGCCGAGCCGCAGACCGCCGCGCTCGTGCAGCGCCTGAAGGCCGCGTACTGCGGCACGCTCGCGCTCGACGCCTCGGCGGTGCGCGACGAGGCGCGCCGCCAGTGGCTGTTCGCCCGCATGGAGGCGCCCGGCGCCGACGCGCCCGCCGACACCGGCACCGAGCTGCTCGACCGGCTGATCCAGGTGCAGGCCTGGGAACAGCACGTCGCGCAGCGCTTCCCGCATGCCAAGCGCTTCTCGCTCGAGGGCTGCGAGGCCCTGCTGCCGCTTCTGGACGCCCTGGTCGAAGAGGCCGCCGCGCACGGCATCGGCGCCGTCACGATGGGCATGCCGCACCGCGGCCGCGTCAACGTGCTGGTCAACCTGCTGGGCATGGCGCCGTCCGAGGCGATGGCGTACTTCGATCCGCAGGCGAGCCACCCCGAGCTGCAGTCCGACCTGGTCTACCACCTGGGCGGCCGGCGCACGCTGGCGACGCGCCATGGCGAGGTCGCGCTCGAGCTCGCGCCCAACCCTTCGCACCTGCAGAGCGTCTACCCGGTCGTCACCGGCATGGCGCGCGCCGCGGGCTCGCTCGCCCTGGTGCTGCACGGCGATGCCGCCTTCGCCGGCCAGGGCGTGGTGATGGAGACGCTGATGCTGACCCAGAAGCCGGGCTACTCGGTGGGCGGCACGGTGCATGTCATCATCAACAACCAGCTCGGCTTCACCGAGCCGAACCGCATGGACGCGCTGGCCCAGCGCTACTGCACCGACGCGACGCGCATGATCGACGCGCCGGTGCTGCGCGTGAACGCCGAGGCGCCGGAGCAGCTGGCGCGCGCGGCGGCGATCGCGCTCGACTGGCGCGAGGCCTTCGGCACCGACATCGTGATCGACCTGATCGGCTACCGCCGCCTCGGGCACTCCGAGCACGACGTGCCCGCGCTGACGAGCCCGTTGGTGTACCCGCGCGCCGAGCGCCAGCCCAGCGTCGTCGAGACTTTCGCGGCGAGCCTCGTGCGCGCCGGCCAGGGCACGGCCGCGGCGCTGCGCGAGCACGTCGCGCGCGGCCGCGAGGCGGCGTTCCAGGCCTTCGAGGCGTCCGCCGTCGCGGCGCCGCCGGCCATGGCCGCGCAGCCGCCGGCGGCCGTCGCCGACGCGCCGCTGACGCGCGAGCGCCTGCAGCGCGCCGTCGAGGAAATGACCTGCCTGCCGGACGGCTTCCAGCCGCACCGGCTGGTGCAGTCGCTGCGCCAGCACTGGGCGCATGCGGTGCGCGACGGGCAGTCCCACGTCGACTGGTGCTTCGCCGAGAACATGGCCTACGCGACCACGCTGCAGGCCGGCATCGACGTGCGCGTCTCCGGGCTGGACGTGCAGCGCGGCACCTTCATGCACCGGCATGCGGTCTGGCACGACCAGTCCGGGGCCGACGGCGAGGGCCGTGCCCACGTCCCGCTGCAGCACGTCGAGGCCGAAGGGGACGGCGCCGCCGCCGGTCGCTTCGAGGTCGTCAACTCGGTGCTGTCCGAGGAGGCGGTGCTGGGCTACGAGTACGGCCACAGCGTGCAGGACACGCGCGGCCTGACGGTGTGGGAGGCGCAGTTCGGCGACTTCGTCAACGGGGCGCAGGTCTACGTCGACCAGTACCTGAGCGCCGGCGAGGAGAAGTGGGGACGGCGCTCGGCCCTCGCGGTGCTGCTGCCGCACGGCTACGAGGGCGTGGGCCCGGAGCACTCGAACGCCTTCCTGGCCCGCTTCCTTCAGCTGTGCGGCAACGACAACCTGCGCGTGGCCTGCCCGTCGACCTCGGCCCAGTGGTTCCACCTGCTGCGCCGCCAGGCCTTCGACGCGCAGCGCAAGCCGCTCGTGGTGATGACGCCGAAGGGCGTGCTGTACGGCGAGGCGGCCTCGCACTCGGCGCTGCACGAGCTGCTCGACGGCGCCTTCCAGCCGCTGCTGGACGACGCCCATGCGCTGCGGCCGGAGGCGGTGCACCGCGTCGTGGTGTGCAGCGGCAAGCTCTACTACGACCTGCACGCCGCGCGCATGGCGGCGGGCCGCGAGGACGTGGCGCTGCTGCGCGCCGAGCAGCTCTACCCCTTCCCGGCCGAGGCGCTGCGCCACGCGCTGGCGCGCTACCCGGCCCTGCGGACCCTCGTCTGGGCGCAGGAAGAGACGCGCAACCAGGGCGCCTGGTCCTTCGTGCGCGACGACCTGGCGGACGCCTGCCCGGCCGGTGCCGTGCTGAAAGAGGTGTCGCGAAGCGTCACCGCGGCCGGCGCCACCTCGTCGCACACGGTGCACCAGCGCCAGCAGCGCGAACTCGTCGCGAAGGTGCTGGGCGACGCGTAAGACGTTGCACCTGGTGACATTGCCGGGGCCGTAACCCGGGTTTACCCGGGCTCGGAGGGGAACGGTCGCCGCGAAGAATCGCGGCCTGGAACCGTTTCCACTCTGAGGACCCCGTCATGCCCTTCCTGTCGCGACTCGCCGTAGCCCTGGCCCCGCTGGCCGCCTCCCTGCTGCTGGCCGGGCAGGCCGCGGCGCACAGCAGTTTCCTGAAGGTCGACGGCCGCCTGGTGCGCAACCAGAACGGCCGCGGCGACCCCGTCTACCTGCGCGGCGTCAACCTCGGCGGCTGGCAGGTGCACGAGACCTGGATGTCGCCGCTTGCCGGCGCGGCCGACGACTACACGATGCGCAAGACGCTGTCGCGCCGCTTCGGCGACGCGGGGCGCGACGCGCTGATCAACGCCTACCAGGACAGCTACCTGCAGGAGAAGGATTTCCGCATCCTCGCCGACCTGGGCATGAGCGCGGTGCGCCTGCCGATCTACTACCTGAACCACATGAACGAGGACGGCTCGTGGAAGCGCGACCCCTCGGGCCGGGCCGACTTCCGCCGCATCGAATGGGCGGTGGCGATGGCGAAGAAGTACCGCCTGTACGTCGTCCTCGACCTGCACGGTGCGCCGGGCTCGCAGAACGGCGCCGACCACAGCGGCCGCATCGGCGGCTCGGGGGCCCTGTGGAACAGCACGAGCTTCCAGAACCAGACGCTCGCCTTCTGGCGCGAGCTTGCGACGCGCTTCCGCAACGAGCCCACGGTGGCCGGCTACGACGTGCTGAACGAGCCCTCGCTGAGCTACCCGGCGCCGGCGACGCGACCGGTGCTCGACCTGTACGACCGCATCTACCGGGAGATCCGCGCGGTCGACCCGAACCACATCGTGATCATGGAAGGCATCTGGGACTGGACCGCGATCACGCGGCCGTCCGACTACGGCTGGACCAACGTGATCTACGAGTTCCACTACTACCACTGGAACAACGACTCGAACTACCAGGCGCAGGTCGACTTCGTCGAAGGCAAGGTCAACCAGGAGAAGCAGTACCTGTCGTACAACGTGCCGCACTACGTCGGCGAGTTCATGTTCTTCAACCTGCAGAGCAGCTGGGAGTACGGCCTGCGGCGCTACAACGAGGCGGGCTGGCACTGGACGAGCTGGACCTACAAGGGCACCAACGTCGGCAACTGGGCGCTCTACAACAGCAGCAATGCGGGGGCCTCCACGCCGAACGTCGAGACCGACGCCTACGCGACCATCGAGTCGAAGTGGCGCAGCTGGGACGTCGAGAAGAACATGGTGCCCAACAGCATGCTGAACGGCGTGTTCAAGGCGGCGCTCACCGGCAGGAACAGCCTCGTCCGCAACCTGCCGTACGAGGGCACCTGGCGCGCGACGGACCGGCTCGAGGCGGAGATGTTCTACGCGCAGAGCGGCGTGAGCTTCGATGCGACCGGCATCGGCAGCTTCGACGCCGGCGACTGGCTGCGCTACATCGACGTCGACCTGGGCAGCGGCGTGGACCGGCTGAAGCTGCGCCTGGCGGTGGATGCGGCCTACGCGGGCCGGCAGATCGAGCTGCGGCTGGACAGCCCGACCGGGGCGCAGGTCGGGACGGTCACCGTGCCGAGCACGGGCGGCTGGACGACGTTCCAGGAGGTGACGACGCCGATCCAGCGCAGCAGCGGCGTGCACGACCTCTACCTCGTCGCCCGGGGCGGCGCGGGCGTGGCCAACATCGACTGGCTGCAGTTCGAGGATTCGACCGGCACGAACACGCCGACCCCCCCGCCGACCCAGCCGCCCGCGACGGGGCCGGTGTCGGGGCAGAACTATGTGCTGGTCGCGAAGCACAGCGGCAAGGCGCTGGACGTGCGGGATCGCTCGGTGGCGGACGGTGGCGTGCTGCAGCAGTGGGCCTACGGCGGCGGCGCGAACCAGCAGTGGACGCTGCAGGGCGCGGGCAACGGGCTCTGGCAGCTGCGCTCGGTGGCGAGCGGCAAGTGCGCCGACGTGACCGGCGTCAGCACTGCCAACGGGGCGGCGCTGCAGCAGTGGAGCTGCACCGGCGGGGCGAACCAGCTCTTCCGGCTGGAGGACCAGGGCGGCGGCTATTTCTACCTGCGGGCCTCGCACAGCAACAAGTGCATCGACGTGAGCGAGGTGTCGACGGCGGACGGCGCGGCGGTGCACCAATGGGACTGCGCGGGCGACAACGCGCGCTGGACGTTCCGGCAGCCCTGAACGGTCCCTCCCGGATTCCGCTGCGCTCCATCCGGGCTACCAATTCCCGTAGCCCGGATGCCAATCCGGGGATCGTCCGTCACTTGACCTGCTGCTTGCCCAGCTTGCGCGCGAGGGTCCGCCGGTGCATCCCCAGCCGGCGGGCGGTCTCCGAGATGTTGAAGCCGGTCTCGGCCAGCGTCTCGTGGATGCGTTCCCATTCCAGCGTCTTGATCGAGCTGGCCCGGTTCGTCAGTTCGACCTCGGTCGTGCCGTGCGCGCGCCCGAAGGCGGCCTCGATGTCGTCGGTGTTCGACGGCTTCGCCAGGTAGTGGCAGGCCCCCAGCTTGATCGCCTCCACCGCCGTCGCGATGCTCGCGAAGCCGGTCAACACCACGATCAGCATCGCCGGGTCGTGCGCATGCAGCGCCTGCACGCAGGCCAGGCCCGAGGCCTCGCCGTTGAGCTTCAGGTCGACGATCGCATGCCCCGGCGACCATTCGCGCAGCACCGCCTCCAGCTCGGCCAGGCTGGCCGCCAGCCGCACGGTGTAGTCGCGCCGCTCGAACGAGCGCCCGAGCGTGCGCGCGAACGACGCATCGTCCTCGACGATCAGCAGTCGGCGTTCAGCGGCGCTCATCGACAGCATCCTCTCCGGTCGGGTCCTCGTCCTCGTCGTCTTCCTCGCCGTCGTGGCCCACGTCGCCCAGCGCGAAGGCCGCGAGCGGCAGCGTGATCGCGACCTGCGCGCCGCCCTCGGGCCGGTTCGCCACCTGAACCGCGCCGCCCAGCGTGCGCGCCACGTTGACGACCAGGAACAGCCCCAGCCCGCCACCCGGCCGTCCCTTGGTCGAGCGGTAGGGCTGGCCCAGGTGCGCCAGCATCTCCGGCGAGAAGCCCTTGCCCGCATCCGTGACCACCAGGCGCAGCGCATCGCCGGCGCGCTCCACGTCCAGCCGCAGCCAGGCGGGCGAGGCTTCCAGCGCATTGTCCAGTACGTTGCAGATCATCTGCTGGATCGCCGAGTCGGACACCACCGTCACGTCCGCGCCGAACCGGTTCTCGTAGACGAAGCCCTTCACCGGCCGGGTGCGGCGCCAGTCGCGCACCAGTTCGTCGAGGAAGGTCGCGAGGGTGGTCGGCTCGGACGATTCGCCGCGCGCCTCGCCGGCGTTCAGCAGGATGCCGCTGACGATGGCCTTGCAGCGCTCCAGCTGGGTCTGCATTTCCTCCACCTCCTGCAGCAGTTCCGGGTCGGAGCTGAAGTGCGGCAGGCGCCGCCAGTCGCCCAGGATCACCGCCAGCGTGGCCAGCGGCGTGCCGAGCTCGTGCGCCGCGCCGGAGGCGAGCAGGCCCATGCGCACGATGTGCTCCTCCTCGGCGGCGCGCTGGCGCAGCCCGGCGAGGCGCGCGTCGCGCTCGCGCAGGTTGCGGTTGATGCGTACGATGAAGGTGACGAGCAGCGCCGCATTCAGCGCGAAGCACAGCAGCAGGCCCAGCACGAAGGGGCTGGACAGGCCGCGCGCATGGTCGAGCGGGATATCCAGCGGCCGGTAGTACAGCCCCAAGCCGGCGAAGCACAGGCAGGTCACCGCCACCAGCACCCAGGTGAAGCGCGGCTTCAGCAGCACCGCGCCCAGGATCACCTGCAGCAGGAACAGGAAGGCGAAAGGGTTGGTCGCGCCGCCGCTCAGGTAGAGCTGGGCCGTGAGCATGCCCACGTCCACCAGCAGCGACACCAGCAGCTCCACGTGCAGCACCGGGCGGTGGTTGCGCACGCGCAGCACGCTCACCAGGTTGAAGGCCACCAGGCAGTACAGCGTCGCGAGCATATGCTCCAGCGGCAACCGGATGCCGAAGCCGAAGTGCACGGCGGCGATGGTGGCGACCTGGCCGACGACGGCGATCCAGCGCAGCTGGATCAGCTGCTGCATGTTCTTCAGGCCGGCGTCGGCGACGCTCACCGCCTCGACCCAGGCCGCGGGGGCAGGGTCGGCAACGGCCGGGGTCAGGGCGGAGGGCTCAGCCGGTGGGGGCATCGGAGGACGGCGGGGGAGGCGATGGAGGCGATGGAGGCGAGCCCGCATTCTCGCCCGACCAGCGTCCGCCCGGCTGCAGCATCCACGCTGCGCCGGCCACCATCAGCGCCAGGCCGTACCAGGTGAGGGCGTACACGAGGTGGTTGTCCGGAAAGCGGATCACCGTCAGCCCGCCCACCGGCCAGTCGGCGGGGCCGGCCTCGGCGTCGACGAAGTAGGGGGCCGGGTCCGGCAGGCCGCGCGAGCGGGCGATCGCCTGCACGTCGCGCGAGAACCAGCGGCCGGCGGCAGGGGCGTTGCGGCGCAGGAAGCCGCCGCCCGGCTCGCTCAGGCGCAGCAGTCCGGTCACCTCGACGTCCTGCGCGGGGCGCTCGGCGGCGGGCCGGGCCTCGGTGCTCACGAAGCCGCGGTTCACCAGCACGACGCGCCCGTCGGCCAGGCGCAGCGGGGTCAGCAGCCACCAGCCGGGGCCGCGCTCGGTGACGGCCTGCACGGCGGTCTCGTGCTCGTGGAGGAAGCGGCCGCGCAGGTGCACGCGGCGGTATTCGTCGCCGGCCGCATCGACCTGCGGCCAGGGGGCGGCCTGCAAGGTGCCGGGGGCGGCCTCCGGGGCCGCGTGGACGCGCCGTTCGACGCGCTCGACCAGCTCGTGCTTCCAGGCCCGCCGCTGCACCTGCCAGGTGCCGAGCGCGGCGAAGCCGAGGAAGAGCAGCGCCGCCGCCGCGACGACCAGGCGTCGGGGGGCGGCGCGCGGCCTCACGGCCGGGTGCGCATGTCGTGCATGCTGGGCATCATGTTGGCGTTCATGTGGAACATCACCCACAGCGAGCCGCTCAGCGTGATGACGACCAGCACCAGCGTGAAGATCAGCGCCAGCATGGTCCAGCCGCCTTCCGAGCGGGCGTTCATGTGCAGGAAGTACACCATGTGCACGACGATCTGCACCGCCGCGAAGCCGAGGATCACCAGCGCGGTGGTGCTGGAGTTGCCGAACACCTTGCCCATCACGAGCCAGAACGGGATCGCCGTCAGGATGACCGACAGGATGAAGCCGGTGGCATAGCCCTTCAGCGTGCTCGGGGCGTGGCCGCTGTCGTGACCGTGGTCGTGGTCGTCGTGGTGGTCGTTCTCATGTGCGCTCACGGCAGCACCCCCATCAGGTACACAAAGGTGAAGACGCCGATCCAGACGACGTCCAGGAAGTGCCAGAACATCGACAGGCACATCATGCGGCGGCGGTTCGGCGCCGTCAGGCCGTGCTTGCCGAGCTGGAACATCAGCACGACGAGCCAGACGATGCCGAAGGTGACGTGCAGGCCGTGGGTGCCGACCAGCGTGAAGAAGGACGACAGGAAGGCGCTGCGCTGCGGGCCCGCGCCCTCGTGGATCAGGTGCGCGAACTCGTACAGCTCCAGGCTCAGGAAGCCCAGGCCGAACAGGCCGGTGACACCGAGCCACACCAGCACGGCGCGCAGGTGCTTGCGCTGCATCTCCAGCACCGCGAAGCCGTAGGTGATGGACGACAGCAACAGCAGCGAGGTGTTCACCGCCACCAGCGGCAGGTCGAACAGGTCGGCGCCCGAGGGGCCGGCCGCGTAGCTGCGGCCGAGCACGCCGTAGACCGCGAACAGGCAGGCGAAGACCAGGCAGTCGCTCATCAGGTAGAGCCAGAACCCGAGCAGGGTTCCGTTCTCCGGATGGTGTTCCTCGCGCAGGTAGTAGCGCGGCGCGTCGGCGGCGGGGGTCAGGGCAGGGGTCATCGTGGCATCAGACATGGGCAACCGCCAGCTGCTGGGTGCGGGCGTCCTCGGTGCGCACGACTTCGTCGGCACCGATGTGGAAATCGCGCTTGTAGTTGAAGGTGTGGATGATGATCGCGGCCATCATCGCGACGAAGGCCAGGCCGGCGGCGAGCCACATGTGCCAGATCAGCGCGAAGCCGACCGCTGCCGACAGCGCGGCGATGACGAAGCCGGCGCCGGTGTTCTTCGGCATGTGGATCGCGATGAAGCCGCTCGTCGGGCGCTCGTACTGGTTGGCCTTCATGTCGTACCAGGCGTCGTTGTCGTGCACCACCGGCGTGAACGCGAAGTTGTACGACGGCGGGGGCGAGGCGGTCGACCATTCGAGCGTGCGGCCGTTCCAGGGGTCGCCCGTCACGTCGCGCAGCTGCTCGCGGCGCAGGAAGCTCACGACCAGCTGGATCAGGAAGCTGGCGATGCCGAGCGCGATCAGGACCGCGCCGAAGGCGGCGATGATGAACCAGACCTGCAGCGAGGGGTCGTCGAAGTGGCTCAGGCGGCGCGTCACACCCATCAGGCCGAGCACGTACAGCGGCATGAAGGCGAAGAAGAAGCCGATCTGCCAGAACCAGAACGAGCACTTGCCCCAGAACGGGTCGAGCTTGTAGCCGAAGGCCTTCGGGAACCAGTAGGTGATGCCGGCGAGCAGGCCGAACAGCACGCCGCCGATGATCACGTTGTGGAAGTGCGCGATCAGGAACAGGCTGTTGTGCAGCACGAAGTCGGCCGGCGGCACCGCCAGCAGCACGCCCGTCATGCCGCCGATCACGAAGGTGATCATGAAGCCCACCGTCCACAGCATCGGCACCTCGAAGCGGATGCGGCCGCGGTACATGGTGAACAGCCAGTTGAAGATCTTCGCCCCGGTCGGGATCGAGATGATCATCGTCGTGATGCCGAAGAACGAGTTGACGCTCGCCCCCGATCCCATCGTGAAGAAGTGGTGCAGCCACACGAGGTAGGACAGGATCGTGATCACGACCGTCGCGTACACCATCGAGGCATAGCCGAACAGGCGCTTGCCGCTGAAGGTGGAGACGACTTCCGAGAAGATGCCGAAGGCCGGCAGCACCAGGATGTAGACCTCGGGGTGGCCCCAGATCCAGATCAGGTTCACGTACATCATGGCGTTGCCGCCGAGGTCGTTCGTGAAGAAGTTCGTGCCGACGTAGCGGTCGAGCGAGAGCAGCACCAGCACCGCCGTCAGCACCGGGAAGGCGGCGACGATCAGCACGTTGGTGCACAGCGAGGTCCAGGTGAAGACCGGCATCTTCATCATCGACATGCCCGGGGCGCGCATCTTGACGATGGTGGCGACCAGGTTCACGCCGGAGAGCAGTGTCCCGACCCCCGCGATCTGCAATGACCAGATGTAGTAGTCGACCCCCACGTCGGGGCTGAAGGCGATGCCCGACAGCGGCGGGTAGGCCAGCCAGCCGGTGCGCGCGAACTCGCCGACGAACAGCGAGGCCATGGTCAGGCCGGCGCCGAAGGCGGTCATCCAGAAGCTGAAGTTGTTCAGGAACGGGAAGGCGACGTCGCGCGCGCCGATCTGCAGCGGCACGACGAAGTTCATCAGCCCGGTGACGAGCGGCATCGCGACGAAGAAGATCATGATCACGCCGTGCGCCGTGAAGATCTGGTCGTAGTGGTGCGGCGGCAGGTAGCCGAGGTTGTCGCCGAAGGAGACGGCCTGCTGGGCGCGCATCATCAGCGCGTCGGCGAAGCCGCGCAGCAGCATCACCAGGCCCAGGATCACGTACATGATCCCGATCTTCTTGTGGTCGATGCTGGTGAACCACTCGTTCCAGAGGTAGCCCCAGAGGCGGTAGCGCGTGATCAGCGCGAGCATGCCCAGGCCGCCCAGGCAGACGGCGGCGAAGGTGACGATCAGGATGGGCTCATGGAACGGGATCGCGTTCCAGGTGAGGCGGCCGAAGATGAGCTTCGTGAGGTCGAGGTGGTCGAGCATCGGTGGCGACTCAGTTCTTGTCGGTGCGCAGCACGGGTTGGGTGCCGCTCGGATCGGCGACGGTGCACAGGGCGGCCGCGACGTAGTAGGTGCGGGGCTTGTCGCTGCCTTCCGCGGCCTCGCGGGCCTTCACGCCCTCGATGCCCTGGCGGCCGAGGCCGCCGTTGGCGTCGATGGCCATCATCTCGGACATGCACATCTTGGTGCTGTCCACGCAGCGGTTCAGGATCGCGTCGTAGAGGCCGGGGGCGACGGTGGCCCAGCGGCGCACCGGCTCGCGTTCGCTCGGCTGCTCGAGCTTGAGGTAGTCGGCGCGGGTCAGCTCGCGGCCGTCGGCCTTCGCCTTTGCGACCCACTGGTCGAAGTCGGCGTGGCTCAGGCCGTGGAAGCGGAAGCGCATGCCGGAGAAGCCCGCGCCGCTGTAGTTGGACGAGAAGCCCTCGAAGTCGCCCGGCTTGTTGATGACGGCGTGAAGCTGGGTCTGCATGCCCGGCATCGCGTAGATCATGCCGGCCAGCTCGGGGATGTAGAAGGCATTCATCACCGAGGAGGCGGTGATCTTGAACTGGACCGGGCGGTCGACCGGCGCGGCCAGTTCGTTGACCACGGCGATGCCCTGCTCGGGGTAGATGAACAGCCACTTCCAGTCCAGCGCCACCACCTCGACCACCAGCGGCTTGACGTCCGGGGTGACCGGGCGCTGGGCGTCGATGCGGGTGAGGGGGCGGTAGGGGTCGAGGGTGTGGGTGCTGATCCAGGTCATCGCGCCCAGGGCGATGATGATGAGCAGCGGGGCGGCCCAGATCACGAGTTCGAGCTGGGTGGAGTGGTCCCAGTCGGGCTCGTAGCGGGCTTCCTTGTTGGACGCGCGGTAGCGCCAGGCGAACAGGACGGTCAGCGCGATCACCGGGACGATGATCAGCAGCATCAGCCAGGTGCTGGCGAGGATCAGCTTGCCCTGCTGGGCGGCGATGTCGCCCGAGGGGTTCAGCAGGACGGTGTTGCAGCCGGCCAGCAGCAGGGTGGGGGCCAGCAGGAGCGTTCGGCTCAGGTGCTTGAGGGAGGGCATGCCAGGACTGTGGGATACGGCGAGCGGGACGGGGGCGCGCACAATGCTTCCAACCGGCGCCCGATGGACCGAGAATCTACGTGTTTGCACCGAGTGCGGGGATTGGACGTTTTGTCCTATCGCCACGCGGCCCGGGCGATGAGAACCTTGGGAACATGCCCGAAAATGCGCAGACAGTCGACGATTGACGCTTCATGACGACCTCCAGCCTGGACCCGAAACACGCCCCGCCCGCCCACCCCACGACCGAGGAGATCGGCCGGGATGCCCGCCGCCTGCATGCGGCGCACGACACCAAGGTGGCCCCGGGCGAGATCGCCATCGGGGTGATCATCGGCCGGTCGTCCGAATATTTTGACTTCTTCGTCTTCGGGATCGCGGCAGTGCTGGTGTTCCCGGCAGTGTTTTTCCCGTTCGAGAAGGGGCTGGAAGGCACGCTGTGGGCCTTCACCATCTTCTCGTTCGCCTTCATCGCGCGCCCGATCGGCAGCGTGATCTTCATGGCGATCCAGCGCCGCTACGGGCGGGAGGCGAAGCTGACGATCGCGCTCTTCCTGCTCGGCTCGTCGACCGCGGGGATGGCCTTTCTGCCGGGCTACGAGCGCCTGGGCGTCACCTCGATCGTGCTGCTGTCGATCTTCCGTGTCGGGCAGGGGTTGGCGCTCGGCGGGGCCTGGGACGGGCTGCCCTCGCTGCTGGCGCTGAACGCGCCGAAGAACCGCCGCGGCTGGTACGCGATGCTGGGCCAGCTGGGCGCGCCGATCGGCTTCACGATCGCGAGCGGGCTGTTTGCCTACCTGTATGCCAGCCTGTCCTCGGAAGACTTCCTGACCTGGGGCTGGCGCTACCCGTTCTACGTGGCCTTCGCGATCAACGTGGTGGCGCTGTTCGCGCGGCTGCGGTTGGTGGCGACGAACGAATACGCCCACCTGCTGGATGCGCACGAGCTGGAGCCGGTGGCGGTGGGCGAGCTGGCGCGCAGCCAGGGCTCGACGGTGGTGATCGGCGCGTTCGCCGCGCTGGCGAGCTATGCGCTGTTCCACATCGTCACGGTGTTCCCGCTGTCCTGGATCAAGCTGTACTCGACGCAGTCGATCAGCGAATTCCTGGCGGTGCAGATGGTGGGCGCGGGCATCGCGGCGCTGGGCATCATCGCCTCGGGCCGGATCGCCGACACCTTCGGGCGGCGCCGCACGCTGGGCACGCTGGCGGGCCTGATCGCGGTGTTCAGCGGCTTCGCGCCGACGCTGCTGGGCGGCGGGCCGCTGGGGCAGGATGTGTTCATCCTGGTGGGGTTCGCGCTGCTGGGGCTGTCGTACGGGCAGGCGTCGGGCGCGGTGACCTCGAACTTCGAGACCCAGCACCGCTACACCGGCGCGGCGCTGACCTCCGACCTGGCCTGGCTGATCGGGGCGGCCTTTGCGCCGCTGGTGGCGCTGGGGCTGTCGGCGCACTTCGGGCTGGGGTATGTCAGCGTCTACCTGCTGTCCGGGGCGGCGGGGACCCTGGTCGCGCTGAGCGTCAATCGCGCGATGGAAATCAAGGATTCGGCGGAAGCTTGAATCCAGAGGGACGATTCCCGGATTGGCATCCGGGCTACGTGACGACCCCTCGCCCGGCGGGTACGCCGGTCGATCCCCCGGGGGGATGCGGGCCGGCTTGGGGCGGCCCGGCGCTCGGCCCGCTCCCGCATTCGTAGCCCGGATGGAGCGAAGCGGAATCCGGGACTTCGGCCTTCGCTACCGCGCCAACTGCTTCTCCAGCGCCTCCAGCTTCGCCCGCATCCGCGCCCCCATCGCGATCTGCGGGTTCGAATACCCGTCGGTCTTGCCGGCATCCTTCTCGCGCTGCTCGATCACCTTGCGCGCCGCCGCATGCGCGGCCTCGAACGAGCGCGTTTGCGTGCGCAAGGCCTCGTCGTACATCGCCCGCCCGAAGAAGGTCAGCTCCGACCGCCGCCCGCAGCCGTACGAGGTGTGCTCGTTGTCGGCCGCGGTCATCACGAGCGTGTCCTCATCCGCCAGCGGCGCGATCCAGCTGCCCGAGAAGCAGGCCGAGACCGAGATCACCCGGTGCCGCACGCCGGCCGCGTCCAGCCAGGCCTTGAGCTGCTGCGGCGTGAGCCAGGGCACCTCCAGCGGCCAGAACGACGCGGCCAGCTGCCCGTCGCGCGCGCCGTGCGAGGTGAGGTGGATGAAGAGCACGTCCTCGTCGCGGTCCATCAGCGCGGCCATGCGCTGGATCGCGCGCTGCAGGTTCAAGGGTGTCGCCCACGGCAGCGCGGCGGGATCCTCCCGGTGGTTGACGAGCTGCAGGCTGCGCCCGGCGCTGCCGAAGCGCTGGTCCATCACCCCCATCACCATGGCGCTCTCGCGGCGGAACACCATCTCGTCGGCGTTCGGGGCGAAGCCCAGCGCATAGACGTCGATCGTGCCCTTGCGCTGCGGCGCAAGTGCCTGCAGCCGGTCCTGCAGCAGCTGCGATTGCTGCTCGACCAGCTCCTGGGTCAGCTTGAAGCGCGGGGCGGCCTCCTCGCCGTCCTCCGCCTCGCTGCGTGCCGGGTACCAGTGGGACCCATTGTTCAGCCCGTAGTGGCACACCAGCGACGCCGCCACCAGCAGCAGCATCGCGAGCCGCGGCCCGAGCCGCGTGCCCGCCCGCCACATCAGCAGCGCGCGGGCGAGGAAGGTCCAACCCAGCCCCGCGTACCAGACCAGCTGCGACAGCTGCGCGCCGCCGTCGGCGTCGGTGTACATCCCGCTGCGCGCCATGGGCAGGAGCACCAGCGTCATCAACAGCAGCATCGGCAGGCTCTGCGCGCACAGCATCGCGAACAGCGCGGCGGGCCCGGCCGGTGCGTGGCCTGGCGGGCTGCCGCGCAGCACGAGCCAGCAGGTCCACAGCACCAGCCACTGGCTGACCCAGCCGCTGGTGAACAGCGTCTGCCAGTAGAAGTGGGCCGGGCCGACGATGTAGGCGCGCTCGAACAGCACGGCCAGCCCCAGCGGCAGCAGGAACAGGCAGGCGAGGATCGCCGGCGTGGCCTGCAGGCCGCGCCAGTCGGCGCGCATCAGCAGCGCGCTGCGGATGCCCTCGCGCCACCAGTCGCCGAGCGCGCCGCGGGGCAGCAGGGGCTCGCGCGGGGCAGGGGGCGGCGGCGAGGGCGGCTCGGCGGAGGGCAGCAAGGCGGCGGGCGGCAAGGCGAGGGGCGGCAACAGCGGCGTGTCGGTCATCGTGTTCTCTGGGATCTCCCGGGTGGCCGGCAATCTACCAAAGGCCGGTGACCGACAATGCGGGCCCGTCCCGCCGCCTGCCCACGTCCCATGCCGTCTTCCGCTTCCGTCGCACGCATCGTCATCATTGGCGGGGGGCCGGCCGGGCTGATGGCGGCCGAGGTCCTGGCGACGGCGGGGCAGCAGGTGGACCTCTACGACGCGATGCCCTCGGTGGGCCGCAAGTTCCTGCTCGCCGGCAAGGGCGGGCTCAACCTGACGCACAGCGAGCCGCTGCCGGCCTTCGTCGAGCGCTACGGCAGCCGGCGCGACGAGGTGGCGCGCTGGCTCGAGGTGTTCGGCCCGCAGGCGCTGCGCGACTGGGTGCGCGGGCTCGGCATCGACACCTTCGTGGGCAGCTCGGGGCGCGTCTTCCCGACCGACATGAAGGCCGCGCCGCTGCTGCGGGCCTGGCTGCAGCGCCTGCGCGGGGCCGGGGTGCGCTTCCACATGCGACAGCGCTGGCAGGGCTGGGGCGAAGACGGTGGCTTGCGCTTCATCGGGCCGGAGGGAGAGCACACGGTGAACACCGACGCGCTGCTGCTGGCGCTAGGCGGTGCGAGCTGGGCGCGGCTCGGGTCCGATGGTGCCTGGATGCCCTGGCTGGCGGCGCGCGGGGTCGATGTGGCGCCGCTGCGGCCGTCGAACTGCGGCTTCGATGTCGCGCCGGCCTGGACGGCGCATTTCAGCGGCCGCTTCGCGGGCGAGCCGCTGAAGTCGGTGGCGATCGCACTCGACGACGGCTGGCGCCGGGCGGGCGAGTTCGTCGTCACCGGGACGGGTGTCGAGGGCAGCCTGGTGTACGCGGCCTCGGCGCGCCTGCGCGCGCAGCTGGAGGCGGGCGGGCCGGCGAGCTTCCTGCTCGACCTGCTGCCGGCGCGGTCGCTCGACTGGGTGCGGACGGAGCTCGCGCATCCGCGCGGCCCGCGCTCGCTGTCGACGCACCTGAAGACGCGGCTCGGCCTGCATGGCGTGAAGGCCGGCTTGCTGCATGAGCTCGTGCCGAAGGCCGAGATGGCCGACCCGGCGCGGCTCGCGGCGCACATCAAGGTGCTGCGCATCACGCTCGGCGCGACAAGGCCGATCGACGAGGCGATCAGCAGTGCGGGTGGCGTGGCGGCCGGGGCGCTGGACGGATCGCTGATGCTGCGCGCCGCGCCCGGTGTCTTCGTGGCCGGCGAGATGCTGGACTGGGAGGCGCCGACGGGGGGCTACCTGCTGACGGCGACGATGGCGAGTGCGCAGGTGGCGGCGCGCGGGCTGCTCGACTGGCTGGCCCGCCGGCCGTAGGTGTTCAGCCCGAAATCTTGCGCATTGGAGGAACCTGCCGGTGCCCGAACGTCACCAGCGTTCATGCCGCCCAAGCTCCCCATCAAGCTCCAGGACCTGCTGCGCCAGCGCAAGGTCGAGGGCGAACGCATCGAATACAAGGCGGGCTGGAATCCGGACCCCACGCTGCGCACCATCTGTGCGTTTGCCAACGACTTCGCCAATCTCGGCGGCGGCTATCTGGTGATCGGGCAGGACTGCGATGCGGATGGCCAACCCGTCTTCCCACCCGCCGGCCTGGCCGAGCACCAGATCGACAGGATCCAGCGGGACCTGCTGGCCGCGTGCCAGTTGATCCAGCCGCCGTATTTCCCCTTGCTGAGCGTCGAGGCGGTCGAGGGGCGCCAGCTGATCGTGCTGCAGGTGCCCGGTGGCATGCACCGCCCTTACAAGGCGCCGGCATCCGTGTCGGCCCGGCACAAGACCTGGCACTACTACATCCGCCGCTACAGCAGCACCGTCGAGGCCAAGGGTGACGACGAGGTCGAGCTGTTGAGCCTGGCCGCCGACGTGCCGTGGGACGACCGCCTCGCCCAGCACGCGGGCATGTCGGACCTCTCCGCTGCCCTGATGCAGGACTACCTGCAAGAGGTCGACCCTGCACGCAGATCGACGTCGTGTGGTTTCCCGAGGGCGCAGGGGGCGACCGCTTCGAGGAGAAGGTCTTCAAGGGACCTCTGGCGCGCATGACGCGCGAAGCGCTGGGCTACATCGAACGCAACTTCCTCCATGAGACCGTGGTCAAGCACCCCCGCCGCGCCGAAGCCACCCGGGTGTGGAACTTCCCGTATGCCGCCATCGAGGAGGCCCTGGTCAACGCCGTGTACCACCGCTCGTATGAAGAGCGCGAGCCGATCGAGGTGCGCATCGGCCGCGAGGAACTGGCCATCCTGAGCTTTCCGGGGCCGGACCGCTCGATCCGGCTGGAGGACTTTGCCGCCGGGCGGGCGGTGAGCCGCCGCTACCGCAACCGCCGCATCGGCGAGTTCCTGAAGGAGCTCGAGCTGACCGAGGGACGCTGCACCGGCGTGCCCAAGATCCTGAAGGCGATGGCCGCCAACGGATCGCCGCCTCCCGTGTTCGAGACCGATGACGACCGGATCGCCTACCTGATCCGGCTGCCGGTTCATCCCTTGGCCCAAGCGCCGGAAACGGCTTCGACGGGTACCCCCCAAGTCACCGGGGAAGTCACCGGGGAAGTCACCGGGGAAGTCGCTCGCGTTCTGCGCGTCATGACCACTGACATGGCGCGCCAGCAGATGCAGGAGGCGCTGGGGCTGCGACATGAGGACAACTTCCGCATCGCCTACCTCCGTCCCGCACTGGAAGCGGGCTTCATTGCGATGATGTTTCCGGACAAGCCTCGCAGCAGCAAGCAGCGCTACCGACTCACCGAGAAGGGGCAGCAGTGGTTGCAGGCCCATCCCGCAACCGACCTGGACTGAGCGAAGGCCCCGAGGCCATGCTCAGCCGCCCTGGCGCGCCTCCTCCCGATCCGCCCCCTTGACCTCCGCCCGCGCCGGCCCCTGGCGCTTCGCCGCCGGTGCGTCATGCGACATGACCCCCGCGAACTCCCCGCCCATCGGCAACGTGCCCTGGGCACGCGCCTCGATCAGCTCGGCGCGCACCTGCGCCCGCGTCTTCGGCGCCTGCGCCGCGTCGGCGGCCATCGCGGCCCCGCTGGCGACCGCGAAGGCGACGGTGGCGACGAAGCCCAGGACCGGGCGGAAGGCAGGACGGGTCAGGGTGCGGAAAGCGTTCATGGTTCACTCCATCGTGGGGTTCGACGGCGACCTGTAGTCGATGGAGTGAACTGTGGCGATGCCGCGCCTGCGGCGACATCGCCGTGCGACGAAGCGCCCGCCACCGGCGCGAAACGCCCCCGCACCGGCGCCAACGGACACCGCCGTCAGCGCAGCGCCGCCCCCGTCGCCGCCGGCCCGCCCGCCGCGATCCGCGCCTGCGACTCCCAGCGCCGCGCCGCCTCGACCACCGCTGCGAAGGCCTCGCCGTCCTCCAGCAGCGCCCGCTTCGCACCGGCTTCCAGCGGCGCCTCGATGCCGGTCTCGTCGCGCGGCATGCGGTCCTCGCGCACCGCCTTCAGCAGGCGGCCGATCTCGCCCGCCGCATGCGCCGGCGTCTGCAGCAGCACCAGGCGCTTGCTCTTGTCCGGGTTGTCCGGCACGTGGCACGAATCGCATTCGGACGCCCGCAAGCGCAGCGCGAGCTTCCGGTAGGCGCCGTCCAGCTGGCCCAGGTAGGGGTTGTCGGCGCGGTACAGCCCATCGAACAGCGTCGCCTTCGGTTGCGTGCGTCCCTGGGCATCGGTCCACATCCAGTGCCCGTCGAAGCGGGCCGGCGCCGGCAGCACCGTCACGGCGGTCACCGGCGGCTGCGACCCGTGTACCGTGAACTGCGCCGCCTTCACCCGCCCGCGCATCGGCTCCCACCACAGCAGCACCTCGTTCGCGCCCTGGTACATCGCCCACTTCTCGGCGTCGTGCCAGAACGGGTACGGGAACTGCCCCGGCGCGAGCCGGTTGCGGAAGGCGGTCGCAAAGCGCAGCTGGAACAGCCCCTCCGCCGCCACGTACTGCACGCTGTGCCGGCCGTCGAACATGAACAGCGGCAGGTACAGGCCGGTCAGCACGTCGGGCGCGAACTGCGTCAGCGTGCTCGCCTGCAGCGTCAGCGCCGGGTCGCGCTGGCGCCCCCACAGCACGATGCCGTCCAGCGAGTCCCGCAACGCCGGCTCGCCGTACAGCCCCCGCTTGCACTGCTCGAAGGCCGGCTGGTCTGCGGTGCCGGCCACCGGGCAGTGGCGCGCGAAGGCGGCCGCGATCTCGCCGGCCGCCTCGCGTGCATGCGCCCACTGCTCGGCGCTCGGCGCCGTGCCGGCCCCCCGGGCCGCCAGCGCAAGCCCCCCCAGGGCCAGCAGCGCCAGCCCGCGTTTCAAGGATCCACGCATGATGTCTCCCTTCCCAAGGGGCCGGGCGAGCCCGGCGCCCCCAGACTTCGATACCTCAGGCTTCGATACCTCAGCCCACGATCCGCCCGTAGCGGTCCACGACCACCGTCTCCACGTACTGCGAGCCGTGCGGGTTGTCCGGCGCATAGGCCACGCGGTAGCCGCCCAGGTCGGTGCGCAGCGTCGTCAGCACCTCGCGCAGCCGGCTGCGCGAGGCGCCGCCCGCCTTCAGCGCGGCCCGCGCCGCATCCACCGCCACGCGTCCTGCGATGTAGCCCTCGAGCGTCGTCACGCCCAGCGTCGCGCTGCCGCCCGCCGCCAGCAGGTCGGCCTTGCACTGGCCCACCACGCCGACGCCCAGCGCCGACGGCCGCGGCACCACCAGGCTCATCACCACGCTGCGCCGCGTCGCGACCACGCCTTCGATGAGGTCCTGCCCGGCGAACGAGGACGAGAAGTGCATGCCTGGATACCCGCCGGTGTGCATGTGCTCCATGATCGAGAGCACCGGCGCCGCATTGGTGGTGAACATCACGCAGTCCAGCCGCTCGGCCAGCAGCTGCTGCGCCACCGGCAGCAGCGAGCCGGCGTTGCGGTCCAGCGGCACCACCACGCTCGGCTTCACGCCGACGCCCGACAGCGCGTCCTCCATCGCCCGCAGGTTGGCGGGCGACGTGTCCTTCAGGTGCACGTAGCCGATGCGCTTGAAGCCGAACTCCTTCGCATAGCCGACCATGCGCCGGTACTCGACGTCGTAGCCGGCGCGCACGTGCACCGCCGCACCCGAGGCGCCGCTGCGGATGCCCATGTTGCCGCTCGCGGTGCCGATCAGCGCCGCCTGCGCCTTGTCGACCAGCGGCAGGCAGGCCTCGGCCGCGGCGCCGCTCGTCAGGCCAATCAGCGCCGCGCTGCCGTCGGCGAGCAGCTTCTCGACGTTCGCCTGGCAGCGGTCCTTGTGGCCGCCGTCGTCGAGCACCTGCAGCTCGAAGCGCGGGCCCTTGGGATCGGCCCGGTTCGCGGCCGCGAAGGCGGCCTGGATGCCGTCGCGCACGTCGGCGCCATAGCGCGCCTGCGCGCCGCTCAGCGAGGCGCTCTGTCCGAAGACGATGGCCGTGTTGGCCGCGAGCGCGAGGCGCGGCAGGCCGGTGGATGCCGCCGCGCCGGCGGCGAGGAGGAGGTCACGACGTTTCATCGCGATCCCTTTCAGCCGACGAGCCGGCCGTAGCGGTCGATCGCGATCAGGTCGACGTAGCGCGAGCCGTGGGTGCTGCCCGCGAACTCCACCTTGTAGCCGCCCAGGTCGCTGCGCAGGCCGGCGAGCGATTCCTTCAGCCGCGCGCGGCTCGGCGTGCCCACCTTCGCCGCGGCCAGCGTCGCCTCGACGGCGATGCGTCCGCTGATGTAGCCCTCCAGCGTCGTGATGCCCAGGCGCGCGCCGTTGTTCAGCTGCGCGAGGTCGCGCTGGCACTGCGCCACCACGTTGACGCCCATCGCCGTCGGACGCGGCACGACCATGCTCATCACGCAGCTCTGCTTGCGCGCGGTGAGGGTGTCGATCAGGTCCTGGCCGGCGAAGGACGAGGCATAGAACAGCCCGGCGAACTTGCCGCGCACCAGGTGGTCGATGATCTTCGCCACCGGCGCGGCGTTGGCGGTGAACAGCACGCAGTCCAGGCGCGCCGCGAGCAGCTCGTTGGCCACGCCCTCGAACGAGGCGGCGTTGCGGTCGATGCCGATCGACACCTTGGGCTGGATCGCCAGCGAGGAGAGGGCGACGTTCATCGCCTCCAGGTTGGCCTTCGAGGTGTCGTTGAGGTAGACGACCCCGATGCGCTGCATGCCGAAGTCCTTCACGTAGCCGACCATGCGCTTGTACTCGGCGTCGTAGCCGGCGCGCACGTGGAAGGCCCCGCTCACGTTGGCGCCGCGGATGCCCATGTTGCCGCTGGCGGTGCCGAGCATCGCGATCTGCGCATCCTCGATCACCGGCATGCAGGCCTCGGCACCCGCGCCGCTGGTCAGCCCGATCACGCCCACCGAGCCGGCTTCCACCAGCTGCATCACGTTCTTCATGCAGCGGCTGCGCACGCCGCCGTCGTCCAGCGTCTGCAACTCGAAGCGCACGCCGGTGGCCGCCTCGTTCGCATTCGCCGCCGCGAAGGCGGCGGCGATGCCGTTCTGCACGTCGCGGCCGTAGCTCGCCTGCCCGCCGCTCAGCGAGGCCGACTGGCCGAAGCTCACGACGCGCGGGGCGGCCGCGCGCGAGGCGGCCAGCGGCCAGACCGACACCCCCGCGCCCATGGACGCGGCCAGCAACAAGTTTCTGCGCTTCATCGTCATCTCTCCCTTTGGGTAACCCACGTCACGGCGACGTGATCGGGTTTCGTCAGGGTCGGATGAGCGCTGAAGGGGGTGTAGCCAGCCCTTACCGCGGTAGCAAAGCGTTTCGTGTGTCCTGCGGGTAAACCAGGACGGATTCGCCTTGAAATCCGCTCAGAAGCTGACGCGAACCCCCGTCTTGATGGAGCGACCCGGCAGCGGCGAGAGGTCGCGCACCGTCTGCACCGTGGACGCGCTGTAGGCCAGCCGGTCGCCCAGGTTGCCGAGCTTCAGGAACCACAGCGCGTTGTTGCCGCTGCTGCCGACCGCGAAGCGGCGCGACAGCGACGCGTTGACGAGGGCGTAGCCGCCGGTCGGCACGTCGGTGGAGGGCACGCGGTCCTGCTTCGCCGCGCCGTCGACCTCCAGCCGGGCGTTCCACGGGCCGCTCTCGACCCCCAGGCCGACCAGCGCGCGCAGCGGCGCCACGCGCGGCAGCGCCTCGCCGGTGTCGAGGTTGGTGGCGCGCGTGTAGTCGAGCTTGCCGTCCAGGCCGAGCGTCCAGCCGTCCCGGCGCAGCAGGCGCTGCTTGCCGTTGACCTCGATGCCGTTCAGGCGGGCGCGCACGCCGCGGAAGGCGAATTCGGGGAAGTCCTCGCCGTCGGCGCTGACCGATTGCCCGGTCGCCTCCAGCGAGATGAAGCGCGAGAAGCGCGTGCTGAAGGCCCCCAGGCGCAGCTCGTTGCCGTCGTCCTTCCAGGCGAGCGCGACGTCGATGTTGTTGCCGCGCTCCACGCCCAGGTTGGCGTCGCCGCGCTCGAAGGCGGCGGTGGCCGCGTGCACGCCGTTCGCATAGAGCTCGAACGAGGTCGGCGCGCGCTCGGTGTAGCTGAGCGAGCCCGACAGCGACCACTGCGGCGTGAGCTTGTAGACGTTGCCGAGCGAGGCGCTGCGCAGCGAGAAGCTGCGTTCGTCGGCGGCGCCGAACTTCGGCTCGGCCGCGTCCGCATCACCGTCGGAGGTGATGCGCGCATGCTCCAGGCGCAGCCCGGCGCTCAGCGTGCCGCCCGTCCAGGGCAGCTCCTCCAGGGCGAACACGGCCTGGCGCTTCGTGCGCGTGCTCGGCACGAAGGCCTCGTCGCCCAGGGCCGAGAAGTCGAAGTCCTCGACCTGCAGGCCGACCACGCCCTGCACCGGACCCAGCGCGGCGTGCGTGGCCTCCAGGCGGGCCTCGTTGCCGCTGGTCTTGAAGGTGGTGCCGATCGCGCCGGTGGTCGTGTCGACCTCCTGGTGCTGGTAGCGCGTGTGGTTGAAGCTCGCGCGCAGGCCGGTGAAGGGGCCGGCCAGGTTCTTCAGCTCGCCGGCCAGGCCGACGTGGTCGCGCTTCATGTCGATGTCCACGTCCGGCTCGGCCACCGCGCCGTAGGTGCTGCGGTAGGTGTCGACCGAGAGGCCGACGTAACCGTGGTCGAAGAACACCGAGCCGCCGACGGCGCCGCCGTGGGTGTCGCTCGCCGAGGCGCGCACGCGCTTCGTCTCCGGCAGGTCCTCGCCCTCGGCGCGCGGCGTGAAGCGCGGCACGTGCAGGTCCGAGGTCTTGCGGCCGAAGGCGTCGACGTGCAGGCCGAACTGCCCGTTGCCGGTTTCCAGCAGGGCCGCGCCGCCGCGCTCGGCATCGGCGCCGCCCAGGCGCACTTCGGCCGAGCCGCCCAGCTCGGTGAGCGGGCTGCTGGGGATGCGGTTGTCCAGCGTGTTGACGACGCCGCCGACCGCGCTGCCGCCGTAGAGCAGGGCCCCCGGGCCGCGCAGGACCTCGATGCGGTCGGCGATCAGCGGGTCGATCGGCACCGCATGGTCGAAGCTCAGGCTGGACGCATCCAGCGAGCCGCCGGCGTTGCTCAGCATGCGCACCCGGTCCCCGTCCAGGCCGCGGATCACCGGGCGGTTGGCGTTCGGGCCGAAGTAGGTCGACGACACGCCCGGCGTGCCGTTCAGCGTCTCGCCGATCGAGCTGCCGCGCTGCAGCGTGAGCTGGTCGCCGCTGAGCACCGAGACCGGGGCGGCGACCTCGCTGCGGCCGAGCGGGTTGCCGGTGACGACGACCTTCTCCAGCGTGGCGGGGGCGCTGGCGGCGGCGGCCGGTGCGGCGGCAGCGGCCGGGGCGGCAGTGGCGGACTGGGCGAAGGCGCCCGACGAGAAGGCGAGCGAGAGGGCCACGGCAAGCGCGTGGCGCGGGAAGGCGAACGAGGTCATTGAAAGAACTTCCGGAAAGCTGATGACACCGGCCGGGCGCCATGGCGCCGACAAGGCCGGGGGAGGTCGGGATCAGCCGAGGGAAGGGGGGCCGCGGGCGAGGAAGCCCGAGGATTGCGCGGCGAGGTGCCAGCCGCGGTGCAGGGCCGCGGGGGCCTGCGTGAAGCTCGCATCGGCCAGCATCGGCACCGCAGCGGCCAGCGCATCGCCGTGGCCCAGCTGGTCGTAGACGTCGCAGTCGCCGTCGTGCCGGTGGCCGGCGAAGAGCTTGTGCAGCCAGCCGGTGCCCGCCGGATCGGCCTGGGCCGAGGGCTGCGACCAGGCGGCCGCCGGGACGTGCCCCTGCGGCAGGTGCGCAATGCGGTGCATCAGCCCGAGCGCCTGCGCGAGCACCAGCGACGCGAACAGCAGCGCCACGAGGGCGATGCGGCGCGGAGCGGGGGCGGCGGGGCGGCGGGACATGGTGCGGTGCAGCGTAAGGCCGCGAGCATAGCAAACGGTGACAACTTCCGCCGCCGGCCGGCCGGGGGGCGTGTGGCAAACTTCGCCGCTTTCCTGCTCTACGGCCCGCCCCCGGGCCCCCTGGTTTTGGACAAGATTCTTCTGCAGATCGCCGCCGAGCTGAAGGTTCGGCCGGTGCAAGTGAATGCCGCGGTGCAATTGCTGGACGGGGGCGCCACCGTCCCCTTCATCGCCCGCTACCGCAAGGAAGCCACCGACGGCCTGGACGACATCCAGCTGCGCGAACTCGAGGCCCGCCTCGGCTACCTGCGCGAGCTGGAAGACCGGCGCGAGGCGGTGCTCAAGAGCATCGACGAGCAGGGCAAGCTCACGCCCGAGCTGCGCGCCGCGATCGAGGCCGCGCCCACCAAGCAGGAGCTGGAAGACCTCTACCTGCCCTACAAGCCGCGCCGCCGCACCAAGGGCATGATCGCCCGCGAGGCCGGCCTGGAGCCGCTGGCCGACAAGCTGTTCGCCGATCCCTCGCTCGACCCGGCCGCCGAGGCCGTCGCGTTCATCAACGCCGAGGGCGGCTTTGCCGATGCGCCGGCGGTGCTGGACGGCGTGCGCGACCTGCTGAGCGAGCGCTGGGCCGAGGACGCCGCCCTGGTCGGCAAGCTGCGCACCTGGCTCTGGGACGAGGGCCTGCTGCGCTCCAAGCTGATGGACGGCAAGGACCCGAACCACCCCGACATCTCCAAGTTCCGGGACTACTTCGAGTACGACGAGCCGATCAGCCGCGTGCCTTCGCACCGCGCGCTCGCGGTCTTCCGCGGCCGCACGCTGGAGTTCCTGGACGCCAAGCTGGTGCTGGACGAAGAGGTGGTGCCGGGCCAACCCACGCTGGCCGAGGGCCGCATCGCCGTGCACCTGGGCTGGAGCCACAGGAAGCGACCGGCCGACGAGCTGATCCGCAAGACGGTCGCCTGGACCTGGAAGGTCAAGCTGAGCCTGAGCCTCGAGCGCGACCTCTTCAGCCGCCTGCGCGAGGAGGCCGAGAAGGTGGCGATCAAGGTGTTCGCCGAGAACCTGCGCGACCTGCTGCTCGCCGCGCCGGCCGGCCCGCGCGTCGTGATGGGGCTGGACCCGGGCATCCGCACCGGCGTCAAGGTGGCGGTGGTCGATGCCACCGGCAAGGTGCTGGACACCCACACCGTCTACCCGCACGAGCCGCGCAACGACTGGGAAGGCTCGATCCACACGCTCGGCCGCCTGTGCGCGACGCACGGCGTGAACCTGATCGCGATCGGCAACGGCACCGCGAGCCGCGAGACCGACAAGCTCGCTTCCGACCTGATCAAGCGCATCCAGCAGATGGCGCCCGGCACCCACATTGAGAAGGTGGTGGTCAGCGAGGCCGGCGCCTCGGTGTACTCGGCGAGCGAGTACGCGAGCAAGGAGCTGCCCGACCTGGACGTGAGCCTGCGCGGTGCGGTGAGCATCGCGCGGCGCCTGCAGGACCCGCTGGCCGAGCTGGTGAAGATCGAGCCGAAGAGCATCGGCGTCGGCCAGTACCAGCACGACGTGAACCAGAGCGAGCTCGCGAAGAGCCTGGACACCGTCATCGAGGACTGCGTGAACTCGGTGGGCGTGGACCTGAACACCGCCTCGGCGCCGCTGCTGTCGCGCGTGTCGGGACTGAGCAGCGCGGTGGCGGCGAGCATCGTGCGCTGGCGCGACGCGAACGGCGCCTTCCGCAACCGCCAGCAGCTGCTGGACGTGAGCGGGCTGGGCGCGAAGACCTTCGAGCAGAGCGCGGGCTTCCTGCGCATCCGCGGCGGCGACAACCCGCTGGACCAGTCCGGCGTGCACCCCGAGACCTACCCGGTGGTCGAGAAGATCCTGGGCGCCGTCAACAAGCCGGCGGCCGAGGTGATGGGCCGAAGCGACGTGATCCGCGCGCTGAAGCCGGAGGCGTTCGCCGACGCGAAGTTCGGCGCCATCACGGTCAAGGACATCCTGGCCGAGCTGGAGAAGCCGGGGCGCGATCCGCGGCCCGACTTCAAGGTGGCGCGCTTCAACGACGGCGTCGAGGACATCAAGGACCTGCAGCCGGGCATGACGCTCGAGGGCACGGTGAGCAACGTCGCGCAGTTCGGCGCCTTCGTCGACCTGGGCGTGCACCAGGACGGCCTGGTGCATGTGAGCCAGCTGAGCAACAAGTTCGTCAACGATGCGCGCGAGGTGGTGAAGACCGGCGACATCGTCAAGGTGAAGGTGCTCGAGGTGGACCTGGCGCGCAAGCGCATCTCGCTGACGATGAAGCTTGACGCGGCCGTGGCGCCGCGCGGCGAGCGCAACGGCGACAACAGCTTCCGGCCGGCCGGGCGCGGCGAGCGCGGCGGCGGTGGTGGCGGGCGTTCGTCGCAGCCGGCCCAGCAATCCGCGATGGCGGCTGCTTTCGCGAAGCTGCAGAACCGCAGCTGAACCGCCGCGGCGGTTTCAGGGCAAGATCGGGAATGATTTCACGAACGAGGATCCCCACGATGAGACACAGCCTCCGATCCCTCGCCCTGGGCCTGGCCGCCGCCGCCCTGCTGGGCGCCTGCGCCACCGCCCCCGGCCCGAGCGCCACCGCGATCCTGCTGCCCACGCGCGACAACGCCGCGGCCGGCGTGGTCACGTTCCAGCAGGTCGACAACCGGGTGCTGGTGAAGGGCAAGGTGCGCGGCCTGAAGCCGAACCAGGAACACGGCTTCCACGCGCACGAGAAGGGCGACTGCAGCAGCGGCGACGGCATGAGCGCGGGCGGGCACTTCAACCCGACCGGCAAGGCGCACGGCACGCCGCTGGGCGACCACCATGCCGGCGACATCCCGGCCATCACCGCGGATGCGAGCGGCGTGGCGGAGTTCGAGTTCTTCCTGAGCGGCGTGACGATCGGCAGCGGCACCACCGACCTGGTCGGGCGCGGCCTGATCGTGCACGCGAATCCGGACGACTACACGACGCAGCCGACCGGCAATTCCGGCGCCCGCATCGCCTGTGGGGTGATCAAGCGGGATCCTTCGTAGCCCGGATGCCAATCCGGGTTCGCGGCCCCGCATGAAGGCCCTGCTCGTCGCCGCCGGCCCGAGGGCCCGAGAGCACCTGCGCCGCGAGGGCCTGCGCCCCGAGCATGTGCGGGCCATCCCCGCCGCCGCGGGCGGCCCCAAGGGCCTGGCGCTGAACCACCTCGACCGCTTCCTGTTCGGCGACTGGCTGCCGCGCAGCACGCACACCGTCCACCTGCTGGGCGCCTCCATCGGCGCCTGGCGCATGGCCACCGGCTGCCTCGACGACCCGGCGCGCGAGCTCGCGCAGATGGCCGCCGACTACATCGGCCAGGAGTATGAGCACGCCCCCGGCAAGCAGCCGACCGCGAGCCACGTGAGCCAGGTGTTCGCCGACAACCTGCTGCGCCAGTTCGGCCCGCGCGAGTCGCAGGTGCTGCGGCATCCCCGCTTCCGGCTGCACGTCTTCACGAGCCGCGGCCGGCACGTGCTGGGGCGCCAGGGCCGGCTGCGCACGCCGATCGGCTACCTCGGGGCCTTCGCAGCGAATGCGCTGAGCCGGCGCGCGATGGGCGGCTGGCTCGAGCGCGTGGTGTTCTCCGACCCGCGCGAGCCGCTGCCGCTGTCGCTCGCCGACTACCGCACGCAGGTGGTGACGCTCGATGCCTCGAACCTGCGCGCCAGCATCCTCGCGAGCTGCTCGATCCCGTTCTGGCTCGATGCCGTGCACGACATCCCGGGCGGGCCGGCCGGTGCGTACTGGGATGGCGGCATCACCGACTACCACCTGCACCTCGACTACGCCTCGATGCACGGGGGCCTGGTGCTCTACCCGCATTTCCAGAAGACCGTGGTGCCCGGCTGGCTGGACAAGGGCCTGCGCCACCGGCACCGCGCGAGCGCGAAGCTCGACAACCTGGTCGTGCTGTACCCGAACCCGGAATGGGTCGCCACGCTGCCGAACGGCAAGCTGCCCGACCGCGCCGACTTCAAGGCCTGGGGCGAGGACGTGAGCGGCCGCCAGAAGGCCTGGACGCGGGCGTTGCAGGAAAGCGAACGCCTGCGTGACGATTTCGCGACCTGGTTGGACCACCCGGAAGTGGGGGATCTGTAGTCACCCGGCTCCCCTAAAATTCCGAGGATGCGCGACCCCCTGTTGTTGTCCTCCCCGCTGCCGAAGGCGTCGGTTCACCCGTGACCGCCGCCGCTGTCCTCCGGGCCGCCGAGGCCGTGCCGCTCCTGCAGTTCCAGCGCCTCTTCGCCGCGTCGCCGACGGGGAGCGGGGTGCTCGACCGCCGTGTCCATGCGGCGCACGAGCCCGGCCACCTGGCGTCGCCGGCGCTGCTCCATCCGGCGGGCGCCGACGCGCTCGTCACCGAAACCTGGTTCAGCGCCGACGCGCCGGTGCGCGTGCAGCGCCGCGGCCACGCACGCTGGGCGAGCGACGGCCACTGGCTGATGGGCACGCTGGTCGTCGACGAGCGCCAGCTGCCGGGCGGCCTGACCGAGGCCTCGAAGCGGCTGTACGACGAACTCTTCGAACTGCTGCGCACCGAGGGCTGCCCGCACCTGCTGCGGCTCTGGAACTACATATCCGACATCAACGGGACGGATGCCGGTGCGACCCTGGAGCGCTACCGCCAGTTCAACGTCGGGCGCCAGGACGCCTTCCTCGCGGCGCGCCGCAGCGCCTTCGACGGTGCCCCGGCGGCCTGTGCGCTGGGCACGCGGCAGGGGCCGCTGACCCTGCATTTCCTGGCCGGCCGCGAGGCGCCGAGGGCGGTCGAGAACCCGCGCCAGGTCAGCGCCTACCGCTATCCCTCGCAGTACGGTCCGCGCGCGCCGACCTTCTCCCGCGGGGCGCTCGCCTCGATCGGTGGCGGGCGCGAGGCCTTGTTCATCTCGGGCACCGCGAGCATCGTGGGCCACCAGTCGCTGCATGCCGGCGACGTGGTGCGGCAGGCCGAGGAGACGCTGGCCAACGTGGCGGCGGTGGTGGAGGCGGCGAATGCGCTGAGCGTGATCGGCCCGCGTGCGCACCGGCTGGAGACGCTGGCCTGCACGGTGTACGTGCGCCACCCGCAGGACCTGCCGGCGGTGCGCGAGGTGCTGGCACGGCGGCTCGGGGCGGAGGCGCCTGCGTTGCGGGAGGCCATCTACCTGCATGCCGACGTGTGCCGCGCCGACCTGCTGGTGGAGGTGGAGGCGCACGGTATCGCGTCGGCATCGGCATCGGCATCGGCGCCGGACGCGTCGCGCCCATGATCCGGCGCGCCTGGCAGCTCGGCTGCTTCTACCTGCTGTTGCTGGGGCTGGGGCTCGCGTCGCTGGCGTGGAACCTGGTCGCGGCGCTGCTGCGGCCTGTCATGCCGCGGCTGCGGGCGCAGGCACTCGGGCGACACGTGATCGCGAGCTCGTACCGCGCGTTCTGGAACCTGGCGGGCTTCTTCGGCCTGATGGAGGTCGATGCGCAGGCGCTGGACCGGCTGAACGACGAGGCGCAGGGCCTGGTGATCGTGGCCAACCACCCGAGCATGGTGGACGCGCTGCTGATCGTCGCGCGGCTGCGGCGCGGCGTGTGCATCATGAAGGGCGAGCTGATGCGCAATGTCTTCCTGGGCGCGGGGGCGCGGCTCGCGCGCTACATCCCGAACGATTCGCCGCGCACCATGCTGCGGCATGCGATCGCGAGCCTGCAGGAGGGCGCGCAGCTGGTGATGTTCCCCGAGGGCACGCGCACCGGCGACGGGGCGGTGCTGAACGCCTTCCGGCCCGGCGTGACGGTGATCGCGCACAAGGCCGGGGTGCCGATCCAGACGGTGTTCATCGAGACCGATTCGCCGTACCTGCGCAAGGGCTGGCCGATCTGGCGCGTGCCGCCGTTCCCGATGGCGTTCCGGCTGCGGCTGGGGGCGCGCTTCGAGGTGCAGGCGGACGAGGCCTTGGCGCTGGACGCGCTGGAGTCTTACTTCCGCAAGGAGCTGCCGTGAACGGCGTGTCGCAGGCGGTGCTCATCCCGAGCTACAACACGGGCGAGAAGGTCTACGAGACGGTGCGCGCCGCGCGTGCGCAGTGGGCGCCGGTGTGGGTGGTGGTCGACGGCAGCACCGACGGCACGGCCGAGGGCCTGCAGCGCCTGGCCGAGGGCGATGCGCAGCTGCATGTGATCGTGCTGCGCCGCAACCAGGGCAAGGGCGCGGCGGTGCTGGCGGGCCTGCAGGCGGCGCGCGACGCGGGCTTCACGCATGCGCTGACGATGGACTCGGACGGGCAGCATCCGGCGGCGCTGATCCCGCAGTTCATGGCGATGTCGGCGCAGCATCCGGAGGCGATGGTGCTCGGCAAGCCGGTGTTCGATGCCTCGGCGCCGCTGCTGCGCGTGCGCGGGCGGCGCATCTCCAACGGCTGGACCGACCTGGAGACCCTGGGGGCGGGGATCGGCGATTCGCTGTACGGCTTCCGCGTGTACCCGATCGAGGACCTGATGGCCGTGATGCGCCGGCAGCCGTGGATGCGGCGCTTCGACTTCGACACCGAGGCGGTGGTGCGGCTGGCATGGCGCGGCGTCGCGCCGATCAACCTGCCGGCGCCGGTGAAGTACCTGACGGCGGAGGAGGGCGGGGTGTCGCACTTCCGCTATGGGCGCGACAACCTGCTGCTGACCTGGATGCACACGCGGCTGATGCTGGAGTTCCTGTGCCGGCTGCCGATGCTCGCGTGGCGCAGGTTGCGGGGCTTGCCTCCCTTCCAGTACAAGTGAAGCGAAAGACGATCCCGGATTGGCATCCGGGCTACGGTGAATTCGTAGCCCGGATGCAGCGCAGCGGAATCCGGGAGCGGCCGTCGAATTGAACGACGCGCTACGATTGCGGCATGCAGCCCAAGATCGTTGTGTATTCCAAGTCGGCCTGTCCCCAATGCGACTCGGCCAAGATGGTCCTCAAGACCCGCTCCCTCGCGTTCGAGGAGATCCGCATCGACGACGAGGCCGAGCGCCTCGCGTTCTACGAGAAATGCGGCCCTTCGGTGCGCCAGATGCCCCAGGTCTTCATCAACGACCAGCGCGTCGGCGGCCTCGCCGGCCTGCAGGCGGCCTTGACCCAGCTCGGCCTCGCCTGACATCAACGGCCCCAGTCCACCAGCTTCAGCTCGCGCGCCCGCACCAGCGCGCCCACGCGCGTGCCCACGCCGAGCTTGGCGAAGATGTTCTTCACGTGCCACTTCACCGTGGTCAGCGAGATCTGCGCCCGCGCGCTGATCTGCTGGTTGGACAGCCCCTGCGCCAGCATCGCCAGCACCTCCAGCTCGCGCGCCGTCAGCGCATCCACGGCATGCGCCGCGCGCCCTGACGGAGCGGGCTGACGCCCCAGCGCCGCGCCGAACACGCGCAGCACGTGCTCCGGCACCAGGCGCCGCATCTGCGGCAGCGCCAGCGCCGCGACCAGGACCTGGTGGAAGCGCGGGTTGTCGTCGAACCAGCTGCGCGACGGCGCATGCCCGCGCGCCCGCAGCAGCGAGGCGTGCAGGCACTGCAGCGCCGCCTCGCGCTCCCCCGCCGCCCACAGGCTGCTCGCCAGTGCCGCCTCGACCGCATGCAGCCGCAGCACGTGGCCCGCGGCCTCGGCGCTGGTGCGCAGCACCTCCAGCACCGCCCGTGCCTCGTCGTGGCGTTGCGCCTGCGACAGCAGGGCCGCCCAGGCCATGCCGTGGCGCTCCCAGGCCTCGTCGTAGACCCGCACCGCCGCCCAGGGACGCGCGTCGACCACGCCGAACTCCGCCGCACACGCCTGCGCCCGCTGCACCTGTCCCATCGCGAGCCACAGCCTCACCTTGTCGAAGCACACCTGCGCCGCGAAGCGCCGCTCGTGGCTGCCTTCGACCACGCCGTGCAGGTAGTCCAGCAGGCGCAGCGCCGCCTCGGGGTCGCCCTCGGCGGCCCGCACCCGCGCCAGCGTGCGCGCCGCAGCGGCCAGCGTCTCGTAGGTGCCGCCGGCCTCGAGCAGCGGCAGCAGTTCCTCGCACAGCGCGCGCGCCTCGGCCAGCTTGTTGGTCTCGTAGCGCAGCACCGCCAGTGCCGTTGCCGCATTCCCCCAGGCCGCGTTGCGCCGGCTGTTGCGCAGGCCGGCCCACAGCTGCTCCACGCGGCGCGCCGCCGACCCGAAATCCCCCTTCGCCCGCTCCACCAGCGCCAGCACGCTGGTCGCGTAGCCTTCGCCATAGGGACTGATCGGCTGCAGGATCTCGCGTGCGCGCATCGCGAGCCGCCAGGCCGCGTCGAAGCGGTGCGCGCAGAACATCGCATAGGCGCGGTTGACCAGCTGCAGCCCGCGCAGGTGCGCATCGCCCTCGGCCTCGTCGACCCCCTGGCCCAGCTCGGCGGCCAGCGCCTCGTGCTCGCCGCTCAGCGCATGCAGGATCTGCCGCAGCGTGCGCAGGTGGAAGCCCCAGGGGCCCCCCTGCACGGCCTCGTCGTCGGCCCCCAGCAGGCGCAGCATCGCGCGCGCCTGGTCGAACCGGCGCGACAGGATCAGGCAGGTCGCGCAGGCCACCCCCAGCGCCGGCCTCGCCGCCACCTGCGCCACGGGCAGCCGGTCGCACCAGCGCACCACCTCGGCGATGTCGCCGGATTGCTGCCAACGCAGCGCGGCGCGCTCGAGCAACTCGGCGCACCAGTCGGGCGTGTCGCTGCGGAAAGCATGTTCCAGCGCCTCGGGAAAGCGCAGCTGCGCGGCATACCAGCGGCTCGCGCGCTCGTGCAGCAGCCGCTGGCGCGCCGGGTCGGCGCCGAGGCGGCTGCGCAGGAAGCCGTGGAACAGCGGGTGGTAGCGGAAGACCAGGCCGTGGCTGTCGTGCGCGGTGACGAAGAGCTGGGTGCGCTCCAGGCGCTCCAGCAGCGCCTGCGAGCCGTCGCGCGCGAGCAGCGCATCGCACAGCTCGCCGGTCATCGCCTCGACCACGCTGCTGCCCGTCAGGAAGGCCTGCAGCGCGGCGTCCTGCTCGCCCAGCACCTCGCGCTCGAGGTAGGCCGCCATGTCGACATGGCCGCCGTCGAAGTCGGCCAGCGCGGCGTCGAGCTCGCGCGGCCGCGCGGCGGCGGCCAGCAGGCCCAGCTTCACGCCCGCCGTCCAGCCTTCGGTGGCGGCGAGCAGGCGCTCGGCCTGGGCGCGGCTGAGCGGCACCTCCACCAGCTTGCGTGCGAGCTGCAGGATCTGCCCGGCATCGAAGGCGAGGTCGCCGCCGTCCAGCAGCTCCAGCTGGTCGCGCAGCCGCCACGCCGGCAGGTTCAGCCCCGGCTGGCAGCGGCCGGCCAGCACCCAGTGCACGCCGGGCGCCGAGGCGGCCAGCAGGGCGTCGACGAGCCGCAGGCAAGGCAGGTCCTGGGCCCAGTGCACGTCGTCGATGACGATCAGCAGGTCGCCGCTGCGCTCGGCGAGCAGGGTGTGCAGGGCCTCGGTCGGCGGTCCGGCGGGGAGGGGGCCGGGCTCGCCGCCGGCCGCGGCCAGGCTGGCGAGCAGGCGGCCCGCGAGCGCGTCGGGGCCGGCGGGCGGCCCGTCGAGCGTGAGCCAGGCGGCCAGGCGGCGCTGCCGGCTGTGCCGGAACCACTGGGCGAGCAGGGTGGTCTTGCCCGAGCCGGAGGGCGCGGCCAGCACCACCAGCCGCAGCTTGGACGCAGCGTCCAGCCGCGCGATGAGGGCGGGGCGCGGGATGCTGGAGGAGGCAATCAGCGGCGGCTTGATCGTCGTGTCTGACATCGCGGTGCGGCCCGGGGGGAGGGCTCGGCGCGCGAGTGTAGCGCCCCCTCCCGGCGGAGGGGGCGCGCTGCCGCGGCGCTCCCTACGATGCCTGCCGAGCCGGCGCCCTTGCCGGCCGCAACAAGAGAGACAAGGAGACAACCCATGCAAGACCATCCGACGCCGCGTCGGGGCAGCCGCCTGCCCTGGCGCCGGCTGGGGTGCTGGCTCGGCCTGGCCCTGGCACTGGTCGCCGCCGGGCCGGTCGCGGCCCAGCAGGCCCCATCCTTCATGCAGTTCGAGAGCGGGCCGGTGCGGCCGATGGCGATGTCGCCCGACCGCAGCCGGCTGTTCGTCGCCAACACGCCGAACAACACGCTGGACGTGTTCAACATCACCGCCGCCGGCCTGCAGCTGGCCGTGCGCGTGCCGGTCGGCCTGGAGCCGGTGGCGGTGGCGCTGCGCGGCGGCACCGAGGCGTGGGTGGTGAACCACCTGTCCGACAGCGTCAGCGTGGTCGACCTCTCGGGCACCGTGCCGCACGTGGTGCGCACCCTGCTGGTGGGCGACGAGCCGCGCGACATCGTCTTCGCCGGCAGCCCCGAGCGAGCCTTCATCACCACCGCGCACCGCGGCCAGCAGCGCAGCGATCCGTCGATCGCGGGCGTGCCCGGCGCGGGCGACCCGCAGCTGCTGACGCCGGGCGTCGGGCGGGCCGACGTGTGGGTGTTCGACCCCGTGTCCCTGGGCAGTGCCGTCGGCGGGGTGCCGCTGCGCATCATGACCTTCTTCTCCGACACGCCGCGCGCGCTCGCGGTCAGCCCGGACCGCAGCACCGTCTACGTCGCGGCCTTCAAGTCGGGCAACCAGACCACCACGGTGCTGGCCGCGCTGGTGTGCGGCGGCTTCAACCCGTACCTGCCCTGCCTGGGGCAGAACCTGAAGTTCATGCCGGGCGGCAACCCGGGGCCGAAGACCAACTTCGAGGGCAAGCAGGCGCCCGAGGTCGGGCTGATCGTCAAGTTCAACAAGGCCACCGGCCGTTGGGAGGACGAGCTGCACCGCAACTGGAACAACGCGGTGCAGTTCCGGCTGCCCGACCGCGACGTGTTCGCGGTGAACGCCAACACGCTGGCGCAGACCAGCAGCTGGAGCGGCGTCGGCACGGTGCTGTTCAACATGGTCGCCAACCCGGTCACCGGCAAGGTCTACGTCTCCAACACCGAGGCGGTCAACGAGGCGCGCTTCGAAGGGCCGGGCACCTATGCCGGCCACACGGTGCAGGGCAAGCTCGCGCAGACGCGCATCACGGTGCTCTCGGGCGAGACGGCGCAGGCGCGCCACCTGAACAAGCACATCGACTACAGCAAGCTGCCGGGCCAGGCGGGCTACGACACGACGATGAAGAACCACTCGCTCGCGACGCCGCTGGAGATGGCGGTGACGGCGGATGGGCGCACGCTGTATGTCGCGGCCTTCGGCTCGAGCCGCGTCGGGGTGTTCGACACCGCCGAGCTGGAGAACGACAGCTTCAACCCGCGCAGCGGCAGCGCCCGCTACATCGAGGTGGGCGGCGGGGGCCCGAGCGGCCTGGTGCTGGACGAGGCGCGCGGGCGGATGTACGTCAGCACGCGCTTCGACAACGCGGTGAAGGTGGTCGACCTGGCCTCGCGCGCGACGCTGGCCTCGGTCGCGATGAAGAACCCCGAGCCGGCCTCGGTGACCGCGGGGCGGCCCTTCCTGTACGACGCGCGGCGCTTCTCGGCGAACGGCGAGGCCTCGTGCGCGAGCTGCCACATCTTCGGCGACATGGACGACCTGGCCTGGGACCTGGGCAACCCGGACGACCGCGTGACCAACAACCCGATCACCAAGAACCTCTCCTCGCCGCTCGAGATCGCGCTGGGCAAGGTGCTGTTCGGCGTGTTGTCGCCGGTGAACGGCAGCGACAACGCGAACGAGTTCCACCCGATGAAGGGGCCGATGACGACGCAGACGCTGCGCGGCATGCGCAACTCGGGGGCGATGCACTGGCGCGGCGACCGGGCGACGGGGCTGTTCGGCAGCAGCGGCACGGACAGCCTGCTGTCGTTCAAGAACTTCGCGGTGGCCTTCCAGGGCCTGCTGGGCGGCACGGCGCCGCTGTCGGAGGCGGAGATGCAGACCTTCGCCGACTTCCAGCTGCCGGTGATGCTGCCGCCGAACCCGGTGCGCAAGCTCGACAACACGCTGACGACGTCGCAGCAGCGCGGGCGCAATTTCTACGCGGGTACGCGGCCGGCGGACGGCATCGACGTCGGGCCGCTGGGCGGGCTGATCCCGAACCAGACCGCCTTCACCTGCGAGGGCTGCCACCGGCTCGACCCGGCGAGCGGCTTCTTCGGCACGGGGGGGCGCTCGAGCTTCGAGGGCATCACGCAGATCGTGAAGATCCCGCACCTGCGCAACCTGTACCAGAAGGTGGGCATGTTCGGCAGCCCGAAGATCGATTTCTTCGGCGCGCCGGACACCGGCTTCCTGGGCGACCAGGTGCGCGGCTTCGGCTTCGTGCACGACGGCTCGGTCGACACGATGTTCCGCTTCTTCACGGCCAAGGTGTTCAACCCGCAGCTGACGGTGGGCTTCCCGATCCTGAACCCGGACGCGACGCGGCGCGACGTGGTGGACTTCATGCTGGCCTTCGACAGCGACCTGGCGCCGATCGTCGGGCAGCAGGTGACGCTGACGGCGACGAACGCGTCGGCGGTGGCGGCGCGCATCGACCTGCTGCTGCAGCGGGCGCGCACGGCCTTCACGTCGAAGGAGCTGGGAGGCGCGACGACGGAGTGCAGCCTCGTGGCGCGGGTGGTGGAGGCGGGCGTATCGCGCGGGCTGGTCTACAACCCGACGGCGCAGGTCTTCGTGGCCTCGGACGGCAGCCAGCGCAGCGATGCGGCCCTGCGGGCCGCCGCCACGGTGCCGGGGCAGGAGGTGACGTACACCTGCGCGCCGCCGGGATCGGGGCCGCGGATCGCGTTCGATTCATAGGAGGCGAGCGGCGATCCCCCGATCGGATCCGGGCGACCCGGTCAGTTTTGCCGGGGTTGCGATCGGGGGAATGCCTTGAGGCGGGCCGGCACGGCGTCTACCCTTCTTCCACGCGCCTGTCGGCGCAGGGAGAGGGCCTCATGAAGATCATCGCTGTCATCGCGGCGGCCGTGGCCGCCTTGGCGCTGCACGCGCCGGCCGGCGCGGACGCAGGCTCCGTGAGCCTCACGCTCGACCCCCTGTCGGGCCTGGCGAGCAGTGCCGGCGCCCCGACACCCGGCACGGTCGGGCATTGGCTCGGGCCGGCCACGTTCATCGGCGGGGCGGCCACGGTGCACAACGAACTGGGCTGGGACGAGTCCTGGGGAACGGCGAACTTCGATTCGTCCGGGCTCGATCCCTCGACGGTCGGGGGCCCGCCCTTCGGCCATGTCGGGGCGGAGACGACGCACACCACGGCCGGCTACCCGATCTACGCCTCGGCCACGCTGGATGCCTCCACCTTGCGCGGGGCGTGGTCCCGTCCGGACACGCACCAGGACTATGCGCTGGGATGGGTCGACGTCAGCCGCTCCTTCGTGCTGGATCCCTTCGCGTCGATGACGTTTTCAGGACTGACCACCTTCGACCATCCGTCGAGCACCCAACCCACCGTGTCGTCCGGGGAGCGGGCCTGGGACCGGGAGGTGGTGGAAGAGGCGGGCACCAGCCTGTCGGCATTCGAGCTGTTCAACAACCGTGCCGGCATCGGCGTCAAGGTCTTGAACTACGATCCGACCGGACCGGGCAACGTCTTCCTGGGCCGGACTTCGGAAGACAGCCACTTCTCGTTTGCCCAGGATTCTTTCGGGGTCCTCTCGCTGACGGTGCACAACGACTCGCCGGACGCGCTGTTCGGCACGGTCCTTTTCAGCGTCGCCGCGGCCTCCTCCCTGGTGCCGGAGCCCGCGGTGTGGGCGCTGCTGCTGTCGGGCCTGTTGTTCATCGCGCGGACTCCTAGCACTCGACGATGTTGACCGCCAGCCCGCCGCGTGCCGTTTCCTTGTACTTGGTCATCATGTCCGCGCCCGTGTCGCGCATCGTCTTGATGACCTTGTCGAGGCTCACGTGGTGGGTGCCGTCGCCGCGCAGCGCCATGCGCGCCGCGTTGATCGCCTTCACCGACGCGATCGCGTTGCGCTCGATGCAGGGGATCTGCACCAGGCCGCCCACCGGATCGCAGGTCAGCCCCAGGTGGTGCTCCATGCCGATCTCGGCCGCGTTCTCCACCTGCTCCGGCGTGCCGCCCAGCACGGCGCACAAGGCCCCGGCCGCCATCGAGCAGGCCACGCCCACCTCGCCCTGGCAGCCCACCTCGGCGCCGGAGATCGACGCGTTCTCCTTGTAGAGGATGCCGATCGCCGCGGCCGTCAGCAGGAAGTCGATGACCCCCGCATCGGTCGCGCCCGGCACGAAGCGCGCGTAGTAGTGCAGCACCGCCGGCACGATGCCTGCCGCGCCGTTCGTCGGTGCCGTCACGACGCGCCCGCCGGCCGCGTTCTCCTCGTTCACCGCCAGCGCATACAGGTTCACCCAGTCCAGCACCTGCAGCGGATCGCGCAGGGCCGCCTCCGGGTTGGACGACAGCTGCCGGTGCAGGTCGGCCGCGCGCCGCCGCACCTTGAAGCCGCCCGGCAGCACGCCGTCGGTGCGCATGCCGCGCGCCACGCAGGCCTGCATCACGTTCCAGATCTGCAGCAGCCCGGCATCGATCTCCGCATCGCTGCGCCAGTGGCGCTCGTTGCGCCGCATGATCTGCGCGATGCTGCAGCGCTCGCGCGCCGCGATCACCAGCAGGTCGGCCCCCGAGCGGAACGGCAGCGGCAGCACCGTCGTGTCCGGCGCCAGCACCTTCTGCTTGCTGCCGTCGGCGGCGAGTTCCTCGCTCACCACGAAGCCGCCGCCCACCGAGTAGTACGTGCGCGCCGCCAGCTCGCCGCCCTGCGCATCGAAGGCGACGAAGCGCATGCCGTTCGCATGGAAGGGCAGCGTCTGCCGCCGGTAGAACAGCAGGTCGGTCTTCTCGTTGAAGGCCACCTCGTGCTCGCCCAGCAGCCGAAGCGCCTTGCCGCCGCGGATCGCCTCCAGGTGGGCCGGGATCGCGTCCGGGTCGACCCGGTCCGGCTCATGCCCCGCCAAGCCCAGCAGCACGGCCTTGTCGCTGCCGTGCCCCTTGCCGGTGGCGCCCAGCGAGCCGTACAGCTCGGACTGCACGCGCACGGTGCGGTCGAGCAGCCCGTCGTGCTCCAGCCGCAGCGCGAACAGGCGCGCCGCCCGCATCGGGCCCACCGTGTGCGAGCTCGACGGGCCGATGCCGATCTTGAACAGATCGAAGACCGACACGGCCATGGTGCGTCTCCCGGGTCAGTAGTCGGCGAGCGGGGGGCAGCTGCAGAAGAGGTTGCGGTCGCCGTAGACGTTGTCCACGCGGCCCACCGGCGACCAGTACTTCTGCCGCCGCAGGCTCTTCACCGGGAAGGCCGCCTCCTCGCGCGTGTAGGCATGCGGCCACTCGGCCTTCATCAGCGCGCCGGTGGTGTGCGGCGCCGCCTTCAGCGGGTTGTCGTCCTGCGGCCACTGCCCCTGCTCGACCTTGCGGATCTCCTCGCGGATCGCGATCATCGCGTCGCAGAAGCGGTCCAGCTCGACCAGCGGCTCGCTCTCGGTCGGCTCCACCATCAGCGTGCCCGCCACCGGGAAGCTCAGCGTCGGCGCATGGAAGCCGTAGTCGATCAGGCGCTTGGCCACGTCCTCGGCGCTCACGCCCGACGTGTCCTTCAGCGGGCGCAGGTCGAGGATGCACTCGTGCGCCACGCCGCCGCCCTTCACGCCGGCGATGTTGCCGCTGTAGTGGATGTCGTAGTGGTCGGCCAGGCGCGCAGCCACGTAGTTGGCGCTCAGGATCGCCGTCTCGGTGGCGGCCCGCAGGCCGTCGGCGCCCATCATGCGCACGTACATCCAGCTGATCGGCAGCACCGCCGCATTGCCCAGCGGGGCGGCGGACACCGCGCCCACCCGTTGTTCGCCCTCGATGCCGGCCGTGCGGTGGGCCGGCAGGAAGGGCACGAGGTCGGCCGCCACGCACACCGGTCCGACGCCCGGGCCGCCGCCGCCGTGCGGGATGCAGAAGGTCTTGTGCAGGTTCAGGTGGCTCACGTCGCCGCCGAACTCGCCCGGCGCCGCGATCCCCACCAGCGCGTTCATGTTGGCGCCGTCCACGTAGACCCGCCCGCCGTGGCGGTGCACCAGGGCGCACAGCTCCTTCACCCGCGTCTCGAACACGCCGTAGGTCGACGGGTAGGTGATCATCACGCAGGCGAGGTTCGCGCTGTGCTGCTCGCACTTGGCCGTCAGGTCGGCCAGGTCGACGTTGCCGTCTGCATCGCACTTGGTGACGACCACCTGCAGGCCCACCATCTGCGCGCTCGCCGGGTTGGTGCCGTGCGCCGACTCGGGGATCAGGCAGATGTTGCGGTGGCCCTCGCCGCGCGAGGCATGCCAGGCCTTGATCACCAGCAGCCCGGCGTACTCGCCCTGCGAGCCGGCGTTGGGCTGCAGGCTGATGCCGGCGTAGCCGGTGGCCTGGCACAGCCAGTCGCGCAGCTGCTGGTCGAGCAGCTCGTAGCCGGCCAGCTGGTCGCGCGGCGCGAACGGGTGGATGTGGGCGAACTCCGGCCAGGTGATGGGGATCATCTCGCTGGTCGCGTTCAGCTTCATCGTGCAGGAGCCGAGCGGGATCATGCTGCGGTCCAGCGCCAGGTCCTTGTCCGACAGGCTGCGGATGTAGCGCAGCATCTCGGTCTCGCTGTGGTGGGTGTTGAACACCGGGTGCTGCAGGAAGGCGCTGCGGCGCGCCAGCTCGGCAGGCACCAGGGCGGCGATGCCCTTCTCGCTGCGCGACCAGAGCGCGGCGCCGTCGTACGGCTGGGCCGGCACGATGCGCAGCAGGGCGTCGAAGTCGCCGCGGGTGGTGGTCTCGTCGAGCGAGATGCCGACGCTCGTGGCCGAGGCGCGGCGCAGGTTGAAGCCGGCCTCGCGCGCGGCCTGCATCACGGCGTCGGTGCGTCCGCCGGTCTGCACCTGCAGGGTGTCGAAGGCGCTCTCGTGGGCCAGCGTGCAGCCGGCGTCCTTCAGCCCGGCGGCGAGCACCGCGGTGTAGCTGGCGACGCGGCGCGCGATGCGCTTCAGGCCTTCAGGCCCGTGGTAGACGGCGTACATGCTGGCGATGACCGCCGGCAGCACCTGCGCGGTGCAGATGTTGGAGGTCGCCTTCTCGCGGCGGATGTGCTGCTCGCGCGTCTGCAGCGCGAGGCGGTAGGCCGGGTTGCCGTGCACGTCGACGCTGACGCCCACAAGGCGGCCGGGCATCGAGCGCTTGAACTCGTCCCGGGTCGCCATGTAGGCGGCGTGCGGGCCGCCGTTGCCCATCGGCATGCCGAAGCGCTGGCTGTTGCCGACGGCGATGTCGGCGCCCATCTCGCCCGGCGGCGTGATCAGGGTGAGCGCCAGCAGGTCCGCGGCGACGATGGCCAGGCCGCCGGTGGCGTGCACCTCGGCGATGACCGGCGCGAGGTCCTGCACCACGCCGTTGACGCCGGGGTACTGGAACAGCGCCGCGAAGGCGCCTGACTTGCCGGCCTCGGCGGCCGGGCCGGTGACGACCTTCAGGCCGAGCGGCTCGGCCCGGGTGCGCACGACTTCCAGCGTCTGCGGCAGCACGTCGTCGGCGACGAAGAAGCTCGTGCTCTTGCTCTTGCCGACGCGCAGGGCCAGGGTCATCGCCTCGGCGGCGGCGGTGGCTTCGTCGAGCATCGACGAGCCGGCGATCGCCAGGCCGGTGAGGTCGCACACCAGGGTCTGGAAGTTGACCAGCGCCTCCATGCGGCCCTGCGAGATCTCGGCCTGGTAGGGCGTGTAGGCCGTGTACCAGGCGGGGTTCTCGAGGATGTTGCGCAGGATCACGCCCGGCGTGTGGGTGCCGAAGTAGCCCTGGCCGATGAAGCTCTTGAGCACCTGGTTGCGCCCTGCGATGCGCTTCAGCTCGGCCAGTGCCTGGGCCTCGCTGAGCGCCGCGGGCAGCTGCATGGGGGCGGGGCGGGCGATGGCGCGCGGCACGATCGCATCGATCAGCGCCTGGCGCGAGGCGGCGCCGATCGCCGACAGCATCTGCCGTTCGTCCGCCTCCTCGATCCCGATGTGGCGGGCGACGAACTCGGTGGGGTTTTCAAGGGCGCCCAGGGGCGTGGCGGAGGACATCAGCATGGCGGTTTCGATCGGTGCGGCGGCGCGGGCTCAGGCGTTCTTGACGAGTTCGTCGTAGGCGGGTTGGTCCATCAGCTGGTCGAACTCGCCCATGTCGGCGACGTGGACCTTGAAGAACCAGCCGTTGCCCAGCGGGTCGCTGTTGGCGAGCGAGGGGTCGGCGCGCAGGGCCTCGTTGACCTCGACGATCTCGCCGGCCACCGGCATGTACAGGTCGGCCGCGGCCTTGACCGACTCGACCACGCCCGCGACCTCGCCCTTCTTGAAGCTGCGGCCGACCTCGGGCAGATCGACGAAGACCACGTCGCCCAGCGCGTCCTGCGCATGGACGGTGATGCCGACGGTGGCGGCCTCGTGGTCTTCGATGTTGATCCACTCGTGGTCAGGGGTGTACATGGTCGTCATCAGGGACTCCTTGGGGCGATGGCAGAAGAAGGAAGGGGTAGAACGGGTCAGCCGCGGAAATAGCGGTGCGGCGCGAACGGCATCGGGGCGACGCGCATCGGCTGGCGCTTGCCGCGCACCTCGGCCCAGACCTCGTGGTGGGGCAGGGCGTGGTTGCTGGCGAGGTAGGCCATGGCGATCGGCTGGCCGACGGTGGGGGCGAGGGTGCCGCTGGTGACGCGGCCGAGCTTGTGGCCCTGGCCGTCGACGATGGTGGCGCCTTCGCGCACCGGCACGCGCTCGAGGCCGAGCAGGCCGACGCGCTTGTTGGTGGGGCCGTGGGCGAGCTGGCCGTCGATGACGCTGGCGCCCGGGTAGCCGCCGTGGCGGGCGCCGCCGGCGCGGCGCACCTTCTGGATCGCCCAGGTCAGGCCGGCCTCGACCGGGGTGGTGGTGTCGTCGATGTCGTGGCCGTAGAGGCACAGGCCGGCTTCGAGGCGCAGTGTGTCGCGCGCTCCCAGGCCGACGGGCTTGACCTCGGGCTGGGCGAGCAGGGCGCGGGCGAGCGACTCGGCCTGGTCGGCGGCGACCGAGATCTCGAAGCCGTCTTCGCCGGTGTAGCCGGAGCGGGTGACGAAGCAGTCGGCGCCGGCCAGCGTCAGCCAGCGGCCGGTCATGAAGGTGAGGGTGGCGGCGTCGGCGTTCATGCGGCCGAGCGCCTGGACGGCCTTCGGTCCCTGCAGGGCGAGCAGGGCGCGCTCGGGCAGCGGCTGGATGGTGCACTTGTGGCCGATGTGGGTCACCAGGTGCCGGATGTCGGCGTCCTTGCAGGCGGCGTTGACGATGACGAGCAGGTCGTCGTCGCGGCGGGTGATCATCAGGTCGTCGAGGATGCCGCCGCTGGCATTGGTGAAGAAGCCGTAGCGCTGCTTGCCGACGGGCAGGTCGACGATGTCGACCGGGACGAGGGACTCGAGGGCGCGGGCGGCGTCGGGGCCGACCAGGCGGACCTGGCCCATGTGGGAGACGTCGAACAGGGCGGCCGCCTCGCGGCAATGCCTGTGCTCGGCGATGATGCCGCCGGGGTAGTTGACGGGCATCTCGTAGCCGGCGAAGGGGACCATCTTGGCGCCGAGTTCGAGGTGCAGTGCGTGCAGCGGGGTGACCAGCAGCGGGGTCGTGGGCAGATCGGCAGCGGACATGTTCGTCTCCGAGGGCATTCACCGGGCCAACGGGTCACCATGGCGGCTGACGCACGTTGGGGATGCCCTCTCTGTCCGCTTTACCTGAGAGATTGGCGGCCTCCGGATCCCGGTCGACCACTTGCCCCTTCGGTGGACCCACTCGGGGTGGGCCTCTCTCCAGCGAGGAACGTCTCGTCAAAGACGTGTGCCAGTCCTTTTGCCTGAGCGTTCGAACCGGCCTCTCGACCGGTCCTGCGCCTTCGGCGGCTTCGAATGGAAGCTCTCTCCTGGCGGGAGGCAGTTTATCCTGGAAATTGCGGCGGGCCGGGGATTTCGCAGGCGCGTGCAACGCTTCGGATGCCGCCACGGCCGGTGGGGGGCAATGTTCAGAATGATGGGCATCACTCGAATTCAGAAGCACCGCATGCCTCGCCCCATGCTGAACCTGTCGCTGTCGATCCCCAAGACGCCGCCGCCGATCGTGACGAACGATCCAGGCGTGCCTGCGGCGGGGGAGCGCCAGAGCCCGCGTTCGTCCCCCACGCGCCAGGCGAGTGCCGAGCAGCGCTTTCCCGGCATGCCGGCGGCCCTGCCGCCGCGCGGCTCGGGCCAGCGTCCGCGGCTGGCGGGGCTGAGTCTGCCGGGGGTCGGGACAGGCTCGGGATCGCAGGCTTTCGCTTCGACGGCGGCGCTTCCCATGGATGCGCGGCAGCGGCTGAAGGAGGATGCGGCCGACATCGCCCGGCACCTGAAGACCGCCTCGCCCCGGGTCATCCAGTGCGAGAGCCAGCCGCCGAGCTTGGCCGACATGGGGAAGCCGGCCGTGCAGACGCAGCACTTCTCCACCTCGAACCTCGGCAATGACTTCTTCGTCAACGTGGCCCATCGGGGCGACGCCGGGAAGTCGACGTTCGACGGCCACAAGGTCCACCTCAGCGTGGACAAGGCCCAGTTCGGCCAGGCTTATGCGGCGCTTGCGCCGCTGCTCTTCTCCGGGGAGTCGCCGATCCATCGCTTCAAGCTGACCGACATGGAGCGCGCGTGGGCCGGCCCGCAGAACCCGCATTCGGACAGGGTCACGCAAGGTGCGCAGTTCACCCTGTACCTGCAGTCCAACCCGCAGACCGGGCTGTACGACGCGCAGCACATGCATGCCCTGCAATCGTTCATCGGTCAATGCGAAGGCGCCTTGACCCATGCCGGCGTGTCGAGCGGCTCGGTGCCGGCCTCCGATGCGCCCCTCGGCTCGCACACCAGCTATCGCAGCGAAGACTACGACCGTGATGCGAGCCAGGTCTCACAGATGGCCCATGACCCGATGTGCACCTTGCTGAAGACCCGGAAGGACGAGCCGGCCTGACGAGCCGTCGCGATGAACCGTGGGGTTGGCGGCCGGTGGCATCCCGGATTGGCATCCGGGCTACGAATTCGGCGCCGCCCAACCCGCCCGCCACCCACCCCCCATCGCCTGGATCAACCCGATCGCCGCCAGCTGCCGGTTCACCTGCAGCTGCACCAGCGCGCGCCGCGCGCTCAGCGCCGACGACTGGGCGCTCGCCACCTCGAGGTAGCTCACCTGCCCCGCGCGGTAGCGGTTCAGCGTCTGCACCTCGGTGTCGTCCGCCGCCTTCGAGGCCTGCGCCCGCAGCGATTCCTGCTCCGACAGCATGCGCATCAGCGACAACTGGTCTTCCACCGCCTGCAGCGCCGCGAGCGTCGTCTGCCGGTAGCGCGCCACCGCCGCATCGCGGCCCGCCTGCGCCCCCTCCACCTTCGCCTTCGTCGCGCCCGCATCGAAAATCGTCTGCGCCACCGACACCCCGAGCGACCACAGGCTCTGGCTCGCGTTGAACAGCTGGCTTGCCGCGCTGCTCTGCTGCCCCAGCGAGCCGCTCAGCGACAGGCTCGGGAAGTACGCGCTGCGCGCAATGCCGACCTGCGCATTCGCCGACGCCACGCTGCGCTCCGCCGCCGCGATGTCCGGCCGCCGCTGCAGCAGCTCCGACGGCACCGCCACCGGCACCGCCGGCACCGTCATCCGCCACGCCGCCGACGCCAGCGAGAACTGCGCCGGTGCCTTCCCCACCAGAACCGCGATCGCATGCTCCAGCACCGCACGCTGGCGCCGCAGCGAGGCCAGGTCGGCCTGCGCGTTCGCGAGCTGCGTCTGCGCCTGCAGCAGGTCGCTCTTCGGCGCGATGCCGGCGTCGTAGCGGTTCTGCGTGATCGCCAGCGAGCGCTGGAAGCTCTCCACCGTGCGCGTCACCACCTCGATCTCGGCATCCGCCTCGCGCAGCGAGAAATAGTTCGTCGCCAGCGCCGCCTGCGCCGACAGCCGCGCCGAGGCCAGGTCCGCCTCACTCGCCTGCGCCGTCGCCGTCGCGGTGTCCACGCCCGCCTCGAGCCGGCCCCACAGCGGTGCCTCCCAGCTCGCCCCCAGCGCCACCTGGTAGGTGGTGCCGGTCGATCCCCGCGCCTCGCCGCCCGAGCGCGTCGCCCCGCCGGTCAGCCCGAGGGTCGGGAAGAACGAGGCCCGCGCCTGCGCCACCAGCGCCCGCGACTGGGCATACGACGCCACCGCCGCCGCCACGTTCTGGTTCGACACCTCCACCTGCGCGGCCAGCTGGTTCAGCGTCTCGTCGCCGAACAGCGTCCACCATGGGCCGCGGTCCAGTGCGTCGGCCGGCGCCGCCGGCAACCAGCCCTCGCTCGCGGCCGGCATCTCCTTGAACGCACCGGGCACGCCCGCCTCGGGCACCTGGTAGCGCGGCGCCACCGAACAACCGGCCCCGAGCAGGGCAAGCGCGGCCAGCACGGCCGCGGCGCAGGAAGTGGGTCTCAGCAGGGTCATGCGGGCATCGCCGGGTCGATGCCGCGGCTCAGGTGGCGCTCGTCCGCGCCGCGGCGGCGCAGCTTGTCGAGCAGGAGGTAGACGACCGGCGTGGTCAACAGGGTCAGCAGCTGGCTCGCGATGAGCCCGCCGATGATCGCCACGCCCAGCGGCTGGCGCAGCTCTGAGCCTTCGCCGAAGCCGATCGCCAGCGGCAGCGCGCCCAGGCCCGCCGCCAGCGTCGTCATCAGGATCGGGCGGAAGCGCAGCAGGCAGGCCTCGCGCACCGCCTCCAGCGGCGACAGCCCGCGCGAACGCTCCGCCTCGAGCGCGAAGTCGATGATCAGGATCGCGTTCTTCTTGACGATGCCGATCAGCAGGAAGACGCCGATCAGCGCGATGATCGAGAACTCCATGCGGAACATCAGCAGCGCGAGCACCGCCCCCACGCCCGCCGAGGGCAGCGTCGACAGCACCGTCACCGGGTGCACCAGGCTCTCGTACAGCACGCCCAGCACGATGTAGATCACGACGATGGCCGCCAGGATCAGCAGCGGCTGCTGGTCCTGCGACTGCTGGAAGCCGCGCGCCGTGCCCTGGAAGCTGCCGCGCACGTTCGACGGCATCGCGATGTCGGCCTCGGCCTGCTTCACCGCCGCCTGCGCGTCGCTCAGGCTCACGCCCTCGGGCAGGTTGAACGAGATCGTGGTCGCCAGCTCGCCGTCCTGGTGGTTGATCGCGGTCGGCGTCGCGCTCTCGCTGAAGCGCGCCACCGCCTGCAGCGGCACCATGGTGTTCGCCGTGTTGCTCAGCGCCTGTCCGCCCGAGGCGTCGCGCAGGGCCGGGTTCACCGACACCGAAGCGGCCGTGCTCACCGCGCCGTTCCCGGCCTTGCGCGGGATGTAGACGTCGTTCAGCGAGTTCGGGCTGCGCGTCAGGCTGCGCGCCGCCTCCATCACCACGTGGTACTGGTTCAGCTCGTCGTAGATGGTGGCCACCTGGCGCTGGCCGAAGCTGTCGTACAGCGCGTTGTCGACGTCGCGCGTCGTGACGCCCAGCCGCGCCGCCGTCGCCTTGTCGATGTCCACGAAGCTCTGCACGCCGTTGTCCTGCTGGTTGGTGTCGACGTCGGCCAGCTCGTCCTTGGTGCGCATCTGGTCCGCCAGCTTCAGCGCCCAGCTGCGCAGGTCGGCGATGTTGTCGCTCTTCAGCGTGTACTGGTAGGTCGAGTTGCTCGATCGCCCGCCGGCCCGTAGGTCCTGCACCGGGTTCAGGAACAGCTGCACGCCGGTCACCACCGCCATCGCCGGCCGCAGCCGCGCGATCACCGCCTGGCCGCTGTCCTTGCGCTGGCCCGCCGGCTTCAGGTTGATGAACATGAAGCCGCCGCCGGCGCGCCCGCCGCCGGTGAAGCCCACCACCGTGTCGACCGCCGGGTCGGCATGGATGATGTCCACCAGCTGCTTCATCTTGGCCTGCAGCGCCTCGAACGAGATGCTCTGGTCGGCCGACAGCCCGCCGTTGATCTGGCCGTTGTCCTGCTGCGGGAAGAAGCCCTTCGGCGCCGCCTTGAACAGGTAGACGTTCAGGCCCACCACCGCCAGCAGGATCAGCATCACCAGGGCCTTGCTGTGCAGCGCCCAGTCCAGGCTGTGCTCGTAGGCGCGCAGCACGCCGCCGAACATCCGCTGCGACAGGCGCCCCAGCCGCCCGGGCGGGCGCTGCGCCGGACCGCCCTTCTTCAGCAGCCAGGCGCACATCATCGGCGTCGTCGTCAGCGAGATCACCAGCGAGATCAGCACCGCCACCGACAGCGTCACCGCGAACTCGCGGAACAGCCGCCCGACCTGGCCGCTCATGAAGAGCAGGGGGATGAAGACCGCCACCAGCGACAGGCTGATGGACAGCACGGTGAAGCCCACCTCGCGCGCCCCGAGCAGCGCCGCCTCGAAGCGGTCCATGCCGGCCTCGATGTGGCGGCTGGTGTTCTCCAACACCACGATCGCGTCGTCGACGACGAAGCCGGTGGCCACCGTCAGCGCCATCAGGCTCAGGTTGTTCAGGCTGTAGCCCAGCAGATACATCACGCCGAAGGTGCCGAGCAGCGAGACCACCGTCGCCACAGCGGGCACGATGGTGGCACGCAGGCTGCGCAGGAACACGCTGACCACGACCACCACCAGCAGCACCGAGATCACGAGCGTCGCCTCGATCTCGCGCAGCGAGGCGCGGATGGAGTTGGTGCTGTCCGAGGCCACCTGCAGCTCGATGTCGCTCGGCAGCTGGGCGCGCAGCTCGGGCAGCAGGTCGCGCACGCCGTCCACCGTCTCGATCACGTTCGCGCCCGGCTGCCGCGTCACGAGCACGATCACCGCAGGCTGTCCGTTGAAGAGGCCGAGCGTGCGCACGTTCTCGACCCCGTCGCTCACCCGGGCCACGTCCGACAGCCGCACCGCGGCGTTGTTGCGCCAGGCGATCACCAGGCCGCGGTAGTCGGCCGCGCTGCGCCCGGGAGGCGGGGTGTAGATCTGCAGCCGGCGCTCGCCGTCCTCGATCGCGCCCTTGGGGCGGTTCGCGTTCGAGGCCTGGATGGCGGCGCGCACGTCCTCCGAGCTCACGCCGTAGCGGTTCAGCGCGAAGGGCAGCAGCTCGACGCGCACCGCCGGCAGCGAGCCGCCGCCCAGCTCGACGTCGCCGACGCCGTCCACCTGGGCCAGCTTCTGCTGCACGATGTTCGACACCGCGTCGTAGATCTGCCCCGGCGTGCGCGTCTTCGAGGTCAGCGCGAGGATGATGACGGGGGCGTCCGACGGGTTCGCCTTGCGGTAGGTGGGGTTGCTGCGCAGCGAGGCTGGCAGGTCCACGCGCGAGGCATTGATGGCCGCCTGAACCTCGCGCGCCGCGCCGTCGATGTTGCGGCTGAGGTCGAACTGCAGCGTCACCCGCGTCGAGCCGCTGGTGCTCGACGAGGTCATCTCGTTGACGCCCGCGATCGTGCCCAGGCGGCGCTCGAGCGGCGTGGCCACGCTGCTCGCCATGGTGTCGGGGCTCGCGCCCGGCAGCGAGGCGCTGACCGAGATGGTCGGGAAGTCGACCTGCGGCAGCGGTGCCACCGGCAGCACGAAGAACGCGCCGATGCCCGCCAGCGCCATGCCGACGGTCAGCAGCACGGTCGCGATCGGCCGCGTGACGAAGGGGCGGGACAGGTTCATCCGGCCGCCTCGCCCGCCGTGCCGTCGGCCGCCGGGCCGGCCCGGCGCAGGCGCCGGCCCAGCCGGTCGAAGCCGAGGTAGATCACCGGCGTGGTGAAGAGCGTCAGCACCTGGCTCACCACCAGCCCGCCGAAGATCGCCAGGCCGAGCGGCAGGCGCAGCTCCGAACCCTCGCCGCCGCCGAACATCAGCGGCAGCGCCGCGAACAGCGCCGCCAGCGTCGTCATCAGGATCGGCCGGAAGCGCAGCAGCGCGGCCTGGTGGATGGCTTCGCGCGGCGACTTGGCCTGGGTGCGTTCGGCGTCGATCGCGAAGTCGATCATCATGATCGCGTTCTTCTTCACGATCCCGATCAGCAGGATGATGCCGATGATGCCGATCACCCCCAGGTCATGGCCCGACAGCATCAGCGCCAGCAGCGCGCCCACGCCGGCCGACGGCAGGGTGGACAGGATGGTCAGCGGGTGGATGTAGCTCTCGTAGAGCACGCCCAGCACGATGTAGACGCAGACCAGGGCGGCGAGGATCAGCCACAGCTCGTTGGCGAGCGAGGCCTGGTAGGCGCCGGCGGCGCCGAGGAAGGTCAGGGTCACGCCCGGCGGCAGGTGGATGTCCTTCGCCGCCTGGCGGATCGCGTCCACCGCATGGCCCAGCGAGGCGCCGGCCGCGGTGTCGAAGCCGAGCGTGGTGGCCGGGTACTGCGCGACGTGCGTCACCTGCAGCGGCGAGGCCTTCTCGCGGATCGTCGCGATCGCCGACAGCGGCGTCGCCTCGCCCGAGCTGGTGCGCAGGTTCAGCAGGCCGAGCGTCTGCGCGCTGTTCACCAGGCCCGGCTGGGCCTCCAGGATCACGCGGTACTGGTTGGTCTCGGTGAAGATGGTCGAGACGATCCGCTGGCCGAAGGCGCTGTACAGCGCGTCGTCGATCGCGCTGGCGGTGATGCCCAGGCGCGCCGCGGTGTCGCGGTCGATGTCGACGTAGGCCGACATGCCCTGGGCGCCGGCGTCGGTGACGACGTTGCGCACCTCCTTCACCTCGCGCAGCCGGTCCGCCAGCTTGTGCGCCCATTCGGCGACCAGCTGGTTGCTCACGCCCTCGAGCGAGACGCGGTACTCGGTCGGGCCGGATTCGGCGTCGATGGTCAGGTCCTGCGTGGGCTGCAGGTAGAGCGTGACGCCCGCCACCTTCTGCACCCGCTCGCGCAGCCGGTCCATCACCTGCGCCTGCGTGCCGCTGCGCCGGCCGCGCAGGTTGATGAGCAGGCTGCCGGTGTTGAGCATGGTGTTGTTGGCCGCGTCGACGCCGGTGAAGGAACTCAGGCTCGCGACGTCGGGGTCGGCCAGGATCGCCTGGGCGGCCTGGCGCTGCAGCGCGGCCATGCGGGCGTACGAGACGTCCTGCGCGGCCTCGAGGCGCGCCTTCAGCTGGCCCGTGTCCTGGGTCGGGAACAGGCCCTTGGGGATCACCAGGTAGAGCACGATGGTCAGCGCGAGCGTCGCGGCGGCCACCAGCAGCGTCAGGGCCTGGCGGTCCAGCACCCAGGTCAGCCACACGTCGTAGCGCGCGATCACACGGTCGAAGAGGCGCTGCGTCGCCGCCGACATCCGGGCGCCGAAGCCATGGGTGTCGCGCGGGTCGTCGTGCGCCGTAAGCCAGCGGCCGGACATCATCGGCACCAGCGTCAGCGACACCACCGCCGAGATCAGGATCGTGATCGCAAGCGTCACCGCGAACTCGCGGAACAGGCGGCCCACCACGTCGCCCATGAAGAGCAGCGGGATCAGCACCGCGATCAGCGAGACCGTCAGCGAGATGATGGTGAAGCCGATCTGCGTCGCGCCCTTCAGCGCGGCCTGCATCGGCGGCTCGCCTTCCTCGATGTAGCGCGAGATGTTCTCGATCATCACGATCGCGTCGTCGACGACGAAGCCGGTCGCGATGGTGAGCGCCATCAGGCTCAGGTTGTTCAGGCTGTAGCCCAGCAGGTACATCGCGCCGAAGGTGCCGATGAGGGAGATCGGCACCGCCAGGCTCGCGATCACGGTGGCGCGCAGGCTGTGCAGGAAGGCGAAGATCACGACCACCACCAGCACTACCGCGAGCAGCAGCTCGAACTCGACGTGCCGGACCGAGGCGCGGATGCCGGTGGTGCGGTCGCTCAGCACGCTGACGCTCACGCTCGCGGGCAGGCCGGCCTGCAGCTCGGGCAGGCGCTGCTTGATGCCGTCGACGGTGGCGATGACGTTGGCGCCGGGCTGGCGCTGGACGTTCAGGATGATGGCGGGCACGAGCGGGCGGGCGGCCGGGTCGCTGCCGCAGCCGGCGCAGTCCATGCCGGCCCAGGCGCCCAGGCGCACGTTCTCGGCGCTGTTGACGACCTGGGCCACGTCGGCGATGCGCACCGGCGCGTTGTTGCGCCAGGCGACGATCAGCGACTTGTAGTCGTCCACCGTGAGCAGCTGGTCGTTGGCGTTGATGCTGTAGGTGCGGGTCGGGCCGTCGAAGCTGCCCTTGGCGCTGTTGGCGTTGGCGGCCGAGATCGCGCTGCGCAGCGTGTCGATGCCGATGCCGTAGGACGCAAGGGCCTGGGTGTCGGCCTGGATGCGCACCGCCGGGCGCTGGCCGCCGCTGAGCGAGACCAGGCCGACGCCGTTCACCTGCGAGATCTTCTGCGCGAGCCGGGTGTTGACCAGGTTCTGCACCTCGGTGAGGGGCAGCGAGTCGGAGGTGATCGCGAGCGTGAGCACCGGCGCGTCGGCCGGATTGACCTTGGCATAGACGGGCGGTGCCGGCAGGTCGGCGGGCAGCAGCGAGCCGCCGGCGTTGATGGCGGCCTGCACCTCCTGCTCGGCGACGTCCAGCGTCTGCCCGAGCGAGAACTGCAGCGTGACGATGGAGACACCGGCCGCGCTGGACGAGCTCATGCGCTGCAGGCCGGGCATCTGGCCGAACTGCTTTTCCAGCGGCGCGGTGACGGTGTTCGTCATCACCTCGGGGCTGGCGCCGGGGTAGAGGGTCTGGACCTGGATCGTGGGGTAGTCGACCTGGGGCAGGGCGGCCAGCGGCAGGAACCTGAAGCCCACCAGGCCGGCAAGCACGATGGCGACCATCAGCAGCGAGGTCGCCACCGGCCTTTCGATGAAGGGGCGGGATGGGCTCATGAGGTCCCGGGCTTATTGCGGTTCGGTCTGTTCGCGGCGCTGGCGGCGGCGCTCGCCCCAGGGCGCGGAGGCACCCGACGCGAAGCCGGCCGGGGCAGAGGCACCGTCGCCGAAGCGCTTCATGCCGCGCTCGCCGCGCGGCCCCGAGGCGCGGCGGCCGGGCGGGAAGGCACCGGCCGGGCCCGACGCGCCCTGCGCGCCCGAGGCGGCGCGGTCGGCGGCCAGGGCCACGCGCGCGCCGTCCTTCAGGCGGTCGGCGCCTTCGGTGATGACCTGCTCGCCGGCCTGCAGCCCGGCGGTGATCGCGACCTTGTCGACCGTCGCCTGGCCGCGCGTGACGCTGCGCTGCTGCACCGTGCGGTCGGGCTGCAGCACGTAGACGTAGTCACCCTCGCGGCCGTTGCGCAGCGCGGTGATGGGCACGACGACGGCGCCCTCGACGGTGTCGAGCAGCACGCGCACGTTGACGAACTGGTTCGGGAACAGCGCGCCGCCTTCGTTGGCGAAGCGGGCCTTGGCGCGCACCGTGCCGGTGGTGGTGTCGACCAGGTTGTCGAAGGTGGAGAAGCGGCCGCTCTCGAGCTTGCTGGTGCGGGTGCGGTCGAAGGCATCGACCGGCAGCTGGGCGCCGCTGGCCAGGCGGGTCTGGAGGGCCGGCAGGCGGTCTTGCGGCACCGAGAAGGCGACGTCGATGGGCTCGGTCTGGGTGATCACGGCCAGGCCGTTGGCATCGCCCGAGGACACCAGGTTGCCGGGGTCGACGGTGCGCAGGCCGATGCGCCCGCCCACCGGGGCGGTGATGCGGGTGTAGCCGAGGTTGAGGCGGGCTGTGCCCTCGGAGGCCTTGTCCGTCATGGCCGTGCCTTCGAGCTGCTTGACGAGCGCGGCCTGGGTGTCGACGTCCTGGCGCGCGATGGAGTCCTGCGCCAGCAGGGTCTGGTAGCGCTTCAGGGTGACGCGGGCGGCCTCGAGCTGGGCTTCGTCGCGCAGGCGCTGGCCGCTGGCCTGCATCAGCGCCATCTCATAGGGACGCGGATCGATGGTGGCGAGCAGGTCGCCCTTCTTCACGACCTGGCCTTCCTTGAACAGCACCTGGGTGAGCACGCCCGACACCTGCGGGCGCAGGGTGACGGTGGCGGCGGGGGTGACGGTGCCCAGCGCCTCGATGATGACGGGCAGCGCGGCGGGGCTGGCGGTGGCGACCCCGACGCTGGTGGCACCGGCGCCGCGGCGGCCGCCGCCACCGGGGCCGCCGGGACCCCCCGGTCCGCCCGGACCCCCCGGCCCGCCCGGGAAGGCTCCGGCGGCCGGTGCAGCGGGGCGGTGGGTGAGGTACCAGGCGAGGCCGCCGAGCGCGGCCAGCCCGAGGATCGCGATCACCGTGCCCAGCCAGCGACGGCGCGGCGCGGGGCGGGGCGGGGTCGGGGGGGCGGCGGACGGCGATTGATCCATGGGAACGGCGTGGGAAGTGGGCGTGCGGAGTCGCCGACTGTGCCAGTTCTTCGCGGGCACCGGTCGGCTGCCGCGCATTGGAGCGGGGCAACGTTGCCGGTGTATTGCTGCCGATCGCTCGGAAGTGAAGCACGACCCCGGATTGGCATCCGGGCTACATGGCCAGGGGCATGCGATTCTCCTGCCGACCGACGGATCCGGGTAGCATGGAGATTCGATCCGCCAAGGAGACCGCCATGCCCCAACTCGATCGCATCACGCAGCAGCCCGATGTCATGGGAGGCAAGGCGTGCATCCGCGGGATGCGGGTGACCGTGGGCATGATCGTGGGGCAGATCGCGGCCGGTCGCAGCGCGGCGGAGGTATTGGCCGACTACCCCTATCTCGAGCAGGAAGACATCATGCAGGCGCTGCGCTATGCGGCTTGGCGAGCCGAGGAGCGCGAAGTCCGTCTTGCCAGCGCATGAAGCTGCTGGTGGACATGAACCTCTCGCCGCGCTGGGTCGATTTGCTCGCGAGTGCGGGGATTCAGGCGGTGCATTGGTCCACGGTGGGTCCGATGAACGCGCCGGACGCACAGATCATGGCCCATGCGTTGGCACATGACTTCATCGTGCTGACACACGATCTGGACTTTGGCGCCATCCTTGCCGCCACGCAGGGAGAGAAGCCAAGCGTCGTTCAGCTCAGGGCCGACAACGTCAGTCCGGATGCCATCGGGCCCCAGGTCCTCATCGCCCTGCGGCAGATGGAAGCCGATCTCCGAGACGGCGCACTGTTGACGGTCGATCCACAGCGGACCCGGTTGAGGGTGTTGCCGTTGCTGCCGAGGCGGTGAGGTCGCCTTCTCGCTGCGACTCGTGGCGCGGATGGCGTGCAGCGGAATCCGGACGCCGTGGCGATCAGCCCCCCTTGCGTGCCGCCTCGAGCCAGAGCAGCGCATCCACCTGCGTGACGAAGCGCTCGAGGTACTCCGGCGACACCTCCCGCATCAGCGTCAGCGAGCGGTGCACCAGGTGGTGCGAGTTGAGCGGCCCCGCGTTGTCGGGCAGCGCCGAGCGCGACTCGGCCAGCCGCTGCTCGACGCTCAGCTTCGACCAGGTCCGGCGGAAATAGGGCAGGGCCTCGAGCTCCGGGCGCGCTGTGCGGCGCGGTACCGAGGCCGCCGCAGCCTTCGCCGCCGGCCCCGCCGTCACTGCCGTGTCGCCGCGCGCCAGGCTGTCCACCAAGTGCCCCAGCGGCCCGCGCACCGCCGGCGCCTCGGCATCCGTCTTGCCGGCCTGCGGTCGCTCGAGCGCCTCGGCGCAGGCCGCCACGAGCTGCGCCAGCCGCGCTTCGAGCGCCCGCCGCACCGCCCCGTCCTGCCCCTGCGCGCGCCGCGCCAGGGCCTCGATCAGGCTCAGCCGCACCGGGTCGGCGCGCTGCGCCCCGCGCGCGCGCAGGGCCTCGATCCGTGCCGCCAGCTCAGCCATGCGCCGGCGCGCTGCTGCCGCGGGTCGGCCGCGGCGTCGGCGCCATCTCGACGCGCCGGTTCTTCGCCCGGCCCTCGGCGTCCGCATTCGGCGCCACCGGCTGCTCCGAGCCGAACGCCGCCGCGAAGACCGACGCCGACGGCAGGCCTTCCTCGATCAGCGTGCGCGTCACCGTCAGCGCGCGCTGCGCCGACAGCTCCCAGTTGTCGGCGAACTGCCGGTTGCCGCCGCGCACCTGCCGGTCGTCGGTGAAGCCGCTCACCATCAGCACCTCGTCGCGCGCCTGCAGGTAGGCGCCGATGGGCCCCGCCAGGCTCTTCAGCAGCTCGCGCCCCTCGGGCTGCAGGTCGGCCGAGTTGAAGGCGAACAGCACGTTGCCGCTGATGCCGATGCGCCCATGGTCCAGCGTCACCCGGCCGGCCGCAAGCGGCCCGGCGAGCGCGCGTTCCAGGGCGAGCCGGCGCTGCTCTTCCAGCTGGTGCTGCTTCACCTCCTGCTCGAGCCGTGTCGCCAGTTCCAGCTGCGCGCCGATCACGCACAGCAGGATCAGCACGAAGGCGCCCAGCAGCCCCGACATCAGGTCGCCGAACACCGCCCAGACCGGCGGGCCCGATTCCAGCCCGGACTCGATCTCGCCTTCGCCCGTCATGACGTGGCCTCGGCCAACGGCGTCGGCCTGCCGGCGAGCCGCTTCAGGTCCTCGATGATCTGCTTCTGCGACAGCATGCTCAGGTCGATCACCTCGCGGGCCTGCGCCACGTAGTAGGCGAGCTGCTCGTCGCTGCGCGCGAGCGACTTGCCGAGCGCGTCGTCGATGCGCTCCATCTGCGCCACCAGCCTGCCGTTCGATTCGCTGAACAGCTGCACCGCGGTGCCGAAGGCCTCGCCCAGGCTCGCCACCTCGATCGCGCTGCCGGCCACCTGCGCCGCCACCCCTTCCAGGCGGCCGGCCTGGGCCTCGACCTGCTCGTTGAAGCGGCTGCCGACGCGGTCCAGCAGCTCGGCCGAGCCGCGGACCATCGCGTCGATCGCGCCGCGCTGCTCGGTGGCCGAGGCATGCACCGCATCCAGCAGCGTGCCCAGCGTCTCCAGGATGCGCGCCCGTTCCTCGAGCAGCGCGTTGTCGCGCGCCATGCTGTCGGAAAGCTTGCCGCGCAGGGCCTCGATCACCTCCGCCGCGGCGCGCGGGCCCTCGGCGGCGGCCTGCATCAGGCGGGCGATCTCGGCGGTGGTGGCGCTCGCCTGCTCGGCGGCGCGCTCGGTGATCTCGCGGGCGGTGCGCTCCAGCGTGGCGCTGACCTGCTGCTGCTGCGCGAGCGACTGCGCGCCGGCTTCCTGCCAGTGCCGCTGCAGCGAGCCGGCCAGGCTGTCCAGCGCCTTCGACATCGCCTCCAGCCGCTGCTGATCGCGCGCGGCGGCGGCCGCTTCCTGCCCGGCCTGCGCTTCCTGCACCGCCTGCAGCAGCGAGGCGGCGTGGGCGTCGAAGCGCTCGGCGGCCTTCGTCATCGCCGTGGCCGCCTGGCGCGGGCCGTCGGCCGCGGCCTGCATCAGCTGGGCGATCTCGGCGGTGGTGGCACTCGCCTGGGCGGCGGCGCGCTCGGTGATCTCGCGGGCGGTGCGCTCCAGCGTGGCGCTGACCTGCTGCTGCTGCGCGAGCGACTGCGCGCCGGCTTCCTGCCAATGCCGCTGCAGCGAGCCGGCCAGGCTGTCCAGCGCCTTCGACATCGCCTCCAGCCGCTGCTGATCGCGCGCGGCGGCGGCCGCCTCCTGCCCGGCCTGCGCCTCCTGCACCGCCTGCACCAGCTGCGAGACCTCGGCGGCGGTGGCGGTCGCGGCCTGGGCGGCCTGCGTCCCGAAGCCGGCCTGCAGCTCGGCATGGCGGCGCGACAGGGTGTCGACGAGGGCGCTGCTGCGCTGCTCGAACGCCTGCGCGAAGCCGTCCAGCGACGCGCGCCAGCCTTCGGACAGGCCCCGGTGCAGCGCGGCGGTCTCGCGGGCGATGCCGGCGAGCGTGGACTCGACGGCCGGGCCGATGGTCGCCCCCGCGAGGCGGGCGCTTTCCGAGAGGCTTTCCTTCAGCGTGCGGTCGACCGAGGCGGCCAGCGCCAGCATCGAGGCCTCGGTGCGGTCCTGGAAGCGCTCCTGGCCGGCCAGCAGGCGCTCGTGCGCCGCCTGCGACTGCTGCTCCATCGCCTTCACCACCGCCTGCAGGCTGTCGACCAGGGCAGGCATGAGTTCGGCCTGGCGCTGCATCAGCTTCAGCGACTCCTCGCGCTGGTGGGCGGCCGAATGCGGGCGCAGCGTGGTCGCGATCCGCGCGTCCAGGGCCTGCGCAGCCTGCAGGCGCTCGCGGCGGCGCAGCGCCGACATCAGGCCGAGCGCGGCCGACGCGGCGACGCCGGCGATCGAGGTGCCGAAGGCCAGGCCGAGGCCCGCCACCGGCGCGACCAGCGAGTTGCGCACCGCCTGCAGGTCGGTGGAGGTCTCGAGCGCGAGCCCCGTGCCGCGCAGCGTGAACACCATGCCGACGAAGGTGCCGAGCATGCCCAGCAGCACCAGCAGGCCCGCCAGGTAGGGCGCGAGCGCAGGACCGGGGATGGCGGCGGGCTCGCCCTCGATGCGGCGGCGCACCGGGTTCTGCAGCGCGGCCGGCAGGCGGTCGAGCCAGGGCTGCAGGGCCGGCAGCGGATCGGGCAGCGCGCGCACTGCGGCGGCGAGGGCGTCGGTGGCCTGGCCGTAGCGGTGCAGCTCGAGCGCGCCCATCAGGTAGAAGGCGCCGATCAGCAGCGTGATGCACAGCGCAAGCGGATGGTGGCCGACGTAGCCGGCGCCGACCCAGGCCAGCGAGGCGAGTCCGGCGGCGAAGACGGCGTGGGGAAGGTACTTGTTCATGGGCGATCGGGTGTCGTCGGTCCGCGCAGGGCTGCGAGCAGCCCGTCGAGCGGTTGCATGCGGAGGTCCAGTTCGGCGAGCAGCACCTCGCGCATGTCCTGGTCGAAAAGGCCTTGCCATGCCCCCGGCTCGTCGCGGCGCAGGCGCTCGAAGCGCTGCTCCAGCCAGGCCGGCACCCCGGCGAGCAGGTGGCGCTCGTGCGCCCCGACCACCTTCTCCATCACGACGTCCAGCGCGGCCAGGCGCGCCAGCGGCGGCGACGCGGCCGTCAGCGAGGCGCGCAGGCGGCGGCGCAGCGGCCCGAGGCTGGTCTCCATCGCCTTCTGCCATCCGACATAGCGCTGGCGGTGGGGCGAGAAGTCGGCCGGGTCCACCGGCGCGGCCGCCGGCAGCGGCGCCAGGCGGCTGCGGTCGGGCGGTGCGGCGGGCACCGGGGCGGCCAGCCGGGCCAGCGCCTGGCGCACGCGTGCGCACTCGCGCTCCTCCGCGCCGGCGGCGGAGGGCGTGGCGGGTCGGGGCGTGCCGCTGTCGACCACGGGGGCCACGGGGGCCGCCGGGCTGTCGAGCGCTGCGGACAAGGCGATCGCGTCCGTCCAGTCGAACCAGCGGCACAGGCCGTCGGCGAAGCTGTCCTTCGGGGCGGGAGCCGGGGCGTCCTGCAGGGCTGCGAGCAGGCGAATCAACGCCGAGCCGGTGATGGGGGTGCGGTGCGGTGCCCGCGTCATGCTGCCGGTCAAGGGGTCCGGGGGGAAAAAAGGGCTGATTTTACAGGGCCGTGACAGGCGGCCCCACCCCCCGGTTCCGGGCGGCGCCGGCGGTCACATCCCGGCGTAGTTCGGCCCGCCGCCGCCCTCGGGCGCGACCCACACGATGTTCTGCGTCGGGTCCTTGATGTCGCAGGTCTTGCAGTGCACGCAGTTCTGCGCGTTGATCTGCAGGCGGTCGGTGCCGTCCTCGTTCTTCACGAACTCGTAGACGCCGGCCGGGCAGTAGCGGCTTTCCGGGCCGGCGTACTTCGCGAGGTTGATGCCCACCGCCACCTGGTTGTCCTTCAGCGTCAGGTGGGCGGGCTGGTTCTCGCCGTGGTTGGTGTTGCTGATGAAGACGCTGGAGAGCTTGTCGAAGGTCAGCTTGCCGTCCGGCTTCGGGTAGTCGATCTTCGGGCACTCGGCCGCGGGCTTCAGGCGCAGGTTGTCGGGCACGGTGCCGTGGATCGTCCAGGGCGGTGCCTTGAAGCCCAGCTTGGGCAGCAGCCACAGCTCGATGCCGTTCATGATCGACGACAGCAGCAGGCCCTTCTTCATCCACTGCTTGGTGTTGCGCGAGGCCTGCAGTTCCTCGTGCAGCCAGCTTGCCTCGAAGGCCTGCGGGTAGGCCGACAGCTCGTCGTGCCGGCGGCCGGCGGTGACCGCGGCGAAGATCGACTCGGCCGCGAGCATGCCGGTCTTGATCGCCGCATGGCTGCCCTTGATGCGGGCGAAGTTCAGGAACCCGGCCTCGCAGCCGACCATCGCGCCGCCGGGGAACACGAACTTCGGCAGGCTCATCAGGCCGCCGCAGGTGATGGCGCGGGCCCCGTAGCCGATGCGCTTGCCGCCTTCGAGGCAGGCGCGGATGGCAGGGTGGGTCTTCCAGCGCTGCATCTCCTCGAAGGGGCTGAGCCAGGGGTTGCTGTACTCCAGGCCGGTGATGAAGCCGAGGGTGACCTTGTTGTCCTCCATGTGGTACAGGAACCCGCCGCCGTAGGTGCTGGCGTCCATGGGCCAGCCGAGCGAGTGGATGACGTGGCCCGGCTTCGCCTTGGCCGGGTCGATCTCCCACAGCTCCTTGATGCCGAGCGCGTAGGTCTGCGGATCGCGGCCCTCGTCGAGCTTGAAGCGGGCGATGAGCTGGCGGCCGAGCTGGCCGCGCGCGCCCTCGGCGAAGACGGTGTACTTCGCGTGCAGCTCCATGCCGAGCTGGAACTCGGCGGTGGGCTGGCCGTCCTTGCCGAGCCCCAGGTTGCCGGTGGCCACGCCCTTGACCGAGCCGTCGTCGTTGTAGAGCACCTCGGTCGCCGCAAAGCCGGGGAAGATCTCGACGCCCAGGGCCTCGGCCTGCTGGCCCAGCCAGCGCACGACATTGCCCAGGCTCACGATGTAGTTGCCGGCGTTGTGCAGGCTGCCGGGGATCAGGAACTGCGGGGTGCGCAGGGTGCCGGTCCGGCTGAGGAAGAGCATCTCGTCGCCGGCGACGGGCTGGTTCAGCGGGGCGCCGCGTTCCTTCCAATCCGGGAACAGCTCGGCCAGCGCCTTCGGGTCCATGATGGCGCCGCTGAGGATGTGGGCGCCCGGCTCGGAGCCTTTCTCCAGCACGACCACCGAGATTTCCCGGCCGGCGGCCGCGGCCAGCTGCTTGAGCTTGATCGCCGTCGCCAGCCCGCCGGGCCCGCCCCCGACGACCACGACGTCGTACTCCATGGATTCGCGGGGGCCATGTTGTTCGAGGAGGGCTTCGGGGGTCATGTCGTTCCTTTAAATCCTGGGCGCGGCGTGCCGCTGCGCTTGTCTCGGTGCGCGGCATTGTATCGAGTGCCATGGAAAAAAGAACGATCGTTCTTTTTTATGTTTTGGTGGGATTGGCGCGGGCAAAGGCGGGGGCGGGGAGGCTGGGGCGCGCCGGATGTCGCGGTCTTTGCCCCTGCCGGGGCGAAGACTCCCCTCCGCTGACTGGTTTCAGGGCCCGCGGCATAACTCGTTTCGTTCGCTTCGCTCACTGCACTCAGACAGGATGCCGCAAGTCAGTCCACGAAGTGCGCTGCGCGCACGGGCCCTGAAACCAGCCAGCTCCGGCGCACCCTCCTGATTGGCGCGCCCCAGCCTCCCCGCCCCCGCCTTTGCCGAAGCACCGGCTTCCTTCGACCGCCTGAATTCGTAGCCCGGATGCAGCGCAGCGGAATCCGGGAGCGGCCCTCGTCGTGAAGCCGTCAACGCCCGCCGAACGGAACGCCGGTCAACGCCTGCGCATGCGCCCTCGGTGCGGCGCGTCCGTACTGCGCAGGCGGCACCACCTGCGCCCCCAGCGCGGCTGCCGCATGCCACACCCAGCGCGGGTTCCACAGCATGCCGCGCGCCAGCGCCACCATGTCGGCATCGCCGTCGACCAGGATCTGCTCGGCCTGCGCCGCCTCGGTGATCAGCCCGACCGCCATCGTCGGCAGCCCCGTCGCCTCGCGCACCGCGCGTGCGAACGGCACTTGGTAGCCGGCCCCCAGCGGGATCTGCTGCTGCGCGGTGAGCCCGCCCGAGGACACGTCGATGAAGTCGCAGCCCCGTGCCTTCAGGGCCTTCGCCAGCTCGACCGTCTGGTCCAGCGTCCAGCTCGGCACGCCGGCGTGCTCCATCCAGTCGGTCGCCGACACGCGCACGCCCACCGGCTTGCCCGCCGGCCACGCCGCGCGCACCGCATCGAACACCGCCAGCGGCAGCCGCATCCGGTTCGCCAGCGAACCGCCCCAGGCATCGGTGCGCCGGTTGCTGAGCGGCGACAGGAACTGGTGCAGCAGGTAGCCGTGCGCCGCATGCACCTCGGCCGCGTCCAGCCCCAGCCGGTGCGCCCGTTCCGCCGCCTTCCCGAACTGCACGACCACGGCCTGGATGTCGGCCTCGCTCATCTCGTGCGGCGCCGCCTCGCCCGCCTTCTGCGGCACGGCCGACGGCGCCCACGGCGTCCAGCCGCCGTCCTGCGGCGGGATCAACTGCCCGCCCTGGAACGGCGGCGCGCTCGAGGCCTTGCGGCCCGCATGCGCCAACTGGATGCCGATTGCCCCCTTGGCGTGCGGGCGGATCGCCTTCAGCACCCGGTCCAGCGCCGCTTCGTTCTCGTCGCTCCACAAGCCCAGGCAGGCGGGCGTGATGCGGCCCTCGGGGCTCACGCCCGTCGCCTCGATCAGGGTGAGCGCGGCGCCGCTCTGCGTCATCGAGCCCAGGTGCATCAGGTGCCAGTCGGTGGCCGAGCCGTCGACCGCCGAGTACTGGCACATCGGCGCGACGACCACGCGGTTGGACAGCTGCAGGTCGCGCAGGGCAAGGGGACGGAACAAGGCGGGGCTCATGTCTTCGGCGAGAGTGATGCTTCGTGCTATCTTGCCCGAGAGCCCATCGCGGCGCATGGCGAGGGTCATCCCGGCATGCGCCGCCCGCACCCCTCAGGAGACTTGACAACATGAGCTACACGATCGATCTGTCGGGCCGCGTCGCCCTCGTCACCGGCGCGTCCAGCGGCCTCGGCACCCAGTTCGCGAAGACCCTCGCCAATGCCGGCGCCGCCGTGGTGCTGGCCGGCCGCCGCATCGAACGCCTCAAGACCCTGCGCGCCGAGATCGAGGCCGGCGGCGGCGACGCCCACGTCGTCAAGCTGGACGTCACCGACCACGACAGCATCAAGGCCGCCATCGCCCACGCCGAGACCGAGATGGGCACCCTCGACATCCTCGTCAACAACTCCGGCGTCAGCACGACGCAGAAGCTCACCGACGTCACCCCCGAGGACTACGACTACGTCCTCGACACCAACACCCGGGGCGCCTTCTTCGTCGCCCAGGAAGTCGCCAAGCGCATGCTCGCACGCGCCAAGGGAGCGGCCCCCGGCACCTTCACCGGCGGGCGCATCGTCAACATCGCCTCGATGGCCGGCCTGAAGGTGATCGGCCAGCTCGGCGTCTATGCCATGAGCAAGGCCGCGGTCGTCCACATGACGCGCGCGATGGCGCTCGAATGGGGCCGCTACGGGATCAACGTCAACGCCATCTGTCCGGGCTATATCGACACCGAGATCAACCACCACCACTGGAAGACCGAGCAGGGCCGCAAGCTGATCGACATGATGCCGCGCAAGCGCGTCGGCCAGCCGCAGGACCTGGACGCGGTGCTGATGATGCTGTGCGCCAACGAAAGCCACTTCGTGAACGGCGCGATCGTGCAGGCCGACGACGGGTTCGCGGTGTGAGCGTGACCCTGCGTCCCCTCTCCCTGCTCGAGACCCGCGCGCTCGGCGTCCTGGTCGAGAAGGCGGCCACCGTGCCCGACAGCTACCCGCTGTCGCTGAATGCGCTCGTCTCCGGCTGCAACCAGAAGACCGCCCGCGACCCGGTGATGAACGCCACCGAGGCCGAGGTGCAGGGCGCCGTCGACGCCTTGAAGGCGCTGCACCTGGCGTTCGAATCGAGCGGCTCGCGCGTGAGCCGCTACGAGCACAACCTGGGCCGCGCGCTGGCGCTGCCCTCGCAGTCGGTGGCGCTGCTCGCGGTGCTGATGCTGCGCGGGCCGCAGACCGCGTCCGAGCTGCGCGCCAACTGCGAGCGCCTGCACCGCTTCGCCGACACCTCGTCGGTCGAGGCCTTCCTGGACGAGCTCGCGGCCCGCGCCGAGGACAAGGGCGGGGCGCTGGTGGTGAAGCTGCCGCGCGCGCCCGGTGCCCGCGAGGCGCGCTGGACGCACCTGCTCGCCGGCGCGGTCGACGTCTCGGCGCTGCCCGCCGCGCCGCACGACGACGACTTCGTCGCCACCAGCGAGCTGGCCGCGCTGAAGGCGCAGCAGCTGAGCCTGAAGCGCGAGGTCGACGAGCTGCGCGGCCTGGTCGAGCGGCTGTACGCCGAGCTGGGCGTGGCGCGCGGCTGAACGCGGGCGCCGTCGACTCCGTCACGCCGGCGCCGCCTGCTGGTTGATCCCGGGGAGCGGCCCGCGGGGCCTGCGCTACATTCGTCGCGCAACCGGAAGCGGGGCTTCGAGCGGGAGGTCCATGGACGCAGTGACGAGGTGGTGCCACAGGCTGGCCGCGGCGATCGGGCTGGCAGCGCTGTGCCACGGCGCGGCGCTGGCCCAGCCGCAGCCGTCCGCTGCCACGCTGCACCTGACCGATGCCGAGCGCGCCTGGATCGCCGCGCACCCGGTGGTGCGCGTCGGCACGCCGCCGGCCCTGCCGCCGTACTTCTCGTTCGACGCCAACGCCGTGCGCCCGCAGGGCTACGCGATCGAGCTGATGGACCTGCTGGCGGAGCGCAGCGGGCTGCGCGTCGACTACCAGCGCTCGCCCAGCCAGGCGGTGCTGATGGAGACCCTGGCGCGCGGCGAACTCGAAGCCGTCGCCTTCGCGCCCGCGCCCGCCGACGGCGCCGGCACCTTCCTATACACGCGTCCGATGCTCGGCGCCAACATGGTGCTCGCGGTGCGGCGCGACATCGTCGACGTCTCCCCCTCCACCGAATTCGGCGGCTACCGCGTCGCGGTCGAGGCCGCCTCGGCCGCCGACGGCCTGCTGCAGACCCGCTTCCCCGGCGCCCGCGTGCAGCGCTACGACGGCGCCGAGGCCGCGCTGCGTGCCGTCGCCTCGGGCGATGCCGACCTGTTCATCGGCTACCGGCATGTCGCGGTCCACTTCATCGAGCGCGACCTGCTCGCCAACGTCCAGGTGCGCGGCGGTTTCGGCCCGGGCCTGACCTCGCTCGGCCCGGCGGTGCGGCCGGACCTGCCGCTGCTGCATGCCATCCTCGACAAGGCGATGGCCTCGGTGACGCAGGCCGAGCAGGCGCAGCTGGCGCGCCGCTGGCTGCCGGACGAGGGCGCGGCCGAGCTCGCCGGCCGCGTCGCGGCCCTGAGCGACGCCGAGCGCCAGTGGGTGGATGCGCATGGCCGCATCCGCGTCGGCTACGACGCCGCCTTCGCGCCGATCACGGTGCGCAACGACCTGACCCAGCTGCGCGGCCTGGGGGCGGACTTCATGCGCCTGGCCGCCGGCAAGGTGGGCCTGACGATCGAGAGCGAGACCGGCGGCAGCTTCGCCGAGATGTACCGCCGCGGCGTGAAGGGCGACATCGACGTGCTGGTCGGCGCGGCGCGCACCTCGGTGCGGCGCCAGGACTACGACTTCGTCGGGCCCTTCCTGCGCGTGCCCACCGGCATCGTCACGCGCAGCCCTGACGGCCCGCTGGTGACGCGGCTGGACGAGGTGGGGCGCAAGCGGCTGGCGCTGCTGCAGGAGCACTTCCTGCTGCCGCAGATCGGCAGCCGCTACCCCGCCATCCAGCTGCTCGCCTTCCCGACGCAGGAAGAAGTGCTGCAGGCGGTGTCCGACGGCCGGGCCGACGTGGCGATCGGCAACCTGAAGGTGATCAACCAGCTGATCGACGACCGCTACACCGGGCGGGTGCGCGTGACGGGCACGGTGGGCGACGCCGACAGCGAGCTCTACTTCGCCGTGCGCCGCGACCTGCCCGAGCTGTCGCACCTGCTGCGCAAGGGCCTGGACGCCGTCAGCCCGGCCGAGGCCTCGGACATCGAGCGCCGCTGGCTGGTCGGCGGCGGCGGGCTGAACGTGAGCCGCGAGCAGGCGGTGCGCCTGGGTGCGCTGCTGCTGGCGGCGCTGGGGGTGCTGCTGACCTGGTTGCTGTTGCTGCGGCGCGGCAACCGGCGCCTGCGGCAGGCGCGCCGGATCGAGCGCGATGCGCGGCGGCTCGCCGAGGAGAGCACCGCGGCGCGCGGCCGCTTCATCAGCTACCTGACGCACGAGCTGCGCGGCACCATCGGCGCGATCGGCACCGGGGCGCAGATGCTGAAGCAGGCCGACCTCCCGGACGAGCGGCGGCAGCGCCTGGCGGACGCGATCAGCGAATCGGCCGAGGGTTTCCGCAGCCTGCTCGAGACCACGCTGCAGTACGAGCAGCAGCTCGAGCGCCCGCTCGACCTGCAGCTCGCGCCGGTCGAGCTGGGCCCGCTGTGGTCGCAGATGCTCGCGCCGCTGGAGCTCGGGGCGCAGGGCAAGGGCCTCGGCTTCAAGGCCTCGCTCGAGTCGGAGGGCGAGGCGCGGGCGATGGTGGATGCGCCGCGCCTGCGCCAGGTGGTGAACAACCTGGTCGGCAACGCGATCAAGTTCACCCGCGAAGGCGAGGTGCAGGTGCGGGGACGGCTGCGCCGCGAGGCGGCCGGGGTGCAGCTGGACCTGGAGGTCGTCGACACCGGCCCCGGCCTGAGCGAGGCCGACCGGCAGCGGCTCTTCCAGCCCTATGCGCAGGGCGTGCAGGGCCAGAAGCTGCGGCAGGGGGCGGGGCTCGGCCTCGCGATCTCGCGGCAGATCGTCGAGGCGATGGGCGGCAGCATCGGTGCCGACGGGCCCTCGGACACGCCGGGCGGCGCGGTGTTCCGCGTGCGGGTGACGTTCGCCGCGGCCGAGGCGGTGCCGGAGGGCCCGGCCCTGGGCCGGCCTCAGGCCGCGAGCAGCTTGTAGATCAGCTCGGGCGTCGTCGCGGCGCCGTACTTGCGCATCAGCCGGGCGCGGTAGACGTCGACGGTGCGCGGGCTGATGCCCAGGCGCTTGCCGATCTGCTTGCTGGTGAGGCCCTCGATCAGCAGCGCGGCGATCTCGCGTTCGCGCGGCGTGAGCTCGGCCTTCAGGCGCCGGCGCGGGGACAGGTCCTCGAAGCTCCAGATCCCGGCGGCATGCGGCTGCGCGGGGTCGAGCGCGCGGCCGGAGACGTGGCACCAGAACAGCTCGCCGCGTTGCGGGCCGTCGACGCGCTTCATCACCCGCTCGTCGGCGTACCAGCCGCTGGCGTCGAGCGCGGCGACGATGCGCTCGCCGGTGCGCTCGAACTCGTCGTGGGTCGGGTAGAGCATCTCGAAGGACTGGCCGATCAACTGCTCGCGCGCGGCGCCGAACATCGCCAGCAACTGTTGGTTGCAATCCACCATCAGCCGGTTGCGCGACAGCACCAGGCCGACGGGGGCGAGGTCGAAGGCGGTGCGGTAGTCGAGGCTGGGCGGCATGGTGGCGAAAGTCACTGGGTGGGCGCGCATGTTACGAGCAGCATCCCTCCTATGATCGGCAGGCGGCGCGGCAGGGGCCCGCGCAGGGAGTGGTGATGGCAACGAGGGTACCGGCAACCGGGCAGGTCGTGAACGCACCCGCCGCGCACGGGGCGGCGGTGGCGGGGCAGGTGTTGTACGTCAACAAGGTGGCCAGCGACGGCTGGCTGCAGGCCAAGCCGGCCACCGGGGCGCTGGTGCCGCTGCACAAGTACACCAAGGTGATGCTGACGACGCCGACGCCGGGGCGCACGCATTTCAAGGTGCTGGAGGGGACGCACGCGGGGCAGGTGCTGAGCCTGGGCGATGCCAATGCGAAGGAGTACCTGGGGTCGAAGGCGCCGGTGCAGAAGCTGGCGCAGCTGAAGGTCACCTACGGCAAGTACACGCCCGGCTGGGTGTCGGCGGCCCGTGGCGGGCAGCAGCTCGACCAGCAGCTCGCGACGCTGGACGCCGAAGGCGTCAAGGTGCAGGTGACGATGAACTCGGTCTGGGACCCGTCGCTCGGCTTCTACCCGATCCCGGCCGGCACCTACACCGTGCTGCTGCCGGACGTGCCGCACAAGGCCGACATGACCCGCTTCTACCGCCGCGTGGCGCCGGACCTCCAGTACGACCAGGTCTGGTTCCCGATCAAGTTCGGCGACAACAGCCGCTATGTCCACGTGGGCAACGTGTCCGACGGCTGCACCACGGTGCTGGACCTGTCGCGCTGGTCGGACATCCACGAGGCGCTGATCAGCCACCGCGGGCCGGACGGCAAGAGCGTCGGCCAGCTGGTGGTGACGGGCACGCCGGAGCGCGCGCGATGAGGGCGCTGCTGCTGTGCATCGCGGCCGCGCTGGCGGCCTGCCAGAGCGCGGCCCAGAAGCCGCCGGCGCCGCAGGCGCAGCGCCTGCTGGACGAGATTGCGAAGTCCGAGCCCCGGCGCACCGCCGAGGACAAGGCGGCGGCGAAGCGCCTGAACGCGGATGGCGATGCGGAGTACCGCAAGGGCCGCTACCACCAGGCGTTCATGAACTACGTCAACTCGTACCCGAACTACCCGAACGCCTACGCCTACATCCTGAGCGGCGATGCGCACTGGCGCAGCGTCGCGGGCGCGAAGGCGCCGGAAGGCGGGGGCTGCGCGCTGGAGAACAAATACTTCAGCAGCGACCTGCGGCGCGACGTGGTGCAGCACTTCCAGGTGGGGCGCCTGCTCGCCGCGGTGCGCCAGGATGCGGCCTTCATGGCCACGCCGGTCTACCGGCGCGGCGGCGAGATCGAAGCCTGCCTGGCCGCACTCGCGGACGCCCAGGCCGCGCAGCCGCCATCGAGCTGCGTGGACCTGGGCCGGCTCCAGGCTTGCCTGGGGGAGCCGCTGCTGAAGTAGGCGGCAGGCTTCAGCGGTACGGCGGGTATTCCGGCGGGACGCGCACGAAGTGCGTGTCGGTGCCCGCACCCGAGGTCTGGCCGTAGACCGCGTTGCCATAGCCCGGGGCGCCGATGCCGGGCGGCACCGAGACCGGGTCGCCATGCTGGGTGTGGTAGTCCGGCGGCGTCGTCATCGGCTGCATCGGCACCATGTGCACCGGCGGCATCGGCAGCCCGGCACGACGCATGTCCATCTGCACCATGTGGGCCTGCGAGGCCAGGTGTGGCGGCACCAGCATCGAGTTGAACGAGCCCGGCGGGATGCTGGAGGCCGAGGCCTCGTACGACAGGCTGCCGTGGCTCGGGGGGGAACCGTTGCTCGCGGTCATCATGAACGTGTTGGCCATGCGGCGCTCGGCTTCGGCGAGGCCGGCGGGCGTCAGGGCCAGCCCCTGGCTCAGGGCGTTGCGGGCGGCCTGCTGCCACTCGGCCGGCATGGCGGCGATCTGCGCTTCCTGCTCGGGCGACAGGGGCAGCGGTTGCGTGCCGAGTTCATGGTCGCGATGTTCCATCGCCACCGTCATCGCACCGAAGTGCGGCGCATGCATGGCATGGTGCGAGGCCGCGTACCGGTCCTGCGCGCTGATCGACGGGCCGCCCGGCACGCGCGCCAGGGCGACGCTGCTGCCGCCGTCGTAGCCGTCGTGCGACGGGGTGTAGCTCATGTGGCGGTTGCGCATCTCCTGCTGGGAGAGGACGCCGAACTGCGACACGCTGCGCATCGAGGTCGCCGTGCGCGAGGACGAGGTCGGTGCCGAGCTCGGGCGGCGCGACGAACGGGGCGGCCCCGACTGCTCGTCGTAGTCACGCGAAGTCGAGCGGCGCGGCGTGTCGGTGCGCGAACTCTGCCGCGGCCGTTCCGATGAAGAGTAGCCGTAGCTGCTGCTGTAGCTGTTCGATGACGATCTGAGCCGATCGGTGGGCATGGGAAAACTCCGGGTGAGAAGATGATGCGGCCCATTGTTCGGATCCCGGCCGTGCCCGGCGGTGGCCTCGCGCGAAGCGATGTCCAGGCAGGCGAAGACGGCGGGAGGCGGACGGCTTCAGGTGTAGACCGTAGTCAGTTTTACGTAACGCATTGCGTAGTACGCTTCGCGGCTGATTCCCCCTCTTCCCATTGCGCAGGAGACGCTCCATGAACAAGGTGTTCGCCAGTGCCGCCGATGCCCTGAAAGGCATCGTGCACGACGGCCAGTTGCTGGCCGTCGGCGGCTTCGGGCTGTGCGGCATTCCCGAGGCCCTGATCGCCGCCCTGCGCGACAGCGGCGCGAGGAACCTGACGGTGATCTCCAACAACGCGGGCGTCGACGGTTTCGGCCTCGGCCAGCTGCTGGAGACGCGGCAGATCCGCAAGATGATCTCCAGCTACGTCGGCGAGAACAAGGAGTTCGAGCGCCAGTACCTGGCCGGCGAACTCGAGCTCGAGTTCACGCCGCAGGGCACGCTGGCCGAGAAGCTGCGCGCCGGCGGCGCCGGCATCCCGGCCTTCTTCACCAAGACCGGCGTCGGCACCCTGGTGGCCGAGGGCAAGGAGACGCGCGAGTTCGACGGTGCCCTCTACGTGATGGAGCGCGCGCTGCTGCCCGAGGTGAGCCTGGTCAAGGCCTGGAAGGCCGACCGCAGCGGCAACCTGGTGTTCCGCCGCACGGCGCGCAACTTCAACCCGGCGGTCGCGATGGCCGGCAAGGTCACGGTGGTCGAGGTCGAGGAGATCGTCGAGACCGGCGCCTTCGATCCGGACGCGATCCACCTGCCGGGCATCTACGTGCACCGCATCGTGCTGAACGCGACGCCCGAGAAGCGGATCGAGAAACGCACCGTCACCGAAAGAACCGCCGAGAAGGCAGGAGCCTGACCATGCCGTGGACCCACGACCAAATGGCCGCCAAGGCCGCCGCCGAGCTGCAGGACGGCTTCTACGTCAACCTCGGCATCGGCCTGCCCACCCTGGTGGCCAACCATGTGCGCAGCGACATCGAGGTGTGGCTGCAGAGCGAGAACGGCATGCTGGGCATCGGCCCGTTCCCGACCGAGGACCAGGTCGACGCCGACCTGATCAACGCCGGCAAGCAGACCGTCACCACGATCCCCGGCTCGTCGATCTTCGGCTCGCACGACAGCTTCGCGATGATCCGCGGCGGCAAGATCAACCTGAGCATCCTGGGCGCGATGCAGGTGAGCGACAAGGGCGACCTGGCGAACTGGATGATCCCCGGCAAGATGGTCAAGGGGATGGGCGGCGCGATGGACCTGGTGGCCGGCGTCGGGCGCGTGCTGGTGCTGATGGAGCACGTCGCGCGCAAGAAGGACGGCACCGAGGACCTGAAGATCCTGCCCAAATGCACGCTGCCGCTGACCGGCGTGGGCGTCGTCAACCGCATCATCACCGACCTGGCGATCATGGACGTGACGCCGCAGGGATTGAAGGTGGTCGAGATCGCCCCGGGCGTCACGCGCGACGAGCTGCAGGCGAAGACCGGGGTGCCCTTGAAGTGAGGGTCATCGCGCCAGGGCGCGCGCGGCCTGCGTGACCAGCTCGGGCCCCTGGTAGATGAAGCCGGTGTAGAGCTGCACCAGGTCGGCCCCGGCCGCGATCTTCGATTGCGCATCGGCGGCGCTCATCACGCCGCCCACGCCGATGATGGGATAGCCGGCGCCCAGCGCCGCGCGCAGCTGCGCGATCACCCGGTTCGAGGCCGCCAGCACCGGCGCACCGCTCAGCCCGCCCGTCTCCTCGCCGTGCGGCAGGTGCTTCACCGCATCGCGCGCGATGGTGGTGTTGGTCGCGATCACGCCGTCGATCGCGTTCTTCGTCAGCGTCGCCGCGATCACGCCCACCTGCGCCTCGTCCAGGTCGGGCGCGATCTTCACGAAGATGGGCACGCGGCGCCCGTGCTGCTGTGCCAGCACCTGCCGGCGCGCCTGCACCGCCGACAGCAGCGCATCCAGCGCCTCGTCGCTCTGCAGGGCCCGCAGGTTCTTGGTGTTCGGCGACGAGATGTTCACCGTCACGTAGTCGGCATGCGGGTACACCCCGTCCAGGCAGGCGAGGTAGTCGTCGACCGCGTTCTCGATCGGCGTCGCCGCGTTCTTGCCGATGTTCAGCCCCAGCACGCCGCCCTGGGACCGGAAGCGCGCCTGCCGCACGTTGGCGATGAAGGACTCGAGCCCCTCGTTGTTGAACCCCAGCCGGTTGATGAGGGCCTTCGCCTCGGGCAGGCGGAACATGCGCGGCCGCGGGTTGCCCGGCTGCGCCTTCGGCGTCACCGTGCCCACCTCGATGAAGCCGAAGCCCATCGCGGCCAGGCCGTCGATGCAGCGGCCGTTCTTGTCCAGGCCGGCCGCGAGGCCCACCCGGTTCGGGAAGCGGATGCCCGCCAGCGTCACCGGGTCGTCGACCCGCGGCTGTGCCACCGCGCAGATCAGCGGCGTGCGCTGGATACGCGCCAGCGTGCCGAGGGTCAGCTCGTGCGCCTGCTCCGGGTCGAGGCCGAACAGGAAGGGACGGGTGAGGGCGTACGGGAGCAGGGCCATGGTGATGGGCAGGAAAGGCGGCAGGCGCAGCGTCTTGGATAATCGGGGATTGTCGCAAACGCCCGCCGGATCCCGATCACCATGACCCAGGACGAACTCAAGGCCCTCGTCGGCCAGGCCGCACTCGCCCATGTGCAACCCGGCACCGTGGTCGGCGTCGGCACCGGCTCCACCGTCAACTGCTTCATCGACGCACTGGCCGGCATCAAGGACCGCATCGCGGGGGCCGTCTCCAGCAGCGAGAAGAGCACCGAGCGCCTGCGCGCCCACGGCATCGCGGTGCTCGACAGCAATGCCGTCGAGTCGATCCCCGTCTACATCGACGGCGCCGACGAGATCGACCACCAGGGCTTCATGATCAAGGGGGGCGGCGCGGCGCTGACGCGCGAGAAGATCGTCGCCGACACCGCCGAGCGCTTCATCTGCATCGCCGACGAGTCGAAGCTGGTGCAGACGCTCGGCCGCTTCCCCTTGCCGGTGGAGGTGATCCCGATGGCGGCGGCGCAGCTCGCGCGCCGGCTGCGGGCGCTCGGCGGCGATGCCCGCCTGCGCGCCGGCGTCGTCACCGACAACGGCGGCCACATCCTCGACGTGCACGGCCTGTCCATCGCCGACCCGGTGGCAATGGAGCGCGAGATCAACCAATGGCCGGGGGTCGTGACGGTCGGCATCTTTGCGCGCAACAAGGCGAGCGTCTGCCTGCTCGGCACCTCGCAAGGCGTGAAGACACTGACGTTCTGATCCAACGTGCGCCGCGCAGCCGGCCCCAAAAAGGGCGTAACCTCGGGCCTGTTCTGAATCCGCTGAAAAGGACGGCCCATGGCCAAACCCAACTACTCGTTCGAAAAGCGCCAGCGCGAGCTGGCCAAGAAGAAGAAGAAGGAAGAGAAGGCGAAGGAAAAGGAGGCCCGCAAGGCCAACCCCGGCCAGGGTGCCACCGACGAGCCGGCGGGCGACGAGCCCGCGGAAAGCCCGTCCGAGGACCAGCCCGCGCCCTGAGCGCGGGTCCCCGTCAATCCCCTTCGCTGCGCCGCATCCGGCGCACCGCGAAGCGCGCCGGATCGACGGCATCCAGCAGGCTGGCCTCCAGGGGCGAGGGGGCGCCGCTGATCCAGGCCGCCACGGCCTGCGCGCCCCATCCCGCCCAGGTGATGCCCCGCGACCCCAGCCCCGCGAAGACGAACAGGCCTGGCCGCCGCGGCACGAAGCGCGGCTGGTCGAGGCGCACGCCCCCGCAGGCGGCCCGGTCCGGCACCGCGCCGATCAGCGGCAGGCGATCGGCCACCACCGAGCGCCAGGCGGTGCGGCCTTCCAGCTGCGCCGCGTCGCGCGCCGGCGCCTGCCCGGTCAGGGCGGTGTAGTTCGCCAGGTTGCTCGCATGGTCCGCGACCCGCACCGCCGGATCCGCATCGTCGGCCTGGGCGGTGGCGCCGAACACGGCCCGGCCGCCGACCTCGGGCAGCAAGTAGCCGGCGCCGGCGACCGGGATGCGGGGCAGGGTCCAGCCGGCCGCGGGCGCGAGGCTCAGCTGGCCGCGCTGGGCCTGCACCGGCCAATCGGGCTCGTCGAGCAGCCGCGGCGCATCGCCGGCATTCGCCAACACCAGCACCGGGGCCGCGGCCAGCGTGGCGCCCCGGGCGTCCAGGGCCTGCCAGCGTTCCCCATCGTGCCGGATCGCCGCCACATCGACCCCGCTGCGCCACTGCACGCGCTCGCCGCCGCGGGCGATGAACCAGCGCACCAGCGCCGCCGGCGCGACCCAGCCGCCCTGGGGGTAGAACCAGGCCGGGTGGCGCAGCGCGATGCCGGCACGCCGGCTCGCCGCCGCGGGGTCCAGGGCCTGAACGTAGTCCGGCGGCAGGGCGAGGCGCTCCAGCACCGCGCGCATCGCGCCGGCATCGGGCAGGGCTGTCTCCAGCCGCAGCAGCCCGTCGACCGCGCCCGGCACGCCGTCCTTCAGCGCGAGCGACACCATGCGCGCGGCCTCGAGGGCGGCCGCCCGGTTGACGCGGGCATGGGTGCCGTCCTGGGCGTTGACGATGCCGTGGAACAGGCCGGCGGGGTTGCCCGAGGCTTCGTGCGCCGGCTCGGCATGGCGGTCGAGCAGTTCGCACGCCCAGCCCTGGGCCGCCAGCGCCGACGCGGTGGCACTGCCGGCGAGGCCGCCGCCGACGATGAGCGCGCGGCGCTCGCCCGAGGGCGCCGCCATCCGTGAGGGCGCCCGGCGCGGCACGAAGGTGGGTGCGTAGCGGGCCAGCGTGATGTCGCGCTTGCCGCCCTGGCCGGCCCCCAGCGAGACCTGGAACCCGGCGCTCGCGAGTCCGTCGCGCACCGCCCGCGCCGCGGTCCAGGTGGCGAGGGTCGCCCCGGGTGCGGCGAGCCGGCCGAGCGCCTTCAGCACCCGCCCGTCCCACGCATCCGGGTTGCGGGCCGGCGCGAAGCCGTCCAGGAAGAAGGCGTCGACCGAGGCCACGATCTCGGGCAGCCAGTCGGCGACCGGGCCGAGCGCGAGCAGCAGCTGCACCCGGCCGCCCTCGAAGGCGAGCCGGTGGAGGTTGGGTGTCAACGGGGGCCAGGCGGCCTCCAGCGCCTGGGCGAGATCGGCCCAGCCCGGCTCGCGCGGCAGCCGCCGCAGGTCCTCGCGGACCAGCGGATGCTGCTCGACGGAAATGAACACCAGCGATTCGCAGCGCTGCGGGTCGCGGCGCCAGGCGTCCCAGGTGGCGAGGAAGTTGTTGCCGAGACCGAAGCCGGTCTCGAGGACCACGAAGCGCTCCCGCCCCTGCCAGCGGGCGGGCAAGCCGTTGCCGCCCAGGAACACGTGCAGGGCCTGCTGCGCCGCCCCGGCGCGCGGGTGGTAGACGTCGCCGTAGCGGGCGGAGAAGGGCAGGCCGTCGGGCGTCCAGTCCAGCACCGCCGGGACAAGGGGCCGCGTGTTCATGAGGCGTGCCGCGCCAGCCAGTCGAGCAACCGGTCGCGCACGTCGGCCAGGCCGCGGTAGGCCAGCACCGCGGGGCTCATGCTCCGGAGCGCGTCGTGCACCCGGCGTGCCTGCGCGGGGTCGGCCAGCGCCACGGCCAGCGGGGCGAGGTCGACGCGGATGGTGAAGATCGCCTGGTGCATGCCGGGCACCGGGATGAAGGTCTGGTGCTCGGTGCGGAAATGGGCGCGCGTGGCGATCTCGTCCGCACTGGCCTGCGGCGGCCATGGGGCGGGATCGACCCGGGCCGGGTGCGCGTCGAGGCGGGGATGGCGGGTGAGGGTCCAGACGAAGCGTTCCCAGCGCTCGGGCTGCGTCACCAGCCGCGCCAGGTGCTCGCCAGAGGCCAGCAGCAGCGCGTTGTCGGCCACCGGTGCGTGCACCTCGGCGAAGTGCCGGCCGACCTTGTCCTCGGGCGCCCAGTTCGACGGCAGGCAGACGGCGAGCCAGGGGATGCGGGCGCTGTCGCCGTCGATGACCGCGAAGTCCTCGGCGAAGGCCAGGCTCAGCAGGCCGGGCAGGCGCCATTCGGGCGGCAGGGCGGCGAGGCAGGGGCCGATCCCGGGCAGCGCGGCGGCATGCGCCCGGGGCGCCAGGTCGTCGCCGTGCAGCGACCAGCCGAGGTGCGGCGCATGCCAGCCCTGGGCATCCTGGCGCCACGCCTCGGGGTGGGCCGCCGCGGCATGGGCCGACAGCTCCCGCAGCGCCGGCCCGGCATCGAAGCCGGGCGCGGCGAGCAGGGCCTGCGACGAATGCGATTGCAGCACCGCGAGCTTCTCGCCCAGCGCCCGCGCGCCGGCATCGAGCGGCGTGAGCTGCGGTGCGCCGGCCGCGAGCCGCCGCAGCCCGGGCTGCATGCGGAAGGGCGCGGTGACGGCGGCGAAGTCGAAGGCGGCAGGGGCGGGGCACATCGTGATGAAACCCGACGGTAGCAAAAAGGGCACCCGAAGGTGCCCTTTGCAGGAGGCGGCGGCGAGGCCGGCGCTCAGACGCGCTTGCGGTACTCGTGCGTGCGGGTGTCGATTTCGATCTTGTCGCCGGTTTCGACGAACAGCGGCACCGAGATCTCGAAGCCCGTGGCCAGCTTCGCCGGCTTCAGCACCTTGCCCGAAGTGTCGCCCTTGACGGCCGGCTCGGTGTAGGTGACTTCGCGCACCAGGCTGGTCGGCAGTTCGACCGAGATCGCCTTGCCTTCGTAGAAGACCACTTCGACCGGCATCGCGTCTTCCAGGTACTGGATCGCGTCGCCCATGTTCTCGGCCTCGACCTCGAACTGGTTGTACTCGGCGTCCATGAAGGCGTACATCGGGTCGGCGAAGTAGGAGTAGGTGCACTCCTTCTTCTCGAGGATGATCTGGTCCATCTTGTCGTCGGCCTTGAACACGACCTCGGTGCCCGAGTTGTTCAAGAGGCTCTTGAGCTTCATGCGCACGGTGGCGGCGTTGCGGCCGCCGCGGCTGTATTCCGTCTTCAGCACGACCATCGGGTCCTTGCCGTGCATGATCACGTTGCCTGCGCGAATTTCCTGTGCAATCTTCATAGCGATTTCCGTCTGGATCGGTCTGCTGGGGAGCGCGAAGTGAATGACCCCGGGAAGTCCATGACCCCTGTGAAGTGACCCAGAACGCGCAAAGCCCGCTATTTTAGCGTGATTCCCCGATGAAGCGCATCAGCTGTGTCACGAGGTCGGGCTGAGCGAGCAACTGTTCGCGCCAGGCGCTGCAGCACGCCTGCCATCCGGCTCGGTCCGGCGGCGCGGAACCCTCCCCGGCAACGAATCCGTTCCAGGCCCGCCAGCAGCGTCGGATGTCCGCGCCGACGCCCGGGTCGGCCCCGGCCAGGAAGCGGGCCAGGAAGGCCTCGAGCTTGGCCTCGTGCGCGCCGTCGTCCTGCGGATAGATCTGCCAGACGAAGGGCTGGCCGGCCCAGGTTGCGCGCACCAGCGAATCCTCGCCGCGCACGAAGTTCAGGTCGCAGGACCAGAGCAGGCGGTCGAAGCCGGGCTGCGCGAGGTAGGGCAGGGACTGGATGCGCACCGACGCCGGCAGCTCGGGCAGGGCGGGAAGGGGGCCGGGCACCAGCAGCAGCGTGGGGGCCGCGCCGAGGCAGGCCAGCAGCGCCTGCGCCGAGGGCACGCGATAGCAGAAGAGGCTCGCCAGCTGCTCGCCGGGCCGGGCTGCGATGCCCTGGGCGGCGAGCCAGGCCGCGCGGTCGAACTGCCGGCGCTCGTGCATCAGCGCGGGCTCGCGCAGCAGCCCCCCGGTGGCCGGCGTGAAGCCGGGGTAGAAGAACCACTTCTCCAGGCCGCGGGCCGGGCCGTGCATCTGCGGCGACCGCAGGCGGTGGCTGCGCTCGACGTAGGACTCGGCGCTGAGGTATTCGAGGTTGATCCAGGCGGGCGCCGTTTCCGCGAGGCGCGCCTGCACCGCCGGCGGGAGCTCGCAGCCGAAGGCCTCGATCACCACCTCGCCCAGCGGCCCGGTGTCGTCGGCGGGCCCGGGCCAGGCACGCACCTCGACGCCGGGCGCGCCCTGTGGCGCCATCCAGGAGAGGGCGCGCGCATCGTCCACCCACAGCCGCACCCGCGCGCCGCGCGCGGCCAGGTCGGCGGCCAGGCGCCAGCACACGCCGAGGTCGCCGTGGTTGTCGATGACGCGGCAGAAGACATCCCATTGCCGGTGGCTCATGCGGCGGATTATCCGGGGCGGCACAATCGCAGGCGATGAACGACACCCCGTCCCTGCCCCCCGAGGCGGCGCCCGAGAGGACCCCCGAGACGACCCCCGAGGGGATGCCGGGCACCGGCCCCGGCCGCGAGCGCCTGCTGGCCGAGGTGCTGGCCCTGCCCGGCCTGCCCGGCGTGTACCGCTACTTCGACGCCCAGGACCAGGTGCTCTACGTCGGCAAGGCGCGCGACCTGAAGAAGCGCGTCTCGAGCTACTTCCAGAAGAACCATGGCGGCACCCGCATCGGCCACATGGTGAGCAAGATCGTGCGCATGGAGACCACGGTCGTGCGCTCGGAAGCGGAAGCGCTGCTGCTCGAGAACAACCTGATCAAGACGCTCAACCCGCGCTACAACATCCTGTTCCGCGACGACAAGAGCTACCCCTACCTGAAGATCGTCTCGCACGACTTCCCGCGCATGGCGTACTACCGCGGCGCGGTCGACCGCAAGCACCGCTACTTCGGCCCCTACCCGAGCGCCTGGGCGGTGAAGGAGTCGATCCAGCTGCTGCAGAAGGTCTTCCACCTGCGCACCTGCGAGGACACCGTCTTCAACAACCGCACGCGGCCCTGCCTGCTGTACCAGATCAAGCGCTGCTCAGGGCCCTGCGTCGACTACATCGGCGCCGAGGACTATGCGCGCGACGTGGCGAACGCCGAGCGCTTCCTGCTCGGCGAGCAGCAGGAAGTGATGGACGCGCTGCAGGCGCGGATGATGGCGCACGCCGAGGCGCTGGAGTTCGAGCAGGCGGCGGAGATCCGCAACCAGCTGGGCGCGCTGTCGAAGGTGCTGCACCAGCAGTCGGTGGAGGACAACACCGGGGTGTCGACCAAGGACGCCGACGTGCTGGCGGTGAAGGTGCAGGGCGGGCGGGCCTGCGTCAACCTGGCCATGGTGCGCGGCGGCCGGCACCTCGGCGACCGGCCGTACTTCCCGGCCCACGTCGAGGACGCAACCGGCCTCGGCGCCGAGGAGGACGCGGCGGACGGCGCGCGGCCCGACCCCGAGGTGCAGGTGCTGGAGGCCTTCATCGCCCAGCACTACCTCGACAGCGAGGTGCCGCCGCTGCTGATCCTGAGCCATGCGGTCGACAAGGCGCTGATCGAGGCGCTCACGCTGCACAGCGGCACCCGCGTGACGGCCCAGCACCAGCCGCGCGACGCGCGCCGGGCCTGGCTGGACATGTGCATCCAGGGCGCGCAGCTGAAGCTGGCGCGGCTGCTGTCGGAAGAGGGCTCGCAGCAGGCGCGCACGCGGGCGCTGGTGGACGCGCTCGACCTGTCGCCGCAGGACCTGGACACGTTCCGCATCGAGTGTTTCGACATCAGCCACACGGCGGGCGAGTCGACGCAGGCCTCGTGCGTGGTCTTCGAGGCGCACAAGATGCAGAACGCGCAGTACCGCCGCTACAACATCGAGGGCGTGACCGGCGGCGACGACTATGCGGCGATGCGCCAGGTGCTGACGCGGCGCTACAGCAAGATCGCCAACGCGCTGGCCGAGAAGGAGGCCGGCCAGGACGGCGGCGCGGCGCCGAACCTGCGCATGCCCGACCTGGTGCTGGTCGACGGCGGCCGCGGCCAGGTGAGCATGGCGCGCGAGGTCTTCGAGGAGCTGGGGCTGGACCTGTCGCTGATCGTCGGGGTGGAGAAGGGCGAGGGGCGCAAGGTCGGCCTGGAGGAGCTGGTGTTCGCCGACGGGCGCGCCAAGGTCTACCTGGGCAAGGACTCGGCGGCGCTGATGCTCGTCGCGCAGATCCGCGACGAGGCGCACCGCTTCGCCATCACCGGCATGCGGGCGCGGCGTGCGAGCGTGCGCACCGGCGGCAGCCGGCTTGAAGACATTCCCGGCGTGGGACCGAAGAAACGTGCGAAACTTTTGCAGCGCTTTGGCGGCGTGCGTGGCGTGGGCCACGCCAGCGTCGACGATCTGGTGACCGTCGACGGCATCTCAAGGGAATTGGCGGAGGAGATCTATCGTGCGTTGCATTAACCCCCCACGAAGTCATGCCCGTTGGGCGCTGGCGCTGCTGGCGGGTTCCGTGGCAGCGTTGATCGCGGGCTGCGGCTCGGCGCCTGCCCCGGCCCCTGCACCCGCCCCGGCGGTTCGCCCGGCCCCCGCCCCGGCGCCCGCGGCCGCGCCGGCGGCGCCGGGCACCGTCAAGCTGGGCGCGCCCGGTCCGGTGCGCAACTGGAACGAGGTGCGGCTGCAGGCCGCGCGGCGCATGGTGGCGTCCAACCCGAACGGCACCTACATGAGCCGGCCGCCCGACATCCTGCTCGCGATCCCCGTGCTCGAGGTCGAGCTCAATTCCGACGGCAGCATCCGGCGCATCGAGGTCCTGCGCTACCCGGGCCAGGCGCCCGAGACGACGCAGATGGCGATCGACGCGGTCAAGCGCGCCGCGCCCTTCGGCGACGTGTCGCGGCTGCCCAAGCCCTGGAAGTTCGTCGAGACCTTCCTGTTCGACGACGACAAGCGCTTCAAGCCCCGCACGCTGGATCCCTGAAGAACTTGGGCACAATGCCCCCATGTTCTTCAATCTACCGACGCTGTTGACCTGGGCGCGCATCGTCGCCATTCCGCTGGTGGTCGGGGTGTTCTACCTCGACGTGCGCGAGCCGCTCCAGAACCTGGTCGCGACCGTGCTCTTCATCGTGGTCGCGCTCACCGACTGGGCCGACGGCTACCTTGCGCGCCGGCTCAAGATGACCTCGTCCTTCGGGGCCTTCCTCGATCCGGTGGCCGACAAGTTCCTGGTCTGCGCGGCGCTGCTGGTGCTGGTGCACCTCGGCCGCCTGCACGCCCTGGTGGCCCTCGTCATCATCGGGCGCGAGATCGCGATCTCGGCCCTGCGCGAATGGATGGCGCAGATCGGCGCCTCGCGCAGCGTCGCGGTGCACATGCTCGGCAAGGTCAAGACCACCGTGCAGATGATCGCCATCCCCTTCCTGCTCTACCACGGCAACCTGTTCGGCCTGATCGACACCCAGCTCTGGGGCACCTGGCTGATCTACGTGTCGGCGGTGCTGACGATCTGGTCCATGGTGTACTACCTGCAGAAGGCGCTGCCGGAAATCCGGGCCAAGGCGCGATGAGCGCCGCCCTGCGGGGCCCCGCCGCCGACGCCATGCCGGCGCTGTTCGTGCTGATCTGGAGCACCGGCTTCATCGTCGCGCGCTACGGCATGCCGTACGCCCCGCCGATCTCCTTCCTCGCGCTGCGCTATGCGCTGTCGGTGCTGTGCTTCGGCGCCTGGATCGCGCTGGCCCGTGCGCCGTGGCCGAAGGGCCGCGCCCAATGGCTGCACCTGGCCGCCACCGGCGTGCTGATGCACGCCGGCTACCTCGGCGGCGTGTGGGCGGCCGTGAAGGCCGGCATGGGGGCGGGCACGATCGCGCTGCTGGTCGGGCTGCAGCCGGTGCTGACCGCGCTGTGGCTGAGCCGGCAGGGCGGTGCGGCGCGGGTGTCGGGGCGGCAGTGGCTGGGGCTGGCGCTCGGGCTCGCCGGGCTCGTGCTGGTCGTCTGGCGCAAGCTGGGCGGCGGCGAGCTCACGGCCTGGAACCTGTCGCTCGCAGGCTTCGCGCTGCTGTGCATCACCGCCGGGACGCTCTACCAGAAGCGCTTCGTCGCCCCCTGCGACGTGCGCACCGCCAACACGGTGCAGCTGCTGGCGGCGCTGGCGGTCAGCCTGCCGGTGGCGCTGCTGGAGCGCGAGCCCATCGTCATGCATCCGCACTTCGTCGGCGCGATGGCCTGGTCGGTGGTCGGGCTCACGCTCGGCGGCAGCTCGCTGCTCTACCTGCTGATCCAGCGCGGCGCGGCGACGCAGGTGACGAGCCTGCTCTACCTGGTGCCGCCCTGCACGGCGCTGATGGCGCGGCTGTTGTTCGGCGAGATCGTGACCCCCGCCATGGTGCTGGGCATGGCGCTCACCGCCGCCGGCGTGGCGCTGGTGGTGAAGGCGCCGCAGGCGCCAGCCACGGGGGCTGCGCCAAGGCCTGAATGAGGCGCTGCTGCAGCAGGCGCACGCGCCGCGGCACCGCGCTGTTCGGCTCGCGCGGCGGCAGCACCCAGTGCACGTCGGCATCGAGCATCGCGTAGCGCGGCAGCACCTGCCGCAGGCGTCCGCTGCGCAGGTGCTCGTGGACATCCCAGAGCGACCGCAGCATCAGGCCGTGCCCGGCCAGCGCCCAGTCGCGCACCACCTCGCCGCTGTTGCTGGCGAGCGGCCCGGCGACGCGCAGCGTGACCGCCGTGCCGCGCGGCGCCAGGTCCTGCAGGCGCCACACGGCCGGCTGGTCGTCGTTCTCGCTCACCACCAGGCAGGCGTGGCGCGCCAGGTCGTCCAGCGACTGCGGTTCGCCGGCGCGCGCCAGGTAGGACGGGGCGCCGACGATGATGCGGCGGTTCGAGGCGAGGCGCCGCGTCACCAGGTTCGGGTCGCGCGGCGCCCACAGCCACACCGCGCAGTCGAAGCCGGCCGCGCGCAGGTCGGGCAGCTGCTCGCGCAGGTGGAGCTGCACCTGCACCTGCGGGTGCTCGGCGTGGAACTGCGCGAGCAGCGGGCCGAGCCAGGCATGGCCAAAGCCGAAGGAGCTGCACAGCCGCACCTGGCCGCGCGGCTCGTCGTGGCGCTCGGCCAACTCGGCCTGCAGCTGCTCGAAGCCCTGCAGCAGCGGCCGCGCCTGGGCCAGGAAGGCCTCGCCGTGCGGCGTCAGCTGCAGGCGCCGGGTGCTGCGGTGGAAAAGCCGCAGGCCGAGGCGCGCCTCGAGCGCCGCGAGCCGCTTCGACACTGCCGGCGGCGCCAGGTCGAGCTGGCGCGCCGCCGCGGCCAGGCTGCCCCGCTCGGCGGCGCAGGCGACCAGGCGGAGGTCGGCGCGTTCGATCATGATTGATTCCTCTGGGGAAAGAATAGCTTTCCCGATTATTGCTTGCTGCCCTCCGTGCGGCGCACCAGAATCGGCCCCATGTTCGAAGCATTCGAGAGCCGGCGCTTCGCCGTCGAAGGGGCCGAGGTCCATGCCCGGGTGGGCGGGCAGGGTGCGCCGCTGCTGCTGCTGCACGGCCACCCGCAGACGCATGCGATGTGGCACCGGGTGGCGCCCGCCCTGGCGCAGCGCTTCCGCGTGGTGGCGCTGGACCTGCGCGGCTACGGCGATTCGTCGCGGCCGGCGCCGGACGCGGCGCATGCGGGGCACAGCAAGCGGGCGATGGCGAGGGATGCGCGGGCCGTGATGGCGCAACTCGGGCACGAGCGCTTTGCCGTCTGCGCGCACGACCGCGGGGCCCGGGTGGCCCACCGCCTCGCGCTGGACCACCCGGCCGCGGTGTCGCGCATGCTGCTGCTGGACATCGCCCCGACCCTCGCGATGTACGAGGGCACGACCGAGGCCTTCGCCCGGGCCTACTGGCACTGGTTCATGCTGATCCAGCCCGCGCCGCTGCCGGAGCGGCTGATCGAGCCGGACCCCGTCTTCTACCTGCGCAGCGTGATGGGCCGCCGGCATGCGGGCCTGGCGGCCTTCGACCCGGCGGCGCTGGCCGAGTACGAGCGCTGCATCGCGCGCCCGGGCAGCGCCGCGTCGATCTGCGAGGACTACCGCGCCTCGGCCTCCATCGACCTCGACCACGACCGTGCCGACCGCGCGGCGGGGCGCCGCGTCGAGGTGCCGCTGCGCGTGCTGTGGGCCGAGCACGGCGCGGTGGGCCGCTGCTTCGACGTGCTGGCGCTGTGGCGCGAGGCCGCGCGCGAGGTGAGCGGCTGCGCCGTGCCCTGCGGCCACTACATCGCCGAGGAGCTGCCCGAGCGGCTGCTCGAAGAGATCCAGGCTTTCCTGAAGGAGTGACACCATGACGCACCGCATCGCGGTCATCGCCGGCGACGGCATCGGCAAGGAGACCGTGCCCGAGGGCCTGCGCGTGCTCGAGGCGGTGGCGGGCCGCTTCGGCATCCCGCTGCAGTTCGACCACTTCGACTTCGCGAGCTGGGACTGGTACGAGCGCCACGGCCAGATGCTGCCGGACGACTGGAAGGAGCAGATCGGCGGGCACGACGCGATCTTCTTCGGCGCGGTCGGCTGGCCGCAGAAGATCCCGGACCATGTGTCGCTGTGGGGCTCGCTGCTGAAGTTCCGGCGCGAGTTCGACCAGTACGTCAACCTGCGGCCGGCGCGCCTGATGCCCGGCATCCGCTCGCCGCTGGTGGGGCGCGACGGCCGCCCGCGGGCGCCGGGCGAGATCGACATGCTGATCGTGCGCGAGAACACCGAGGGCGAGTACTCGAGCATCGGCGGGCGCATGTACGAGGGCAGCGAGCGCGAGATCGTGATCCAGGAGACGGTGATGTCGCGCACCGGCGTCGACCGGGTGCTGAAGTTCGCGTTCGAGCTGGCGCGGCAGCGCCCGCGTCGCAAGCTGACCTCGGCCACCAAGTCGAACGGCATCTCGATCACGATGCCGTACTGGGACGAGCGCGTCGAGGCGATGGCCCGCAGCTATCCGGACGTGGGCGTCGATCGATTCCACATCGACATCCTGACGGCGCACTTCGTGCAGCGGCCGGAGGTGTTCGACGTGGTGGTGGCGAGCAACCTGTTCGGCGACATCCTGTCCGACCTGGGGCCGGCCTGCACCGGCACGATCGGGATCGCGCCGTCGGCGAATCTGAATCCCTCGGGGGCGCATCCGTCATTGTTCGAGCCGGTGCACGGCTCGGCGCCCGACATCGCAGGGCAGGGCATCGCGAACCCGATCGGGCAGATCTGGTCGGGCGCGATGATGCTCGAGCACCTGGGCCACCGCGAGGCGCACGATGCGGTGCTGCGCGCCATCGAGACGGTGCTGGACCCGGCGTCCGGGGCGCCGCGCACACCCGACCTGGGGGGCCATGCGCGCACCGGGGACCTGGGGCGCGCTATTGCGCAGGCCCTTTGAAGTGGCGCAGGCCCTCTGAAACAGCGTGACACGAAAAGACGGCGATCGGGCTGCAACCCGCGCCGAATATGATGTGGACTGCATATTGTCAAGCGTGGAAGCACGCGGAACGCGTGCGGCACGGCACCGTCATCGGATGCAGGTGATTACGCATAGAATCCGCTTCCGCGCTTGACACTGCGGGTGGCTGAGGCTGTAATCGTTCGAGCCGATACGCCCCGTCCCGCGCGGCCACATCCAGGCAATCCGCACCCATCCAGATTCTTTTCGAGACACCTTTTTTGAGGGGGTACCTTCGTGAACAAATCCGAACTGATTGAGCACATCGCCAAGCAGGCCGACATCTCCAAAGCCGCCGCCACGCGCGCGCTCGAAGCCCTGATCGGCGGCGTGAAGTCCACGCTCAAGAAGAACAACAGCGTGTCGCTCGTTGGCTTCGGCACCTTCAGCGTCAGCAAGCGCGCCGCGCGTGCCGGCCGCAACCCGCGCACGGGCGCGACGATCAAGATCAAGGCCGCCAAGGTTCCGAAGTTCCGTCCGGGCAAGGCCCTGAAGGACGCGGTCAACTGATCGAGTGAACGATGCGGGTGCTTAGCTCAGTTGGTAGAGCGGCGCCCTTACAAGGCGTAGGTCGGGGGTTCGAGCCCCTCAGCACCCACCACGGAGACCCGGGAGACGCTCCCGCCCTCGGCTAAAATGCCGCGGAGTCTCCCCCCACAAAGGCGAACCCAGGTTCGCCTTTGTTGCGTTTGAAGCAGCAGCGCCGTCCGGCTGCACAGCGATCACCCTTCGAGGCCATCGATGTTTGAATTTGTCCGCACGCACAATCGCCTGTTCCAGTTCCTGTTGTTGGTGCTGATCGTCCCGGCCTTCGTCCTCACCGGGGCCTACCAGGGTTACCGGGCCATGTCCGACGGGGGCGGCGGGGTTGCCAGCGTCGACGGGCACAAGATCACGCAGGCCGAGTGGGACGTGGCGCAGCGCGACGCGGTCGACCGCATCCGCCGCCAGGCGCCGAACGTCGACGTGCGCATGTTCGACACGCCGGCGATGCGCCTGCAGTCGCTGGACAACCTGGTGCGCGAGCGCGTGCTGCTGGCGGCCGCGGCGAAGGCGAACTTCAGCGCGACGCCGCAGCGCGTGCTGAACCTCTACCTGAACGACCCGCAGTTCGCGCAGTTCCGCACCGCGGACGGTGGCTTCGACAAGGAGGCGCTGCGCATCGCGCTGTCGAACCAGAACATGACGGTGCCGCAGTTCGAGCAGATGCTGCGCACGCAGATGGAGCAGCGGCAGGTGCTGTACGGGATCGCGGGCACGGCCTTCGCGCCGGCGGCCGCGGCGTCGAGCGCACTGGATGCGATGTTCCAGCAGCGCGAGTTCCAGCAGCAGCGCTTCGAGGCCAAGGACTATGCGTCCAAGGTGACGCCCACCGACGCCGAGATCGAGGCCTACTACAAGGACCCGGCGCATGCGGCGCAGTTCATGTCGCCGGAGCAGGCGAGCATCGAGTATGTGGTGCTGGACCTGGAGACGCTGAAGAAGGCGATGAAGCCGACGGACCAGCAGCTGCAGGAATACTACGACCAGAACAAGAAGCGCTATGCGACGCCGGAAGAGCGCCGTGCGAGCCACATCCTGATCAAGGCCGACAAGTCGGCGCCGGCGGCGGACCGTGCGGCGGCGAAGGCGAAGGCCGAGGCGCTGCTGGCCGAGGTGAAGAAGAACCCGGCGAGCTTTGCGGACCTGGCGCGCAAGAACTCGCAGGACACCGGGTCCGCGGTGAATGGTGGCGACCTCGATTTCTTCGGTCGCGGCGCGATGGTGAAGCCGTTCGAGGACGCGGCCTTCGCGCTGAAGGCGGGCGGCATCAGCGACGTGGTCGAGAGCGACTTCGGCTACCACATCATCCAGGTGACGCAGGCGCGCGGTGGCGAGCAGAAGACGCTCGAGCAGGTGCGCGGCGAGGTCGAGGACGAGGTGAAGAAGCAGATGGCGCAGGCGGAGTATCCGAAGGCGGCCGAGGACTTCACCAACACGGTGTACGAGCAATCGGACAGCCTGAAGGCGGTGGCCGACAAGCTGAAGCTGACGGTGCAGACGGCGCAGGGCATCACGCGCACGGCGGCGCCGACGGCGACCGGCCCGCTGGGCTCGCCGAAGCTGCGCGAGGCGCTGTTCCGCGACGACGTGCTGCGCAACAAGAAGAACACCGAGGCGGTGGACCTGGGCGGCAACCAGCTGGTCGCGGCCCGCGTGGTGAGCTACAGCCCGGCGGCGATGCAGCCGCTGGCGACGGTGAGCGCGAGCGTGAAGCAGTCGCTGGTGGCGCGGCAGGCCGCGGCGCTGGCGCGCAAGGAAGGCGAGGCCCGCCTGGCCGAGCTGCGCAAGGCGCCGGAGACGGCGCTGCCTGATGCGCCGCAGCTGGTGTCGCGCGCGCAGCCGCGCGACGTGGCGCGGCCGGTGCTGGATGCGGTGCTGAAGGCGCCGTCGGCCAAGCTGCCGGCGATCGAGGGCGTGGACCTGGGCGACCAGGGCTACGTGATTGCCAAGGTCACCAAGGTGCTGGGCCGCGACCCGGTGGCGGCCGATGCGACGCGGGGCCGCCAGCAGTATGCGCAGACCTGGGCGGCGGCCGAGGCGCAGGCCTACTATGCGGCGTTGAAGAAGCGCTTCAAGGTGGACGTGCACCCGCCGGCGGCGTCTGCCGATGCGGCGGCGAGCGGCGCGGCCAACTGATCCGCGTCGGCCCCTGCGGAATGGGGCCGACATTGAGGCTATAATTCGCGGTTCCGGTGGTGGCTGTAGCTCAGTTGGTAGAGTCCAGGATTGTGATTCCTGTTGTCGTGGGTTCGAGTCCCATCAGCCACCCCACCCCCTTCCAGAGGAGCCGCGAGGCTCCTTTGTCGTTTCTGGGGAAATGTCAGGGAAGCAGTCGATCCCGAGAGATCGGAGCTGCCGTGTTTCGGCCCAGTATGGAAGCAGACCATGGCGCGAGTGCCGGCAAAGCATTCCGCTTGCGTTCGCTTGGGTTCTGGCCTTGAATTCCACCACGCCGGCCCTCGCCGTCGGCGGTGGGGGCACGGATGAGAACTGCAACTCCGCTGAATCCGGTCGTGTGCCTGGCGCTGCTCGTCGGCGCCGCGTCGACTGCACAGGCCGCGTCGGGATCGCTGGATTTCACCTTGGAGACGATCCCCCTGGCCAGCAATGCGGAGCAGGCCGGCGCGCCCGGCACCGTGGGTTACTGGCTGCCTGACAACGCCGTGGCCGCCAACGTCTGGAGCATCGACGGCGCCGGAGAGCACCGCCGCTATGAGTCGGGCACCACCGATCTGTCCGATCCGGCGGCGCTGAATGCGGCGCCCTTCGGCCAGATTGGCTACGCCTTGCCGGTGCTGCCGGGGATGTCGGGCTCGGTGCAGGCGTCCGTTTCCGGGGGGCACATCGGCATGAGTTGGCAGAACGAGACCGAGCACGATGCCGGCTCGGCCTACGTCGGCTGGTCGCGATCCTTCGCGCTCGATCCATATGCGTCGGTGACCTTGGCAGGCTTCGTCTCGATGATGACTCCGCATGGGGGGGCGCCGCGCTCCCTGTTCCAGATCGACACCTTCTATCCTGAAGACTGGGTACATACCGGAACCCTGAACTACAGCGCGCCTTGGTACTCCGAAGGCGAGGTCTCGGTCTATGCGCACATTCTGGACGGCAATCCGCTGGACCCCACTGCACCGCCACAGGGCCGTGTACCCAGCGGCTCCGACTTCAGCTACAGCATTGACTCGTTCGGTCACATCGCGGTGAGGGTTCACAACACCACGGCGCAGACCTTGTTCGGCAGCTTTCAGCTGACCCTCGCGCAAGGCTGGACCGCGGCGCCGATTCCCGAGCCGTCGAGTGGCTTGATGATGGCATTCGGGGTACTGGGGCTTGTGGTCGGCCGGCGCTCTTCAATGGTGACGCGGAGGCTGCGCGGGGGCTTCCCGCCGGGCGTCGGTCGAGCGATGGGCTGGGCATCGCTGCGGTGAGCTTACCAATGCGCCGGCTCTTGCTCCGCGTTGGCGCGCTCGCGAGGGACAGCAACAGGCCGGCTGCAGGCATCGCCTGGTGTCTCTTTCGACGGCTTGGATCTCCGAGCGCAGGCGCACCGCGCCGAGATTCGCGGCGACATCGCCAACTACACCGACATCGCGCCGGTGGTCCAGATCAGCGAGGTTGTCGTCGAGCCGAGTGGCGAGTTGCCAGGGACGGCCCTGCCCATGCCTATTCCCCGTGCACGGGCTTTCGGCCCCGCAGCTGCATGAACCCACCGCGAGGGCTCCAATCGCGAAGCCTTCCAACCACTGCGAGGGAGATGACATGCCGAACCTGCGTCGTCCGTTGACCCTGTTGCTGCTGGCCTGCGGCGCCGCGTCCGCCCACGCCTTCAGCGGCTCATCCGACTTCTGGCTGGACCCCATCGTCGGGCTGGGAGAGGACGCGGCCCAGCCCGGCAGCGTGGGCTACTGGCGCTCGCCCAACAATTTCGACCTCTTCGTTCTCACCGGACGCCGCGGCGGATCCATCACGCGGTCCGATGCCTATCATTCGTTCCAGCTCGACCCGAAGCTGTCGGCGGGCGAGCCCTTCGGCCACCTGGGCACCGGCTTGTCCGCACTCCCGGACGACCCGACGTCGGCCCATGCCTCGGTCGCGCCCGGTCACCTCAGCGCCGATTGGCGCAGCGCGGATGCGCAGGCCATCGGAGATGGCGTCGCCTCCTGGGAGCGCGCCTTCGCCATCCTGCCGAACATGTCGCTCACCTTGTCCGGCCGGGCGATGCTCGCCAATGCGTCCGCGAACACCGTGCCGACGCCCCCCACCTTCAGTTTCGTGCAACCGGTGCCCGCGGACGGCCCGCCCGACAATGCCTCGCTGTACTACCGATATGACGGCCTGGTCGGCATCGGCTTCAACCTGACCGCCCACATCCAGCGTGCCGATGGAGACGTCGGCGGCGAGGACGAGTTCGGATACGGCACCGACTCGTTCGGCCACCTGTCGATGACCGTCTCCAACCACACCGACCACGTCCTGCTGGGGTGGTTCGACATGGCGGTATTCGCGCAGCCGACGGTGCCGCCGGCTGTTCCCGAGCCTTCCAGCTGGGCCCTGCTGGCGCTCGGCACGATCCTGCTCTGCCGGCAGCGCGCGCGGCGGTCGACGGCCTGACCGGCAGGCCCTTCGTCCAGCCATCCGCCGCTTCGCCGCGTGCCACGGCGCGCGATGGGCGGCCGACGAGACTTCCTTTCAGTGCTGTCGCCCGACGGCGCTTCAACCCTCACCTGAAAGGACTCACCATGCCCATTCCCGCAATCGGAGCGCTGGCCGCCCGTGCCCTTCCCGCCGCTGGCCAACTGCTGAGCAAGGCCCCCGGCCTGAGCCAGCTCAGCGGCCTGCTGGGCGGCGGCGGTGGCGGCGACCAGGCCCAGGCCGCCCCGCAGGGTGCCCCCGGCGCTGCTGCCAACATCCTGCAGAGCCTGAAGTCGAAGATCCCGGGCCTGGGTGGCGAGTGACCCGGCCTTGATGAATCGAGCCGTCGGACGGGCCGCGCTGCGGCCTTGTCCGGCCTCCCTCTGACGCGGCCTCGACATCGCGGCCCTCATTTGGAAAGCCCGTCATGAGCTTGCAGACCCAAGACGACATCGCACAACTGGCCGGGGCCATGATCGACGCCATCACGGCGAACGAGCTGGGCCGTGCCGAAGCCCTGTGGTTCCAGCTGCGCGACCTGCCCGACGCGCCCCCTGCGGCCCTGGCCGCCGGCGCCTTCATCCTGATCCTGCGCGACAAGCCGCAGGACGCGCTGCACTACCTGAACACCCTGCCGGACGACTGCTGCCCGGAACTCAAGACCCTGTGCACCTACCTGACCGGCGATCCGATCTGGCATTCGGAAGCCAGCGCCCTGGAGAACAGCACGGATCCCCTGGTGCGCTCGGCGATGCGCCACCTGCTGTCGACGAGCGCCGAGGCGGCCTGAGGCGAGGCCGTCACTCGCGCCGGGCCTGCACGAAATCCACGAACGCCCGCAGCGGGGCCGGCAGGTGCCGGTGCCCCCGGTAGTACAGGAACGGCCCCGTGAACGGTCGCCACCAGCCCTCCAGCACGGGCTCGAGGGCGCCGCTGTCCAGGTGCGGCCGCAGCCAGTCCTCGAACAGGTGGATCACGCCGCAGCCGGCGATCGCGGCCTCGACCGAGAGGTCGGAGCCCCCGCCGGCCCGCACGACCAGCGGCCCGGCCGGATCGACCGCCACCACCTGGCCCGCTCGCTCGAACTCCCAGGGCGGCATCGCGCCGCTCGCGAAGCGGCCGCGCAGGCAGGCATGCTTCAGCAGCTCGCGTGGGTGCCGGGGCCGGCCGTGGGCGGCCAGGTAGGCCGGTGCGGCCGCGGTCGCCATGCGCTGCCTGCGCGGGCCGATGGGGACCGCGATCATGTCCTGCTCCAGCCGCTCTTCGTAGCGGATGCCGGCATCGCAGCCGGCGGCCAGGATGTCGACGAAGCTCTCCTCGACCACCACGTCCAGGCGGATCTCCGGATAGGCCGCCAGGAAGGGCGGCACCAGCGCCGGCAGCACCAGCCGCGCGGCGCTCATCGGCACGTTGAGCCGCAGCGTGCCTGCGGGGCGGTCCCGGAAGCCGTTCACCACGTCCAGCGCGGCCTCGACCTCGCCGAGCGCCGGCCCGAGGCGATCCAGCAGCCGCGCCCCGGCCTCGGTGGGCACCACGCTGCGCGTGCTCCGGTGCAGCAGGCGCACGCCCAGGCCCGCCTCGAGCCGGCGCACCGCTGCGCTGAGGCTGGAGGCGCTGACGCCGCCCGCGCGTGCCGCCTCGCGGAAGCCGCCGGCGCGCGCCACCGCGACGAAGACCGCCAGTTCACCCAACTGTTCCGCCATCGCTGCCTCGTTTGATTGTTCGATATCGCGCACAGGCTGTGCGCATTGAGCCGTCTTATCGTACGCGCCCCGGCTGCCTACAGTGCCTTCACCCGCACTGAAAGGACCTTCGATGAACACGATTCACCAAGCCGGCACCTACCGCCTCGGCACCCACGACGTGAAGCGCCTCGGCTATGGCGCGATGCAACTGGCCGGGCCCGGCGTCTTCGGCCCGCCCAAGGACCGCCGGGCCGCCGTCGCGGTGCTGCGCGCCGCCGTGGAGGGCGGCGTCGACCACATCGACACCAGCGACTTCTACGGCCCGCACGTGACGAACCAGATCATCCGCGAGGCGCTGCATCCGTACCGCGACGGCCTCGTGATCGTGACCAAGGTCGGCGCGCGGCGCGGTGCCGACGGCGCGTGGCTGCCGGCCCTGTCGTCGGTGGAGCTGACGCAGGCCGTGCATGACAACCTGCGCAACCTCGGGCTCGACGTGCTGGAGGTGGTCAACCTGCGCAGCATGCTGGACGTGCACGGGCCGGCGGAGGGCTCGCTGGAAGAGCCCCTCTCCGCGCTCGCCGAGCTGCAGCGCCAAGGCCTGGTCCGCCACATCGGCCTGAGCAACGTGACGGCGAAGCAGGTGGAAGACGGCCGCAGGATCTGCCCCATCGTCTGCGTGCAGAACCAGTACAACCTCGCGCACCGCGGGGACGATGCGCTCATCCGGCAGCTGGCGCGGGACGGAATCCCCTACGTGCCGTTCTTCCCGCTCGGCGGCTTCACGCCGCTGCAATCAGGAGAGCTCTCCGCGGTGGCCGCAGAGCTCGGCGCGACGCCGCTGCAGGTGGCGCTCGCCTGGCTGCTGCAGCGTTCACCGAACCTGCTGCTGATCCCGGGCACCTCGTCGGTGGAGCACCTGCGCCAGAACATGGCCGCCGCCGACCTGGCGTTGCCCGCGGAGGCGGTGGCGCGGCTCGACGCGATCGGCGGGTGAGCCGGCGATGCTGACGCGGCCCGGGGCCGCGCCGGCGTCATCGCGCGGAAACATGATTCCCGGATTGGCATCCGGGCTACCGGCGCTCCGACAACTGCCGGATCGTCACCCGGCACCGGATGCCCACCGGCCCGGCTTCCTTCCACTCCACCTCGCCGCCGAGCTGCTTCACGCGCTTGCGCACGCCGCCCAGCCCGAGCCCATGCGCCCACGCCTGCGGGTTGCGCCCGCTGCCGTTGTCGGTGATGGTGAGCTCCAAGCGGTCCTGCAGCAGGTGGAACTCGATGTCCACCCGGCGCGCGTTCGCATGCGCGATCACGTTGCTCGCGAGTTCGCGCATCACCCGCGTCAGCGCCGACCATTGCACCACCGTCAGCGACACGTCGCGGTCGAAGCTCAGGTTCCAGCCCAGCTCGATGTGGGCCGCGTTCAGGCGCTGCGTCAGGTCGGCCTTCCACTCGGCGGCCGCGTGCGACAGCGGGTGGTTCGGCGCCGCGAGGCCGCGCGTCAGCGTCTTCAGGTCCTGCAGCGTGTGCCGCACGTACTCTTCCATCTCCGGCGACTGCGCCTTGTACATCAGCGTCAGCAGCCGCGCGCCGATGTCGTCGTGCAGGTCCTGCGCGATGCGCAGCCGCTCTTCGCTGCGGCCCTGTTCCACCGCCTTGTCGAAGGCGACCGCGCGCCGCAGCTGCTCCAGGATGCGCTCTGCCAGGCGGGCGTCCTCCGACGTGAACAGCCGCCGCCCGCGGTGCGCGAAGCGCAGCACCACCGAGACCGGCAGCGCATCCGCATGGCCCGGCAGCTGCGGCACCGGAACGAGCAGGGTCGAGCCGTCGCCGGCCACCCGCACGCCGCGCGTCGCCTTCTCGACCACCACCGCCTCCATCGGATCGAACAGCTCGCGCAACAACTGCATCAGCAGCTCGGACGCACGCTCGGGATGCGTCTCGACCTCGCGCGCCATGCGGTAGAGCTTCTCGAACATGCGCTCCGTCGTCAGCACGCTGCTGCCCAGCAACTGGTTCAGGATCCACTGCCGCGCGCCCGAATAGATTCCCAGCGACAGGAAGAGCGCCAGCGTCACCGACGCGAACTGGCCGAGCGAGAACACCGCGACGAACAGCAGGTCCAGCGAGGTCGCGATCGTGCTCACCGCCGCGAGCAGCGAGAACTCGCGCATCACCTGCTGCGACTTCGACATGAAGGGGATCAGCAGCAGCAGCGACGCGAAGAACAGGTACCAGATCGCCGGCCCGATGTTGGCGAGCTGCTGCTGCACCGCCGGCAGCCTGTGGCCGGCGGCGAGGGCGATCGACAGCAGCACCCAGGTGCTGATCGTCATCACGCCGAAGCGGCGCATCACGGTCGCGAAGGGATGCGGCTCGCGCCGGTACGACCAGGTCAGCAGGCCCAGCGCCGCCAGGCCGAGCGCGGTGACGCCGGCCTGCGCCCACCACCACACGCCGGACAGCGCGCCCACCGCGCCCAGCACCGCGAGCAGCAGCGCCGGGGCCCAGGCCATCCAGGCGCGGCTGTGCGTGCCCGGCCGGCGGCGCCCGGCCGGGAAGGCGGCATGCACGACCGCCGCGCCGGTGACGAGGTCGAAGGCCAAGCGCAGCGGCAGGTCGGCGCGCAGGAAGCCCAGCGGCAGCCCCAGCTGCAGCGTCGACTCGACGGCCATGCAGGCCAGGTTGCCGGCCTGGCACAGCGAGGCGACCGTGTACAGCAGGTTGCGCATCGAGGGCTTGGCCAGCAGCACGACCATCGCCACCAGGTACAGCGTCAGGCTCATCGCCGACAGCAGCCAGAACATCGCCCCCAGCTGTGCCAGCCCGCGCGGCTGCAGCGCCATCTCCACCTGCCGCCCGCCGAGGAAGAACAGCCGCACCGAGTTGCCGCCCATCACCGCCGCGACCTGCTGGTGCTGGTCGAGGTGCCGCTCGCGCTGCGCATCGCGCACGATCCAGCGCGGCGAGCGCTGCAGTGCCAGCCCGTCGAGGATGGCCACCTGGCCGCTGTCGTTCAGCAGCCCCACCAGCGCCTTGCCTTCGAAGGCCTTCAGCGGCGGGTCGTCGGCGCGTGCCAGCTCGATCTCGCCCTGCGCGCCCACGCGCCAGTCCGCCGGGATGTGCGGCTGCGCCGCCAGCCAGCGCGCCGTCGCCAGCAGGGCGACGCAGCCCACCAGCGCGGCCACCACCAGCAGCCGCAGGCGCCAGCCCATCCAGCGCGACAGGCGCCCGTCGTCGCCGAGCGTGGGATCGATGAGCCCCGAGTCGAGGCTGGATTCGGCGCTCGTGCCGCTCGGCTCGCCGAACGCGACCGAGCCGAGCACCGAGGACGCGGCGGGGGAGGGCGGGGACGACGGGTGGTCCATGCGGGATCAGCCCGTCGCGGGCTGCGGGGCCGGCCCTAGACCAGGCCCTGCTTGCTCGCCAGCACGGCCGCTTCCGCGCGGCTGGACACGTTGAGCTTCTTGTAGATCGACTTGATGTGGTCGTTCACCGTGAACCACTTGATGCCCATCAGGTTGGCGATCTCCTTGATGGTGAAGCCCTTGCTGAGGTAGGTCAGCACCTCGCTCTCGCGCGGGGTCAGGCGTTCGTGGTCGAGCGGCGCGCCGCGGCCGAGCGGCATCGGGCGGCTGCTCTGGAAGCCGGAGGAGCCGGGCTCCGACAGCCCGCTCACCCCGCCCGCGCCCTGGCGGAAGTGCCCCAGCAGGCGCCGCGCGATCGCCGGCGACAGGGGAGGCTGGCCGCGCACGATCTTCTGCAGCTCCTCCACCAGCACCTCGAAGCGGTCCTCCTTCAGCAGGTAGCCGTCGGCGCCGCACTGCAGCGCCGGGAACAGGTGGTCGTCGTCGGAATACAGCGTCGTGACGATCTTGGTGGCCGGGTAGCGCGCGAGTTCCGCCAGCAACTCCATGCCGTTGCCGTCGGGCAGCTCCAGGTCGACCAGGATCAGCTTGAAGGGATCGGTCGCGGCCTCGACCTTCTGCTTGTCCGGCAGGCCGATGTGGCGGCGCGCGCTCTCCAGGTCGCCGGCCTCGGTGATCGCGATCGTGTCGCTGAAGCTCTCACGCACCACGCGGCACAGGAAGCTGCGCGCGACCGGGTTGTCTTCGACGATCAGAACCTTGATGGCCATGCCGGGACGGGTGAGGGTTTGTGCGGCTTGCATCGTAGCGCACTCCCCCCACCGCCCGCTGTGTCCAACGGTAGGCCGCCCAGGCGCACCCCCCGCGGGTGAAGGGGGAGGCTTGCCCGGGGACCGGTCGCTCAGGCGTTGACCAGCACGATCTTGCCCTGCACTTGCCGGCTGCCCATGCGGGCGAAGGCATCCGACAGGGCCTGCATCGGCAGCACCCGGTCGATGGCGGGCTTGATCTTCCCCTGGGCGTACCAGCCCGCCAGCTCGGCCAGCGCCCGGGCGTTGTGCTTCGGCTCGCGGCGCGCGAACTCGCCCCAGAACACGCCGACGATCGAGGCGCCCTTCAGCAGGGCCAGGTTCAGCGGCAGGGCCGGGATGTCGCCCTGGGCGAAGCCGATCACCAGGTAGCGCCCGCGCCAGGCGATGGAACGAAAGGCGGGCTCGGCGAGCGTGCCGCCGACGGGGTCGCAGACGACGTCGGGGCCGTTCCCCTGGGTCAGGGTCTTCAGCGCCTCGCGCAGGTCGCCGCGGCTGTAGTTGATCGTCTCGTCGGCGCCCAGGGTCTTGCAGAAGGCGCATTTCTCGTCGCTGGAGGCCGCCGCGATCACGCGTGCGCCGGCTGCCTTGGCGACCTGGATCGCGGCCGTGCCCACCCCACCGGCGGCGCCCAGCACCAGCACCGTCTCGCCGGCCTTCAGCGCGGCGCGGTCGACCAGCGCATGGTGGGTGGTGCCGTAGGTGCACAGGAAGGCGGCGGCGTCCTCGAACGCGAAGCCGTGCGGCAGCGGCATCAGCAGCGCCGCCTTCACGCAGGCGTGGGTCGCGAAGCCGCCGGTGCCGGCGAATGCCGCCACCGGGTCGCCCGGCTTCAGGTGCGGCACGCCCTCGCCGACCGCATCGACCACGCCGGCGTACTCGGCGCCGGGCACGAAGGGCAGCGGCGGCTTCACCTGGTACTTGTTCTGCACGATCAGCAGGTCCGGGAAGTTCAGGCTCGCGGCGCGGATCGCCACCCGCACCTCACCGGCCGCCGGTTGCGGGGTCGGCAGCTCCTTCCAGGCCAGGGCCTCGGGCCCGATCGGGTTCTCGCACAGCCAGGCATGCATGGGGGTCTCCGTCGTTCGTGTGCGTCGGATCATAGGCAGGCTGCGCGCACGGTCGCGTCGCCGAGGTGACGAGTCCCTACATACAATCACCGGATGCGCATCCTCATCGCCAACGACGACGGCTACCTCGCCCCCGGCCTCGCGGCCCTGGTCAAGGCCTGCGAGGGGTTGGGCGAGATCGACGTGGTGGCGCCGGAACAGAACGCGAGCGGCACCTCGAACTCGCTGACGCTGCACCGCCCGCTCTCGGCCTTCACCGCCGCGAACGGCTTCCGCTACATCAACGGCACGCCCTCGGACTGCGTCCACGTGGCCCTCACCGGCCTGCTGCCGCAGCGGCCCGACCTCGTGCTCTCGGGCATTAACAACGGCGCCAACATGGGCGACGACACCCTCTATTCGGGCACCGTCGCGGCGGCGATGGAGGGCTACCTGTTCGGCATCCCGGCCATCGCCTTCTCGCAGGTCGACAAGGGCTGGGGCGAGGTCGATGCGGCGGCGCGCTTCGCACGCAGCTTCGTCGAGCAGGTGCTGGCGCATCCGCCGGCGCCGGGCCCGTGGCTGCTGAACGTCAACATCCCGAACCGGCCCGACGCGGCCAGCCTGCCGCGCCGCGTGACGCGCCTCGGCCGCCGCCATGCGAGCGAGCCGGTGGTCTGCCAGCAGAACCCGCGCGGCGACACCATCTACTGGATCGGCCCGGCCGGCGACGCACGCGAGGCCGGCGAGGGCACCGACTTCCACGCCACCGCCAGCGGCTGCGTCTCGATCACGCCCCTGCAGGTCGACCTGACCGACCACGAGCGGCTGCCGCACTGGCGCCAGTGGTCGCAGGGGCTGCAACCGCGGCTGGGCTCGTCATGACCGGCGAGACCAAGCGCCCGAAGTTCCCGCTGCAACTCGATCGCGTGACGCCGGCGGCCCCGGCGCGGCCGGTGCTGCGGCCGCAGCGCCCGCTGCAGCAGGCCGCCGCCGATGCGGCGCCGCGGCCGCTGTCGGCGGCGCCGAGCGGCCTGGGCCTGGATTCGGCCGGCGTGCGCGCCCGCATGGTGGCCCGGCTGCGCAGCGACGGAGTGCGCGACGAGCTGGTGCTCGACGCGATGGCCCGCGTGCCGCGCCACGCCTTCGTCGACACCGCCCTCGTGAACCAGGCCTACGAGGACACGAGCCTGCCGATCGGCCTCGGCCAGACGATCTCCAAGCCGTCGGTGGTGGCGCGGATGATCGAGCTGCTGATGGCGAGCTCGGCGGCGCGGGCGCGTCGCACGCTCGGCCGCACGCTCGAGATCGGCACCGGCTGTGGCTACCAGGCGGCGGTGCTGGCGCAGCTGTCGCGCCAGGTGCTGTCGGTGGAGCGGCTCAAGCCGCTGCACGACAAGGCGCGCGAGCTGCTCGCGCCGCTCCGGCTGACCGACATACGGCTGGTGTATGGTGACGGCATGCGCGGGCACCCGCCGAACGCACCGTACGACAGCATCATTTCGGCCGCCGGCGGCGAGAGCGTGCCGCAGGCCTGGCTGGACCAGCTGGCGGTCGGCGGCCGGCTGGTGGCGCCGGTGCAGCGCCAAGCCGGGCAAAGCCAGGTGCTGGTGGTGGTGGACAGGACGGAAGCAGGCTGCGAGCGCTCGTACCACGAGGCCGTGCACTTCGTCCCCTTAAAATCAGGAACGGATTGATGACTCTGGCAGTGATGGCAAGCACATCGACCCCGGCGGCCACGCGCCGCCATGCGGCGGGCACGCACGCGATCGCGATCGTGCTGGCAGCGCTTGCGCTGTCGGCGTGCTCGTCGACCAAGTACCGCGCGCCGGTCGAGGAACGCGGCGGCGCGCGCAGCCCGGCGACGGCCACGGCCGGCAGCGGCGGCACCGCCGCGAGCGCGCCGGCGGCGGGCGCCCCCGAGGTGAAGCCGCTCCCCGGCGCCGAGAACGCCGGCAAGCCCGGCTACTACAGCGTCAAGCCGGGCGACACGATGATCCGCATCGGTCTGGAGACCGGGCAGAACTGGAAGGACCTGATCCGCTGGAACAACCTCGACAACCCGAACGTCATCGAGGTCGGCCAGGTGCTGCGCGTGGTGCCGCCGGGCGCCGACCCGAACGCGGTCGCGACGCGCGGCGTCACCGCGGCCAAGGTCGACGTGAAGCCGCTGGATGCGCCGCGCCCGGCCTCCGGCGCGACGGGGGCTGCCGTGGCGCCGGCGGCCTCGGTGCCCGCAGCCCCGGCTGCGCCGCCGCCCGCGGCCGCGTCGCGCGACGACGACGACGTCAACTGGCAGTGGCCCTCCAACGGCCAGGTGCTGTCCGGCTTCGACGAGGCGCGCAGCAAGGGCCTGTCGATCGCCGGCAAGGCGGGCGACCCGGTGCTGGCGGCGGCGGACGGCCGCGTCGTCTATGCCGGCTCGGGGCTGCGCGGCTACGGCAACCTGGTGATCCTGAAGCACAACAACACCTTCCTGACGGCCTATGCGCACAACCAGGCGCTGCTGGTGAAGGAAGACCAGAACGTGCGGCGCGGCCAGAAGATCGCCGAGATGGGATCGACGGATTCGGACCGGGTGCTGCTGCACTTCGAGATCCGCAAGCTGGGTCGGCCGATCGACCCGGCGAAGTTGCTTCCGCCGCGCTGAAGACCGCACGGCCCCCACCACCAGCCCGGGCACGCCATGGCCAGAAAGCGCAGCACACTGAACGGGCATGCTGCGGGCGAGGGCGGCGGCACCCGGCCGCCCTTGCCGGGGGGCCCGGGGATGGCGGGACTGTCGGCAGCGTCGCCCATCGTCGTGCTGCGCGAGCCGCAGCCCGAGGCCGACGACCTGTCGCCGGACGGCGAGGCCGTCGACGAGGAACGCCCCGCGATCGTCATCGCGGCGGGCGAGGGCGAGGTCGGCAACACGCTGCAGACCTACCTGCGCGACATCCGCCGCGCGCCGCTGCTGACGCCGCAGGAAGAGTTCGACACCGCGACGCGGGCCCGCGCGGGGGATTTCGGGGCGCGCCAGGCGATGATCGAGCGCAACCTGCGGCTGGTGGTCAGCATCGCGAAGAACTACCTGGGGCGCGGCCTGCCGATGACCGACCTGATCGAGGAAGGCAACCTCGGGCTGATGCATGCGATCAGCAAGTTCGAGCCGGAGCGGGGCTTCCGCTTCTCGACCTACTCGTCGTGGTGGATCCGCCAGAGCATCGAGCGAGCGATCATGCACCAGGCGCGGCTGGTGCGGCTGCCGGTGCACGTGGTGCGCGAGCTGAACCATGTGCTGAAGGCGCGGCGCGCGCTCGAGGCCGACGGGGCGCACGGTGATGGGGCGGACAAGCCGGTGCGGGTCGAGGACATCGCGGCGCGCGTGGGGCGTCCGGTGCAGGAGGTGACCGAGCTGCTGCGCTTCGCCGAACTGCCGGCCTCGCTGGATGCGCCGATCGACCGGGAGAACTCGGAGTCCATGCTGGACAGCGTGGCGGACGAGGCGGCGAGCGACCCGCTGTCGACGACGCTGACCCACGAGATCGACGTGCTGCTGCAGCACGGGCTGGACGAGCTGAACGAGCGCGAGCGGGAGGTGCTGTCGGGGCGCTATGGCCTGCACGACCGCGAGCCGGAGACGCTGGAGGTGCTGGCGGAGCGGCTCGGCCTGACGCGCGAGCGGATCCGGCAGATCCAGCAGGAGGCGCTCGTCAAGCTGAAGCGGCGCATGGCGCGCAGCGGGATCGATCGCGATTCGATCTTCTAGTCGTAGCCCGGATGCCAATCCGGGGATCGTCCTTCAGGTCGACCGCCGCTCCCGGATTCCGCTTCGCTGCATCCGGGCTACGTGTCTGTCCGTTCGGGCTGAGGTATCGAAGCCCTGCATCCTGAGACAATCGCGGGATGACAGCACAGGATGAATGGCTGACGGTCGAGTCCCTCGACCTGGAAGCGCAAGGCGTGGCGCACAACGCGGAAGGCAAGGTGGTGTTCATCGAAGGCGCATTGCCCGGTGAACAGGTCCAGGTCAGCGTGGGACGCCGCAAGAACAACTGGGAACAGGCGACGCTGACCGCGCTGCGCCGCGAGAGCTCGCAGCGCGTGACCCCCGCCTGCCGGCACTTCGGCACCTGCGGCGGCTGCAAGATGCAGCACTTCCACGTCGGTGCGCAGGTCGCGACCAAGCAGCGCGCCCTGGAAGACGCGCTCTGGCACCTCGGCAAGACCCGCGCGGAGCGGGTCCTGCGCCCGATCGAGGGCCCCGCCTGGGGCTACCGCTACCGGGCCCGCCTGTCGGTGCGGCATGTCATCAAGAAGAACAAGGTGCTGGTGGGCTTCCACGAGCGCAAGTCGAGCTATGTCGCCGACATGGACAGCTGCGAAGTCCTGCCGCGCCACCTGAGCGACCTGCTGCTGCCGCTGCGCGAGCTGATCGGCGCGATGGACCAGCGCGACCGCCTGCCGCAGATCGAGGTCGCGATCGGCAGTGCCGTCACCGCCCTGGTGCTGCGCCACCTGGAGCCGCTGAGTGCCCCCGACCTGCAGCGCCTGCGCGATTTCGCGGCCGCCCACGGCATCCAGTGGTGGCTGCAGCCCAAGGGCCCGGACACGGTGCACCTGCTCGACGCGGGAGGGCCTCCGCTCGCCTACGAGCTGCCCGAGTTCGGCATCACGATGCCCTTCAAGCCGACCGACTTCACCCAGGTCAACCACCAGATCAACCAGGTGCTGGTGTCGAAGGCGCTGGCGCTGCTGGATGCGCGGCCCGACGAGCGCGTGATCGACTGGTTCTGCGGCCTCGGCAACTTCACGCTGCCGATCGCGACGCAGGCGCGCGAGGTGCTGGGCATCGAGGGCAGCGAATCGCTGGTGGCGCGCTCGCGCGAGAACGCGGCGGTGAACGGGCTGGCGCACAAGACCTCGTTCGTCGCGCGCAACCTGTTCGAGATGACGCCGCAGCAGCTGGCGGAGGACGGCAACGCGCAGAAGTGGCTGGTCGACCCGCCGCGCGAAGGCGCGTTCGCGCTCGCCAAGGCCCTGGCCGACCTGCACGCCGACCCGGGGCTCGCCCCCGGCTACGTGCCGCCCCGGCGCATCGTCTACGTCAGCTGCAACCCGGCGACGCTGGCGCGCGACGCGGGGCTGCTGGTGCACCAGGCCGGTTACCGCTGCACGGCCGCTGGGGCGGTGAACATGTTCCCGCATACCGCCCATGTAGAGAGCATGGCGGTTTTCGAGCGGGAATGAAAAACGGGGCCCGCGGGCCCCGTTGGTTGTGTGCGTCTCGACGCTTATTCGCGGTCGCCGCCCACCACGCCGAGGATGTTCAGCAGGCTGACGAAGACGTTGTAGACGTCCAGGTAGATCGCCAGCGTGGCGACCACGTAGTTCGTCTCGCCGCCGTCGACCACGCGCTTCAGGTCGTACAGCATGAAGGCCGAGAAGATCACCACGGCCAGCGTCGACACCGTCAGCGCCAGGGCGGGCATCTGCAGCCAGATGTTGGCGATGCTCGCGATGATCAGGCCGATCACGCCCACCATCAGGAACTTGCCCCAGCCGGAGATGTCGCGCTTGATCGTCGTCGCGAGCGTCGCCATCCCGATGAACACCAGCGAGGTGCCGCCGAAGGCCAGCATGATCAGCTGGCCGCCGTTGGAGTAGCTGTTCAGCACCCGGCCGATGGTCAGCGACAGCATCAGGCCCATGAAGAAGGTGAAGCCCAGCAGCAGCGCCACGCCGATGGCCGAGTTCTTGAACTTGTCGATCGCGTAGAAGATGCCGAAGGACACGCCCAGGAAGATCGCGATGCTGAGGAACGGGCTGCCGCGGACGAGCCCGCCGAAGCCCATCGCCATGCCGATCCACGCGCCGAGCACCGTCGGGATCAGCGACAGCGCCAGCATCCAGTAGGTGTTGCGAAGCACCCGGTTGCGCTGTTCGGCGCTGGGTACCGAGCCGATGTAGCTGCCATAGGCGGCTTGCAGGTTGTCGTTCATGAATCCTCCAGAAGTGAGAGAGCTTGGGCATGGACCCGACGGCTCGATTGTAGTTCCCTGTTACACCGCGACATCAGCCGACATGTGAGCCGATGTGGGCGCGGCCCACTACAGTGGCAGCTTTTACAACTTTCGTTCCCCGACGATGAACAGCAAACCCGTGTTGACCCTGGACGACGTGAAGCGCATCGCCTCCGCCGCCGAGGCCGAGGCCCTGAAGAACCAGTGGGCGGTGACCATCGCGGTGGTCGACGACGGCGGGCACCTGCTGTGGCTGCAGCGCCTGGACGGCGCGGCGCCGATCTCGTCGCACATCGCCCCGGGCAAGGCCCGCACCGCCGCCCTGGGCCGGCGCGAGAGCAAGGTCTACGAGGACATGATCAACCAGGGCCGCACCTCGTTCCTGAGCGCGCCGACGCTGGACGCCCTGCTGGAAGGGGGCGTTCCCATCCTGGTGCAGGGCCAGTGCGTGGGCGCGGTGGGCGTCAGCGGGGTGAAGTCGAGCGAGGACGTGCAGATCGCGAAGGCGGGGATCGCTGCGCTCTGAGCGATGCCGCCGGTCGTCGCCCGACCTCAGGCGGCGATCGCCAGCGGGACCAGCGGGATGAAGGCCGGCGCGCCGCCGCCATGCGGGCGGTGCACGGCGCTCGCGCTGTCGAAGACCTCGCGGGCGCAGTCGCTGCAGCGGCCGCAGCACGAGGCGACGCCGGTTTCCAGCTGCAGGCGGTCGAAGCTGGCGCAACCATTGCGGACATGCCGTTCGATGTCCCGGTCGGATACGCGTTCGCAGACACACACGATCATCAGATGCACTCCCGGCCGCCAGACGGACGGCGACCGATGTGCGGATCTTAAACGAGAACAATTCTCAGCCGCAAGCTGGCGGGAATCCCCACACCGCGGGGGGTGTGGAGACGGTCACGGCAGGTCAGGTTTCGAGTTCACCCATCTGCGATTGCAGGTAGTTCTGCAGGCCGACCTTGTCGACCAGGTCGATCTGGGTCTCCAGGAAGTCGATGTGCTCTTCCGTGTCATCCAGGATCTCCTGCAGCAGGTCGCGCGAGACGTAGTCGCGCACCGCCTCGCAGTGGGCGATGCCGTCCTTGATGGTGGCCTGCGCGCCTTGCTCCAGCTTCAGGTCGCAGTTCAGCAGCTCGACGGTGTCCTCGCCGACCAGCAGCTTGCCCAGGTCCTGCAGGTTGGGCAGGCCGTCGAGCATGAAGATGCGCGAGATCAGCTTGTCGGCATGCTTCATCTCGCCGATGGACTCGGCGTATTCCTTGGCCGCCAGCTTGTCCAGGCCCCAATGCTTGAGCATGCGGTAATGGAGGAAGTACTGGTTGATCGCGGTCAGCTCGTTCTTCAGCTGCGCGTTCAGGTGCTCGATGACTTTGGCGTCGCCCTTCATGGTGGCTCCTTGTTGTGGGGTGCGAGAGGTCGGATCGACGCGCATTATCCGAGTGCAGAACCCGGACATGGAAATGCAAATCCGAGCGCATCGCTCGCGTTGCACACGACAATCCCTCGCATTCGCGTGACGCCCGCCCGGATGAGGGTGAACCCTCGAAGCTCGGCTACAATCCCGAGGTTTACCTGCAACCCGCCCGCCCCAGCGAAACCCTCGCCGTTTCCTGCCCGAAAACTCCCCGGTTTTCTCACCAGTCCGACGCTCGACGAGCCGAGCTGGGCGCGCGCACAACTCGGAGATACGCGTGCCGCCGCCCTCATCCCTGCCTCAACTGCACGCCAACCCGGGACAGGCTCTTCTGGCGCTCGCGGACGGAACGGTGTTCCTGGGTGTCTCGATCGGCGCTCCCGGCGAAACCGTCGGCGAGGTGGTGTTCAACACCGCGCTGACCGGCTACCAGGAGATCCTCACGGATCCCAGCTACTGCCGCCAGATCGTCACCCTGACCTACCCGCACGTCGGCAACTACGGCGTCAGCCCGGAAGACGTCGAAGCCGGCCGCGTGTTCGCCGCCGGCCTGATCATCAAGGACCTGCCCCTCCTGGCCTCGAACTTCCGCCAGGCCATGACGCTGTCGCAGTACCTGCAGCGCGAGGGCACGGTCGCCATCGCCAACATCGACACGCGCCGCCTGACTCGCGTGCTGCGCACGCGCGGCGCACAGAACGGCTGCATCGTCACGCTGCCGGCCGGCGAGGCGGTGACCGACGCGATCCGCGCCGCCGCGGTCGCGAAGGCGAAGGCCGCGCCCAGCATGGCCGGCCTCGACCTGGCCCAGGTCGTCAGCGAGACGGAGCCCTACGAGTGGACCGAGACCGAGTGGACGCTCGGCACCGGCTACGGCGAGCTGAAGGACCCGCGCTTCCACGTCGTCGCCTACGACTACGGGGTCAAGCGCAACATCCTGCGCATGCTTGCGAGCCGCGGCTGCAAGGTCACCGTCGTGCCGGCGCGCACGCCGGCGGCCGAGGTGCTGGCGCATCGCCCCGACGGCATCTTCCTGAGCAACGGCCCCGGCGACCCGGAGCCCTGCGACTACGCGATCGCCGCCACGCGCACCCTCATCGACACCGGCATCCCGACCTTCGGCATCTGCCTGGGCCATCAGATCATGGCCCTGGCCTCGGGCGCGAAGACCTTCAAGATGAAGTTCGGCCACCACGGCGCGAACCACCCGGTGAAGGACCTCGACAGCGGCCGCGTCAGCATCACGAGCCAGAACCACGGCTTCGCGGTCGACGAGACGACCCTGCCGGCCAACCTGCGCCCCACGCACGTGAGCCTGTTCGACGGCACGCTGCAGGGCCTGGCCCGCACCGACCAACCCGCTTTCTGTTTCCAGGGCCACCCCGAGGCCTCTCCCGGACCCCATGACATTGGCTACCTGTTCGACCGCTTCACCGCGCTGATGGAGAAGAAGAATGCCTAAGCGCGCCGACCTCCACTCCATCCTCATCATCGGGGCTGGGCCGATCATCATCGGCCAGGCCTGCGAGTTCGACTACTCCGGCGCGCAGGCCTGCAAGGCGCTGCGCGAGGAGGGCTACCGCGTCGTCCTCGTCAACAGCAACCCGGCGACGATCATGACCGACCCGGAGATGGCCGATGTCACCTACATCGAGCCCATCACCTGGCAGGTGGTCGAGAAGATCATCGCCAAGGAGCGCCAGCAGCACCCGGACGAGAAGATGGCCGTGCTGCCCACCATGGGCGGCCAGACCGCGCTGAACTGCGCGCTCGACCTGCACAAGCACGGCGTGCTCGCGAAGTACGGCGTCGAGATGATCGGCGCCAACGAAAAGGCCATCGAGAAGGCCGAGGACCGCCTGAAGTTCAAGGACGCGATGACCGGCATCGGCCTGCACTCGGCGCGCTCGGGCATCGCCCACTCGATGGAAGAGGCGCTCGCGGTGCAGAAGCGCATCACCACCGAGATCGGCGGCACGGGCTTCCCGATGGTGATCCGCCCGAGCTTCACGCTCGGCGGCACCGGCGGCGGCATTGCCTACAACCCGGAGGAGTTCGAGGAGATCTGCAAGCGCGGCCTCGACCTCTCGCCGACCAAGGAGCTGCTGATCGAGGAAAGCCTCATCGGCTGGAAAGAGTACGAGATGGAAGTCGTGCGCGACCGCGCCGACAACTGCATCATCGTCTGCTCGATCGAGAACCTGGACCCGATGGGCATCCACACCGGCGACTCGATCACCGTCGCGCCGGCGCAGACGCTGACCGACAAGGAATACCAGCTGCTGCGCAACGCCAGCATCGCGATCCTGCGCGAGATCGGCGTGGACACCGGCGGCTCGAACGTGCAGTTCTCGATCAACCCGGCGAACGGCCGCATGGTCGTGATCGAGATGAACCCGCGCGTCAGCCGCTCGTCGGCGCTGGCCTCGAAGGCGACCGGCTTCCCGATCGCCAAGGTGGCTGCCAAGCTGGCGGTGGGCTACACGCTGGACGAGCTGCGCAACGACATCACGGGCGGCGCCACGCCGGCCTCGTTCGAGCCGAGCATCGACTACGTCGTCACCAAGATCCCGCGCTTCGCGTTCGAGAAGTTCCCCGCCGCCGATTCGCGCCTGACGACGCAGATGAAGTCGGTGGGCGAGGTGATGGCCATGGGCCGCACCTTCCAGGAAAGCTTCCAGAAGGCGCTGCGCGGCCTGGAGACCGGCATCGACGGCCTGACCGAGCGCAGCACGGACCGCGACGAGATCATTGCCGAGATCGGCGAGGCCGGCCCCGAGCGCATCCTCTACGTCGGCGACGCCTTCCGCATCGGCATGAGCCAGCAGGAGGTGTTCGAGGAAACCGCCATCGACCCCTGGTTCCTGGCGCAGATCCAGCAGCTGGTGCAGATCGAGCAGGCCCTGGCCGGTCGCACGGTCGAGAGCCTGTCGACCGAGGAACTGCGCTTCCTGAAGCAGAAGGGCTTCTCGGACAAGCGCCTGGCGAAGCTGCTGGGCACACACCAGCATGCGGTGCGCGAGGCGCGCTGGGCCCGGGACGTGCGCCCGGTCTACAAGCGCGTCGACACCTGCGCCGCCGAGTTCGCGACGCAGACCGCCTACATGTACTCGACCTACGACGAGGAGTGCGAGGCCGAGCCGACCGACCGCAAGAAGATCATGGTGCTGGGCGGCGGGCCGAACCGCATCGGCCAGGGCATCGAGTTCGACTACTGCTGCGTGCATGCCGCGCTCGCGATGCGCGAGGACGGCTACGAGACCATCATGGTCAACTGCAACCCGGAGACCGTGTCGACCGACTACGACACCTCCGACCGCCTGTACTTCGAGCCGGTGACGCTGGAGGACGTGCTCGAGATCGTCGCCAAGGAGAAGCCGGTCGGCGTGATCGTGCAGTACGGCGGGCAGACGCCGCTGAAGCTCGCGCTCGACCTCGAGCGCGCCGGCGTGCCCATCGTTGGCACCTCGCCCGACAGCATCGACATCGCCGAGGACCGCGAGCGCTTCCAGAAGCTGCTGCACGAGCTCGGCCTGAAGCAGCCGCCGAACCGCACCGCGCGCACCGAGGAGGCCGCGAAGACGCTCGCCGCCGAGATCGGCTACCCGCTGGTGGTGCGCCCGAGCTACGTGCTGGGCGGCCGTGCGATGGAGATCGTGCACGGCGAGAAGGACCTGGAGCGCTACATGCGCGAGGCGGTCAAGGTGTCGGAGAAGTCGCCGGTGCTGCTGGACCGCTTCCTCGACGACGCGATCGAGGTCGACGTCGACTGCATCAGCGACGGCGACGAGGTCATGATCGGCGGCATCATGGAGCACGTCGAGCAGGCGGGCATCCACTCGGGCGACTCGGCCTGCTCGCTGCCGCCGTACTCGCTGCCCAAGGCGCTGCAGGACGAGCTGCGCCGCCAGACCGTGCTGATGGCCAAGGCCTTGAAGGTCAAGGGCCTGATGAACACGCAGTTCGCGATCCAGGGCGAGGGCGCCGACGCCGTCGTCTACGTGCTCGAGGTGAACCCGCGCGCCTCGCGCACCGTGCCCTTCGTGTCCAAGGCGACCGGCCAGGCGCTCGCGAAGATCGCGGCGCGCTGCATGGTCGGGCAGAAGCTGTCGGCCCAGAAGGACCGCCAGGGCAAGGCGCCGCGCGAGGTGATCCCGCCGTACTTCTCGGTCAAGGAAGCGGTGTTCCCGTTCAACAAGTTCCCCGGCGTCGACCCGATCCTCGGGCCCGAGATGCGCTCCACCGGCGAGGTGATGGGCGCGGGCCGCAGCTTCGGCGAGGCGATGCTCAAGAGCCAGCTCGGCGCCGGCTCGCGCCTGCCCGACCGCGGCACGGTCTGCATCACGGTGAAGAACGGCGACAAGGCGCGCGCGGTCGTGGTCGCGCGCGACCTGCATGCGCTCGGCTTCCAGGTCGTCGCGACCAAGGGCACGGCGGCGGCGATTGCCGAAGGCGGCGTGCCTGTGAAGGCCGTCAACAAGGTGAAGGACGGCCGCCCCCACATCGTCGACATGGTCAAGGCGGGCGAGATCCAGCTGGTGTTCACGACGGTGGACGAGACGCGCACGGCGATTGCCGATTCGCGTCACATCCGCCAGGCGGCGCTGGCCAACCGCGTCACCTACTACACCAGCATGGCCGGCTGCGAGGCGGCGGTGGAAGGCATGAAACACCAGGACGATCTGGTCGTGCTTTCCCTGCAGGAACTGCACCGCGAACTGCACTAAACTTTCCGTAACACCATCGGCCGCCGCCGAACCTCCCTACCCGGGAGAAGGCGGCGGTTTCATTTTTGCTCCAGGGTTCCACCCATGACGACGATACCCATCACCGTGCGCGGTGCCGAGAAACTCAAGGATGAACTGCACCGCCTGAAGACGGTGGAGCGCCACGCGGTCATCCAGGCCATCGCCGAGGCGCGTGCCCAGGGCGATCTGTCGGAGAACGCCGAGTACGAGGCCGCGAAGGACAAGCAGGGCTTCATCGAGGGCCGCATCCTCGAGATCGAGGGCAAGCTCGCGGCCGCGCAGATCATCGACCCCAAGAAGCTCAATGCCGAGGGCCGCGTGGTGTTCGGCGCCACCGTCGAGCTCGAGGAAGAGAAGAGCGGCGCGTCGGTCACCTACCAGATCGTCGGCGACGACGAGGCCGACCTGAAGGAAGGCCGCATCTCGATCAGCTCGCCGATCGCACGCGCCCTGATCGGCAAGGAGGCCGGCGACGTGGCCGACGTCCAGGCGCCGGGCGGTGTGAAAAGCTATGAAATCGTCGAGGTGAGGTACCTCTGACGTGATGCTCCCGGCGCGACTGCAGCGGGTGGCCGGCTGGCTGGCGGGCCTGTGGGCCGGCGTGCTGCTGGGCATCGGCTTCATCGGGGCGCCGGCGGGCTTTGCCAGCACTTTCCCCGAGACCGCCGGCCGCATCGCCGGGCGCATGTTCCTGCAGGAGGCCTACCTGAGCCTCGGCCTGTGCGTGCTGCTGCTGTTGATGCTGCGCCGCATCTGGCAGATGACCGAGGCGCGCGGCAGCGTGCTGGGCGCCGACGCGCTGATGCTGCTGGGCGTGGCCTTCTGCACCGTGCTGGGCCAGTTCGGGCTGCAGCCGGCGATGGCCGCGGCGCGGGCCGGGCAGGGCGGGGGCATGTCCTTCGGCGCCCTGCACGGGCTGTCGATGGGGCTCTTCGCGCTGAAGGGCGTGCTGCTGCTCATCCTGGCCTGGCGCTTGAGCGCACCGCGGCCGGGCGGCTGAATCAGTCGGCGGCGGTCTTCTTGACGCTGCTCAGGCGCTTCTTGGCGCGCTTGATCTCCCCGCCGGCGGCGACGCGCTGGTTGCCCAGCACCTTGATCTTCTTGACCTGCGGCCGGTGGTTTCCGCTCTTCGAGAACTTCAGGATCTTGACGGTGCGCGGTCCCGGCATGCGGTCCTCGCGCTCGGCCTTTTCCTTCGGCGGCATCGGGCGCCACAGCACCAGCAGCTTGCCGATGTGCTGGATCGGGGCGGCATTGAGCTGGTCGCTGAGGGCGGCGAGCATGGCCTCGCGGGTCTCGCGCTCGTCGGAGAACACCCGCACCTTGATCAGGCCGTGGGCGTTCAGGGCGGCATCGGCCTCCTTGAGCACGGCGGGTGTCAGGCCCTCACCCCCGATCAGGACGACCGGGTTCAGGTGATGGGCGTCAGCGCGTTTTTCCTTGCGCTGGGCGGGAGTCAGTTCAATGGCGGGCATCCCGCTATTATCGGTGGCGATCGGCATTACCCCATGAAAATCAAGACAAAAAGCAAGAAGGTCAACAAGGCGTGGTTGAACGACCACCTGAACGACCCCTACGTGAAGATGGCCCAGAAAGAGGGTTATCGCGCCCGGGCCGCTTACAAGCTGAAGGAAATCGACGAGGAATTGAAGCTGATCCGGCCCGGCCAGCTGGTGGTCGACCTGGGCGCGGCGCCCGGCGCCTGGAGCCAGTACGTGCGCCGCAAGTTCGCGCCCAAGGAACTGGGAGCGGGCGGGGCGGCGGTGGGCGAGCTCAACGGCACCATCATCGCGCTCGACATCCTGCCCTTCGAGCCGGTCGAGGGCGTGCACTTCATCCAGGGCGATTTCCGCGAGGACGCGGTCCTGGCCCAGCTGGACGAGGTCGTGGCCGGCCGCCCGGTCGACGTGGTGGTGTCCGACATGGCGCCCAACCTGTCGGGCATCGAGAGCGCCGACACCGCCCGCATCGGCCACCTGGTGGAGCTGGCGGTGGAATTCGCCCAGAACCATCTGACACCGCAGGGGGCGCTGGTGGCCAAGGTTTTCCACGGCAGTGGGCACAGCCAGCTGGTCGAGCTGTTCAAGAAAACCTTCCGGGTCGTGAAACCGATCAAGCCCAAGGCATCCCGCGACCGGTCGTCGGAAACTTTCCTGGTCGGGATCGGACTCAAGCATCCGGGCAATCGCGTCGATAAACGAAGCTGAAACCCCGCCTGGGTTGTGTGGACTAGAATCGTCCCAAGATGCCGTGGATGCTGGGCACGTCCTGTGCCCGCGCTGAGGATTTATCGCAAGAAGGAGCCGCGGTGAACAATCAATGGTTCTCCAAAGTCGCTGTCTGGCTGGTGATCGCACTCGTGCTGTTCACCGTGTTCAAGCAGTTCGACAAGGGTGCAATGCAGGGCAACAAGATCGGCTACTCCGACTTCCTCGAGGAAGTTCGCAGCAAGCGGATCCGCAGCGTGCAGCTGCAGGAAGGCCCCTCGGGCACCGAGATCAAGGCCAAGACCACCGACGATAAGGACCTCTTCACCACCGCGACCTTCCTGGACCGCGGCCTGGTCGGCGACCTGATCAACAACGGCGTCAAGTTCGACGTCAAGCCGCGCGAGGAGCCGTCGATCCTGCTGAGCATCCTGGGCTCCTGGGGCCCGATGCTGCTGCTGATCGGCGTGTGGATCTATTTCATGCGCCAGATGCAGGGCGGCGGCAAGGGCGGCGCGTTCAGCTTCGGCAAATCGAAGGCGCGCATGCTCGACGAGGCGAACAACTCCACCACCTTCGCCGACGTTGCCGGTTGCGACGAGGCCAAGGAAGAGGTCAAGGAACTGGTCGACTTCCTGAAGGATCCGCAGAAATTCCAGAAGCTGGGCGGCCGCATTCCGCGCGGCGTGCTGCTGGTCGGCCCCCCGGGCACCGGCAAGACGCTGCTGGCCAAGGCCATCGCCGGCGAGGCCAAGGTGCCGTTCTTCAGCATTTCCGGCTCCGACTTCGTCGAGATGTTCGTCGGCGTCGGCGCGGCCCGCGTGCGCGACATGTTCGAGCAGGCGAAGAAGAGCGCGCCCTGCATCATCTTCGTCGACGAAATCGACGCCGTCGGCCGCCACCGCGGCGCCGGCCTGGGCGGCGGCAACGACGAGCGCGAGCAGACGCTGAACCAGATGCTGGTCGAGATGGACGGCTTCGAGACCAACCTGGGCGTGATCGTGATGGCGGCGACCAACCGGCCCGACATCCTGGATCCGGCGCTGCTGCGCCCCGGCCGCTTCGACCGCCAGGTCTACGTGACGCTGCCGGACATCCGCGGCCGCGAGCAGATCATCAACGTGCACATGCGCAAGGTGCCGGTCGGGGCGGACATCCGTGCCGACATCCTGGCGCGCGGCACGCCGGGCTTCTCGGGCGCCGACCTGGCCAACCTGGTCAACGAGGCGGCGCTGTTCGCCGCGCGGCGCAACGGCCGCGTCGTCGAGATGATCGACTTCGAGCGCGCCAAGGACAAGATCATGATGGGCGCCGAGCGCAAGTCCATGGTCATGGACGAGGAAGAGCGCCGCAACACCGCGTACCACGAGGCCGGCCACGCGCTGATCGGCCGCATGCTGCCCAAGCTCGACCCGGTGCACAAGGTCACCATCATCCCGCGCGGCCGGGCCCTGGGCGTGACGCTGTCGCTGCCCGAGAAGGACCGCTACAGCTACGACCGCGAGTACATGCTGAACATGATCAGCATGCTGTTCGGCGGCCGCATCGCCGAAGAGGTGTTCATGCACCAGATGACCACCGGCGCGTCGAACGACTTCGAGCGGGCGACGCAGATGGCGCGCGACATGGTCACCCGCTACGGCATGACCGACGAGCTGGGGCCGATGGTCTATGCCGAAAACGAGAGCGAGGTCTTCCTCGGCCGCTCGGTGACGAAGCAGGTCAACGTCTCCGAGCAGACGATGCAGAAGGTCGACGACGTGATTCGCCGCATCATCGACGAGCAGTACGCGATCGCGCGCAAGCTGATCGAGGACAACCAGGACAAGATGCATGCGATGGCGAAGGCGCTGCTCGAGTGGGAAACCATCGACACCGACCAGATCGACGACATCATGAACGGCCGCCCGCCGCGCCCGCCCAAGGACTGGAGCTCGAACACCGGCAAGCCGAGCGGCACCACGCCGCCGGTCAAGCCGGACAGCGCCCCGGCCGCGGCCTGAGCGCCGGCCGACGACTGACGCAGGAAACGGGGCTTCGGCCCCGTTTTGCATTGCCTTCCCCGAGATGCACTGGCAAACCACCCGCTTCGCGATCGACCTGTCCCGCCCCCGCGTGATGGGCATCGTCAACCTGACGCCCGATTCGTTCTCCGACGGCGGTGCCCATGCCGGCGTGCGCGCGGCGCTGGCGCACTGCGAGCAGCTGTTGAAGGACGGTGCCGACATCCTCGACCTGGGCGCGGAATCGAGCCGCCCCGGGGCCGAGCCGGTGCCGGCGGACGAGGAACTGCGGCGCCTGCTGCCGGTGCTGCGCGAGGCCGTCTCGCTGGCGGTGCCGCTGTCGATCGACACCTACAAGGCCGAGGTGATGCGTGCCGCGCTCGACCTGGGGGCCGACATCGTGAACGACATCTACGCGCTGCGCGGCCCCGGGGCGCTGGAGGCGGTGGCCGGCCACCCGAGCTGCGGCGTGTGCCTGATGCATGCCCAGGGCGAGCCGAAGTCGATGCAGGCGGCACCGCAGTACGGGGACGTGGTCGACGAGGTGCGCGGCTTCCTGCGCGCCCGGTGCGCCGCCCTGGCGGAGCGCGGCGTGGCGGCGGGGCGCATCGTCGTCGACCCGGGCATCGGCTTCGGCAAGACGGTGGCGCACAACCTGGCGCTGCTGGCGCGCCAGCGCGAGCTGCTGGCCGAGGGCCGGCCGCTGCTGGTCGGCTGGTCGCGCAAGAGCACGCTCGGGGCGCTGACCGGCCGCCCGGTCGGCGAGCGGCTGGTGCCCAGCGTCGCCGCCGCCCTGGCGGCGGTGCAGCACGGCGCGAGCGTGTTGCGGGTGCACGACGTGGCCCCCATGGTGGACGCCCTCAAGGTGTGGGGGGCGGCCGGCCTGGGCGGTATCCCGCCCGCCTGAAACCCCGCAAAATCCGGCCTCACCCGATTCCGGGCGTGAAAAGAGAAACAGCATGAGCAGAACCTATTTCGGCACCGACGGCATCCGCGGCACGGTCGGCCAGGCCCCCATCACGCCGGACTTCATGCTGCGCCTGGGCCATGCGGTGGGGCGGGTGCTGAAGGCCGACATCGACAAGCCGTCGGTGCTGATCGGCAAGGACACGCGGATCTCCGGCTACCTGATCGAGTCGGCGCTGGAGGCGGGCTTCGCCTCGGCCGGCATCGACGTGCTGCTGAGCGGCCCGCTGCCGACGCCGGGCGTGGCCTACCTGACGCGCGCGCTGCGCCTGGACCTGGGCGTGGTCATCAGTGCCTCGCACAACCCGTACCCGGACAACGGCATCAAGTTCTTCTCGGCGCGCGGCGAGAAGCTGCCGGACGAGTGGGAGCGGCGCGTCGAGGCGGTGCTGGCGCAGGACCCGCAGTGGGTCGATTCGGCCCGCCTGGGCAAGGCGCGCCGGCTCGAGGCGGCGCGCGGGCGCTACGTGGAGTTCTGCAAGAGCACCTTCGGCAACGACCTGTCGCTGAAGGGCCTGAAGGTGGTGGTGGATGCAGCGCACGGCGCGGCCTACCAGGTCGGCCCGGACGTGTTCCACGAGCTGGGCGCCGAGGTGGTGGCGATCGGCTGCAGCCCGGACGGCCTGAACATCAACGACGGCTTCGGGGCGACGGCGCCGGCGGCGCTGGTCAAGGCGGTGCGCGAGCACCGCGCCGACTACGGCATCGCGCTGGACGGCGACGCCGACCGGCTGCAGCTCGTCGATGCCGACGGCCGCCTGTACAACGGCGACGAGCTGCTCTACGTGATGGTGGCGGACCGCCTGGCGCAGGGCCAGCGCGTGCCGGGTGCGGTCGGCACGCTGATGACCAACATGGCGGTCGAGGTGGCGCTGAAGGCGCAGGACATCGAGTTCGTGCGCGCCAAGGTCGGCGACCGGTATGTGCTGGAAGAACTGTCGGCGCGCGGCTGGCTGCTGGGCGGCGAGGGCTCGGGCCACCTGCTGGCGCTGGACAAGCACACCACCGGCGACGGCATCGTCAGTGCGCTGCAGGTGCTGCAGGCGATCAGCCGCAGCGGCAAGTCGCTGGCGCAGCTGGTGGAGGCGGTGACGCTGTTCCCGCAGGTGCTGGTCAACGTGAAGCTGAAGCCGGGGCAGGACTGGAAGAGCGCGCCGAAGCTGGCCGAGACTCAGGCGGCGGTGGAGCGGGAGTTGGGCCGCAACGGGCGGCTGCTGATCCGCCCGTCCGGCACCGAGCCGCTGGTGCGGGTGATGGTCGAGGCGCGGGATGCGGCCCAAGCCAAGGCCTGCGCCGAGCGGCTGGCCGACACCCTGCGCAGCTGAGCGCCGGATGACCCAGCGAACCCCGTGGAACCGGCTTTGCCGGGCCACTGGGGTTGCCCCCTTGAGGGGGAGGCGCGTGAGCGCCTTCGGGGGTGGGCTTATTTCGGGATGAAGACGCGGTCGACGATCTGGACCACGCCGTTGCTGGCCTTCACGTCGGCCTGCGTCACGACGGCGTCTTCCACCGTCACGAAGGTGCCCGACTTCGACAGCGCCAGGTTGCCGCCCTGCAGGGTCTTGGCCGGGCCGTTCTTGATGTCGGCCGAGGTCAGCTGGCCCGGCACCACGTGGAAGTTCAGCACCGCCGCCAGCTTCGCCTTGTCCTTGGCCAGCTCGTCCATCGTCTTCGCCGGCACCGCCTTGAAGGCCTCGTTCGTCGGCGCGAACACGGTGTAGGGGCCGGGGCCGCTCAGCGTCGCGGCCAGGCCGGCGTCGTTGATCAACTGGTTCAGGGTCGACAGCTCGGGCGTCGTCGCGGCCACCTCGGCCACGGTCTTCGGCGCCGGCGTGGTGGCGCAACCCGCCATGGCCAGGGTCAGGGCGGCAGCGCCGGCGAGGAGCCAGGTTCTCTTGTTCATGCGTGTCCTTCGGAATGTAAGAAGGTGTGGGATAAGGTGTGCCGCGCAGCTTATGGACCGCATGTGACAACGCCATGAATCGTTTGTGACAGCCTCCCGACCCAGCAGCCGCCCCGGTTTTCGAGGATTCGGGCGCTGTCGGATGACCGGGATGTCACTGACTTGTCACACGGCGCTCTTACAGTCCCGGGCATTCCTCCAGCCTGTACCTGAAAGGTGCGCACCATGAATTTCCTGTCGTTCCGCTCCATGGCGGCCGTGGCGGCCCTCAGCGCGGTGTCCTCGTTCGCGCTCGCGCAAGACATCACCGGCGCCGGCGCCACCTTCCCGGCCCCGCTGTATGCCAAGTGGGCCGAGGCCTACAACAAGGCGAGCGGCGCCCGCATCAATTACCAGTCGGTCGGCTCGGGTGCCGGCCTGAAGCAGATCCGTTCCAAGACCGTCGACTTCGGCGCCTCCGACATGCCGCTGAAGGACGACGAGCTGGCCAAGGACGGCCTGGTCCAGTTCCCGACCGTGATCGGCGGTGTCGTGCCGGTGGTCAACATCAAGGGCATCAACCCCGGCCAGATCAAGCTGACCGGCCAGGCGCTGGGCGACATCTACCTTGGCAAGATCGCCAAGTGGAACGATCCGGCCCTGGTCGCGCTGAACCCCGGCGTGCCGCTGCCGGACGCCGCGATCTCGGTCGTGCGCCGCGCCGACGGCTCGGGCACCAGCTTCATCTTCACGAACTACCTGTCCAAGGTGAACACCGAGTGGAAGGACAAGGTCGGCGAGGGCACCGCGGTCAACTGGCCGACCGGCGCGGGCGGCAAGGGCAACGAAGGCGTGTCCTCGTATGTGCAGCGCCTGCCCAACTCCATCGGCTACGTCGAGTACGCCTACGCCAAGCAGAACAAGATGTCGTACGTGCTGCTGAAGAACAAGGACGGCAACTTCGTCGCGCCCGACGACGTCAACTTCAAGGCCGCCGCCGCCGGCGCCGACTGGAGCAAGAGCTTCTACCAGGTGCTGACCGAGCAGGCCGGCAAGGACGCCTGGCCGCTGACCGGCGCCACGTTCATCATGATGCAGAAGAGCCAGGACAAGCCGCTGCAGGCGACGAACTCGCTGAAGTTCTTCGACTGGGCCTACGGCAACGGCGACAAGATGGCCGCCGACCTGGAGTACGTCTCCCTGCCGGACGCCGTGAAGGCGCTGGTGCGCAAGCAGTGGGCGGAGATCAAGGACACGTCCGGCAAGGCCGTCGCCTACAAGTAAATCTCCTGCTCGCCAACTCGGGCGGCGGGTGCCTGCAGGCCCCGCCGCCCTCGCACGGAGGGACCCCCATGGCCGCTACACTTCCCGCATCGCATTACCACCAGGACGAGATGCCACGCTCCGATCCCTTGGGGCAGCCGCCGTCGGCCCGCCGCACCACGCCCTGGGCCGACACGGTCTTCTCGCTGCTGGCGCACGGCGCCGCCATCCTCACCCTGCTGCTGCTCGCCGGCATCATCGTCTCGCTCGTGATCGGCGCCGCGCCGGCCATCCGCGAGTACGGCCTGAGCTTCCTGTGGCGCAGCGAGTGGGATCCGGTGAAGGACCAGTATGGCGGCCTGGTGATGATCTACGGCACGCTCGCCACCTCGGCGATCGCGCTGCTGATCGCAGTGCCGGTCAGCTTCGGCATCGCGCTCTTCCTGACCGAGCTGTCGCCCAACTGGCTGCGCCGCCCGCTCGGCGTCGCGATCGAGCTGCTCGCGGCCGTGCCCTCCATCGTCTACGGCATGTGGGGCCTGCTGGTCTTCAGCCCGGTGCTGTCGGAGTACGTGCAGCAGCCGCTGCAGGCGCTGTTCGGCAACACGCCGGGGCTGAAGGGCCTGGTGTCCGGCGCCCCGGTGGGCATCGGCATCCTGTCGGCCGGCATCATCCTCGCGATCATGATCATCCCGTTCATCGCCGCCGTCATGCGCGACGTGTTCGAGGTGACCCCCGCGATGCTGAAGGAGTCGGCCTACGGCCTGGGCTCCACCACCTGGGAGGTCGTCTTCAAGGTCGTGCTGCCGTATACCAAGACCGGCGTCATCGGCGGCATCATGCTCGGCCTGGGCCGCGCGCTCGGCGAGACCATGGCCGTCACCTTCGTGATCGGCAACGCCAACCAGCTGAACGGCGCCTCGCTGTTCGAGGCCGCCAACAGCATCACCTCGGTGCTCGCCAACGAGTTCGCCGAGGCGAGCGAGGGCCTGCACCAGGCCTCGCTGCTGTACCTCGCGCTGGTGCTGTTCTTCATCACCTTCGTCGTGCTGGCCGCCTCCAAGCTGCTGCTGGCCCAACTCAAGAAGGGCGAAGGCTCGCGCTCATGAACACCGTCACCACCACTTCCTCCTCTGCCGCGCCGGCGCCGAGCCCGTTGCAGGCCGGCCGCCTCGCCAAGGCGCGCGCGCGCCGCCGCGTCAACGCGGTCGCGCTGACGCTGTCGATGGCGGCCATGGCCTTCGGCCTGTTCTGGCTGATCTGGATCCTGGTCGAGACCTTCCGCCTCGGCCTGGGCGGCCTGACCTGGAGCGTGCTGACCGAGATGACGCCGGCGCCGCAGGCCGAGGTCGGCGGCCTGGCGAACGCCCTCTTCGGCTCGCTGCTGATCGTGACGCTCGCCACCTTCGTCGGCACGCCGGTCGGCGTGCTGGCGGGCATCTACCTCGCCGAGTACGGCCAGAAGACCTGGCTCGGCAGCGTCACCCGCTTCATCAACGACATCCTGCTGTCGGCCCCGTCGATCGTGATCGGCCTGTTCATCTACGCGGTGGTCGTGGCGCGCTTCAAGACCTACTCGGGCTGGGCGGGCGTGCTCGCGCTGGCGCTGATCGTGATCCCGGTCGTGATCCGCACCACCGAGAACATGCTGTCGCTGATCCCGAACGCGCTGCGCGAGGCGGCCTACGCGCTGGGCACGCCCAAGTGGCGCGTCATCTCCAGCGTCACGCTGAAGGCGGCCCGCGCCGGGGTGATGACCGGCGTGCTGCTCGCCTTCGCGCGCATCGCCGGCGAGACCGCGCCGCTGCTCTTCACCGCGCTGTCCAACCAGTTCTGGTCCGCCAACCTGGCCGGCCCGATGGCGAACCTGCCGGTGACGATCTTCAAGTTCGCGATGAGCCCGTACGAGAACTGGCAGAAGCTGGCCTGGGCCGGCGTCTTCCTGATCACGCTCGGCGTGCTGGCGCTGAACATCTTTGCCCGTGTGGTCTTCCGCAACAAGCACTAGACAACCCGAAAGCACGACATGGACGTCAAAGTCGAACTCCCGGTGACCGAGAAGGCCAAGATCTCGGTGCGCAACCTCAACTTCTACTACGGCAGCTTCCACGCGCTCAAGCGCATCAACCTGGACATCCCCGACAAGAAGGTCACCGCCTTCATCGGCCCCTCGGGCTGCGGCAAGTCGACCCTGCTGCGCACCTTCAACCGCATGTTCGAGCTCTACCCCGAGCAGCGCGCCGAGGGCGAGATCCTGGTCGACGGCGAGAACATCCTGAAGTCGAAGCAGGACGTCTCGCTGGTGCGCGCCAAGATCGGCATGGTGTTCCAGAAGCCGACGCCGTTCCCGATGTCGATCTACGACAACATCGCCTTCGGCGTGCGCCTGTTCGAGACCCTGCCGCGCGTCGAGATGGACGAGCGCGTCGAATGGGCGCTCAAGAAGGCGGCGCTGTGGAACGAGGTCAAGGACAAGCTGAACCAGAGCGGCTCGGGCCTGTCGGGTGGCCAGCAGCAGCGCCTGTGCATCGCGCGCGGCATCGCGATCAAGCCCGAGGTGCTGCTGCTCGACGAGCCCTGCTCGGCGCTGGACCCGATCTCCACCGGCAAGATCGAGGAGCTGATCCACGAGCTGAAGACCGACTACACGGTGGTGATCGTCACCCACAACATGCAGCAGGCGGCGCGCTGCTCGGACTACACCGCCTACATGTACCTCGGCGACCTGATCGAGTTCGGCGTCACCTCCGACCTGTTCATGAAGCCGAAGAAGAAAGACACTGAGGACTACATCACCGGCCGGTTCGGTTGAGCGGAGCACAGACCATGACGGACAAGCACCTTTCCACCCAGTTCGACACCGAGCTCAGCGGCATCTCGACGCGCGTGCTCGAGATGGGCGGGCTGGTCGAATCGCAGGTCGCCCAGGCGGTCTATGCGCTGACCAACTTCAGCGGCGACATCGCGAGCGACGTGCTGCGCAACGAGGAGCGCGTCAACGCGATGGAGATGGAGATCGACCGCGACCTCTCCAGCATCATCGCGCGGCGCCAGCCGACGGCGCGCGACCTGCGCCTGCTGATCGCGATCTCGAAGACCATCGCCAACCTCGAGCGCGTCGGCGACGAGGCGGCGCGCATCGCGCGCACCGTGCAGCGCCTGATCAACACCGGCGTCTCGAGCCGCCTGCGCCTGCCGGTCAACGACCTGGCCTTCGAGGCCGAGCTGGCGGTGGCCCAGCTGCGCAAGGCGCTCGACGCCTTCGCGCGGCTGGACACCTCCAAGGCGCTCGAGGTGCTGAAGCAGGACGACCAGATCGACCAGGAGTTCGACGGCCTGATGCGCAAGCTCATCACCTACATGATGGAAGACCCGCGCACCATCTCGTCCAGCATCGACCTCGTCTTCGTGGCCAAGGCCATCGAGCGCGTGGGCGACCATGCGAAGAACCTGGCCGAGGTCATCATCTACGTGGTGATGGGCACGGACGTGCGCCACAACACCGTCGAGACGGTCGAGTCGATGGTCGTTCGATGATGACCCGCGGCCCGACGACGACGACGAACCTGAAAGGAATGCCACGATGAGCCAGGTGCTGGTGGTGGAAGACGAGGCGGCGATCGCCGAGCTGATGTCCATCAACCTGCGGCATGCAGGCTACGAGGTCGTGGTCGCGGCGACGGCGGACGAGGCGCTGGTGCAGGTCGACCGGGTGCTGCCCGACCTGGTGGTGCTCGACTGGATGCTGCCGGGCGAATCGGGCATCTCGCTCGCCAAGCGCTGGCGCTCGCAGCCGCGCACGCGCGAGCTGCCGATCATCATGCTGACGGCGCGCGCCGCCGAGTCGGACAAGATCTCCGGCCTGGATGCCGGGGCCGACGACTACCTGACCAAGCCGTTCTCGACCCACGAGCTGATGGCGCGCATCCGCGCCGTGCTGCGCCGCAAGGCACCCGAGGCGCTGGACACGGCGGTCGAGGTGGGGCCGCTCAAGCTCGACCCGGCGACGCGCCGCGTCTCGCGCGAAGGCCAGGAGGTGCGGGTCGGGCCGACCGAGTTCCGCCTGCTGCACTTCTTCATGACGCACCCGGAGCGGGTGCACAGCCGCTCGCAGCTGCTGGACCGCGTCTGGGGCGACCACGTCTTCATCGAGGAGCGCACGGTCGACGTGCACGTCAAGCGCCTGCGCGAGGCCCTCAACCCGGTCAGCTGCTCGCAGATGATCGAGACGGTGCGCGGCGCGGGGTATCGGCTGACGCAGCAGGTGCAGTCGCAGCCGATGTCGGCCTGATGCGGGGCGGCGCGTGATGAGCTGGCTGCTGCCGCGCATCCTGGCCGGCGTCCTGGCGGCGGCGGTGGGCGGCGCGCTCGGCTACGTGCTGGGCGAGCTGGTGCACCTGCGGCTGCTGGGCGTGTGGCTGGGCTCGCTGCTGGCGCTGGCGGTGCTGGTGCTGATCGATGCGGTGCGCGGCTACCGGCTGATGCGCTGGCTCAGCGGCTCGCTGGAAGGGCCGGCGCCGCGCGACACCGGTTTCTGGGGCGAGATGGGCTACCGCATCGAGCGTGCGGTGCTGGCGCGCGACCGCAGCGCCTCGCAGGAGCGCACGCGGCTGGAGCACTTCCTGTCCGCTATCGAGGCCTCGCCGAACGGCGTGCTGCTGCTCGACCAGAACGACCAGATCGAGTGGTGCAACTCGGTGGCCGCGGACCACTTCGGGCTGGACCCGGTGCGCGACCGGCGCCAGCGCGTGACCAACCTCGTGCGTGCGCCGGCCTTCGTGAGCTACCTGCAGGCCGGCGAGTTCAGCGGCGCGGTGACGGTGCCCGACCTGCGGCACCGCGGCACGCTGTCGGTGTTCATCCGGCCGTACGGCGAGGGGCTGAAGCTGGTCCTGTCGCTCGACATCACCGAGCGCGAGCGCTCCGAGGGCATGCGGCGCGACTTCGTGGCCAACGTCTCGCACGAGATCCGCACGCCGCTGACGGTGCTGTCCGGCTTCATCGAGACCATGAGCAACCTGCCGCTGACCGAGGTGGAGCGGCGCCGCGTGCTGACGCTGATGTCGCAGCAGACGCAGCGCATGCAGACGCTGGTGGCCGACCTGCTGACGCTGGCGCAGCTGGAGGGCAGCCCGCGGCCGCCGAGCGACCGCTGGATCGCGCTGAGCAAGCTGTTCGGGCAGGCGCAGGCGGACGCGAGCGCGCTGTCGATGGGGCGGCACCAGCTGAGCTTCGTCGGGGCGGATGCGGTGCAACTGGCCGGCAACGAGAGCGAGCTGATGAGCGCGGTGGGGAACCTGGTGACGAATGCGGTGCGCTACACGCCGGAAGGCGGGCGGATCGCGGTGAGCTGGCGGGTGCGCGAGGACGGGGCCGGGGAGGTGGCGGTGAGCGACACCGGGCCGGGCATTGCGCGCGAGCACCTGCCGCGGTTGACGGAGCGCTTCTACCGCGTGGACGGCAGCCGTTCTCGCGACACGGGGGGGACGGGGCTCGGGCTGTCGATCGTCAAGCATGTGGTGCAGCGGCATGGGGGGCAGCTCGACATCCACAGCGAGGTGGGGAAGGGGTCGCGCTTCTGCCTCGTGCTGCCTGCGGCGCGGGTGCGGTTCCTGGAACCGGCGCCCGATCCGCGACGGGCCTTGCCGCTGGTCAACGACCAGATGTCGTGAGCCTTTGCTTTGCGGCGTCGGCGCGGGCAAAGGCGGGGGTGGGGAGGCTGGGGCTCGCCGGACGGCGCGGTCCTTGCCCCTGCCGGGGCAAGGACTCCCCTCCGCCGCCTGGTTTCAGGGCCCGCGGCATAACTCGCTTCGTTCGCTTCGCTCACTGCGCTCAGACAAGATGCCGCAAGTCAGTCCACGAAGTGCGCTTCGCGCACGGGCCCTGAAACCAGCCAGCTCCGGCGCACCGCCCTGATTGGCGCGCCCCAGCCTCCCCACCCCCGCCTTTGCCGAACCACCGGCTTCCTTCGAACCCCTGAATTCGTAGCCCGGATGCAGCGAAGCGTAATCCGGGAACGGCAGCCGCCGTGAACAGCGACTCCCGCGTGTGACCCACCCTACGGACCGACCGGCGGCGCCCCGCGGCGATACACCGCCGCCACCTCATCACTGTCCGACGGCCGCAACTCGCGCGCCAGCAGGAACCACCCCTGCGGCGCCGGCGCCTGCCGTCGCAACGTCTCCATCACGACCAGGAATTCGCAGGGCGTGCGCTCGGCCGGCAGCGTGGCGTCGACGCGGTAACCGCCGAAATACTCCAGCGCCACCAACTGCGCCCGGCTCAGCCCGGGCGCCGCGATGCACACATCACGCGGGATGTTGCGCGCAATGCGCGTCACCAGCGGCCGGTAGCTGCGCGCATAGTCGAACAGCGGCAGCCCCAGCGTCATCAGCAGCGACCAGCACAGCGCCACGCCGCTCGCCGGCAGCACCAGGCTCTTCCACAACGGATGACGGTGCCGGCCAGTGCGCCACTTGACCAGCCACAGCCAGGCCAGCGTGGCCGCCACCGCGACGCCGAGGGCGAGCCACGAGAAGCTGGGAACGAAGCCCGGTGCCAGCCGCGCGATGTTGGCGGCCGGCTTGGCCGGTACGCCGGTGTAGACCGAGGCATACACGACCCAGATCGCGAGGGCCCAGACGCTGAAGAAGAACACCGAGAACCAGTCCATCGCGGCCGAGGTGCCGCGGTGCAGCGTCGGCAGCGCGAAGGCGGCCAGCACTGCGAGCGGCGGCAGGCCGAGCATCAGCGCCCGGTCCGAGCCGCCCATCGCCAGGCAGGCCGCAACGCTCACCACCACGCAGCCGAGCGGCGCCGTGATGTGCCGGTTCAACCATTGCTTGCGCCAGCGCCACAGCGTCCAGAAGGCGAGCAGCCAGCCCGGCCACATGAACCAGGCAAACAGCTTGGCCAGGCTCACGAAATCGCTCAGGTCGACATACCCGTCGAGGCGCCAGCCCCAGGCGCCGAACACGGTCGCGACGACCAGGCCCAGCACGCCGGCCAACGCGATCCACGCGCTGAAACGGCGCGCCGTCGGGTAGCTCGAGCGCATGCAGACCCCGGCGCCGACGAGCGCGAGCAGGGCCCCGATCATCGGCGCGCCGCTGGCCGACAACGCCGGCAGGGCGACCAGCACCGCAGCCTTGCTCTGCCCCGGCCGGAACGGGCTCGCCGCGAGCGCGTAGAGGAAGAGCGACATGCTGGCCAGCTGCGCCAGCTCGGGCGTGGTCTCGTGGCCGAGTTGCAGCAGGCCCAGGCTCGCCATCAGCGCGAGCAGGGCGCCGTCGGCAATGGCCCGCGCATAGTCGACCGGGTTGGCCTCGCCGCCGAAGGCGAAGGGCACCGGCTGGGCCGCCTCGGTGCGCGCGAAGTGGTAGCTGCTGTACCAGGTGAGCAGCAGCGTCACCCCGAGCAGGATCGTGAACGGGATGCGGGCCGCGAGCTCGGGGCCGAGCAGGCCGCCGAGCAGCTTGATGAAGACCGCCCCCAGCCAATAGGGCAGCAGGGCAGAGTCGCTCGGGATGCCGGCCACCGTCGGCGACCACCAGTGCGTGGCGCCCTGGGCGATGTCGACCATGTAGCCGAAGGCCGTGATGTCGGCCGCCTTCCAGGGATCGCGCCCGAACAGGCCGGGCAGCAGGTAGGCCGCGCAGAACAGCACCAGGGCCAGGCGGGGCAGGCGCTGGGCAGCGCGCTGGGTGACGAGGGCAGGGTTCGGTGTGTTCAAGGCAAGACGTCGACGACAGGGTCCGCAGGACGGCGACGATCATGCAGCAAACCGGCGCCGTTTCGCCGCGCGGACATGAAAAAGGCAGCCCGTGGGCTGCCTCGTTTCGCTCGGTCCCGCAAGGGACACCGCGGCTTACTTCTTCAGGTGCGCAAACTTGTTGCGGAACTTCTCGACGCGGCCGCCCAGCGAGTCGATGCTCTTCTGCGTGCCGGTGTAGAACGGGTGCGATTCGCTGGTGGTTTCCAGCTTGAACAGCGGCAGCTCACGGCCGTCTTCCATCTTGATGGTTTCCTTCGTCTGCGCAGTGGAGCGCGTGACGAACTTGAAACCGTTGGACAGGTCGACGAAGCAGACGTCGCGGTAGTTCGGATGGATGCCTTCTTTGGCCATGGGAAACCTCTTCAGCGCTGTGATGCCGGGAGCCACGCCGAACCGCTCGACGCACTTTCCGGAATGCGGAAAACCGCGGATTATAGCGTCGCGCAGGCGCCCATCAACCGCCGCGACGCATCATGTCGAAGAAATCGTGGTTGTTCTTCGTGGATTTCATCTTGTCGAGGATGAATTCCATCGCCTCGATCTCGTCCATCGGGTACAGCAGCTTGCGCAGGATCCAGGTCTTCTGGAGGATCTCGGGCTGCAGCAGCAGCTCTTCGCGGCGGGTGCCGCTCTTGTTGATGATGATCGACGGGTAGACGCGCTTCTCGGCCATGCGGCGATCCAGGTGGATCTCGCAGTTGCCGGTGCCCTTGAACTCTTCGTAGATCAGGTCGTCCATGCGGCTGCCGGTGTCGATCAGCGCGGTGCCGATGATCGTCAGCGAGCCGCCTTCCTCGACGTTGCGGGCCGCGCCGAAGAAGCGCTTCGGGCGCTGCAGCGCGTTCGAGTCCATGCCGCCGGTCAGCACCTTGCCGGACGAGGGCAGCACGTTGTTGTAGGCGCGGGCAAGGCGGGTGATCGAGTCGAGCAGGATCACGACGTCCTTCTTCATCTCGACCAGGCGCTTGGCGCGCTCGATCACCATCTCGGCGACCTGCACATGGCGCGCGGCCGGCTCGTCGAAGGTGGAGCTGATGACCTCGCCGCGCACCGTGCGGACCATCTCGGTCACTTCTTCCGGCCGCTCGTCGACCAGCAGCACGATCAGGTAGATGTCGGGGTGGTTGGCGACGAGCGCGTGCGCGAGCTGCTGCATCATCACCGTCTTGCCGGTCTTCGGCTGGGCGACGAGCAGGGCGCGCTGGCCTTTGCCGATCGGCGCGATCAGGTCGATGATTCGGCTGGTGACGTTTTCTTCGCTCTTGATGTCGCGTTCGAGCTTGAACTGTTCCTTGGGGAACAGCGGCGTCAAGTTCTCGAACATGATCTTGTGCTTGCTCTCCTCCGGGGTCAGGCCGTTGACGCGGTCGACCTTGACGAGGGCGAAGTAGCGTTCGCCGTCCTTGGGCACGCGGACTTCGCCTTCGACGGCGTCGCCGGTGTGGAGGTTGAAGCGGCGGATCTGGCTCGGCGACAGGTAGATGTCGTCGGTCGAGGCCATGTAGCTCGCGTCCGGGGCACGCAGGAAGCCGAAGCCGTCGGGCAGCACCTCGAGCACGCCGTCGCCGAAGACCTGCTCGCCGCCCTTGGCGCGCTTCTTCATGATCGCGAACATCAGCTCCTGCTTGCGCATGCGGGCGACGTTCTCGATCTCCAGCGCCTCGCCCATCTTGATGAGCTCGGAGACGTGGAGCGCTTTCAGTTCAGACAAATGCATGGGCAGTGCCCCTGGAAAGAGTGCAACAAGCAGAGGGTCCCTGAAGCCGGACCGATATCGATCGCTGCGACAAGTCCGGCGCCGCCTGTATCAGGCTGCAACGAAACTCGACACCGCGCTCGCGACGACAAATACGCTGGGGTGGGGGGCCGGACTCACGCGCCGAGGCCAGGGGGCCGAAGGCGTGGTGGCAACTCTTCAGGCGACGGCTTCGGTTCGTTCGGGGAGAACAGGGCCGAGGCCGCCGCGTTTCGGACGATTATAGATGACCGTCGAGGAAAGCCGTCAACTGGGCCTTGGACAGGGCGCCGACCTTGGTGGCAGCGAGCTGGCCGCCCTTGAACAGCATCAGCGTCGGGATGCCGCGGATGCCGAACTTGGCGGGCACGTCGCGGTTGTCGTCGACGTTCAGCTTGGCGATCTGCAGGCGGCCGTCGTAGTCCTTGGAGACTTCGTCCAGGATCGGGGCGATCATCTTGCAGGGACCGCACCACTCGGCCCAGTAGTCGACCAGGACCGGCTTGTCGGCCTGCAGGACGTCGCTGTCGAACGACGCGTCGGTGGTGTGCTTGATCAGTTCGCTGCTCATGGGATTTGTCCTTGGACATGCGCCGCCCATCGAGGACGGCAAGGCACAATGATTCTGACACAAAGCCCCTGCGCACGCGGGGCGCTCCGCCCTCACTTCCGCTATGGCTTCGATAGCAACCCGCCCCGCCCTTGACACCCCTCGACACCCTTGAATCGGCGCCGGGCGCCCCCATGCCGGCCGCCGCCCTCGACTGGCCGGCCCTGGTGGCGCAGGTGCGCGCCTGGGCCGATGGCGCGGGGGTCGACCTGGGCCGCAGCGTGCTGCTGCTGCCGTTCTCGCAGCAGCTCGGGGCGGCGCGCCAGGCCTGGGCCGCGGCCGGCGGCTGGCAGCCGGGGATCGAGACCACGCAGACGCTGGCGCGGCGCCTCGGCCCGCCGCCGGCCGCCCTGGAAGGGCAGGTCAGCTTCGACGTCCACCTCGACCGCCTCGCCGCCGCGCGGCTGCTGCGCGGCCAGGCCCGGCTGCAGGCCTGGGGGCGCAGCGACCCGCGCGCCTTCGACGACGCGGTGGCCGGCTTCGTGCGGCTGTCGCATGCGCTGCTGCGCGCCGCCGCGGCGCTGCCGCCGGACGAGCGCGAGGCGCACTGGCGCCGCGCGCGCGCCGTGCTCGCGGCCGGCGAGGGGCCGGGGCTCACCGAGCGCCAGATCGCCAGCATCGCGGTGGAGTGGGCCGCGGCCGCGCCGGCGCTGCACACCGACGCGTTGTTCGCGCTGCGCCCCGCCGCCTGGATCGTGTTGCGCTGCGGCGGCAGCGATCCGCTGGCCGAGGCGCTGCGGGCGCGCAGCGGGGCGCCGCAGCTGGTGCTCGACGCCGACGCGCCGGCGCAGCGGCTGCCGCCGCAGGCGCCGGTGCTGGCGGTCTGCGACAGCTTCGAGGACGAGGCGCAGTGCAGCGCCGCCCAGGTGCTGGCCCACCTGCAGCGCGGCGAGGCGCCGGTCGCGCTGGTGGCCCAGGACCGGCTGCTGGTGCGGCGCGTGCACGCGCTGCTGGCCCGGCACCAGGTGGCGGTGCACGACGAGACCGGCTGGAAGCTGTCGACGACCCGCGCCGCGGCGCAGCTGATGGGCCTGCTGCGCGCGGCAGGCGCGGCGAGCACCGACGCCGTCCTCGATGCCCTGAAATCCCTGACCGCGCCCTGGCCCGGCCTCGGCCCGGTGGCCGGCCCCACCCAGGCCCTGGAGGCCGCCTGTCGCCGCCTGGGCTGGCGCCGCGCGTCGCAGATCGACCCGGAGCAGCTGCACCCGGCCGAGGCCCGCCTCTGGGAGGCGCTGGGCCAGGCGCTCGCGCCGCTCGCCGAGCCGGGCCGCCGGCCGCTGCGCGAATGGTCCGAGGCCCTGCGCGCGATGCTGGCCGCGAGCGGCCTGGCCGATGCGCTCGCCGAGGACGCGGCCGGGCTGCAGGTGCTCGCGGCCTTGCGGCTGGGCGAGGGCGCCGGCTGGCCGGCGCAGGCCGGGCAGACCGCGATGTCGCTGGAGCAGCTGCGCCAGTGGGTCGACGACGTGCTGGAAGAAGCCTCGTTCATCCCGCCCGCGCCGCCGCAGCCCGAGCTCGTCATCACGCCGCTCACGAGCGCGATGCTGCGGCCGTTCGCGGCCCTGGTGCTTCCGGGCGCGGACGAGCGCCACCTGGGCGCCGGCGTCGACCCGCTGCCCTTCATCACCGACGCACAGGCCGGGGCGCTCGGGCTGCCGACCGCGGCGGCGCGCCGCGAGCGCGAGGCCCTGGCCTTCGCCCATGCCATGCACGCGCCGCGGGTGACGCTGCTGCGCCGCCATGTCGACGGCAGCGAGCCGCTGTCGGCGAGCCCGCTGCTGGAGCGCCTGGCGCTCGCCCTGCGGCGCGAGGGCCGGGCGCTGCCGGCCTGGGCCGACCCGCGCGGGGCCGCGGCGATCGAGCCGAGCCCGGTGTTCCTTCCCGCCCCCCCCGCGCCCGGCCTGCTGCCGCCGCGCCTGTCGGCCAGCGCCTGCGAAGCGCTGCGCGCCTGCCCCTATCGCTTCTACGCCCTGCACATGCTGAACCTGCGCGAGGCGGACGAGCTGGAAGAGGCGGTCGAGAAACGCGACTACGGCACCTGGCTGCATGCGGTGCTGCAGGAATTCCATGCCACGCGCGAATCGCCGGCCGGCCTCGAGGACGAGGTCGCGCGCCTGCGCCAGCTCGGCCGCGCGATGCAGGACCGCGCCGGCCTCGCCGACGCCGACTTCCTGCCCTATGCCGTCAGCTTCGGCGAGCTGGTGCCGCGCTACGTCGCCTGGCTGCACGAGCGCGATGCGCAAGGCCGCGAATGGGCCGAGGGCGAGATGGCGCACGAAGTCGAGCTGCCCGCGCCGGCCGGGGTGACGCTGCACGGCCGCATCGACCGCGTCGACCGGCGCCGCCTCGACGGCGAGCCGGCGCTCGAGCTGATCGACTACAAGACCGGCAGCGAGAGCGCACTGCGCGCCCAGGTGCGCCAGCCGCTGGAGGACACGCAGCTCGCGTTCTACGCCGCGCTGATGCGCCCGCACACCGATGCGCCGCTGCAGGCCATCTACCTGCTGCTGGACGCAGGGCACGAGATCCGGCAGGTCGAGCACCCCGAGGTCGAGGCGAGCGCGCAGGCGCTGGTCGACGGGCTGTCGGGCGAGCTCGGGCGGATCCGCGGCGGGGCCGGCCTGCCCGCGCTCGGCGAGGGGCGGGTGTGCGACTTCTGCGAGGCGCGCGGCCTGTGCCGCAAGGACCACTGGAGCGTGCCATGACGCCGCCCGCGGGCCCCGCCCCCGCCTACCGGGCCGACGGCGCGCCGGTCTCGCGCGAAGCCTTCTATGCCATCGCCTGCGACCCGCAGCGCAGCGTCGTCGTCGAGGCCTGCGCCGGCGCGGGCAAGACCTGGATGCTGGTGTCGCGCATCCTGCGCGCGCTGCTCGAGGGGGCGAAGCCGCACGAGATCCTCGCCATCACCTTCACGCGCAAGGCCGCGGGCGAGATGCGCGAGCGTTTGAACCAGTGGCTCGCCGACTTCGCGGCGCCCGAGGTCGACGACGCGCGTCGCGCCGCCGAGCTGGTGGCGCGGGGGCTGTCGCCGGCGCGCGCGGCCGAGCTCGCGCCGCGCCTGGCGGGCCTGCACGAGCAGGTGCTCGCGGGCGGTCGCGCGGTCGAGATCCGCACCTTCCACGCCTGGTTCTCGCAGCTGCTGAAGACCTCGCCGCTGGACCTGCTGGCGAGCCTGGGCCTGCAGCCCGGCATGAGCCTGATCGAGGACATCGACGAGCACCTCGGCGAGATCTTCCGGCGCTTCCACGCGGTGCTGCTGGACGATGCCGCGCTGCAGGCCGACTACCAAGCGCTGATCGCGCAGCGCGGCCGGGCCCAGGCGGCGAAGTGGCTTGCGACGGTGCTCGACAAGCGCATCGAGATCGAGCTCGCCGACGAGGCCGGCGTGCTGGACGACAGCGTGCCGGCGGCGGCGCGGCTGTGGCCGGGCCTGGCGGCGCTGGCGCATCCGTCGCACCAGCTGGCCGACGCGGCGGCGCGCGGGCTGCTGCTGCGGGTGGCGGCTTCGCTCGGGGCGCAGGCCAACAAGACGCCGCGCAAGCACGGTGGCCTGCTCGAGCAGGCGCTGGTGCTGGACGACCACGAGGCGTCGCTGCGCGCGGCCCGCCAGGCACTGCTGAACAGCAGCGGTCAGCTGCGTGCCCACCTCGCGGCGCCGGAGCTGGAGGACGCGGTGGCGCTGCTCGATGCCATCGACCTGGCCTGCCGGCAGCAGGCGGCGCACGAGGAGCACCTGCGCCTTGCGCGGCTGGCGCGGGTGCTGCTGGCGCAATTCGCCGGCTTCAAGCGCCAGCGCGGCCTCGCCGACATGGCGGACCTGGAGCGGTGCGCGCTCGCGCTGCTGCGCGACGTCGACCTCGCGGGCTGGGTGCAGGAGCGCCTGGACGCCCGCGTGCGCCACGTGCTGATCGACGAGTTCCAGGACACCAGCCCGCTGCAGTGGCATGCGTTGCACAGCTGGCTCGCCGCCTATGCCGGCGCGGGCGGCGGGGCGAGCGGGCAGCGGCCGCCGGCGGTCTTCATCGTCGGCGACCCGAAGCAGAGCATCTACCGTTTCCGGCGGGCCGAGCCCAAGGTCTTCGCGGCGGCGGGCGATTTCGTCGCCGAGGGGCTGGGCGGCCACCGGCTCGCCTGCGACCACACGCGGCGCAATGCGCCGGAGGTGATCGCCGCGCTGAACACCGTCTTCGAGGCGGCCCAGGCGGACCGCGAGTACGACGACTACCGGCCGCACACGACCGAGGTCGGGCCGGTGGCCGGGGCCGGGGTGCGGGCGCTGCCGCCGGTGGCGCGCCCGCCGCGCGGCGCGGGGGCCGAGGGCGAGGGCCGGATCGTCTGGCGCGACAGCCTGAGCGTGCCGCGCCACGAGCCGGAGGAGCTGCTGCGCGAGCAGGAGGCGGCCTGGGTCGCGCGCGCGGCCGGCGAGCTGGTGGCCGGCGGCACGGTCGCGCCGGGCGAGATCTTCGTGCTGTGTCGCAAGCGCGCGTCGCTGCGCCTGGCGGCCCGGGCGCTGCAGGCCCGGCACCTGCCGGTGGCGGCGGTGGAGGACCAGTCGCTGATGGACGCGGCCGAGGTGCGCGACCTGATCGCGATGCTGGACGCGCTGGCGTCGCCGCAGCACCGGCTGGCGCTGGCGCAGGCCCTGCGCAGCCCGCTGTTCGGGGCCGCCGACGAGGACCTGGTCGCGCTGGCCCGGCAGGTGGCGGGCGAGGGGCCGCGCGACTGGTGGTCAGCCCTGCTCGCGGGGCGCTTCGAGGCGCACCCGGCGCTGCAGCGCGCGCAGCGGCTGCTGCCGGCCTGGCAGCAGGCGGCGCGCACCCTGCCGCCGCACGACGTGCTGGACCGCATCGTCCACGAGGGGGGCTACCGCGAGCGCGTCGCCGCGGTGGTGCCGCCGGAGCAGCGCGCCGCGGCGCTGAACGCGATCGATGCGCTGCTCGCCCAGGCGCTGACGCTGGACGGGGCGCGCTATGCCACGCCCTACAACTTCGTGCGGGCGCTGAAGCGGCGCGCCCTCAAGGTGGCGCCGCCGGCGCTGCGTGACGCGGTGCAACTGCTGACCGTGCACGGCGCCAAGGGGCTGGAGGCGCGCGTCGTGTTCATCATGGACAGTGCCCCCGAGCGGGCGGGCACCGAGACCGCGACGGTGCTGGTCGACTGGCCGGTGGAGCGCGACCGGCCGGCGCGCTGCGCGTTCGTCTATTCCGAGGCGGACGTGCCGCCGTCGCTGGCGGCGGCCATGGCGCAGGAGCTCGCGGCGCGGCGGCGCGAGGAGCTGAACGGCCTCTATGTGGCGGTCACGCGGGCCCGGGAGCAGGTGGTGTTCAGCCGGACCGAGCCGCACATCGCCGCGCCGGGCGCCTCGTGGTGGCAGCGGGTGGAGGGCCTGGCAATGCCCTGGCTGCCGGCGGAGCCGGGCGCGGCGGCGGCGGGGCAGGGCGGGGCGCGCCTGCCGCAGCTGCCGGCCCTGCCGCGGCGCGAGGCGGCGCCGCAGCGCCCGGCGGCGGCGCGCAACGACCGCGCCTCGCGGCTCGGGCAGGCGGTGCACCGCACGCTCGAATGGGCGAACGGCGACGGGCGCGGCGAGGCCGACCTCGAGGCCCTGGCGCAGGCGGCGGCGACCGAGTTCGACAGCCCGCCGCGCGAGGTGCTGCGGCTCGCGCGAGGCATGCTCGGGCATGCGGACGGGCGGCGCTTCTTCGATCCGGCCGGCCTGCTGTGGGCCGGCAACGAGGTGGCGGTGGCGCACGGCGGGCAGGCGCTGCGCATCGACCGGCTGGTGGCGCTGGACGAGGCCGGCGAGCGCGTCTGGTGGGTCCTCGACTACAAGCTCGCGCACAAGCCGCAGGCGCAGGACGAGTACCTCGCGCAGATGCGGCGCTACCGCGCGGCCGTGCAGGCGCTGCAGCCGGGGGAGCGCGTGCGGTGCGCGCTCATCGCCGGCGACGGCGCCGTGGTCGAGGTGGATATCTGACGACCTGAAATGACCCGGCTTTTGCGGGTTCATCAGTGCACTGGACAGGGGTATTTCGCCGTCCAATAGGGGCAACTTCGTCACGCTGCGTTCCCCTGTCCCCATGTCCGATCCGCAGACACCTGCCGCCAAGCCTGCCCCGACGCGTGCGTTCGGCCGGTACCAGCTGCGCCAGCTGCTGGGCAAGAGCGACCGCAGCATGGTCTGGCTCGCGCACGACCCGCGCGCCGGGCAGGACGTGATGCTCACCCTGCCGCGCGTGCAGCCGGCCGACGCGGCCGGGCTCGAGGCCTGGATGGGCGAGGTCCGGCTCGCCGCCCGGCTGAACCACCCGAACCTGGCCCATGTCATCGACATCGGCGTGCAGGACCACTGGCCCTATGTCTCGGTCGACCGCGCCCTCGGCACGACGCTGGCCGAGCGCCTGGCCGCCGCGCCCGGCGGCACCGGCGCCAACGAGGTGGCGGGCTGGATGATCCAGGCGCTGGAGGGCCTGGCCTTCGCGCACGAGGCCAACGTCTCGCACGGCGACCTGCAGCTGCACCACATCCTGGTGAGCGAGCAGGGCACCGTGCGCGTGATGGCGCTCGCGGTGGCCGGCCAGGCGGAGACCGCCGCCGCCGACCGCGCCCACGACCGCGCGATGCCGATGGACCCGAGCCTGCTGCGCGCCGCGCGCCAGGCCGCCGAGCGCGACGTGCTGGCGGCCGGCCTGGTGCTGCACCACCTGCTGGCCAACCAGCCGGCGCTGGACGAGGCGGACACGTCGCGCGTCATCGACCGCCTGCCGCCGCAGGGCCGCGAGATCGTGCGCCTGCCCTGGAGCATCCCGCGCCCCATCCCCGAGGCCGTGCGCGCGATCGCCAACCGCGCCACCGAGCGCCAGGAGCGACAGCGCTACCACAGCGCCCGCACGATGGCGCGGGCGCTCGCCGGCTGGCGCGAGGCCGATGCCCAGGACAGCGGCGGCGCGATCGCGCTGCTGATCGACCGCATGCGCAGCATCGGCCACCTGCCGGCCTCGCCCGGCGTGGCGCAGCGCGTCGCGCGGCTCGCGATGGCCGAGGGCCAGCGCACCGACGAGATCGCGCAGCAGATCCTGCAGGACATGGCGCTCAGCTTCGAGCTGCTGCGTGCCGTCAACTCGGCCCAGGTGCAGGGCACGCAGGTCTCCGGCAACGGCCCGGTGCTGACGATCCGCCGCGCCGTCGCGCTGGTCGGGCTGAAGGGCGTGCGCAATGCCGCGGCGGCCCTGCGCGCCTGGCCCGGCCCGCTGTCCGAGACGCATGCCGCGGCGCTGCAGAAATTGATGGACCGGGTGCGCCTGGCCGGGCATGCCGCCCAGGTCCTGCGCCCGGCCGGCTACGACCCCGAGGTGGTGTACCTCATCGCGACCCTGCAGAACCTGGGGCGGCTGATGGTGCAGTACCACTTCCCCGACGAGGCGGAGCAGATCCGCCAGCTGATGCTGCCGCTGCCGCCGAGCGAGCCGGGCGAGGCCGAGCAGCCGGGAATGAGCGAGGAGGGCGCCTCGTTCGCCGTGCTCGGCATCGACAGCGAGCTGCTCGGTGCCGCGGTGGCGCGCCACTGGGGCCTGAACGACGAGGTGCTGCACATGATCCGCCGCCTGCCCGCGGGCCGGCCGGTGCGCAGCGCCGACAGCGACGGCGACGTGCTGCGCATCGCCGGGAGTGCCGCCAACGAGGCGGTGGACGCGGTGACGCTGTCGCCGCCGGCCAAGGTGGGGAGTGCGCTGGCGGCGATCGCGCAGCGCTATGCGCGGCCGCTGGAGGTGACCGCGCGCGACATCGGCGAGGCGCTGCAGCTGGCGCGCCAGGCGATGAACGGCGGGCCGCCGCCGCCGTCGCGCCGCGCCGGGCCCGAGGAGTCGCCGCTGCCCGAAGGCGGGCTGCGCGGCCTGGCCGCTTCGCGTTCGCGTCCGCAGTGATCCGCCGAGGCAGTACCCCGCGATGCCCGCCACCGCCATGACGCCCGCGCGTCCCGCCACCCTCGGCCGCTTCGAGCTGCGCCGCCTGCTCGGCAAGGGCGCGCAGGCGACGGTGTGGCTGGGCTACGACGCGCGGCTCGAGCGCGAGGTGGCGGTCAAGATCCTGCGGCCCGGCGCCGACAGCGCGGCCGTCGGCCAGTGGCTGCAGGAAGCGCGCAGCGTGAGCCGGTTGAACCATCCGCACATCGTGCCGGTGTTCGAGGCCGACGTGCACGAGCAGCAGCCTTACCTCGTCTTCGAGTACGTGGCCGGCCCGACGCTGGCCGAGCAGCTGCGGGCCCGCGGCGCGCTGCCGGCGCGCGAGGCGGTGGAGCGCATGCTGGGCGTGCTGGACGCGCTGTCGGTCGCTCATGCGGCGGGCGTGATCCACCGCGACCTGAAGCCGTCGAACATCCTGGTCGATGCCGAGGGCCGGGCGCGCGTGATGGACTTCGGCATCGCGGCGCGCATGCAGGACGAGCACCAGCAGCAGGTGGTCGGCACGCCGGGCTACATGTCGCCCGAGGCGGCGCACGGGCTGAAGCCGGCGCCGGCGATGGACCTGTTCTCGGCGGCGGTGGTGCTGGCCGAGATGCTGAGCGGCCGGCAGCTGCTGGTGGAGAAGGACCCGTACCGCGCGATGTACCGCGTGGCGCACGAGGACCTGGCGTGGCCCAAGGACGGCGGCGGCGATGCCGACGACGCGCTGCGCGCGATCGTGATGCGCAGCCTGGCGCGCGATCCCGCGCAGCGGCATGCCGACGCGGCGGCCTTTCGCAAGGCGCTGCAGGACTGGCTCGCGCCCTCGGGCGGCGAGTCGGCGGCGGCGGGCGGGGGCAGCGGCACGCTGGAGTTCCTGCTGCGTCGCATGCGGCACAAGAGCGATTTCCCGGCGATGTCGGATTCGGTGGCGCGCATCCAGCGCGTCGCGAACTCGGAGACCGAGAGCCTGTCCAGCCTGTCGAGCGAGATCCTGAAGGACGTGGCGCTGACCAACAAGCTGCTGCGGCTGGTCAACACGGCGCACTACTCGCAGTCGGGCGGGGGCAGCATCAGCACGGTGTCGCGCGCGGTGGCGCTGATCGGCTTCGCCGGCATCCGCAACATCGCGCTGAGCCTGGTGCTGCTGGAGCACATGCACGACAAGGGGCATGCGAACCAGCTCAAGGAGGAGTTCCTGCGCTCGCTGATGGCGGGTTCGCTGGCGAACGAGCTGCTGCCGAATTCGCGCGAGGGCGAGGAAGCCTTCATCGGTGCGATGTTCCAGAACCTGGGGCGGCTGCTGACCGAGTTCTATTTCCCGGACGAGGCGCGCGAGGTGCGCAAGCTCACCGGCAGCAAGGGCGTGGGCGGCACGCCGATGAGCGAGCACACGGCGTCGATCCGCGTGCTGGGGTTGAGCTTCGAGGACCTGGGCGTGGGCATCGCCAAGGCCTGGGGGCTGCCCGAGGCGCTGCAGCGCAGCATGCGCAAGCCGGTGGGCGAGATGCCGAACCGGCCCTGCGACAAGGCGGACCGGCTGCGCTGGATCGCCGTGGCGGCCAACGAGGTGACGGACGCGCTGATGCAGGCCGAGCCGGGGCGCGCGAGCAGCGCGATCGCAGCGGTGGCGCAGCGCTATGCGCGCGTGCTGGAGATCAGCCCGCGCGACATGCAGGCGGCGGCGCTGCTGGCGCAGCAGCGCCTGGCGGGGCTGGCGCAGGCGATGAGCCTGAGCGTGCAGCCGGGCTCGCCGGTGCGGCGGCTGCTGGAGCAGCCGGGCGGCAACGGCACGGCGCCGACGGGGGTCGAGGGGCCGGACAGCCTGAAGGGGCACGAGCTGCAGGCGACCATCACGGTGGATGCGACGCCGGTGGCCCAGCCCTTCGACCGCGACGTGGCGGCCGAGATGCTGGGGGCCGGCATCCAGGACATCACGAACACGATGGTCGAGGACTTCAAGCTCAACGACGTGCTGCGCATGATCCTGGAGACCATGCTGCGGGCGCTGGGCTTCCGGCGCATCGTGTTCTGCCTGCGCGACCCGAAGACCGAGACGCTGACCGGGCGCTTCGGCATGGGCGAGGACGTGGACAGCACCTGCAGGCAATTCAAGGTGGCCTTGAAGCCCGCCGCGGGGACGGCGCCGGACCTGTTCAGCGCGGTGTGCCTGAAGGGGGCGGACACGCTGATCTCGGACGCGACGGTGCCGAACATCGCGGCGCGCCTGCCGGTGTGGTACCGGCAAGGGGTCAACGCGCCGGCCTTCCTGCTGCTGCCGCTGCTGATGAAGGGCGCGCCCTTCGCGTTGATCTATGCGGACAAGGCGCAGCCGGGGGGCATCGAGCTGGGGGAGCGGGAGCTCTCGCTGCTGCGGACCTTGCGCAATCAGGCGGTGATGGCGTTCAGGCAGACGCGCTGAGGCAGGGCGGGGCCGTCCTACGTTGGGTCGCGCCACCGTCCTGTGGTCGAGACCGGATGCGGCTCTAAGCTTGTGGCATATCCATTGCATGGAGGCTGCCATGAGCAAGCCCGAAGCATCGCCCTCGCCGCCGACTCCAAATCCGCCGCCTGTCGAACCCCGCGAAGTCGAAAATGAGCGCGACTACGAGGCCAGCCACCACTACGACCAGCAGGACCGCGAGCGCATCAAGTCCAACAAGGTCGACGATGAGGCAGCACGCAAGGCCCATCCCAAAGGGGAAGACCGGGACGACTGACTCCGGAACGCACGTCAGGAACTTGTTCGTCCTGTGAATCACCTATGGCGGACGTTGGCCTTCGCCGATGCACTGGATGGTAGGCGATGCATTCTTCAGTACATGCAGGGAATCGGATCACTCTTCGCCCTGGGCATGGTGATGCTGTCTGGCGCGCGCAGGTTGGCGAGTTTCTGAAGAGGAACAAGGGGCGGACCGTTTACTCCAGAAAGGTCGATGACCACGGCACCACAGAGGTGTCTACGCGCGATGGATGGGCGGGCGGGCCAGTTGCCGAGCTGAAGGCAGCACGTCGTGAAGGGGCGAATCTCCTGACAGCGCTCGATCTGTTGCCGAGCGGCAGTCGACTGTTGGGGACGCTGTGGGGGGCTCGAAAGCGAGCGAAGAGAGCGGCCATCAAGAACGGCGCTGCCTTGCGGGGACGGAACGGATCGAAGTATGTGATGGGGAGCAAGCTCGGCTCGCAGGAAAAGCCACTTTGGCATGCGACTGACTTGGCCGGTGGACCGGTCGTGGTGAAGGAGCTCTCCGATGACGTCGAGGGATGGCAGGAGGTCGACACCAATCTGCGGCTGAGCAAGTTGGCGCACGAGAACATCCTGGGCTGTCGCGACGTGGGGATGAAGGACGGGAAGCCCATGCTCGTCATGGAGTCGGCACCGCACGGTGTGCTCTCTGAACTGATGGAGACCGCGCACGTTTTGCGCCAAGCCGATCCGAAGACCTTGAAGGCGGACCTGTGCTGGATACGGGCCAATCTGGACGCCATCTTTCTCCTGATCCTGCAAGATGCCCTGCAGGGATTGGCTGCGATGCACAGTCTTGGTCTGATGCACCTTGATGTGAGGCTCGAGAACATCTTCATCGGCGAAGGTTTCGTCGGGAAGATCGGCGACTTCGGCACGTCGAAGGTGGAAGGCCGAGTCACCGAACGATGCATGATGGCGGCGCACAACCTTGCGCCGGAACAGAACTCGGGAAATGTCTGGCTGGCCTCAAGATTGCAAGCTCGGGAGAACCTCAGAAGCCGACTTCAGGGTAAGGTCCAGGAGGGGAAGTTATCGCTCGAAAGTGCGAAGCAGAAGCTGAAGAAATTCGATGGCAAGACGAGCGGATATGAATTGACAACCGCAGCCGACATGTACGCAGTAGGCTTGCTTGCGCACAAGCTGTTCCATGGCGAGGACTTGGTGTCGGCCGCCGACCTGGGCGTTCGAGAGCAAGCCATCGTGGTCAGCTGGAACAAGGCAAAGGCGCCGCTCAACAGCCCCGTAAACCATAGGCTCAAAAGCTTGATCGACGACTTGGTCAACGCATGCAAACAACGCGCCAGTTCCCGGCGGCCGACGGCGCCCGAGCTGCTGAAGCATCCCGCATTCGGACAATTGCGCGACGAGGCGCGGGTAACAGAGCTGCGACAGATGATGAAAGTGCTGTCAGAACAAAAGTCGACGATTGCGGTGCCAGTGGCATCCGAGCAATCCTGATGCCCGCTGTAATGGGTAGTTAACCTAGTGAAATACTTCATCAAGCTCTCCTAGAGTTCGCGCTGCGGCAGAGTGGAAGCGGTTCCATATCCGTTCGCGGCAGCACCAACAGAGGAGACAAGATGAAACGGTGGCTCACCCTGGGGCTGGCGGCGCTCGCGCTCGCCCTGCAAGGCTGCGGTGGCAGCGACGACGATGGAGAGGCGCCCGTGACGCCACCGGTGAAGGACGGAAAGCTGGACGACTGGCCGGCCGTGAAGAGCGCGATCGCGCAGGACGCGACTCAGGAGGCGCAGATCCAGGCCCTGGTCGCCGGCATGACCCTCGCGCAGAAGGTCGGGCAGATGACCCAGCCCGACATCCGCAGCATCACCCCCGCCCAGGTGACGCAGTACTACATCGGCTCGGTGCTCAACGGCGGCGGCGCCTGGCCCGGCAACGACAAGAGCGCGAGCGTCGCCGACTGGCTCGCGCTGGCTGATGCCTACTGGCAGGCCTCGATGGACACCGACATGGCGGTCAAGATCCCCGTCATCTGGGGCACCGACGCCGTGCACGGCCACGGCAACGTCCATGGCGCGACGCTGTTCCCGCACAACATCGGCCTCGGTGCGGCCAACGACCCCGAGCTGATCGAGCGCATCGGCGCCGCCGTCGCCGCCCAGGTGCACGCCACCGGCATCGACTGGACCTTCGCGCCCACGCTCGCCGTCGTGCGCGACGACCGCTGGGGCCGCACCTACGAGGGCTTCTCCGAGGACCCGGCCATCGTCGCGAGCTACGGTGGCCGCTACACCACCGGCCTGCAGGGGAAGTTCGCCGCCTCCAACCGCCCGACCGTGGTCGCCACCGCCAAGCACTTCATGGGCGACGGCGGCACCGACCAGGGCAAGGACCAGGGCGAGAACAAGTCCAGCCTGTCGGACATGATCAACATCCACGGCGCCGGCTACTACACCGCGCTCGCCGCCGGCGCGCAGACGGTGATGGCCTCGTTCAACAGCTGGACCTTCCAGGGTACCGCCCAGGACGGCACCGCGCTGGACTTCAGCAACGCCAAGATGCACGGCAACAAGTACCTGCTGACCGACGTGCTGAAGACGAAGATGGGCTTCGACGGCCTGGTGGTCTCGGACTGGAACGGCATCGGCCAGGTCAAGTACACCGACGCCACCGGCGCGGTGAAGAGCTGCACCAACGCGTCCTGCCCGCCGTCCATCAACGCCGGCATGGACCTCATCATGGTGCCGGACGACTGGAAGGCCTTCATCGAGAACACCATCGCCTCGGTGAACGCGGGCGAGATCCCGATGGCCCGCATCGACGACGCCGTGACGCGCATCCTGCGCGTCAAGCTGCGGGCCGGCCTGTTCAGGCTGGAGAACGGCGCCTCGGTGTCGGTCAAGCCCTCGCTGCGCCCCGGGGCCGGCGACGCGGCGGCGATGCTGCACCGCGACCTCGCCCGCGAGGCGGTCCGCAAGTCGCTGGTCCTGCTGAAGAACGACGGCGGCGTGCTGCCGCTGGCGCGCGGCCGGAAGATCCTCGTCGTCGGGCGCAGCGCCGACAACCTGTCGAACCAGAACGGCGGCTGGTCGCTGACCTGGCAGGGCACCGCCAACACCAACGCGGACTTTCCCAACGCCGACAGCGTGCTGGCCGGCATCCGCGAGGCCGCGGGCGAGGCCAACGTCACCTTCTCCGCCGACGCCAGCAACGTGAACGTCGCCGACTACCAGGCGGTGATCGCGGTGATCGGCGAGACCCCGTATGCCGAAGGCGCGGGCGACATCGGCAAGACCGGAACGCTGGAACACGCCAGGCGCTACCCGGCCGACCTGGCGGTGCTCGAGGCGGTGAAGGGCCAGGGCGTGCCGGTCGTCACCGTGCTGATGAGCGGCCGCCCGGTGTGGGTGAACAAGGAACTGAACCGCAGCGATGCCTTTGTCGCGGCCTGGCTGCCCGGCAGCGAAGGCAAGGGCGTCGCCGACCTGCTGTTCCGCAAGGCCGACGGCGCGGTGAACTTCGACTTCCAGGGACGGCTGTCGTACTCCTGGCCGAAGGAGGCCTGCCAGGTGGTGCTCAACCGCGGCGACGCGGGCTATGCGCCGCTCTTCGCCTATGGCCACGGCCTGACCTACGCGGCGCCGGGTGCGGCCCTCGGCAACGCGCTGGACGAGACCACGCCGGCGCTCGGCTGCGGCCAGGGCGCCAACACCGGGCCGGCCGCCACCGAGCCGCTGGACGTGTTCAACCTCGTCGAGAACCCCGTCTTCCCGCTCTTCATCGGCTCCTCGCCCAACTGGATGATTCCGGTCGGCGCGGACCTGAACGCGACGGTGGTGACGCAGGACGGCACGCTCACCCTGCAGACCGCGCAGGTCAACGTGCAGCAGGACGGCAAGAAGGTGACCTGGACCGGCCTCGGCGAGTTCAAGGCGATCGCCTCCGATCCGGCGTCGACCGGCGTGCGCAACCCGCAGAACCTGGAGAGCTACGTGCACCCGGACGCCAAGGCCGTGCTCGCCTTCGACGTCGTGGTCCACCAGGCGCCGCAGGGCAGCGTCAAGATCCGCATCGACTGCGGCTACCCCTGCCGCGGCGAGCTGGACGGCACGGCGGTGCTGAAGGCGCTGCCGACCGGCAGCAAGGCGACGGTGAAGATCCCGCTGTCGTGCTTCGCCGATGCCGGGGCCGACTTCTCGGCGATCGACACCGCCTTCCTCGTGCAGACCGACAAGCCCTTCAGCGCGAGCTTCGCCAACATCCGCTGGCTGGTCCACGCGAGCGGCGACGCCGACACGCGCACCTGCCCCGAGCTGGCCCCGCCGCCGCCGCCCGCGATCGACCCGCTGCCGGGCCCGGGCGTGACGCTGCTGGGCCCGGCCGGCTTCCACGGCGACCTGGCGGCGGGCATGTACACGTCCACGCCGACGCACGTGGTGGCCGGTGTTGCGAACGGCGAGGCCGACCTGCAGTTCGCGGCCGATGGCGGCAACGGCACGTTCTACTTCACCGGCAGCGGCCTGAACCTGAGCGGCTATGCCGGCGGGACGATGCAGTTCGAGCTGGCCGTCGGCAGCTGGGGCAGCAACACCAAGGGCCTGGCGATCAAGATGGAGAGCCCGGGCGACGGCTGCCGCAACGTCGACTACGTGATCCCGGCGGACAGGACGCCGCCGGCCGATGGCGCCTTCCACACCGTCGTGCTGAACATCGCCGACGTCGTCGCGACGAAGAACGCGCCGTGCTTCACGCTGGACAACATCACGGTGCCCTTCGGCATCTTCCCCGTCTGGGACGACCAGCAGGGCGTGAGCTTCAAGGTGCGTAACGTGCAGCTGCTGCAGTGAGGCTCTGCGAAGCCGGCTCGACCCGGCCCTTGCCGGCCCGCTTGGCGCGCAGCATGGCCTGGTCAGCCTGCGTCAGCAGCAGGGCGGGGTCGGTGCCGTCCTGCGGCGCCAGGGCCACGCCGACACTGGTGCCGACGCTGACGACGGTGCCGTCGGGCAGCGTCACCGGTGCGTGCAGTGCGTTCGTCAGGCGCTGCAGGATGTGCCGCCAGTCGTCGGAGCGGCCAAGCATGGTCAGCAGCACCACGAACTCGTCGCCGCCCAGCCGGGCGGCGCTGTCGTTGCCGCGCAGCATGGATTGCAGGCGGCGCGCCAGCTCGACCAGCAGCGCGTCGCCGGCGTCGTGGCCGTGCGTGTCGTTGACCTGCTTGAAGCCGTCCAGGTCGAGGTAGCAGACGGCGACCACGGTGTTGGCGCGCTGCGCCGCGTGGATCGCCTGGCGCATGCGGTCGGTCAGCAGCAGGCGGTTCGGCAGCTGGGTCAGCGCGTCGTGGAAGGCGATGTGCTCGACGCGCGCCTGGGCTTCCATCATCGCGGTGATGTCCACCATCATCCACAACGACTCGCCGCCGGTGAGGCTGACGCTGTTCAGGTCGACCCACAGCAGGTGGCCTTCCTTGTGGCGCATCTGCACCTGGGTGCGGTAGGTCTCGCCGCGGGCGAGCAGGGGGTAGGCCTGGGCACCGACGGCCTCGAAGGCGGCCTGGTCGAGGTAGAGGATGCGCGTCGACTGGCCGTCGAGCTCGCCGGGGGCGTAGCCGAACATGCGCTCCAGCGCCCGGTTCTTCCACATGATGACGCGGCTGCGCAGCTTGGTCATGCCGACGATCTCGTTGTCGAGCATGGCCGCCTGCTCGCGCTGCAGGCGGCGGCGTTCGGTGACGTCGCGGGCCGAGCCGAAGATCAGCCGCTCGCCCTCGATGTCGGCGACGCTGACCTGCAGCTCGACGTCGATGATGCGGCCGTCGTCGCGTTTGTGCTGCACCTCGATGCGCTGGCGGTCGCCGTCGCGGACCTTGGCGAGCCAGGCGTTGACGCGGGCCTCGTCCTGGTTGGCGTCCCAGCTGCTGATGTGGCGGCCCAGGAGCTGCTCGCGGGTGGAGCCCAGCATCTCGGCGAAGGAATCGCTGAGGCCGATGAGCCGGCCTTCGCGGTTCATGATGTGGATGCCGTCGGCGGCGACGCGCAGCAGGGACTGGGTGCGCCGCGTCTGGGCCGAGAGGGCGCGCAGGCTGGCCGATTCGCGGCGCCAGGCGCGGAACAGCACCCCGCTGGCGGCGGCGATCAGCAGCCAGGCGACGCCGGCCAGCACCGACACCTGCACGGCCTGGGTGCGCCAGGGGGCGTAGAAGCGCTCGATGCCGAGGCCGGAGAACACCACGAAGGGCCAGCCCTCGACGCGGCGGTAGGCGGTGGTGCGCACCACGCCGTCGAGGGCGGTCGGGGTGGTGAAGACGCCGCGCATCGGGTTGCGGGCCATGGCGGCGCGCAGCTCGGCGGAGACGGTGACGTTGCCGACGGTGATGGGGGCGCTGCTGCCCGGGGCGTGGCGGGCGATCAGCTTCAGGTCGGTGGTGCGCAGGGTCATTGCGTCCTGCGTCTCCAGGTCGTAGCGGGCGAAGAGGGACTGGAAGTGGTCCAGCCCCATGCTGGCGTAGACGATGCCCTCGAAGCGTCCGCCGGGGCTGACGATGGGGCGGACCAGGGCCATCACCCAGCGGCCGGACAGGCGCGATTCGATGGGGGCCTCGACCACGAGGCCGGCGTCGGGATGGGCACGGGCGCGGATGAAGTAGTCGCGGTCGGAGACGTCGATGGCGGCGCCGGGCGGGACGCCGTTGCCCCAGCGCACGCGGCCCTGGGCGTCGGCCATGCGCAGGCCTTCGACGCCGGCGAGCAGGCTGCGGTGGGCGTCCAGGCTGCGGTTGATGGCCTCGTCGCGCCGCGGGTCGTCGGGGCGGATGGCCTCGAGCTCGTGCAGGGCCGAGAGCATCAGCGAATCGACGCGCGACAGTTCGGAGCCGATGTTGGCCTGGGCGATGGCGACGAGGCTCTCGGCCTGGTCGCGCGAGCGCTGTTCATAGGCGCGGTGGCTGGTGTTCAGCACGAAGGCCACCAGCAGGACGAGCAGGCCGCCGACCAGGGCGTTGGCCAGCAGGAGACCGAGCGCGAGACGCGAGCCGCGCCGGCGGTCCGGATTCAGCGATGGCAGCGTTTCCCCCAGCGGCATCCTCTCGCCCGTCCCGACGGTCGCGGCGACCGTCGCAGCCACTTCATGCCCCGCCGGCTGGCGGTTCAGCGGGATGGTAGCAGGGCGCGTGCAAGGCCATCGTCGTGCGGCAAGACGGGAGCCTGGAGGTCGTCTTTACAACAGGTCATCAACAGGGTTATCCACAGGCGGTGGCGCTGAAATCAAGAAGGCTCCCAGTTGCTCGCACAGCGGCCCAACTACGCGACAATCACGCATGTCGTTCAAGACGGGCACGTTGGCAAGGCCGGTCCGGGTGGTGAAGCCCGGCCCGGATGTGGTGCTCGAAGCGTCGTTCGCATGGCAAGGTCCATTCGAGAGGGTGTTCGTCAAGCTTGCGAACGAGAACCGTCGCTGTATCGAGGCCGTGTGTGCCTGGATTGCGCAAGATGCCGGCCTGCCGTGTCCCGAACCCCGGTTCGTGCAGGTCGCGCGCGGGAAGATGCCTCGTGACGTTGCGTGGCCATTCGGCGAGTCGACGAATCTTGCCTTCTGCACGGTCGCCATTCCGAATGCGCGACAGCTCGCGAAGCTCGACAGTGGGTGGGCCGCTGACCAGCTTGGCAAGTGGCCGTGGTTGGAAGTTGCGGGGGTCTTCGACGAGTTGATCGCGAATGACGATCGTTCCAATGGCAACGTCCTGCTCGACGGGCGAGCGAGTATGTGGCTGATTGACCACGGCAGGGCGCTCGGTGGCGGCGGGCAACGACTCTTCTCTACCGAGCTTTTCCCTCCGTTCAAAAACTACTTCCTCGAAATGATTGCGCAAGAAGCGATGCCAAAGAAGTTGCAGCGGAAGAACGTGTTGCTGTCCGCCAGCTACGAAATGGCAGCCCGGGCGCCTCGCGTTCCATATGGGGACCTGATGGTGCCCGAGCCCCTCGCCTTGCAGATCTCTTCGATCTTGACGCGGCGCGCCGCCTCGCTGCCAGCGATGGTTCTTGAAGCGGCTCGTATTCCCGACCTGTATGACGCGGGCGAATCTTCTCGGAGTCTCCAGTGATGCCTTCTCTTCCATTTGACGAGCGAGTCCGGTCCGTGGAGTCCATGGCTCGTGCCGTCTTCCTGCCTGTCGGCCAGTTGAGTGAGCGACTGTGCATTGCATTGTTGGGCTTCTCTGAGGACGTGGGCCATTGGGCGCGTGCTGTCACGCCGAAGCCCCTTGCCAACCTCCCCAACGACTTGGGACACGCCTTGTTCACTTTCGGTGGCGTGGTTGTCACCGACTATGAGGATTGGTGCCGGAGAGGCAAATCGCCTCTTGAATGGCAGTCTCCGCTGTCTGGCCTCGTACTGGGTGATTGGTTCGAGGTTGAAGGTTTCGATCCTGAGGATGCTGTACGCATCGCAGTTTCCGTTGCAGCGCTGGCGCCTGAAGCTCGCGCTCCAGAGACAGAGCAGCATGCAGGCAACCCCAAGAGCAGTGACGAACGGCGCTTCCTCATGGCAGTCCAGCAGGAGATCTCTCGCGTGCGGCCGGCACTGGCGAAGGGTTTCCGCAAGAGTCTCAGTCTCACAGGCAAGGCTGCTGCTGGCGAGATCGACTTTGTCGGGAAGCACTATGTGACCTGCTATGCCGCTGTCAATCCGAAAGCCAGATCGGCCAGCCGTGTCCAGACGGCATCGGCGGCACTCTGGCATCTGGCCCGAGCCAGGGACGCGTTCGGCTTTGCCAGCCCCGCGGTCATGGAATTGACCGCGTGGGTCCCCCCCCAGGGCCTCCCCATCTATTCCGAGCAGGACTACACGACGGCGCTTGAGATCGTGGCGGAGTTGCGGGAGCAGGCCGGCAGGGAGCAGTTGGCCGTGTTCTCCGTCACCGACGTCGATTCGGCTTGTCGGCGGCTGGTCAACATCGAGGTCAGCGACGCTGCCTTGGCGTCGTAGGCGCCAGCTCTCGCCGGCCTTCAGGTGCCGCGGCCGATGCGTTGCAAATGGCGTGCGAACCCGTCCGCGTGCGCGCCCACCGCAGCCTTGGGAATGATGATCGCCTGCATGCCGTCGACGAACAGGTAGTGGTTGTGCGCGTCCTGGTCGGCCTCGCGGAAGAGGGCCCAGTCCAGCTCCGCGCGGCTGCGGGCGGTCTCGATGCGGAGGCCGGCCTCGGTCACCCGGACGGTGTGGGGGGAAAGGAAGGCGCCGTCGGGCCAGAGGATGTCGCGGCGAAGGACGCTGGCCTTGAGGGCGAAGGCGGCGACCAGGGCGAGGGCGGCGAGGACGGCACAAAGGCCCAGCATCGTCAGGTCGAAGCCGACGCCAGGGTGTCGTTCGCGCAGCTGGAAGAAGCTGGCGATCACGAAGCCGACGAACATCCAGCCCACGACCCCGGCGGCGAAGACCTTGGAGAAGGGCCCGGTCTTCCGCCGGAGGCGCTGCGCGATGAGTTTCTGGAAGCGCAGCAGGTCGTCGCGGGTGAGGGTGAAGTGGAATTCCATGGAGCGGTCACGAAGCCAGGGGCCAGCGGGCGAGGAACCGGTCGAAGCGCGCCAGCAGCGCATCCTTGCCGGCCATCAGGGACTCGTTCAGCGCGAGGTTGGCGGGCGGGTCGATGTAGGCGAGCAAGGGACGGTTGAAGTCGACATCGCCGCGCAGCAGCGTGCGCAGCGAGTCGATGATCTCGGACGGCGATGCGGCGCGCCGGCACTGGCGCTGCTGCATGGCGTGGATGTCGTCGGCGGCCCGCTCGCCGGCGCTCTTCACCGACGACGGCGCGCGGGTGCGCTTGCGCTTCTCGCCGGCGGCGACGCGGTTCTCGACGCATTGCAGCAGGGTGGCCTGCTCCTGCGCGCCCAGGGCCTGGGCCTCGGCCTGGATGGCCTTCAGCTCCCCGACCTGGTCAGGGTCGACGGCCTTCTCGATCGCGGCGTCGACATATTCGGGGCGGATGAGCGGCTGCATGGCGTCCTTCGTGGCCCGGATGCGCCTCCGGGATCTGCGCGCATTGTGAAGGACGATCCCGACACGGCATCGGCTACAAGCGTGTCTGCCGTTCGACGTAGCTCCGCAGGTGGTCGACGTTGTGGACGTGGGCCGACAGCGGGCCCCAGCCGACCGCCGGGTCCTGCGGGAAGTGGTGCTCGGTCCCGATGCCCGGAATGCGCAGGAACGGCAGCTTCGACAGCCCCGGCACGACGTCGCCCTTGACGACGTAGTGGTGGACCCATTTCTGGGCGAACGGCAGGTCGCGGCCCGGTGCCGGCAACCGGGCGATCAGGCCCTGGCTCAGGTGCGAGGACGAGAAGCCCTCGACCTCGATCGGCGACTCGGGCGTCGCGTTCGAGAGCCCCGCGTGCGTTGCCTCGCCGGCACCCTTGGAGTGCCCCAGCACCCGCAGTCGGTAGCCGGCATACGGGCCATCCTCGACGACGGTCCCGAGCGTCTTCACCGCCGCCTTCGCCTGCCGGTAGCTCTTCGGCTCGACCCCCAGCTTCGACAGGCCCAGCCCGGCCTTCAGGTTCGCGGCCCACTGCGCGACCGAGATGGCGACGTTGCCCACCGCCAGCGTGCCCGGCCCGCCCACCTTGGCGCCCGACAGCGTGCCGCCGAACACGGCGGCGATCTCCTTGTTCTTCTCGTCGACCAGCACCGACATCACCAGGCCCGACTTCGTGTCGACCAGCGTGCCCGCGGGCCGCTCGACCGACCGCGCCGGCAGCAGCCCGCGCGACCAGCGCCCACCGGCGTGGTCCGAGGCGCCCGGCCACACCTGGTGGGCCACCACGCCCGCCAAGGCGTCCGAGGGACGGTAGCTGCCGGTCGGCTCGCGCGTGTACGGGAAGGACGCCAGCTCGGCGTCCGCCAGCACCTTCTGCAGCGCCTGTGGATCGGTCGGCATCGGGGCCTGCTTCAGGCTCGGCGGCGCGGCCTGCCGGGGGGCCCGCGTGGCCGGGGCGGTGCCGCCGCCCGAAGGCGCGCGTGCCGCCGGATGCATCTGCGACGCCGCGCGTTGCCGCAGGCCGAGGGCGCCGGCGAGCCCGCCGCGTCGTGGGCGTGTCTCGGCGCCCGAGGGGGTGGGGCCGATGCCGATGGCTCGGAGCCCGAAGCTTGTCTTCATGCGGCCATGCTGGCCGCCGCCGTGGCCGCGACCGGCACGCCGCACGAAGCGCGGTCGGGCGATGCGAAGGTGTCAGGCCTTGCCGTCGGGACGCGCCTTGAGCCTGCGTCCGAGCAGCAGCAGCCCGCCCGTCCACAGCGCCAGCGTCGCCGGCTCGGGCACGGGCGACACCAGGTAGGCGTGGCCGTAGCGCGTGTTCAGCACGAACTGGCCCTGGTCGTTGATGCCGGTGACGGACCAGAACAGGTCGCCCTGCGGGGCGGAGAACAGGCTGTCGATGTTGATCACGCCCTGGCCGCCCGGGCCGGTGATGTAGGCGTAGTTGCGCTGGTCCTGGCGGTTGGCGAAGAAGCCGCCGACCTGGCCGGAGGCGTTGATGGCCAGCACGTCGCTGAATGACTTCGGGCCGTACTGGCCCGAGCCGCCGAGTTGGCCGGGGTCGTAGCCGGGCACGCCGCTGAAGTCGATCGGGGTGACGCCGGTGTTGGTGATGCCGAGGAAGGCGTCGTCGTAGTTCGGGCTCGATCGGCCGCTGTAGCTGCCCCCGACCAGGCCGGCGTTGTTGATCACCCGCGCGTAGTGCACGGCGGGCGGCAGGGTGTGCGGTGCGCTGCCGTCCGGGCCGGTGACGAAGCCGCCCTGCTGGTTGAGTTCGCTGATGCCGAGGTGGCCGACCACGCGGCCGGCGTCGTTGAGGCCGTGGCCGATCAGGGCCCAGCCGTTCAGCGAGCCCAGGCTCTGCGGCGACTGGCCGCCGGGGCCGGTGAGGAAGCCCTGGTGACCTTCCTGGAAACCGGGCGAGGCCACCGAGTCGACGGAGGCGGTACCGATGACCTGTCCGCGCGAGTTGATCGCCGTGGCGCTGCTGTTGGTGCTGCCCGGCAGCGTGCCCAGGTCCTGCAGCGTGGCGTGGCCGGTGCCGCCCATGAACGCGCGGAAGCCGCCGCCCGCGGTCTGCGAGGTGCCGACGACGACGCCGGCGTCGTTGATGGCCGTGGCCTTGCTCCAGCTGCCGCCGAGCGTGCCCAGCGCGGTGAGGCCGGCGCCGTTGTAGCCGGTGACGAAGGCGCGGTAGTCGTCGGTCGACGACCAGCCCTGGAGGCCGGCGGTGTAGGCGTAGCCGGTGACCTGGCCGTGGTTGTTGATGCCGGTGGCATACATCAGGTCGCCGCCGGTGAGCTGGCCGAGGTCGAACAGCTGGTACTGCTGCTGGGCGCCGGCGGGTGGCACGGCCGACGCGAGGGCGCAAGCGGCAGCCAGCGACGCGAGAACTCGCCTGGAGGTCTTCATGGTGTCTCTCTCCCTGGTGGACGCCGCACCGGGCGCCTGCGGCGCAGCGAACGAGGGGAGGGTGCGAGCCTGGATCCACTGTAGGAGGGCGCCGCGGGCTGGGCAAGGCGATTCGGCGCGTGTCGGCGTAGGGCGGTTCCTACGTAGGGCCGCGTGCCGCCGGACGTCGAGAATGGCACCGAACCCCTCACCCCCTTTGGAGACCCCCGATGTTCAAGAAGGCCATGGCCGGCACCGTCGCCTGGGCTTCCAGACGCGCTGGATCGACATGCCGCCGGCGATGAAGCGGGCCGGGCACCTGGCCGCGATGCACCCGGGCGGGCAAGGCCAGCGCGTGCTGCTGCTGGGCCACCTGGACACGGTCTTCGAGAAGGGCAGTGCCGTGCCGCTGTGGGAGCGCCAGGGCGATCGCGTGCGCGGCCAGGGCGTGAACGACATGAAGGGCGGCGACGTCATCCTGATCGAGGCGCTGCGCGCGCTCAAGAGCGTGGGCGCGCTGGACCGGGCCCATGTGGAGATCCTGTTCACGGGCGACGAGGAGCGCACCGGGCAGCCGCTGCAGGCGGCGCGTGCCGACATGGTGGCCATGGGCAAGCGCGCCGACTATGCGCTGTCGTTCGAGGGCAGCAACAAGCACGACGGCGTGGACACCGCCAGCATCGCGCGCCGCTCCGCGGGGGGCTGGGTGCTCCACGTCAAGGGCAAGCCGGCGCATTCCATGGGCGTGTTCTCGGCGCAGTCGGGCTACGGCGCCATCTACGAGACGGCGCGCATCCTCAATGCGTTTCGCGAGCAGGTGATCGAGCCCAGCCTCACCTTCAACCCGGGGCTGGTCTTCGGCGGGACCAACGTCTCGTATGCCGAGGACACCGCGACGGCGAGCGCCTTCGGCAAGTCCAACGTGATCGCGCGCGACGCGGAGGTGCTGGGGGACCTGCGCTACCTCTCCCCCGAGCAGGGCGAGCGGGCGCGCCAGAAGATGCAGGCCATCGTCATGGCCGGCAACCTGCCCGGCACGTCGGCGACGATCGCCTTCACCGAGAGCTATCCGCCGATGCCGCCGACCGAGGCGGGGCGCCAGTTGGTGGCGCTGTACTCGGCGGCGAGCCTGGACGCCGGGCTGGGGCGCATCGACATCCTGGATCCGTCGCTGCGCGGCGCGGGCGACGTCCAGTTCGTGGCGCCGTACACGGTGGGCATCGACGGGCTCGGCGCCCAGGGGCGCGGTGCGCACACCGACGACGAAGACCTGGAGATCGCCTCGATCGAGCGGGGCGCCATCCGCGCGGCACTGCTGATCTACCGCCTCACGCAGCAGCCCGCTCGCTGAAGCGTGACGCAGTTGCGCAGGCGCGAATCGTCGGTCTCGTATCCGTCGGTTTCGCGTCGGCGCGACGTGATTTCCGCCCACCCGTTGGGGGTCGCGTGCAGGCACATTGGCCTGCATCAATCGCAACTTCGTAGGGGTGTGGCCATGACGGTGCATCGTGCGACTTTGACCTGGACCTTGGCGGGCTCCCTGCTCGCCGCGGCTGCGGCGCCGGCCGGCGCGCAGGCGCTCCAGACGGTGTCGCTGGCCAGCAGCGCGCAGGGCTACCGCACCGATGCGGCGCGCCACGTCTACAACACCTACGCCACGCAGATCTACAAGGGCATGCTGCCGCCGCTGGTGCATGCCGTGGTGGTGATCGAGACCGAGGTAGACCCGGCCGGCAACGTGCGCGAGGTGCGCGTGATCCGCTCGCCCAGCCACGCACCCGACGTGACGCAGCGCGTGGTCGCGATGGTCCGCCAGGCGTCGCCGTTCCCCCAGCCGAGCAAGCTGGGCGCCACCAAGTTCATGGAGGTCTGGATGGTCGACAGCGGCGGCCAGTTCCAGGTGCACACCCTGACCGAAGGGCAGCAGTAAACCGCGGGATGTGAGGATGCGGCAGATGCATATGCAGGATGCCGCCTGCCGTCCGAGCTAGCGCAGAGAGCTTCGTCGACGACGAGCGCACGCCGGCCTACGCTGGCCCGTCCAGAGAGGAACGGGCATGGCCACAGACGGCATCAACCAAAGGAAACCCGGATCAACGCAGGCGAGCTCCCGCCGGGCGATCGCTCCCCACAAGAGGGCACCGGTCGAGCTCGCCGGCCCGGTCCCCGGCTTCGGCCGGACGCTCGACACGCCGTTGCGCACCGGCCTGCCGCCGCCGCGCGATCCGGCGACGAGGCGGCCGGCGCCGGTGCGCCCCCGGGCCGAAGGCCCGCTGAGCGAGCAGCCCACCGGGCTGTGGCAACGGCCGGCGCGCTCCACCGCCAATCGCATCACCACGGCGGTGGTGCCCTGGTTCAAGCCGCGCGACCTGAAGGAAGTGGCGACGCTGCAGAAGCAGCCCGCCGCGCCGCAACCGCCGCACGTCCACGCGGCCGCGTCGCCCCCCGGCTTCCCAGACTCGCCTGCCGCGCGGGCCCTGGACGCCGCGCTGTCGCGGGCGATCGCCGGCATGCCGGCCAACCCCTCGGCCGATGCCCTGCCGGCGGCGCAGGCGCGGGAGATCGCCTCGCAGGCCCTGGCGTTGGTGACGCACGGCGATGCGGCGCGTGCCCAGGCCCTGCTCGGCCAGTTGCAGGCGCATCCGGTGGAGCACTGGTTCGACCGTGCCGATCCGGCGCAGGCCGCCACGCTGACCCCGGCCGAGGCCGACACGCTCGACCTGCTGCGCACGATGAGCGTGGTGCCGCGCGGCTCGGAACTGGTGCACCTGCTGGGCGCCAACCGGGGCCAGGTGCCGGACGGGGAGGCACTGCAATCGCTGCGGACCTTCTGGTCGGCCAGCGGCGCCCTCGGCGCGGAGGCCTCGCCGGACGTTCGCGCATGGCTCGTCGCCGCGCAACAGGTCGCCCGCCGCAAGCTGGCCGGCCAGTCGCTGGACGAGGTGGCGGACGTCGACCTGGCCGCCTACAACGCCGTGCGCAACGGCTACCTGTCGAACGCGCCGGGCTCGCCCTACGACCAGCACGACCGGCGCATGCGCAAGATGACCGACGACTGGATCCAGCGGGCCACCGACCGCTCGGCGAAGGCACGGCTCGGGCGGCTGTGGCCCAACACCGGCAAGACGCCGTACCGGCGGCGCGTGCTGTCGCAGTTGACGGACATGGCCGACAACTTCGGCATGAGCTCCCCGCGGGCCGTCGCCGACAAGGCGCTGAAGGCGCGCATCGGGCAGCTGGCCGCGCTGGCGCCGGAGCCGGGCGCAGCGGCCGCGACGGCGGAAGAACGGCTCTTCGACGCCACGCTGCAGGCGCTGCTGAAGACGCTCTCCGGCGTGGAGCATCCGTCGCAGGCCACGCTGGGGCCGAAGGACTACGACGCGATCCGCGCCGCGGTGCGCGACCAGCTGGAGGGGCCCCGCGACGGCCCCGGCCCGCGCCGGCTGCACAAGCCCCGGCCGGCGCGCGACCAGGCGCTGCCGCCGCTGTTCGAGGAGATGGCGCGCGCGCCGAAGCTGCCGGTGGTCGACGTGCTGCGCGCGGTGGCCGACCAGGTCAAGCTGGACGGCCAGGCGCGCTACCCGGACGACGGGTTGCAGGCGCTGCAGCACGACCCGGACGTGCACGAGGCGGCCGATGCGGCGCGGATGAAGCGCTTCGAGACCAAGGGCGACATCGTGCGCTACTTCAAGCCGCTGCTCGCCACCTGGGGGCTGCGCGACAAGCTGCGGCTGTCGGAAGGCGGCGCGGTGGGCGGGGGCGTGCCCTTCCTGCCGTACAGCTGGATCTCGCCGCTGGTCTCGCCGATCTTCTCGGCGAATGCGCAGCGCAAGGACGAGGCCTTCATGCAGGTCTTCATGCCCATCCTGGGGCCGGAGATCTCGATCGGCAGCGGCAGCACGCTGGCGGGCGAGGTGACGGCGGGCGTGGGCATCGGGCCGCAGGTGTCGGAGCACGCGGTGGCGCAGGGCTCGGTGAGCGGCAAGCTGGCGCGGCAGAGCGGCCAGACCGAGTCGACCATCGTGCGTTTTCCGCCCAAGCGCGGCCAGGACGCGCTGCTGCGCGCGCAGATGTTCGACGCGCTGGACAGCATGGTGCGCTGGGACGAGCTGGCGCCGAAGCAGGGGCGCCGCTATGCCGGCCCGATGGAGGCGCTGCTGGCGCGCAACCCGACGGTGTCGGTCGCGAAGGCGAGCACCGAGGCCGCGACGACCACGCTGGAGGGGCGCATCGGGGCGGACATCAAGGGCAAGGGCATCGGGGCGGACGGGAATGCGTACTCGGTGGGCTTCAGCGCCGGCGTGGTGGCGCGGGCCGAGCGCAACACCGAGTGGCGCAACGACGAGGGCGGGCACATCGGCGTGAAGCACGACAAGGGCGACACGCGGCAGCAGAAGATCTTCGCGAGCGCGCAGCTGGGGGCCCTGACGCCGGGACACCACGAGGCGCACACGGGGGGCGGGGTGCCGTGGCAGCTCCGGGCGGACCGGCGGCTGTTCTGGAACCTGGAGAAGCACGCGGTGTCGCCCTTCCTGATCGGGGGCAAGCAGGATGCCGACCTGGACCGGCACTACGACTCGCCGGCCGACATGCAGGCGGAGATCGACGAGAACCGCCACCACTGGATCGCGCGCTGCATCGAGACGCTGCCGGCGGACGAGGCGGGCGTGAAGGACACGCCGGAGAACCGCGCGCGGGCCGAGGCGCTGCTGGCGGCCTTCGAGCAGGACATCGCCGCGCTGGGCCGGGAGAGCAATTTCTGCCAGTTCAACGTGAACTACTCGATGCGGCCGCAGGCCAGCGCGCGCATCGACAGCCAGCGGGCGCTGCAGGCGTTGGCCGAGATGCGGGGCGACGCCCGCGCGGCCGCCGAGCATGCCGGCCGGGCGGATGCGGAGATGACGCAGGACGGGACGTGGCGGCCGCTGATGCTGATCGTGCGCGAGAAGGGCAAGGACGCGGTGACAGCGGGGGTGAACTACGGGTTGCGGCTGCAGCAGCTGAGCACGGTGGAGGGGCAGCGCACGGCGGCGCAGTTCCCGCCGCCGTGAAGACGGTTGCCGACGGGGCGCTGATGCGCCGCTCAGGCGTGATAGTCATTGTCAATCGGCTCTCGTATAGCAATCTGCTATATTTCCTGAGATGCGCATCATCACCCGGCGCCGGCTGGTGGACTTTTGGAGCACCCATCCGCCAGCGGAGGGGCCGATGCGCGCATGGGAAGCTCTCGTCAAGGCCGCCAGCTGGAGGCGTCCGGGCGATGTGAAACAGACATTTCGCAACGCCGATTGGGCGAACTCGCTGTGGGTCTTCGATGTGAATCGTGATCGGGTCATCGCCGACGTGCGGTACCAGCTCGTCCGTGCTGACGGTACAGTGGTCGAGGGGGTCGTCTACATCAAGCATGTCTTGACTCACCCTCAGTACGACCATTGGTCTGCTTCGATGAGACGGAAGGGGTAAAGCGATGGAAGCACGCAATGTCAATGTGGAAGCGGTCTCGCGAGCGTGGGCCACGCTTGTCGAGAACGTCGGGGTACTCAAGGTTATTGCGAGCGAGGAAGAGGGTGTTGCGATGGCTGCAGCTCTGGATTCCTTGCTGGATGCCGTGCGCGGCACGGATGAGACCGGTCTGGACGGGCTCATCGAGTTGGTGAGCGGGCTCATCGAGCAGTTTGAAACTCGCACGCTGGGCGAGTCGACGGCCTCTCCGGCAGAAACGCTCAGTCTGCTCATGGAATCGAATGGGCTGCGGCAGGCTGATCTTGCCGACGAGGTCGGGGGGCAATCCGTCGTCAGCGATATCCTCCGTGGGCGCCGCCAAATCAATGCGAAGCAAGCCGCAAAGCTGGCTACTCGGTTTGGTGTGTCTGCGGCAGTTTTTGTGGCGAAGGCCGAGGCAAGACCCGCGCCTGCCGAGAAGTTGGCAAAAGGTTCATTCAGCGCGCCTATGCCAGGTCAACGTCAGCACATCATCGTCAGAGGTGGTGCGGCAGCCGCGGTGACGCGAGTCCGGGTTGATTCTGAGAGCAGGATTTTCGTCACTGCTCGTTCTCCGGCTCGCGTTGATACGCAATCGCAGGTTATCAACTATTGCTTTCAGGATTAGGAACTTACTGTGGCAAGCGAACAAGAACGTCGCGTTCTCGCGTGGTCCGATGTCGTGGCAGCCGTCTTTCGCGATCAAGACATCAAGACCGGGTTGTGGCGGCTGGGGGTGGGTCTGCGGTTCGCCGGGGCTACCACCGGTCCGTCAGATGACAGCATGCTTCCCTCTGGCATTGTTGCAATGGAGAGTTTGGCGCTGGAGTCCGTCGACAAGGAGGGACCGCTTGTCTTCGATGCCGCCAAATTGCAGCGAAGACGACCAGGCGCAGCGGCAAGCGACACGGCCACGTTTACATCGACTCAGTCTGCGACGGGGCGCAAGTCGGTTCAGAAGCCTACGGCAAAGAAGGCCAGCAGGAAGACTTCTGGCGATCGCTGAGCTGCGCTGCAGATTCGCCGTGCTGCAGGCACGCTGCAGGGGTCTCCGGCTCGGAGGTGGGGGGAATGGCGGGGATGTCGATTGAACGCTGCAGAATGGGTGCCATCCTGAACTCCATTCACTCCATCATGCGCATCCTGCTCGTCGGCCTTGTGGCCGCCACCCTCTCGTCCACCGGTTGCACCGCCCCCGCGCCGCTGACGGCCAAGAGCACGGCCACCGGCGTGGCCGTGGAGACGTATCGGACTTGCACCTACGTGGCCATGGGCTCGCTGAGGAGCACGGGCAAGGCCGAGGCGGCCAAGCAACTGGCCACCGCGGCCGAAGCCAAGTGCGCGGCGCAGCGCAAGGCGGTGCGCGATGCGGTGATGGCGGAGAACGCCGCCGAGCCGTCGCGCCGCGAGGCCTTCGCCGAGACGTACACGAACAACCTGCGCGACACGCTGATCAAGGGGATGGCGGACGACTTGCTCACCAGCAAGTAGGGCCGAGGGCACGCCTTTGCATTGATGCGCATCAAGCTCCACCCCTCGCGTTGCTGCGACGCTTGCGGGAAAGGAGACCGACATGCGTTCCATCCTCTCGTTCGTCGCAGCGACCGTGCTGTCCGCCGTCGCGTTCGCACAGCAGCCCGCTGCCGACCCGGACCATGCTGCCCATCATCCGGACGGTGCCTCCGCGCCGGGCGCGAAGAAGCCGGCGGGCAAGCCGAAGGCACAAGCCGCACGGCCGAAGGCTCCGGCTGCCGCAGCGTCGGGCGGCATGGGGATGGGCATGGGCGCAGACATGGGGAAGATGCATGAGCAGGCGCACAAGCCCGGCGGCAGGCACGACCAGATGCACGGCAAGGATGGCAAGGGGATGGGCGGTCCGAAGCCGGCCATGCCCGCGGCTTCGGCGTCCGGCCAGTAGACGGGGCGCGTCATGCCATCCGATCATCCAGGCGTGCCGTCGTTCTGGCGCTCTCCCGCCGGTCGGTCCGTATGCCCGCGTCAGGCATCCGCAGTACATCGGCTTCGCCGCCATCATGTCCGGACTCCTGCTGTAGTGGCCGACCGTGCTGGCTGGAATCCGACGATGACGATGGTGGCGTTGAGCCAGGACCTGGCGGACAGGCTGAGCAGGGATCGATGAGGTGTAGTACGCTGAATCGGGTACCCGCGGAACACGACCCCTCAGATCTGCACCATGAAATCACTGTTCGCTTTACCGCTGTGGATGGCGATGTGGCTTCCTTGCCATGCCATGGATGTCTACAAGTGGACAGACCCGAACGGCCAAGTCCACTACGCCGACGCCGTCCCGGAGGGAAAGGCGAGCGCCGCCAAAGGCATCTCGGTGAAAGGTGGCCCCGTGTCGGAGGCGGACAGGAAGGCGGCGACAGAGCGCCTCGCGAGGTACAGAGACGACCTGCTGCGGGCCAGCCCTGAAGCCGCACCCGTGCCGGCCTCGACGCCGCCAAAGCCATCGAAGACGCCTTGCGAAGAGGCTTGGGAGGCCTACAACGCAAGCTATGCGTGCTTTGATCCGTACCGGATGGGCCATGGAACCATCCGGCTGGAGGCCTTCCAAAGCTGCAAGGAGGTCAACCGGCCGCCCGAGGCTTGCAGATAGCAGCGCCCAAGCAGGGCGCCTGGGCGCAGACCGTCATTCGACAGCCGCGGACTCGTTCTCTGTGCGTCGGTCGGGCTCCGTGGTGCGGAGGATCTCGTTCAGGACGGACGTGGCGTAATTCCCGGCGGGCAACGAGAACGCGAGCACCAGTTGATCGGCTTGCGGCCATTCCCATGCCATGTCCACCGGCTTCGCCACCAGGGATCGGCGCTCCTGGTCCAGGCCGGCGTGTTCCATGCCGTCGCACAAGGCGGCGTGGCGCCCGGCCACGCTGTTTTCCAGGGCCTGCGCCTGGTCGGTGGTGGTGACGCGACCGCGTCCCCAGAGCGGTCCGGTGGGCTGGCCCGCCTCGTCCATCACGTCGCCGGGCAGGGTCTTGCCCCAGAGTCCCTGCTGGATTCGCAGCGCCAGCACTTCATTGAAGACGAAGGAGCGCACCGCCGACAGGTAGATGCCCTTCTTCTTCGGGTTGCGCACGCGGATCTCGCGTGCCAGCATGGCCCGGCCTTGCTCCATGTTGCCGCCGTCGTGGCCGAAACGCTGGGCACCGAAGTAGTTGGGCGCGCCATGTGAGGCGACGGCCTTGAGATTGGCCTGGATGGCGTCGCGGTCGCCGGCCACGTCACGCAGCACGAGGCGGAAGCGGTTTCCCTGCAGATCGCCGGGGCGCAGCTTCTTCACGTGGCGGCCCTGGCCCAGCACCTTGAACTCCGGGTGCTGGAGCAGGGTCAGGTCGGGCGTCTCGCCCTTCGGCAGGTAGATGCTGAACCACTGGCGGGTGATGGCATGGCGGTCCTTGAGGCCGGCATAGCCCACGTCCCGTTCCTGCACGCCGGCGGCCTCGGCCAATTGCTGGGCGACGAAGGGGGTGTTGGCGCCGTTCTTCTCGACGTCCAGCCAGAGGTGTTCGCCCTCACCGGAGGGCAACTGCAGCGGCAGTTCGGTGACGATGAAATCCTCGTTGAGGAGCTTCAGGGTGGCGCTGGCGCCGCTGGGGGGATAGGCGCTGGGCCACTGCGGCAAGGTCGTGTAGTGAGCGTCGGTCATGGAGGCGTCACTGCACGGCAGCCCCGGCCAGCGCGCATTCAAAACGCAGCAGAACCCCGTCTCTGCCGGCGCTCCAGCGCTCGAGGACCTGCCTTGCAGGCTCCGGCGATGTCGTGCTGATGCCGAGGACGTGGCTGTCCGGCCAGGTGGCAACCGGGTCGACCTCATCGACGTGCTCGTGTGGGGTTCCTTCACTGCATTGCTTGCAGAGCATGCGGACGTTTGTCGTCCACACCTCGTGGTCGACGTGCGCCTTGTCCAATGCCGCCGTCAGCGCATCGAGATCGGCGGCATCTCGCGTGCGCACCTCCGCCTCGTAGGTGCTGTTTGCCGAAGGCTCGAACAGCTCCAGGACGTTGAAGACGGAGTAGGTGCGCCCGTTGTGCTGGCGTTCGCCCACAGGAGCGCCATCGTGCAGGACCACGTCACCGGCCCGGAAGCCGGAGGCCGGGTACGGGATGTTCCCAAGGACGACCCGCACGGGGTCGATGCGCCGGCCCCAAACGACCTCGGCGCCCTCGGTGGGATTCAGGCGCACCGGCGTCATGCCGAAATCATCCTCGATCGGACCGTCGCCCTCCGCGATCTGAAGCCCGGCGCGACGCCACGCGTCGCGCGCCGCCGCCCAATCGCGCAGCGCTGTCGCGGCGATGCCCATGTTCCAGTGGGCTGCCTCGTCGTCAGCGCGAAGGTCGGAGGCGCGGCGGTTGTGGTGCAGTGATTCGACCCAGGCGCCGCGATACTTGCAGACCAGGCCGATGTTGTAGTGTGTCGAGGCCCGGTCGGGATCGAGGGCCAGTGCGCGCTCGTAGAGCGGCATGGCGCCTTCCAGGTCACCGAGAGCCTCGGCCTCGTCGAGAAGCCGGTCGACTGCATCGCGGGTGGTCGAGTCCTGTGGTTCCATCAAGAAGTTTTCCTTGCTGCCATTGCCATTGTTGTTGTCGACCAGTCTGCCCGAGGCTTTCGAAGAAGCGGTGATCGTACTTCCCGGCAGGCAGCTCGGCGCGCAATGACCGGCCGTTTCCCGGCGCCGGTTGGGCCCACAATCCAGGCTTTTGCCCCATTGCCTGGCCCGAGGGAGCCGTCACTGCATGTTCGACAAACTGTTCCGCAAGAAATCCAGGGTCGTCAGCCCGCGTGTCTGGCTGGGCCGCGTGGCCGGCAACACCTTGGCCGGCAAGGAGGCGACATTGGCCGGCATCACGCAGGCCATCATGGCGGCCGATGGCCGCTATGCCGACCCCCTCGGGCTGGGGCGCCATCAATCCCAGGTCTACAGCCAGAACGGGGAAGACGGCATCATTGCCGAGACCTTCAGTCGCATCGGCACGCGAGACCGCTTCTTTGTCGAGATCGGCATCGGCGACGGCCAGGAGAACAACACCCGCTTTCTGCTGGAGCAGGGTTGGCGCGGCGTGTGGGTCGAAGGCAGCGCCGAGTTCGCGCAACGCGTCCGCGACACCTTCGCCGAGTTCATTGCTTCGGGGCATTTGCGCCTGATCGAGTCGCTCGTCACCGCAGAAAACATCTCGGCGCTCCTGCAAGATGCCGGCGTGCCCCAGGAGTTCGACTTCCTGTCGCTGGACATCGACCAGAACACCTCGCATGTCTGGCGCGCCTTGACGCAACGCGCGCGCGTGGCGTGCATCGAATACAACGCCTCGCTCCCGGCTGCCGTGCCGCTGGAAGTGCCCTACGACCCCAGCGGCGTGTGGGACGGCAGCAATTGGTTCGGTGCCAGCCTGAAGACGCTGGAGCAGATCGGCACCGCCAAGCACATGAACCTGGTGGGCTGCGATCCCTTGGGGATGAACGCCTTCTTCGTGGCCGCGTCGGAAGCCGATGCCAGCCGCTTCCGCGCTCCGTTCACCGCCGAACATCACTTCGAGCCGCCGCGCTACAGCGTGGTCGGGCACACCGGGCACCCGGCATCTCGCGTGGCGCGGCGCTGGCTCTGAGCGGCACCCCTTGGCAGGCTGCCGGCCTGCGGTGCAGGCTCAAGCCTTCGCCACGAACGCCAGCATCAGCCCCAGGCTCACGAGCGCCAGCACGATGCCGTAGACGACGCTGACGAAGGCCGCGCGCAGCACCGTGGCGATCCAGCGGCCGCGGTAGACATGGCGCATGGCCAGCACGCCGTAGACGGGCACGAGGCACAGCAGCACGTCGGCGAGTGCGGCGGGCAGCAGCGTCATCAGCAGCAGCGCGATGAACCAGAAGGCGTGGAGGTGGAGGCTGAACACGACGTGCTCGCCATAGGTCATGCGGCGGTTGCGGTAGGCCAGCATGACGATGCCGGAGAACACCGGCAGCAGCAGGAAGATGGCGTAGGGCGCGGCGCCGTACAGCTGCGAGCGCACCTTCTCGACGAAGCTGCGCGGATCGTGGCGGAAGCGCTCGCCCACGCCGTTGATGAAGCGCTCGAGCCGGTTGCACGGGGGCTGGCCGGCGCCGCCGCATTCGACGCCCATCAGCACGAAGGTGGCCGTGTGCCGCGCGCTGCCGCCGGCCGCGGAGGCGGCTGAGGCCGCCGCGGCCTGGATGTCGGCTGCCGTCGCATCCGGCCGGGCGGCGGCGTCGAGCATCGCGCCCTGGGTGTCGAGGCTCGAGGGCAGCAGCTTGAGCGCGAGGAAGAAGATGAAGCTGGCCGTGAGGTACATGCGCAGCGGCAGCACGTAGCGCCGGCGGCGCCCGGCCAGGTACTCGCGCGTCAGCCGCCCGGGCAGGAACAGCAGCAGGCCCAGCGTGCGCCACAGCGCGCCCTCGAGCGCGACGTAGTGGCCGATGAACTCGTGCAGGAACTCGCCCAGCGTGGGCGGGTGCAGGGCCGTCTCCTGGCCGCAGGCGGGGCAGAAGTCCAGCGGGGCGGACGTGCCGCAGTTGCGGCAGTCGATGTCGGATCGGGGGTGGTGATGCGGCACGGGCGGAAGCATAGCCGAGTGCGGGGGCTGGGGGGCCTGGCCCAGCGTCTCCGCCACGCCGGACGATGGCTAACGAAATGGCGACTCTCGCGTATAGGCAGTCCGGAGATCGATCGACACACTGGCGCCGCATCACCTCTGTCAACGAAAGGAGTCGCATGAAACAGAAAGACGGCGTCATGAAAGTCGGGGCCCTGATCCTGGCATCGGCCTTGGGTTGCGCGCCCGTGGCCAAGGCAGCGGAAGAACTGCGCGGGTATCCCGATGCGCACAGGCCGACGATGCAGCAGGGGGCCTACGCGGATTCCGATGGAATCCCGGTTCCTCGTCCCGTTCCCTTCTCGTCGTACAGCCCTCTGGCGCTCAAGGTACCCCATCGACCGGTGCCGCTGGAGTTGAAAATATCGGCCCCGACCGCCGGGACCGGTCTTCCCGTCGTCCTTCTGTCGCATGGACACGGTGAAACCAATTTCCTTTCATCGCTTCGCGGCTATGGCCCCTTGGCCGACTTCTGGGCTGCGCACGGATTCATCGTCATTCAACCGACGCATCTGGACTCGAAGGTCCTGAACCTGCGAGGCACGAAGCTCGAGGACGCTCCGCTCTTCTGGCGGAGCCGTGCGACAGACATGAAATTCATCCTCGATCACCTGGATGAGATCGAGGACGCCGTGCCGGGGTTGAAAGGCCGCATGGATCGCACCCGGATCGCGGTCGCCGGGCACTCCTTGGGCGGCCACACCGTGACGCTGCTCATGGGGATGCAGGTGCTGGACCCTGAAGACGCACGAGAGAAAGATCTCTCCGACAAGCGCATCAAGGCAGGCGTCGCCATTGCCGCGCCGGGGCTGGGTCGCCACCTCAACCCCGACCGTCCTCCGATGCCCCCCAGCCTGCGAAACATTGATTTCTCCAAGATGTCTGGAACGACGCTCGTCGTGGCGGGGGACGCGGATGTCGACGAACGCTTCTCGAAGCTGGCGAGTTACCGCTGGGACGCCTACACCTACAGTCCGCCGGGAAACAAGACGCTCCTCAAGTTCCGCGATGCCAAGCACATGTTCGGCGGCATCATCGGGTATGACTCGATCGAAACCACCGACGAGAATCCGCAGCGGGTTGCGGCGCTGAGGGCCCTGACCTGGGCCTACATGTGGTCGCAGCTGTACCCCGGCGATCCTGCCTGGATCGTTGCGAGAAATGCCTTGGCAGAAGCCCCTGTGCCCATGGCCACGGTGGAGACGCGCTAGCGCAGGCCGTCCCACGGGCTGACCGGTGCGGCGCCCCCCCGGTGCGGGTGGGTCACCCCGCTTGCAATTGCGCATCGCAGTAGCAGAATTCCACGCAGGGAGTGGTCCTGCCCGACCACGATGATCCTGGAGACGGCAGGCCGCTTGCTGGGCTGGAGGGTGGCGCCATGGACCTGCGTCAATGGGTGGTTTTGGGCCTGCTGGCGTGCGCCGGCAGCGGCAGCGGGCCGGTGCTCGCGCAGGGCAGCGAGGCGCCGCGGCTGAAGGGCTCGGACTCGGTCATCGTGCGCCCCGGCGAAATCCTGCCGCCTCGGGTGGCACCCCCCTGTACCGCGGGGGCCTGTCCGTTCGCCGGCCAGCGCGTCACCGTGCTGGCGGTCGACGACGTGGCGATCGGCTCGCCCCTGCTGGAACTCAAGGCCGAGTTCGAGGCCGCGACCGGCGCCACGCTGGACGTCGTGCGGCGGCCCTACGGCGAGCTGTTCAGCACGTTGATGGCCGACCTGACCTCGGGCGCCGGCAAGTTCGACGCCTGCATCGCCGGCGCCTGGTGGCTGGGCGACCTGGTCGAGAGCAACTACCTGCTGCCCTATGACGCGTTCTACAAGAACCCGCGCTTCCCGGGCTGGGACATCGAGCAGGTGCTGCCGGGCCCGCGCAGCCTGCTGCAGTACGGCGGCCACAAGTACATGGTGGCCAACGACCACGACGGCCAGGTGATGTACTACCGGCGCGACCTGCTGAACGATTCCGCGCACCGGGCCGCCTTCCAGCGCGAGCACGGCTACCCCTTGCGCCCGCCGGCCACGTGGGAGGAGTTCCGCGATGTTGCGGCCTTCTTCAACGGCCGCGACCTGAACGGCGACGGCGAGCCCGACCACGGCGTGGTGCTGCCGCTGCGGGCCGACGCGCAGGCCATGTTCAACTACATGTCGCTGTCGGCCCCCTTCGTGATCGGCCCGGCCAACCCGAAGCTGTACTGGTTCGATCCCGCCACGATGAAGCCGCTGATCGACAGCCCGGGCCACGTGCGCGCGCTGACGGTGTTGACCGGGCTGGTGAAGTACGGGCCCAAGGAAATGCTGCAGTGGGATCTGGGGCGCGGCTGGGACCATTTCCTCGCCGGGCGCGCCGCGCTGGCAGTGACCTGGGGCGACCTGGGCGCGCTCGCGCAGCAGCCCGGCAGCCGCGTGCGCGGCAAGGTCGGCGTGGCGCAGCTGCCCGGCGTGCGCGAGTACTACGACATCGGCCAGCACCATTGGGTCAAGACGAGCGGGCCGCACCGCGTCGGCAACACGACCGGCGGCTCCTGGGCCGGTGTGATCTCGCGCTTCTCCAAGGCGCCGGAGGCCACCTACTACCTGCTCGCGCTGATGGCCTCGCAGCCCAAGTCCGAGGTCTATGCCACGCGCGGCTGGGACGGCATCGACCCCGGGCGGCGCTACCACTTCCTGCCGCCCAACGGCACGGCCAGGATCGAGAACTACGTGCGCGCCGGCTGGGACGCCGACGACGTCCGCGATTTCCTGCAGGCCTACCACGACACCTACACCAACGCGCAGCAGCTGCCCTACCTGCGCATCCCCGGCGCCTACAGCTACTGGCTGGCACTGGACCTGCGGCTGGCCGAAGCCACCTCGGGGCAGCTGAGCGCGGAAGCGGCGCTGAAGGCGGCCGCCGTCGACTTCGAGGACATCACGATCCGGCTGGGTCGCGAGCGCCAGCGGCGTTCCTACCGCGCGTCGCTCGGGTTCTAGCCGCAGAAAGGACAGGACCATGAACGCCACGCTGGGTGTCTGGGCTGCGGTGCTGGCCGCGTCTGCGTTCGCCGCCTCGGCCGAGGACACGAAGCGGCGGCAGGGCGAGGAATACAAGACCTCCGTCGTGAAGGCCAGCGAGATCGTGCCGCCGCGCGTGGTGCCGCCCTGCGCGCCGGGCAAGTGCCTGTTCGCCGGGCAGACCGTGACCGTGCTGATGGTCAAGGAGGACAAGGCCGGCGCGCTCGGCGAACTCAAGGACGAGTTCGAGGCGGCCACCGGCGCCACGCTGAACCTGGCCCAGGTCACGCACCAGGAGCTGTTCCCGAACTTCATGTCGGACCTCACCAACGGCCTGGGCCAGTACGACGCGGCCTATGCGGGCGCCTGGTGGCTGGGCGAGCTGGTCAGCGGCGACTACCTGGTCTCGTACGACCGCTACTACACCGACCCGCGCTTCCCGAAGTGGGACGTGAACCAGGTGCTGCCGGCGCCGCGCCGGCTGCTGAGCTACGCCGGCCGCAAGTACATGGTGGCCAACGACCACGACGGCCAGGTGATGTACTACCGGCGCGACCTGCTGGAGGACGCGCAGCACCGGGCGGCCTTCGCGGCCCGGTACGGCTACCCGCTGGACGTGCCGGCGACGTGGAAGCAGTTCCGCGACGTCGCCGAGTACTTCAACGGCCGCGACCTGAACGGCGACGGCGTGCCCGACCACGGCCTGACCATGCACTTGAAGGTCGGCGCGCAGGGCATGTTCCATTTCATGTCGTTCTCGGCGCCTTTCGTGATCGGCCCCGACAACCCGAGCCTGTACTGGTTCGACCCGCGCACGATGAAGCCGCTGATCGGGGGCCCGGGCCACGTGCGCGCGCTCGAGGCGCTGGTCGACCTGGTGCAGTTCGGCCCCAAGGACATGCTGAGCTGGGACCTGGGCAAGAGCTGGGACCTGTTCCTGTCCGGGCGTGCGGCGCTGGCCTTCACCTGGGGCGACCTGGGCGCGCTGGCGCAGGACGAGGGCAGCAAGGTGCGCGGCCGCACCGGCGCCGCGCCGATGCCCGGCACCACCACCTACTACAGCGTGCCGGCGCGGCGCTGGATGAACACCGCGGCGCCCAACCGCGTCGGCAACACCACCGGCGGGTCGTGGGCGGCGGTGATCTCGAAGTACTCGAAGGCGCCGGAGGCCACCTACTACCTGTTCGCGCTGATGGCCACGCGCGAGAAGTCGCAGGTCTACGCGGTGCGCGGCTGGGACGGCATCGATCCCGGGCGGACCTTCCACTTCCTGCCGCCGGAGGGCACCGCCAGCATCGACGTCTACCTCAAGGCCGGCTGGAACGAGGCCGACGTGCGCGACTACCTGCACGCCTACTTCCTCAACTTCAACAACCCGCTGCAGTTCCCCTACCTGCGTATCCCCGGCGCCTACAGCTACTGGCAGGCGCTCGACGTGCACCTGGCCGAAGCGGCGGCCGGCCAGCTCAGCCCGCAGGCGGCGCTGCAGGCGGCGGCCGTCGATTTCGAGGAGATCACCATCCGCCTCGGGCGCGAGGCCCAGCGCCGCGCCTACCAGGGTTCATTGGGCCTGCCGCGATGATGCGGCGCGCCGCCGCCGCTTGGCGCGAGCATCTGGCGGCGCTCGGCATCGGCGGCCGCCTGACGATCGCCTTCGGCGTGCTGGCCGGCGTGACGCTGCTGGTGGTGGCGCTCAACTGGGTGGGCGGGCAGCGCCTGGCCCACGACATCGGGCAGGCGGACACCCTGCGCCGGCCCGCGCAGCAGGCCGCGGCGCAGGCGCAGGCGAGCCTGCTGCGCATGCAGCTGCACCTGCGCGGCTACCTGGTGCTCGGCGACGCGCACGACGTGCAGCAGTACCACGCGGCGCGCACGGCGTTCGAGGCCAGCCTGGCATCGCTGCAGTCGATGGCGCGCGGCTGGCCCGAGGCGGATGCCGCCCGCAGCGTCGACGAGCTGGGCGCCGCGTACCAGCGCTGGGCGCGCCTGCCGCCGGAGCTGTTCGCGCTGCACGAGGACCCGCTGAAGAACCGCCCGGCGCTGCGCCTGTCGCGCCTGGACGTGCAGGCGCGCCGCGTGGAGGTGCTGGATGCGCTCGGCCGCATCCTCGAGCGCCAACGCCCCGAGCAGCGCGAGCTGCGCGCCGACCTGCTGCGCTTCCAGACCTCGTTCGATGCGATGGTCACCAACCTGATCGCCTTCGGTTCATCGGGCGACCTGAACTTCAAGCTCGCCTACGGCCCCCAGCTGTCCACCAACGCGGCCGCCTGGACCGCGGTGACGGCACGGCGCGCGCTGATGGACGCCGAGCAGCGCGCGCTGCTCGACGACATCGCCCGGCGACGCTCGGAGATCGCCGGGCTGGCGCTGCAGATCGTCGCCATCCTCAACGGCGATCGCGCCGACGAGGACCTCTACCTGTACCGCACGCAGGTGGCGCCGCAGGCCGCCGCGCTGCTCGACCGCCTGGCCGAACTCAACGAGGCGCAACAGCGGCAGCTCGGCAGCGCGTTGACCGGCGCGGTCGGGGGCATCCGGCGCACGCAGCTTGCCGCCGGGGCCGGCGGGCTGCTGGCGATGGGGGTGGCGCTGGGGCTGGCGTATCGCTTTCGCCGGAGCATCGTCGGGCCGGTGCGCCGGCTCACCGGCGTGGCCGAGCGGGTGGCCGGGGGCGACCTGTCGGCGCGTGCGGTGCCCGAATCGCACGACGAGGTCGGCGTGCTGGGGGCCAGCATCAACACGATGACGCAGCGCCTGGCCGACTCGATCGCGCACCTGGAGTCGGCCTACGCAGAGGCGCAGCGCGCGCGCGACGCCGCGGAGGTCGCCAACCGCGCGAAGGGCGAGTTCCTCGCCAACATGAGCCACGAGATCCGCACGCCGATGAACGCGATCCTCGGCATGTCGCACCTGGCGCTGCAGAGCGGGCTGACAGCGCAGCAGCACAACTACGTCGAGAAGGTGCACCGGGCGGCCGAATCGCTGCTGGGCATCATCAACGACATCCTCGACTTTTCGAAGATCGAGGCCGGCCACCTCGACATGGAGCGCGTTCCCTTCGAGCTGGGCGCCGTGCTCGACGACCTGGCCACGCAGGTCGGCATGAAGGCCGAGGAGAAGGGGCTGGAACTGTTGTTCTCGCTGCCGCCGGGCCTGCCTGCCGCGCTGGAGGGCGACCCGATGCGCCTGGGGCAGGTGCTGCTGAACCTGGGCAACAACGCGGTCAAGTTCACCGAGCGCGGCGAGATCGTCGTCAAGGCGGAGGAGCTGGCGCGCGGCGAGGGTGGGGTGCTGCTGCGCTTCGAGGTGCGCGACAGCGGCATCGGCATCAGCCCCGAGCAGCAGGGGCGGCTCTTCCAGCCCTTCATGCAGGCCGACACTTCGACCAGCCGGCGCTTCGGCGGCACCGGGCTGGGCCTGGCGATCTCCAGCCACCTGGTGCGCATGATGGGCGGCGAGATCGGCCTGGAGAGCGCGCCGGGCCGCGGCAGCCGCTTCCACTTCACGGCCCGCTTCGGGCTGCCGCCGCAGCTGGCGATGGCCGAGCCGCCCGCGGCGCAGCTGCAGGGCCTGCGCGTGCTGATCGCGGACGACAACGAGGTGGCGCGCGAGCTGCTGATCGAGATGACGCGCGCCTTCGGGCTGGCGCCGGTGGCGGTGGCCGACGGCGCCGCGGCGCTGCGGGCCGTGGAGCAGGCCGACATCGCGGACCGGCCTGTCCAGCTGTTGCTGCTGGACTGGAGGATGCCGGTGGTTGATGGCATCGAGTGCCTGGCGGGGCTGGCGCGCACGCGGCTGCGCCATCCCCCGCCTGCGGTGCTGATGCTGACCGCCTTCAGCCGCGACGAGGTGGCGCGCCGCCTGGCCGAGCAGCGGCTGGATGCGGCCGCGACGCTGATGAAGCCGGTGACGCCTTCGACGCTGCTCGACGCCTGCCTGGGCGCGCTGCGCCTGCCCGGGCGGCATGCCCCGCGCGGCGAGCAGCGCGACGAGGCGCTGCAGCAGCACCGCGCCAGCCTGGCGGGTGCGCGCATCCTGCTGGTGGAGGACAACCCGATCAACCAGGAACTGGCGCACGACCTGCTCGGCCGCGCCGGCGTGGTGCTGACCACGGCCGACAACGGCGAGCAGGCGCTGGAGCGGCTCGCGCAGGGCGACTTCGATGCCGTGTTGATGGACTGCCAGATGCCGGTGATGGACGGCTACGCGGCCACCCGCGCGCTGCGCCAGCAGCCGCGCTGGCGCGAGCTGCCGGTCATCGCGATGACCGCCAACGCGATGGTCGGCGACCGCGAGAAGGTGCTTGCCGCGGGCATGAACGACCACGTCGCCAAGCCCATCAAGGTGGACGAGCTGTTCACGACGCTGGCGCGCTGGATCCGCCGGCCGGCTGGTACACGCGCCGCGCGCGCGGCGCTGGGCAACGATCCGCTGTACGACCGGCTTGCGCGCATGTTCGTCGAGAGCGAGACGCGCTTCGTCGAGCGATTCACGGCCGCGCGGGCTGCCGCCGACGTTGCTGCGATGACGCGGCTGGCGCATGACCTGAAGAGCGTCGCGGCGACGCTGGGGGCTCAGGCGCTGTCGCACGCGGCTGCCGCGTTGGAGCAGGCCTGCGTGGAACATGCGTCGGCGCAGACGGTGGATGGGTTGCTGGCGGTGGTTGCCGGGGAGCTTGAGCCGGCGTTCAGCGGGCTGCGGGCACCGGCGGCGCAGGAGGCGGGCTGAGCGCGCTGGGCTGCGGATACAGCTCCAGGCGGGGCGTCCAGCTGATGCGGTGCGGCCGAGGTCTGAACCCCTCGGTCTTGCATGCGTCGGCTACTGCGACTGCGGTGGTCTGCTCTTGCGCCTCGGGTTCATGCGGTACCCCCAGAGGCCGCAGCTTCGGGCTCAGTGCCAGAACGCCGGGGGAACGGGTGAAGGGCAGCCGGCCATGGCACCAGCGCGCAGCGACGGCGGCTTTGCAGCGATTGCCGTCCTTCGTTCGCGATCTGCAAGCGTCGATTTACAGCCTCACTACGGTCCTTCCGTGGCAGATCTAACCTGGCTTGATTGCGTGGTGTCGGACGATCATCGCGCCAACCGCACGTCATTCATTTGGTGGATGCCGGTTCGGCCTCCAGGTCGCAGACTTATAGGTTCCGCGCGATCAATCACGAGCCGCGCGGCAACGGGGGCCCGATGCCGACGCGAAACCATCCTGTCGTCGCAATCGCCACGACACTGATCTCGATCATCCTGCTAGGCGCCGGCGCGGGCTGCGGTGACGGGGAGGACTCGCCATCCACCCCCTCCAGCGGCACGCCCGTCGAACTGACGCCCGGCAAGGGCCCGGTGGCCATCGGACCCGAGGGAGGAAGTTTCGAGCTCGTCGCCGGCAAGCTGACGGTGGTGGCGCAGCCCGCCACGCTGACCGACGCGGCCACGATCAAGGCCGATGAAGTGGCCGTGCCCGCGGGCATGCCCAGCGATCTCACGCCGGCGGCCTCTGGCTTCGAGATCAGCATCAGCGACCGCGATGTGCTGGACGCTCCGTTGACGTTCGCCATGCCCTACGACAGCCAGGCCCCCGGCACGGCGATGGTTATGCATTACGACCCGGCGACGGGCTATCACCCGGCGACCGTGGTGCGCCGCGACCCTGCGCGCAATTTGATCTACTTCGAGGCGCGCAGCTTCTCGACCTATGTCGGTGCGCGCCGGGCGAGCCTTCCCGACAGCGCCACGGTGACGAAGAACGGCGTTGCATTCAGCCCCAAGGCCCATGGCTTCTCGATCCCCAACGTGTCGTACCCGAGCTTGCTTTCCTCTTGCGGCTCATGCCTGGGGATGGCGGCCGTGGCCCGTTGGCACTTCCTGCGATCCGACGACCTCGCTGCGCACAGCCCACAAGAGCAAACCCTGCTCGCCGTCCTGGGCCACGCCGGCGCCTCCACCGAAAACTGGACGCCAGGCGTCGACGATCCAGAGCGCTCACCCGCCGAGGTCGTCAAGACCGTGAAGTCACTCGTGGCCTTGGACGAACCCGTGGTGTTGATCCTCTGGATCACCGGAGACGAGGCGCAGGCTCACGCGGTCCTCGTCTACGGCTATGACCGAACCCAATTCTTCACCTACGATCCCAACCATCCCGGGCAGCCGTCCTTGCTGCGGTATTCGGATGCGGGCATCGAGCCATACGAAGGCTTCACGAGCTTCTTGCCGCTGTCGATCGAGTCCCGGGCACCGCGGGTGGACATCGACAAGCTCATCGACCAGGCGGAGCAGGGCTTCGACGCGTCCAACGATTTCACGATCGACAGCCCCGCCGAAGGCGAGGCCATGACCGCGCGCCATGGCCGGCTGACGGGCACGGTGACGAACGCCGGAATCGAGCAGCTGAGCCTGATCACCGCGGCCGGGGCCCAGGTCATCCCCACCGGCTCCGGCACGATCGCCGCCGACTACCCGGTCTTCGGGGGCGCCAACACCATGATTCTGATGGGCGGCCCGAAGGCGCGTTCGCGCATGTCCTATGCGCGCAATGGGGGGCTCTTGCGCACGGTGACCAGCGATCTGAAGAAGGCTGAGCTGTTCACGATGATCAAGTGGACGCAGGCCGTCGACGTGGATCTGTATGTGCATGCGCCGGCGCCTGCGGCGGATGTCGCCTGGTACAAGAGCAAGTTGTCCGAGAGCGGCATCTCGTTGGACTTCGACAGCGAACGGTTCGGGCCCGAGGCGGTGTCGCTCAGCACCCTGGAGGCGCTGAGCCCCAACAGCCGCGTCGTCGCCGGCTCGTACCGCGTGAGGGCGCATTACTTCGATGGCGCGGGCGCGGCTTCCGGTGAGGTGCTCATCGTGATCAATGAAAACAAGGGCCCCGGCGCGGCGGCGTGCCGCATGGGCTTCACGATTCCGACGTCCAACAAGAACAATGATCAGCCGGGAAGCACGGGGCCTGATTGGCTCGACCTGGCGAGCGTTGATGTTGCCTCCGGCACCATCACGCCAAGCCCTGGGTTCACGTGCAGGTAGGTGGCATCTTAGAAGTCGGTCATTTGGACTTCATAGCTGCGCAACTGCCCCAGCCTGAAGCGCCCGGTGACTCCTGGACGATGGCTTTGCAGCGGTTGCTGCCGGTCGGCCGGGGGGCTTCGAAGGGCCGCTCACCGCGGGAAAGCTGACGAAGAGCTGTGCTCTCGGCGGCGCTGGATGAGCCAAGGTTCGTCGCCACCGCGACCTGGCGGAGCTGTACGTCCGCTTCGCGAGCCCGCGAACTCACACATCCGACCCGTTGCTGCCCGTCGCAAGTCCAATCTCGAAGCGGGAAAGCGGTCGCTAGGTCGGCTCGCATGGGATCTATTGTCTCGGTTTACCGTAGGGCTACGCGAATGGGCAAGGACGATTTCGAATCTGCTCGAAATGATGCACCTTGCACAGGACGCTGTACTTCACACATCCACGTTCACAACCAACTGCTCTGCAGGTCTTCGACTCGTCTTCGTGACCAAGCAACTCGAAGAATGCGCTGTCGCTCTCTAGGGTAAGCCTAGCTGACTCGGCATCACGGGCGGCGAGCTCATCAGGCGTATAGATGCGCGGCCCCTGAGCCCAAGGTTCCGATTTGACGCCGTCGAATCCTGAAGCCGCGAATCGGATCCATAGGGCCAGTCCGGCGTTACGAGAGACGCCAGACATGTGCCACCGGGTTACTGCACCCTGATCACTGACGTACGCATAGCCTTCTTCGTCGAGGCGCAGGCTCCATTCGCTAGCTACGTGGGTGAGCCAAGTGTCAGGATGCTCGCCATCCTTCACATCCAGCTCAGCCACAATTTCCGCGAGGCGATTTTGCGAAGGCGCCTCTTCGGAGCCACCCCATCGAGTTTCTACTACGTAGGTGGGATCGGTCACGCTCTTATTCCAATGAAGATCGCGCAGGCAATCGGGAGGGACTTGTCGATTGCCCGAAAGTGGCCGATTGTCGCCGGTCGGTGGCGACGCTTGGCGTCAGCTCGGATCACGAGCCAAGCCGCCGCCGCCGCACCACGCGGCATACTGAAACTTTTCGGGACGGTTGAGTAGACGAAGGGCGCGAACACGCCAAGATTGCGACCGCTGGCTCTTGGCCTTGGAGGCGAGATCTATGAAACCTCGGATCACGGGCTCGGGGATTGACCTGTACTTGCTCCGCACGGCACTGCCGACGACAAAGTACAGGATATGTAGAAAGTAGTCGGAGTTCGGGCAATGTGGGTCCGCTGCAAACTCAAGATAGTCTCGCTCGTGTCTGGCCGCCAACAGGGAAAGATCCCAATCTTCGCAAGGCGCAATCGCGCCCGCGGTGTACGCCCAGGCACGCACTTCAGTGCTCGGCGGATTCCAAGGGTCGGAGAACATTGGGAGCTCGAAGGGGGGCGGGACTACAAGGTTCGGCGGTTGGTAGCGTCGTTCATGGTCGGATCGACGACGGAGCCCGCATTCTGCCCGCGACGCCGAGAAGCGGTCGCCTGCGCGCGTCTGCTTGTGGCCGGCGGTTGCCGATCAACGGATCGTTAGGCAGCATTCTTCTCGGCCCGCGCCGAGGCCCACGCCTCGCGCACCAGTGCCATGAGATGGCGGACGTCTTCGCTCGTGTGGAATTCGAGCTCGAGCCAAGCCGATGCTGACTTCCTGAAATGGGCCCGTGGATCGCCCCTGAGAGAGGCCTGGATCCTGCGAGGGAGCTTGAGGTCGAGCAGGTCATCGGCATGTAAGTGAGCGAACTCCTTGCCGAGGACAGACCCGGCTGCTCGATCTCTCGATCCAAAGCGAGAGGTGGCTTGCGCGACGCCGGGCAGCACAAGGATCTGGGCTGCTAGCTCTTGAACTGGGGCCATGTGACCTTCCAAGATCTGATCGATGTCCGTCCATCAACAGGTCGACAGCCTAGCCGAAAGCCGCCGCTGGCGACCGGCGGCTGCTGGCCGGCAACAGCCTTTGAAAGCACCGGCTGTCGTCGGGAAACTAAGTCGCCGTGTCCGCCTCGACCACACACCGAAACGGATGCCCGGCTTGACTCGCCGCGGTGCGCAAGCGCTCGGCCTTGTCCAGCGCGACGTCGACAGGGAAACGGCCGGCGACCGCGCGGCCCTCGTGATGCACCTGGAGCATGACCCGCACCGCCGATTCGAGGGCCAGGCCCAGGTGCTCCTGCAGCACGCCGACCACGAATTCCATGGGCGTGAAATCGTCGTTCTCAAGCACGATCGCCATCGCCGCCACGTCGCCGGCTCGGAGTGGCGGCGTCAAGACGGGATCGACGCCCGTGGTGCCGTGGGCGATGACATTGGTCACGGCAAGGCGCGTCACACCGTGTCGTCGCAGCTCCTCCACGGCGGCGCCAGCGGGCTCCTCCAGGAGCGCCACAAGGACGTCACCACCATCGACAGCTGATCGGCGAGCGGACTTGCGCAGGACGGCTGACAGCCATGAGGACGTTGTCGTCAAGTTGGGTCGTTGACCCGCTGATCTCGCGACGGTCAGAACTCGGGCGATGGCCCGCTGGAGCACCCGCTGGAGCTCCGGCGACGCCGCGGGCTCGACAGGTCCGGTGCCAGGGGCGGTCGGCGTTGAGGCCCGAACGATCTCCGAGACGTCGGTGCGCATGGCCTCAATGTCGATCGCGCACGCACGCAGCACGTCGGCGGCGCGCGGGTTGTCGAGCAGGGCGAGCAGCAACTGCTCCAGCGAGATCGTCGCGTAGCGCAGCCTGCGCGCAGCGACGAAGGCCATGTGCAGGCTGACCTCGAGGTCGAGCGCGATCAAGCCGCTTGTCTTCGGATGGCGAGATCTGAACCAGACGAAGAAGGGCAGATACAGCACGAGGCCGACGACCGACGCTCCAATGATGAAACAGAGGACAAGCATTGATCGTCGGTTCGTTGGCGAATGTGATCTGGATCTATGGGGACGTGGCGGCAGCCTACTCCAAACCTGTCACTTGCGGCCGACTGCTCGTGGCCGCAAAGAGCCACAGGAGCCCGCCGGCCAGGTTCTTTCCGCCTGCGCATCGCCCCCTCAGCGTTCCGTGCGCGATCTGACGAACCAATAAAGCCCGATCATCAAGACGCCGATCGCTACGGCAGCGATGCCGCACGTTGTCAGCGGACTCAGAGTCGGGGCTGTTCCCGGTACGAGTCGCAAGAGTTGCCGATGGTCACCGACACTGGACGGTTCAAAGAAGAGCAAGGCATCTACGGGCAGCAGGTCAGCTGCTGGCGACAGAAGCGTCAGTCCAGCGAGCACGAGCACATAGCCAACACGACGAACCCATGCACTCATCATCTTTGGACCGACCTCAAGCTTGGGCCGCATTCTCTCGCGCTTTTCCGTCTCCCGAAAGCGGTCGGCCGCGACAGACAGCTCGTCGCCGACGACAGCCCATCGGCGATATCACACCTTTGGCGCACCGAAGCCAACATTCATGCAGGGATACCAGACTCCACGCAAATGCAGTGGCCCAACGTTGGGCTGCACATGCCTCAGCTCAAGATCTCCGATCCGAATGCCTCGCCGAACCGTGACTTCTCGTGCTTCGACAAACCACTCGGCGACGCCACGCTCGTCCATAAGTAGGCGAGCATCTTCCTCCGAGAAGGCCGTCACTCCGATTCCGAGAGGTAGCCGTGGATCCCTTGGGAAGGAAAACCAGAACGTATCGAGGTAGTCTGTCGCACGCATCTCCGCAGCATACTGGCGATGCGCACCTGTAGAGCAGTCGCTCGCGACAGACTGCAACTGGCCGACTCCTGCCACACCGAGCCGCCTATGCACGACTTTGGTCGAGGGCGACGAACTTATCCACCTCCGCGTTCGAAGGCTGCCACTCGTCACCTCGCATGTCGTGGAACATCACGAGTCCGAGGAGCATCAGCGGATCCTCAGCCAGGAAGATTCGAGACTCTGACTCGGCCCGCCACAAACCTTCATCGATCGATACGGCGAAGCCTTGCTTCTTGAGACAGGCAAGCGCTCCTGGCATCACATTGCCGGCCGACGCGATCGTTGTCTTGAAACCCATGGTGTTCTCACATTGCCCAAGATGGCCGAGAGCCGACAGTCGCGAGCGACCGGTAGTGGCCGACAGCGTCAGGCGACGCAATACCGAAAGACTCGATAGCCGTCACAAGGTTCGACCCCGTCTGGCATCCATCCTTTCGCCAGAATCCTGTCCGTGACCAGAGTCATGGAGAAGCCAGCGGGATCGAGCAGCGCCTCATCGATGGACAAGGAGAAATCTTGCGGCGCTCCGTTGAACGCATCGATGTCCGCCAGGGCGGCAGCGAGAGTGGTGTGCACAGGCATTCCACGAGCATAGCAACCATCCAGACGCCTTGAGAGCTGTCACCAACGAACGGCTGCTGTTGGCCGACAGCGGCGTCAGCTACGAGCCAGCCGAAGCACCGCCGGGCCGGGCTGATCGCCGCAGGTCGCCAGCATAGGCGATGAGCAACATGACGGCGAAGTACACGCCAGCGTCAAGGACGAAAGCCGCTGGACGAAACTCGTCTTCTCCGAACGAGAGTGTGCCCTGTACCGACACACCCGGCACATCGAACAGATACGCAACGGGAAAGCCCCCCTTCAGCACCGGCTTGAGACAAGGCTCATTGAACGTTGGCCCGCATAGGCTGCCGTCCTGGACGAGCTCAGGCCCAGTACTCTCGACCTCGGAAGACAAGAGGGCGAGGGACAGTGCCGCTGAGACAAGGCCAATTTTCGGGAGCCAGTTGTGCATTTTTGTTGGGAAGACTACCCGAAAGCCGATACTGGGGAGGAACGGCTCCTGGCCGGAACCGCCGACGCGCACCGTGAGCATACGGCGGTGATTCAGGCGGCGGCACTGGCAAGCTGCCGGCGCCGTCGCCATCGATCGCCTCAGATTTCAGTTTGTTCGGAAATCTCGAGCGCGTCGTCGACTTCGATGCCCAGGTACCTCACCGTCGACTCCAGCTTGGAGTGCCCAAGGAGCAGCTGCACGGCGCGGAGGTTCTTGGTGCGCCGGTAGATGAGCGTCGCCTTCGTCCTTCGCATCGAGTGCGTCCCGTAGTCGGCGCGATCCAGCCCCAGTTCTTCGACCCAGTGCCCAAGGATTCTGGCGTACTGGCGAGTACCCAGATGGAGCGAGTCATGGAGGCGGCTTGGAAACAGAAAATCCTCCGGCTTCAGCCCGGCGATCTTGATCCAAGCCTGCACGGCATCCCGGGCGGCTGGCGTGATTTCGAACTGAACCGGGCGCTGGGTCTTGTGTTGGACAACGATGGCACGCGTGGCCACCAGATCGCCGTGACACACATCGCGGACCTTCAGGCCGACCAGATCACAGCCGCGCAGCTTGCTGTCGATACCGAGGTTGAAGAGTGCCAGCTCACGAACCCGACCTTCCATCTGCAACCGGACGCGCAGGGCCCAAATGTCCTTGAGCTTGAACGGTACTTTCTGGCCGACGAGCTTACCCTTGTTCCACGGTTCGCGATGAACGGAGCTACTTGCAGTGCCCATGATGGTCTCCCATCGAGTTGAGGGCCATGCAGGATGCGCGCGGTCGCCGCTTGGGAACTCGTTCTGAGCCACGCCCCCGGGTGTGTGGCCTCCGATGCTGAACGGCAGCTTTGGAGCGGTCTGGCAAACTCACGCTGCCGGCCACTTGCAGTCCTTCGTGGGCGTCCGCTTTCGGGAGCCAAAAAGGAGCGAGAGGATGCGCATTCAAGCGTACAGGCGGATCCAGAAATGATGCTTGCGTGGGCATGCGGTGCTTGGATTTGGTTCTCTGGTCGTGCTCGTTGGGCCGGCGCCAGTGCCTTGACAGCCCCTGCGATGCCACCGATGCAAACCGTCACAGCCGACGCGCCGCGAAGTTCGTCTTGTGGGCGAGGTGCTGGCATTCGATTTGAAACGATATTCCGGCTCGCGAGCAGCCCCAGTTCAACCCATACGATTAATTCAGCGTCATGAAGCAATGCACTGCTGTCTTCCTTGCGCTCGTGTCAACCTGCGCTGCCGCTGTCGGCCCAGGGGATCAATGGCTTTCCGCGCCCATCTCAAGTGTCGGCCGCCAAACCATCGCCAGTTCCATGTGGCGAGAAGTTCCGGTCACTCTGCGTTCGAACTTCGAGGAAATGTTGAGCAAAGCTGCCGCCGTTCCGCTGGCACCGGATCAACTCGCAACTTTGCAGGTCCGCGATCTCTCGTGTGCAGCAGGAACCACCCCATTTCTGATACGTGCCGTGTCCGAAAATCGCAGCACGGGCGCCTTTTCATTGGAGAGCGATGGCGATTCGATCGTAGTCGTGCACAGTTCTCTTGGACGAGAGAGCTTTCGCGAGAAGAATGCGATCGTCGTATGTCTGGAGCGGGCGCCATATCAGGTGTATTCGGTCATCCATGGCGCGCTTTGAGCATGGATAGCGCTTGCCTCGCGGAGCAAATTCCTCCGGACATCGAAGCCGAATGGCTGCACCACCATATGCATGCTGACTGCCCTTGGAGGACCGGCAGGCATGGCGAATGAGGGCGTTGCCCTTGGGCTGGCAAGAGCGTCAGGATGGCAGCTTCGCAGCCGTCAATCCGCTGGCCCGGAAGTCCGCAACGGGTCGATAGCTCCGCTTCGCGGCTCGCGGGAGCGGCCGTTCGGCCTGGTCAGCCCTGGCATGCAAGCTCGTCCATTCGGGCGCGCCTGAGCAAACCCGACGCGTTGCTCGGCGAAGGTCTCCTCTCCGTCAGAGCGGTCGCTCGGGCGACGGGCTCTGACCGACCGCAACCAGTCTGAAGCAGTCGAAAGCGAGACGGTCACCGCGACCCGAAGACCGCCGTTCCATAGCTCCGCATCGATTCGACAACGGAAACCAGCAACTGTGTGCGCCCCGAGGTCAGCGGGTAGGCCACCGCAATGCCGGTAGCGCTCTGGCCGGCAAGCGCACAAGGCGCCGCCCCGAAGGTCAACGAGACGTTGAACACGTTCTTTCCCGACGCTCGCGGAACGACCGTTCCGCTGAAGTTGCACCCGAGGCTGGAGGCAGCGGTGAACGAACCCGCCGGCTGGATGTTGAGGGTGACGCTTTCTCCCGCGAGGCTCGTCACCGCCCAGGCGCCGCTGATTGTGCTCAGCGACGCAGCTGCGTTGTAGTCGTAAAGCGAGCCCGCGATCGGCCCACCATTGAACGCGACCGCGCCTGCTGTGCTCGTGAGCGTTCCAGCGATGGTCTTTGCCGTCGCGTTATAGGTGGCGTTGGTCGATGCAGCGACGGCCGGAGCGAACCCGAAGTCCTTCGTGTTCGACGACGTGAAGCTGCCATTGCTGGAGGTCCCGGATCCCTGAATGAACCCGGCGACTCCGAACATGGTGGAGGTCTGCGTTCCGTACATGGACCAGAACTCGCCGTTCTCGAGGATCAGCAGTTGGAAGGCACTGCTTGCACTTCCGCTGAGCGTCCCGCCATAGACACCTTCGGCCGATTGGCCGGATGCGGAGCTGCCCGAGCTCCCGCCGCCGCCACACGCGGCGAGCCCAACCGAAGTAGCGATTGCCAGGCAGAGACCCAGCCTGCGAGCACAATTCATGTCTTCCTCCAATTGGCTTCAAAGCCGATATTTCTTCGGCACGGGATGCGTCCTGCAATCAAACGGCCCATCCTTCCCGCTCCCCTTGATCCGCGCCTCGAAGTACTGCCGTTTCGACTCCGCTGTGCGCAGGCTCTGCACTGTTCCGGCATCGATCTCGCAGTAGTGGTAGTACGTCGAGCGCAGGCGAATCACAAGGTAGCGCTCGGCCGAGTCGTAGCAGATGCGGGAGACGTCGCTGGCCTCCTTGACCTCGGCGCAGACGAAGGCGTCCAGCGATACCGGACCGTGGTACTTCACCAGCACCGTCTCTGCCAGCGCAGGGCCGCACGCCAGAAGCAGCGGCGCCATCGCCAAGAAGCTCGCGATCCTGCCCATGCAGACTCCTCCCCTCAGGGCACCAGTCTGTCAGTTACGATGGCCATCCGAATCAGGAAATCCCTTCCCCATTTCAGATGAAGCGCGCCGATCAGGTGCCGCGACCGGCCGGTGACAATGGATCACCCGCGCAAGCCGTTCACCACCATGACGCCGCTCAACATCGATTCATTTCCGCAACCGGACTCGAATGGCGCAGGCGGCGTGGAGCGCGCCCTTCAGGCGCTGCGCGATGCGCATGACGAGCAGACCGCCGTCGATGCCTGCGATGCGTTCCTCTGGGCGGTCGGCAACAACCATGCAGGCACCTACTACCCGGTCGTGCTGGGCGTTCTTCCAGCGCTCGAGCAGATCCTGGTCAGCGGGCAAGCGTGGGCGCAGCGCTCAGTCCTCGAGGCGCTGATCGATCTCGGCGGTACCTTCATTCCCGAGCCGGGCCATGAAACGCGTCGTGGTGTCTCCGTCCGAGAAGCGCTGAGGCACTTCATTCACGCCCAGCGTCACCGCATTGCCGAGTTGGCAACGGGAGACGATGCGCGGGCCCGGAGCGCGGCCGATCTGCTGGAGCTCATCGATGATCAGGCGATCGAGCCATTTCATCGTGCGGACAAGTGAAAGACGATCCCCGGATTGGCATCCGGGCTACGCAAGCCACGTAGCGTCGAAAAAAAGAGGAGGGTGACGAGCCTTACCCCCGGCACTGGTCGCAGCAGTTAGGGCTGCTTCGTTCCCGACCTGACCCGGTTGGCCGTGCTTCCATGCGGGGAGGCCCGTCGCCGCGGATTGTAGGCGACGGGGAGAGTCCTTCTCAGCGCAGCTGCAAAGAATCGTCCCCGAACTCGATCCCCAGCGGTTCGATCAGCAGCCGCTTCGGCCCCGCCTCGATGCTGCCCGCCACCAGCGCCTTCACGCCCTGCGCCTGCGCCACCTCCACCGTGCGCTGCGCATCCTCGGCCTTCACGAACAGCGCGAACCCCGCGCCCATGTTCAGCGTGCTGTACGCCTCCTGGTCATCCTGCTGCGCGTGCTGCTGGATGAACTTCAGCACCGGCGTCACCTCGGGCACCGTGTGGATGCGGTACGTGTGCTGCGCCGGGTGCCGCAGCAGCTTGCGCCACCCGTGCCCCGTGATGTTGGCGCAGTAGTGCGGCTTGATCCCCGCCGCATACAAGGCCTCGGTCACCGGCGAATACAGCACCGTCGGCGCCAGCAGCGCCTCGCCATAGCTCAGCCCCGGCGCCACCTCGGTCAGGTACCCATTCGGCAGCCGCTCCACCAGCTTGCGCGCCAGGCTCAGCCCGTTCGCATGGATGCCGCTCGACGCCAGCAGCACGATCGCATCCCCCGGCGCCAGCTGGTCGCCCACCGAGAGCCGCTCCTTCGGGTTGATCAGCCCCGTGCAGCTCGCCGCCAGGTCGATGCGCCCCTCGGCCACGATGCCCGCCAGCGCCGGCGTCTCGCCGCCGCCCCAGGCCACCTGGCACGTGTCGCACGCGGCCTTCCAGCCTTCCACCAGCGCCTGCGCGCGCTGCGCGTCCGAGAACCAGTCCGAGCCGCCCGCGGCCCAATACGCCTGCACCACCAGCGGCGTCGCGCCCACCGTGATCAGGTCGTTGATCGCCATCGCGATCGTGTCCTGCGCAATCCCGGCGTAATAGCTCTTGCCGGTCAGCGCCTTCATCTCGTCGGCCACCAGCGCCTTCGAGCCCAGGCACTCCACGATCGACGCCAGGTAGAACGGCCCCACGTCCACCACATACGCCGATTCCCCGCGAGACGCCTCGACCTCCGCAAACCCATGCGCCCCCAGGTGCGCACCGGTCGCCTTGGCGGCGCGTTGCGCGGCCACCTTCAGCGGGTCGATCAGGTCGTAGTTGACGCCGGCCTGTTCATAGCTGAGCGTGTCGGGGGAGGCAGGGGTGGATTTCATCGGACGAGAAGGAGAGTCGCGGCCCGGCCGGGGCCGAAACCGCGATTATCGGGTACCACCGGCCCCACCCCGGTTCGCCCCGCCCACCCCCGTAGAATGACCCCCATGTCCTACCTCGTCCTGGCCCGCAAATACCGTCCGCGCGACTTCGACGGCCTCGTCGGCCAGGAGCACGTCGTCCAGGCGCTGGCCAACGCACTCACGCAGCAGCGCCTGCACCACGCCTACCTCTTTACCGGCACCCGCGGCGTCGGCAAGACCACCGTCTCGCGCATCCTCGCCAAGTCGCTCAACTGCACCGGCGCCGACGGCCAGGGCGGCATCACCGCCCACCCCTGCGGCACCTGCAACGCCTGCCGCGACATCGACAGCGGCCGCTTCGTCGACTACGTCGAGCTCGACGCCGCCTCCAACCGCGGCGTCGAAGAGATCTCCCAGCTCCTCGACCAGGCCGTCTACAAGCCCGTCGTCGGCCGCTTCAAGGTCTACATGATCGACGAAGTCCACATGCTCTCGAACACCGCGTTCAACGCGATGCTCAAGACGCTCGAAGAGCCGCCCGAATACCTCAAGTTCGTCCTCGCCACCACCGACCCGCAGAAGGTGCCCCCCACCGTGCTGTCGCGCTGCCTGCAGTTCAACCTGCGCCCGATGGCCCCGCAGACCGTGCAGGAGCACCTCGCCAACGTCCTCGGCAACGAGCAGATCGACGCCGAGCCCGGCGCGCTGCGCCTGCTCGCGCGCGCCGCGCGCGGCTCCATGCGCGACGCGCTCTCGCTCACCGACCAGGCCATCGCCTTCGGCGCCGGCGCGCTGTCCGAAGCCGGCGTGCGCCAGATGCTCGGCGCCGTCGACCGCAGCCACGCGGTGCGCCTGGTCGAGGCCCTGGCCGCCGGCGATGGCGCGGCCGTGGTCGCCACCGTCGACGGCCTGCGCGCCCTCGGCCTCTCGTGCGGTGGCACGCTCGAAGAGATCGCCACCCTGCTGCAGCAGATGGCCGTGCTGCAGGCCGTGCCCGGCGCTGCCGACGAGAACGATCCCGACACCCCCGCCGTGCAGCGCCTGGCCGAGCTGCTGCCGCCCGACGAGACGCAGCTGCTCTACAGCATCGTGCTCCACGGCCGTGCCGAACTGGGCCTCGCGCCCGACGAATACAGCGGCCTGGTGATGGTGCTGCTGCGCATGCTGGCCTTCAAGCCGGCGGGCGGGGCAGGGGCCTCGCCGCGGCGCGAGGCGGCCCCGGCGCTGGTCGCCGGCCGCAGCAGCGCCACCGCCAGCCCGGCCGTGCCGCCGCCTGCGCTGCGGCGCCCGCCGCCGGTCTCGGCACCCGCCGTGGCCGTGGCGCCGCCGCGGGTGGCTGCTGCCGCGCCCGCGGCACCTGTTGCCCAGGCCACCCAGGCCGCTCCGGTGGCCCGCCCGGCGCCCGTGGCCGCCCCCGTGCCCTCCGCGGCGCGCCCGCCGGCCCGTCCCCCGGCGCCCGACAGCGAACCGCCGCCCTGGCTCGACGTCCCCGACGAAGACGGCTTCCACGCCGCGCCCGCGCCGATGCCCGAGCCCGACGACGCCCCTGTGGCCGCCGACCGGCCCATGCCGGTGCCGTCGACCCAGCAGGCGCCCGCCGCGCAGGCCTTCGAGCCCACGCCGCTCGGCGACCGCTGGAACGAGATCGTCACGCAGATGGTCCAGGCCAACAGCATCGGCGCCCTGGTGCGCGAGCTGGCGCTGCAGGGCCAGTGCGTGGCGCTGGAAGAGCAGGGCGCCGAGACCCTGGTGCGCCTGCGCGTCGAGCGCGAGACCCTGCGCGCCGACGTGCAGCGCAACAAGCTGCAGGCCGCGCTGGTCGCGCTGCTCGGCCGCCCGGTGCGGCTCGAGGCCGAGCCCGGCGTCCCCGTCGACTCGCCCGCGCTGCGCGCCGCCGCCGAACGCGCCCGCCGCCAGGCGCAGGCCGAACAGATCATCCACAACGACCCGCTGGTGCAGGCCCTGATGCAGCAGTTCAAGACGGCGCGCATCGTGCCCGGCTCGGTCAAGCCCCACTGACAACAGACAACTGAGGACCCATCACCATGATGAAGAACCAACTCGCCGGCCTGATGAAGCAGGCCCAGGCGATGCAGGACAACCTGAAGAAGGCCCAGGAAGAACTGGCCAACATCGAGGTCGAAGGCCAGTCCGGCGCCGGCCTCGTCAAGGTCACGATGACCTGCAAGCACGACGTCAAGCGCGTCGTCATCGACCCCAGCCTGCTCGCCGACGACAAGGACATGCTCGAGGACCTGGTCGCCGCCGCCTTCAACGACGGCATCCGCCGCGCCGAAGAGGTCTCGCAGGAAAAGATGGGCAAGCTCACCGCCGGCATGCCGCTGCCGCCCGGCATGAAGTTCCCGTTCTGACAACTCGCCCCGCAGGATGAGCGAACCCGCGCTCGACGGACTCATCGAGGCCCTGCGCCGCCTGCCCGGCGTCGGCCAGAAATCGGCGCAGCGCATGGCCTTCCACCTGCTGCAGCACGACCGCGACGGTGCGGCGCGTATCGCCGCGTCGCTGCAGCAGGCCGTGGCCAACGTGCGCCACTGCGAGCGCTGCCACACCTTCACCGAGAGCCCCGTCTGCAGCACCTGCTCCGACGATCGGCGCGATGCCCGGCTGCTGTGCGTCGTCGAGACGCCGGCCGACCAGGCGGCGCTCGAGCGCACCGGCAGCTACAAGGGGCTCTACTTCGTGCTGATGGGCCGGCTCAGCCCGCTCGACGGGGTGGGGGCGCGCGACATCGGGCTCTCGCAGCTGATCGACCGGGCGGGCGACGGGCTCGTCGAGGAGGTGATCGTCGCCACCAACTTCACCGCCGAGGGCGAGGCCACGGCCCATGTCATCGGCGAGACGCTCAAGTCACGCGGGCTGCGCGTCACGCGGCTGGCGCGCGGGGTGCCGATCGGCAGTGAACTCGAGTACGTGGACCTGGGCACGATCGCGCATGCGTTGAGCGACCGGCGGTGATGTGAGCGACGATCCCCGGATTCGCATCCGGGCTACTTGCCGGCGACGCGGGTGCGCTTGGCGGGGCGCTTGGCGGTGCGGACGGGGGCCTTCTTGGCTGCCGCGCGCGTCGGTGCCTTGGCGGCGACGAACACATAGATCGTCTGGCCGGGCTTGAAGTTGGCCCCGGCCGTCGTCTTGTTCCACAGCGCCACCTGCGTCGCGCTCACGCGGTAGCGCTTCGCCACCGAGGCCACGCTGTCGCGCTTGCCGGCCTTCAGCGCCACGCGGCGCAGCGGCGGCGTCTCGGACACCAGCGACATCGTGCCGTTGTCCGCCAGGTGCTCCGACACGTCCGTCGTGCGGCTCTCGGCGCGCGGCACCAGCAGCGTCGAGCCGGCCTTCACCAGCATGCGCGGCGGGATCTTGTTCACCTCGCGCAGCTCGCCCTCGCTCATGCCCACCTGCTTCGCCGCGTCGGCCACCCGCAGCGTGCGCGGCGCCACCCAGGCCGTCCAGGTCGCCAGCGGCCCGCGGTGCTCGCCGATGTTGCGCACGAACTGGCTCGCGTTCTCGTACGGCAGCAGCAGCTGCGGCGTGCCCGCGGCCAGGATCACCGGCCGGTTCATCTGCGGGTTGAGCGTCTGGAACTCCTCGTGCGACACCCCCGCCAGCCGCACCGCCAGCGCGACGTCGATGTCGCGCTCGATCGGCACGCTCAGGAAGTACGGGTGGTTGTCCAGCGAGGGCAGGCTCAGCAGAAAGTTCTCCGGGTGCAGCACGATGTTCTTCACCGCCTGCAGCTTGGGCACGTAGAACTCGGTCTCGTTGGGCATGCGCAGGCTCAGGTAGTCGGTCGGCTTGCCGGCGCGCCGGTTGCGCGCGATCGCCCGCTGCACGTTGCCTTCGCCCCAGTTGTAGGCCGCCAGCGCCAGGTGCCAGTCGCCGAACATGTCGTGCAGCCGGCCCAGGTAGTCCAGCGCCGCGCGCGTCGAATCGAGCACCGAGCGCCGGTCGTCGCGGAACACGTTCTGCTTCAGCGAGAAGGTGCTGCCCGTGGCCGGCATGAACTGCCACATGCCCGAGGCCTTGGCCGACGAGATCGCCTGCGGGTTGAACGCGCTTTCGACGAAGGGCAGCAGCGCCAGCTCGGTCGGCACGCCCCGGCGCTCGACCTCCTCGACGATGTGGAACAGGTAGCGGCTGCCGCGCTCGGTCATGCGCTGCACATAGTCGGGCCGCGAGGCATACCAGCGCTCGGCCGCCCGCACCAGCTCGGTGTCGAGGTCGGGCATCGCATAGCCCTTGCGCACCCGGGACCACAGGTCGATGGTCGCGGTCGGTGCGTTCAGGTCGACCTTCTCCTCGGGGCGCAGCGGATCGATGGGCGCCGCCACCGCGGGGCCGCTGTCGGCGCTGGCCGTGCCCTCGGGCGCCGAGGCGGCGGGGGCCGCGGCCACCGGGGCGCTGGCGGCCGCATCGGGGGCCGAGGCCGCGGCGCTCGCGCCGTCCGCCACCGTCGGCGCCGAGGGTTGGCCCACGGTGGCGCAGGCGGCCAGCAGGCTCACGAGCGCCAGCGACACCAGGGCACGGAGGTACTTCGAATCGGTCATCTGAAACTGTTCTTCCATTCGCGGAGCGTGGCCAGCACGTCGACTTCGTCGTCGCGCCGGGCGCCATGGGCGGCGGCCGCGGCGGCCACCTCGGGTTGCGCACAGCGCATGAAGGGGTTGATGTCCCGCTCTTGCGCGATCGAGCTCGGCAGCGTCGGCCGGCCCTCGGCACGCAGCGCCTCGCAGCGCGCGGTGTAGTCCTGCAGCGCGCGGTTGCCGGGTTCCACGGCGCGCGCGAACTTCAGGTTCGACAGGGTGTATTCATGGGCGCAGCACACGCGGGTCTCGCCCGGCAGCGCGGCCAGGCGCGACAGCGAGCGGTGCATCTGCGCCGGCGTGCCCTCGAAGAGCCGCCCGCAGCCGCCCGAGAACAGCGTGTCGCCGCAGAACAGTATCGGCGCCGCGCCGTCGTCGTGCGCCGGCAGGAAATAGGCGATGTGCCCGGCGGTGTGCCCCGGCACGTCGATCACCTCGAAGCGCAGGCCCTGCCATTCGGCCGCATCGCCGTCGGACAGCGGGGTGAAGGGGGTGGGGATGGCCTCGCGCGCCGGCCCGAAGACGGGGCCTTGCAAGCGCTGCCGCAGCCGGTCGACGCCGCCGACGTGGTCGCCATGGTGATGGGTCACTAGAATCGCCGTCAGCCTCAGGCCTTGCGCGTCCAGCGCTTGCTCCACCGGTGCCGATTCCCCCGGATCGACGACGAGAGCCTGCCGGCCATCGTGAAGCATCCAGATGTAGTTATCGGCGAAGGCAGGCAGGGCAAGCAGTTTCATGACACAAGTCGGCGGGATTATAGGTTTGGCCCAGTGGCTGAAGACTCCCCCGGGCCGCTACCTGCTGGCCTGGGAGCAGGCCCAGCTCGACCGCAGCGTGGCCGACGTGTTCGGCTTCCATGCGCTGCAACTGGGCCTGCCCGAGCTCGACGGCCTGCGCGCCAACCGCATGCCTCACCGCTGGGTCGCCCTCGACGCGCCGGGGCAGGCGGTGGAGCCTGCGGCGCACGATGAAGTTCCCCCGCATGATGCGCCCTCGGACGCCGGGTCGACGGAGGCGTCGGATAAGCCGGTCGCCGTCGTGCTGCACTGCGACTTCGACGCGCTGCCCTTCGATGCGCAGAGCCTGGACCTGGTGGTGCTGCCGCACACGCTCGAGCTGTCGCGCGACCCGCACCTCGCGCTCGGCGAGGTCGAGCGCGTGCTGCGGCCCGAGGGCCGCGTCGTCATCATCGGCTTCAACCCGACCAGCCTGTGGGGCCTGCGCCAGCGTTGCGGGCGCCTGCTGCGCTACATCGGCATCCGCCGGCACCAGCCGCTTTTCCTGCCATCGGCCGGCGAGTTCCTCGGCTACTGGCGGCTGCGCGACTGGCTGCGCCTGCTCAGCTTCGAGGTGCAGGGCGGTCGCTTCGGCTGCTACCGTCCGCCGCTCAAGACCGATGCCTGGCTGTCGCGCTATGAATGGGCCGAGCGCATCGGCGAGCGCTGGTGGCCGGTGCTCGGCAGCGTCTATGCCCTCACGGCGGTCAAGCGCGTGCGCGGCATGCGGCTGGTGGGCCTGGCGCGCCAGCAGCGCGTCTCGGCCAAGCCGGCCGCGGCGGCGGTCAGCCACCGCCTGCATTCTTCTTCGGATTCCCCATGAACGACGACAACAACCACAACGGCACCGCGGCGCCGACGATCCGCCGCCCCCAGGTCACGATCTACACCGATGGCGCCTGCAAGGGCAACCCCGGCCCGGGTGGCTGGGGTGCCTGGCTCCGCACCGGCGAGCACGAGAAGGAGATGTTCGGCGGTGAGCGCCAGACCACCAACAACCGCATGGAGCTGACCGCGGTGATCGAGGCCCTGGCCTCGCTGAAGCGCACCTGCGACATCGTGCTGTACACCGACAGCGAGTACGTGCGCAAGGGCATCACCGAGTGGATCCACGGCTGGAAGACGCGTGGCTGGAAGACCGCGGACAAGAAGCCGGTGAAGAACGCCGAGCTGTGGCAGCGCCTCGACGGCCTGCGGCAGATGCACCACGTCGACTGGCGCTGGGTGAAGGGCCATGCCGGCGACCCCGGCAACGAACGCGCCGACCAGCTCGCCAACCGCGGCGTCGACAGCGTCCTGCGTTGAGCGAAGGCCGCCCCTACGAACCTGTGCCCGAGCGTTGGAAGGCCTGGGCGTAGCGGTAGACCATCGCGCCGCGCGAGCGGACGCCGAGCTTGCAGTAGATCGCCTTCAGGTACGAGCGCACGGTGAACTCGCTGATGTGCAGCCGGTCGGCCACCTGCTTGGTCAGGCAGCCCATGCAGATGAGCTGCACGATCTGCAGCTCGCGGTTGGTCAGCAGCGCACGGATGTCCTGCGGCGACTCGACCGCGTCGTGCACAGCCTGCGCAGCGGCATTCGCCTGCGTGGCCTGCACCGACTCGACCAGCGCATAGGTGTGCCCGCCCCATTCGAAATGCGCGATCTCGGCCTCGGCATAGCTCAGCCGCGGCCGCGCACCGTGCTTCGGCGCGCTGTGCCGCGGCAGCACGTCGTCGACGCAGATCAGCTGGCAGGGGCGCCCGCCGAGTTCGAATTCGGCCATGGGCGAGGAGGGCGCACCGCCGGGGTCGGCGCGTGCGGCAATGAGGGCCGTTGCAGCAATCATGGTTCTCCCTTCACATCCGTGAAGCGGTCGCGCATCGGCGAGACTGCAGCACCACGATCGCCACGTCGGACGGGGATCCTGCCAGCAGCGCCGAACGCGGGTCATCCCTCAGGTTGGGGACCCCACCCCCCTAGGTTCCGCCGCTCGCGCACGCCCGTTTGAGGGGCCTCATCCGCACGTGCGAATCGAGGCTTGCACCGATGCGCGCAGCCATCGCGTGGCGCGACAACGCGCGATTGCCGCGACGTGTTTCGGTTCCTAGAGTGACCTCCATGCAACGCGGTCCGCCCGGACCGCCATGGAGGCCACGGATGGACAATCCCTTCGACAGCGATGTGATGGATGAGGCGGCGGACGTCGACAGCGACGTCGGATCGCCCGCGCCCTTCGACGAAGGCGATGCGGGCGACGGCTACGGCGACGCGTTCGGCGATGAGGCGGACGGCGCGGCGTTCGACGGCGCCGATGCGGCGTTCAGCGGCGAGGGCGCCGACTTCGGCGACAGTGCCGACGAGCTCGGCGAGGACTTCGCCGACGCCGGCAGCGACACCGAGCTCTGGAACGCCTTCGAGGAAGAGGTGGCGGACGGCCTCGATGCCGCCGACACCGACGAGTTCTTCGGCCGCCTGCTCGGCGGCCTCGGCCGCGCCGCCGGGGTCGTGAGCCGCGGCATGGGCGGCGCCTCCGGCGTGGCTGGCCGCGTGGGCCGCCTGGCGCGCGGCGCGGGCCGCATCGCCGGTGGCGTCGGCCGCTTTGCCAACGCGGTCTCGCCGGCCGCGCAGGCCGCGGCACGGCTCGCCGCGATGCTCGGCGCACCCGGGGCCGCCGGTGCCCTCGGCCAGGTCGGGCGCGTCGCACGCGGCGTGGGCCGCGTCGCCGGCCGCGCCCAAGGTATCGCCGGCCAGGTCGGCCGCGCCGCCGGCAGCGCGCAAGGTGTCGCCAGCCACCTCGGCCAGGCGGCCGGCGGCGCACAAGGCCTGTTCAGCCAGCTCAGCCAGTTGTTCGGCCAGAGCGGCGACGAGTTCGAGGCCTTCGATGCGGTGGCCGACCTCTACGTCGAGGACGGCATCGACGAGGCGCTGCCGGCGATGGTCGGCCTCGCGGCCCGCGCCGCGGCGCGCGGCCTCGGCTTCCGCAACACCGCGCAGCTCACGCAGGCCGGCCGGCGCGCGCTGGTGCGCGGCGTGGCCGCCGCGGCGCGCGAGCTGGTCGCGCACCGCGGCCCGCAGGCGGCGCGCGCCTTGCCGCGGCTTGCGCGCACCGCCGCGCGCGTCGCGCAGCGGCGCATGCCCGGCACGCCGCAGCGTGCCGCGCAGACCGTGCGCCAGGGCCTGCCGCGCGCCGCGCGCCAGGTCGCGCAGGACCCGCGCACGGTGCGCCGCCTGGCGCGCCCGTCCGCCGCCGGCGCGCGCCCGGTGGGCCGCCCGAGCGGCATCGGCCACGGCGCGCCGGCGTCGACGCGCGGGCCGCGCAGCTTCAGTTTCAGTGGGCCGGTGACGCTCACGATCACTCCCCGGTAACTCTTGCGCTGAAAGGAGCGACACCATGGACCGGTTCGAAGCAGATGTGATGGACGACCTGATGCTCGACGCGGCCGAAGGGCCGAGCCGCAGCGGAATGGACGCCTACGACGAGTTCGACGAATACGACGGCGGCGACGAATTCGACGGCGCCGACGAGGGCGACGACGAGTTCCTCGGCCGCCTGCTCGGCGGCGCGGCCCAGGCCCTCGGCGGCCTGATGGGCGGCGGCGGAGGCGGGCAGTTCGACGAGTACGACGAATCGGACGCCTACGACGAAGGCGATGAGTTCGATGAATACGACGAAGGCGACGAGTTCGAGGCGGCCGGCTACGACGAGGCCGACGCGATGGAAGAGGCCGTCGCCGATGCGCTCGACGCGGGCGACGGCGACGAGTTCTTCCGCCGCCTGCGCCGCATCGCGAGCGGCGCGGCCAACGTGGCGCGCCGCGTCGGCCGCGGCGTCGGCCAGGCCGCGCGCGTGATCGGGCCGCTCGCCAGCATGATCCCGATCCCGCAGGCGCAGATGATCGGCCGCCTCGCCAACGTGGCCGGCCGCCTGCTGGCCGACGGGGCCGACGAGTTCGAGGCCTTCGACGAGCTGGTCGACGGCCTGGACGAGGACGGCATCGATGCCGCCGCGCCGGTGCTCGCCGGCATGGTGCTGCGCCGCGCGGTGCCGGCGGTGGCCCGCGCCGCGCCGGCGGTGCGCCGCGCCGCGGTGCGCGGCGTCGCGCAGGCGGTGCGCACTGCGGCACGCCGCCAGGGCCCGCAGGCCGCGCGCGCGGTGGCGCGGGCGGTGAGCGCGACGCGCCGCCTGACGCAGGCGCGCCGCACGCCGCCGCGCGCCGCGGCACGCCTGGTCACGCGCGCCGCACAGACGGTGGCGCGCCGGCCGCAGGCCGTGCGCCGGCTCGCCCGCCCGCTCGTGCCGGCCGCGCGCCGCGCCACGCCGCGCGGGGCCGGGGCCCGGGTGGTCGCGCGCACCGTCGCGCCGGTGGCACGCCGCGCGGCGGTCGCCGCCCCGGTGGCCCGGCGCGGCGGCCTCGGCCACGTCGCCGGGGCGTGCCAGCACTGCGGCCGGCGCATGACGCTGCGCGGCCCGGTGACGATCCACATCCGCGGCCGCTGAGCCCGCGACCGACGGCCACACGCACCCGGGACACCGCCATGGACCTGCGCCGCTTCCTGCACGCCAAGCTCATCGGGCTGTCGGCCCGGCTGAGCCGGCTCGCGCGGGTCGACAACGCCTTCGTCGGCCTGCGCGCGCAGGACATGCCGTACGCGCCGTCGCCGCGCCACTTCGAGGTCGCGAACCAGCGCCTCGGCGCGGTGGAGCAGCGCATCCGCAGCCGCTTCGCGCCGCTCGGGCGCCACTGGCAGCGCCAGGACCCGCAGCGCGTGCTGGTCGACATCGCGCTGGTCGAGCGCGAGCTCGACCGCGCACGCCGCCTGTTCGGCATGTTCTACGAGGTGTTCGCCCAGCGCGGCACGAGCTTCGGGCCGGCGCTCGCCGCGCACGACGCGATCGCCGAGGACTGCTACCTCGCGGTGCGCCAGGCGGCGCCGCGCATCTTCGACGGGCCGCTGCTCAAGCCGGTGTGCTACATGGAGCACGGGTACTCGCCCGCGACCATGCGCCGCGGCGTGCAGCTGAGCCGGCTGCTCGGCGAGGCGAACCCGTTCCCGCTCATCCGCATCCCCTGGGACCGCGACCAGCCCTGGCAGTCGGTCTTCCTGCACGAGGTGGCGCACAACCTGCAAGCCGACCTCGGCATCTGGCAGGAGAACCGCAGCGCCGTACTGCGCCGCGTGATGGGCGGCGGGCGCGATGCCTTCCTCGCCGGCGTCTACGGGCGCTGGCACAAGGAGATCTTCGCCGACCTCGCCGCGATCCTGCTCGGCGGGCCGGCGGCGGCCTGGGGCATGGCGGACTTCCTCGCCCACCCGCAGCCGCGCACCATGACCTACCGCCCCGGCGGCGCGCACCCGACGGCCTACCTGCGCGTCTACATGCTGGCCGAGATGATGCGGCGCATCGGCTTCCCGCGCGACGCGACGCGGCTGCTGCGCGTCTGGCAGGGCCTGTACGCGGCGCGCGGCGGGCACCGCATCCCGCCGCCGCTGATGCAGAGCGCGCCGCACCTGATCCCGCAGGTGGTCGACGAGATCGCCTTCCAGACCCGGCGCAACCTGGCGCAGCGCGCGCTCGCGGACATCATCCCGTTCAGCCGCGACGACGAGGCGGCGATCCGCGAGGGCGCGCGCCGGCTCGCCGCCGAGCGCAGCGCCGACCTGCCGCCGCGCCACCTGGTGAGCGCCGCGCACTACGCGCTCGAGGCCGGGCGCATCCCGCCGCAGCGCCTGGCGCAGTGCGTCATCCACCAGCTGACGAGCCACCTGCGCCCGCAGCGCCGCGAGGCGCAGGCGCCGCCGCCGCTGCGGCTGGTGGCCTGAGCCCCACCCGCACGACGCCACGGCAACGACCGACTCGACCGACACGACCCCGACATGCAACGCACGAGGACCGCGACCATGAGCACCTACGCAAGCACGCCCGCCGCCGCAGCCGCGCCGAACAGCACCGCGCTGGCGATCGACACCCTGATCCGGCGCGAGCTGAAGGTGGGAGACCCGAAGGACCCGCAGCAGGTGGCCCGCGCGCTCGCCGAGCGCTACCAGGGCGACCTGCGCGCCCAGGCGATCAGCGGCGAGGCCAAGGGCCTGCCCTTCCTGAACACGCCGATCCTGCGCGCCCCCGAGCAGCGCACCCAGACCGCGAGCGACGTCGACCTCGACCAGGCGCGCGAGGACGTCAACATCGACCTCGACCACCTGCTGCGCGACAACCTCACCAAGGACATGCGCCCCGAGCTGGAGGGCTGGCAGTCGGTGATCCAGCGCTCGATCGACGAGGGCGTCGCGGCCGCGCGCTACGGGCTCGACCCGCACCGCCGCGACACCGCCTTCGCGATGCGGCGCCAGCTCGGCGAGTACGCGCGGCTGGCGCGCCTGGTCGGCGTGCTGACGCCGGCGCTCAACCGCAGCTTCCGCGACCTCGCGATCAGCCTGGACGAGGTGTCCTCGGTGCTGCTGGTGCTGCTGGGCGAATCGATGGCCAACCTCGGCTTCTCCGGCGGGCGCTTCCTGCTGCAGGCGCCGTACGCCGAGCTGCAGGCGCGGCGCGACGCGGTGCTGAACGCGCTGCGCCAGGTCGACGGCGTGTCGGCGATGGTCGGCGCCAACGAGACCTGGCCGCGCGGCCTGCGCGCCTACCGCCAGCTGAGCACGGTGCTCGAGGCACGCGGCCAGGGCGACCTGCGCTCGCTGATGAACGAGGCCGAGCTCGGTCGCACGCTCGACGAGCTGGTGCAGCTGGCGAGCGGCGGCACGCCGCACGGCCTGCGCGCGGTGGGGGCGACGGCCTGGGCGCCGCTGAACCGGCTGCAGCGCTTCGTGCAGACCACGCTGCGCCAGGTGGCGCCGGCCTCGCACGAGCTCGCGACGCTGCACGAGGCGCTGCTGCTGTTCCTCGAGGGCTTCGTTCCGGCCGGCGGCTTCCGCCTGCTGCGCGTCGCGCGGCCGACGGTGCTGAACTACGGGCTCTACGGCACCGCCAACGTCACCGCCGCCGAGCGCCGCCTGATCGAGCTGGTGAACCGCCGCGGCACGCTGGCGCGCGCCCTCGACTGCCTGACGCAATGCGCCTGCGACCGCGACACGGTGCTGGCGCAGATCGCGCTCGACTCGGTGCTGCAGGACATCGACCGCGCGGTGGACTACTACTGCCTGGGCGACGCCGACCTCGGCCTGCCGGAGGTGCGCGCCGCGGCCTTCTCGCACCTGATCGACGCGGTGCTGCCGGGCGCGCCGATGTGGCCGTGGAACTGGCTCGACGACAACAACGTCGTGCACCCGGTGCAGCAGCCGGCCTACCTGAGCGTGCTGTCGACGCCGGCCACGGTGCAGATCGCGGTCGAGCTGGCGGCGGTGCGCGACCTGCTGCGGCCGAACCCGATCGGCGTCTACCCGCAGGCCTTCTGGTGGGATCCGGCGAACACGCGCGCCGTCTACGACGCCAACGTCGCGAGCAACAACGCCTGGCTGGGCGGGGCGCCGTCGGCGCTGCGCTTCGCCCAGGTGCTGCACGACGAGCTGTGCCTGCAGCGCGACACCGACCAGCAGTGGCGCGCCGTGATCGAGCAGATGACCACCGGCTGCGTGCCCGCCGACGAGGTGTTCCGCGACGGCCTGCCGCCCGCGCAGCCGCGCCCGGGCTGCCTGCCGCACCTGGTCGACCGCGCGCTCGACGACATCGATGCGCGCACCAACGGCGCCGTCTCGTTCGCCTGCACGCCGGAGGAACCGGTGCTGCCGCCGCACTTCGAGGAATCGCTGAACAACATCGCGCAGCAGATCTGAACCACCCGCAGGAGAACCATCATGCGATTGAACAAACAGGCCGCGTGGGGCCCGCTGCCCACCGTGGTGAACGCGGCCCAGGCGGCGCCGAACAGCCTGCGCAGCTCGCTCGCGACGCAGAGCCCGCTGACGGGCAAGATCGACGAGCTGAAGACCGCCATCGCGGCCGGCAACCCCAACGCCGCATTGACCGCGCTGGCGCAGCCGCTGCAGGGCTTGCAGCAGCTCCAGCAACTGCAGCAGCTCCAGAACCTGCAGGGCCTGCAGAACCTCCAGGCGCTGGCCGGCCTGCCGCAGGCGCTGGCCGGCATCGGCACGCTGCTGCAAGGCGCGCTGCAACAGCTGGGCACCGACACCGCGGCCGCGCTCGGCCAGGTGCGCGACAGCATCGACGGCCTGGCCGAGGCGGTGCGCGAGGTGGACGTGCCGGACGTGCCGGACCACGAGGACGAGCCCGATCCGCCGGGCGAGCTGGGCGTCCGGGCGCTGGCGCTCCTCGCGCCGCTGCATGCGGCCCTGTGCAATCCCAAGGCCAAGCCCGGGCCGGTCGCGACTCCCGCCCAGCGGGACAAGGCCGAGAAGCTGGCCGTGGAGATCGCGGAGATCGACCCGCAGGTGGCCGAGGACTTCGTCGAGCAGTTCCGCGACCTCGAGCTGGAGGGCGGCCACTCGCTGGACGCGGAACGCGCCGAACGCCTGGCCGAGCTGATCGGCGTGGAGTGGCGCCTCTCGGACGACCTGGACGAGGATCCCTCGGCGTGAATTGACGACAGGAGCGAACCATGAATTTCCAGACCACGGAGACCATCCAGCGCCTGTGGGAGACCTTCCTGCGCGACCAGCTGGCCGGCATGCCGCCCGAGCAGCGCGACGCGGCGGCCACGCAGTTCGAGCAGCGCTTTTCCGAGCTGCTCGGCAAGCAGGACGGCGATGCCCGCGAGGGCGGTGACGGCGGCTTCTTCGACCTGCTGGGCCTGGGCCCGAACGGGGCGATCGGCTTCGACCAGGTCGGCTACCCGCGCATCACGCCGGACTTCGACGAGTCCATCGTGCCGAGCCAGCTGCATGCCGCGGCCGAGCTGTACTACATCTACCAGCACGAGCGCATGAAGATCTTCGAGGTGGTGGAGACGCTGCTGCGCCTGTTCCGCCTCGGCAAGATGCGCATCCAGCGCGGGCCGGGCGCGCGCGGCCTGTACCTGCTGGAGAAGTGGCGGCCGCTGCGCTACACGCGCCAGGACCGCATGGTCGCGTACCGCCGCGCCTTCAGCTACGGCACCGCGCAGGCGCCGGCGGGGGCGGTGGTGAACCGCAACTTCCACCGGCAGATGGTGGGCTTCATGGTCTCGCTCGGGCAGTACTTCCGCGACCTGCTGATCGGCGAGGTGATCCGCGGCGGCCACCTGATCGACCAGCGGCCCTTCGGCAGCGTCGGCACCATCCAGCGCATCGGGCTGGACCTGCGCTATGCGCTCGACCGCTCGACCTACGGCAACATCTTCGCGCTCGCGATGGAGACCGGCCACTACCTGGTGCAGGTGCTGAAGCTGCTGGACTCGCCAGACATCAAGAAGGCCTTCGACGCGAACACCAAGTGGGACGTGGTGGAGATCGTCTCCAACCGCTACCTGGGCGGCGTGGCCGAGCCCTCGCAGCGCGCCAAGATGGCCGAGAGCGGGCGCCGCGTGCTGCAGTTCGTGGCCGACAACGACTTCAAGACCGCCACCGACCCGATCCTGTTCCAGAGCGTGGTGCGGCCGATGGGCTCGCACGCCGAGGCCTGGGTCGCGGCCTACCGCATGACGCCCGAGGGCCGCGGCTTCCCGGGCGTGACGCCGGCGCTGCGCAGCGTACTCGGCGTGCCGCAGGCGGCCTGAGCGCGGCGGCCTGAAGCAGGGCAGGGCGGGATGGCCGTCACCGATCGCGCGGACCGCCTGCCATGCGCCCAGCCGACCTGTCGCTCACCGTCCGCCAGCGCAAGCTGGCTTGCGTGCTCGACCCGGCGCTGGTGCTGGGCCATGGGCTCGGGCCGGTGCTCGCGCTGCGCCTCGCGCGGGTGTTCGAGGCCTGGCTCACGCGCTCGTTCTGGCAGGTCATCGATGCGAGCGAGCTGCTGATGCGGCATCCGCCGGAGGGCGTCGCCCGCCCCGATCCGCAGGCGCTCGCGGCCTGGATCGCGATGCGCGACAGCACCGACGCCGGCTCGTGGACGCTGCGTTGGGTCGGCGACTCGGTGGCCGAATCGCAGTTGCAGCAGGCCGAGGGCGATGTCGACCTGGTGGACCGCTACGAGGGCCTGCTGGCCGCGCTGCTCGACCGCGTGCCCGAGGACGGCCTGCACGGCGGCTGGGCCGGCGGGCTGGACCCGGTGCTGGGGGCGCTCGACACCGCGGCGCTGTCGGCCAGCCTGGACGGCGCGCTGGTGCTGGGCCCGGCCTCGCCTGAGCCGGGCCGGCCGCCGCCGCCGGTGCAGGCGCTGCAGCGCGCCGGGGTGGCGGTGCGGCCGCTCGAGCCGATGCCGGCGCACTCGCTGTTCGCGACCGAGCGGGCCTGGGTGCGCGACGCGCTGGTCGGGGCCGGGCTCGCGACGATGGCCGAGCGCATGCCGCCGCTGGCGGTGCTGCATGTGGCGGCGGGCGCACTCGCCTCGATCGAGGGCGACGGGCCGGGCGACCCCTGGGCCGGTGCCGAGGCGTGGTGGTACCTCGTCTAGCCTGCGGATTGCCTTTCGAAGGGAGCCTGCGATGTCCGATGCCCGCCCGTTGTCGCGCGCCACGATCCCGCCGCCCGGCGATGGCGGGCCGGCGCTGAACACCGACGAGCTGGTCGCGGTGTCGGTGCTGGGCCAGATCGCCCACCCGGTGGGCCATGCCTCGCCGTACCGCATCGGCTACGACGGCGTGCCGCGGGTGCTGCCGGGCACCGGCGGCATCGTGCTGAACCGCCGCATCGGCGACCTGTGCGTCGGCCTCGCCGGCGACCACATCGAGCCCGGGGTCGCGCTGCACAACAACGGCCGCGAGGTCGTCGGCCCGCGCGACGGGCCGAACAACGCGCTCATCACCTACGCCTGCGTCGGCAACGCCGCGCGCGTGATCAGCGGGCCGTGCAGCGGCAAGCTGGGCCTGGTGACGGGCAAGCACGGCGGGGTGAACCATGTGCTGGTCGATTTCCCGCGCGAGGTGCTGCTGCGGCTGCGCATCGGCGACCGCCTGCAGATCGTCTCGCACGGGCTCGGGCTGCGGCTGCCGGACCATCCGCGGCTGGAGCTGCTGAACTGCTCGCCGCGGCTGCTGCGGCGCTGGGGGTTGGTCGAGCGCGACGGCGCGCTGCAGGTGCCGGTGACGCACCTGGTGCCGTCGCGGCTGATGGGCTCGGGGCTGGGGAAGAACACGGCCTGGCGCGGCGACTACGACATCCAGCTGGGCGACCGCGCGACCCGCGAGCGCTACCGGCTGGGCAGCCTGCGCTTTGGGGACATGGTCGCGATCACCGACGCCGACACGCGGCGCGGGCCGAGCTTCCGTGCGGGGCGGGTCACGATCGGCGTGATCGTGCACGGCGACAGCACGGTGAGCGGGCACGGGCCGGGGGTGACGCCGCTTATCACCGGACCGGCGCAGCTGCTGCGGCCGCGCGTGGACGCGCGCGCGAACCTGGCGGAGATCATGGGGGTGCGGCGCGCCGAGCCGCCGCGCGAGCGGCTGACGCTCGCGGAGTCGGACCGGCGGCGGCGCTGCGTGCTGCGGTCGGCGCCGCCGGACCTGGCGTTCCAGCCATGAGTCGTCCGGGCCGCCGCCGCGCACGGTGGAGGGCCCGGCCCGACAGGTTCCGGCAGCGCGTCCTCTTCATTGCGGATGAGCGCCGCAGCCGCCGGGGCACATACTCGGTCCGCGATGGCGCTTCGGGACCTTCGCGGGAGCAGCGGCATTGAACCTGAAGTTCCTGGGCCAGCTCGGCATCGAGGTCGACACGGACGATCCGCTGGATCGGGCGCGGGCCGTCGCGTCGCGCGGCGTGATCGAGGCGCTGGCGGGGCCGCGCATCGATCCGGCGGATCCCGCCCGCTGGGCGGACATCATCGACCGCGCCTGCCGCCCGGGGGGCTTCACGCCCTGGCGTGCCCCCGGCGATCCGTCGGCGCCGTCGGCCGGCCGCGGGGCAGGGCTGTCCGCCCGAGGATTGGCCGACGCGTGGCGCGAGGCCTCGCCCGAGGGTGTCCGGCTGGCCGTCGAGGCAGGGGCCGGCGATCCGTGGCACGACAGGCTCTCGGCCGCAGGCCGGCTCGCGGCCGGCATCGTGCAGGCCGGGACGGGCGTGTCCTCGGTCATCGTCCCGTGGGAGTTCGCCCCGGGGCTGGCGAGCCAATGGCCGATCCGCATCGGCGTCCTTCCCGACGCTGCCGCCCGCCGGCTCGTCGCGCGGATCCGCGAGGGCGAGCTGTTCCGGCAGCGCCAGGCCACCGTGTCCATCCTCGGGCCCGGCGAGGACCGCTTCGACCTGCTGGTCTCGCCCGTTTCCCTCGACGAGTTGCCGCACCGCCTGGCCGGGGTCGGTCTTTCGGTGAGGGCGCGGGCCATCGCCGCCGCGGGGCGCATGGGCACGGGACTGAAGAGCCTGGGGGCGCTGTCGCTCCTCAATGCCGCGACCGGCGCGGGCGTGTTCGCGACGGGTGCCCTGATCGGCGGGAAGGAAGCGGCCTGGGCCAACGAGCTCGTGCGCTCGACCTTGCAGGGCTCGGCCTGGGACCTGGCCTTGTGGGATGCGGACCGGGTGGCGCGGCAGGATGTCGGCCGCCTGCGGGCCCGCCTGCTTCCGCCCCTCACGATCGTCGGGGACACCGCGTCGCTGTTGCGGTTCGACCTGCACCCGGGGCCGGCGAGCTTCAGCATCAACGCCGACCTCGACGCCTTCGAGGCTTCGTTGTCGAGGGACTTCGCCGCGGCGAGCCCCTCGCTGGACACCGCTTTCTCGCTGGACGACGCGGAGATCCCGCTGCCCGACCTGTCCCTGTCGGACGAGGCGGACCCCCTCCAGGCGCCGGCGGCGGCCGCGGCGCCGTTCGCGCCCCCACCGCTCCACGCCGACCCGGTCTTTGTCGAGGCCTCGACCGGCCGGCGCGTCGACGACACCCGCGAGGCCCTGCGCCGGGATGTCGAGTACCTGCTGAAGGTGGCCCTGCGACGCTTGCGCACCGGCATCTCGCACCAGGTCGATGCGCAGCCCGTGGCGCCGCTGCCGAGCGATTCCGACATTCGCCTGCTGGTCGCGATCAGCGATCCCGACCGCTGCTTCCAGCTCGGCGAAACCGTCCAGTTCATCGAGGTCCCGGCCCACCTGGAGACCGGCTCGACGCAGGAGGCGGTGTTTGCCGTGACCCCGGTGTGCGACACGCCCGACGAGCACCGCCTGGCGACCCTCGAGGTGCGCATCTATTTCGAGTTCAACCTCATCGAGCACCTGCGGCTCAGCGCCGAGGTGGTGCGGCGCAGCGCGCCCTCGACGCGGCCGCGGCTGGGCCTGCCGGCGCCGATCTTCATCGAGCAGTCGCAGCAGGTCGGCCGCTCGTACGAGGACATCGTGCGCGGGCTCTCGCCGCGCCAGATCAGCATCGACGTGCGACAGGCCGGCACGGCGCTTCGGCTGACCTTCGCCGTCCGGACCGGCAAGGGCGCCACGGCGCGCGAGGTCGTGATGCAGGCCGCCTGCGACGTGAGCCTGGACCAGGTCGCGCAGGAGCTGCACGGCCTGCGCCGGCTGTGGCAGGACGTGGCCGTCGAGCGCTTCGGCGGCCGGCCGCGGATCAGCCGCCCCGACTTCAACCGCAGCCTGTACGAGCTGGCGAACGCGGGCGACCGGCTGTGGTCGCTGCTGTTCCGCGGCGTGCAGGACAGCTCGATCTGGAAGGTCGGCGAATGGCTGCGCGAACACCCCGCCGCCCCCGGCTCGCTGGTGGACGTGCACCTGCTGGACGGGACGAGGGAGTTCGTGTTCCCGTGGGCCATGCTCTACGACCGGCCGCTGCCGCGCGGCCTCGAGCCCGGCATCGATCCGGACGGGTTCTGGGGGCTGCGCTACTGCGTGCAGCTGAAGGCCGCGGGCTGGCACGGCGCGACCGACGCCACGATCGCGCCGCCCGCGGGCGGCGCGCGCATGGACTTCATGTGGTGGGCCTCGTTCCCGAACGCCGCGGCGCAGCGCGACCTGCTGGCGCGGTTCAGGACGGGGTCGGGCGGGCGCCTCGCGGTCTCGGAGCCGATCGACGAGATGCCGGCGTTCTACCGGGCCATGGAGCGCAGCGACGCCGACATCCTGTACTTCTACACCCATGGCTACACCAAGGCGCCGGAGGTGGATCCCGGCGCCGACGGCCTCGCGCGCATCCGCCAGCTCTACGAGGCCCTGCCCGAGGAAGACAAGGCGGCGAGCGAGCTGGCGGCCATGGTCGAGCTGCTCACGAAGGCGGACTTCGAGCAGCAGGATTCCTGGGTGGCGCTGACCTACGGGCGGCTGGAACTGGCCGCCATGCGCCGCGCCGCGATGAACCTCACGCGCTCGCCGGTCGTGTTCCTCAACATGTGCCAGTCCGCGCAGGTACTGCCCGGCCTGTCCGGCAGCTTCGTCAGCTTCTTCCTCGAACGCAAGGCGCGCAGCGTGCTCGGCACCGAGTGCCCGATGACGACCACGTTCGCGCATCCGTTCTCCGCCTACCTGCTGGCGCAGTTCTTCGCGGGGCAGACGCTCGGCGAGGCGCTGCGGCGCGCGCGCTGCCACTTCATGCAGCAGCAGAACCCGCTCGGCCTCGCGTATTCGCTGTACGGGGCGGCCAACGTCCGATTCGATCCGCCGCTCGTGGCCGGGGCGGACGCCGTTCCGGCCGGGCCGCTGCAAGCGGAGCCTCAACCCGAAGGAGCCTGAGATGACGATCCAGCAAGAAGCCGAGCCCGTCCTGCGCAAGCTGCTGGGCGCCGACGAGAACACGCTGCTCGAGCAGCTCGGCATGCGGGCCAAGGCCTACGAAGGCCGTTCGCCGCAGCTGATGCAGCTGGACGCGAGCATCGCGCACGACGCCCTGGTGATGGGGCCGATGGACGAGTTGCGCAAGATCGGCAGCCGCCTGCTGGCGCGCTGGAGCCGCGAGCTCTTCAAGGTCATGTGCGGCGATGCGAAGGACGATGCCAAGGACCGGGAGAGCCTGCTCAAAGCGCTGGGGCTCGGCGACGTGGCGGTGGCCGCGGCCATCACCGCGTTCCTCGGCACGCTGGGCGTCGCGCCCGCGCTGGCGGTGGTCATCGCGGCGCTGCTCGTCAAGCGCATCATCGGGCCGGCGGGGGAGACGGTCTGCGCGTATTGGTCCGAGCAACTGAAGTAGGGGTGAGGCCGCTCCCGCGTCAAACCAGGCCGTCGAACGGCAGCACCTCGACCAGGCTCCCCGCCGCCACGTCGCCCTGTTCCGGCGCCAGCACGACGAGGCCGTTCGCCTCGCTCATGCTGCGCAGCACGCCCGAGCCCTGCGAGCCGGTGATCGCCACCTGCCATGCCCCCTGCGCATCGCGCGAGACGATGCCGCGCTGGTACTCGGTGCGGCCGGGGCGCTTGCGGATCGTCGTGGTGCAGGCGGCCACGAGCCGCGGCAGCGGCACCGGCGTCGCGCCCGACATCGCGAGCAGCGCCTCCCGCACGAAGGTGTAGAAGGTCACCATCACCGCCACCGGGTTGCCCGGCAGGCCGAACAGCAGCGCCTCGCGCCCCGCGCTGTGCAGCCGGCCCACCGCCATCGGCCGCCCGGGCCGCATCGCGATGCGCCAGAACAGCACCTCGCCCAGCCGCGCCATCACGGCGCGCGTGTGGTCGGCCTCGCCCACGCTCACGCCGCCCGAGGTGATGACGACGTCGGCGTTCTCCGCCGCATGGCGCAGCGTCGCCTCCAGCGAGGCCGGCTCGTCGCGCACGATGCCCAGGTCCAGCACCTCCACGCCCAGCCGCTGCAGCATGCCCCACAGCGTGTAGCGGTTGCTGTCGTAGACGCCGCCCGCGTCCAGCGGCTCGCCCACCGGACGCAGCTCGTTGCCGGTGGAGAAGAAGGCGACGCGCGGCCGCCGCCACACCGGCACCTCGGCGCGGCCGAGCGAGGCCAGCAGCCCCAGGTCGGCCGGGCGCAGCCGGCGCCCGGCGGGCAGCGCGATGCTGCCCAGCGCCAGGTCCTCGCCGGCCAGCCGCCGGTTCGCCCCCGGCCGCACCGCGCCGGCCGGGATCATGATGCGCGCGCCCTCGCGCTGCACCAGCTCCTGCGGCACCACGGTGTCGAGCCCCGGCGGCATCACCGCGCCGGTCATGATGCGCACGCACTCGCCGGGCCCGGCGGCAGGCGCCGCGGCATCGCCCGCCAGCTCGGTCGCCACGACCGCGAGCACGCTGGCGGCGCCCTCGCGCAGCTCGCTGCCGCGCAGCGCATAGCCGTCCATCGCGGCGTTGTCGTGCGCGGGCACGTCCAGGCCGGCCACGATGTCGTGCGCCAGCACCCGGTCCAGCGCGGCGCGCAGCGACAGGTGTTCCACCACCCGCACCGGCGGCAGCATGCGCGCGATGAAGGCCTGCGCCACCGGCACCGGCAGGTCGTCGGCGTCGTAGCCCGGCAGGCCCCGGGCCAGTTCGGCGAGCGCGTCGGGAGGGCTCATCGCCGGGCCGCCGACGCTGCCGGGGCGAGCCACAGCGACATCAGGTCCTTGTCGTGGTAGCGCCCGTCGAGCTTGAGGGCGTTCTTCAGCGTGCCGTAGCGCTCGAAGCCGGCGCCCTCGTACAGGCGCACCGCGCGCCGGTTCGTCGAGGTGACGGAGAGCGTCAGCATCTCCACGCCCTCGGCCGCGCGCGCCTGCTCGATGCAGGCGGCGAGCAGCGCCCGCCCGATGCCGCGGCCGGAGGCGCTCTCGCGCACCATCATGCCGACCAGGTGGCCGATGTGGCGCACCTTGCTGCGGTTCTCGCGCTCGCAGCTGATCGCGCCGACCAGCGTGACGCCGACCCAGGCGCCGAGCGTGAACTGGCCGCTGCCGGCCGGGCCCGGCCCCAGGCGCGCCGCGAAGACCTCGGCCGGCTTGCGCGATTCGGTCGCCGCGTCGGAGGTGAACGAGTCGGGGCAGGTGAACAGCATCTCGTCGCGCAGCGCCTTGTAGGCCGGCAGGTCCGCGTACCCGAGGGCGCGGATGACGAGCAGGTCAGGGGCGGCGGTGAGGTCGGAGCTGGTCGAGGTCATCGAGCGTGTTGGCGTTGGCGAAGTCATCGGGCGTGTCGAACACCACCTCCACGCCGCGCTGCTGCGCGATCCAGCGGGAGATGCGGCGTTCGCCGGACTGCAGGTACTGCCGCAGGCTGTCCTTCACGCCGGTTCGCATCAGGCAGAAGGCGGGCTGCAGGCGCAGGCTATCACCGTCGCGGGTCGCTGCCACCGCCACCTCGCCATCCGACGCCTCGACCGCCTGCGCGAGCCGGGCCACGAGGTCGGAGGGGAAGCGGGGCGTGTCGCAGGGAACGGTGACGAGCCAGGGCGTCTCGCAGGCCTGCAGGCCGGCCAGGAAGCCGCCCAGCGGGCCGGGGAAGGGGGGCAGCAGGCAGGGTTCATCGTCGGGCAGCACCGGCACGCCGAAGGCCGCATAGGCGTCGAGGTGGCGGTTCGCGCTGACCGCCGTGCGGCCGACCTGCGGGGCGAGCCGCCGCAGCGCATGCAGGGCGAGCGGCTGGCCGGCGAAGTCCTGCAGGCCCTTGTCCAGGCCCCCCATGCGCCGGCCTTCGCCGCCTGCGAGGACGAGGCCGGTGACCAGGGCCGGGTTCATCCGCCGATGTAGTGCATCTCGACGCGGCGCTCGGACGGCCCGGCGGGGGCGGCCGGCGCGCTGCCGCGCAGCTCGGAGTAGCGGTCGGCGCGGGCGCCCCAGATCGCGCCGATGGCGGCGGCGATCTCCGCGTCGCTGCGCCCGCCGCGCAGCAGCGCCCGCAGGTCGTGCCCGCGGTTCGCGAACAGGCAGAGGTAGAGCTTGCCCTCGGTCGACAGCCGGGCGCGGTTGCAGTCGCCGCAGAAGGCCTGGGTGACGCTGGAGATCACGCCGATCTCGCCGCCGCCGTCGGCATAGCGCCAGCGCTGCGCGGTCTCGCCGTCGCGGCGCGCCGGCACCGGCAGCAGCGCGTAGGCCTCGCCGATGCGCGCGACCACGTCCGCCGACGGCAGCACCTCGTCCATGCGCCAGCCGTTGGTGGCGCCGACGTCCATGTACTCGATGAAGCGCAGCACCGCCGGCGTGTGCCGGAAATGGCGCGCCATCGGCAGGATCTCGGCGTCGTTGGTGCCGCGCTTGACGACCATGTTGATCTTCACCGGGCCGAGGCCCACGCGGTGCGCGGCCTCGATGCCCTCGAGCACCGAGGCGACCGGGAAGTCGGCGTCGTTCATGCGTCGGAACATCGCGTCGTCGAGCGCGTCCAGGCTCACGGTGATGCGCTGCAGGCCGGCGTCCTTCAGCGCCTGCGCCTTGCGCGCCAGCACCGAGCCGTTGGTCGTGAGCGTCAGGTCCAGCGGCAGGCCGTCGGGCGTGCGCAGCCGGGCCAGCATCTCGACCAGGCGCTCCAGGTTCTTGCGCAGCAGCGGCTCGCCGCCGGTGAGCCGGATCTTGCGCACGCCGTGCGCGACGAACTGGGTCGCCAGGCGCGCGATCTCCTCGAAGCTCAGCAGCGAGCCGTGCGGCAGGAAGCTGTAGTGCTTGTCGAAGACTTCCTTCGGCATGCAGTAACTGCAGCGGAAGTTGCAGCGGTCGGTGACCGAGATGCGCAGGTCGTGCAGCGGCCGGCCCCGCGTGTCCGCCAGCAAGCCGTCCGGCGCCGCGGCATGCAGGGGCACGACCGGCACGCTGGAGGCGTAGCGGTGGTCAGCCAGCGGGATGACTTTCTCGGACATGGGCAGGATTGTGCCCGTCCGGGGTTTGTCGGATGCGGGTGGGGGCTCTGCGGGGCGCCGGCTCGACGCCGGCTGCGGCGGCTCAGGCCTTGACGGCGCTGCGGGCCGGCTTGCGGCGCGTCTTGTGCACGGCCTTCTTCGGCGCGGCCTTCGACGGCGTGGCCGCCACCGGGGCGACGGCCTGGACCACGGTCGGCAGGACCGCCGGCATGGCCTCGGGAAGGGCCGCGGCCGAGGTCGAGGCCTCGGCCAGCAGCGGCGCCTCGGCCGCGACCGGCTCGTTCGCCTGGCTGGCGCGACGGGCGCCGGTGAAGCGCTTGGCCCAGTAGGCGAAGCGCATGTCCTCGACCCGCACCTCGCCGCCCGGCTTCGGGGCGTGGATGAACTTGCCTTCGCCGATGTAGATGCCGACGTGCGAGAAGGTGCGGCGCAGGGTGTTGAAGAACACCAGGTCGCCCGGCTTCAGCTCGTCGCGCTTGACGGTCAGCAGGCCCTTGGCATGCGCCTGCTCGTCGGCGCGGCGCGGCAGCACCAGGCCCAGGCTGCTCTCGAAGATGTGGCGCGTGAAGCCGCTGCAGTCGAAGCCGGAATCGGCGTCCGTGCCGCCGCGGCGGTACGGCACGCCGAGGAAGTTCATCGCCGTCAGCACCATGCCGGAGGCGGTCTCGCGGACGTGCTGGGTGAAGGTCTGGGGCGGGGTCGGCGGCGCGGCGGCTGCCGCCGGGCCGCTCGCGGCCGGCTCGACCGGCGGCGGTGCGGCCGGGGTCGCGGCTGCCCCCGCGGGATCGATCAGCCCCTTCTCGGACAGCAATTTCGCGACCGGATCGTGCGGCCCGCTCTCGGGCGCCGCCCAGGCCGCACCGCAGGACAGAACCGCTCCAGCCAGGGCACAGCGAACGACGAACGAGGAGGTCAACCGAAACATGGCGCGCAGCATAGGCGACAGCCGGCCCCGGCGTCAACGAGAAAAGCCTTTGAAAACCGGCACTTAGCACGTTCTTTTCAGGCTTCTTCTGGGTTCCTCCCAGGTTGTTTCCGGGGTGTTTCTGTGGTGTAAGAGAAGGCAACGAAACCGTCTTTCTCCGGAGCCCCCGCATGCAGCACTACCGCGACTTCCACGCCCGCTCGCTCGCCGACCGCGACGGCTTCTGGGCCGAGCAGGCGCAACGGATCGACTGGGAGCGCCCGTTCGAGCAGGTCTGCGACGCGAGCCGCCCGCCCTTTGCGCGCTGGTTCGTCGGCGGGCGGACCAACCTGTGCCACAACGCGGTCGACCGGCACCTGCCGGAGCGCGGCACGCAGGATGCGCTGGTCTGGGTCTCGACCGAGACCGGCGAGGAGCGCCGCTACAGCTTCCGCGAACTGCATGCCGAGGTGCAGCGCATGGCGGCGATCCTGCTGGCGCTGGGCGTGAAGCGGGGCGACCGCGTGCTGGTCTACATGCCGATGATCCCCGAGGCGGCGTTCGCGATGCTGGCCTGCGCGCGCATCGGCGCCATCCATTCGGTGGTGTTCGGCGGCTTCGCGAGCGTGAGCCTGGCGAGCCGCATCGACGACGCCCAGCCGGCGCTGGTCGTGAGCGCCGATGCTGGCAGCCGCGGCGGCAAGGTGGTGGCCTACAAGCCGCTGCTCGACGAGGCGATGCGGCTCGCGGCGCACAAGACGCCGAAGATGCTGCTGGTCGACCGCGGCCTCGCGCCGATGCAGGCGCTGGACGGGCGCGACGAGGACTACGCCGGGCTGCGCGCCCGGCACTTCGATGCCGACGTGCCCTGCACCTGGGTCGAGTCCGACGACCCGAGCTACACCCTCTACACCAGCGGCACCACCGGCCGGCCCAAGGGCGTGCAGCGCGACACCGGCGGCTATGCGGTGGCGCTGGCAGCGAGCATGCACCACATCTTCCAGGGCCGGCCCGGCGAGACCTTCTTCTGCACCAGCGACATCGGCTGGGTGGTGGGGCACAGCTACATCGTCTACGGCCCGCTCATCGCCGGCATGGCGACGCTGATGTACGAGGGGCTTCCGATCCGGCCGGACGCCGCGGTGTGGTGGCGCCTGGTCGAGCAGCACCGGGTGAGCGTGATGTTCAGCTCGCCCACCGCGGTGCGGGTGCTCAAGAAGCACGATGCGGCGTTGCTGCGCCGGCACGACCTCTCCAGCCTGCGGGCCCTGTTCCTGGCCGGCGAACCGCTCGACGAGCCCACCGCGCACTGGATCGCCGACGGCCTCGGCAAGCCGGTGGTCGACAACTACTGGCAGACCGAGACCGGCTGGCCGATCCTGGCCCTCGCCAACGGCGTCGAGCCGGCCACCGGCCGCTTCGGCAGCCCCGGCGTGCCGATGTACGGCTACGACGTGAAGCTCGTCGACGAGCACAGCGGCGAGGAACTGCCCGGGGCAGGGCGCAAGGGCGTGCTGGTGATCGAGGGCCCGCTGCCGCCCGGCTGCATGCAGACGGTGTGGCGCGACGACGCGCGCTTCGTCGAGACCTACTGGAAGACCATCCCCGGGCGCATGGTCTACAGCACCTTCGACTGGGCGGTGCGCGACGCGGACGGCTGGTACTACATCCTCGGCCGCACGGACGACGTGATCAACGTGGCCGGCCACCGCCTGGGCACGCGCGAGATCGAGGAGAGCATCTCCAGCCATCCGGCGGTGGCCGAGGTGGCGGTGGTGGGCGTGGCCGATGCGCTGAAGGGCCAGGCGGCGATGGCCTTCGTGGTGCTGCGCGACGCGGGCGGGGCGGGCGACGACGCGGCGCGGCTGCGGCTGGAAGGCGAGGTGATGAAGACCGTCGAGCAGCAGCTGGGCGCGATCGCCCGGCCGTCGCGGGTGCACTTCGTCGCCCTGCTGCCCAAGACGCGCTCGGGCAAGCTGCTGCGGCGCGCCATCCAGGCGGTGTGCGAGCGGCGCGACCCCGGCGACCTCACCACCATCGAGGACCCGGCGGCGCTGCAGCAGATCCGGCAGCTCGTCGCGCCCTGATGCTTGTTGACAATCCGATCCGGCCGCGCGCCGTAGAGTCCCTCCGGTCCAGGTTTCCGGAGCGACGCGATGAGATCGGCTGCTGTGCTGGCGACGGTGGGGGCCCTGCTGGGCACGATGGTGGCGGGGTGCGGCGGAGGGTCCTCGTCGACGGCGGCCGGGGCCGCGGCGTCCGCCGCCAGCGCCGCCACCGCGGCGCTCTACCTGACGACACCGGATCGCAGCGCGCTCGTCGCCCGGCAGGCCGACCTGCTCTTCCAGTCGGCGGCCGTGCCGGGCACCGTGATCCAGGTCGATCCCGACACCCGCTACCAGTCGATGCTGGGCTTCGGCGCCGCGTTCACGGACGCCTCGGTCGAGGTCCTCGCGCAGCGCCTCGATGCGGCGGCGCGATCGGTCCTGCTGGCCGAGCTCTTCGGCCCCGCCGGGCTGCGCCTGAGCTATGCGCGCCTGACCCTCGGCGCCTCGGACTTCTCGCTCTCGCACTACAGCTATGACGACCTGCCCGACGGCCAGTCCGACCCGGCGCTGGCGCAGTTCTCGATCGGCAGCGCGCCGGCCGCGCTGCTGCCCACGCTGCGCGAGGCGCGCTCGCTGAACCCGCAGCTGCGCTTCATGGCCTCGCCGTGGAGCGCCCCGGGCTGGATGAAGACCTCGGGCAGCCTCGTCGGCGGCTCGCTGCGCGGCGACATGCAGGCGGCGTATGCGGCCTACCTCTCGCGCAGCGTCCAGTCCTTCGCCGCGGCCGGCGTGCCGATCGAGGCGCTCGGCATCGCCAACGAGCCGGCCTATTCGCCCGCCGACTACCCCGGCATGTCGATGACTGCGGACCAGCGCGCCGCCTTCATCGGCCAGCACCTCGGCCCGCGCCTGCAGGCCGACGGCCTGGCGACGAAGATCCTGGAGTGGGACCACAACTGGGACGCGCCGCAGCAGCCGCTGGCGGTGCTCGCCGACGCGACGGCGCGCGGCTACATCGGCGGCACCGCGTGGCATTGCTATGCGGGCGACCCGTCCGCGCAGTCGACGGTGCACGATGCGCATCCCACGCTCGACGTCTACTTCAGCGAGTGCACCGGCGGCGACTGGGCCCCGGACTGGGCCTCGAGCTTCGAATGGAACATGCGCCACCTGGTGATCGGCGCGACACGCAACTGGGCGCGCACCGTGCTGCTGTGGAACCTCGCGCTCGACGAGAACCACGGCCCGCACACCGGCGGCTGCAACAGCTGCCGGCCGGTGTTGACCATCGATGCGGCGGGCACCGTGACGCGCAACCTGGAGTACCACGTGCTGGCCCAGGTCAGCCCCTTCGTGCGGCCGGGCGCGGTGCGCATCGCGACCGACAGCGGCGTGGGCGGCCTGGAGACGGTGGGGTTCGTCAACGCGGACGACGGCACGGTGGCCGTGGTCGTCGTCAACACCGACAGCACGGCGGCGAGCTTCAGCCTCGCGTACCGCGGGCAGGTGCTGCCCTGCACCCTGCCGGCGGGGGCGACGGCGACGCTCGTCTGGCCAGGCAGTTGATCCCCGGGTTGAAACCCGGGCTACAAGACCTCGGACGCGAAGTCGGCCAGGCGCGAGCGCTCGCCGCGTGCCAGGGTGACGTGGCCCGAGTGCGGCCAGCCCTTGAACCGGTCCACCGCGAAGGTCAGGCCCGAACTGCCTTCGGTGAGGTACGGCGTGTCGATCTGCGCCAGGTTGCCCAGGCAGACGATCTTCGTGCCCGGGCCCGCGCGCGTGATCAGCGTCTTCATCTGCTTGGGCGTCAGGTTCTGCGCCTCGTCGATGATGACGAACTTGTTCAGGAAGGTGCGCCCGCGCATGAAGTTCAGGCTCTTGATCTTGATCTTGCTGCGCACCAGGTCGTTGGTGGCCGCGCGGCCCCATTCGCCGGCGGCGCCGTCGGTCTTGGACAGGACCTCGAGGTTGTCGTCCAGCGCGCCCATCCACGGCGACATCTTCTCTTCCTCGGTGCCGGGCAGGAAGCCGATGTCCTCGCCCACCGGCACCGTCACGCGCGTCACGATGATCTCGGTGTAGCGGCGGTCGTCCATCACCTGCGACAGGCCGGCGGCGAGCGTCATCAGCGTCTTGCCCGTGCCTGCCGTGCCGGTCAGCGTGATGAAGTCGCACTCCGGGTCCATCAGCAGGTTGAGCGCGAAGTTCTGCTCGCGGTTGCGCGCCGTCACGCCCCACACCGCGTTCTTCTGGTGGGTGTACTCGCGCAGCGTGCGCAGCACCGCGGTCTTGCCGGTGATCTCGCTCACCTTGGCGTACAGCGGCGCGGCGCCCGGCGCCTCGAGGTAGACGAACTGGTTGACGAGCAGCGCCGGCACCATCGGCCCGCTGATGCGGTAGTAGGTGAGGCCGCCCTGGTTCCAGCTTTCCATGGTCTTGCCATGGCGGTCCCAGAAGTCGTTCGGCAGCGGCAGCACGCCGGTGTAGAGCAGGTCGCCGTCGTCCAGCGTCTTGTCGTTGGTGTAGTCCTCGGCGGCCAGGCCCAGCGCCCGCGCCTTGATGCGCATGTTGATGTCCTTGGACACCAGCACGACCTCGCGCCCCTGCTGCTGGTCGCGCAGGGCCTGCACGACGCCCAGGATCTGGTTGTCGGCCTTGCCCTGGGGCAGGCCCTGCGGCAGGCTCACGTTGAGCAGCGTGGTCTGGAAGAACAGCTTGCCGCCCGCCTCGCGGTGGCCGGTGGCGCCCAGCGGCAGCCCTTCGGCCATGTCGCGGCCGGGGGCGTCGGACAGGCTCGCGGCCAGGGCATCGAGGTCGCGGCTGACCTGGCGCGCATTGCGCGCGACCTCGGACATGCCCTTCTTGTGGTCGTCCAGCTCCTCCAGCGTGATCATCGGGAGGTAGACGTCGTGTTCCTCGAAGCGGAACAGGCAGGTCGGGTCGTGCATCAGCACGTTGGTGTCGAGCACGAAGAGCTTGGCCGGGCCGGTGCCGCGCGGCTTGCGCGGCTTGGGCTCGGGAGCGCTGCGGCGCGCGGCCACCGGGGCGGCAGGCGCCACGACGGGGGCGGGCACCGTGGCGGGGGACCGGGTCTTCGCCACCACCACCGGCGACGCCTCGTGGGGCGTCCCGAAGAGGTCCAGCACGGCGGGGGACGCGGGTTCGTCGCTGCGCTGTTTCTGCGTCCGTTTGCCAGGTTTGGGAGCGGCCTGCGATTCGAAGTCGGCGGGGGTCAGGAGGGCGGCGCGTTTGGCAGGCGGCTTGGGCAGTGGCATGTGCGTGGTTTCTCTCTTCAGGCTTGAGAAAGGGACGGGACCAATGAAAAAGCCGCGCGGTTGCCCGAGCGGCTTGATGCTGGCTGACTGGATTCACGACTCACAGGCATGAACCCATTATGCACATACCCGATGACACCTCAACACAACTGACGGCGGCGTGGTATTCAGGGGACTTTGCCGGATACCCCGCCGGCCGGTTTACTTCTTCAGCGCCTTGACCGCCTTCAGCACTTCGTCGACATGGCCGGCGACCTTGATGCCGCGCCACTCCTCGCGCAGCACGCCCTCGCCGTCGATCAGGAAGGTGCTGCGCTCGATGCCCTTGACCTTCTTGCCGTACATGATCTTGTTCTTGACCACGCCGAACATGTGGCAAAGCTTCTCTTCGGTGTCCGCGATCAGCTCGAAAGGCAGCTCGAGGTTCTGCTTGAACTTGTCGTGCGAGCTCATGTTGTCGCGCGACACGCCAAAAACAACCGCACCGGCCTTGACGAAATCCTTGTGGCGGTCGCGGAACTGCATCGCCTCGGTGGTACAACCAGGGGTGTTGTCCTTGGGGTAGAAATACAGGACGACGGTCTGCCCCGCGAAGGCGGCCGGCGTGAACTTCACGCCACCGGTTGCGAGCGCTTCAAATTCCGGGAGGGGTTTGTTGAGGGCTGGCGTCATGAAGGAATTCTGGGGGAGTTGCGCCGCTGAAGGCGTAGCCGTTGATTATAAGGGCACGGCTATTGAGCCCCCCAGCCCCATCAGGTTCCCAGCAGCAGTGCGACGGCCGCGCGGCGGCCCTCGCTGACCAGCACGTTGTAGGTGCGGCAGGCGGCCCCGATGTCCATGGTCTCGAGCCCGATGCGGCGCTCGATCAGCGGGCGCATCAGGGCCGGCGCGGGGAAGCGGAGGCGGTCGCCGCTGCCGAAGATCACGAGCTCGGGCGAGAGGTCCGCGACGGTGCGGAAGTGATCCGGCGTGAGCTCCTCGAAGCGCCCGACGTTCCACTCGATCACCTCGCCCTGCCAGGGCACGACGATGCTGCGCCGGTGCACGACGCCGTTGATCGAGACGGCCCCCGGGATGAGGCCGGAGACGGCGTTGACGCCTTCGATGCGGTCGGGCTGGAGTTTCATGCGCGCGTGAGGCAAGCGGTGTGCCGAAAGCCGAAATTCTTTCATACATCCGACGCCTTTTTATTTGCGCGGGAAAGCGCGTCGGGGGTGGTGAGACATCGCGGACGGCGGTGACCAAGCCGTCACCCCGGACTTCAACTTCCCCGGGGAGACAGGGAACCACGATGATGAATGCCGAGGCGCCTCGCGCGCACTTCGACCCTCTATGCCTTCGCGAAGCTCGTGCCGTTGCTGCCCAAGGCCATCGACACGGCCCTCTGCGCCGACCGCAGGTCGCTCGGCCTCGACGTCGACCCGTTCCTGGCCACCGTGAACGAGATGGCCAATGCCTGGTGGCCCCACGTGGCCGCCGCCCTGGTCACGCGCTGGCCGCAGACCTTCCGGATGGAGAACGCCACGGCAGGGTCCCTGCGCCATGCGGCCCGCGCCGCGGACGAGCCGTCCGGCTGGCACGGCCGCGCACGCGATGCCGCGGACCGCGCCGCCTTGCGCATGATGACCGGCACGGCCGGTGCCGATTTCTTCGTCGTCCTGTCCAACATCGCCAGGACCGCCGGGATGTCCAGCCTGTCCCAGGTGCTGCTGGTGGCCGGAACCCAGTTGTACGGCCTGACGAGCGTGCTGCGCGCGAAGCTGACCGGGGAGACCGGTCGGCGCAGCAGCGACCCGCCGCTGGACGATGTGGTGGTGCGCTGGCCGTCCGGGCTGTTGGGCAGGTCGTCCGACACCTCGGGTTCCGAGTGAGGCTGGAACCGATGGCCACGGGGGGGTACCTACGCACTGTTCTTTGATCGGGCCCAGCCATGAGCATCCTTCCTCCAGAGCTGTTGTTGCCGGCGTTGCTGGCCGGGTTGCGGGGCAAGCCAGGGGTCCGGTGGCTGGACGAGGAAGCCGTCGATGACGTGGCGCACTGCAGGGTCGAGGTCGATGGCGTGGCGTTCGCGATCGACGTGGCGGCTGCGCCCGGGGGAGACATGCTGCGGGTGTTGTGCAGCTTTGGCTGCGTGCCGCCTGACGATGCGGAGAACGTCTTGAAGCGGCTGCTCGAGATGAATTTCCTGATGGCGGCCGGCTCGCCGTCGGCGAGGCTCGGCATCGACCCGGCGTCGAAGCATGTGATCTACGTGTTCGACGCGCCGCGGCGGCGGGTCAGCCCTGTCTCCCTGGAAGCAGCCCTGCGTGCGAGCGCCGAGCGGGCCCGGCATTGGCGGCAGACGCTGTGGGCCGACGAGGTCCCGGCCGGTGCCATGGGGGAACCGGGCTCCTTCATGCCCAAGGTGTGAGGGGCGCCGACCCATGAATCACCTCTTCCCCTGCTGGCGGCCTGCGCAGCCACCGGCCCTGTCGCCCACCGTGCAGGTCGATGTCAGCCCCGTCCTGGGCGACGCGAGCGACGGCGAGAGCGTCAGCGAGTCGCAGGCGGATGACCTGGCGCGCACGGCCAATCTGTTGACGGATCCCGCACTCGCTGAAGCTGAGGAGCAGGCCGACCGCGACGCGTTGCGACGCAGCCTGAGTGCGATCGAAGCGCTGCTGGAGGTATACCCCACAACGGACGTCAATGATCTCGCCCGCCTCCATGTGGAGGCGGTGCTGCGCGAGCCCGAATTCACGGCCGATGATTTGAGTGTCTTTCTGTCGCTGCTGGACCGGTCGGTCGACAACCTGGCTTCCCGGGGGGACGACTGTCATGCGTTGGCTGAACGTGCAACGGCCTGGCTCCAGGCGGTGATGGATGCCGGTGACACCCATGAGCGGGCCCGCAGTCTCGTCATCCTGTCGCGCGCAGCGGTCGCGAACGGGGGCCTGGATCGGTCGCGAGATGCGGCGAAGCAATGGATGCGGCAGGCCACGAAGCAGGCGAAGCGTGGCCAGCAGAATGAGTTGAATGCCACGCTGGGGGCCATTCTCCGGTGTCATGGCAGACGCCGCGGGACGGGGCTGATGAACTGGGTTCGCCGGCAACTGGCCACCTGCGCCCTGGCCAATGGCGCGGACTCGCCCGAACTCGAGCTGCTTTGCACGGTCCTGCAGAAGACAAGCATGAAGAGTGTCCTGTCGGAGCTGTACCTCCCGCAGGATGCCGACGTGGATGAGCCGCCGCCGGAGGAGCCGGATCCCGCGCTGGCTTGCGGGCCGGCCGCAGCCGCGCAGACCCCGTGGGGCGCGCGCATTCCCCTGAAGTTCCGCCTGGCCCTGGCGATGCTGCAGGAAGGCGGGCCGCATTGGGTCGGTCGCTTCGTGGGGGGGATGGCCACGACCAGGCTTGTCGAGGCCTTGTATGGCGAGGCAGGGGCGGTGACGCCGGCCCTGGTCCTCTACGGAGCGACTTCCCTGCTGTCGATCCTGAACGAGTTCTACTTCGACGGATACCTGCGAGGGTCCATGGATTTCGAGCCGCCGCAGGTGGAGACTCGCGTGCCGGTGCGTCTTCCGCCGACGCTGAGGTCCGTCCGTTGGATCAAGACATTCACGTTGTGCAGCACGCTGTTGCTGCCCCCCGTATTCTTTTCCATGGGTTGTGCGGTTCATGCGGCAACCGGCGGTCTCGGCGTGGGGGGCGGCGTCAATGCAACGACCGAAGCGAACGGCACGGACTGCGAGTTCAGCCTGCCTGCGGCGAGTCGCGACGACATGATGGACTACGCGGCGCGGTGGGCGCTCGCCGCGGAGTCGATCTTCTTCTCCGGCGATGTGGCGCGCTGTGCGCGCGAGCTGCTGCAACGGTTGCTGCAAAGCCCGTTGACGTCGCCGGTGACCCTGGTCTACTGCCTGCCGAATGGAGAAGTCCACAAGCTCACGGACAACGACATTGCCAGGCTCTACGTGCTGCGGGATGCCGGCTATGTGGCGGCCTCGGTGGGCTTGAACTTCGGACTCCGGTATGCGCTGCCCGACCTGCACGACCGGGTCGACAGGAAGTTCTGCTACCTGCGGAACACGTTCGGCGGCGACCTGGCCTCCCCGCTGGGCGGGGGGCTGACCGAAGCACTGGATGCGGCGATCCCGGCGTGGGCGATGCTGCTGGTGGCACGCTTCCCCGAGGCCTTCGGCCTCGATCCCCAGCTGGCGCCTTTCGTGGTTGCCCGGTACAGCGAACAGAAGGGCCCGTTCCAGGACATGGTGTCCACCCTCCGTGACATGGAAGTCGGGGTCTCGACGCGCTGGTGGGCGCAGCGGACGGCCTCCGACGTCCCGGCGGCACTGGCGTGGATGTTCAAGGAACTCGACCTCGAAAGCCTCGAGATGCTGATGGTGTTCGTCGGCGCTTTCTTGAACGGCCTCGTCGGGTCGCGTCGCGGCAACTGGGGGGCGTACTCGAAGGATCCCCATGGCGTGCCGATTCCGCGCGGGCTCATGAGCATCCTTGCCAGGCCGAGCCGGAATTGGGAGCGGGGGGCCCAAACGCTGCGGGTGGCGAAGCTGATGGAGGCGGTCGCAGCACAGAGGGGCCGGCGCAGGCAGCTGCTGGATCCGGAGCCGGTTTGAGCGGTGCAAGCGGCCGGCGACGGGCGCACCGCCTCGGCGCCATGGGCCTGTGCCAGAATTCCAGGCCCATCGCCCCTTTCCGGAGCCCCGTTTGAAGCCCATCGCCAAGTCCAGCAAGCTCGCCAGCGTCTGCTACGACATCCGGGGTCCCGTGCTCGAGAAGGCCCGCCAGATGGAGGAAGAGGGCCAGAAGATCATCAAGCTGAACATCGGCAACCTGGCGGTGTTCGGCCTCGAGCCGCCGGACGAGATCGTGCAGGACATGATCCGCAACATGCCGCACTCGGCCGGCTACACCGATTCGAAGGGCCTGTTCGCGCCGCGCAAGGCGGTGGTGCACTACACCCAGGAGAAGAACGTCGCCGGCGTGACGGTCGACGACGTCTACCTCGGCAACGGCGCCTCCGAGCTGATCGCGATGAGCATGAACGCGCTGCTCAACGACGGCGACGAGGTGCTCGTCCCGGCCCCCGACTACCCGCTGTGGACCGCCTCGGTCGCGCTCTCGGGCGGCACGGCGGTGCACTACGTCTGCGACGAGCAGAGCGACTGGTACCCCGACATCGCCGACATCAGGGCGAAGATCACGCCGAACACCAAGGCCATCGTCGTCATCAACCCGAACAACCCGACCGGCGCGCTGTACCCCGACAGCCTGCTGCAGGAGATCGTCGAGGTGGCGCGCCAGCACCAGCTGATCGTCTTCGCCGACGAGATCTACGACAAGACGCTCTACGACGGCAACACCCACACCAGCATCGCCTCGCTCGCCAACGACGTGCTGTTCGTCACCTTCAACGGCCTGAGCAAGAACTACCGCTCCTGCGGCTACCGCGCCGGCTGGATGGTGGTCTCGGGCGAGAAGCGCCATGCCCGCGACTACATCGAGGGCCTGAACATGCTGGCCTCGATGCGGCTGTGCTCCAACACGCCCGGCCAGCTCGCGATCCAGACCGCGCTCGGCGGCTACCAGAGCATCAAGGACCTGGTCGCCCCCACGGGCCGGCTGTGCCGCCAGCGCGACCTGGCGCACCAGCTGCTGACCCAGATCCCGGGCGTCAGCTGCGTCAAGCCCAAGGCCGCGCTCTACATGTTCCCCCGCCTGGACCCGAAGCTGTACCCGATCGCCGACGACCAGCAGTTCGCCTACGAGCTGCTGGCCGAGGAGAAGGTGCTGATCGTCCAGGGCACGGGCTTCAACTGGCAGCACCCCGATCACTTCCGGCTCGTCTTCCTGCCGAACTCGGACGACCTGGCCGATGCGATCGGGCGCATTGCGCGCTTCCTCGATCACTATCGCAAGCGGCACTCGCACTGATTTCCCTGCACCGAATCCTCAACCAGCCCGTCGCGGGCGTTCTCTCACCATGAAACCCATCCAAGTCGGCTTGCTCGGCCTCGGTACCGTCGGGAGCGGCACGTTCAATGTGCTGCAGCGCAACCAGGAGGAAATTCGGCGTCGCGCCGGCCGCAGCATTCAGATCACGATGGTGGCGGCGCGCAATGTCGAGCGCGCGCGCGGCATCGTCGGCGATGCCGCGAAGGTGGTGGCGGATGCGCGCGAGGTCATCGCCAACCCGGCGATCGACATCGTGGTCGAGCTGATCGGCGGCTACGACGTCGCGAAGACGCTGGTGATGGAGGCCATTGCCGCCGGCAAGCACGTGGTCACCGCGAACAAGGCGCTGCTGGCGGTGCACGGCACCGAGATCTTCGCCGCCGCGCACGCCCAGGGCGTGATGGTGGCCTTCGAGGCCGCGGTGGCCGGCGGCATCCCGATCATCAAGTCGCTGCGCGAGGGCCTGTCGGCGAACCGCATCGAGTGGATCGCCGGCATCATCAACGGCACCACGAACTTCATCCTGTCGGAGATGCGCGACAAGGGGCTGGACTTCGACGCGGTGCTGAAGGAGGCGCAGCGCCTGGGCTATGCCGAGGCCGACCCGAGCTTCGACATCGAGGGCGTGGACGCGGCCCACAAGCTCACCATCATGAGCGCGCTCGCGTTCGGCGTGCCGGTGCAGTTCGACCGCGCCCACATCGAGGGCATCACGAAGCTGCAGGCGGCCGACATCACCTATGCCGAGCAGCTGGGCTACCGCATCAAGCTGCTGGGCATCACCAAGCGGCGCGACGACCTGGGCCAGGGCGGCGGCATCGAGTTGCGCGTGCACCCGACGCTGGTGCCGTCCAAGCGCCTGATCGCCAACGTCGAGGGCGCAATGAACGCCGTCGTCGTGCACGGCGACGCGGTCGGCACGACCCTGTCGTACGGCAAGGGCGCGGGCGCCGAGCCCACCGCCTCGGCCGTGGTGGCCGACCTGGTCGACATCACCCGGCTGCACACCGCCGACCCGGACCACCGCGTCCCGCACCTGGCCTTCCAGCCCAACCAGCTGGCCGACACGCCCATCCTCGGCATGGACCAGGTCGTGACCTCGTTCTACCTGCGCCTGCAGGTAGCCGACCAGGCCGGGGTGCTGGCGCGCATCACCGGGATCCTGGCCGGGCACGGCATCTCGATCGACGCGCTGCTGCAACGGGAGTCGGCCGAGGGCGAGGCCCACACCGACGTCATCATCCTGACCCACGACACCGTCGAGGGCGAGATGGACAAGGCGCTGGCGCAGATGCAGGCCCTGCCGACGGTGCTCGCGCCGATCGTGCGGATCCGCAAGGAAGAGCTGTCGTGAAGTACCTCAGCACCCGTGGCGACGCCACCCCGCGCGGCTTCTGCGACATCCTGCTCGAGGGCCTCGCGCCCGACGGCGGCCTCTACCTGCCGACCCACTACCCGAAGGTCGACGCCGCCACCCTCGCGCGCTGGCGCGGGCTGCCCTACCACGCGCTCGCCTTCGAGATCCTGTCGCTCTACATCGACGACATCCCCGCCGGCGACCTGCGGGCGCTGACCGCGAAGACCTACACCGCGGCGGTCTTCGGCAGCGAGCAGATCGTGCCGCTGACGGCGCTGCGCCCCGGCCTGTACCTCGAGGGGCTGTCGAACGGCCCGACGCTCGCCTTCAAGGACATGGCGATGCAGCTGCTCGGCAACCTGTTCGAGTACGAGCTCGGCCGGCGTGGCGAGACGCTCAACATCCTGGGCGCCACCTCGGGCGACACCGGCAGCGCCGCCGAGCACGCGATGCGCGGCAAGCACGGCGTCAACGTCTTCATGCTCAGCCCGCACGGCCGCATGAGCCCGTTCCAGCAGGCGCAGATGTTCAGCCTGCAGGACCCCAACATCCACAACCTCGCGGTCGAGGGCGTCTTCGACGACTGCCAGGACATCGTCAAGGCCGTCTCGAACGACCTGGCCTTCAAGCGCCGCCACAGGATCGGCACCGTCAACTCCATCAACTGGGCGCGGCTGCTGGCCCAGGTGGTGTACTACTTCGCCGGCTATTTCCAGGCGACGCGCGACGGCGCCGCGCACGAGGTCAGCTTCGCGGTGCCGTCGGGCAACTTCGGCAACATCTGTGCCGGCCACGTCGCGCGCATGATGGGCCTGCCGATCCGGCAGCTGGTGCTCGCCACCAACGAGAACCGGGTGCTGGACGAGTTCTTTCGCACCGGCATCTACCGCGTGCGCTCGGGGAGCGAGACCTTCGAGACCTCGAGCCCGTCGATGGACATCTCCAAGGCGTCCAACTTCGAGCGCTTCGTGTTCGACCTGCTGGGCCGCGACGGCGCGCGCACGCAGGCGCTGTTCAAGACCGCGCTGGCCGAGCACGGCCGCTTCGCGCTCGCCCCCGAGGAGTTCGAGCGCATCGCCGGCTACGGCTTCGTCTCCGGCCACAGCACGCACGCCGACCGCCTCGCGACCATCCGCCTCGCCTTCGAGCGCTTCGGCACGATGATCGACACCCACACCGCCGACGGGCTGAAGGTGGCGCTGGAGCACCTCGACCCGGCGGTGCCGATGATCGTGCTCGAGACGGCGCTGCCGGCCAAGTTCGCCGAGACCCTCGTCGAGGCCCTGGGCCGCGAGCCGGACCGCCCGGCCGGGCTGGAAGGCATCGAGGCGCTGCCCAAGCGCTTCACCGTCGTGCCGGTCGACGCCGAGGCCGTCAAGCGCTTCATCGCGCAGCACGCGTGAAGGCCGTCGGCTTCAGCGGGTACTCCGGCGCCGGCAAGACGACGCTGGTGGAGCAACTGATCCCGCTGCTGCGCGCGGCGGGGCAGCGCGTGTCGGTGGTCAAGCACGCCCACCACGATTTCGACATCGACCAGCCAGGCAAGGATTCGTACCGCCACCGGCAGGCCGGTGCCTTCGAGATCGTGATCGCCTCGGACAGGCGCCTGGCCAAGATCCGCGAGTACGAGCGGCTGGCCGAGCCGACGGTGCACCAGCTGATCGCCGAGCTGGTCGAGTGCGACTGGGTGCTGCTCGAGGGCTTCAAGCACGCCGACCTGCCGAAGATCGAGGTCTGGCGCGCCGCCACCGGCAAGCAGGCCCTGTACCCGACCGACCCCTACATCGTCGCGATCGCGACCGACAGCCCCGGGCAGCTGCCCGAACCCACGCAGCGCCCGGTGCTGGACCTGAATGACCCCTCGGCAGCAGTCGCCTTCCTGCTCGCCGATGCTTCGCGCTATGACTACCAGCCCCCCGACTTCCCCCCGTCCGCCGCTGCTCACGCTGGATGAGGCGCTGGCGCGCCTGCTCGGCGCGGTGCAGGCCACCGGCGCGACGGAGCGCGTCTCGACCTTCGAGGCGCGCGGCCGCGTGCTTGCCGAGGACGTGCATTCGCAGCTCGACGTGCCCCCGCTCGACAACACCGCGATGGACGGCTATGCGCTGCGCAGCGCCGACGTCGCGGCCGCCGGCACCGTGCTGCCGGTGAGCCAGCGCATCCCCGCCGGCAGCCTGCCGCAGCCTTTGCAACCCGGCACGGCGGCGCGCATCTTCACCGGCGCGCCGGTGCCGCCCGGGGCCGATGCGGTCGTGATGCAGGAGCAGTGCGAGGCCCTGGACGGCCAGGTGCGCGTCAACGAGCTGCCGCGGCCCGGCCAGTGGATCCGCCGCCGCGGCGAGGACGTGCAGGAAGGCAGCGTCGTGCTGCGCGCCGGCCAGCGCCTCACGCCCCAGGCGCTCGGCCTGGCCGCGTCGGTGGGCGCCGCCACGCTGGCGGTGGCGCGCCGGCCGCGCGTCGCGCTGTTCTCCACCGGCGACGAGCTGGTGATGCCGGGCGAGCCGCTGCGCCCGGGCGCGATCTACAACTCCAACCGCTACACGCTGCGCGCGCTCATCGAGGCGCTGGGCGGCGAGTGCAGCGACCTGGGCATCGTGCCGGACCGCCTGGACGCGACCCGCGATGCGCTGCGCCGCGCGGCCGAGGGGCACGACCTGATCGTCACCAGCGGCGGCGTCTCGGTCGGCGAGGAGGACCACCTGCGCCCGGCGGTGCAGGCCGAAGGGCGGCTCGACCTCTGGCAGATGGCCATCAAGCCCGGCAAGCCGCTCGCCTTCGGCGCGGTGCGCCGAGCGGGCGGGGCGGGCGAGGCGTGGTTCATCGGCCTGCCGGGCAACCCGGTGTCCAGCTTCATGACCTTCCTGCTCGCGGCCCGGCCGGTGCTGCTGCGCCTGCAGGGCGCGGCCCCGGAGGCCCCGGCCGCGATCCCGATGCGCGCCGACTTCGACTGGCCGAAGCCGGACCGGCGGCGCGAGTTCCTGCGCGTGCGGCGCAATGCCCGCGGCGGGCTGGACCGCTTCGAGAACCAGGGCTCGGGCGTGCTGAGCTCGGCGGCCTGGGGCGACGGGGTGGTCGACAACCCGCCGCAGCAAGCGATCCGCGCCGGCGACACGGTCCCCTACATCCCCTTCGCGGAGTGGCTGGCATGAAGGTCCGGGTGCGTTATTTCGCGGCGCTGCGCGAGGCGCTGGGGACGGGCGAGGCGCTGGAGCTGCCGGAGGGCGCGACCGTCGCCGCGGCGCGCGACCGCCTGATCGCCCGCGATGCCGCGCACGCCGCGGCGCTGGCGCGCAGCCGCGCATTGCGCTGCGCGCTCGACCAGGTGCTGTGCAACGAGGCGGCGTCCCTGCACGAGGATGCCGAGCTGGCCTTCTTCCCCCCGGTGACCGGAGGCTGACATGGGCGAGCCGCGCGTCTCCATCCAGGCCGGCGACTTCGACCTCGGGGCCGAGGTCGCCCGGCTGCGCGCCGGCGACGGCGGCGTGGGCGCGGTGGTCAGCTTCGTCGGCACCGTGCGCGACCGCAGCGACGGGGCCGCGGTGACGCGCATGGAGCTCGAGCACTACCCCGGCATGACCGAGAAGGCGATCGAGGCGATGGTCGACGCCGCCTTCGCGCGCTTCGACATCCGCGCCGCGCGGGTCGTCCACCGCATCGGTGCGCTCGACGCGCGCGACCAGATCGTGCTGGTGGCCGTCAGCTCGGCGCACCGTGGCCAGGCCTTCCAGGCCTGCGAATTCCTGATGGACTACCTGAAGACCCAGGCGCCGTTCTGGAAGAAGGAGCACACGCCGCAGGGGGCGCGCTGGGTCGATGCCCGCAGCCACGACGACGCGGCCCTGCGGCGCTGGGGCATGGAGAGCGGCAACGAGGGGGGGTGATGGGCGGCATCACGGGAATGCAGGTGCTGGCGGTGGCGACCGGCGCGGTGTGCGGCGCGCTGCTGCGCTGGTGGGCGGGCCTGTGGCTCAACGCGCACTGGGCGGGCTTCCCGCTCGGCACCTTGCTGGTGAACTGCGCCGGCGGGCTGCTGATCGGGGTGGCGTTGTTCTGGTTCGCGCGCCATCCGAACGAGCTGCTGCGGCTGCTGGCGGTGACGGGCTTCCTGGGCGGGCTCACGACCTTCTCGTCGTTCTCCGGGGAATCGCTGGCGCTGATCCAGCGCGACGAATGGGCGCTCGCCATCGGGCACACGCTGGCGCATGTCGTGGGATCGCTCGCCTGCGCGGCGGTCGGCTTCAGGCTCGCACGCCTCGCGCTGGCCTGACGAGGGGCCGGGGCGCCGGCCGGGCATCTGACGTGGATCAAGCCCGGGCGGGATGGCGCTTGAAATGATGGGCGCCTGCCTCAAATCCCCCTGAATCGGAGGATTCGTCCCATGCGACTCGACAAACTCACCACCAAGTTCCAGGAAGCCCTGGGCGAGGCCCAGAGCCTGGCCCTCGGCCGCGACAACCCCTACATCGAGCCGGTCCACGTGCTGGCCGCGATGCTGGCCCAGACCGACGGCCCCAAGGCGCTGCTCGAGCGCGCCGGCGTCGCCACGCCCCGCCTGCAGGCGAGCCTCGAGGCCGAGCTGAAGAAGCTGCCGCAGGTGCAGGGCGGCGAGCAGGTGCAGGCCAGCCGCGACCTGGGGGCGCTGCTGCAGGCCTCTGAAAAGGAAGCCACGAAGCGCGGCGACCAGTTCATCGCGAGCGAGATGTTCCTGCTCGCGGCCACCGATGCCCGGGCGCCCGTCGGCCCGCTGCTCAAGGAGCACGGCCTGACCCGCAAGGCGCTCGAGTCCGCCATCGAGGCGGTGCGCGGCGGCCAGAAGGTCGACAGCGCCGAGGCCGAAGGCCAGCGCGAGGCCCTGAAGAAGTACACCCTGGACCTCACCGAGCGGGCCCGCCTCGGCAAGCTCGACCCCGTGATCGGCCGCGACGACGAGATCCGCCGCGCGATCCAGGTGCTGCAGCGCCGCAGCAAGAACAACCCGGTGCTGATCGGCGAGCCCGGCGTCGGCAAGACCGCCATCGTCGAGGGCCTGGCGCAGCGCATCGTCGCGGGCGAGGTGCCCGATTCGCTGAAGAACAAGCGCGTGCTGGTGCTCGACATGGCGCTGCTGCTGGCCGGGGCGAAGTTCCGCGGCGAGTTCGAGGAGCGCCTGAAGTCGGTGCTGAAGGAGGTCGCGCAGGACGAGGGCCAGACCATCGTCTTCATCGACGAGCTCCACACCATGGTCGGCGCCGGCAAGGCCGAGGGCGCGATCGACGCCGGCAACATGCTCAAGCCGGCGCTCGCGCGCGGCGAACTGCACTGCATCGGCGCCACCACGCTGGACGAGTACCGCAAGTACATCGAGAAGGATGCCGCGCTGGAGCGCCGCTTCCAGAAGATCCTCGTCGGCGAGCCCTCGGTCGAGGCGACCATCGCCATCCTGCGCGGCCTGCAGGAGAAGTACGAGGTGCACCATGGGGTGGAGATCACCGATCCGGCCATCGTGGCCGCGGCCGAGCTGAGCCACCGCTACATCACCGACCGCTTCCTGCCCGACAAGGCGATCGACCTGATCGACGAGGCGGCGGCGAAGATCAAGATCGAGATCGACTCCAAGCCGGAGGCGATGGACAAGCTCGACCGCCGGCTGATCCAGCTGCAGATCGAGCGCGAGGCGGTCAAGCGCGAGAAGGACGAGGCCTCGCAGAAGCGCCTGACGCTGCTGCAGGAGGAGATCGAGCGCCTGCAGCGCGAGGCCGCCGACCTGGAGGAGATCTGGAAGGCCGAGAAGGCCACCGCCCAGGGCTCGGCGCACCTGAAGGAAGAGATCGACCGCATCCGCTTCCAGATCGAGGAGTTCAAGCGCAAGGGCGACTTCAACAAGGTGGCCGAGCTGCAGTACGGCCGGCTGCCCGAGCTGGAGAAGTCGCTGAAGGACGCGCAGGCGACGGAGTTGAAGAAGGGCGCCGACGCGGGCCGGCCGCAGCTGCTGCGCACGATGGTCGGCGCCGAGGAGATCGCCGAGGTGGTGGCGCGCGCCACCGGCATCCCGGTGTCCAAGCTGATGCAGGGCGAGCGCGAGAAGCTGCTGCAGATGGAGCGCAAGCTGCATGAGCGCGTGGTGGGCCAGGACGAGGCCATCGTCGCGGTGGCGGACGCGATCCGCCGCTCGCGGGCGGGGCTGTCCGATCCGAACCGGCCGACCGGCTCGTTCCTGTTCCTCGGCCCCACGGGGGTCGGCAAGACCGAGCTGTGCAAGGCGCTGGCGGGCTTCCTGTTCGACAGCGAGGAGCACCTGATCCGCGTCGACATGAGCGAGTTCATGGAGAAGCACTCGGTGAGCCGGCTGATCGGCGCGCCGCCCGGCTACGTCGGCTACGACGAGGGCGGCTACCTGACCGAGGCGGTGCGGCGCAAGCCCTACAGCGTGCTGCTGCTCGACGAGGTGGAGAAGGCGCACCCGGACGTGTTCAACGTGCTGCTGCAGGTGCTGGACGACGGCCGGTTGACCGACGGGCAGGGCCGCACGGTGGACTTCAAGAACACCGTGATCGTGATGACCTCGAACCTGGGCTCGCACCAGATCATGCAGATGGCGGGCCAGCCGCCCGAGGCCATCCGCGAGGCGGTGTGGGCCGAGGTGAAGCAGCATTTCCGGCCGGAGTTCCTGAACCGGATCGACGAGACGGTGGTGTTCCATGCGCTGGACGCGCAGAACATCGAGGCGATCGCGAAGATCCAGCTGAAGACGCTGGAGGCGCGGCTGGACAAGCTGGAGATGAAGCTGGACGTGTCGCCGGCGGCCCTGTCGGAGCTGGCCAAGGTCGGCTTCGACCCGGTGTTCGGGGCGCGGCCGCTGAAGCGCGCGATCCAGCAGCGCATCGAGAACCCGGTGTCGAAGCTGATCCTCGAGGGACGCTTCGGGCCGAAGGACGTCATTCCTGTCGACGTCCACGGCTCGGAATTCAGCTTCGAGCGCGTGGTGCACTGAGGCGGGTTGTCGCTGGCCGCCCGTGTTCAGGGAGGCAGCTGGTAGGGCGTGCCCGTGAAGCCGGCATCGCGCAGGTCGCCCGGGTTCGCCAGGAAGGGGTTCGCCGACGCCTGGGCGTCGGCCAGCTCGGCGGCGAGGAACGCGCGGGGATGGCTGTCGAGTCCCACCGGCTGCAGGCTGAAGAGCCCGCGCCCCACCAGCGCACCGAGCCGTTCGCCGGTGCGCCGGCCGAACGGGTCGTCGAATGGATCGTCCGGTTGCGGCGGATGGGCCGCCGCGAGCCGTTCGAGCGCCCCCGCCAGCCAGGCGCGCCAGGCCTCGGGGCGCGGCGTCACGTGCTGGGCCAGGCTGCCCAGGTAGCCGAGGGCATCGAAGAGGTGGCCCGGGAAGGCGTGGCCGCTGGACAAGGCCGGCTGCAGCCAGGTCATCGCACACCACAGCGGCCCCTCGACCGGGCCTGTCCAGCTGCTGCGAGTCAACTCGTAGAAGCGAAGGTAGCGCGGGTCCACCGTCGCGCACCACGCTGCCTGCGCCACCTGCAAGGGCTCGGCCCGGCGGTGCAGGCCGTCGAAGCGCCACACGATGCTTTCGTACAGCGCGACGCACAGCGCGAGCCGGGCGCGCAGCGAGAGGCCCGTCGACGCCTCGAGGATCCAGTCGGAGCGGGCGCGGACGTCCTGCGACGCGCGCGTGTCGTCCCACAGGTAGTGCAGGCGCCGGCGCTCGTCGTCGGTGAGCGCGATCCAGTCGGGGCGGCTCGGCACGTCAGGCCGGGTAGCGGTAGGGCGTGCCGGCGAATCCCTTGTCGAGCATCACCTGCGGCGCACGCAGGTAGGGATTGCGCGCAGGATCGAGGGACTCGATGTGGCGCTTCAGCCCGGCGGCCACCTCGGCATCGTCCCAGCCGAAGGCCGGGTCGAATGCGTCGCGCGGCAGCGGCGAGCCCAGGCTGCCGTCGCCCCGCTGCGGGAAGCGTGCCGCCAAGCGTCGCATCGTTTCCGACAGCCACGGCTCGAAGGCCGGATGCCGCCCCAGGACGTGGTCGCACAACATGATCAGGGCCCGGGTGTTGGCATGCGCGTCGTCGCTGGCGTAGTCGACGAAGGCGCGCGACATCAGGTGCGAGCAGAACCATACCGGCCGGGCGGTCTGGCGCGGCACGTCGTCGGGCAGCGGCTCCACGTCGACGATGCGGGCGTAGCGCCAATCGACCACCGCGGCCCAGGCGGCTTCGATGCGTCGCCGCAGGTCGGTGGTGTCGGTGAGCGACGCGAACCGCGCGGCCACCCATTCGCAGCAGGCCACGCCGAGGGCATAGGTCGGCACGACCTCGATGCGGGCGAGCGCCTCGACCAGGCGCGGCTGTTCCTCGTCGGTGGCGGCCCAGATCAGGTCGGCGTCCAGCGGCTCCCAGCGGAAGTCGAGCGGAAGGGCGTCCAGCGCCAGGGTGTTCAGGTAGGTGTCGAAGGCCATGTCAGGTCAGTCCAGTGCTTTTGCGGCGCGTTCCGCGGCCTTCTTGGCCGCGTTGCGTCCCGGGGTGCTCGCTCCGTCGACGCGCTTCGAGAGCGCCTCGTACGAGCCGTCCTTGGCGCAATCGTCCTTCGAGATCGGCGTCGGTTCCTTCTTCTCGTCGCAGACCAGGATGACGATGTCGCAGTCCTTGGCGGCATTGCAGAGCATTTTGTAGCAGGTCGGGCAGGGCATGCCCGAGTGGTCGGGCGAGCCGCTGTTCTTGAAGCGCCAGTCGATGCTCAGGACCACCGAGCCGCCGCGCATCGATTCCGACCCGGCAAGGTTCGTCAGGTCGTTGAAGATCTTCGGCTCGGCATGGGCACCCTTGCCGCCGCCGGGGTGCACGTGGCTCTTGTCGCAGAGCACCCCGGCTTCCTTCTTCGCCGCGTCGTGCTTCGGATCGTCGCTCTCGCGCGTCTCCTTGTTGCAGCCCATCTTCTGCTCGCTCGTCCCGCCGCCGGTCAGCCCGCTCGGGTTGCACTCCTGCGCCATCCCGCTGCTGCTCGCGCAGAAGGTGCCCGAGGCGCCCGGGATGGAGCTCAGGGCGGACGAGAAGGTCATGCCGGTGCCGCTGGCCTTGGTGAGCGTCGTCTGCATCGCCTCGCTCAGCTGGCCGCCCTGGTTCTGCTTGCGCGTCTCCAGGGCCTCGATGGTGCGGGCGCGCTCCTGCTTGTTGCGGTCGTCGAGCGGCTCGCAGGCCTTCTCGAAGCCCGGGGGCGCGACCCCCCCGGTGATCATCTGTGCCGATGCGACGGCGGGTGCTCCCATGGTCCGGCCCTATCCGTTGTTGCTGATGGTGAGGTCGAGCAGGCGGATGGCGTTCTTGCCTTCGAACTTGACGTCGAAGGACCAGGCCTGCGCGATGGTCTTGCCCTGGATGCAGTGCGAGCCGACGTTCATGCCGAACGAGCGCGTCGCGGCCTCGTCGCCCTTGCACTGCTTGTAGTTGGAGTCGTTCTTGATGCCGACCTGGTCGCCGCCGATCTTGACCGTGCGCGTTCCCTCGCCGGTGTCCGAGGCCTTCGAGAAGACCGGGTAGGGCAGGGGGATCGGGCCGGCCGGCGGCGACGGCGGCGACAGGCACACGTCCGGCATGGCGGCCAGCACCTGGTTGTCGTCCTTGGTGGCCGACACCTCACGGCCGTTGGCAAATACGTTCGCACTCATGGGATCTCGGGTGCCGCGGGATGCACCGGTTGGAGGACCAGGGCCGCGCGGCCTCCGTCGTCGCTGCCGACGTGGCACAGGGCACGCGGTCCCGGCGCATAGCCGTGGTGCAGCGCATGGCGCGCCCAGGCGAGCAGGCAGGGGAGGATGGCGGCACCGATCTCCCCGAGGTATTCGATCGGGTGCCAGAGGTCGAGCGCGCCCTCGCGCGGGCCGCGGTCGAGGCGCACGGAGGCCAGCATGGCTTCCTTGAACTTGTAGTGCTCGCCCGATGCATCGGTGATGCGCCAGGCGATGTCGGAGAGGTCGACGCCGGCGCCGGCCAGCGCCTGGCGGATGGCCGCCGTCAGGCCTCGGCCGCGCAGCGGCTGCGTGTCCTCGATGGTGGCCGTCTCGTGGGCGGTGCCCCATCCGGTGATCTGCAGGGCTTGCGCATCCGGGGGCGCGCCGCGGGCCAGCAGCACCGCACAGCCGGCCTCGCCCGGGAGGAAGCCGTTGAAGTTGTCGCGCGTGAGCAGCCGTCGGCGTTGCTCGTAGGCACGCAGCATCGGCTCGTCCAGGAAGCTGTCCACGCCGGCCACCACGACGCCGTCGGCGCTGCCGTCGTCGAGCAGCCGCGACGCCTCGAGCAGCGCCTGCATGCAACCCATCTGGTCGCCCGCGTGGAGCCGCGAGGCCGGGTGCACCGCACGACCGAGCCGTTCGTGCACGGCCTGCAGCAGCGTTGCGTCGAGGTCGGCCGGCCGGCCGGCACGCCCTGCGTGCGAGACGCCGAGCAGGATCGGCACCCTCGCGGGTGCCAGCCCGGGTTGCGCCTGCAGGCATTCGAGGATGGCCGGCGCCACGAGGTCGGCCAGCTTGCCGGTGCCCTCCCACCAGTGCGGCAGCGCCACCCGCGCGCCGCGCAGCGGGGCGCCGTGGGGTCGGTCCACCCAGCGCGTCGCCTGCACCGCGCTGATCCCGGCACGCAGCGCGGCCAGCGTCGAGGGCGCGTTGTAGCCGAGTGCCGTGACCATGCCGGAAGCGAGCACCATCATGGCGTCAGCCTCGTGCCTTGCCGCGGCGCGCCGCGACCGCGTCGGCCAGGCTTGCATGGTAGGTCTTCCCCGGGAAGCGCCGCGCACGGTACCAGGCCGGGGACTGTTCGCCCACGATGGCTTCCTTGACATCGAACACGCTGCGACCGAGGGGCAGGTTGATGCGCCACGTCAGCGTGAACCGCTCGAGGTCGGGCTCGATGACGATGGTGTCGATCGCTGCCTCGCGATGAAGGTCGCGGCCGCGGTGCGGGGCGAACGTCACCGGCATCCGGTGCACCGGCAGCCGGAAGGCGCGCAGGCCGTCGGGCGTGAGATTGCGCAGCACCACCTCCTCGCCGCCCACGGGAAACGGGATCACCTGCTCGGCGGGTGCAGCCTGGAAGTAGCGCTCGTCGAAGTCATCCGGCCAGAACGGCGCCTGCTCCTCGCGCCAGGCGTCGTCATAGGTCCCGGCCCAGCGGTAGCGCGGAAACCAGTTGCGGCCGACCGGCGACAGCGCCATCGGCCGGTAGTCGCCCTGCGGGTCGTCGATGCCACGCCCCGGCTCCTCGGTGTTGGGCAGCGGCAGGCCGTCGATGTCGCGCAGGTGTTGGCGAAAGCCGCGCCCGACAGGGTTGGCCAGGCAGCTGGCGGTGCGGCCGTGGGAGATTTCCTCGGTGCGGTCGGTCCCGCCCCAGGCACGGTCGTAGCCGACCGGCATGCGCTCGAACGGCTGCGGCGCGCTCGCCGCCAGGCCGACCAGGCGCTTCTGCCAGACCCGGTCGCCGACGACCATGAACTGCTTGACCATCGCGCCGACCTTGAGGCCGACCGCGATCCGGTCCACCCGGGACCCTGCCGGGGCATGGGCACAGCCGTTGAGCAGCACATCGCAGGCCGGCTTGAGGTGCGCGAAGTCGGTCTCGTAGCGCGGTGCGCTCAGGCCCGGTTCGCCGGTGTATTCGTCCGCCTCGACGAGCGGTACCTGGCTGGGGGCAAGCCGGGGTTCCTCGCCATGGGCCGGCAGGGCATAGGTGGCCTTGACGACGATGATGAGCGACTCGCGCCCGTCCTTGCCGAAGCCGGTCGTCCACTTCGCCGGCAGCCGGCTGTCGTTGGTGAACCTCATGCGGCCAGCCTGTGCTTCTGCCAGTCGGCCCGGGCCGCGGTGGCGAACAGCGTCGCGCCCGGGACCGTCCGGGCCAGCTCGAACGCGGCCGCGGCACGCTGGCGCTGGTAGCCCTCGGAGAGCACGGACACCAGCGCGCCGGTCGACACCGGCCGACCTGCCAGGTAGCGCATGCCGAAGGTGAAGCGCTCGCGCTGCCCGTGCCACCACGCGGCGGCGGCCTCGACCTGCGGCCATGGCAGGTCCTCGTCTTCCGGATCGCCGGGGGCGTCCTCGGCCCCGGCCGGCGCATCGCGCTTCAGGCTGTCCAGGTCGAGGTCGGCGCCGGTGATCATCGCGAAGGATTCGCCGGCCACGCGTGCGTGGAGCGGCTGGTCCATGGCCTGCAGCAGCCAGGGCACGACCGCGGGATCGCCGAGCGCGCCGGCGGCGACGATGCCCAGGCGCAGTGTCGCGGCGTCGCCGGCGAGCAGGCGCACCAGCTCGCGGCCCGCGAGCGGGTCATCGCCGCGCACCGCGTGCTCGACGGCCTGGCGCGTGCGTCCGGGAACGCCGTCGCGCGCGGCGAGCAGCTGTGCCGGTGCCGTCGGCTCGCCCAGGACGACGAGGGACCAGGCTGCCCAGTGGCGGCAGGCCGGGTCGGTGTCGTCCTGCGCCGCACGTGCCGCGTCGGCGAGATCGGCGCGCTTGCACTCGCCGATCGCGCGCAGCGCCCGTGCGCGCAGGACGGCATCCGGATCGTTCACCGCGTCGGCGATGCAGCCCCCGCCGTCGATGCGGTTCGCCGCAGCGGCGGCCAGCTGCAGCCGACGGTGCGCGGCGACCGAAGAGCGCGCCAGCCGGTCCAGCGGCGCCTGCAGCCGTGACGGCGCGATCCAGGCCAGGGCGGCCACCAGGGCGTCGGTGTGGGCCTTCGTGGCCAAGCCGCATTGCAGGGCCAGGCGCATGCGATCCGGCGACTGGGCCTGGAACGCCAGCCACGCCACCAGGAAGCAGGCGCCGGCCTCGCCGCTCTCGAGGGCCCGGCAGGCGAGCTGCCAACCCGTGTCGGCGGCCGTGCGCACGCCTTCGAGATGGGCATGCAGGCGCTCGTCGAGGCGGGCGAGGTGATGCAGCTTGAAGTGCGGAGCGTTCACGGCACGATCGCGCCGCGTCCACAGCGCAGCGGCCTGGTCGACGTGTTCGGCCACGACGGGCCGGTTGACCAGGCGCGAGATGTCGGCAGGGGCGAATCCGACCGGTGACAGCCGGGGCGAGTCGAGCGGCGACATGCGACGCGTCAATTCAGTTGCACCGAGCCTCCGCGCACATGGTTGGCGCCGGCTGCCTGCGTGACGATCGTCTCTCCGCGGATCTCGACGCGGCCGTCGCTGCGCAGCAGCAGACTGGCCTTGCCGCAGCGCAAGACCAGTTGTTCCCGGGCCACGACGGTCATGCGCTCGCCGTCGGCGGACACCTCGACCTGCCCGACCGATTCGCGCAGCGGCCATCCGGCGTCGCCGTTCAGCAGGCCGAGCACGATGGGGCGGCATGGGTCTCCCGCCTCGTGGGCGAGCACGACGCGGCGACCGATGTGGGCGCCATGCAGGTCGATGACGGAGTGGGCCGGCAGGGCCGGCAGATCGAGCGCCTCGGCGCCCGCGACCAGCGGTGTACGCCCTTCGTCGGTGAAGCCGACCAAGCGGCCGATCACCAGTCCGGGAAGGCTGCCGGCAGGCAAGGTGGTGCCGAGGACGCTGCCGACGCCGGGAGACGCCTTCGTCAGCGTCACCTGGTCGCGTGCGCTCATGTCGATCCTTTCGTGCGGGACGGCACCCCCCCTGGGAAGCCAGCGGCCCAGGATCGCCTGCGGGAGGGCCGGCCGTAAAGTGACGAATGTCACGCCGTCCGGCCGGCCTGCCTCACTCGAGGAGGTTGTCCATCCGCCCGACCTGCAGCCGCACGAGGGTCAGGTTGGCGTGGGTCTTGTCGAGCACCGCATGCAGTGCCAGGCCCGGGTGGTGCGGCACCGGCCGCAGCAGCTGGTGGTGCGCGCCCAGCGTGATTGCCGCCTCCGGCACGGCATGGCCGAGGCCGATGCCGCGGGCCGCACCGGTCATCGCCGCCAGCAGCGCGCTGCCGTGCTGCGCCAGGGTGTCGGGCGCCGGCCGCGCGCCGGCATGCACCAGGTCGCTGCCGCTCGCGATGTCGAAGATGCAGCAGCTCACCATGCCGGTCAGCTCGCTCAGCTGGTCCACGTAGCGCTGCAGCAGCGAATCCGCAGGCGCCACGCTGCCCGAGCGGATCGCAGGCATCGGGCGCATCTGCGTCGCCTGGATCGCCGCCGCCGCGGCTGCGACCTGCTGCTGCGGCGGGGTCGGCGGCATCGGCGCGTACGAGGTCGGGTAGGCGACCGCCGGCGGCGTCTGCAGCGGGATGGTCGGCGTCGGTGCCGCCGCCAGCGGGCCCGGGCCGGAAGGCACGAAGGTGGGGCGCGGCGGCGGTGCGGGCGGCACGCCCATCGGCCGGGCCCCGAGCCCCTGCTCGCGCAGCTTGTTCCAGGTGCCGCTGATGAAGCCCCACGCATCCGACGGCCGCGTCACCTGCGGCGTGGTCCGCACGTTGACGCCGGTGCCGCGGCCCATGTCGGTGCCGATGCTGGTCAGCGTCGCCGTCGCGGCCGTGAGCGGCAGCATCAGCATGTGCCGGTTGTGCCAGGGCCCGGTGATCATCGCCTCGTGCAGCGGCTTCAGCGTGGAGGCGAGCAGGTGCGCCGGCAACCCGCCCACCATCAGCACCGCGAGCTGGCTGTGCCCCAGCAGCACCCGCGCCAGCGCCTGGCGCATCGCGGTGTCGGCATCGGCTTCGGTGGTGTACAGGCGCAGCGTGCTGCCGTCGGCGCCGGGCAGGTCGAGGTACTCGAGCGTCGCGAGCGGCGTGCCGTAGCCCTGGCGCCGGATCACCAGCTTCTGCAGGCTGCGCTGGCTCGCCGTGGCGACGCCCGCCAGCAGCTTGCGCGACGACACCGTGCCGATGTCGTGCAGGGCGATGTACTCCGGCGCGAGCATCTCGAACTGCTGCTGCAGCGCCTCGGCCGGGTCGCAGGAGACGAACAGCTCGCGCTGGTCGGCGCTGACCTGACGGCCGATGTCGCGCTGCTCGCTCGCCAGGTAGTCCTCCTCGTCGCTTGCGAGTTCGGTGACCACCTGGGTCTGGGCGCGCGTCGCCTGCCAGCCGTCCCCGGCATCGGCGCTGTCGTGTCCGGGCACGGTGCCGGAGGCGGGGGAAGGGATGCTCGACATGGGTTCGGCTCGCAGGATCGGCTCGGGGCGCCCGTCAACGGCAACGGGCGAGCGTCAGTGTAGGAGCTTGTTTCCGGATGTGACAGAGGGGTGGGGCGCATGAATGCGTGGTCTTTGTCCTCCGAGTTGGGACTTGACGCGGGCCCGATCCTTTGCCAGCACCGGGGCGGGGTGTTCCGGCGCGCCGATAGAATCCGTCGTCCCCACTCGCTCCGGCTGCGCCCTCCATGGCCCCGACCCGCTCTGACGCTGTTTCCTCCCTGCCGGTCGTGATCGTCGGTGCGGGCCTCGCGGGATTGACGGTGGCGCTGCACATCGCCCGGACCCGCCCGGTGGTGGTGCTGGCCAAGCGCAACCTGGACGAGGGGGCCACCGCCTGGGCCCAGGGCGGCATCGTCGGCGTGCTCGGCACCGACGACAGCATCGATTCGCACGTGCGCGACACCCAGGACGCCGGCGCCGGCCTGGTCGACGAGCACACCGCCCGCTTCATCGCCCGGCACAGCGCGGCGGCGATCGAGTGGCTGGTCGAGCGCGGCGTCCCGTTCTCGCCCGACCCGGATGGCCCGCTGGGCCTGCACCTGACGCGCGAGGGCGGCCATGCGGTGCGCCGCATCGCCCATGCCGCCGACGCCACCGGCAAGGCCATCCACGACGTGCTGCTGGCCGAGGTGAAGCGGCATCCGAACATCCGGCTGCGCGAGCGCTGGATGGCGGTCGACCTCATCACCTCGCGGCACCTGAAGCGCGACGAGCCGCCGCGCTGCTACGGCATCTACGCGCTCGACATCGACAGCCAGCGCGTCGAGACCCTGGCCGCGTCGGCCGTCGTGATGGCGACCGGCGGGGCGGGCAAGGTCTACCGCTACACGACCAACCCGGACACCTCCACCGGCGACGGCATCGCGATGGCCTGGCGCGCCGGCTGCCGGGTCGGCAACATGGAGTTCATCCAGTTCCACCCGACCTGCCTGTACCACCCGCAGGAGCGCAGCTTCCTGATCACCGAGGCCCTGCGCGGCGAGGGCGGCCGGCTGCTGCTGCCCGACGGTACGCGCTTCATGCAGGCGCACGACCCGCGCGGCGAGCTGGCCCCGCGCGACATCGTGGCGCGTGCGATCGACTTCGAGATGAAGAAGCACGGCGTCGACTACGTGCTGCTGGACGCGACCCACCTGGGCGCGGAATTCCTGAAGGCGCATTTCCCGACGATCCACGCGCGTTGCCTGAAGCTCGGCATCGACATCACGACCCAGCCGATCCCGGTGGTGCCGGCGGCGCACTACACCTGCGGCGGGGTGGTGTCGGACCTGAACGGGCGCAGCGACCTGCCGGGGCTGTACGCGGTGGGCGAGACCACCTACACCGGCCTGCACGGCGCCAACCGCCTGGCCAGCAACTCGCTGCTGGAATGCGTGGTGCTCGGCCGCACCTGCGCCGAGGACATCCTGGCGCGCGCGGCGGGCGACCAGCCGGCGCTGCCGGCCTGGGACGAGAGCCAGGTCGAGAACGCCGACGAGCAGGTGGTCATCGCCCACAACTGGGACGAGCTGCGGCTGCTGATGTGGAACTACGTGGGCATCGTGCGCACGACGAAGCGGCTCGAGCGGGCCCTGCACCGCATCGACCTGCTGCGCAGCGAGATCGACGACTACTACGCGAACTTCCGCGTCAGCCGCGACCTGCTGGAGTTGCGCAACCTGGTGGACTGCGCGGAGCTGATCGTGCGGTCGGCGTTGATGCGCCATGAGAGCCGGGGACTGCATTTCAGCCGGGACTACCCGCAGACGCTGCCCGTCAGTTTCCCGACGATCCTCGTTCGGGCTGCCTCGCCTCGCCGAAGCCGCACCCCGGGTTATCACCCGGGCTACAACCCGTAGCCCGGATGGAGCGAAGCGCAATCCGGGATCAGCGCTTCACGCCCGCGCTTTCATGGCGGTGCGCGCCAGCACGAACTGGAACGCGAAGTCCACCGCCTCCTGGATCGCCTGCTCGATGGCGTGGCGCTCTTTCTCGCTGAGGTAGAACGAAAAGTCCACCGCGTGCCGGATGTAGCGCGGCGGCAGCCGGTTCAGCGCCACGCAGGCGATGTCGGCGAGCAGCTCGCTGCCCTGCAGGTGCGGGTGCTTCACCGCGGCGCTGGCCACGGCTTCGAAGACGGCGCGTTCGTGGTAGTTGAAGATCGAGTCGAAGTCTGCGCTCATGGGGTCCGCCGTTGTGTCAGGGATCGTCCCTGCACTGTAGACACCGGCGGCCCCGGCGACCAGCCCCCTCTTGGGGCCGGGTGCGCCAAATGCCCGCGAACCGCCGGTCGCCTACAGCCTGTCCAGCACCCGCATCGAGTAGTCGGTCGCCCGTACGTCCTTGGTCAGCCGCCCGATCGAGATCCGGTCGACACCGGTCTCGGCGATGCCGCGCACTTGGTCGAGCTGCACGTTGCCCGACACCTCCAGCAGCGCGCGGCCGGCGGTCAGCGCCACCGCCTCGCGCATGCGCGGCAGGTCGAAGTTGTCCAGCAGCACGCTGGTCGCGCCGGCGTCCAGCGCCTCGCGCAGCTGGTCCAGGCTCTCGACCTCGATCTGGATGTCGACGCCGGCGTCCAGCGCCTGTGCATTCGCGAGCACCGCGGCGATGCCGCCGGCGGCCGCGATGTGGTTCTCCTTGATGAGGATGCCGTGCCAGAGCGCCAGCCGCTGGTTCTGGCCGCCGCCGATGCGCACCGCGTACTTCTGCGCCAGGCGCAGGCCGGGCAGGGTCTTGCGGGTGTCGAGGATGGCGCAGCCGCGCGGGTTCGGCGAGGCGCCGGCGATGGCGTCGACATGGCGCCGGGTGACGCTCGCCGTGCCCGACAGCAGCTGCAGGAAGTTCAGCGCCGGCCGCTCGGCCGACAGCAGCGCGCGCGCGCCGGCCTCGATGTGGCAGACCAGGGTGTCGGGCGCCATCGTCGCACCCTCGTCGACGTGCCAGTCGACCACCGCCTGCGCGTCGAGCGCGCGGAGGCAGCCGTCGAACCAGTCGCGGCCGCACAGCACGGCTTCCTCGCGCACCAGCACCCGCGCCCGCACGCGCTGGTCGGCCGGCACCAGCCGGGCGGTCCAGTCGCCGCGGCCGATGTCTTCCATCAGCGCGTCGCGGATGTTGCGCTCGCGCGCCTGCGCCAAGGTTTCGTCGCGTTCGAACATCAGGCCGCCCCCAGGTGCCGCACCAGGCCGAGCTTGCTCGTCGCCGACGGGTGCGCCTTGACGAAGTCGAGCATGCGGTCGATGCAGCCCAGCGCCTGGCTGCGCACCGGCTCGTCGACGTGGATCTCGCCGGTGCCCTGTTCCAGGCAGGCGACCACGCCCTGCAGCGCGTTCATCGCCATCCAGGGACAGTGCGCGCAGCTCTTGCAGGTGGCGCTGCTGCCGGCGGTGGGCGCCTCGATCAGGGTCTTGCCCGGTGCGAGCTGGCGCATGCGGTGCAGGATGCCGTTGTCGGTGGCGACGATGAAGGCGGGCGCCTCCATCTGCAGCACCGCGTTCAGCAGCTGCGAGGTCGAGCCCACCACGTCGGCCTGGACCACCACCGACTTCGGCGACTCGGGATGCACCAGCACCTTCGCACCGGGGTGTTCGGCCTTGAGCAGGTCGAGCTCCAGGCCCTTGAACTCGTCGTGCACGATGCAGGCGCCGTTCCACATCAGCATGTCGGCGCCGGTCTGCTCCTGGATGTAGCGGCCGAGGTGGCGGTCGGGCGCCCACAGCACCTTCTGGCCCTGGTCCTTCAGGTGCTTGACGATGGCGAGCGCGCAGGAGCTGGTCACCATCCAGTCGGCGCGGGCCTTCACGGCGGCGCTGGTGTTGGCGTAGACGACGACCTGGCGGTCGGGGTGGGCATCGCAGAAGCGGGCGAAATCCTCCGGCGGGCAGCCCAGGTCGAGCGAGCAGGTGGCGTCGAGGTCGGGCATCAGCACGCGCTTCTCGGGGCTCAGGATCTTGGCCGACTCGCCCATGAAGCGCACGCCGGCGACGACCAGGGTCTGGCTCGGGTGGTCGCGGCCGAAGCGCGCCATCTCCAGCGAATCCGCGACGATGCCGCCGGTCTCGAGCGCCAGGTCCTGGATGTCGCCGTCGACGTAGTAATGGGCGACCAGGACGGCCTGCTTCTGCGCCAGCAGCGCCTTGGCGCGCGCCTTCCACTCGCCGCGGGCGGCCGGGGTCAGCGGCTCGGGAACCTTGGCCCAGGCATGGGCGGTGCAGGTGGCTCCCTCGGCGTCCTGCAGCGGGTAATCGAAAAGGACTTCTTGGCTCATGCCGCGATGGTATCGGAGGGATGTAGCCCGGATGCCAATCCGGGGATCGCCGTTCGCGCCGACGGCCGCTTCCGGATTCCACTGCGCTGCAGCCGGGCTACGAGAGGGCGTGCTCGGCGTCCATCAGCTTGTAGCGGGCCAGGGCCAGGTTGCCGCGCTGCTTGTCGAGCAGGGCGAACAGGAACAGGCCGCCGTGGCGCGAGAGCGAGCGGATCAGGTGCAGCCGTGTCGGCGTGCTGGTCATGATCTCCTGTACCGGGTCGGCCAGGCCCATGTCGCGCGCATGCCGGTCGTGCGCGCGCAGCACCTGCGTGCAGGCGCCCGCGGCCAGGTCGAGGTCGATCGAGCGCTCGTCGCGCGACCGCTGGTGGATCACCAGGCCGCTCGACAGGTCGACCACCGCGCAGCCCAGCAGGCCCTCGACCTGCAGCATTCCGTCCAGCGCATGCGCGGCGCGCTGCGGGTCGAGCGACGCCCGCACGGGGGCGCGCGTGACGGCGTTGCCCACCGGCACCGGCGCGGTGGCGACGGCCAGGTCGGCCACCTTGATCGGGAAGCCGTCCGGGCCCTGGACAGAGGCGAGGGCGGCCACCGGCGGCGGGCCCCAGGTGGGCTCGGTCTTGACGCGGTTCCAGATGCCCAGCAGCGCGTTCCACACCGCCGAGGCGCTCGACAGCGATTCGTTGAGCACCTGCACCTTCAGGCGTTGCGGCCACTGGATCATGCCGATCTTGTTGGCGATCCACACCGCGTTCGGCGGCAGCATGAAGAGCAGGGTGGGGCAGCGCCACCGGGGCTGGTTGACCGCATCCACCAGGGTGCCGAGCATCGCGTCGACCGCGTGCGGCGGCATCGCGCCGACGATCACCGCCGTCATGTGGCTGCGCTCCATCAGGGCGAGCGGGATCTCGGCGTTGTCGGCGCCGGGGGCGCGCACGTCGGCGTGGTAGATGCGCAGCAGGTCCTCGTCGCGGCGCTCGAGCGTGGTGCGCTCGATCATCGCGAGCGTGCGCAGCGTGGTGTGCTCGCGCAGGTGCAGGCGCTCGACCGGCCGGCCGCTCGCGTCGGACAGGGCCTTGACGACCGCGCCCGCCCAGGCGCCGGTCGGGTCGTGCAGGGCGATGTGGCGGCTCGCGGTGTCCAGGTCGGCGCGGGTCGCGGCGAAGTGCTCGCGGATGGCCTGCGCCGGCGAGCCGGTGACGACCAGGTCGCGCAGGTGGCGGTCGACCATCTGGCCGCGCTCGTTCACCTCGGTGGCGGTGCTCTCCATCAGCGAGGTGGCGGCGAAGCCGTGCTCGCGCTCGGTGTCGCCGTCACGGTCGCCGCCCTTGAGGCCGCGGAGGTCTCCGAACAAGGATGACAGCATGGGGGCTCCGGGGAGTTGCGGGTGCGCTGCAGTCTAGGGGGATGCAACCATCCCGGCATCCCCAAGATGGCTACCCCCGAAAGGGTGACGTGGCGTGATGGACGAACCCCGGATTGCGCTCCGCTTCATCCGGGCTACGGGTATTCGTAGCCCGGATGCCAATCCGGGGCGGCGGATCAGCTGAAAAACCGGCTGGGGGGCGCCCCGACCGACCGCCGGACCATGGCGCTGAACGCGCTGGCGCTCGCATACCCCAATTCCGACGCGATCACCCCCATGGGCTGCCGCCGCGCCGCCATCGACAAGGCCTTGGCCAGCAGCACCTGCTGGCGCCACTGCACGAAGGTGGTGCCCAGCTCCTGCCGGAACAGCCGCGCCACCGTGCGCGGGCTGGCCCCCGTGTCGCGCGCCCAGCCGTCCAGCGTGGCATGCCGCGTCGGGTCGTCCAGCACCGCCTCGCACAGCGTGCGCAGCCGCTTGTCGGCCGGCAGGTCCACCCCCAGGCGCACGGGCCGGGCACGGCGCAGCTCGTCCAGCACCAGGGCGGTGAGGCGCTGCTCGCGCTGCAACTCGGCCGGGGTCAGCGCCGGGCCGCCGCCGTCGGGCTGCACGTGCATCTCGAGCACGAGGGCGCGCAGCAGCTCGGACACCTCCAGCACCCGGCACTGCCGCCAGGGCGCCTGCTCGGCCCGCGGCACGCCGGGGCCGACGCGCCCGCGCGGCTGCAGCAGGTACAGCGTGCGCAGGTCGGCATCCTCCACCACGCTGACGGCGTGCTCCATGCCCGCCGGGATCCACAGCGCGCGCGAGGGCGGCACGAGGTAGGTGCCGTGCTCCATCGTCAGCCGCACCACGCCGGTGGACGACAGCGCGACCTGCGCCCACGGGTGGTCGTGCGGCACGACACGGGTGTCGGTGCCCAAGTGGTGCTGCTTGGCGCGCAGCGGCCGCTGCGGCGTCGGCGTGTACAGGTGCGGGGTCAGCGGACCGATGGGCGGCGCGGGCATGGTTGGCAGGATCTCGACAAAGCTTGGCTGTCTATCGTAATCCCGCCGCGACCGCCCCGCCTAGCATCCGGGCATGAACACCATGGTCGCCCCCGCTCCCGCCCTGCGCCAGGATGCCGTCGTCATCGGCCTCGTCGGCCTCGCCCACAGCATCAGCCACTTCAGCCAGCTGCTCCTCGCGCCGCTGTTCCCGTGGCTGAAGGACGCGTTCGGCGTCGGCTATGCCGAGCTCGGGCTGCTGATGTCGATCTTCTTCGTCGTCTCCTGCCTGACGCAGGCGCTGTCCGGCTTCGTGGTGGACCGCTTCGGGCCGCGCCCGATCCTGTTCGCCGGGCTCGCGCTGCTGGGCCTGGCGGCCTTCGGCTTCTCGGCCAGCACGAGCTGGTGGATGCTGGCGCTGTTCTCCGTCCTCGCCGGCATCGGCAACGGCGTGTTCCACCCGGTCGACTTCACGCTGCTCAACCGCAAGGTGCATGCGTCGCGCCTGGGCCATGCCTTCAGCGTGCACGGCATCACAGGCAGCCTGGGCTGGGCGCTCGCGCCGGCCCTGCTGGTGCCGCTGACGCTCGCTTATTCGTGGCGCGTGGCGCTGGCCTGCGCCGGTGCGCTGGCCTTCGTCGTGCTGGCGGTGCTGTGGCTGAACCGCGCCCGGCTCGCGCTGGACGAGGCGCCGGCACCGAAGGCCGCCCACGCCGGTGGCGCGGCGCGGGCCGGCGGCAGCCTGGACTTCCTCGCCATCCCGGCGGTCTGGATGTGCTTCGCGTTCTTTTTCTTCTATGCGATGGCGCTGAGCGGCGTGCAGGCCTTCGCCCCCGAAGCGGCGCGCCTGCTGCACGAGGTGCCGACGCAGCTGGCCGCCGTCTGCCTGACGGTTTACATGGTTTGCAGCGCGGGCGGCATGGTGCTGGGCGGCTTCCTGGTGAGCGACCCGGCGCGCTGCGAGCGCATCGTCGGCATCGGCTTCGGCATCGCGTCGACGATCGCGCTGCTGCTGGGTTTCGCGGACCTGCCGGGCTGGTCGGTGCCGGTGCTGTTCGGCGCGATGGGCTTCGCGGCCGGGATCGCCGGGCCGTCGCGCGACCTGATCGTCAAGCGCTCGGCGCCCGACAACGCGACCGGCCGGGTCTACGGCGTCGTCTACTCCGGCCTGGACATCGGCCAGGCGGTGGCGCCGCTGCTGTTCGGCACGCTGATGGACCTGCACCGCCCGGCCGAGGTGTGGCTCGGCATCGCGGTGGTGCAGGGGGTGCTGATCGCCAGCGCGTTCAATGTGCGCCGCGTGCGGCGCACCGCGCTGGCGCCGGCCTGAGCCGGGATCAGGCGGCTGCGGCCGCGGGCAGCTTGGCGATCACCTTGATCTCGAACTGGAAGCCGTAGAGCCAGGTCACGCCGATGCCGGTGAGCGTCGGGTGGGGCGCAGCGCCCCAGTGTTCGCCGACGACCTTCCACGCCTTCTCGAAGATCGCGTCCGGGTCGACCATGAACACGGTGACGTCGATCACGTCGTCGAAGCTGCAGCCGGCCGCCTTCAGGATGGCGTTCAGGTTCTCGAAGGCGAGGCGGACCTGCGCCTCGAGGTCGGGTTCGGGCGAGCCGTCGGGGCGGCTGCCCACCTGGCCCGAGACGAACAGGAATCCGTTGGAGCGGATGGCCGGCGAGTAGCGGTTGCGCTCGTACAGCGCCTGGCGGCCGGGGGGGAAGACAACATCGCGGGCAGACATGGGTCGGGTCCTGGTGGGGTTTCGATGCAGTCACTGTAGAAGTCCGCCTGCCCGGGATAAACAGGCAGGACGCACAATGACTGTTTGCGTTGGCCAAACAATCCCCGGGGAACCCATGGACCGATTCGATGCCTTGCAGGCCTTTGCCCGCGTCGTGGAGGCGCGCAGCTTCACGAAGGCGGCGCAGACGCTGCACATGAGCAAGACCACGGTGACGCAGCTGGTGCAGCAGCTGGAGGCGCGGCTGCGCGTCAAGCTGCTGAACCGCACGACGCGGCAGGTGCGGGTGACGGCCGATGGCGCGGCGTACTACGAGCGGGTGGTGCGGGTGCTGGCCGAGCTGGAGGATGCGGACACCAGCCTGTCGAGCGCGGCGGCCGCGCCGAAGGGGCGGCTGCGGGTGGACATGCCCAGCCCTTTCGCGCGCATGATCGTGATGCCGGCGCTGCCGGCGTTCCATGCGCGGTACCCGGACATCCAGTTCGACATGGGCGTGAGCGACCGCATGGTGGACCTGATCGGCGACAACGTGGACTGCGTGGTGCGCGGCGGGGAGGTGACCGACGCGTCGCTGATCGCGCGCCGCGTGGGGGAGCTGCAGCTTGGCGTGTTCGCCTCGCCGGACTACCTGGCGCGCGCCGGCGTGCCGGTGCACCCGCGCGAGCTGGAGGATTCGGCCCACCGCATCGTCGGCTTCCTGCGCGCGCGCAGCGGCACGGTGGCGCCGATCCGCATGCAGCGCGACGGCGAGGGGGTCGAGGTGCACGGACGCTACGTGGTCGCGGTCGACGACGGCAACGCCTACCTCGCCGCGGGGCTGGCGGGGATGGGCATCCTGTGGCTGCCGCAGTACATGGCCGAGGCGCATGCGGCGCGCGGCGAGCTGGTGCCGTTGTTCGAAGGATGGCGCTTCGAGTCGATGCCCATGTACGTGGCCTACCCGCCGAACCGGCATGTCAGCGCGAAGCTGCGGGTGTTCATCGCGTGGATCGACGAGCTGATGGGGCGGCATGCGCCGATGTCGGGATACAGTCGGCTGCCATGAGCACCACTCCTCTGCGTGCCGGCGAACGCCTTGCCGGCCATGTCCTGGTCGAAGCCCTCATCGCCCAAGGCATCGACACCGTCTTCGGCGTCCCCGGCGAGAGCTACCTGGCCGTGCTGGACGGCTTCCACGAGCACCGCGAGCGGATCCGCTTCATCGCCTGCCGGCAGGAGGGCGGTGCCGCCTTCATGGCCGAGGCGCAAGGCAAGCTGACCGGCCGCCCGGGCGTCTGCTTCGTGACGCGCGGGCCCGGCGCCACCAACGCGAGCATCGGCCTGCACACCGCCTTCCAGGACAGCACGCCGATGGTGCTGTTCATCGGCCAGGTGGCGAGCGACCAGCGCGACCGCGAGGCCTTCCAGGAGCTCGACTACCGCCAGGTCTTCGGCCCCGGCACCCTGGGCTTCGCCAAGTGGGTCGGCGAGGTGCACGACCCGGCGCGCCTGCCCGAGTACGTGGCGCGCGCCTTCCACACCGCGCTGCAGGGCCGCCCCGGCCCGGTGGTGCTGGTGCTGCCCGAGGACATGCTGACCCAGGCCACCACCGCGCCGGTGCTGCCGCGTGCCGAGCCGGCTCACGCCTGGCCGGCGCCCGGCGGCCTGCGCGACCTGCGCGCGATGCTGATGGCCGCCGAGCGCCCGTTCGTGATCGCCGGCGGCAGCGGCTGGGACGCAGCGGCCTGCGCGGCCCTGCAGCGCTTAGCCGAGAACTGGAACCTGCCGGTGGGCTGCGCCTTCCGCTTCCAGGACCTGTTCGACAACCGCCACCCGAACTATGCCGGCGACGTCGGCATCGGCATCAACCCGGCCCTGGCGCGCCGCATCGCCGAGTCCGACCTGGTGATCGCCGTCGGCCCGCGCCTGGGCGAGATGACGACCGGCGGCTACACGCTGCTGAAGGCGCCGCGGCCGTTGCAGAAGCTGGTCCACATCCATGCCGGCGCGGAGGAGCTGGGCCGCGTCTATGCCGCCGACCTGCTGCTGCAGGCCTCGATGGCCGCGGCGGCGAAGGCGCTCGAAGCCCTCGCCGCCCCGACCCGCACCCCCTGGGGCGACTGGACCGCGTCGGCCCGCGCCGACTACGAGGCCAACCAGGTGGCGCCGGCGGTCGAGCCGCTGGACATGGCGGTGGTGGTGAAGACGATCCAGCGCCTCGCGCCGGCCGACACCGTCTACACCAACGGGGCCGGCAACTACAGCGGCTGGCTGCACCGCTACTGCCGCTACCACGGCCTGCAGCACGCCGGGCGCACCCAGCTCGCGCCGACCTCCGGGGCCATGGGCTATGGCGTGCCGGCCGCAGTGGCCGCGGCCCTGCTGTACCCTGAGCGCACGGTGGTCAACATCGCCGGGGACGGCGACTTCCTGATGACCGGCCAGGAGCTGGCCACCGCCACCGGCTACGGCGCGAAGCGCCTCATCAGCGTGGTGGTCGACAACGGCACCTACGGGACGATCCGCATGCACCAGGAGCGGGAGTACCCGGGCCGGGTCAGCGGCAGCGACCTCTTCAACCCGGATTTCGCGGCGCTGGCGCGCGCCTATGGCTGGGCGGCCGAACGGGTCGAGACAACGGCGCAGTTCGAACCCGCCTTCGCCGCCGCCCTGGCCGGCGACCGGCCGGCCCTGCTGCACCTGAAGCTCGATGCGGACGTCAGCACCAGCCGGGCCACGCTGCAGGCCATCCGCGCCGCCGCCCGCCAGCGCCTGGGGCAGGCGTAGGACAGGGGCGCTTTCGCAAGCGCGTACCATCGGCGGGTGTGCGTTTTGCACAGGCAGATGTCACACCATCCGTCAGCTGCCGACGATATATTGAGCGCCGATGAACAAAGTCCTTCCCGTCAATCGCAGTACCGACGCCACCCCGGCGGAGCGCTGGATCTGGCGGGTCTGCTTCGCGGTGTCGCTGGCCTGGCTGGCCGCCGCTGCGGCGGGACAGGCGCGCTGGTGGCCGGGCGTGCTGCTGATGGGGCTGAGCGTCCTGCCGCCGCTCCTGCGCTCGCAGCGGCGCCAGGTGGCGCTGCCGGGCTACGACACGCTGGACGTGAGTGCCTGGGGCCTGGTGCACCGCAGCGGCTTGCCCGACGGGCCGGGCGAACCGTCGACGCGCCGCCTGGCCTGGTCCGACATCCGCCAGGTCGACGTGCTGACGACGGAAGACGGCCCGCTGGGCGAGGACCTCTTCTTCGTGCTGATGACGCAGGACGGCAGCGACGCCGAGGCGCTCGTCGTCTCGAACGCCCAGGCCGTGCCCAACCGCCTGCTCGAGGCCATGGGCCAGCACCTCGGCCCGCTCGACCATGCCCAGCTGCTGAAGGCAGTGGGCAGCGTGACGCTCAAGCGCTTCACGCTGTGGCGACGCGACGGCGCCGGGGAAGCCTGATTCAGCGGACCTTCTTCCAGAGCAGCAGCACGACGCCGGCAAGCACCACGCCCGCGGCGGCCCACTCGTAGCGGGTGACCGTCTCGCCCGCCACCCACACCCCCAGCAGCATCGCGATCACCGGGTTCACGAAGGTGTAGCTCGAGGCCAGCCCGGCGCTCGCCTTGGACAGCAGCACCATGTAGGCGTTGAAGGCGATCAGCGAGCCGAACACCACCAGGTAGAACCAGGCGGCGACCGCCTGGGGCTCGGGCGGCCACTGCATGCGCTCGCCGGCGAGGGCGGCCATCCCCAACAACACGACGCCGCCGCAGATCATCTCGCTCGCGAACCCGGTGGCACCCGTGGCGAGCGGCAGGCTGCGCTGGCTCAGCACGCTGCCCACCGACCAGGTGAGGCAGGCGGTGGCGATCGCGGCGAGGCCCGCCGGCGAGGCCTGGAAGCCGGCGCCCTGGGTCAGCATCAGCACGCCGGCCAGGCCGACCCCGATGCCGAGGAGCTCGAGCCGGCTCGGCACGACGCGCCACAACAGGTTCAGGCCGGCGATCATCAGCGGCACCACGGCGATGAAGGCGACGACGAGGCCGGAGCCCACGGTCTGCTCGGCGTAGGCCGTGCCGCCCATGCCGCCGCCCAGCATCAGCGTGCCGACGGCGAGCGCGTTGCGCCATTGGAGCGCGGATGGCCAGGGCGCGCCGCGCCAGCGCATCCACGCCAGCAGCAGCACGCCGGCGAGCAGGAAGCGAGAGCCCATCTGCAGGAAGGGCGGGAAGCTGACGAGGGCGAACTTGATCGCGAGGTAGGTGGAGCCCCAGACCAGCCAGGTGGCGGCCAGGCACAGCAGGATCAGCGCCTGGGCGCCGTTGCGCGCGGGCAGGAAGGAGGGGGCGGCGGGAGACGTGGCGGACATGGCAGGGCCTCGAAGGGAGGCCGCTATCGTACGGAGGCCGGCGCCCGAAGTGAATGCAGGAAACAAAGGCAATGCGGCCCTTGCATGCTATGTTTGAAGGTCTTTCGGAGGGTTTGCCTTGAACGCTGAAATCGATGCCCACGACACGCGCATCCTGGCCGAGCTGCAGGCGGATGCGCGGCTGACGATGGCCGAGCTGGGCCGGCGCGTGCACCTGAGCCAGCCGGCGGTGACCGAGCGGGTGCGCAAGCTCGAGGCGGCCGGCGTCATCACCGGCTACAGGGCGACGGTGGACCTGACCCGGCTGGGCTACGGCATCCGCGCGATGGTGCGGGTGGGTCGGGCCGAGTACGCGCGGGTGGTGAAGCTGGTGCAGCAGAGCCCCGAGGTGGTCAGCGCCTACAACGTGACCGGCGAGGACAGCTGGCTGCTGGAGATCGCGGTGATCGACGTGCCGCACCTGGACGCGGTGGTGAGCAAGTTCTGCTTGCTGACCGAGACCTCGACCGCGATCATCCTGAAGACGCCGCGCGAGCACCAGCCGATGCTGCCGCCGCGGCGCGAGGACGTGAAACCGCCGATCAGGAAGGAGAAGGTGGCATGACGACGAACGGTACGACCGATTTCGCGACCTGCGATCTCTGCGACGCGCACAAGAACGACAGCGACGGGGCGTTCCGGGTGCTGCCGCCGGTGTTCCGCGACTTCGGCGGCAGGCCGACGTTCTGCGGGCCGGTGAGCACGGTGAAGTGCTTCGAGGACAACTCGCTGGTGAAGGCGGCGCTGGACACGCCGGGGCAGGGCCGGGTGCTGGTGGTCGACGGCGGCGGCTCGCTGCGGCGGGCGCTGGTGGGCGGCAACCTGGGCGCGGCCGCCGCACGCAACGGCTGGGCCGGCATCGTGGTCGACGGCTGCGTGCGCGACGTGGCCGAGCTGGCGGCCTGCGCGGTGGGGATCCGGGCGCTGGCGCCGATGCCGCTGCCGACCGAGAAGCGCAACGAGGGGCAGCGCGACGTGGCGGTGCAGGTGCAGGGCGTGTGGGTGAGGCCGGGGGAGTGGCTCTATGCCGATGCCGATGGGATGGTCGTGATGCCGGCGTAAAGGAAGTGGGGGACGATTCCCGGATTGGCATCCGGGCTACGGTCCAGCCCGCGTCGTGTAGCCCGGATGAAGCGAAGCGGAATCCGGGAGCGGCGGTCCTTCAGGCCAGCACTTCCAGCAACCGATCCAGTCCACCCGCATTGATCGCCACCATCGCCTGCGCCCGCACCGCCGGCTTCGCGTGGTAAGCCACCGACAGCCCCGCCGCCCCCATCATCGGCAGGTCGTTCGCCCCGTCGCCCATCGCGATCGCCTGCGCCGGCGCGATGCCCAGTTGCGCGCAGGTCGCGAGCAGCATCTTCTTCTTCTCCTCGCCGTCGCAGATGTCGCCCCAGGCCTGGTCCACCATGCGGCCGGTCAGCGCGCCGCCGGCCACCTCGAGCACGTTCGAGCGCGTGAAGTCGATGTGCAGCCGGTCGCGCACATGGTCGGTGAAGAAGGTGAAGCCGCCCGACACCAGCAGCGTCTTCAGCCCCGCCGCGCGGCAGGCCTGCACCAGCGCCTGTGCGCCCGGGTTGAGCTGCAGCCTCTCGTCCAGCACCTGCTGCATCGCTGCCACCGGCACGCCCTTGAGCAGCGTCACGCGCCGGCGCAGGCTCTCCTTGTAGTCGGCGATCTCGCCGCGCATCGCCGCCTCGGTGATCGCCGCCACCTCGGCCTTGCGGCCGGCTGCATCGGCGATCTCGTCCACGCACTCGATGTTGATCAGCGTCGAGTCCATGTCGAAGGCGATCAGCCGGAAATCGGCGAGCCGCAGCGGCGGCGTGAAGCGCTGGATGACGAGGCCGGGGGCGAATTCAGAGGTCATGAAAGGATCAGGCAGGTTGCTTCGGTTGGCCCAGCGAACGCAGCACGTCGCGGATCAGCTGCGCGCGGTCCTTGGGCTCGGGGGTCTGGCGCTCGATGCGCAGCTTGTCGTTGCCCGCCAGCTTGATGTGGCGGTTCTTCTGCACCAGCTCGATGATGCGCATCGCGTCCACCGGCGGGTTCGGCCGGAAGCTGATCACCATCAGCCCCGGCGCGGCATCGATCTTCAGCACGCCGTAGGGCTTGGCCAGCACGCGCAGCCGGTGCACGTCGAAGAGCGTCTGGCCCTGCGGCGGCAGCTTGCCGAAGCGGTCGGTGATCTCCTCCAGCAGGGTGTCGATCTGCTCCGCCTTCTCGGCCGTCGCCAGCCGCTTGTACAGGCTGAGCCGCGTGTGCACGTCGCCGCAGTAGGCGTCGGGCAGCAGGGCCGGCGCATGCAGGTTGATCTCGGTCGTGGCCGACAGCGGCGACAGCAGGTCGGGCTCGCGCCCCGCCTTCAGCGAACGCACCGCCTCGCCCAGCATCTCGTTGTAGAGCTGGAAGCCGACCTCCATCATGTTGCCGCTCTGGTTGTCGCCCAGCACCTCGCCGGCGCCGCGGATCTCCAGGTCGTGCATCGCGAGGTAGAAGCCCGAGCCCAGCTCCTCCATGTTCTGGATCGCCTCCAGCCGCTGCGCCGCCTGCTTGGTCAGGCCCTCGACCTCGGGCACCAGCAGGTAGGCATACGCCTGGTGGTGCGAGCGCCCGACCCGCCCGCGCAGCTGGTGCAGCTGGGCCAGGCCGAACTTGTCGGCGCGGCTGATCACGATGGTGTTGGCGCTCGGCACGTCGATGCCGGTCTCGATGATGGTCGAGCACAGCAGCACGTTGTGGCGCTGCGCCACGAAATCCCGCATCACGTGCTCGAGCTGCCGCTCCGGCATCTGGCCGTGCGCCACCGCGATGCGCGCCTCGGGCAGCAGCTCCTGCAGCTTGTCGCGACGGTTCTCGATCGTCTCGACCTCGTTGTGCAGGAAATAGACCTGGCCGCCGCGCTTCAACTCGCGCAGCACCGCCTCGCGGATCGTGCCGGTCGACTCGTTGCGCACGAAGGTCTTGATCGCCAGGCGCCGTTGCGGCGCGGTCGCGATCACGCTCAGGTCGCGCAGTCCCTCGAGGGCCATGCCCAGCGTGCGCGGGATCGGCGTCGCGGTCAGCGTCAGCACGTCGACCTCGGCGCGCATGGCCTTGATCGCCTCCTTGTGGCGCACGCCGAAGCGGTGCTCCTCGTCGATGACCAGCAGGCCCAGGCGCTTGAACTTGACGCTCTGGCTGATCAGCTTGTGCGTGCCGACCACGATGTCGACGGTGCCGTCCTCGATGCCCTCGAGCGCGGCCTTCACCTCCTTGGGCGAGCGGAAGCGCGACAGCTCGGCCACCTTCACCGGCCACTTGCCGAAGCGGTCGGAGATGTTCTGGTAGTGCTGCTCGGCCAGCAGGGTGGTGGGCGCGAGGATGGCCACCTGCTTGCCGCCGGTGACGGCGACGAAGGCGGCGCGCAGCGCCACCTCGGTCTTGCCGAAGCCGACGTCGCCGCAGATCAGCCGGTCCATCGGCTTCGGGCTCACCATGTCCTGGATCACCGCGTGGATGGCCGCCTTCTGGTCGGGCGTCTCCTCGAAGCCGAAGCTCGCCGCGAAGGCCTCGTAGTCGTGCGGCTGGAAACGGAAGGCGAAGCCCTCGCGCGCGGCGCGCCGGGCATACAGGTTCAGCAGCTCGGCGGCGGTGTCGCGCACCTGCTCGGCGGCCTTGCGCTTCGCCTTGTCCCACTGGCCGGAGCCCAGCTTGTGCAGCGGCGCCTCTTCCGGGCTGACGCCGGTGTAGCGGCTGATCAGGTGGAGCTGGGCCACCGGCACGTACAGCGTCGCCTTGTCGGCGTACTCGAGGTGCAGGAACTCGCTCGGGCCGTCTCCGAGGTCGATGTTCATCAGCCCCACGTAGCGGCCGATGCCGTGGTTCGCATGCACCACCGGATCGCCGACCTTCAGCTCCGACAGGTCCTTGATCAGCGCATTGACGTCGCTGACCTGCTCCTGCTTGCGCTTGCGCCGCGCGGTCGGCGAGGTCGCGAAGAGCTCGGTCTCGGTGACGAACTGGAGCGCGACGTTCCTCTCGGCGTCGTGCCAGAAGAAACCCTCGGCCAGCGGGGCCACGGCGATGGCGTAGCGCTCGTCGCCGGCCTCGAACTCGGCGAGGCTCGCGACGCTCGGCGGCTCGATGCGGTTGTCGCGCAGCAGCTCGAGCAGACTCTCGCGCCGGCCCTCGCTCTCGGCGACGATGAGCACGCGGTGCGGCGTGCCGGCCAGGTGCAGCTGCAGGCGCTTCAGCGGCTCGGGCGCGCCGCGGTCGACGCTGAGGTCGGGCAGCGGCCGGGCCCAGTCGGTGGGCTCCCGGCCGCGCACCGACAGCACCGGGTGGGCGTTGGCGAGCGCGAAGAAGTCCTCGGCACGCAGGAAGAGGTCTTCCGGCGGCAGGATCGGCCGTTCCTTGTCGTGCTGCAGGAAGCGGTGGCGCTCGCGGGTGTCGACCCAGAAGCGCTTCAAGGCGTCGTCGACCTCGCCGTGCAGCGCGATCGCGGCCCGTTCGCCGAGGTAGTCGAAGATCGTCGCGACGCTGTCGAAGAACAGCGGCAGGTAGTACTCGATGCCGGCGGTGGCGATGCCGGTGCCGATGTCCTTGTAGAGCCGCACCTTGGTCGGGTCGCCCTCCATCTTCTCGCGCCAGCGGGCGCGGAAGGCGGTGCGCGCGTCCTCGTCCATCGGGAATTCACGCCCGGGCAGGAGCCGCACCTCGGGCACGGGGTACAGGCTGCGCTGGCTGTCGGGGTCGAAGGTGCGGATGCTGTCCACCTCGTCGCCGAAGAGGTCGACGCGGTAGGGCACGGCCGAGCCCATCGGGTAGAGGTCGATCAGGCCGCCGCGCACCGCGTACTCGCCGGGCGAGACCACCTGGCTCACGTGGGTGTAGCCGGCGAGCGTCAGCTGGGCTTTCAGGCCCGCCTCGTTGAGCTTCTCCTTCTGCTTGAAGTTGAAGGTGTAGGCGGCGAGGAAGCTGGGCGGCGCAAGGCGCACCAGCGCGGTCGAGGCGGGCAGCAGCACCACATCGACCTCGCCGCGCTGGATGCGCCACAGCGTGGCCAGGCGTTCGGAGATCAGGTCCTGGTGCGGCGAGAAGGTGTCGTAGGGCAGGGTCTCCCAGTCGGGGAAGACCGCGACGCGCAGCTCGGGCGCGAAGAAGGCGAGCTCGCCCTCCAGGCGCTGCGTGTCGGCCGGCTCGGCGCTGACGATGGCGGTGAGCTGCTGCTGGGCCTTGCGTTCCTGCGCGAAGCGCGCCAGCAGCAGGGCGTCGGCCGAGCCCGGCGGGCGCGGCAGCGTGAAGCGTTTTCCGGGGGACAGGCTGGGAAGGTGCATGGGCCTCATCGCGCCAACGCGCGCTACAAAACCAGATCGCCCCGCGGAGCACAGCCGAGGGGCGATCGAGCGGGGCGATTATATTTTGCGAAGCTCGCCCGCGCACTGACCACCCGCAACGAGGCCAAGGCCTAAGCCCCAAACCGAAGGTTATTCGTCCTCGCACAACGCGCTACAGCGTACCGAGAGACCCCCAGCCTCGCGGCAACCTGCGACTGAATCAATCCGGCCTCAAGAAGCGGCCGAACATCCCCGATCGACACCGTAGGCCGACGACCTGGCCGCCGACTGGCGACGGCTAGCCCATAGGTACGAACGCAGCGACCAACAACGTCACGCGACACACCAAGGCGCTCAGCCACCTCACGCTGCAGCAATCCCTGCTCAACGAGCGGCCGAACTTCGTCGACCGTCACCGTCGCCGGCCTACCGAACTGCACTCCACGATCGCGAGCGGCAACACGACCAGCCTCGCAACGCTCACGAATGACCGCCCGCTCAAACTCCGCCACCGCGCCGAGTAGCTGCAGCATCATCCGCCCCACAGGTGTTTCCGTCTCCAACGGCTCGGTCAAGCTCTTGAACGTCGCCCCCGCCTTCGAGATCCGATCCAGGATCCTCAACAGGTCGACCAAGCTGCGAGCCAACCGATCGATTTTGTAGACCACCAGGACATCGCCCGGCTTCAGTCTCTCCAGCAAGGCATCAAGGAGGGGTCTAGCAGCCCCACCACTGCGTTTTTCCTCGATGACCCTGGCAACCCCCGCCCTCTTAAACGCCTCGCGCTGCAATGCTGTGTCCTGCTGCTGCGTCGAGACCCTCGCGTAACCAATACGCAATGCGATCCTCCTATCTCTTGTTGTTGTGGCCGCGACACTACGTCAAACCTCCCAGGCGAGCAATTCCCTCGGTCTTTCTGGCTCCGTGGCGATGTAGAACGTGTCACCAAAGCGCGACAGCCAGGTGAAGCACTCGACCCCGCCGACCGCGACCTCGTCGTAGACCAGGCCGACCAGCTCCGCGAGCGATGCCTTCGCGAACTCCATCCGGACTGGCCGAGGCACGTCGGTTTGCTCCGAGGCGCTGTAGCGGTTCGCGTACAGCTCGCCCTCCTCAAAGCCCTTCAGCATGTACTTCGACATGTAGGCGGCCAGACGTGCAGGACTCCGACGCTTGATACGGCCGCGCTTGCCACCTGACGACACGTTCACGGTGCCGTTATCGAGGCCGACGACGGCACGCCAAGCCGACCGCAGAACGTCATAGCTCTTGACCCAGGCCCCTTTAACGCGGAAACGCTTTTCGATGGCCCTGACGGCCATGTGAACGTGCCAGGCGCCCCGTTCCTGGGGCTCATACGCGGCGACGTACCGGAACCCCGGGATGTAGCGCTTTACGCGCCTGACGAACGCTTTGACGTGCTTCTTGCACGTGTCCAGGTCGGTCTGGTTCTGCCGGTAGGTCAGGGTGAACATCGTGTCCAGGCCGAAGGCCTTGCAGAGCCGGCGAACCTTGGTCTTCGCACGCCTCGCCGCGCGCTTGCGGTTAGCCCGTGCCTTGTGCTCGGCCTCGGGGTCCTCACGCTCACCACGCAGCACCTGCGCGAGGATCGAGTCAGGATCCAGCGGACCGTCCTCGACCCAGTCAATCGCTCGCTGAACGCTGGCCTCCCGCTGACCGTTGCCCAGGTTGCTGAGCGTCACGATCCAGCGATCCGCGCTCGGCTTGCCCTCATACACCACACCATCGATAATTCGCAGCACTTGAGCCCCCGCTATGGGTTCTAGTCACCGCCCCGGGTACTCCTGCCAGAGTTCGCCGGGGCAACTTTTTTCTAACGACGATCGCGAACAAATTTCGCGATGAAGGCATCACGGCCATCACCTTGAAGCCCAGCCTCATCGGCCGCCGACTCCGCTTCGTCGACCAACAGCTCGACAGCCGCGATCTCTCCTTCGACGCGCAGATGCTCCGCTGCCACCCAGGCATCAACCTGAGAGAGACGGAGAACACAACCAGGGCAGTCGCAACCAGAGGCAAAGTTGTGAGTCATGTTTTTCAGCCGTCGCGACGCATCCGCGCAATGCGACGAGCACGCAGCTCTGCCAGCCTGCGAAGCCGCCACGCATCGCCCTTAGGCGTGAGCATCCAGAAGCCCAAGAGCTGCACGCCGATGCCAACAGCCATCAAGACAACAGCAACGAGATAGAGCGCCAACAAGAAATACGTGCTCATGTTCTGAAGTGTCCTAGGGATAAATTTAGGCCGGCTGCGCCGGCCGTGCCGTGGCCGGCCCGGCCTCACGCCCCCGGCCTGCCACGATCAGCGCGCACACCACACGTCGCGGTTCGGTGTACCGCAGGGCGCGTCCCGGCCTCAACCCCAAGCCCCTGCGGGGTTCGGCCCGCGCAGCGCTCGAGCGTGTAACGCTCCGCGTTCCCTGTAGGCCAAACAAGCGGCCCGAAGGGTTGACCCCGTGCCGTCCCTGCTGTGCAGCGTCTTGTACGACGTATGGCCACCACCATCGGAGGCCGATGAGCATCCAGGAGCGCCCACCGTGATCGAACAGAACTACCGCCGCTGGCCCGAAGCCCTCGCGCTGCAGTTGCCGCTGCGCTTCGGCCACCGCCTGGTCTGGCACACCAGCCGGCCCGGCAGCGCCTGGGGACGCCGCATGCGCAAGGTGCGCGGCCAGCTCGCTGCACTGGTCGGCCGCATCGTGTACCCCGAGCCGAAAAGCTACACACCGAAGCCGCGGGACACGCGCGTCACAGTGCAGCTCGACCTGCTGGCCTACGTGTGGGAGGAGAGCGCTGCAGCCGCGATCGCAGCACTGGACGCGATGCGCGAGGTGATGAACGCCGAGGCAGCCGGGCAGCTCCGACTGTGGGACCGGTGACACGTCAGCCATTGCCGCGAGCTCGAGCTCGAGGCCGAGATGGATCCTGCACCTCGTCTCTCGGTGCCTGAGCCTGCGGAGCCGCCGGACGCGTCCCACCCAGCGACACCAGACCAGGACCCGGCTGCACAGCCGCCTCAGATTCCGCAACCGTCCGTGCAGGCGCTGGAGGTGACGCCGGCGCCGCCTGGCGCACTGCCCAAGGCATGAAGAAGCCGCTCGCCGCAATCTGCCGGCACAGAGACTCCGGCATGTCCAACCGCGTTCCCTGCTGACTGTAGGCCTGGCACCTCGCCGCGCTCGCAATAACAGCAGCCGGGTAGGGCGCTTCCACCGGCTTCGTGACGTCATCGTAGACCGGTGCCGTGTACGCGAGGCCGTTCACGCGAGGCACGTAGGAAGCGATGTACTCCTCCGAGGTCGCTCCAACCCTCTGCCCGCCTGCAGAGCGTGCTGCCCCGACCACATTCGAAACGGGACCACCAGCAGCAGGAGCCGAAGCAGCAGGCGAGAGCGACGAAGGCAACTTCTCAAGTGGGTTGCCCTTAACCATGCCCACCATCTGCCACACAAGAAATCCGATCAACACCGGAAGCAGCAAGATGCACCCGAGCAGCACCCAAACCTTCATCGGGATGTTGCGCTTGACGGTGTGCGCCTCAGCGCTCTTGTACCAGGTGAAAACCTCGCGGTTGAACTTGTACTCATGCTTGACCGAGTCACCGCGCTTGCTCACATCGAAGCGCAGCTCAGGCCACTCATGAATCGTCGACCGCTCCAGGCCGAACTTGCGCACAGCGTGGAAATGCCGGCCCACCAGCTCGCGCACGTTGACGCTGATGAGCCGAGGCTTTTGCGTCAACAGCACCAGGTCGATACCGCCGTGCCGGTGCGTCTCCAGCTCACTCTCATACTTCGGCACGGCGCTGCCGTTCGGCCGTGGACGAAAGAGGCGCTGGCATTCATCGATGACGACGATGGCCTCAGGCGGCGCCGTGTACCACTCCTCCGCCTTGATCTCCTGCCAATCCGGCAGCTTCTCTTTGACGATCTTGATGCCGTTGTAGAAGACCGGCCGGCCAGTTTGCTTGCGCAGCGTCTCAACACGATCCAGCGTGTAGAGCGTCTTGCAGTGACCGGGCAGACCGGTCTGCAGCTCGATCGTCATTTCTGAACCATCTTCGTGATCGCGCCGCCGGCGGACACGCCCTTGACGACGAGGATGATCCCGTGCGCTGCACACCAGATGCTGATGCACGTGCCGACCTGCAACACGCCGAGCAACTGCACCATGTCAGCCGGCAGACCAGCAAGCTTCGAAAGCGCCTGATCGCGCACCCAGTTCAGCGACGCATTGAAGCCGCTGAACGTCGCATAGCCGATCCCCAGCGACACCAACACGCGCCCTACTAGCGTGCCGCAGGCGGAAACGAGACCGCCCAGCAGCGCTGCGATGAACACTGGCATATCAAACGCTCCTGATGACCATGAGGCCGCAAATCACCGTGGTGAAGGCGACAGCAATCGCGCCCATGGCTTGAAACAGCCAGCACTTGTCCGCGAGCGGGATCGCGAACGAGTGCCCATCCCACAGCGGAATGGTTTTGTCGGGCAGGCACGTCGACCCGAACGGGTTCGACACCCCGAGCACCGACGACAGGTCAACGCTAGTCGCCGAGGGCGCATTGGCCGGATGGTCCCCCGGCCGATCGCCCGCAGTCGTCGCCGCTGTGCCGAGCTGGCTCAACGGCGTAGGCGTGTCCATCAACTGGCAGTTGCGCCTGGCCTGCTCTGCTGCAATCGCGCATTGGATCGCGTCGCCAGTGCACGAGGTTGCACTACACGAACCGCCGAACGTCGAATCGGCCTTCTTGCACTGCTGAGCCTGCGGGTTCTTCGAGCAGTACGAGTCCTGAGGCTCCGTCGTCGTCGTCGTCGACGTGCTGGTGCTACCCGGTGGTGTCCCAGCGTTAGCTCCCGTACCCGGCGATGAGTTGTCCGCCGGGTTGACATTGATTGTCGTGTTGGTGGTCGTGCAAGAACCGCCAGTGCACGAAGTGCTGGTGGTGGTCGACTGCCCGGGCGGAGGCGCACCAGGCGTACCAGGCGCACCAGGAGTACCGGCTGCCGGCGTGGGAGTCGTCGTTGTCGGCGACGTGGTCGTGCCAGAAGGAGGCGACGTGGTCGTCCCACACGGAACACCGCCCGGCACGTCAACGCCGTTCACCTGGCCCGGGCACTTGCCAGGAGGCAACGACGTGGGAGACGGCTGCGTGGCACCAGTGCAAGACACGCCAGCATTGCGAAACGGACCCCAAAGAATCGTGCCGCCGGGGTACTTGCCCGCGTAGCTGCCCTGAACCGTGCACCCCTGAACGCACCCTTCGAGCGGAGGAAGACCAGACACAACAACCGGCGTGCTGAAAGAACCACCGGTGGCGTTCGCGTTCGCCACGAGCGTGTCGCAAGCGGTCTGCTCGACCTTCGTGCACGTCTGCCCGCTGAGCGACCAGCCCTGCGGGCAGCTGTACACCTCCGACACGACGTAGGCACCCAAACGGGTCATCTGGCCGTTATTCAACACGTCGAAGATGCACAGGCCATCGTCAGGCGCACCGCTGAAGATGTACGCAGCAGCGAGCGCTGGCGGCCCAACGTACTTCGAAGCCGCCGACTGACAGGCCGCATCAGGCGTAGCACCCTGACCGTTCCCGACGTAGTACGTCCGCTGCGCCGGCTGAGTCTCACCTAACGCGTACGCCGCAGGCACACACTCGAGCAGCAAAAGCGCCACAAACAGCAGGCCGCGGAGCGTCAGCTTCTGAAAATGATCCATGCGGCCCCCAGCACTGCAATAACGACGTAGACACCCATACGCACCCCACCAAGAAAAAGGGACGGCCGAAGCCGCCCCCGACCCGACGCGTCACCGCATCAGATGAACCGCTGGATCCAGCCCCAGGCCTTGCCGCCCACGACCATCACCACCTTGGCGCCGCCGACCGTCGTGATCGCCACACCGGCAGCCACGATCGCAGCCACGACGAGCGTGACATCGATGTCGCCGGCCGCCGCGTGGGCGTTGGTCGCCATGGCCGCGATACCGACCGCCAGGCCGGCGCGCACCGCGTTGGATTGCTGCAAACGCGCCAGCAGCGCGAGCTTGTTCTTCATGGATTCACTCCGTTGAGTTGCTTGAAACACCATCGTCACGAAGGACCCGCGACAGCTCCGCAAAGCCGTACGCGAGGCCCCACAGTCCCAGGATGGCAGCCGAGACCATTGCGCCTTGCTCCAGCGTGAGCTGGAGCGGGGAATTCGAGAGAGCGGAATACTCCGCCGGGGTCAGCATCACCGCGGTCGTGCACACGTCGGCAACAGACGGCACCAGGACGTCCATCGAGACGCCTGACGCAGACTGAGCAGCACCTACAGCGACGCAGACCGCCATGTCAGACCCCTTCGGCCGCGCACGACTGCAGCACCACAAAGGCCGCCAGCGCGCCCAAAATCACCGCAGTCCAGTGCTCACCGTGTGACCAGGCGTCACGGCACACGAAGACCGCAACAGCAACAGCCGCTGATACAAGCAGAAGGGGAACACGCACGATCAAGCCTTCGCAATGGGCTTGACGTCGACAGAAGCGGTAGCCGGCACGAAGCCACGCCCGGATTTCTGCAGCGGCACCAGGTCGGTCAGTTGCGCCTCGATCTGGCGCGACGCCGGATTGGCGCGCATCGCGAACGAGCCCATGTAGATGCCGACCTGGGCTTTCTTGATGAGGTCATCGCCCTTGATCTTGAGGACGCCGACTTGGTCGACCTCGCCGTCCTGCGTGAGCAGCAGGCATTCGGCGCTGTGGGAGAAACCACTGCGGCCGTCCATGCTCCAGGCCTTCGGTTCGTTGAGCTTGAGGATTTGAATGATCGATTGCATCGCCGTGACTCCAATAGTCAGCCGGTGCGGGATTGCACCCGTCGCCCAGGCACGCAAGGGCGACGGGTGAAATCAGCGTAGATAGCGAGCAGATAAACTCGGCAGAAAAGGGAGAAGCAGATGGGAAAAACATTGCTGGTCACGATCGCCGTGATCCTCTTGCTTGGGATCCTCATCGCCGGGGTTTCCGCATCGAAGCGACCGCGGCGAGCGATCGGCACACCGAGCCCACGGGATCCCCTAACGAAGCACGAGCAGCCGATGTACTTCCGGCTGCGAGAGACATTCCCGGAAAGCGTGGTCCTCGCGCAGGTGGCCTTCTCGGCCCTGTTGACGACGAAGGACCGCACGACGCGGAACACGTTCGACAGGAAAGTCGCGGACTTCGTCCTGTGCGACAAATCCTTCAAGGTGCGAGCTGTGATTGAGCTAGATGACTCCAGCCACAAGGGACGAGAAGCGCAGGACGGCAGCCGTGACGCACTACTCACGCAAGCCGGATACCGTGTGGTCCGCTTCAAGCACGTGCCCGACACCGAGGCCTTGCGAACCAAGCTGGCCGACGCATTCGGCCCAAGGCCAGGTATCGAACCGACGATGGCGCCGAACGACCTCACGCCGTGACCGCCTCGCCAGCAATGAGACCTGCAGCGACGCGACGAAGATCTGGCTCCACCTGCGTCGCGTAGCTGTCGCCAGCAGCAACGAGCTGCGCGTACAGCTTGCGCAGGGCGAACAGGCGACGTGCGTCGAATGACGCGGAAGCCAACGGCTTTTCCAGTTTCGATCGCATACCGGCTCCAATGACGACGACAAGTGCCATCACAGTCGCGACAGTACACATAACGACAAGTGCCGTCAACACTTACGGTACGATGACAAGTGTCGCCACTCAGGAATCCGTGATGCGCACCACACTCGACCTGCTGAACAAGGCAATGAAGACCGCAAGCTCAGAGAGAGCACTGTCGATAGAGCTGCAGCTCAACCCGACCACGCTCGCAACGGCTCGGCGCCGCGGACAGTTGAGCCCGATCGTGGCGGGCAAGCTTGCAGACAGGCTCGGCGAGCCAATTGCCGAGTGGATCGCGCTGGCTGCACTAGAAGCCGAACCGCACATCAAGGACACAAAAGCCATCGAACGTCTCGCGGCTAAGGTGCGTAATTCATAGAATTCGCGCACATTCCCCCGCCCGATGACGACCTCTCCGCCCCCCCGACTCTTCGCGCTCGTCCCCTGCGCCGGCACCGGTGAACGCGCTGCCGCCGACGGACCCAAGCAATACGCGCCGCTCGCCGGTGCCAGCGTGGTGGCCCATACGCTGGCGGCGCTGGCCGGCGTGGCGCGCCTGGCCGGCACGCTGGTGGTGCTGAACCCCGGCGACACCGCCTTCGAGACCCATGCGCCCGCCTTCGCCGGCTGGACCGCGCGCGTCGGCGGCGCGACCCGCGCCCAGAGCGTCGCCAACGGCCTGGCGGAGCTGGCCCGGCGCGGTGCCCATGCCGACGACTGGGTGCTGGTGCACGACGCCGCGCGCTGCCTGGTGCGTGCCGAGTGGATCGACCGCCTGATCGACACCTGCCTGCACGACGCGGTCGGCGGCCTGCTCGCGCTGCCGCTGGCCGACACGCTCAAGCACGAGGTGCAGGGCCGCAGCGAGGCCACGCTCGATCGGCGCCACAAGTGGCAGGCGCAGACGCCGCAGATGTTCCGTCTCGGCCGCCTGCGCGAGGCCCTGCAGCGAGCCGGCGACCAGGTCACCGACGAGGCGAGCGCCATCGAGGCGCTGGGCCGCTCGCCGCTGCTGGTGCGCGGCGCCTTCGAGAACCTGAAGATCACCTACCCGGACGACTTCGCGTTGGCCGAACGCCTGCTGAGGAGCCGCTGATGATCCACCCCCGCAACAAGCCCCCGGTGCTGCGCATCGGCGAAGGCTGGGACACGCACCAGCTGGTGGCCGACCGCAAGCTGGTGCTGGGCGGCGTCGAGATCCCGCACACCCACGGCCTGCTCGGCCACTCCGACGCCGACGCGCTGTGCCATGCGATGACCGACGCGCTGTTCGGCGCCGCCGCGCTGGGCGACATCGGCCGCCACTTCCCCGACACCGACCCGCAGTTCCACGGCGCCGATTCGCTCGCCCTGCTGGCCGAGGCGGCACGCCGCGTGCGCCAGGCCGGCTGGGACATCGTCAACGTCGACAGCACCATCGTCGCGCAGCAGCCCAAGATGGCGCCGCACATCCTCACCATGCGGCAGCGCGTGGCCGGCGCGCTGGGCGTGGAGGTCGACCAGGTCAACGTGAAGGCGAAGACGGCCGAGAAGATGGGCCCGGTCGGGCGCCTCGAGGCGATCGAGGCGCGCGCCGTCTGCCTGCTGACGAAGGCCTGAGGGCCGGGGCCGCGCTTCCTTCAGCCGCGTCGCACCCCGCGCCGCCACAGCAGCCAGGCGAGCCCGCACAGCATCATCACGACGACGGCCGGCTCGGGCACCGGCGTGATCAGGTAGGCGTGGCCGTTGCTGCCGTTGGCGACGAACTGGCCCAGGTCGTTGATGCCGGTGGCGTTGAAGAAGATCCAGTCGCGCACGCTGTTCGCCATGTTGGTGAAGGACATCGTGTTCACGTCGACGAGCCCGTAGCCGTTGGCGCCGCTGACGAAGGCATGCTCCATCATGTTCACGGTGTAGAAGTAGCTGCCCGCCACCTGGCCGAAGTGGTTCAGCGCCAGGCCCTTGCCGCTCAGTTGCCACGCGCCGGCCATCGGGAACTCGCCCATGTCGTGCAGATCCAGCCGCCGGCCGATGCCGTCGGGCCCGGCGATGAACGGCGCGGCGTCGGTGTAGTACACGTTCTGCGTCGTGCCCACGATCTGCCCGAGGTCGTTGATCGCGGCTGCCGACGACACATGCCCGAGGTAGGTCGGGTCGGCCCCGATCTGCGCGACCTGCGCCATGATGCGCGGGTTGTCGCCGTCGTGGCTGCTGGTGACGAAGGCGCGGTGGTAGCTCTGGTAGGGATCGGAGCTCGGGTAGATCTCGGATTCGCCCACCACCTGGCCGCTTGCGGAGACGCCGGTCGGCCGCGTGTTCGGCCCGCCCAGCGAGCCGATGTCGTGCATCGTGCCGCCGGTGTTGTTGTAGCGCGCGTTGACGTAGTAGCCGCGCTGGTGGTCGCCCGGCGCCGTGTAGCTGCCGACGACGCGGCCGTTGTTGTTGATCGCGGTCGCGGTGCTCGGCCCCGCCAGCGTGCCCAGGCTGCGCGTCGTGCCCGGGCCCTTGTCGATGAAGCCGCGCGTGTCGCCGCCCGGCGTCGAGGTCGTCGTGGCCGAGGTGCCCACCACCCAGCCCTTGTCGTTGATCGCGTTCGCCTTGTTCCAGCTGCCGCCCAGCGTCGGAATCTCCCTCATGCCCGCGCCGTTCGCGCCGGTGACGAAGGCCTGGTAGCTGTCGCTGAACGAGGTGCCGTACTGGCCGTCGTTGTAGCCATAGCCCACCACCTGGCCGCTGGCATTGATGCCGGTCGCGTAGACATACGAATAGCTGCTGCTGAGCAGCCCGAGGTCGGTCAGGGTGTAGTCGATCGCATGGGCCGGTGCCGCGGCACCCAGAGCCGCTGCCACCATCGGCGCCGCGAGGGCGCGAATCAGTCTGGACTTCATGGAATGCCTCCGCCGGTTGACGAACACCGCGCGAGTATCGGGGCACCGGTGCGACCGCTCGCGGACACCCTTGCGAAGGCCAGGGTCTCAAGCCCGGCATCTGACGGATGCGCAGGGGCCGGCTCGGTCAGAGCCCCAGCACGTCGATGGTCGGCGGGACGCGGAAGCGGATCGGCAGCTTGTCGATGCCCACGCCCGGTGTCACGTAGACACGGGCGTTGTCCATCGCGTAGAGGCCCTGGCGGAACGCACCCTCGGTGGCACGCGCGAGCAGGCGCCTGGTGAACACCGGGATGTCGATCTGGCCGCCGTGGGTGTGGCCGGCGAGCAGCAGGCCGGCTTCGCCGGGCTGCAGGTCGAACACGGTGTCGGGGTTGTGGGTCAGCATCACGCGCTGCGCGGTGTCGACGCCCCAGGGCTGCCGGCGCGAGGCACGCAGGTCGCGCGCGGCCGAGCCGGCGGAGCGGTCGCCCAGGCCCTGCAGCTCGCAGCGGCCGAGCGCCACGCGCCGGCCGTCGATGGACTCCACCTTGGCGGCCGCCAGCGCCTCGCGCAGCGATGCCTGCAGCGGCGGGCCCGGGCGCTCCTCGTCGTGGTTGCCGAGCACCGAGTACACGCGGTGGCGGATGCCGGCGAGCGGCGCGAACTCGGCGCGCAGGTCGCGCGTCGGCTCGAAGGTCCAGTCGCCCGCGACGAGCACCGCGTCAACCTGCAGGCCGTTCAGCGTGTCGACCAGGCGCTGCAGCTCGGGCCCGCGCACGAAGAGGCCGTAGTGCAGGTCGGAGATCAGCGCGACGCGCACGCCGCAGGCCGATCCGAGCGTCGTCTCCCGCACCTGCAGCCAGTTCGGCTCGATGAAGCGGGCCCAGGTGAAGCAGCCGCACAGCGCCAGGGCCAGCAGGGCCCCGGCTGCGGCGGCGGCGCGGCGCGCGCGCAGGGCCCGCCAGGTGGCGTGCAGCAGGGCGAGCAGGGCGGGCCAGAGCAGCCACGAGAACCAGTAGATCGAGAGCTTGCCGACCACGCGGAGGGCGTCTTCCTCCTCGTACCAGGCGAGGCGGAAGTCGCGCGCCACCAGCGAGCCGAACAGCAGCACGACCGCGACCGCCAGCAAGGCCTGCCACCCGCGTCGCCCGACGCGGGCCTTTGCCAGGACGGCGCTCATGGCGCGCGCTTCAGCCGGACGTGCGCGACGAGGCCGCCGTCCGATGCATTGGCGAGCTCGAAGCTGCCGCCCATGCGCTGCACCGCCTTCTCGACGATGGCCAGGCCGAGCCCGGCGCCGGTGGCGGCGGTGCGCGCGGTGTCGCCGCGGAAGAAGGGCGTCGTGAGCTGCTTGAGCTTGTCGGGCGAGACGCCCGGGCCGTGGTCGCGCACGCTCAGGATCACCCACGGGCCGGTGCGCGCGTAGCTCACGTGCACGCGGGCCGGCACGTTGTCGGCGGTGCGGCCGTAGCGGCGGGCGTTCTCGAACAGGTTCTGGAACACCCGGCCGAGCTCGATCTCGTCGGCCATCACCTTGGTGTCGATGGCCACGCGCGAGCTGATGCGGATCTGCGACGGGTCGCGGAAGCCCTGCATCTCGCGCTCCACCAGGCTGCTCACGTGCACCGGCACGAGCCGGGTCTCGCCGGGGCGGGCGTAGTCCATGAACTTGTCGATGATGGCGTCGAGCTGGTCGATGTCGAGGGCCATGTTGCGCTTGGCCTCCTCGTCGTGCACGCTCATCTCGGCCTCGAGGCGCAGGCGGGCGAGCGGCGTGCGCAGGTCGTGCGAGATGCCGGCGAGCATCACCGCCCGGTCTTCCTCCACCTTGGCGAGCTCGCGCGCCATGCGGTTGAAGCCCATGTTGACCTGGCGGATCTCGCTGGTCAGCGTGTTCTCGTCGAGCTGGGATTCATACTCGCCGTCGCGGATGCGGCTGGCGGCGAACGACAGGTCGCGCAGCGGCTGGTTGATCAGGCGCGCGATGGCGGCCGAGCCGACGACGGTGGCGAGCAGGGCGATGCTGACCCACAGCAGCCAGGTGCTGCCGGCGAGCGGCTTGACGCGGGTCGGGTCGGCCTGCAGCCAGTAGGGGTCCTTCTCGATGGAGAAGCCGACCCACAGGCCGCTGATGCCGTTGACGCTCGTCGCGACGAGGGTGTCGGGCCCGAGGCGCGTGCGCAGCTCCTGGCCGATGGCGCGCGAGAAGCGGTCGACCTCGAAGGCCTCCCACTTGTCGCCCGGCTCGCGGGGCAGCACGCGCACCGCTTCCTGGTCGGACATGGTCTTGACCAGGGTCACGCGGTTGATGCCGTCGGCATAGCGCAGCGCGGCGCGCGACAGGTTGACCAGGCTCGCGATCTGTTGCGCGGCCTGCACCGCGCGCGGCTCGAACTCGAGCGCGCGGAAGGTCTGCACCCACGCGAAGATGCCGCCGGTCAGCAGCACGGCGAGCAGGAAGAACGTGCGCCAGAAGAGACTCAGCGCGACGGCATTGCGGGCCATCCCGCTTTACGCTGCGCCATCGGGAACGAACACGTAGCCGACGCCCCACACCGTCTGGATGTAGCGCGGTTGCGCCGGATCCGGCTCGATCATCTTGCGCAGGCGCGAGATCTGCACGTCCAGGCTGCGGTCGAAGGGCTCGAACTCGCGGCCGCGGGCCAGCTGGGCCAGCTTGTCGCGCGACAGCGGCTGGCGCGGGTGCCGCACCAGGGCCTTCAGCATGGAGAACTCGCCGGTCGTCAGCGCGATCTGCTCGCCGTCCTTCGACAGCCGGCGCAGCGCGAGGTCGAACTCGAAGGGCCCGAAGGTCACCGTCTGCGCATCCTTGGCCGGCGCCCCCGGCGCTTCCATCGCCGGGCGGCGGCGCAGCACCGCATGGATGCGCGCGAGCAGCTCGCGCGGGTTGAAGGGCTTGGGCAGGTAGTCGTCCGCGCCCACCTCCAGCCCGACGATGCGGTCCACGTCCTCGACCTTGGCCGTCAGCATGATGATCGGCGTCACGTCGCTCGCGGCACGCAGCCGGCGGCAGATCGACAGCCCGTCTTCGCCCGGCAGCATCAGGTCCAGCACGATCAGGTCCACCGTCTCGCGGGTCAGCACCCGGTTCAGCGCCTTCGCGTCCTCGGCCAGCAGCACCTCGAAGCCCTCCTGCGTCAGGTAGCGCCTCAGCAGGTCGCGGATGCGGGCATCGTCGTCGACCACGACCACACGGTCGGGTCGGGCAGTGGCTGTCGGCGTCATGAGGGGCTCCCGGATTTGTAACAAGCGAGATTGTGCGCAGGTTCCGGCCGGGTTTTCGAGGCCCCGGACCATCTGTTACAAATCTTGCGACACCGTTTTCCGGATTTGGCAAGTGAAGCTTTGTGAAGGTCTGCAAGAGGTGTCGGCGGGGCGTGGCCGGGCTGCGTTGGGTCGCCGTACCGACAACTCCGAGGGGACGGCATGGGCTTGAACGAGGGCGATGCCCGGCACCTGCTGACGCGCACCGGCTTCGTGCCGTCGCCGGCCGAGCTGGCGCCGTGGGTGGGGCTGACGGCCGAGGCGGCGGTCGACCGGCTGATATCCCAGGCGCGCGCCGCCCGGCCGCTGCACCCGGCGCCCGATTTCACCCGCGAACCGATCCGCACGCCGCCGGGCCGCCTGCCCGACGAGGACGCGCGCAAGGCGGCCCGCCAGCAGGGGCGGCGCGACACGCTCGACCTGGCTGCCTGGTGGTTGCAGGAAATGCGCGAGACGCCCACGCCGCTGGCCGAGCGCATGGTGCTGTTCTGGCACAACCACTTCGCGACCTCGGAGCAGAAGGTGCAGAGCCCGCAGGGCATGTTCATCCAGCAACAGCTCTTGCGGCGCGATGCGCTCGGCTCGTTCCGCACCCTGCTGCACGGCATCGCCCGCGACCCGGCGATGCTGATCTACCTCGACGGCGCCGCCAACAAGGCGCAGGCGCCGAACGAGAACTTCGCACGCGAGGTGATGGAGCTCTTCACCCTGGGCGAGGGCCAGTACCGCGAGCAGGACATCAAGGAGGCGGCGCGCGCCTTCAGCGGCTGGACGGTGGACCGCGAGGACTGGAGCGCCCGGCTGCGCCCGCGCCAGCACGACGCCGGCCCGAAGACGCTGCTCGGCCGGACCGCCGCCTTCGACGCCGACGGCGCGCTCGACCAGATGCTGGCCCAGCCCGCTGCGGCGCGCTTCATCGCCGCCCGGCTGTGGCGCGAGTTCGTGTCGCCCACGCCCGAGCCGGCGGTGCTGGAGCGGGTCGCGAAGCGGCTGCGCGACAGCGGCTGGGCGATCGACGCCGCGCTGCGCGAGCTGCTGCTGGCGGACGCCTTCTGGGCGCCGGCGCAGCGTGCGGTGCTGATCAAGTCGCCGGTCGAGCTGGTGGTGGGCACCCTGCGCCAGTTCGACATCCAGCCGGACCGCTGGCAGCCGGTCGCCCAGGCCTGCGCGCGGCTGGGCCAGGCCCTGTTCCTGCCGCCCAACGTGAAGGGCTGGCCGGGCTACACCGACTGGATCAACAGCACGACGCTGCTCGAGCGCAAGCGCTACACCGAGCGGCTGTTCCGCGGCGTGGAGATGGCGCCGGGCATGGGGGCGGGCGGCCGGTCGATCCGCTTCGATGCCGAGGCCTGGCTCGGCGCCTTCGGCGCGCACGTCGACCGCGAGCCCGACGCCGCCGCGCGCGGCCGCATCGAGGCCGCGATGCTTGCCGCGCCGCCGGTGAACCCGGTGCCGGCCGGCACGGTGGGGCTGTCGCTGCTGCGGCTGCTCAGCCTCGATCCCGCCTTCCAGTTGAAGTGAGAGGACGCGCCATGACGAACACGAGACGCGAGTTCCTGCGCCGCAGCGGTGCCGCCGTCGCCTTCGGCGGCCTGGCCCTGCCCGGCATCGCGCCCGCGGCCTGGGCGCAGGGCGCGACGCTGCAGCCCGCCGCCTCGGCCGCCGACCGCATCCTGGTGCTGGTCGAGCTGAAGGGCGGCAACGACGGGCTCAACACCGTCGTCCCGTATGCCGACCCGGCCTATGCGGCGCTGCGGCCGACGCTTGCGCTGCCGCCATCCGAGCTGCTGCGCCTGGACGCGAGCCTCGGCCTGCACCCCGCGCTCGCGCCGTTGCTGCCGCTGTGGGAAAAGCAGGAGCTGGCCCTGCTGCTCGGGCTCGGCTACCCGCAGCCCAACCTGTCGCACTTCCGCTCGATCGAGATCTGGGACACCGGGTCGGACGCGAACCAGTACCTCGACGAGGGCTGGGTCGCCCGCGGCTTCGACGCCGGCCTGCGCTCGCGCGGCCGCTTCACCGCCGAGGGCGTGGCCGTCGGCAGCGCCGGCCTGGGCGCGCTGAGCGGCGCGCGCGCCGTCTCGCTGACGAACGCCGAGGCCTTCGTCAACCAGTCGCGCCTCGCCCGTCCGGCCGCCTTGCAGGGCAATGCGGCGCTGGAGCACGTGCTGCGCGTCGAGGCCGGCGTGCTGCAGGCGGCCGAGGGCCTGCGCAACCCGGCGAACGCGCCGCTGCGCACCGAGTTCCCGGCGCACGGCTTCGGCCAGGCGGTGCGCGCCTGCTGCGAGATCGTCGCCGGCCAGGCCGGGCGCGGCGGCGTGCCGGTGTTCCACCTGACGCACGGCAGCTTCGACACCCACCGCGGCCAGCTGCCCACCCATGCGGCGCTGCTGAAGCAGCTGGCCGAGGGCCTGGCCGCGCTGCGTGCCGGCTTGGTCGAGGCGGGGGCCTGGGAGCGCACGCTGGTGCTGAGCTACTCCGAGTTCGGCCGCCGCGCGCGCCAGAACCAGAGCGGCGGCACCGACCACGGCACCGCGGCGCCGCACTTCGCGCTGGGCGGCGCGGTGAAGGGCGGCGTCATCGGCCGCATGCCGGACCTGCAACGTCTGGACACCAACCAGAACCTCATCCACACGGCGGATTTCCGCCAGGTCTATGCGACCATCGCGCGGCGCTGGTGGGGTGTGGACCCCGAGGCCGTGCTGCAGGGGCGCTTCGACACGATGCCCTTCCTCGCGGCCTGAGCAACCAGCCCGATCCAGGAGGATTCATGACGACAAACCGTACGACTCTCTCGCTCGCCGCCGCGCTCGCGGTGCTGGCCGCCCCGGGCGTGCAGGCCAACGAGCCGCCGCTCTCGAACGTGGTGAGCCTGTCGGCCAGCGCCACCGTCGAGGTCAACAAGGACCTGCTCAACGTCACGCTGGGCACGACCCGCGAGGGCACCGACGCGGCCCAGGTGCAGGCCGGCCTGAAGCAGGCGCTCGACGCCGCGCTGGCCGAGGCCAGGCGCGTCGCCAAGCCGGGCGACATCGAGGTGCACACCGGCAACTTCTCGCTCTTCCCGCGCTACAGCCCGAAGGGCGGCATCAACGGCTGGCAGGGCAGCGCCGAGCTGGTGATCGAGGGCAAGGACATCCCCGGCATCGCGGCGCTGACCGGCAAGATCAGCACCCTGACCATCGCCCGCGTCGGCAGCAACCTGTCGCGCGAGCAGCGCGAGAAGGTCGAGGCCGAGGTCGCCGCCCAGGCGATCGCGCGCTACCGCGCCAAGGCCGCCGAGTACGCGAAGCAGTTCGGCTTCAGCGGCTACACGCTGCGCGAGGTCAACATCGGCGGCAGCGAGCCGCAGATGTACGCGGCCGCACCGATGGCCCGGATGAAGACCCTGGGCGTGGCCGACGAGTCCCTGCCGGTGGAGCTGGGCAAGGGCAACGTCACGATCACCGTGAACGGCTCGGTGCAGATGACGAAGTAGGACGCGGCCTCACTGCGCCGTCCAGCCGCCGTCGACGCTCCACGCGACCCCGCGCACGTTGTCGGCGGCCGGCGAGCACAGGAACACCGCGAGCTCGCCGAGCTGCTGCGGCGTGACGAACTGCAGCGAAGGCTGCTTCTCGCCCAGCAGCTCGCGCTGCGCCTGCTCCACCGGGATGCCTTCGCGCGCCGCGCGGTCGTCGATCTGCTTCTGCACCAGCGGCGTCAGCACCCAGCCGGGGCAGATGGCGTTCGAGGTGATGCCGGTCTGCGCGGTCTCGAGCGCGAGCGACTTGGTGAAGCCGACCAGGCCGTGCTTGGCCGCCACGTAGGCCGACTTCTGCGCCGAGGCCACCAGGCCGTGCGCCGAGGCGATGTTGACGATGCGGCCCCAGTTGCGCGCCCTCATGCCGGGCAGCGCGAGGCGCGAGGTGTGGAAGGCCGAGCTGAGGTTGATCGCGATGATGGCGTCCCACTTCGCGACAGGGAAGTCCTCCACCGCGGCGACGTGCTGGATGCCGGCGTTGTTGACCAGGATGTCGACGCCGCCGAACTCCGCCTGCGCATAGGCGATCATCGCCTCGATCTCGGCCGGCTTGCTCATGTCGGCGCCGTGGTACCCGGCCTTCACGCCCAGGGCCTGGACTTCCTGGCGCGCCGGCTCGAACTCGCCGAAGCCGTTGAGGATCACGTTCGCGCCCTGGCGCGCCAGCGCGAGGGCGATGCCGTGGCCGATGCCGCTGGTGGAGCCGGTGACGAGGGCGGTTTTTCCTTTGAGCACGATGGAGACCTCCAGGTTGATACAGTCCATTATCGAAGAGGATGGATGCCATGCACGATGACACGCTCGCGCCGCGCCTGAACCACGTGCAGTGCCTGGACAACCGGGGCCTGCACCGCATGGGCTGGTGGGAATGGGGCGACCCGGCCAACCCCCGGGTGCTGGTCTGCGTGCACGGCCTGTCGCGCCAGGGCCGCGATTTCGACACCTTCGCGCGGGCGATGCAGGACGCGTACCGCGTGGTCTGCCCGGACGTGGTCGGCCGCGGCGTCTCCGACCGGCTGGCCGACCCGATGGGCTACCAGATCCCCGCCTACGTGGCCGACATGGTGACGCTGCTGGCGCGCCTGAACGCCGGCACGCTGCATTGGGTGGGCACCTCGATGGGCGGGCTGATCGGCCTGGGGCTCGCGGCGCTGAAGGATTCGCCGGTGGCCAAGCTGGTGCTGAACGACGTCGGCCCGAGCGTCGAGCCCTCGGCGATCGCGCGCATCGGCAGCTACCTGGGCGTGCCGGCGCGCTGGGCCAGCCTGGACGAGGCGGCCGACGCGCTGTGGCAGATCTCGCAGGGCTTCGGCCCGCACACCCGCGAGCAGTGGCTCGCGCTGACGCGGCCGATGCTGCGCCCCGACGGCGACGGCTGGGTGCCGCACTACGACCCGCAGATCGCACTGCCCTTCCGGGCGATGACGCCCGAGGCGGCGCGTGCCGGCGAGGCGCTGCTGTGGGGGATGTACGACGGGCTGCGCTGCCCGACGCTGCTGCTGCGCGGCGCCGAGTCCGACCTGCTGACCCGCGCCACCGCCGAGGCCATGACCCGGCGCGGGCCGCGCGCGCTGCTGCGCGAGTTCGCCGGCGTCGGGCATGCGCCGATGCTGACGGCGCCCGACCAGGTCGCGGCGGTGCGGGAGTTCCTGCTCGCGGCATGAAGACCGGACTGCTCGACACCCACCAGGACGCCGCGCCCATCGTCCAGCTGGCCGACGACGCGCCGCGCGACACCCCGCGCGACGCCGAGCTGGCCCAGCTCGCGCGCGCCCGCGCCTTCGCCGAGCCGCTGCTCGGCGGGCAGGTCCTCGACACCGGCGAGGATGCGCTGGTGCATGCCGACGGCGTGGCCGCCATCCTGCAGGGCATCGGTGCCGCGCCCTCGATGCGCGCCGCCGCCTACCTGGTCTACGCCAGCGATTTCCTGAGCAAGCCCGAGGACGTGGTCAGCAAGGCCTTCGGCGCCTCGTACGCCGGCCTGGTGCTGCACACCCGCAAGCTGGTGCAGATCCAGCGCGCCGCGCGCGAGGCGCGGGTGCACGAGGAGCAGCGCGCCGAGCAGACCGAGCGGGTGCGCAAGATGCTGCTTGCCTTCTCGCGCGACCTGCGGGTGGTGCTGCTGCGCCTGGCCTCGCGGCTGCAGACGCTGCGCCATTTCGCGGTCAGCAAGCAGCCCTGCCCGGCGGTGCTGGCGCGCGAGTCGATGCAGGTGTTCGCGCCGCTCGCCAACCGGCTCGGCATCTGGCAGATCAAGTGGGAGATGGAAGACCTGTCCTTCCGCTTCACCGACCCGGACAACTACAAGCGGGTGGCGAAGCTGCTGGACGAGAAGCGGGTCGAGCGCGAGCTCGGCGTCGAGGCCTTCCGCTGCAGCCTCGCCGACGACCTGGCCGCCGCCGGCCTGAAGGCCGAGGTGCAGGGCCGGCCCAAGCACCTCTACAGCATCTGGAAGAAGATGCGCGGCAAGGGGCTGGACATCGACCGCGTGTTCGACGTGCGGGCGCTGCGCGTGATCGTGGCCGACGTGCCGGACTGCTATGCCGTGCTCGGCCGCGTGCACGAGCGCTGGCGGGCCGTGCCGGGCGAGTTCGACGACTACATCGCGCGGCCCAAGGTCAACGGCTACCAGTCGCTGCACACCGTGGTGCTGGACGAGCAGGGGCGGGCGGTCGAGGTGCAGATCCGCACCCGCGCCATGCACGAGCACGCCGAGCACGGCGTCGCGGCGCACTGGGCCTACAAGGAGGCCGGCACCAAGGGCTACGCCGGCGTCAGCGCGAGCGGGGACTTCGACGCCCAGGTGGCCGAGGCGCGCAAGGCGGTGCTGCGCCAGCTGCTCGCCTGGGAGCGGGACTTCGTGGAGGGGGACGGCGAGGGCGGCGGCCGCGCCGCGGCGCAGCCCGGGGCGGTGTTCGACGACCGCATCTACGTGTTCACGCCCGATGCCGCGGTGATCGAGCTGCCGGCCGGCGCGACGCCGATCGACTTCGCCTACGCGGTGCACACCGACCTGGGGCACCGCTGCCGCGGCGCCAAGGTGGACGGCGCGATGGTGCCGTTGAACACCGCGCTGCAGAGCGGCCAGACGGTGGAGGTGACGACGATCAAGGAGGGCGGCCCCTCGCTCGACTGGCTGAACGCCGAGCTGGGCTACCTGCAGAGTTCGCGCTCGCGCGCCAAGGTGCGGGCCTGGTTCAACGCGCTGGCGCTGCGCGACACCATCGCGCGCGGCCGCGAGGCGGTCGAGAAGCTGCTGCAGCGCGAGGGCCGCACCTCGATGAAGCTGGACGACCTGGCGGGGCAGCTCGGCTTCCGCCATGCGGAGGCGCTGTTCGAGGTGGTCGGCAAGGACGAGTTCTCGCTGCGCAACATCGAGGCCTTGCTGCGCCCGGCCGAGCCGCCGCCGCATGCCGACGAGATCATCACGCAGCGCCTGACGCGGCCCGAGGGCGAGGCGCCCAAGGGCGGCGTGCTGGTGGTGGGGGTCGAGTCGCTGCTGACCAGCCTGTCGCGCTGCTGCCGGCCGGCGCCGCCCGACGCCATCGGCGGCTACGTGACGCGCGGCCGCGGCGTGGCCATCCACCGGGCCGACTGCAGCAACTTCCGTCAGATGGCGCTGCGCACGCCGGAGCGGGTGATCCAGGTGGCGTGGGGCGATCAGGGCGGACGCGGCGGCGAGCGCGCGGCGCTGTACCCGGTGGACGTGCTGGTCGAGGCCTCGGACCGCCAGGGCCTGCTGCGCGACATCTCGGAGGTGTTCGCGAAGGAGAAGATGAACGTGACCGGCGTCAACACGCAGACGGTGAAGGACGTGCGCGGCGGTACCGCGTGGATGACCTTCACCATCGAGGTCGCCGATGCGGCGCGGCTCGCGCGCGTGCTGGGCGTGGTGGCTCAGGTCGGCGGGGTGCGCAGCGCGCGCCGCAAGTGAAGAAATCTTCGGCCCCCGGACGCAATCGGCGAAAAGTGCTGTTATAGTCGTGGGCTCGGGCGATTAGCTCAGTGGTAGAGCGCCTCTTTGACGTGGAGGATGTCGGGAGTTCGACCCTCTCATCGCCCACCAAATTACACGTCACGAACAAGGGCCTGTCTCGCAAGAGCCAGGCCCTTTTTCAATGCCGGAGCCCGACCATGCAGATGACGCCGCGCCGCCAGGCGCAGATCGAGGCCCATGTCGCCGAGACGCGAGCCCGCATGGCCGACCTCGCGTTCGAGCTCAACGACCTGGTGCGCTTCGCGCTGGCCGCGGCAAGGCCGAAGAACAACAAGGTCTACTACCCGATGGACCCGGTGAACGAGGGCATCCGCAACTGGCGCGAGCTGAAGCGCAAGCTGGCGCGCCTGTCGGCCGAGGTCGACGCCGCCGCGGCGCGGCTCGGCGAACCGCCCTTCGACGCCGAGGCACCTGCGGACGAGCCCTGAGCAGGGGGACGGGCCTGCGGCTAACATGCCGCCCGAATGGAACGCCCCGACGACGCCCCCGCCGATGTCGCCTCCGGTCCGCACCGGCGGCGGCGCGCGTGGACACCGTGGGTCGTCGCGGTCGGGGCCGCCGTGCTGGCGATGGGCGCCCGTGCCGCGCTGCAGCCGCTGCTCGACAACGCCTGGCCCTTCGCCTTCGCCTTTCCGGCGCTGGTGGTGGTGGCGTTGCGCCATGGGCCGCTGCCGGCCCTGCTGACGACGGCGGTCTGCGGGCTGTGGACCAAGCTGCCGGGCCTCGTGCCGCACCTCGCTCTCGAGGAGTTCCCGACCAACCTGCTCGCGGCCGGCACCTCGGCGCTGATCACGGTGCTCATCTGCGCGCAGTTCCGCCGGCCGCCGGTGCCCGACCCGCTGGCCGGGATCGACCCGCAGGCGCTGGAGACGCCGCTCACGCGCTTCCTGCGCGCGGTGCTGTGGGGCGCCGCGGTCGTGCCGCTGGCGGGCTTCATCGCCGCGGGCTGGTGGGCGTACCAGCAGGCCTATGTGGAGGCGCGCAGCACGCTGCGGCGCGCCAACGAGGTGGCCGCGCGGCATGCGCAGCGCGTGTTCGAGTCCTCGCACCTCATCGGCCGCAAGTCGCTCGAGTTCATCGGCCCCAGGGACGACGCGGTGCGCGCGAACGAGGCGGCGCTGCGGCAGCGGCTGCTGGACATCGTCATCGGCCTGCCCGATGTGCGCTCGATCTCGGTCTGGGATGCCCAGGGCAACCACCTCGTGGGCACCGGCTTCCCGCTCGGCTCGGGCCAGGTGTCGATCGCCGACCGCGGCTACTTCCAGGAGCTGCGCAGCACGGACGTGCCGATGGTGGTGGGCGACGTGGTGCTGGGCCGCTCTTCCGGCCTGCCGACCCTGGCCATCGCCGTGCGGCGCACGCTGGCCGACGGCAGCTTCGGCGGGGCGGTGGTGATCGCGCTGGCGCCCTCGGTGTTCGAGGAGTTCTACCGCTCGATCGCGCTGGAGGAGACCGACCTCAGCACCTTCACGCTCTTCAAGGCCGACGGCACCCTGCTCACGCGCTGGCCCTCGCCGCCGGTGGGCCTGCGCCGCGTGCCGGAGCCGAGCCCGGTGATGGGCGAGGTGCGAAAGGGGGCGGCCTCGGGCGTGCTGAGCTTCCGCTCCAGCTTCGACACCCTGCCGCGGCTGGTCAGCTACCAGCGCGTGACGCCGGAGCTGCCGGTGTACGTCAGCAGCTCGCTGCGCGACGACGCGATCCTCGCGGACTGGAACCGCTTCATCGCGCTCCTCGGGGCCATCGTCTTCCCGGTGACGGTGGGGCTGGTCTACGTGGCCTGGCTGGCGTTGCGCAAGACCCAGCTCGAGCAGCGCATGGCGATCGACTTCAACGCCGAGGCGCGCAAGCGGGCGCAGGCCGAGAAGGCGCTGCTGCAGTCGCAGAAGCTCGAGGCGCTGGCCCAGCTCACCGGCGGCGTCGCGCACGACTTCAACAACCTGCTCGCCATCGTCAGCAGCAACCTGCACGTGGTGAAGAAGCTGCGGCCCGAGCTGGCGGACATGAAGCAGCTGGCGGCGATCTCGCGCGCGGTGGGGTCCGGGGCGCGGCTGACGCGGCAGCTGCTGTCGTTCTCCCGCCGCCAGGCCTTGAAGCCCGAGCGCGTGGACCTCGCCACCTGGCTGCCGGCGGTGTCCGAGCTGCTGCAGGCGACGCTCGGCGGCAACGTGGCGCTGTCGATGGAGATCGCCCCGGGGGTGCCTGCGGTGCGGGTGGACGTCGGCGAGCTGGAGCTCGCCCTCATCAACCTCGCCTCCAATGCGCGCGACGCGATGCCGGGCGGCGGGCGCTTCGGGATCGAGGTGCGGCAGGCCCAGGGCGACCCGTCGCGCGTGCTGATCCGGGTCAGCGACAACGGCACCGGCATCCCGCCGGAGCTGGTGGCCAAGGTGTTCGAGCCCTTCTTCACCACCAAGCCGTCGAGCAAGGGCACCGGCCTGGGCCTGAGCCAGGTGCAGGGCTTCTGCGTGCAGGCGGGGGGCTCGGCCGAAGTGCAGTCGGTGCCGGGGCAGGGCACGGCGATCCTGATGGGCCTGCCGGCCGATCCGGCGCCTTCGCCGGCGCTGCCCTCGCAGGCGCCGGCGCCGCCGCTGCCGGCGGACGGCAGCGTCCTGCTGGTGGACGACAACGACGAGGTGCTGGACGCGACGGCCGAGATGCTGCAGGCGTCCGGCCTGAGGGTGCGGCGCGTGCGCTCCGCCGCCGCAGCGCTGGAGGCGCTGGCGGACGCGCAGGCCGCCGTGCCCGACGTGGTGTTCTCCGACGTCTCGATGCCGGGCGAGATGGACGGCATCCAGCTCGCCCACGAGATCCGGCGGCGCTGGCCGGCGCTGCCGGTGGTGCTGCTGACCGGCTACGCCTCGCGCATCCACGATGCGTCGGCGGCGGGCTTTCGCGTCCTCAGCAAGCCGGTCGCGTCCGAGGCGCTGCTGGACGAGTTTGCGCGCGCGGCGCGCGGCGGCTAATCCGCCGGGGCAGGGTCGCGGGCCGCCTCAGTGGCGGGCCGCGCGCTCGGTCTCGATGTCGTCGGTCTGCGTGGGCTCGTCGCCCGGCTCGACCTCGGGGTCGAGGGCCAGTTCGTCGACATCGTCGTCGTCCGAGGCGAGGCGCCGGCCCGCCGCGTTGGTCGTGAAGTACGGGTCCGACACCAGGTGGTCGGGCAGGATGTCGGCCGCTTCGCCCGCGTCGTCGCCGGTGGCGGAGCCGCGCTCGCCCGTGCCGCGGGCATCGCTGTCGCTCGCGCCGCGCACGGGCAGGGCGCCGAGTTCGCCGGGGTTGTCGGCTTCGGTCGGCATGGCGCGTTCGCCCTGCACGTCGCTGCCGCTGTCCGAGCTGTCGCTCGGGCCGAGGGCGTCGGCGTCGCGCCCGGGCGCGCGCCGCGAGGCGCGTTCGCCGCCGAGGATGCTGCTGGTGGCCATGGAGGTCTCCTTTGCGATGCGGATGCGTCCAGCCTAGGTGCCGGGCCGGGGCTTGTCTGCAGGACAGGGCGCGTGCGGCCGTAGGACATGGGCGTGCCCGCCTGCGCGGCGGGAAAACCCTTCGCGGCCGTCCGACAGGGCCCTCCTAGAATCGTTGTGCGGACGCACAATCGCATGGCAAGGCATCGCAAGGCGATGGGATCGCGCCGCAGCACGACCTCACGACGGTCCGATCACCCACCAAGGAGTTTGCCGAATGGCCCCGACCCGCCGCGCTTCCACCCGACCGGAAGCCGCCTCCCCCGATGCCGACAAGGGGGCGCCGGGCACGACCCGGGTGCTGAAGAAGTATCCGAACCGCCGCCTGTACGACACGCAGACCAGCAGCTACATCACGCTGGCGGATGTGAAGGGCATGGTGCTGGCGGCGCAGGACTTCGTGGTGCGCGATGCGAAGACCGGCGACGACCTGACGCGCAGCATCCTGCTTCAGATCATCCTCGAGGAGGAGACGGGCGGGGTGCCGATGTTCTCGTCGCAGATGCTGGCGCAGATCATCCGCTTCTACGGCCATGCGATGCAGGGGGTGATGGGCTCGTACCTGGAGAAGAACCTGCAGGCCTTCAGCGACATGCAGGCGCGCTTCGCCGACCAGGCCAAGGGCCTGAGCCCGGAGATGTGGGCCCAGTTCCTGAACGGCCAGCCGCAGGCGATGCCCGGCCTGATGGGCAATTATTTCGAGCAGTCGCGCCACATGTTCGAGCAGATGGCGAAGCAGGCGGAGGCGCTTTTCCCCGGGATTCCGGGCTTCGTGCCGCCGAAACGCTGACGGCGCGGGGGCGGGGCTTTCCGGGATCTGGGAAAATCCCGGGATGACTCAAGACCTGCTGGCGCCCGCTGCCGCCACCGCCCCCAAGATCGGCTTCGTCTCGCTCGGCTGCCCGAAGGCATTGACCGACTCCGAGCTGATCCTCACCCAGCTGCGCGCCGAGGGCTACGACACCTCCAAGACCTTCGCCGGGGCCGACCTGGTGATCGTCAACACCTGCGGCTTCATCGACGACGCCGTCAAGGAGAGCCTGGACACCATCGGCGAGGCGCTGGCCGAGAACGGCAAGGTCATCGTCACCGGCTGCCTGGGCGCCAAGGCCGGCGAAGGCGGCGGCAACCTGGTGCGCCAGATGCACCCCAGCGTGCTCGCCGTCACCGGCCCGCACGCCACCCACGAGGTGATGGACGCCGTCCACACCCACGTGCCCAAGCCCCACGATCCCTTCGTCGACCTGGTGCCGGCCCAGGGCATCAAGCTCACGCCCCGCCACTACGCCTACCTGAAGATCAGCGAGGGCTGCAACCACCGCTGCAGCTTCTGCATCATCCCCAGCATGCGCGGCGACCTGGTGTCGCGCCCCGTGGGCGACGTGCTGGGCGAAGCGCAGCGCCTGTTCGAATCCGGCGTCAAGGAGCTGCTGGTGATCAGCCAGGACACCAGCGCCTACGGCGTCGACGTCAAGTACCGCACGGGGTTCTGGGACGGCAAGCCGGTGCGCACCCGCATGCTCGACCTGTGCGAGAAGCTCGGCGAGCTGGCCGAGCGCCACGGCGCCTGGGTGCGGCTGCACTACGTCTACCCGTATCCGCACGTCGACGAGGTGCTGCCGCTGATGGCCCAGGGCCGCATCCTGCCCTACCTGGACGTGCCGTTCCAGCACTCGCACCCCGACGTGCTGAAGCGCATGAAGCGCCCCGCCAACGGCGAGAAGAACCTCGACCGCCTGCAGCGCTGGCGCGAGATCTGCCCCGAGCTCGTGGTGCGCAGCACCTTCATCGCCGGCTTCCCCGGCGAGACCGAGGCCGAGTTCGAGCACCTGCTCGACTTCATCCGCGAGGCGCGCATCGACCGCGCCGGCTGCTTCGCCTACTCGCCGGTGGCCGGCGCGACCGCCAACGAGCTGCCCGACCCGGTGCCGGCCGAGGTGCGCGAGGAGCGGCGTGCCCGCTTCATGGCAGTGGCCGAGGAGGTCTCGGCCGCCAAGCTGCGCGAGCGCGTGGGCGCGACCATGCAGGTGCTGGTCGACTCGGCGCCGGCGCTCGGCCGCAAGGGCGGCGTCGGCCGCAGCTATGCCGATGCGCCGGAGATCGACGGCGTGGTGAAGCTGCTGCCGCCGGAGAAGGCTTCGAAGACGCTGAAGGTCGGCGAGTTCACCAAGGCGCGCATCGTCGGCGCGCAAGGCCACGACCTGGTGGCGCAACCCGTCTGACATGTCGTCCGAGTCCAAGCCGCTGGATCAGGCGACCGCGCTGATCCACCACCCCTATGTCCCGCCGGCGGGTTTCGAGGCGGTGGCGCCCGGCGTCCACAAGGCCTCGACGGTCATCTTCGCCAACACCGCGGCGCTGCACGCGCGCACCTGGCGCTCCAAGGCGGGCTACACCTACGGCCTGCACGGCACGCCGACCAGCTTCACGCTGGAGGAGCGCATCGCGTCGCTCGAGGGCGGCCTGCAGACCCTGCTCGCGCCGAGCGGCCTGGCGGCGATCTCCCTCGTCGACCTGGCGCTGCTGAAGCAGGGCGACGAGGTGCTGATGCCGGAGAACGCCTACGGCCCGACCCAGGAGCTGGCGCGCCACGAGCTCGCGCACTGGGGCGTCACGCACCGCTTCTACGACCCGATGGACCCGGCCTCGCTGCGAGCGGCGATCGGCCCCGCGACCCGGCTCGTGTGGCTCGAGGCGGCCGGCTCGGTCACGATGGAGTTCCCCGACCTGCCGGCGCTGCTGGCCATCGCCCGCGGCGACGGCCGCATTTGCGCGCTCGACAACACCTGGGGCGCCGGGGTCGCCTTCGACCCGTTCGCGCTCGGCGTGGACATCTCGGTGCAGGCGCTGACCAAGTACGCCTCGGGGGGCGCCGACGTGCTGATGGGCGCGGTGACCACGCGCGACGAGGCGCTGCACCTGAAGCTGAAGTTCGCCCACATGCGGCTGGGAATGGGCGTCGGCGCGAACGACATCGAGCTGGTGCTGCGCGCGCTGCCCTCGCTCGCGCTGCGCTACGACGCGCAGGACCAGGCCGGGCGTCGCCTGGCCGGCTGGTGGTCGACGCGGCCGGAGGTGGCGCAGGTGCTGCATCCGGCGCTGGCGGGGTCGCCCGGCCACACGGCCTGGAAGGCGCTGTGCACGCGGGCGGCCGGGCTCTTCTCGGTGGTGTTCGACGAGCGCTACAGCCCGGCCCAGGTCGACGCCTTCGTCGATGCGCTGCGCCTGCACCGGATCGGCTACTCGTGGGCCGGGCCGGTCAGCCTGGTCGTCCCCTACGACCTGAAGGCGATCCGGCGCGCGCCTGCCTGGCGCGGGTCGCTGGTGCGCTTCTCCGTCGGGCTCGAGGCCGTCGACGACCTCATCGCCGATTGCGCGCAGGCGCTGCAGGTGCTGGCCTCAGGCGTTTGAGCCGACTTTGTGGCGCATCAGGCGGCCCTTCTCGCGCTCCCAATCCTTCTTCTTCTCGGCGTGCCGCTTGTCGTGCTCGGCCTTGCCCTTGGCGAGCGCGATCTCGGCCTTCACGAGGCCGCCCTTGTAGTGCAGGTTCAGCGGCACCAGCGTGAAGCCGCGCTGCTCGACCTTGCCGACCAGGCGCTTGATCTCTTCCTTGCGCATCAGCAGCTTCTTGGTGCGGTCGGCCTCGGGGTTGACGTGGGTCGAGGCGCTGCGCAGGGCGTTGATGCGGCAGCCGATCAGGTACAGCTCGCCGTCGCGGATCAGCACGTAGCCGTCGGTCAGCTGGACCTGGCCGGCGCGGATCGCCTTGATCTCCCAGCCGTGCAGCACCATGCCGGCCTCGTAGCGTTCCTCGAGGTGGTAGTCATGAAAGGCACGGCGGTTTTCGGCGATCGACATGGGCAGCAGATGAGGCGCGTGGCGCTCAATACAATCCGGCCATTGTATGAAGCATGTCAAGAAGTCCGTCCTCCTCTGGTATTCGGCGCACGAGATGTATGCGCTCGTCACCGACATCCCGAGCTATCCGCAGTTCCTGCCGTGGTGCGAGCGGGCCGAGGTCCTGTCGCAGGACGAGGCCGGCGTGACCGCGCGCGTGCAACTGTCCTTCGCCGGCGTCGGCCAGGCCTTCACCACCCGCAACCTGCACGAGCCCGACCGCAGCGTGCACATGACCCTCGTCGACGGCCCGTTCTCGACCCTGGACGGCACCTGGCGCTTCGTGCCGCTGGCCGCGCCGGGCAAGGCCGATGCCGAGGCCTGCCGCATCGAGTTCGACCTGCGCTATGAATTCGCCAACGCGGCCCTCGAGATGGTCATCAGCCCGGTCTTCGACCGCATCGCCAACACCCTGGTCGACTCGTTCGTGAAGCGCGCGGAACAGGTGCATGGCCCCCGCTGATCCCGTGCATCCCCAGCCGCCCGGGCTGTCGGTCGAGGTGGCCTGGAGCCCCCGGGCCGGCGAGGTGAGGGTGGTCGCGCTGCGCCTGCCGCCGGGCGCGACGGTGCACGACGCGCTGCGTCGCAGCGGCGCGCTGGAGCCGGGGTCGGGGATGGACCTGTCGAGCTGCCGCATCGGCGCCTGGGGGCAGCCGCGCGACCTGGCCGATGCCGTGCGCGACCGGGACCGGGTCGAGATCTGGCGCGCGCTGCGCGTCGATCCGAAGGAAGCGCGGCGGCAGCGCTCGCCCCGCATGCCGCGGGGCCGGCGCTGAGCCGGCGGGGATTACTTGCAGTCGGTGGACATGACCTCGCGCATGCGGCGCGATTCGTCGGCGCGGGCCTTGTCGTCCATGATTTCGCGTTCGCCCTTGGCGTTGACGCGCGCCATCCGGATGCCGTCGTCCAGCGCCTTCTGCTGGGCCTGGGCCCGCTTGCAGTTCTCGGCGCGCGCGGCGGCCTGCTTGTCTTCCTCGGCCTTGCGCTTGGCGGCTTCGTCCTGCTCGGCCTTGCGGCGCTTGGCCTCGAGCTCGGGGTCGCTGGTGCGGGGGCCGCTCGCCGCCGCGGCGGCGGACGAGGGCGTCATCGATGCCGGCGCTTCGGTCGGTGCGGCGGCGCGGCGGCCGGCGCCGGCCGGGCGCTGGAGGATGTCCTGCTCCGCCACCGTCGAGGGCGGCGGGATGTCGCTGTACTGCACGTGACCCTTGCCGTCGCGCCACTTCCACTGAGCGAACGCGGTGCTGTGCAGGCCGATCGACAGGAGGGCGAGCAGGGTGCAGGCACCCAGCCTGGCGCGGGTGCGGGAGGGGAGAAATTGCATGGCCGAAAGTGTAGTCCTCGTGACCTGTGAGCAGGCGCGGCGCTCTGTCACCTTTTGTATGCCGGCGGGCCTGTCCAGCATGAAGGCCGTGAAGTAATACCGCTTTGGCGCGCCGCGTTTTTCAGGGGCGCCGAACGGCCGCTGTCCGACGGGTTGTTCCGGCATCCGTATAATTCGCTTTTGCGTCAGGAGTTTTTCTCATGCGCCTTCTTGGCAAAGCGCTCACCTTCGACGATGTGTTGTTGGTGCCGGCGTACTCCCAGGTCCTGCCCCGCGACACTTCGCTCGCCACCCACCTTTCCCGGAACATCCGCCTGAACCTGCCGCTCGTGTCGGCGGCGATGGACACCGTGACGGAAGCCCGCCTTGCGATCGCGATCGCGCAGGAAGGCGGCATGGGGATCGTCCACAAGAACCTCTCGCCCAAGCTGCAGGCGGCCGAGGTGGCGCGCGTGAAGCGCTACGAGTCGGGCGTGCTGCGCGACCCGATCACCATCTCGCCGGGCGTGCCGGTGCGCGACGTGATCACGCTGTCGCGCCAGCACGGCATCTCCGGCTTCCCGGTGATCGAGGACGGCAAGGTGGTCGGCATCGTGACCGGCCGCGACCTGCGCTTCGAGACCCGCATGGACGTCCCGGTGCGCGAGATCATGACGCCGCGCGAGCGCCTGGTCACGGTGCGCGACGGTGCCTCGCTGGCCGACGCCAAGGCGCTGATGCACAAGCACAAGCTCGAGCGCGTGGTGGTCGTGAACGAGGCCTTCGAGCTGCGCGGCCTGTTCACCGTCAAGGACATCACCAAGCAGACCAACTTCCCGAACGCGGCGCGCGATTCGCACGGCAAGCTGCGCGTCGGCGCCGCGGTGGGCGTGGGCGAGGACACCGACGAGCGCGTCGAGCTGCTGGTGAAGGCGGGCGTGGACGCGGTCGTGGTCGACACCGCGCACGGCCACAGCGCCGGCGTGCTGGACCGCGTGCGCTGGGTCAAGAAGAACTACCCGCAGATCGACGTCATCGGCGGCAACATCGCCACCGGCGCGGCCGCGCTGGCGCTGGTCGAGGCGGGCGCGGACGGCGTCAAGGTCGGCATCGGCCCGGGCTCCATCTGCACCACCCGCATCGTGGCCGGCGTGGGCGTGCCGCAGATCATGGCGATCGACAACGTCGCGACGGCGCTGAAGGGCACCGGCGTGCCGCTGATCGCCGACGGCGGCATCCGCTACTCCGGCGACATCGCCAAGGCCATCGCGGCGGGCGCGAGCAGCGTGATGATGGGCGGCATGTTCGCCGGCACCGAAGAGGCGCCGGGCGAGATCGTGCTGTTCCAGGGCCGCAGCTACAAGAGCTACCGCGGCATGGGCTCGATCGGCGCGATGCAGCAGGGCTCGGCCGACCGCTACTTCCAGGACAACACGGGGGCGAACCCGAACGCCGACAAGCTCGTGCCGGAAGGCATCGAGGGCCGGGTGCCGTACAAGGGCTCGATGGTCAGCATCGTGTTCCAGATGGCCGGCGGGCTGCGGGCCTCGATGGGCTACTGCGGCTGCCCGACGATCGACGACATGCGCGAGCGTGCCGAGTTCGTCGAGATCACGGCCGCGGGCATCCGCGAGAGCCACGTGCACGACGTGCAGATCACCAAGGAAGCCCCCAACTACCGCATGGAGTGACGCCCGCCGCCCGGCGGCGTCAGCGATCTCTTGACCACGACGAGTTCCACGACCGAGCCTGTGCAGCCCGCTGCCGGCCGCCCGGCGGCGATGCGTTTCATCATGCTGACGGTGCTGATCGACATGGTGTCGATCGGCCTGATCGTGCCGGTGCTGCCGGTGTGGATCGGGCACTTCACCCGCAACCCCACCGAGCAGATGTATGCGTACGGGGCGGTGGCGTTCACCTTCGGCATCGCCAACTTCTTCGCCTCGCCCATCCTCGGCGCGCTGTCCGACCGCCATGGGCGGCGGCCGGTGCTGCTGCTGGGGTTCTGCGGCTTCGCGATCAGCTTCTTCGCGACGGCGCTCGCGACCGAGCTGTGGATGCTGATCGGCGTGCGCCTGATCAGCGGCGCGCTGCAGGCGAATGCGGCGGTGGCGAATGCGTACGTCGCCGACATCACGCCGCCGCAGGACCGGGCCAAGCGCTTCGGCCAGCTGGGCGCGATGTTCGGGCTGGGCTTCATCCTCGGGCCGGTGATCGGCGGGCTGCTCGGCGCCATCGACCTGCGCTGGCCGTTCTTCGCGGCCGGGACGCTGGCGCTGCTCAACCTCGTCTATGGCTACTTCGTGCTGCCCGAGTCGCTGCCGCCGGAGCGCCGCAACGCGGCCGCGATCCGATCGCTGAACCCGGTCGCCGCGCTGATGCACCTGGGGCAGCTGAAGGGGGTGGGCGGGCTCATTGCCGTGTCGGGGCTGTGCACGCTGGCGCAGTTCGTCCTCCACACCTCGTGGGTGCTGTACACCGGCCTGCGCTTCGGCTGGGGGCCGGGCGAGAACGGCTGGTCGCTGTTCACCGTGGGCGTGGCCTCGACCCTGGTGCAGGGCGTGCTGCTTCAGCGGCTGCTGAAGCGCTTCGGCGCGACGCGGCTGGCGACCATCGGCCTGGTGTCCGCGACGCTCGCCCACCTGGCCTGGGCGCTCGCGACGCAGGGCTGGGTGATGTACGCGGTGATCGCCTGCAACCTGTTCGGCTTCACGGTGGCGGCGGCGCTCCAGAGCATCGTCTCCAATGCCGCCGACGAACGCACGCAGGGCCAGACCATGGGCGCGATGGCGGGGCTGACCAGCCTGACGGCGGTGGTCGCGCCGCTGCTCGGCTCGGTCTCGCTGGGCCTGGTGTCGCACCTGCCGCGCGACGACTGGCGCGTCGGCGCGCCGTTCTTCCTGTGCACCCTGTTCCTCGCGATCGCCACCGGCATCGCGATCCGCCATTTCGCCCGCCACCCCGTCCCCTCGACCGCGCCGGCCGCCACCCCGGCCGGCTGACGTCCGCCACCTGCCGCACCGCACCACCATGCACGACAAGATCCTCATCCTCGATTTCGGCTCCCAGGTCACGCAGCTGATCGCGCGCCGCGTGCGCGAGGCGCACGTCTACTGCGAGATCCATCCGAACGACGTCAGCGAGGCCTTCATCCGCGAGTTCGCGCCCAAGGGCATCATCCTGTCGGGCAGCCATGCGAGCACGTACGAGGAGCACGAGCTGCGCGCGCCGCAGGCGGTGTGGGACCTGGGCGTGCCGGTGCTGGGCATCTGCTACGGCATGTTCACGATGGCGGTGCAGCAGGGCGGGCAGGTCGAGGCCAGCACGCACCGCGAATTCGGCTATGCGGAGGTGCGGGCGCACGGCCACACGCAGCTGCTGAACGGGGTCGAGGACTTCAAGACGCCGGAAGGCCACGGCATGCTGAAGGTGTGGATGAGCCACGGCGACAAGGTCACGGCGCTGCCGCCGGGCTTCAAGCTGATGGCCTCGACGCCGAGCTGCCCGATCGCCGGCATGGCGGACGAATCGCGCGGCTACTACGCGGTGCAGTTCCACCCCGAGGTGACGCACACGGTGAAGGGGCGCGAGCTGCTGAACCGCTTCGTGCTCGACATCGCGAAGGCGAAGCCGGACTGGGTGATGGGCGACTACATCGAGGAGGCGGTGGCACGCATCCGCGAGCAGGTCGGCAGCGAGGAGGTGATCCTCGGCCTGTCGGGCGGCGTCGATTCGAGCGTGGCGGCGGCGCTGATCCACCGCGCCATCGGCGACCAGCTGACCTGCGTCTTCGTCGACCACGGCCTGCTGCGCCTGGACGAGGGCCGGATGGTGATGGACATGTTCGCGGGGCGGCTGCATGCGAAGGTGGTGCATGTGGACGCGAGCGGGCAGTTCCTCGGCCACCTGGCCGGCGTGACCGACCCGGAGGCCAAGCGCAAGATCATCGGCCGCGAGTTCGTGGAGGTGTTCCAGGCCGAGGCGAAGAAGCTCAAGTCGGCCAAGTGGCTGGCGCAGGGCACGATCTACCCGGATGTGATCGAGAGCGGCGGCGCCAAGACCAAGAAGGCGGTGACGATCAAGAGCCACCACAACGTGGGCGGCCTGCCCGAGACGCTGGGCCTGAAGCTGCTGGAGCCGCTGCGCGAGCTGTTCAAGGACGAGGTGCGCGAGCTGGGCGTGGCGCTGGGCCTGCCGCCGGAGATGGTGTACCGCCATCCCTTCCCGGGGCCCGGCCTGGGGGTGCGCATCCTGGGCGAGGTGAAGAAGGAGTACGCCGACCTGCTGCGCCGGGCGGATGCGATCTTCATCGAGGAACTGCGCAATGCGCGCGACGAGCAGACGGGCAAGACCTGGTACGAGCTGACGAGCCAGGCCTTCACGGTGTTCCTGCCGGTGAAGAGCGTGGGCGTGATGGGCGACGGGCGCACCTACGACTACGTGGTGGCGCTGCGCGCGGTGCAGACCAGCGACTTCATGACCGCCGACTGGGCCGAGCTGCCCTACGGCCTGCTGAAGAAGGTCTCCGGGCGGATCATCAACGAGGTGCGCGGGATCAACCGCGTGACCTACGACGTGTCGAGCAAGCCGCCGGCGACGATTGAGTGGGAGTGATCGGGGCGCCCGGACCTCGAGGCCGCACCCTACACCCCGTCTGCAGCCTGCCCTGCAAGGGTGCGGAGGACGTGCATGAAGGCCTGCACCGAGGTGCTGGGCTCCTCACCTTGCAGTGTGATCATTCCGAAGTCGGGCATGCGGTCCGGAAGCTCCGAGGCGATGCGCGTCAGAAGCCCACGCCGCACGTACTTGTCGACAAGCGCTGCGGGCTGCAGCGACAGCATGTTCGTGCTCTGCAGGAGCTCCAGCGCGAACAGGAATGACGGGGTCTCCACGATCCCCGAGGTGAGCGACAGGCCGGTGCTGCTGAAGATGTCATCCGACACCTTGCGCAGCGCCGTGGACGCCGGATAGAGAATCCAGGGCCAGTGCGACAGCTCCACCCAACCGGGTGCGTGGTTGCCGCGCAGCGGGTGGTGCACACCCGCCGTGATCTGCAGGCCCTCGTCGGAGAGCTTCTCGTACTGGAACTGGGGGCGCTGCGACTCGTCGGTGAAGCGGCCGATCATGATGTCGATCTTGCGTTCGGCGAGCCAGGTGATCAGCTGGTCGCTGCTCTGCTCGAGCACCTTCACGACGAGCAGCGGCCTCAGGCGCTGAAGCTCGGCAACCGCGGCAATCAGCAGGTGTGCGGCCGAACCCGAGATGGCGCCGATCGACAGGTGGCCATGGCCGCCCTGCTTGAGCGTGCTGAACTCGTCGACGAACTTGCGATGGCCGTCCAGGGCCGCGTGCGCATAGCGCAAGGTGAAGAGGCCCAGCTCATTCGGCCGCATGCCGCGCGGCAGGCGATCGAACAGGCGCGACTCCAGCATCTCCTCGATGTCGACCAACACCTTGGTCGCGGCCGGCTGGGTGATGTGCATCTGTTCGGCCGTCAGGCGCAGGTTTCGCGTCTTTCCGAGGATGTCGAGGAACTGCAGGTGCCTGAAACGCAGTCGCGAGACCTGCGCCAGCGCCAAGGGTTTCCCAGAGGGCTTGTCCGAACTCATCAGCATTTGGAATGAATGCTAGCGAAAAAGTCAGTGGACCGTGAGCGGGGACTCTCCTAGCCTTCAGCCCCATCAAGAACCGCCCAACAGAGGGCCGGCGCGTCACGACAGGGTGGGCGCGCCTGACGTACAACCTGTCGGAGACATCATGAAAATGCAATCACTGTGCGTGGCCGCCGCATTGCTGGCCACGCTGGCGGGCCCCGCTTCGGCACAGGTCAAGGAGCACGTGTTCAAGGTCGGTACCGGCCTGAGCGAAGACCACCCCCAGGCCAAGGCGCTCAAGTACTTCGCGGACCAGCTGGCGGCCAGGAGCGGCGGCAAGATGACGGCGAGGGTCTTCACCAGCGGCTCGCTGGGCAACGACATCAGCATGACGTCCGCGCTGCGGGGCGGCACGCTCGAGATGACCATCCCCGACAGTTCCACGCTGGTGTCGCTCATCAAGCCCTTCGGCGTGCTGAACCTGCCCTTGACCTTCAACAACGAGAAGGAAGCCGATGCGGTGCTGGACGGACCCTTCGGCCAGAAGCTGCTGGCCACGTTGCCGGACAAGGGACTGATCGGTCTGGGCTTCTGGGAGAACGGCTTCCGGCACGTCACCAACTCGCGCCGCCCGGTGCTGCGCGCGGAGGACCTCGCTGGCCTGAAGCTGCGCGTCATCCAGAGCCCGCTGTTCCTGGACACCTTCAACACCTTGGGTGCGAATGCCACCCCCATGCCCTTCACGGAGCTGTACACCGCGATGGAGCAGGCGGCGGTGGATGGGCAGGAGAACCCGGCAGCGACCATCCTCGCCAGCAAGTTCTACGAGGTGCAGAAGCACATGGTGCTGTCGCGCCACATGTACAGCGCCTGGGTGCTGCTGTTGTCCAAGAAAACCTGGGACGGCCTCTCGGCCGAAGAACGCAAGATCGTTCAGGACGCGGCCCGAGACGCCACGTTGCATGAGCGCAAGACCATCCGCGCATTTTCCGAGACGGCCCTGGCCGACCTCAAGAAGGCCGGCATGCAGGTCACCGAGCTGCCGCCGACTGAACACGCGAAGATGCAGGCCAGGCTGCAGCCCGTGCTGGCCAGGTTCGGCAAGGAGTTCGGCGAGGACACGACGGCCGAGCTGAACGCTGAGCTGGCCAAGGTGCGCGGCGGCACGACTGCGGCGAAGTAGCCTGTTCCTCGGGGGGCGGCGCAGCCGCCCTCCATCCACGCTTCCAACGCCGAGGAAACCGGAATGAGTTCAACGACAACGGCGCTGCCGGTGCGCGCCGATGGCATGCACACCGTGCTGCCACAGGACGGCCTGGCCGGCACGCTGGTAGGGCGTGTCTGGCGCGCTGGTGCGCCGGCCGGCCCGTCCGTGGTGGTGCTGCGGCCGGAGGGTGTCTTCGACCTGAGCCGGGACTTCCCCACCATGAGCACGCTGCTCGACACGGCCCATCCGGCGCAAGCCGTTCGGTCGGTGCCCGGGGAGTGGCTCTGCAGCGTCGAGGGGTTGCTCGACCACAGCGGTTCCGCTCGCCGGGACGACTCGGCACCCTGGCTGTTGGCGCCGTGCGACCTGCAGGTGATCAAGGCCGCCGGCGTGACCTTCGCCTCGAGCATGATCGAGCGCGTGATCGAGGAGCAGGCGGGTGGCGACCCCAGCCGTGCACAGGGCCTGCGCAGCCAGGTGGTGGCGCTGATCGGCACCAGCCTGGCCGACATCCGCCCCGGCTCGCCGCAGGCGCAGGCGCTGAAGCAACTCCTGCAGCAGAAGAAGCTGTGGTCGCAGTACCTGGAAGTCGGCATCGGGCCCGATGCCGAGGTCTTTACCAAGGCCCCGGTGCTCGCGGCGGTGGGACACGGCCAGGACATCGGCATCCGCGCCGATTCGCGATGGAACAACCCGGAGCCGGAGGTGGTGCTGGCCGTCAACAGCCGCGGCGGCATCGCCGGGGCCGCGCTTGGCAACGATGTCAACCTGCGCGACATCGAGGGCCGCAGCGCGCTGCTGCTCGGCAAGGCCAAGGACAACAACGCGTCCTGTGCCATCGGCCCGTTCATCCGATTGTTCGACGACAGCTTCGGCCTGGACCAGCTGCGCCGCGAGACCGTCCACCTGCATGTCGAAGGTGATGACGGCTTCACGCTGCGCGGCATCAACACCATGGCCAGCATCAGCCGTGATCCGGTCGACCTGGTGGCGCAGACGACGGCCTGCCACCAGTACCCCGACGGCTTCATGCTGTTCCTGGGCACGCTGTTCGCGCCCACTGAAGACCGCGATGAGCCGGGCGGCGGCTTCACCCACAAGTTGGGCGATGTGGTCACCATCCACAGCCACTGGCTGGGCGGCTTGCAGAACCGGGTGACGCACTGCGAGGCCGCGCCGCCCTGGCGCTTCGGCCTGCGCGCGCTCTTCGGCAACCTGGCCGCTCGCGGCCTGCTGCAGGGGGCCCGGTTGTGATGGCCGCCCTGCACCTCGGGACGGCGCCATGATCGACAGCACCATCGATCGGTTCTGCCGCGCCTTGGACCTGCTGATCGCAGCGGCGCTCGCAGTCATGGTCGTGCTCGTGTTCGGCAACGTCGTGCTGCGATACGCCTTCAACTCGGGCATCGCCATCAGCGAGGAAGTCTCGCGCTGGCTCTTCGTGTGGCTGTGCTTCATGGGCGCAGTGGTGGCGCTCAAGGAAGGTGGGCACCTCGGCACCGACATGCTGGTGTCGCGACTTCCGGTGGCCGGCAAGAAGGCCTGCCTGTTGCTGGGCCACCTGCTCATGCTGTACCTGACCTGGCTGTTCCTCGACGGCAGCTGGCAGCAGGCCCGCATCAACCTAGACGTGGCAGCGCCCGTGACCGGTACACCGATGGCGGTCTTCTATGCCTCGGGCGTGATCTTCTCGGTCTGCGCCGGCATCCTGCTGCTGTTGCAGCTCGCGCGCCTGCTGACGGGCCGCCTCCCGGAGGGCGAGCTCGTGAGGATCAAGGAGTCGGAAGAGCAGGCCGAACTCGAGGCCCTGCAGGCCGGGCTGGCGCGCCACGACGCGCAGCCTGCGCACCCCCGTCCTGGTGACGCACCCCACGGGCCACGCGCATGACCGTCTTCATCTTCCTCGGCAGTCTGCTTGGCGCGATGGCGCTCGGCATTCCCATCGCCTACGCCTTGCTGGCCAGCGGCGTGGCCCTGATGTGGCACCTGGACCTGTTCGACGCGCAGATCCTGGCGCAGAACTTCATCAACGGTGCCGACAGCTTTCCCTTGCTGGCCGTGCCCTTCTTCATGCTGGCCGGCGAGATCATGAACGTCGGCGGGCTGTCGCAGCGCATCGTCAACGTCGCGCTGGCGCTCGTCGGCCACGTCAAGGGCGGGCTGGGCTACGTGGTGATCCTCGCGGCCTGCCTGCTGTCGGCCTTGTCGGGCTCGGCCGTGGCCGACGCAGCCGCGCTGACGGCGCTGCTGCTGCCCATGATGATCAAGGCGGGGCACGACAAGCGGGTCTCGGGCGGGCTGATCGCGGCGTCGGGTGTCATCGGTCCCATCATTCCGCCGAGCATCGGCTTCGTCATCTTCGGCGTTGCCGCCAACGTGTCGATCAGCAAGCTGTTCATCGCCGGGATCGTCCCCGGTATCATGATCGGCTTGGCACTGGCGTTGACTTGGTGGTGGGTGGGCCGCAAGGAGGCGCTGGAGCTCCCTCAGCGAAAGACCCGGGCCGAGATACTGACCGCGGCACGCGAGTCCTTGTGGGCGCTGATGCTGCCCGTGTTCATCCTGGTGGGCCTGCGCATGGGTGTGTTCACGCCCACCGAAGCGGCGGTTGTCGCGGCCGTCTACGCCCTGTTCGTCTCCACGGTGGTGTACCGCGAGCTGAAGCTGCAGGCGCTGGTGCGCATCTTCGTCACGGCGGCCCGCACCACGGCGGTGGTGATGTTCCTGGTGGCGTCGGCGATGGTGTCGGCCTGGCTGATCACGGTGGCCAACCTGCCCACGCAGGTGGTGGACCTGCTGCGCCCGCTGCTGGACAACCAGACGCTGCTCTTGATCGCCATCATGCTGCTGGTGATGCTGGTGGGCACGGCCATGGACATGACGCCCACCATCCTGATCCTGACGCCGGTGCTGATGCCTCTGATCAAGGCAGCCGGCATCGACCCCATCTACTTCGGCGTGCTTTTCATCATCAACAATTCCATCGGCCTGGTGACGCCGCCGGTGGGCACCATCCTCAACGTCGTGGCCGGTGTCGGCCGCATGAAGATGGACGAGGTCACGCGCGGGGTGCTGCCGTTCATGGTGGCCCAGTTTGCGATGCTGTTCGTCATGGTCCTCTTCCCGCAGACGGTGCTCGTGCCGCTGCGCTGGTTCTATTGAAGTCCTGGTTCAACCCTGCGCTCGCACGAGCGCTTCCCCGTTCCACCGAACCATTGAAAGGATGGGAATGAACTCCAGCAGCCTGATCTTCAGGGGCCTCGCGGCCTTGCCGGCGGCCCTGGCGATGGCGGCCGTCGCCCAGGCGGCTGACCGACCCGCGAATCCCGCCGACTGGCCGGCGCTGAAAGAGGTCTACAAGAATCACTTTCTCATCGGCAGCACGAATCTCAGCGCCGCGAACTTCGGCGCGAACGTCGTGCCGGGCGAGGATTCGGTCGCGGCCATGACCGTGAAGCACTTCAACGCGGTGACGCCCAGCAACGCGATGAAGCCGGAGTTCTGGAGTGGCGGCATCGCCGACCCCGCCCCGGGTTTCCTGACCAACTTCACCTCGGGCATCAACGTGGACATCGCTGCCGCCAACACGCGCGGCGTCAAGGTGACCGGCCATACGCTCCTGTGGCACAACCAGTCGGCGCAATGGCCCGCCGCCAACGTCCCGACCCCGAACGGTGGATGGGAGACGCCGTGGGACTACGCCATGGCCAAGACGAGCCTGGAGTACTACATCCGGATCGTGGCCGGCCATTTCGATCGGCCACCCCAAAAGACCTACGCCTGGGACGTCGTCAACGAGGCGTTCAAGGACAACCCCGAGAACCCGGCGGACTGGCGCAACGCGCTGCGCACCGGCTACAACCCGGAAGAGCGGCCTTCCCGCTGGGCCCAGGCCTACGCCAAGGGCGGCAAGAGCTGGGACTACATGTACCACGCGTTCTTCCACGCCCGCCAGAACACGACGGCGCTGCTGAACTACAACGACTTCAACGACAACGAGCGGGCCTCGAAGGCCACCGCGATCGCGTCGATGGTCAAGGAGTTCAACGAACGCTACGCCGCCGAGTCGGCTGCCGGCAGGGGCCGGGTCCTGTACGACGAAAGGGGCAAGCCCAGGCCGCTGGTCGATGTCATCGGGACCCAGGGCCACTGGGACATGAGGCTCAACCTGGACGCCTTCGAGAGGACCCTCAAGACCTATCTCGAGCTCGGCGTGAGCGTCGACCTGACGGAACTCGACCTGGCGCCGACCCTGGGCCTGGACAAGGCCCTGCGCATCCAGAACGGCCCCGAGATGAACGCGCTGTTTCTTGAGCAGGGCGTGCAGTACGCGAAGCTCTTCAGCCTGCTCAAGGAGTACGCCGCCGGGCCGGGCGGTCGCCACCCGCACTACAAGGGCGGCGTGCACCGGGTCACCTGGTGGGGCATGACGGACCCGGGATACCACACCAACGGCTATCCGTGGTCGGCCGTCGGCCAGCCCAAGGAAGCGTACTGGGCCACCACGAACCCGGAGCAGTACCTCCTCGATGCAGGCTTGCCGCCGAACGGCGTGCAGGCGACCTTCCGCTACGGCGGGGAGCTCTTCAAGGCCAGGACCTGGGGCGGCAAGAGCGCGCACGCGACGCTCGACATCCACGTGCCGGTGGGAACGCGGCACGTCTCCTTCGGCGCGCACGATGTCTCCCTGCCTCCTGGGTACGCCGTCGAGAACATGACCTTCAACCCGCCCGACTGCGCCGTGGTGCCCGGCAAGCCTTGCCATGTGACGGTGACCGCGCGGGGCCCGGCGCCGGCCGCTGCCTACCGGAACGTGGGGGTGGAGAACACCGCCACCTTCGTCCTGTCCTTCGGGCACATGACCGTTTCGTGGATGGACGCGCCGAACGCCTTGGCGTCGCCCTTGTCCTATGCCGAAGTCCGGTTCAGCGACGGCGACACCCGGTTCAAGCAGTACAAGACCTATTACGCAGCCGACGGCATGGCACGGGCATCCGGTGCGCGCGACATGAAAGTGGTGCAGAAACACGGTCGCGAGACGCTCATCCTGTCGCCGCACGATCCCATCTCCGGGCCCCTGGGACTTCGCTTGGCCAAGGACCCGTCGACCGAGAAGGCATGGCGGCTCGTGAAGCGCTTCGAACCCGGCAGGACCTACATGGTGGCGTCCGCGACGACGGCACCGCATGACACTGGAGAGCTCCGGACGAACGTGCTGACGAACAGGAGCAAGCCCGCGACGAGCACCTCGCCCGAATCGCTGTCCCGCACGCCGGTCGTGCTGCGTGGCGACACGCTGCTTCCGTTGCGCAACTCGAATGCGCCGACGAGCGAGCCGGCGCTGGCCCAGGACAACCACAAGTTCGTCTTCGAGGAGTCGAAGAGCCCCGCCGCCGGACCGTATGCGGCCGAGACCGGTCACACGATGGAAAGCTACATCCACGGCTCCAACGTGTACCCGCACCTCCTGTTCAGGGGCAACGGCGCCACCGGCACGATGGTGGCGGGCCAGTATTCGCTGATCACTCGACAGACGAACGGCCAGGAGGGTTCGCAGATCGCCGAACGGGTGTTGGACCAGGCGGTGTGGTTCAACACGCCTGTCGACCCGAGAACCGGTGAGATGAAGATGTTCCAGTACGCCGGCAGCAGCGCCAGCCCGCAGCACTACGTGCTGAAGGAAGTGGCGGACGGCACCACGCCGAACCGCGACGCGAACAACGCCATCAGCCAACGGCAGGGCTCGGTGGGCGGATTCGTCGCCCTGCAGGCGGGAAGTCCGCAGGAGGGCAGCGGCGTCAAGCTGTACGCCTACGAGATCCAGCCGTACCTTCCGGGCGATGTGGACGATGACGGCCAGCTGACGTGCGCCGATGCATCGGCCGCGGCAAGCTCGCTCTGGAAGCGCGCGGGTCAGCATGGCTATCTCCGCAACGCCGACCTGGATCAGGATGGGGTCGTGGAGATGCGGGATGTGCTTGCCGTTCTGCGGCTGCTTCCGCCGGACATGCACTGTCGGTGAGCGGTCCTGGCGCTTGCCACCGCGGCGTCGTGTCGGCTCGTGATCTCATTGCTGGCGCGGCGCGACTCAGGAGCCTGCGCGACGGTAGATCGCGAGCGAGCCGGCCAGCAGAAGTAGAACTCCGCCGCAGGCCCGGTCAATCCACTTGGCTGCGCCGCGGCGCAGCAGTGCAACTGCGCGCGCGCCGAGGAGTGCATAGCCAAGCATCACGACGAAGTCGAGGCTGGCAAACACCACGGCGATCGCCAGGTACTGCGGCGCCCCCGGCAGCGACGGATCGACAAACTGCGGCAGCAGCGCGCCGCAGAACAGGTAGCCCTTGGGGTTGGTCACCGCCACCAGGAACGACTTCGCGAAGATGTCGCGCGGGTGCGCGACCGCGCCGGTGGTGCCTTCCGCCGCGCCGCGCGCCGTGATCGCGCTGCCTTGCGAGCGCAGCAGCCTCCAGCCGATGAACGCGAGGTAGGCAGCGCCGGCCCATTTGACGACCGAGAACCAGAATTCCGACGCGGCCAGCAGCGCCCCGAGTCCGAGCACGACGGCGCCGATCAACACGAAATCCGACAGCACCGCGCCGGCCATGCCCGGCAGCGAACGGCGCACGCCATAGCGCGAACCATTGGCCAGCGCGAGCAGCACGGTGGGGCCCGGCGTGGCGATCGCGATCAGCGCAACCAGCGAAAACAGCAGCAGCGTGGCGAATGGCATCGGCGCGGGCCCTTCTTCCAACCGCACGGCGGCCGGCCGGCGAAGCATACGCGAAGCGGCCCGCTGATACTGTGTCCGGCTCGGCCACGACGTCCGCAGCGCGCGTGACGACGTCAAACCCGCACAAGCTCTTTCGAAAAGTATTCGACGAGACGAGCGATCTCGTCGCCGCTACCAGGGAAAGACTGAGCGATCTCGGAGTTCGGATGCCGAAATCAAGCGACAGTCGTATCGCGCCGTTTGCTGTGTGTGGCATGACATGCGCCTGCCTTGCCTTCGTTTGCATCGCAGCGCGAAACCTCTACGCCACCTCTGCACTGTCAGCCCCAGCCGCAAGCATGCTGGCTCTTGCAGGCTGTGCCTTGGTTGCATGGTTTGCTCGTGATCGCGTTCGAGCATGGCGCTTGTTATGGTTCGTTGTTGCTCTTCTAGCGGCTCTTGCGGCGTGGCAGGTGTTCATCGCGTTCCTGGGCTCGCCAATTAAAGACAGCGACCCCTCCGCGCGCTTTTTCATTCTCTGGGGCAGTTTCCTATTTGGTCTAGTGGGGACTGTGTTCTTTGGATTCCTCGCATGCGTTGCGCTGCTTCTAGCCTGGTTGCTGGGCCGACCGAGGCCGAAAGCAGCAGCGTCAATGGTGGGTCAAAGCACAGTTTCAACGCGAGATGCATAACCCTTCAATCGACCGACGTGCCCCGGCAAGCCGAGCCACGCCGGTCATCTCAAACGTTAGGCGCCGCCTGTAGCACTCTGCCTCTCGCGAGTTGAATGTCCGCTTTTCGGAGCCTTGCTCAGTTCTTCATCGAGAAGCTGAGCGGCGTGGTCGGCCCGCAGATCCGGCCGAACGGCTTTCGATCCAACAGGCAGTCGATGAACGCACCGAGGAGGGCTGGTCGATGCTGCCTGTTCGGATAGTAGAGGAACAGCCCCGGGCGCGAAATCGACCAGTCCGCGAGGACTTGGACCAGCCGTCCCTGGGCCAGAAGCTCTCCCACGCCATCTCGCTCAAAGTGATATGCAATACCGAGCCCGTTCAGCGCAGCAGCGATGCCGATGTCGGCATGGTTGGTGACGACGGGGCCGTCCACCGCCACTTCGAGCCGTTGCCCTCGCTTCTTGAACTCCCAGCGATAGTGCCTGCCGTCCATCTGGAGCCGCCAATTGACGCATGCATGGTCATGCAGATCGGCAGGTGACTTGGGTGTTCCTCGACGCGCTAGGTAGTCCGGGGACGCCACGGCAACCATGTTCAGGTCCGGCGTGAGACGGACGGCCACCATGTCCTTCTCGAGCCGGTTGCCCACGCGAATGCCCGCGTCAAAGCGGCCAACCACGATGTCCGCCAGCGCATCGTCGACCACGATGTCGAGAACCACGTCGGGGTGTACTTCATGGAAGCGTGGAAGCCGGGGGGCAATGATGGTTCTCGCTGCGATCCCCAGGGTGTTGATGCGCAGCGTGCCGCTCATCTGTCCTGTCGACTCGCTGGCTTCAGCGACTGCAGCAGCCATCTCCCGAAACAGGGGAGCGATGCGCCCGTAGAGCAGTTCGCCACTGGCCGATGGCGCGACGCTTCGAGTCGTGCGATTCAGAAGGCGAGCGCCGATGCGGCCTTCGAGCTGGCGGATGGTCTGGCTGAGTGCCGAAGGCGACAGGCCCAGATGCTCTGCGGCCCGCGCGAAGCTCTTACGTTCCACGACGGCCACGAAGGCCTTCAGCTCAGCAAAGTCGGACCCGCGCATTATGTATTCATTCCTACATAGTCAATCCAGATTCTAGGGTATTCACTGAATTCACTCCGGCGCGCATCCTGAGGTCTTCACTGACCCGATGGAGCCAACAGCATGAGCACCTTGACCCTTCCTGAGCCAATTGCCGCCTATGTCGTCCGCGCCAACTGTGCCGGCAACTTCCCCGACAACCCGATCGTTCTGTCCTGCCGATTTCGCCTTGAACGCGGCCTGATCGCATCGCTGGAGATCATGGCATGAGCTTCGACCTTCAGCTGAATGGCCTGCGGGCCATGGTCACCGGCGGCACGCTGGGCCTGGGTGCAGCAGTCGTGAAGACCCTTGCAGATGCCGGCGCTCGGGTGGCGACATCCGCTCGCACCGTGCCTGCGCAGCCGCAGGAGGGGGTTACCTACGTGGCTCCCGACTTGTCGACCGCAGAAGGTACGAGTCACCTTGCTCAGACCATCCTGGAGGATTGGGGCGGCGTCGACATCCTGATCAACGTGCTCGGTGGTTCGAAGACTCCCGGTGGCGGTTTCGCCGCGATCAGCGATGACCACTGGTTTGCCGAGTTGAACCTGAACCTGATGCCTGCCGTGCGCCTGGACCGTGCGCTGCTGCCGGCGATGCTGGCCCAGGGCTCGGGGGTCATCATCCACGTCAGCTCCATCCAGCGCATGCTGCCGCTGCCCGAGTCCACCACCGCCTACGCCGCAGCCAAGGGGGCCCTCACGACGTACAGCAAGTCGCTGGCAAGGGAGGTGACGCCGAAGGGCGTTCGCGTGCTGAGCGTTGCGCCGGGCTGGATCGAGACCGAGGCGTCCGTGGCGTTTGCGGAGCGGATGGCGACACAGGCCGGAACGGACTACGAGGGCGGCAAGAAGATCATCATGGATTGGCTGGGAGGAATTCCAGTGGGCCGGCCCGCCAAACCACAGGAGGTCGCTGATTTGATCGCCTTCCTGGCGTCGCCGCGGTCCGCGTCGACTGCAGGGGCCGAGTATCGGATCGATGGCGGCACGGTTCCCACCCTGTAGCCCCGTGCAACGACCCCGTCCGCAGGGGCTTCCGGTCAGGGCTTGGCGAGATGGCCGTGCAACGCCGCTTGATGGATGACGTCGGACACCACCTTGGGCTGCGTCATGAACACCGCATGGCTGGCCTTGACTTCCGTGACCTTTGCGCCGATGCGCTTCGCCATGGCCTGCAGCATGCGCTGGTCGAAGGCCTTGTCGTCGGTCGCGATCACCGCCCAGCTCGGCTTCGTGCGCCAGGCGGCGTTCTGCAGCTTGGTGCCGAACGCGCTCACATCAAACGGCCTCCACGAAAGCCGGAGCGATTCAGATGTGCACCATCGGCACGAGCGCGGTCGAATGCGGCGCCTTGGTGCCTGGTCCCCGAGGAGCGGCGGCTTGTTGGTGTGTCTTGAATCAGCCCGCAGCGCGGTGGATCGGCAACCCGGCCTGCTCGAGCTCGGCCCGCAGCACGCTGCCGGTGACGGACTCCGTGCAGAACAGCGTCCTGCGCCCGGGCCCCCCGAACGCGACGTTGGTCAGGGAAGTGCCGGCGGCGCTCTTCAGCACGAGTTCGGGCTCGGCGCGGTGGTTCAGCACCCAGGCCACGCCCAGGCCGGGGTTGGCCACGATCACGCGGCCGGCTTCGTCGACCGCCAGTCCATCGGGGCCGCTCGGCCCGTAGGAGGTGAAGAACGCGCCCACCTTGCTCACGCTGCCGTCGTCCAACAGCGGCACGCGCCAGACCTGGTTGCCGCGGGTCACCCCCAGGTACAGCACGCGCTCGTCGGGCGACAGTGCCACGCCGTTGGGGCTGGGCACGTTGCCGAGCAGCAGGTCGAGCCGGCCGTCGGGGCGCAGCCGATAGAGCCGTCCGGTCGGGTCGTGCAGGCCGGTCTGGCCCTGGTCGCTGAAGTACAGGTTGCCCCGGCTGTCGAAGACGAGGTCGTTGACGCCCTTGAAGCGCTCGCTGTTGCGGCGATCCAGGTACGGCCGCACGGCGCCGGTCGCCACGTCGACCGCCATCAGGCCGTTGCGGTAGTCGGCGACGAGCAGCGTGCGCTCGTCGAGGAACTTCATCCCGTTCGGCTCGCCGGCCCACTCGGCCACCGGCTCCCATTCGCCGCGCGCATCGATGCGGAAGACGCGCCCGAACGGAATGTCGCAGACGTACAGGTGGCCCTGCGTGTCGAACACCGGACCCTCGAGGAAGGAGTCGGTGGGCTGGCCGCCGCGGTTGGCATCGGCCCAGTCCGAGCGCTGGCCACCGCGGCGAAAGCGCTCGGGCAGGCGCGTGAAGACCTCGGTCTCGCGCACCTGCGGGGGCTGCAGCAGGACCATCATTCCTTCTTGACCCCGGCGGCCTGGACGGTGGCGGCCCAGCGCGTGCGCTCGGCCGCCAGGAACTTCCGGAACTCCTCCGGCGACGAGGCGACGATGCGCGAGCCGAGCGCGTCGAAGCGCTCCTTCACCTCGGGCTGGGCCATCACCTCGCGCACCGCGGCGTGCAGCCGGCTCGTGATCTCCGCCGGCGTGCCGGCGGGCACGAACAGGCCGTTCCACTCGTAGACCTCGTAGCCCTTCACCGCGCTCTCGCCGAGGGTCGGCACGTCGGGGTAGCCGGCATGGCGTGCGCCGGCGGTGATCGCCAGCGGCTTGACGAGGCCGCCCTTGACGTGCGCGGCCAGTGCCGGCAGGTTGCCGAAGCCAAGGTCGATCTCGCCGGACAGGATGGCCTGGATGAAGGGGCCCCCGCTCTTGTAGGGCACGTGCATCAGCTGGATGCCGGCCTTCTGCGCGAACAGCTCGGCGCCCATGTACTGCACCGTCCCCTGTCCGCCCGAGCCGAAGGTGATCTTGCCGGGCGACTGCTTCGCCGCCTTGATCAGCTCGGGCAGCGTGTTGTAGGGCGAGTTCTTCGGCACCGCCACGAGCATCGGCGTCACCGCGACGAGCGACAGCGGCTGCAGGTCCTTCTCCGGATCGAACGGCAGCTTCTGCAGGTGCGGGTTGATCGCGAGCGGGGTCGCGTCGTAGAGCACCGTGTAGCCGTCGGCCGCGGCGCGTGCGACCTCGCCTTCGCCGATCACGCCGCTCGCGCCCACCTTGTTGAGCACGATGACCGTGGCCTTCAGGCGTGCCTGCAGGTGCTGGGCCAGCAGCCGCGCGAGCGCGTCGGCGGTGCCGCCGGGCGCGTACGGCACGACGAGGTTGATCGGCTTGTCGGGCCAGGCCGCGAGCGCGGGCGCGATGCTGCAGGCGGCGGCCAGTGCCGCCAGGGCGCGGGCAAGGATGCGTCGGTTCATGTCGGGTTTGTCTCCGTCGTTGGAATCGGGTGCGGGGTTCACACCGTCGCGATCGGCGTCACCGGCGAGCCCACGGCCCCCGGCAGGCGCAGCGGCGGCGCGGTCAGCAGGAAGCGGCTGCGGCCGGCGTCGCGCAGCCACCCGGCCAGCTCGGTCAGGTACCAGAGTTCGCCGAGGTGGATGCCGTTCTTGAACAGGCAGTGCTCGTGCAGCGGCAGCCGCGGCTGGCGCAGCGGCCGGGGCGCGCTGAGCTTGGGCACGACGAGCTCGACCGCCGGGTTGTCGGCCACCAGGCAGGCCAGCCGAACGTCGACGATCCAGTTCAGCAGCTTGTCGTCCCGCCCGTCGAGGCCGGAGCCGGTCTCGTGCAGCGTCGCGACATCGGGATGCCGGTTCATCGCGAGCAGCGTGTCGGCGAAGCCGGTGTGCAGGCAGACCATGTCACCGGCTTCGATCTCGATGCCGTCGGCGTCGAGGATGTGCATCAGCGTGTCATAGCCGACCGCATGCCGGCGCCGGCCGATGTGGTGGGCCAGGTCGATCAGCACGCCCCGGCCCTGCACGCCGTGTTCGGCCAGGCGCTCGATGCCGAGCGCATCGGCCACCGGCCCGGGGTAGCGGGCGTGCGGTTCCGCGGCGGCGGGGTCCTCGTCCGCCGCGCGGATCTCCACGCCGGCGCGGAAGCCGTTGTAGAAGACCGCCTCGGCCACGCCGTCGCCGTCCGCATCGAAGCGGCTGCCGACATGCGCCAGGCTGTCCCACTGCGTCGAGTACTGCAGGCTCATCAGGACAAGATCGTCGTTGACGACGTCGCTGAGGTCGGCGTCCTCGCTGTCGTACGACCAGCAGAAGCCTTGCTGGCCGGCGCTCTTCCCGTCGCGTGTGACGGCATAGCGGCGCGGCGCGATGCGGCGGGGGTTCATCGCCTGGCCCCCGGGCACGTCCAGCGGCAGGCTGAGCACGAAGCTGCGGCCGGCACGGACCTCGGCGATGCCCTGCAGGACCTTCTGCGGCGTCACCAGGTTCATGCGCCCGCGCTGGTCGTCGGGCCCGAACTCGCCCCAGTGGCTGCCTGGCGGCGACCGCACCCAGCGCTGCGCCATTGCGTGCCCCGGTCCGCTCAGGCGTTCAGCACGGCCAGCGCGTTCTGCGCCGCGCCGACGCCCATCTTCACGTAGGCATCGGCGGTCACGCCGCCGATGTGGGGGCTCAGCGTGATGCGGGGCTCGCCGTGGAACGGATGCGGCACGGTCATCGGCTCGACGGCGAAGCTGTCGAGGCCGGCGCTCGCCACCTGGCCGCTGCGGACGGCCTCCAGCAGCGCGGCCTCGTCGATCAGGCCGCCGCGCGCGGTGTTCACGACGATCACGCCCTTCTTGCAGGCCGCGAGCGTGGTCGCGTTCAACAAGCGGGCATTGTCCGCCGTCAGCGGGCAGTGCAGCGACAGCACGTCCGACTCGCGCCAGATCGTCTCGAGGTCGACCGGCTGCACGGTCGCCGGCAGGTCCTTCGCGTACGGGTCGAAGCCGAGCACGCGCATGCCCATCGCGTCGGCCATGCGCGCGAAGCGCCGGCCGATCGCCCCGAGGCCGATGAGGCCGATGGTGCGGCCTTCCAGCTCGACGCTCTTGTGCGTGGCCTTGTCCCAGTGGCCGGCGTGCATGCGCGCATTCAGCGCGACGACCGACTTGGCGCAGGCCAGCAGCAGCGCGAGGGCGTGCTCGGCCACCGCGGCGGCGTTCGCCCCGGCCGCCGCGACGACCTGGATGCCGCGTTCCTTCGCCGCCACCTTGTCGATGGTGTCGGTGCCGCTGCCGTGCTTGGAGACGACCTTCAGGCTCGGCGCCGCGGCCATCGCGGCGGCACCCACCTTGCCGTAGCGGACGATGATCGCGACCGGGTCGTGCCGCCGGCACAGCGCCACGATGTCGTCCTCGGTCGGTGCCTTGCCGGCGTAGACGACCTCGTAGCCGCCCAGCGATGCGAGCGCCTCGGCGGCGAGGTCGTTGCCGGTGACCAGGAAGACGGGCTTCCCGGCGCTCACAGCGATTCCCCTTCCTTCAGCACGCCGGCGGCGCGCAGCGCGCCGTCCAGCCAGCCCGGGCGCAGCGCCTTCCGGCTCTGGATGTCGGCGATGCGCCGGGTTTCGGCGGCCAGTTTCTCGGCGGCCAGCGGCAGCATCGCGGCCGACTTGGCGCGTTCGATCACGGTGATGCCGTCGGCGTCGCCGACGACCAGGTCGCCCGGGTGGACGGTGACCCCGCCGATCGAGATCGGGTGGTTCACCCGGCCGGCGACCGACTTGGTCGGGCCATTCGGATTGAGCCCCGCCGCGTACATCGGGAAGCCGAGCTCGCGGATCGCCTCGCTGTCGCGAACCGCGCCGTCGATCACCACGCCGGCGATGCCGAGGGCGGCGGCCTGCTGGCACATGATCTCGCCCATCAAGGCGCTGCTCAGGTCGCCCTTGCCGTCGACCAGGATCACGTCGCCGGGCTGGGCGATCGCCAGCGCCACGTGGATCATCAGGTTGTCGCCGGGGCGGACCTCGACGGTGATCGCCGGGCCGGCGACGCGCATCGACGGCGCGAGCGGCGCCAGGCGGCCGCTCAGTGCGCCGCGGCGGCCGGCCACGTCGGCGAGGATGGACGAGGCGTACGTGCCGGCCTCCTTGGCGACGGCGGGATCGACACGCTCGACGTTCCTGATCACGTCGGGCAATGCAGCGGCTTGGCTCATGGGACTCTCCAGTCGGATCGGTGGGTTGCCGCCGGGCAGGCCCGGCGGGCGGTGACGGTGCAGGTCAGTCGACCTTGGCGCCTGACTCCTTGACGACCTTGCCCCAGCGCGGGATGTCGTCCTTGATCAGCGCGGCGAACTGCTCGGGCGTTCCGCCGGCCGGGTCGGCCCCTTCGTCGCCCAGGCGCTTGGCCAGCTCGGCCTGCTTGAGCGCCTTGTTGAACTCGGCATTGATCCTCGCGGTGACGACCTTCGGCGTGCCCGCCGGCGCGAGCAGGCCGAACCAGGTCACCGCGTCGAAGCCCTTGTAGCCGGACTCGTTGATCGTCGGCACGTCCGGCAGGTCGTCGACGCGGTGGGCCGAGGTGACCGCCAGGGCGCGCAGCTTGCCCTGCCGGATCTGGCCGATCAGCGTGGGCACCGACGACATGTACAGCTCGACCGTGCCGCCGAGCACGTCGGTCAGCGCCTGCGCAGCGCCCTTGTAGGGCACGTGCTGGGTCTTCACGCCCGCGGCCTTCTGGAACAGCTCGCTGGTCAGGTGGGCCACCGTGCCGTTGCCCGGCGAGGCGAAATTCAGCTGTCCCGGCTTCGCCTTGGCCGCATTCACCGCGTCGGCAAGCGTCTTGTACGGCGTGCCCGTGCCGGTGACGATCACCAGCGGTGCATTGGCCAGCAGCACGACCGGCGCCAGGTCCTTCTGCGAGTCGTACGGCATCTTGGCGTACAGCGTCGGGTTGATCGCGATGTTGCTCGTCTGGCCGATCACCAGCGTGTAGCCGTCGGCCGGCGACTTGGCCACCGAGTCGACGCCGAGGTTGCCGCCGGCACCGGGCTTGTTGTCGATCACGAAGGTCCAGCCGGTCGCTGCGGCGACGCGCTGGCTGGTCTCGCGGGCAATGATGTCGGTGCCCCCGCCGGGCGGGAACGGCACGACGATGCGGATCGGCTTGCTCGGCCAGGCCTCGGCCAAGGCGCCGGTGGTGAAGGTGGCGAAGGTGGTGGCTGCCAGGGCCAGCAGCAGGCGGCGGGATGCGTTCATGGTGTCTCCGGTGTGCGGTGGCCTCGTCGGGCTCACTGTCTGGCCGTCAGTATTGGTTGCCGCGGCATCCCCGTCCAATCGATAATTCCTTGCCATTCATCGATGGGACTTTTGCAATGGACCTGCGCGACCTGCGTTACTTCGAGACCATCGCAGAGCTGCAGCACCTCGGCCGCGCGACCGCCCGGCTGCACCGCTCGCAGCCGGCGCTGACGAGCAGCATCCGACGGCTGGAGGCCGAATGCGGGGCCGCGCTGTTCGAGAAGGCGGGGCGCGGCATCCGGCTCACCGAGGCAGGCCGCGTGCTGCAGAAGTGGGCGCAGCGCATGCGCTTCGACATGGAGGACGCGAAGCGCGAGCTGTCGTCCATCGGCGCCGGCCTGACCGGCCGGGTGCGCCTGGGCATCGTGCCGACGGCCGCGCAGTTCCTGCTGCCGCCGGTGGCCCGGCAGCTGCTGACAGAGGCGCCGGATGTCACGCTGCTCACGGTCGTCGGCCTGGTCGACACGCTGCGGCCGCAGTTGCGCGCCGGGGAGCTGGACCTGGTGGTCGGCACCGAGGCGGCCGCGGAAGCCGGCTACGCGTCGAAGGTGCTCGACGAGGACAGGATCGTCGTGGCCGCGTCCGAGCGCCATGCGGTGTTCAAGTCGCCCGTGACCCTCAAGGACCTGACGGCCCATGCCTGGGCGCTGCAGCCATCGGGGCTGCCCACGCGCGATTGGCTGGACCACACCTTCGACCGCCGCCGCCTGCCGCGACCCCGCGTGCAGGTGGAGACGACCAGCCTGCTCGCGCTGCCGGCATTGATCGTCGAGACGGGGTTGCTGAGCTTCATCTCGCGCCACCACCTGCAGGGGCAGGCGCGCATCCGCGGGCTGAAGGAGGTGCCGGTGCAGGGCGCGACGATGCACCGGCGCCTCGTCGTCACCTACCGCGACAACAGCTTCCTGTCACCGGCGGCGCAGCGGCTGATCGAGCTCTTCCTGCGCTCGGCCGCGGCGGCGGCCTAGGGTTCAGGTCGCCACGGCCATCGGCTGCCGCCGCGGCAGCCGCGTGAACGCCAACGCGGCCAGGAAGGCGCCGATGCCCAGCGAGAACGCACCGATGAACAGCCACGCGTAGCTGGAAAACGTGTCGTAGATGAGCCCGCCCAGCACCGGGCCCAGTGCCATGCCGAGGCTGCTGGCCATCGTCGTCCCGCCGATCACCGTGCCCATCATGCGCAGCGGGAAGTTCTCGCGCGCGATCACGGCAAACAGCGGCATGACGCCGGCGTAGGTGAAGCCGAACAGGGCGGCGACGGTGTAGAAGTGGCCCAGCTGGCGTGCGGCCACGTAGCCCAGGACGACGATCGCCTGGGCGAGCAGCGCCAGCGCCAGGACGCGCGAGGCCCCGAAGCGGTCGCCCAGCAGCCCGAAGACGAGCCGGCCGCCCATCCCGGCGAGGCCTTCCAGGCTGTAGATCGACACGGCCGCCATGAGCGGGATGCCGCAGGTGACGGCATAGCTCACCGTGTGGAAGATCGGCCCGGAGTGCGTGGCGCAGCTCAGGAAGCTGGTCAGCACCAGGATCAGGAAGGGCGCAGAGCGCAGGGCTTGGGCGTCGGACAGGGGCGGGTCTTCCGGCGCGCCGGGTGCGGCTGCCGTCGCCGGTTGTGCGAGCGCCGGCGGGCGGCGCACCAGCAGGGCCACGGGCACCATGATGACCGCCACCAGCGCCGCGATGATCTGCAGCGATGTCCGCCAGTCGTGGTGCTGAACCAGCCAGGCCGCCAGCGGCGACATCGTCATCGGGGCCATGCCCATGCCGGCCGACACCAGCGACACCGCCAGGCTCCGCCGGGTGTCGAACCACCCGGTGACGCATGCCATCATCGGCGCAAAGATCGCCGCCGCGCTGATGCCGACGACCACGCCGAACAGCAGCTGGAACGCCACCAGCGACGTCGCGAGGCTGGCCAGTGCGAGACCGGCGGTGAGCAGCAGCGAACCCGCCAGCACCACGGGGCGGGGGCCCACGCGGTCGCAGAGGTGGCCCCAGGCGATGCTGCCGACCGCGAGCGCCAGGAAGGCGAACGTCATGGCGGTGGAGATCCCGGTGGTCGACCACTGGGTGTCCTCGGCGATGGGCCTGAGGAAAACCGGCAGCGAGAAGAGTCCGCCGATCGCCACGCAGCCGAGAACGCCGCCGGCGGCGACGATGATCCAGCGGTAGTGCGTGTGCAGGGCCGCGAACGGGCCGTCGACGGCTCGGAGGGTCGAAAGGAATCGCATGGTCACGTCTCCTGGGGCAGGGTGCGGCGGGGAACGATTCCGCCGCCTCATCCCTCGACGAACGAAGGCGGGCGGAATCGACACCGGGCCATCGCTGCGGGCGTGCGAACATGCCGGCATGAACGGTACGTCACCCCTTCGCCGCGTGGCGTGCGCCCGCTGCCTGCGGCCGCAGACGACCTGCCTGTGTGCGCTGGCCAGGGCGACCGCCCATCGCACCGACGTGCTGGTTCTGCAGCACCCGCAGGAACAGCGGCAGGCCAAGAACAGCGTCGCGCTGCTGCGCCTGTCTCTGGCACGTTGCGAGGTGGTCGTTGGCGAGCGCTTCGAGCCCGGGGTGTTGGCAGCGCTGTTGCACAGGCCCGGGTGGGACACGCGGCTGCTCTATCCGGACGTGCCTGTCGCCCCGGCGCCGGCAGGTACCGGGACAGCGGCCGGTGCGCCGGTGCGCCTGGTGGTCATCGATGCGACGTGGCGCAAGAGCCTGCGCATGCTTCTGGAGCATCCGACCCTGGCCACGCTGCCGCGAGTGTCGCTGGACGGGCCGGCGCCGACCCGCTACCGCGCGATTCGCGCGGCGCGGCAAGCGCACCAGGTCTCGACGCTGGAGGCCACCGTGCAGGCGCTGGCGACGCTGGAAGGCCCGTCCTTCGACGCCGCGCCACTGCTCGACGCATTCGGCCTGTTCGTCGCGGGCGTTGCGGACCGTCGACGGCATCGGGCGCCGGTCAAGACGTGACGCTACGGGGGGCCCTTGGGCGCGACCTGCACGGGTTCCGCTTCTACGTGGGTCGCCTGCGGCCACCAGGGGTCATGAACGAGCACCCGCTTTCGAGTAACCTCGCGCTGAGGACAGTACGTCGTGACGAAGGAGGGCTACCAGCCCCTGACCTTCAAGGCGTATGAGTTCGGCCCGGCGGCCTTCAATGGCGCTTGTCATTGGCAGGCCATCCAGCGCAACTTGCAGCTGGAGCCGCTGGCACACGCCGAATGAGCACGACGTCGGCAGGCGGTGCAACGGCCGGCCGCTGGTGATCGCCGTGAAGCCGCGCAAAGGTTTCGGAAATGCAGCGACTTGAACTGAAGGTGCCACGAACGCAGGGAGATGCGCGACGGGCCGCGATGTACTCCGGCGCTGTCGCACTGGTCATGGGAGGCGTCGTGATGTCGCTGACTCAAGCGATGTTGTCGCCTCTGCTCGCCACGGTCGTTGGCGTCCTGCTGTACTCGTGGCTCTTCAAGACGGCTCCGGTGACCTCGTACGTGACCTACCTCGTGATTGATGAGCGTGGCGTTGAGTACGTTCATTCGCCAGGCTCCGACAGGCGCGTTTCGCGCTATGGCTGGCATCAGATCGAAGAGGTTTTCGCCAACCTGGCAAGCCGTGGCGAAGAGCCCGGCCTCACGATCAAGACAAATCTTCCGCACCTCGGCGGGCAGTGCATCTTTCTGCCGATGTTTTCAGAGAACGACTGCCTGGCCGCAGTGCATGCGGTCAGGCAGGGGCTCCATGAGCAGCGGGCGTAGCGCCTGGCTCCTTCGACGCGGGCACTTTGCCGTTCTCCGCGTTGTCGCCGGCGCCCGTCCGCGGGGTCTTGCGCGCAGGACACCGGGCGAGCCGCTAGACTGGCCGCCGGTGCACTCTTCGAGCACTCGCCCCGCCCGATGCCTGAATCCGAACCCCTCGGTCCCGCCGCTGCCGGCCCTTCCTCTGCGAGCACATCGCCGCCGGGGCGGGCACTGGACATTGCCGCGCTGGGCCTCGATGCACGCGATCGTGCCGTGCTGGTCTCGATGACGCGCATGCTCGACGGCCAGGCCGGCCTGCGCCTGCGCTGGGTGGAAGACGCCACCGCCTGCACCACGCTCTTCGTGCCGCACGACTGGACGCGTTACGTCTCGCCACCGCGCGTGTTGGTTCGGCTCACGCCTCGCGGCGCGACGCCGGCCGACTCGCCGCGCGGCCTGTCGGTAGCCTCGCCGCTGCGGATCGGCGAGATGACCGATGTGCTCGAAGCCGCCGCAGCGCTGCACGAGCTGGCGCGCGGCGCGGTGCAGCGCGAGCATGCCCGCATGGCGCTCCACGCCTTGCGGGACCTGCTGGTCGGGGCCCTGCTCGCCGGCGAGCGTCGGCGAACGCTGATCGGCGTGGGTGACGAGCACGGCCTGCTCGTCGACTTCCGCACGGGTGACATCACGAGCTCGCTGTCGCAGGCCGAGCTGCTGGCGCGGCCGCTGCACCTGGCCGAGCCGCGGCGCGCGCCCGACACCCTGGCCTGGCCGGGTGCGACCCACGCCTTGCGCTTGTCGACGCTGCTGTGGGGCCTGACGCACGTCCTCATCGACCAGGGCGTCTCGCCCCACACCATCAATGGCCGCTACCAGCTCACGCGCCCGCCCGAGCCCGCGGCCCTCGCGCGACCGAGCACGCCGCGGCTGGTGGCCGCCTGGACGCAGCGCGCCATGACCGTGGGCGAAGCGGCCGCGGCGGGCCGGCTCTCGGCCTTCGAGATCCTGTGGTTCCTGGGCACGGCCTTGGCCCTGGGCATCGCCGTGCCTGCGACCGAGCCGGAGGCGGGCGCCACGCAAGACTGAGGAGAGGCGGCGCCGACGGCAGACCGTTCAATCAGGCCGCCCCATCCCACCGATGGCGGCAAACTCCGCAGATGAGAAGGCGTTCGCCCTGGGCTCGGAGGCTTGCTCTTCGTGCTCGCGCTTCAAGGCCACACCTGTGCCGTCTCCAGGATCTCGTCCATCGAGCGCAGCAAGACCGATTCGTCGCCCACTGCCTCCAGCACGGGTGCCATTGCCGTCAGTTCCTGCAGGACTTGTTCTCGCTGCGTCGTGCGGATGCCTCCCACCCAGCGCCTCCACACCGTATGGAGAGCCGGGCGCGCGCAAGCGAGCGCGTCGCGTGGTGCCTCGACCAACAGAGCCAGCGCGTCGGCGTGGGCCAGCCGGTCGAACGCATGGCGGACTGCGGCCTCGGCGTCCAGGCGCACCCACCGCGGCCAGCAGCGCCTGACCAGCATGGCCCAGTGCGGGGGCGCCAAAAGCGTGGCCAACTGCCCAAGCAGCGCGGTGAGCTTCTCGTCGTCGGCCTTGTCGATCATCTGCTGAGCGATCTGCAGTCGATCTCCCATCGATTCGATGCGGGTGAGCCGCGACTGCAGCGAAGCCGGCGTCGGAACCGGCCCCGCACGCTGCGGTGTGGGCCACTCGGGTACCTCGTTCGTCGGAGGCGTCGCGGCCAGCCAGCAGGCGAGCAGGGACCTCGCCTGTTCCGGTGTCGGAGCCGGCGCTTCGATCTCGGGCTGCAGGCTTTGGAACAACATGAAGCGCGATGCCGGGGTCGCCAGGACCCGGGCTTCGACCGGGTCGGATGGGGTCAATGCCTGCGCCAGTGATTCGCGCTCGCCGGGCAGTTCATCCAACACGATCTGCACTTGGTCGTCGTCGAACAGGTGGGCCAGGTACTTCAGTGCGGTCATCACCTGGCGAGGCAGGCGTGCGTGGCGCTGCAAAAGCGCGGTCAACAGCTGCGGTGCGACACGCTGCGCGGCGACCGCGATGCATGCCAACGCCTCGACCTCGGCAACCCGGCCGCCGCCGCGCGACGCATCGACCAACAGCGCGGGCCACAGTGCCGGCTCGTCGCGTGCGGTCGCCAACTGGCCCAGCGCTACGGCGCGCTGGAACGGGTCGGAGATGTCGCGCATTTGCTCGACGAGAAACCCGGTTGCAACATCGGCGCGCCGCCGCGCGACGCAGGCCAGCAGCTCTGCACGCATCGCGGGCGCCGGCAGCTCGGCGACCGCGGCGAAGAACGCCGGCCACAGGACCTCCGGTATGCAGGGCAGTGCCGCGTTCAGCCAATCGACCCGGTCGTCCGCATCACCGAGCGAGTCCAGCGCAGGCAGCGCGCGTGCCAGGCGTTCGGCCGTCCACGCTGCGGGCCAGCGCTGCGCCAGCGCGCGCAGCGCCAGGAGCCACGCGAAATCCACCTCGAGCCGATCAATGCATTGCGTGGCCGCGGCTTCGCAGGCATCGGGCAGCAACGGTGCGACACGCACCAGCACGCGCGCGCGCGCCGCGTGGGCTGCCAGGCCGTCGATGCCCCGCAGGACCTCCAGTGCGGCGGCTTGGCCGAGCGGCGCATCGAGTGCGCCGAGCAGGTTTTCGCGCAGTGTCGGATCGTCGAGTGAGACCAGCCCGCGCAGTGCCGTCGCCGCGGCAGCGTCAGGCAGCCGTCCCAGCACGAGCGTCAGCCAGGGCACCAGCTGTGGATCGCGTGCCACCTGCAGAAAGGCCGGTGCCACGGCCGCGACCTGTTCCGGCGCGCGCAGCGCCCATTGCGTCGCGGCGGCGACGCGTGAAATCGGATCCGGGTCGTCGTACAGGGCCTGCAGGGCTTGCGCGAGCGCGGTCTCGCGTCCCACCGTGGGCAGTTGGTCCGAGATCCGGATGAGGGCCCACGCGCGGTCGCCGGGGTGGCGGATCGTGGCGACCCAGGGCAGCGCGTCGCCAGCCTGCGCCGAACCCGCGTGCAGCGCGAGGTAGGCCAGCGTGTCCGATCGCAACGGCTCGACCTGCACGTCGCCGAAGGCGGTCACCGCCGACGGCAGCTGACTTGCGTCCGCATCGCGGCTCAAGGCCCAGGCGCGCAGCACTTCGGCGACATCGAGCGCGTCGTGGCAGTGCACCAGCCGTGCATCGAGCTCATGGGCCAGGATGCGTTCGTCGGGCCCCATCGGACGCTGCGCGCAGCGGCGCTCGACCAGCGCGTGCAGAAGCCGCTGCTGAGCCGGCTGCAGGCGATCCACGCGTTGCTGCAGGCGGTCCAGATCCGCGGGCGCGAAGCACGCGTCCCAGCGCGCATCGTTGCAGCGCGCGTGGCGCGATGCCGCGCTCCAGGCCGCACTGGGCGACAGGTGCGGCGCCAGCGCGATCGGCAGCACCGCCGGATCTCGCAAATCGGTGCATCGGGCGATCCATTCGATGGCGGCACTGCCCACGCGGCCCGGCGCGTTCTCGAGCGCACGCGGCAGGTCTGCCATGATCTCGGCGGCATCGAAGCCGACCGGCAGGCGCTCGCGGCTGTTGAAGGCCTGCATCAGTCGCGGCCAACGCTGCGCGGGCGGCAGCAGCGACGCGAAACCCAGCAGGCTCGAGTGCTGCACGCCGGTCTCCTGGACCGCGTCAAGACCGGCCAGCAACCGCGCGGTCGCCGGCGCAGCATCCGGGTGTGCCGCGCAGCGGCGCGCCAAGGCGGCCAGCGTCCTGGCGATGCTGGCGGCGTCGTTGATGCGTTGCAACCTGGTGGTTGCGGTGCGCAGCGCTTCGTCGTCGAGCGATGCGCTGAGGCGCGCAAAAAGGCGTTGGCGCAGCAGCGGGTCGGGCTGCCGCATGATCACTGCCAGCAGCTCGGCGCGGGTCGTGTCGTCGACCGCGCCGTCGGCGACGGCGATGTCGATCACTTGGCGCAGTTCATCGCCGCCACCGTGGCCTTCGGTCAGCATCGCCAGCACATCGGGCAGCAGCAGGCATCGCTGGTCATGGCTCAGGCCTGCAGCGATGCGGCAGAAGGCGCCGAGCCGCTTGTTGCCGTCGCGAATGTCAGCGAGCAGTGCCAAGGCCTTTGGCAGATGCGTCGCCGTCAGCTCGGGGACCAGCCACTCCAATGCGATGGCCTTCTGGCGTTCGGTGGGCAGACTCGAGGCGGCCGCCAGCACTTCGTCGAGGTACTGCGCATCGGAGAGCGAGCTCGCACTGCGTGCCGCGCCGAGCAGGTCCTCGACGGTATCGCCGCCTCCTGCGGCACGGCGGACCAGCGCGGCAAAAACGGTGCCGGCCGGCAGCGTGTCGCAGCGCGCGCACAGCGCGACCAGCAACCTCCTCAAGGATTCGGAATGGGTTTTGAAAGGGTGGCTCAACAGCGCCAGCACGAGGTCTGGATCCGGATCGGCAAGCCGAAGCAGATCCAGCAATGCTTCCAGGTGCTGATCAACTGCAGTACTCACATCGGCAGACCGAAGGCCGAACGGGTCCTCCGAGGAGATGGCCACCAGGTTGTTCCAGGCCAGCCGCAACCACGCGCATCGCAGGTTGTCCGGCAACGCGCGCCGGCCCGCCTGCCGCAGCAGATCGAGCAAGGGACGGTGATCGGAGCCGCCGAGCCGCATGGCCATGCGCACCAGCACGAGAATCGTGTCTTGCTCGGGCGGTCGCAGCGAAGGTGCGCAGGCCAGTTCGGCGACATCCAGCAAGTAGTCAGGCGAACTGTCGCGTTGGACGTCGTCGTGGTTGTCCAACAGCCTGGCGACCGCTTCGCGCACCTTGCCCTCCTTGAACTCGCGCTCGTGATCGAGTGCCGCTTTCAGCATCTCTGTCAACGACGCCGGCGGCATCGATTCGAGCCGGGTGACCAGATCGTCAACGTCGTCGCTCGAGGGGGTATCGGCCGGCGAAGATGCAGACTCCATGGACCCGGGGGGCGGGCTCTGGGAAATGATCGAATCGACCGCCAGTGGGATCGACCTGAACAGCCGGCGCAGCGCCGAGCAGAGGTTGGCATTGGCGGGCGTGTAGAGGCGGTGCGTCAGGGAGTCGCGCACGCCGGCGGGTCGGGTGCAGTCGAGCGACGCGTCGCATACGTCCGGGTGCAGAAGGCTGTCCCGAACCATGGATGCGAGCAGGAGACGCGTCTGGTCCTCGATGCAAGGCAGCGCGGAAGCCAGTGCCACCAGGAATCGGTCCATCCTGACGCGCGGCAACAGGGCGTTCAGGGCGCTCAGCAGCCCGTTTCCTTCCAGCGCCGCAGCTGCCTCGGCGACCAGCCCAATCGCCGGCTCGTCGCGTAGCGATGGTTCCCCCAGCGCAGACAGGGCCTCGGCCTGCCAGGTGTCGCGCAACGGCCCCGCGGCGAAACGCAGCGCGCGCAGACGCACCCGGGCACGATCTTGCGGCAACCTGTTTGCATGGGACTCCTGCACCAGGCGCACGAGCTCGTCCGACGACGCTCCGGACCCGGTGCGCTTGACGATCTCGGGCACCTGGTCCGGCAGCAGGGCGGCCAGCTCGATGGCGTGCGCCACCGCGCCGGGCATGTGAATCCGCTGCAGCACCACCGCCAGCGCCGCAGTTGCGCGGGCACGCATGTCGGCCGCTGTCGGCGGCGCTCTCAGGTAGGCGAACTCCCTCAGGCGCTCGGCAACGTCAGGGTCATCAAGGTGCAGGCGCGAGCGCGCGCGCGCCGTTGCCTGCGACTCGAGCTTCCGGCGGACAGCGGTCTTCGTCCCGTCATCCAGCCACGGCAGCAGCCTGCGCAGCACGGCCGCGCGCGACGGCGGCAGCGTGGGCAACAGCGCGTCCATCAACCGCGTCCTCTTGGTCTCATCGAGCTGTCGGCAGGCGCGGGCGATGAAGGCCAAGCGTGCGCCCTGCACAGCCTCGCACCCCTGGTAGTCGGCGTGACTGTCGAACATCGCCACCACCTCCGCCCAGTCGCCCCATGGGGGCTCCGCCGCGGTCAGCGTGCGCAGTTCGGCCACCAGCGGCGCCATCACCAGCGGCTGGAAGTCGGGTTCGATCGCGACGCCGAGGCAAACCAGCCGGGCGAGGCGCTGTGGCAATGCCGGTACGCGGCTTACCTGTGCGATGGCCTGTGCCGGGCTCCAGACTTTGCGCTGCGCCATGGTCGACAACAGATGCACCGAGAGGTCGGCGGCGCGCGACGCGATACTGCTCGTGAACAGCACCGCGCGCAGGTCGACCGGGACCAGTGTCCACGGCTGGTCGGGGCAGTGCGCATGATTCGCAGCCAGGTAGGAAACCGCATGGGTGATATCGGTCAGAAAGCCGGAGTGACTGCCACGATCCAGCGGTTCCCATGCCTCCATCCATGCCGAGCTGACAAGCTCAGCCATGTGCACGGGCGTGCAGCCGCAGCGCTCCATGTGGCGGCGCAGGAACTGCGTGATGTAGTGCGGTATGGCCGGGCGCCGTGCTGCGTCCGGCTCCCGCCGTGCGCGCAAGCATGCCAGGCCCCAGTCGACGAAGCGCTGCTCGTGCTGCTGTGCGCGTCCGGCAGAGCTCAGCTGTTCGAAGAAGAATTCCGCCAGCCGTGGATGGCCGAACACGTAGCCCTGCGCGCAGCCGTCGCCGACCACGAAGCGACGCAGCACGTGCAGCGTGTCGTCCAGACTCCAGATGTCGAGCACGCTGCCGGGCGGCAGCAGTGCCATCAGTTCGGCTTTGCTGAGCGGCCCGAGTGCACAGGCGAGCGTGTTGAGCACGTCATTCACCGCGGGTTCGCGCAGCGGTCTCTCCTGACCCCAGAGCGCGCGCTGGTCATCCCACCAGCGCCGGAAGTAGCCCTTGAGGCCCGGCTCGATGTTGCGAAGGTCCTGCGGTTGCAGGCGCGCGACCCCGTCGCCCTGCGACCACAGGTCAGCGACGTAAAGCTTGACCATCAGCGGGTCGCCTTCGCTGAGCCGGTACAGTTCCGCGACGATGTCGGAGCGCTCGCTGAGCCGTTCCAGCGGTACGCTCAGGCTGCCGAGCAGCGCGACCACCTCTGCCGGCGTCAGCGGACGCAGGTCGATGGCGAGCGCTTGCCCGCTGCGCTCGCATCCCAACCGCTGCAGCCAGCCGCTTGCCTCGTTGTCGCCCGTCAGGTAGCGCGCCGAGACCAAAATCTTCAGCCCTGCTGGCGGCCGCGTCGGCAACAGGTCTGCGCCGGGCGACCAGTCGCCGCCTTCGTCAGCGCCGTCGATCACGATGACCACGCGCGTTCCTTCGGGCAGCGGACGCGACAGGTAGTCGAGCAGCAGGCCGCGCCAGACCTCACTGGCGGAATAGTCGCTGCAGGCCAGCACGTCGCCATGCACCGCGGCCAGGCGCGAGGCGATCGATGAATACGCCTGGATCGCGAGGTTGGTGTGGAAGCGGATGCTGATGGGGAAGAAGATGGGCTGCAGGTTCGCGCGGCCGGCGTGGTGCTTCAGCCAATGCACCAGCAGCGCCGACTTTCCGCGGCCGGCAGGAGCGGTGACGACCGCATAGGGCGGTGCGCAGGAATTGTCGATCCAGTCGTCGAGCTGCGCGAGTTCCTCGGCGCGGCCGCCGAAGATGCTCGGCTCGGCCGCATTGCCCGAGTATTCGTCGACGAAGCGACGGATGGCCATGTCGGCTTCGTAGGCCAGGCCTCCGGCGACCGGCGCGATCACGCGATCGAGCAGCAGGCGGTGCAGGTCGGCGATGACCCGCAGCGCAAGGTCCTGCGGCGAGTCGAAGTCCACCACCACGTGGCGCTTGCGCATTTCCTCGCGCAATGCGGCCTGGGCCGCGTCGCGGATCAGCTCGGACGTGGGGACGCCGGGCGGTATTCGGCGCTGGTAGATCAGGCAAGGCAGACCGCGCTCGAGCGCGCGCCGGTATTCGTTCGCGGTGATGCCCGAGCCGCGCTGCCACCCGATCAGGCCGACGTAGACGTCGCATGTGTCGAGCGCCTGGAGTGACACGGCCTCGGCGCCTGCATCGTGCGCGCCGAAGTGCTCCATGCCGACGAAGTCAACGCCGCGCAAGCGGCGGAGCGCCTGCTCGACCTCGGCACGTTCGTCCTGCAGATCAAGCACGGTCGAGCTGACAAAGATCTTCAGGCTGTGCATGCCACGCGACCGTCGTCTTCCGGACAGCCGGATCAACAGGGTCCAAAGAGGCGAAGTGACCCGTCAGGAAGCAATGCCGGCTCGGGCGGGATCATGTCAGCCAAGCTATTTGAATCCATTCATGAATGCGACGAACGGAAATGTCTGGGACAGCACGAAAAGGTGCAGAACCAGGAATATCCAGGGAACGCCGCTTTCAATGTGGCTGATCGGCCTGTACAGATGCGGGTTGGTTCCACGTTGCACGGCTTCCCATTCGACGTCGTACGGGCTGATCGGGAGGCGCTTTTCGATCTCATGAACGACATTCCATTTCGCCGTGTTCAGATTCTTGTAGGCAATGATGATGGAGTACCACAGAAGAGTCAGCGCGGCCCCTGCGACGGCGAGCAGCCAAAGGTTCTTCGTCGCGTCGTCCTTTGAAGTGAGGTATCCGACGAATCCAAGGATTGCCGAGTTCACGGTCAGGAAGTAGCTGTTGGCAGCCGTGCGCCGCTGGCTGATGCGATCGGCCATTTCAACGTACAGCTTGTACTGATCAAGCAGATGGCCGTGCCATTTCTCATTCTTCGGGTAATCGTCGCCCGCTTTGGGCTCGTTCCAGAGCCTTGACTGATCAATGCTCGCGAAGACCTTCTTGCGCGCCATGTCTGCCCTCACGGTTGCAGTCCAGGGCGAATGTGCCAGCGCCGCTGGCCGTTGGCAACGCTTGCGCGTCCCCAACTGAGGGGATGCCGGCCACACGACGTGGCCCGAACCAGGCATGCAGTGCCTCGAGCGCCGAGCGTCTTTACACCATCTTGATGCCCCGCCCCCAAATCCATATACCGATTTGACACCCCCCTCCCTACGCTATCGGACATCCGAATCACTTCCGTGAGGCGTCCATGGACGTTCTGTTTCTGGGGGGCGTCGCCCTGATGTTCATCGCCGTCGTCGGCATGGCCATCGGCTGCGACACGTTGGGAGCGCGGCAATGAGCGGGGTGTATGGGCTCGCCGGCCTGGTCTCGCTGGGCCTGCTCGCGTACCTCGTCTATGCGTTGCTCAAGGCGGAGGACTTCTGATGAACTCGCAAGCCTGGATCCTCCTGGCCGCCTTCCTCGTCGTCCTCGCGCTGCTGGCCTGGCCCCTGGGCCGCTGGCTGGTCGCCGTCGCCGAAGGGCGCTTCCCCCGCTGGTTCTCGCCGTTCGAGAAGGCCGAGCGCGGCCTCTACCGCATTGCTGGCGTCGATGCCTCCGCCGGCATGGGCTGGCGCCAGTACGCCCTCGCCCTGCTGCTGTTCAACCTGCTGGGCGTGCTCGCCGTCTATGCGCTGCAGCGACTGCAGGGCCTGCTCCCGCTGAACCCGCAGGCCCTCGCCGCGGTCAGCGCCGACTCATCGTTCAACACCGCGATCAGCTTCGTCAGCAACACCAACTGGCAGGGCTACGCCGGCGAGTCGACGATGAGCTACCTGACCCAGATGCTCGCGCTGACGGTGCAGAACTTCCTGTCGGCCGCCACCGGCATCGTCGTGGTCATCGCGCTGGTGCGCGGCTTCGCGGCCCGCTCGTCGGCATCGATCGGCAACTTCTGGGTCGACATCACGCGCGTCACCGCCTACGTCCTGCTGCCCCTGTCGCTGGTGTTCGCGCTCATCCTGGTCGGCCAGGGCGTGATCCAGAACGTCAGTGCCTACCAGGACGTGCACACGCTGGAAAGCACCGGCCGGCAGACGCTGGCCATGGGCCCGGTCGCTTCGCAGGAGGCCATCAAGATGCTCGGCACCAACGGCGGGGGCTTCTTCAACGCCAATTCGGCCCACCCGTACGAGAACCCGACGCCGCTCACCAATTTCCTGCAGATGCTGGCCATCTTCCTGATCCCGGCCGCGCTGGTGTTCATGTTCGGCCGCATGGTCGGCGACCTGCGGCAGGGGTGGGCGGTGCTGGCCGCGATGACGGCGATCTTCGTCGTCTCGGTGGTCGTCCTCACCGCCCAGGAACAGCAGGGCAATCCGCTGCTGGCCTCGCTGGGCGTCGACCAGCTCGCCAGTGCCACCCAGCCGGGGGGCAACATGGAAGGCAAGGAAGCCCGCTTCGGCATCGCCGCCTCCAGCCTGTTCGCCGCCATCACGACGGCCGCCTCCTGCGGCGCCGTGAACGCGATGCACGACTCCTTCACGCCGCTGGGCGGCATGGTGCCGCTGGTGCTGATGCAGCTCGGCGAGGTCGTCTTCGGCGGCGTCGGCACCGGGCTGTACAGCATGCTGGTCTTCGCGATCCTCGCGGTGTTCATCGCCGGGCTGATGATCGGCCGCACGCCCGAGTACCTCGGCAAGAAGATCGAGACCTGCGAGATGAAGATGACCTCGATCGCGATCCTGGTCACGCCGATCCTGGTGCTGGGCGGTGCCGCCGTCGCCGTGCTGGCGGACGCGGGCAGGGCGGGCATCGCGAACCCCGGCGCGCATGGCTTCTCGGAGATCCTCTACGCCCTCACGTCCGCCGCCAACAACAACGGCAGCGCGTTCGCGGGCCTCTCGGCGAACACGCCGTTCTACAACACGCTGCTGGCGGTGGCGATGTGGTTCGGCCGCTTCGGCGTGATCGTCCCGGTGCTGGCGATCGCCGGCTCGCTGGCCGCGAAGAAGCGCCTGGCCGTCACCGCCGGCACGCTGCCGACGCACGGCCCGCTGTTCGTCACCCTGCTGATCGGCAGCGTGCTGCTGGTCGGCCTGCTCAACTACGTGCCGGCGCTGGCCCTCGGGCCGGTGGTCGAGCACCTGATGTTGTGGTCCCCGAAGTGACGACGCCACGGAGCCACGACAGGACACCCTCATGACAACCGTCCAGAATTTCCAGATCTTCGACCCGGCCCTCGTGAAGCCGGCCATCGCCTCCGCGTTCGGCAAGCTCGACCCGCGCGTGCAGTGGCGCAACCAGGTGATGTTCGTCGTCTACGTCGGCAGCATCGTCACCACGCTGCTGTGGCTGCAGGCCCTCGGCGGCCGGGGCGAGGCGCCGCAGGGCTTCATCCTCGCGGTCACGCTGTGGCTGTGGTTCACGGTGCTGTTCGCCAACTTCGCCGAGGCGATGGCCGAGGGCCGCAGCAAGGCCCAGGCCTCGTCGCTGCGCGGCATGAAGCGCCGCACGATCGCCAAGAAGCTGGAGGCGCCGCGCCACGGCTCGCCCTGGCACCCGATGGAGGCCGACGAGCTGCGCAAGGGCGCGGTCGTGCTGGTCGAGGCCGGCGACGTGATCCCGCTCGACGGCGAGGTGATCGAGGGCGTCGCCTCGGTCGACGAAAGCGCGATCACCGGCGAATCGGCCCCGGTGATCCGCGAGTCGGGCGGCGACTTCGCGTCGGTCACCGGCGGCACCCGCGTGCTGTCCGACTGGCTGGTCGTGCGCATCGGCGTCAACCCGGGCGAATCCTTCCTCGACCGCATGATCGCGATGGTCGAGGGCGCCAAGCGCCACAAGACGCCGAACGAGATTGCGCTGACCATCCTGCTGGTGGCGCTGACGATCGTGTTCCTGGTCGTCACGGTGACGCTGCTGCCGTTCTCGGTCTTCAGCGTCGAGGCGGCGAAGGCGGGCACGCCGGTGACCCTCACGACGCTGATCGCGCTGCTGGTGTGCCTGATCCCGACCACCATCGGCGCGCTGCTGTCGGCCATCGGCGTGGCCGGCATGAGCCGGATGATGGCCGCCAACGTCATCGCGACCTCGGGCCGCGCGGTCGAGGCGGCCGGCGACGTCGACGTGCTGCTGCTCGACAAGACCGGCACCATCACGCTGGGCAACCGGCAGGCCGCGGCCTTCCTGCCCGCCAAGGGCGTGGGCGACAAGACGCTGGCGGATGCGGCGCAGTTCGCGTCCATGGCCGACGAGACGCCCGAGGGTCGCAGCATCGTCGTGCTGGCCAAGCAGAAGTTCAACCTGCGCGAGCGCGACCTGTCGAGCCACCCGACGGCGTTCGTGCCCTTCACCGCCCAGACCCGGATGAGCGGCGTGGACATCGACAATGGCGACGGCACCTCGCGCCGGCTGCGCAAGGGCGCGGGCGAGGCGATCCGCCGCCATGTCGAGGCGCTGGGCGGCAGCTTCCCGGCCGACGTCCAGGCGGCGGTCGAGGAGGTCGCCCGCCAGGGCAGCACGCCGCTGGTGGTGGCCGACGGCGGGCGCGTGCTGGGCGTGATCGAGCTGAAGGACATCGTCAAGGGCGGCATCAAGGAGCGCTTCGCCGAGCTGCGCCGCATGGGCATCCGCACGGTCATGATCACCGGCGACAATCGCCTGACCGCGGCCGCCATCGCGGCCGAGGCCGGCGTCGACGACTTCCTGGCCGAGGCCACGCCCGAGGCCAAGCTGAAGATGATCCGCGACCACCAGGCCGACGGCCGCCTGGTCGCGATGACCGGCGACGGCACCAACGACGCGCCGGCCCTGGCCCAGGCCGACGTGGCGGTGGCCATGAACACCGGCACGCAGGCCGCCAAGGAGGCCGGCAACATGGTCGACCTGGACAGCAACCCGACCAAGCTGCTCGAGATCGTCGAGACCGGCAAGCAGCTGCTGATGACGCGCGGCGCGCTCACCACCTTCTCCATCGCCAACGACGTCGCCAAGTACTTCGCGATCATCCCGGCCGCGTTCGCCACCACCTACCCGCAGCTCGCGGCGCTCGACGTGATGCGGCTCGCGAGCCCCTCGTCGGCGATCCTGTCGGCGGTGATCTTCAACGCGCTCGTCATCGTGTTCCTGATCCCGCTGGCACTCAAGGGTGTCAAATACCGTGCGATCGGCGCCGCGGCGCTGCTGCGCCGCAATGTCCTCGTCTACGGCCTGGGCGGGCTCGTCGTGCCGTTCATCGGCATCAAGCTGATCGACCTGCTGTTGTCCGCGATGCATGTCGCCTGAGCCCCGCACCGCCCGAAGGAGAAAACCATGACGTCCCTCATCCGCCCGGCCCTGGTCACGTTCGCGGTGCTGACCGCGTTGACCGGCATCGCCTACCCGCTGCTCGTGACGGGCGTCGGCCAGGCCGTCTTCCCCCGGCAGGCGGCCGGCAGCCTGATCGTGCGCGACGGCAAGCCGGTCGGCTCGTCGCTGATCGGGCAGAACTTCAGCGACCCCCGGTACTTCTGGGGCCGCCCGTCGGCCACCGCGCCGATGCCGAACAACGCGAGCGCCTCGGGCGGCTCCAACCTGGGGCCGCTGAACCCGGCGCTCGTCGACGCGGTCAAGGCGCGCATCGAGGCGCTGCGGGCCGCCGACCCCGGCAACACCGCACCGGTGCCGGTGGACCTGGTCACCGCCTCCGGCAGCGGGCTCGACCCCGAGCTGAGCGTGGCGGGCGCGCTCTTCCAGGCCGGACGGGTCGCGAAGGCCCGCAACCTGCCGCCCCGGCAGGTGCAGGAGCTGATCGAGCGTCACGCCGAAGGCCGCTGGCTCGGCGTCCTCGGCGAGCCGCGCGTCAACGTGCTGCGCCTGAACCTCGCGCTCGATGCGCTTGGCATGAGCCGATGAGCGACGGCCCGCGTCCCGACCCCGACGCCCTGCTGGCACAGATCCAGGCGGAGGAGCGCCGCGAGGCCCGCGGTCGCCTGCGCATCTACTTCGGCTCATCCGCCGGCGTCGGGAAGACCTATGCCATGCTGGTGGCGGCCCGCAAGCTGCTCGCCGACGGCGTGGACGTGGTGGCCGGCGTCGTCGAGACCCACGGTCGCGGCGACACCGCCGCGCAGCTCGAGGGCGTGCCGATCCTGCCGGCGGCGCAGTTCGATCACCGGGGCCGGCGCCTCGCCGAGTTCGACCTCGACGCGGCCCTGGCGCGCAAGCCGGGGCTCATCCTCGTCGACGAGCTGGCGCATTCGAACGTGGCCGGCTCGCGCCATCCCAAGCGCTGGCAGGACGTGGAGGAACTGCTGGCGGCCGGCATCGACGTCTACAGCACGCTGAACGTGCAGCACCTGGAGAGCCTGAACGACGTGGTCGGCGGCATCACCGGCATCGTGGTGCACGAGACGCTGCCGGACACCTTCTTCGACCGCGCCGACGAGGTGGTGCTCGTCGACACGCCGGCCGAGGAGCTGATCCAGCGCCTGCAGGCCGGCAAGGTGTACCTGCCGGCCCACGCCGAGCGCGCGGCGAAGAACTTCTTCCGCAAGGGCAACCTGATGGCGCTGCGCGAGCTCGCGCTGCGCCGCACGGCCGACCGCGTCGAGGACGACGTGCAGGCCTACCGCAGCGACCGCTCGATCGCGCAGGTGTGGAAGACCGAAGGCGCCCTGCTGTGCTGCATCGGCCCCCAGCCCGGCGCCGAACACGTGGTGCGCAGCGCCGCGCGGCTGGCGCAGCAGCTCGCGGTGACCTGGCATGCGGTGTATGTGGAGACCCCGGCGCTGCAGAGGCTGCCCGGCCACCGGCGCGAAGCCATCCTGCAGATCGTGAAGCTGGCCCAGGAGCTGGGGGCGGGCACGGCGGTGCTGCCGGCGCAGGACGTGGCACCGGCCCTGGTGGCGCACGCCCGGGCGAACAACCTGTCCCGGCTGGTGCTCGGCTCCGGTGCCGACGGCCGCTGGGCGCGCTGGTGGCCGCGGCGCTCGCTCGGCCAGGCGATCGCGCGCATCGCGCCGGACATCGACCGCTTCGAGGTCGGCCAATCGCTGCGCTCCCGGACGCCGGCGGCGGTGCACGCAGCCCCGACAGCGGCCGGCGCCGAGCCGGCCGCCGCCGCGGCCGTGCACGTGCGCCGCTACGCGCTTGCGCTCGCGGCCTGCGCCGGCACGACGGCGTTCACGCACCTGCTGGTGCCGTACTTCGCGCTCGCCAACATCGTGATGGTGTTCCTGCTGTCGGTCGTCTGCGTGGCCGTGTGGCTGGGGCGCGGGCCGGCCGTGCTGGCGGCGTTCCTCAACGTCGCGGCCTTCGACTACTTCTTCGTGGCCCCGCGCCTGTCGTTCGCCGTCTCCGACGTGCAATACCTGCTGACCTTCGCCGTCATGCTGATCGTCGGCCTGGTCACCGGGCAGCTCACCGCCGGCCTGCGTTTCCAGGCGCGGGTGGCCACCCATCGGGAAGCGCGCTCGCGCTCGCTCTTCGAGGCGGCACGCGACCTCTCCAACACGCTGACCCAGGCCCACGTCGTCGAGGTGGCGCAGGCCGTGGTTGCGCGCGAATTCCGCGCCCAGGTCGCCATCTACGTCCTCGGCATGGACGACCGGCTGCAATCCCCCGCCGGTGGCACCGGGTTGGACCTGGGCACCGCGCAATGGGCCCTCGACCACCACCAGGTCGCCGGCCTCGGCACCGACACGCTGGCGGGCAGCGCCTGGCTGTACATGCCGCTGAAGGCGCCGATGCGCTCGCGCGGCGTGCTGGCGATCCAGCCGACCGAGCCGCGCTTCCTGCTCATCCCCGAGCAGCGGCAGCAGCTGGAGACCTTCGCGGTGCTGACGGCCATGGCGCTGGAGCGCGTCCACTACATCGAGGTGGCGCAGGGGGCGACGGTCCAGATGGAGTCCGAGCGGCTGCGGAACTCGCTGCTGGCCGCGCTGTCGCATGACCTGCGCACGCCCCTGGCGGCGCTGGTCGCCTCGGCGCAGATGCTCGCGACGAGCCAGCCGCCGCTCTCCCCGCGCCAGCGCGAACTGGCCGAGAGCCTGGGCGAGAGGTCGCAGCGCATGACCGACATGGTGACCAACCTGCTCGACATGGCACGCATCCAGAGCGGGGAGATCCGGCTGCGCATCGAATGGCAATCGGTCGAGGAGATCATCGGGGGCTCGGTCAAGGCGGCGCACGGGATGCCCGGCGCGAGGGCGCTGTCGATCCACATCGACCCGGGGGTGTCGCTGGTCGAGTGCGACGCCGTGCTGGTCGAGCGGGTGCTGGTCAACCTGCTCGAGAACGTCGACAAGTACACGCCGCGGGACACGCCGGTGGAGATCCTGGCGAAGGCGCAGGGCGATGAGTTGTGCATCAGCGTCCGCGACCACGGGCCCGGGGTGCCGGCGGGGCAGGAGGAGGCCATCTTCGAGAAGTTCACGCGCGGGCAGGCCGAGTCCGCGACGCCGGGCATGGGCCTCGGCCTGGCGATCTGCCGCGCGATCGTCGAAGCGCATCGCGGTCGCATCCGCGTCGAGACGACCCGGCCGCACGGCGCGACCTTCAGCTTCACGCTTCCCTTGGGCACGCCGCCGGCGGTCGACGGGGGCGACGACATCGGCCCGGCGCCGGGGTCCGATGAACGACAAGCAGGCGACACATGAACGACAACGAAAACCGCCAGGGCCTCGGCCTGCTGACGCTCGGCGCCTTGGGCGTCGTCTACGGCGACATCGGCACCAGCCCGCTGTACACGATGAAGGAGGTGTTCCATCCTGCCAACGGCGTTCCGCTGGACGCGCCGGACATCATCGGTGCGGTGTCGGTGATCTTCTGGGCGCTGATGGTGGTGGTCACGCTGAAGTACGTGATCCTGATCCTTCGGGCCGACAACCGGGGCGAGGGCGGCATCATGGCGCTGACCGCGCTGGCGGCCGGCGGAACGCCGGTGCGCCGGACCCTGCTGCTGTTGACCGGCGTGCTGGGCGCCGCGCTGTTCTACGGCGACAGCGTGATCACGCCGGCCATCTCGGTGCTGGGCGCGGTCGAAGGGCTGGAGGCCATCACCCCCGCCCTGAAGCCCTACGTCCTGCCCCTCTCGATCGCCATCATCGTGGCGCTGTTCATGACGCAGCGTTTCGGGACGGAGGCGGTCGGCAAGCTCTTCGGTCCGGTCATCGGCGTGTGGTTCGCCGTCCTGGCGGTCGTGGGCGTGCTCCAGATCGTGCGCCAGCCGGGCATCCTCGCGGCACTCAATCCGTTGGAGGCGGTGGGCTTCCTGCATGCGCGCGGCTGGCACCTGTTCCTCGTGATGGGCTCGATCGTGCTGGCGTTGACCGGCGCAGAGGCGCTCTACGCGGACATGGGGCACTTCGGTGCGCGCCCGATACGCATCGCGTGGACGGGGCTGGTGCTGCCGTCGCTCGCGCTGAACTACATGGGGCAGGGCGCCCTGTTGATGCGCGATCCGTCGGCACTGGAGAACCCGTTCTACCGGCTGTTCCCGCAGGCCTGGCTGATCCCGGCGGTGCTGCTCGCCACGGCCGCCTCGGTGATCGCCTCGCAAGCGGTGATCTCGGGGGCCTACTCGATGACCAAGCAGGCGATCCAGCTCGGCCTGCTGCCGCGCATGCGCGTGCTGAACACCTCCGAGAAGGAGGCCGGGCAGATCTATGTCCCGACGGTGAACTGGATCGTGATGGTGGCCGTCCTTCTCGCCACCGTGGGTTTCGGCAGCTCGTCGGCGCTGGCGTCCGCCTATGGCATCGCCGTCACGGTGACGATGTTCATCACGACGATGCTGACCTTCTTCGTGGTCCGCTACGTCTGGCGGTACTCGCTCGCCGTCGCCGTGGCCGCGACGTCCGCCTTCCTGGTGGTCGACGCGGTGCTGGTCGTCTCGTGTTCGCTGAAGATCCTGCAGGGGGGATGGTTCCCGCTCGTCATGGGGGCCGCCATCTTTGCCGTGATGGCGACCTGGAAGCGCGGGCGCGAGCTGTTGATCGAGCACATCCGTCGCGACGATCCGGAGCTGTTGCCCTTCATCGCCTCGCTGGCGCAGGACGACATGGTGCATCGCACGCCGCGCACCGCGGTCTACGCGGTGGCCAACCCCGACACGGTGCCGCAGGCGCTGATGCACAACCTGAAGCACTATCAGGTGCTGCATGAACAGAACGTGATCCTGACGGTGAAGTTCGAAGAGGTGCCGCGCATCGGCGATGCCGAGCGGATCGCGTTGACGCCCCTCGTCGAGGGCTTCTGGCGGGTGCAGGTGAGGTACGGGTTCATGGATCAGCCGGACATTCCGCGCGCCCTGGCCCACTGTTCGCTGCAGGGCCTGCCGATCGAGCCGGGGGCCACCTCGTACTTCCTGAGCCGCGAGATCGTCGTACCGACGAAGGGCGCGGGCATGGCGCACTGGCGCGAGGCGCTGTTCGCGGCGATGTCGCGCAACGCCGGCAGCGTGGCCGACTTCTTCAAGCTGCCGCACAACGGCGTCGTCGAGTTGGGGACCCGGGTCCAGATCTGAAGGCGCGTCCGGAACCGGACCGCTGAAGCGTCCTGAAACCTGCTGAACCGCCGGACCGCACCCTTGACGCCCCCCGCGGCGAGGAGTCCCATGGGCGGGCCGGTCGCACACCCCGTGCGGAGCCGGTTCCACTCCCCAGGAAGGACAACACCATGCTGCGTGCCAATCGCCATTACAAGTTCAGCGGACGCATTGCCGACACCAATGCCCTGCATTCGCTGTCGCTCGCGGTCGATCAGACCATCGCGCCGATCTGGGTCACCGTGCCGGGCGGGCAGAAGGTCCCGCAGTACGCGCCGACGGTCACCGACAGCAACAACGAGTTCGCCCCGGCCACCAATTGCCAGGGCAACTTCATGTCGTTCCGCTTCCAGCCGAACAACAACTGCTACAACTATTCGTGCAATGTCGCGACGAACTCCTTCGCCCAGCCGGGGCGCATGCAGGGCTTCTTCCTGCCGCAGAACTTCACCGGCGCCGACGTGGTGAAGGGCGCGACGATGGACGGGCTGATCCTGGTCGGCGAGGCCGGCACGCCGTTCAGCGCGCTCAGCCGGCAGAAGCTGGACGGGACCGGGCACTACGTCGCGCTGCTGATCTCGCCGGCCGACGCCTCGGTCTCGTGGCCCGGCGACTACCACTGGGTCCGTTGCGACACCGCCGGCGCGCCGTTCAACAGCTGGTCGCAGAAGGACGGCGGCGACCAGGTGACCAACTTCGACTTCGCCGGCGCGCCGATCAGCGACCCGTCGGTCTCCAACTGGACCGTCAACCAGGGGCCGATGATCACGAACAACCCGGACGACGTGGTGGTCAGCTACAACTTCTTCGCCTGGATGTACGTGCCCTACGGGCAGGTCAACATCATCTGAGGGCGGCCGGCGGGTAGAGCGTCGTGACGACCTGGTTCGTCGCGGCGCTCCACACCACCAGCGACGGCGCGGCGCCGGCCTGGCCCGACACGACCAGCTGGCAGGCGCCGGCCGAAGTGCCCGGCGCCTGGCGGTACACCACCGCATTGCCGCGGTCGGTGTAGGTGACGGTGCCGTCGCCGGCGACGTACAGCCGGCCCGGCATCGCGACCGCGGCGGCGTCCAGCAGCGGGTAGTCCACCGGCGGCGTCGCCCCCGCGGCGAGCAGCACCGGCCCGCGCTGCGGGTCGTTCAGCAGCTGCGCGCTGCCGTCCAGCGAGCTCAGCGACTGCCCCGGTGCCAGGAAGCCCGGCCCGAAGCTGTCCAGCCGGTCGATCGCCGTGATCTCGCCGGCCAGGCTGCCTCGCATCAGGGCCTCGACCTGCGCCTGCGTCCAGCCGAAGCTGCAGGCGCGGTTCAGGCCCTGCAGCACGACCAGCTTGGCGAGCGCGGCGATCGGCGTCATGTCGTTGGCGCCGATCACCCCGCACTCGGTGAGCCAGGACCCGGCCGCGTAGGCGGTGGCGTTCACGCTCCCGGCCAGCACCTGGGTGCAGTCGACGATCACCACGCCGCTCGCGTGCGCCTTCAGCAGCACCTGGTAGATCGCGCCCTGCTCGGGATCGGCCGGGTTGCCCGACGGGAAGTTGCCTTCGCCGTACGACTCCAGGATGAGCCCGCCGACGCCCTGGGCGAGCGAGGCCTGCAGCAGGTTGGCGATCAGCGCGCTGTCCGGCGGGCTGCTGTTGAGCGCCCAGGCCGGGAAGGCCGGGAAGGCCATCACGCCGATGTCCGCGATCGAGCGGCCCAGCACCTGCACCTGCTCCAGCAGCAGCGGCCACTGCTGGTCGAGCGCCCGGGCGGGCGGCGCGGGCGGCAGCAGGTTCTGCACCTGCTGCACGAAGCCCACGCCGGACTGGGCCAGCAGCGGGTAGTTCGGCGAGCTGAAGGCCTCGAACTGGCTGGCATTCGTCTTGACTGCCCGGTTGCCGCGCATCAGCGCGTTGCCGAAATACAGGCCGACCTCGGCCACGCCGGCCTCGGCCGTGGCCACCGCGCCGCAGACGTTCTGCAGCGCGTCGGTGTTGAAGAGCAATCCGCAGTCGCCGTTGCCGTCCTGGTGGAACAGCGGCAGCTGCGAGCCGGTGACGATGACCGGCTTGGTCAGCGCGGCGATCGGCGTCATGTCCTTCTGCAGCCCGGTCAGCAGGAACGACAGCGCCGAGGCCGTCCACGCCATGCTGTCGGTGCCGTGCAGCACGATGAAGGCGTCGTAGGCGGCATAGTTCTGCAGCACCTGGACGGCGATCGCGCACCAGTCGGCGGGCTGCATGTTGGTGCTGTCCAGCGTGGGCGAGAACGACTCGAAGCCGAAGCTGCAGTCGCTGTACGCACTCTGCACGATGGGCGTCACGTTCTGCGTGAACGCCTGCTCGAACGCGGGGCCCGGCATCGGGCTGAGCGGGGTGCCCACGCAGCCGATGGTGCCGCCGGTGTAGACGATGAGGATGCGCATGGGGGTCTCCGGGTCGAAGGTGGGATCAGGCTTCCTGGCGCCGGCGCAGGCTGAGCGGGCGCATGTCGGTCCAGACGGCGGCGATGTGCTCCAGGCAGGCGGCGCGCGGGCCCTGCATGCCGGCGTCGCGCCAGCCCGGCGGAAGCTCGCGCCCGAGGGGCCAGATCGAGTACTGCTCTTCATGGTTGACGACGACGCGGAAGGGCGCGCCGGCCTCGGGCTCATCGGGCAGCGGTGTGTTCATCGAGGGTCTCCAGGTGGATGGACGGCATGGCGGTGCGCTGCGGCGGCGGTCCTGCGAGCAGGCGTCCCAGCGCCTCGCACAGGCCGGCCTGCGACGGCACCAGGTAGTGGTGGTCGCCGGGGAACTGCCGCGCGACGAAGGCCGCGCGGGTCTGCAGGCGCCAGGCCGACAGCTCGCCCCAGGACACGCTCGCATCCCGGCTGCCGGCGAAGGCCGCGAGCGGCACGTTCAGCGGCGGTTCGTCGGCCGGCCGGTAGGTCTCGCAGAGTTCCACGTCGGCGCGCAGCGTCGGCAGCATCAGGGCCAGCAGCGGTGCGGGATGCATGCCGGCCAGGCCGAGCCGCGCCAGCAGCAGCGCGTCGGGCAGCTGGTGCAGCGGCAGGCCGCCCCGGCGCAGGCGCGGCGTCGACGCGCCCGACACGATGAGCTGCCGCGGCGCCGCAAGCCCGCGGCGGCGCAGCGTGCGCGCCAGTTCGAAGGCGACCAGCGCGCCCATGCTGTGCCCGAAGAAGGCGAAGGGTGGCTCGAAGCGGGGCCCGAGCTCCTCCAGCAGCAGCGCCACCAGGGCCTCCATGCGCGCCAGCGCCGGCTCGCCGAAGCGCGCCTGCCGCCCTGGGTAGTCCACCGGCTGCAGCGCGACCCCGGCGAGCGCGGGATGCGCTGCCCAGGCGCGGAACGCCGAACCGTTGCCCCCCGCATGCGGGAAGCAGAACAGGCGGCAGCGGCGCGGCGTCATGCGTGGGCCTCGCGCTCGAGCTCGGCGAGCAGCGCCTCGAGGGCCTCGGGATCGTCCGAGCGCGCCGCCACCTGCATGTCCAGGATGGCCTGCGCCAGCCCGGCGATGCTGGGCGCCTCGAACAGCGCGCGCAGCGGCAGCTCGACGCCGAAGCGCTCGTGCAGCCGCGCGATGAGCTGGGTGCCGAGCAGCGAATGCCCGCCCAGCTCGAAGAAGTTGTCGAGGACGCCCGGCCGCGCCACCTGCAGCACCTCGGCCCAGGCCGCGGCGACCTCCTCCTCGAGCGGGCTGCGCGGTGCGACCCAGGCCTGGGCCAGGGCCGGCCGCTGGTCGTCCGGCGGCGGCAGCTGCAGCCGATCGACCTTGCCGGTGGCGGTGATCGGAAGCCGCTCGTGCCACACCCACCGCGCCGGCACCATCCACGCCGGCAGGCTGCGCCGCAGGCCCTCGCGGATGCGCGCTTCGTCGCGGGCCTCGCCGGCCCGCGCGACGAGGTGGGCCACGAGCTGCTGCTGCCCGTCCGCGCCGTGCACGACCACCGCGGCCTGGGCCACGCCGGGTTGCGCGGCCAGGGCCGTCTCGACCTCGCCCAGCTCGACCCGGAAGCCCTGGATCTTCACCTGGTCGTCGCGCCGGCCGATGAAGTCGAAGCCGCCGTCCGCGCGCCGGCGCACCAGGTCGCCGCTGCGGTACAGGCGTGCGCCGGGCACGTCGCCGAACGGGTCGGGCACGAAGCGCTCGGCGGTGGCGGCCGGCCGGTCGAGGTAGCCGTGGGCGAGGGCGCTGCCGCCGATGCACAGCTCGCCGACCACGCCCGGCGGCACCGGCTGCAGGTCGGCATCGAGGACGCAGAGCCGGGCACCCGCGGCGGCGGTGCCGATCGGCGGCACCGCCGGCCAGGCGGCGGGATCGCCGTCGAGCCGGTGCTGCGTCACGACATGGGTCTCCGACGGCCCGTACTGGTTGAACAGCACCGCGTCGCCGGACGCGAACAGCGCCGCGATGGCCGGGGTGACCTTCAGGGCCTCGCCGGCGGTCACGACCTCCTTCAGCACCAGCGCCTGCCGCAGTGCCGGCTCGCGCGCCACGCATTCGGCCAGCTGCACCAGCGCCGTGTAGGGCAGGAACAGCCGGTGGATGCGCTGCGCGGCCAGGCTGCGCGCGAGCAGGGCCAGGTCGCGCCGCGACTCGTCGGGGATGCACACCAGCTCGCCGCCGGCGGCCCAGGTCGAGAGCATCTCCTGCAGCGACACGTCGAATCCCGGCGCCGCGCAGTGCAGGGTGCGCGCACCGGCCGGCAGCGCCGAGGCCCCGCACTGCCAGTCGACCAGGTCGGCCAGCACGCGGTGCGGCAGCACGACGCCCTTGGGCCGGCCGGTCGAGCCGGAGGTGTAGACGATGTAGGCCGGCTGCTCCGGCGGCGTGTGACGGGCCGGCGGGTCGTCGCGCCGCTGCCGCAGCGGGTCGTCCCGTGCGTCGAGCAGCAGCGTCGCGATGCTCCCGGGGATGCCCTCGCGAAGCGCCGCACGGGTGACGAGCAGCGTGGGCTGCGCGTCGGCCAGCATGAAGCCGCTGCGCGCCGCGGGCAGGGACGGATCGAGCGGCATGAACACCGCCCCCGCCTTCAGCACCGCCAACAGCGACAGGGCGAGCCACGGGCCGCGCTCCAGCGCGACCGCCACCGGCCGCCCGGGCTGCGCCCCCGCCGCCACCAGGCGGTGCGCCAGGTGGTTGGCGGCGGCGTCGAGTTCGCCCAGCCCGAGGGCCAGGCCCTCGGCCGACAGCGCCGGCGCCTGCGGCGTGCGGGCCGCCCGGGCCTGGATGCGCTCGTGCACCGTGCCCTGCGGCGCGCGCGCTGCCAGCGGCCCGGCGGCCGGCGCGGCTTCGTCGGGGCGCACCAGCGCGAGCGTGCCGACCGGGCGGTCCGGCTCGGCCACGATCGCCTCGAGCAGGCACTGCAGCTGTCGCGCCAGGCCTTCGATGGTCGAGCGCTCGAACAGGTCGCTCGCGTACTCGATCGCGCCGAACACCTGCTCGGGGCCTTCCTCCAGATAGAGCATCAGGTCGAACTTGGCGACGCCGCCGGTCTCGTCCGCCGCATCCGGCGTGCGGAAGGTGCCGGTCGCCTTCTGCAGCACGAACATGACCTGGAAGAGCGGGTTCACGCGCAGGTTGCGCGCCGGCTTCAGGGCCTCGACCAGGCGCTCGAACGGCAGGTCCTGGTGGGCGTAGGCCCGCAGCGCGGTCTCCTTCACGCGCTGCAGCACGGTGCGGAAGCCCGGCTGCCCGCCGAGGTCGCCGCACAGCACCAGCGTGTTGGTGAAGAAGCCGACGAGGTCCTCGAGCTCCACCCGGTCGCGGTTCGCGGTCGGCGTGCCCACCGGGATGCGCGGCTCGCCGGTCCAGCGGTGCAGCAGCACCATGAACGCGGCCAGCAGCGTCATGAAGAGCGTGGCGCCCTCGCGGCGCGCGAGGTGGTCCAGCGCCTGCGACAACCCGGCGGGCAGCGCGAGCGGGCACACCGCGCCGCGCAGCGGCTCGGTCGGCGGCCGCGGGTGGTCGAAGGGCAGGTCCAGCACCGCCGGCGCGCCCTCCAGCAGGGCACGCCAGTGCTCGATCTTCTGCTGCAGCAGCGGCCCCTGCAGTGCCTGTCGCTGCCAGGCCGCGTAGTCGGCGTACTGCAGCGGCAGGGCCGGAAGGTCCGGCGCGCGCAGCGCGCACTCGGCCTGGTAGAGCTCGAACAGGTCGCGGAAGAAGATGCGCTGCGACCAGGCATCGCTGACGATGTGGTGGATCACCAGCACCAGCACGCATTCGCCCTCGGCCGGCCGCAGCAGCGCGAGGCGCAGCAGCGGCCCGCGGGCGAGGTCGAAGGGGCGCAGCGTCAGCTCGCGGACGAAGGCGGCAGCCGCCTCGCGGGCGGGGCCCGGCGGCAGGTGCCGGAAGTCGCCATGCAGCAGGGGCAGCTCGGCGCGCGTCGCCACCTGCTGCACCGGCAGCCCGTCGCGCAGCGGGAAGCTGGTGCGCAGCACCTCGTGCCGGGCCTGCAGCGCATCGATTGCACGCTGCAGCGCCGGCAGGTGGACCGGCTCGGGGAAGGGCACCGGCGCGAGCGCGTGGTAGGCCGGGCTCGTGGGCTGGTAGCGGTGCAGGAACCACAGCCGCTCCTGCGCGAACGACAGCGGCGCCGGCCCGGCCTCGGCGCGCGGGGCGATCGGCGGTGGCCGCAGGGGGGCCTCCCCGGCGGGGCCCTGCGCGCGTTCGTCCAGCATCCGGTCGAGCGCCTCGCCGTCCAGTCCGGCCAGTTGCAGCGTCAGCGCGGCGGCGGTCTCGACGCGCGCCGACTCGGGCACCTCGGCCAGGATCTTCGCGGCCAGCAGGGCGGTCGTCGGCGCCTCGAAGGGGGCGCGGATCGCCAGCTCGACCTGCAGCGCATCGCGCAGCCGCGACACCACCTGCGCGATCAGCAGCGAATGCCCGCCCAGCTCGAAGAAATTGTCGTCCACGCCGACGCGTGGCAGGCCCAGCACGCCGGCCCAGACGTCGGCGATGACCTGCTCGACCGGCTGGCGCGGCGCCACGTAGGCCTGCCGTCCCGCGCGGTCGGGGGCGGGCAGTGCACGCCGGTCGACCTTGCCGGCGGGGGTCAGCGGGATCGCGTCCAGGAAGACCAGGGCCGACGGCAGCATGTATTCCGGCAGCTGCGCCGCGAGCTGCGCGCGCACGCCGGCCGGCGTGCAGGGCTCCGCCGCGTCCCCGGCGACGGCGACGTAGGCGATGAGGCGGCCGTCGGCGTCGCCGCCTTCGCACACCACCGCCGCGCCGGCGACGCCCGGCAGCGCCTGCAGCGCCGCCTCGATCTCGCCGAGCTCGATGCGCACGCCGCGGATCTTCACCTGGTCGTCGAGCCGCCCCAGGTAGTCGATGTCGCCGTCCGGCAGCTGGCGCACCAGGTCGCCGGTGCGGTACAGGCGTGCCCCGGGCTCGCCGCTGAACGGGTCGGGGAGGAAGCGCTCCGCCGTCAGCGCCGGCCGGCCGAGGTAGCCGCGCGCCAGGCCGATCCCGCCGATCAGCAGCTCGCCCGGCACGCCGAGCGGCAGCAGTTCGCCGTTCGCGTCGACGACGTGGTAGCGCATGTTGTCGAAGGCGCGCCCGATGGTCGGCTTGCGGCCGTCCGGCACGCAGCGCGCGAGCGACGAGGCGACCGTGATCTCGGTCGGCCCGTAGGCGTTGAAGAAGCCGCGCCCCGTGCCCCAGCGCTGCACCACCGCGGCCGGGCAGGCGGCCCCGCCGGCCACCGCGCAGCGCAGGTCCGGCAGGCGGGCCGGCGGCAGGTGCGCCCACACCGAGGGCGACAGCGTCACCGCGCTGATCGCGTGGCGCTGCAGCAGCGACAGCAGCGGCTCGCCGGGCATCATCGCGTCGCGCGCGGCCAGCACCAGGGTGCCGCCGTTCAGCAGCGCCTCGAAGACCTCGCGCACCGAGACGTCGAAGCTGAAGGACGAGAACTGCAGCGTGCGGCTGTCGGCGCCGAGGCCGAACTCGCGCGTCGTCGCCTGGATCAGGTTCACCACGCCGGGGTGGGTGATCATCACGCCCTTGGGCCGGCCGGTGGAGCCGGAGGTGTAGATCACGTAGCAGGTGTTGCCGGGCCGGCTGGCGCACGGCGGGTCGGCGGTGTCGCGTCCGGCCGTCGGGTCGGGCTGCGCGTCGAGCGCCAGCACCGGGCGCGGCATCGCCGGCAGGCGGCCGCGCAGCGCCTCGGTCGTGAGGACCAGGGCCGCGTCGGCATCGTCGACCATGAAGCCCAGCCGCTGCGCCGGGTAGGCGGGGTCCAGCGGCAGGTAGGCGCCGCCCGCCTTCAGCACCCCCATCAGCGCCACCACCAGCGGCAGCGAGCCTTCCATGCAGATGCCGACCACCCGCTCCGGCCCGACGCCGTGGCTGCGCAGCAGCGCCGCGAGGGCGTTGGCGCGGCGATTCAGTTCCGCGTAGCTCAGGGACTGGCCGCCGCACACGGCAGCGATGGCGGCGGGGCGCTCGCGGACCTGCTGCTCGAACAGCTCCTGCAGGCAGGTGTCGCGCGGGAAGGGCCGCTGCGTGGCGTTGAAGCCGCGCAGCTCGGCCAGCTCGGCCGCGGTGAGCAGCGGCAGCCGGGCTATGGGGGCGTCGGGGGCCTCGACCGCGGCCGCGAGCAGCGTGCGCAGGTGGCCGACCAGGCGCAGCATGCCGGCCTCGTCGAAGAGGTCGGTGCTGTACTCCAGGCTGCCGCTGAAGCGCCGGCCGTCGTTGAGCATCGACAGGCTGAGATCGAACTTGGAGGTGCCGTTGCCGCCGGCCACCGGCGGCGGGACCTCGTCGTCCGCGTCGTCGGCCCCGGCGGATGCGGAGGCGGACAGGCCCGACGGTGCCGTGTGCATGTCGAACATGACCTGGAACAGCGGGTTGGCGTTCAGCATGCGCGTCGGGTGAAGCTGCTCGACCAGCTTCTCGAACGGCAGGTCCTGGTGCGCCAGCGCCCCGAGCGTCACCTCCTTGACCTGGGCGAGCAGGCCGCGGAAGCCGAGGCCCGGCGTGAACTCGGTGCGCAGCACGAGCGAATTGACGAAGAAGCCGATCAGGCCCTCGATCTCGGTGCGGTTGCGGTTGGCGGCGGGGAAGCCCACCACCAGCGTGCGCTGGCCGGTGTAGCGGTGCAGCAGCGCCTTGAAGCCGGCCAGCAGCGTCATGAAGGGCGTGGCGCCGGCCTCCTGCGTGAGCGCGCGCAGCCGTGCCGACAGGCCGGCAGGCAGCACGAAGTGGAGGGTCGCGCCGCGGAAGCTCAGCGCCTGCGGCCGCGGCCGGTCGGACGGCAGCGCCATCACCTGCGAGGCCACGTCCGCCAGGCGCTCGCGCCAGTAGGGCATCTGCGTCTCCAGGCCTTCGCGCTGCAGCCAGTCGCGCTGCCAGGCGGCGAAGTCGGCGTACTGCACCGCCAGCTCGGGCAGCGGCGACGGCCGGCCGGCCGCGAAGGCCTCGTACAGGGCGTTGAACTCGCGCGCGAGGACCCCCATCGACCAGCCGTCGGAGACGATGTGGTGCATGGTGAGCAGCAGGCCATGCAGCTGCGGCTGCAGCCGCACCAGCGCGGCCCGCAGCAGCGGCCCGCGGGCGAGGTCGAAGAGCTGCGTGCCTTCCTCGTGCGCGATGCGGGCGAACTCCGCCTCGCGCTGCGCGTCCGGCAGCGCCGACAGGTCGTGCAGCCGCAGGTCGACGTGCAGCGCGGGGGCGATGACCTGCACCGGCGCCTGGTCGTGCAGCGCAAAGGTGGTGCGCAGCGACTCGTGGCGGCGCACGATCTCGTCGAGGACGCGCCCGACCACCGCGGCCGACACCGGCCCCTGCAGCGGCAGCTGGGCCGGCATGTTGTAGATCGGGCTCTGCGGGTAGTACTGGTGCAGGAACCACAGCCGCTCCTGGGCGAACGACAGCGGCGCCGGCCCGCTGCCGGCGCGGCGCGGGATGCGCCGGGCGTCGGCCGCCTCCGGATGCTGCTCGCGCATCAGCGCCTCGAGCAGGCGGCGGCGCTTCTCCGACAGGTCGGCGCTGGGTGCGGGCCTCGGGTCCATGGCTCAAGCCTCCTGGGCATCGGAAAGGGGGGCGGCGTCGGGCACCAGCCGCAGCATGGCGTCGAGCGCCTCCTCGGACAGGTGCTCGACGGCTGCGGCCAGCTGCTGGCGGCGCGGGGCGCTGAGCGAGGCGAGCGAACCCGCGTCGCCTGCCTCGACCAGTGCCGCGGCCGCGGACTCGGCGCACAGCGCGTCGATGCAGGCTGCCATGGCTTCGACGCCCGGCGTGTCGAACACCTGGCGCAGCGCGATCGCGACGCCGAAGCGGTCCTGCACGCGCGACGCCAGCTGGGTGGCGAGCAGCGAATGGCCGCCGAGCTGGAAGAAGTCGTCGCCGAGTCCCACCGACGGCGCGCCCAGCAGCTCGGCGTACAACGCCGCCAGCACCTGCTCGGTGGGCGTGCGCGGCGGGCGGTGCGAGGCCGCCGGCGGCAGCGGCTCGAGCGGTCGGGCGGCCAGCGCGGCGCGGTCGAGCTTGCCGCTGCGAAGGCGGGGCAGGGCGGCCAGCGTGTGCCAGACCGAGGGCAGCAGGGCGCGCGGCAGCACCGACTGCAGGCCGCTGCGCAACGCGGCGGGCGAGGGCGGTGCCTCGCCGCGCGGCACGATCCAGGCCACCAGCAGCTCGTCCCGCACGGCGACGGCCGCCTCCGCCACGGCGGGCAGTGCGGCGAGCGCCTCCTCGATCTCGGCGAGTTCGATGCGCACGCCGCGCAGCTTGACCTGGCCGTCGCTGCGGCCCAGGTACTCGAACGTGCCGTCGGTGCGCCGGCGCACCCGGTCGCCGGTGCGGTACAGGCGTTCGCCCGCGAGGCCGGAGCAGGCATCGGGGACGAAGCGGTCGGCCGTCAGGTCGGGGCGCCCCAGGTAGCCGCGTGCCAGCGCGACGCCGCCGAGGAACAGCTCGCCGGCGACGCCGTGGGGCACCGGGTTCCAGGCCTCGTCGAGCACGACGGCGCGCACGCCGGCGATCGGCCGCCCGATCGGCACGACGCCGCCCGGCGCGGGCTCGCGCACGACGTGGAAGGTGGCGTCGATGGCCGCTTCGGTGGGGCCGTAGAGGTTGACCACGCGGCGGCCTGCCACGCCCAGCAGCGGCCGCACCAGGGACGCGGGCAGGGCCTCGCCGCCGCAGAACAGCAGGCGCAGTTGGGGCAGGTCGTCGAGGCCGCCCTGCGCCGCCAGGGCCTGCAGCAGCGAGGGCACGAGCTGCAGCACCGTGATGCGCTGCTCGCGCAGCTCGGCCGCCATGCGCGGCAGGTCGCCGCTCGCGTGGCGCGACAGCACCAGGCAGGCGCCGGACATCAGCGGCGCGAAGAACTCCAGCACCGAGGCGTCGAAGCCCGGCGAGGTGCGCTGCAGCACGCGGTCGCCGGGGCCGAGCGGCCACTCGGCGAGCAGCCACTGCATGTGGTTCACCACCGCGCGGTGCGACACCATCACGCCCTTGGGACGACCGGTGGAGCCGGAGGTGTAGAGGATGTAGGCGAGCTCGTCCGGATCGACGGCGGCCGCTGCGGCCGCCGGCGCGAGCCCCGCGTCGGGCGGCGCCGCCGGCAGGGTGTCGAGGACGAGCAGCGCGGCGCCGGTCGGCCCCGCGAGCGTGAGCGCGGCGCTCGCGGGGTCGCGGTGGGCCTCGTCGGTGAGCAGCAGCGCGAGCTGCGCATCGCGGGCCATCCAGGCGAGACGCTCGGCGGGGTGCTCGGGGTCGAGCGGCACGTAGGCGGCGCCCGCCTGCAGCACGGCGAGCAGGGCTTCCACGAGCGCCGCATGCCGGCCAAGGCACAGGCCGATCCTTCGCCCGGGACCCGCGCCGAGGGCGGCGAGCCGCCGCGCGAGGCGGTCGACGCGCTGCATCAGCAGGCGGTAGCTGACGGGGCCCCGGGCGTCGAGCAGCGCGATCGCCTCGGGCGTGCGCTGCGCCTGCGCGGCCACGCAGGCATGCAGGGTGGAGGGCGAGGCCGTGGGGGCCGGCGGGCCGTCGACCACCGCGGCGGCGGGGGCGAGCGGCAGGCTGCGCAGCGGGCGTTCCGGGTCGGCCAGCGCGGCGACGAGCAGGTGCTCGTGGACCTCGGCCAGCGTGTGCACCGTCGCGGCATCGAAGCGCTCGGTGCTGTATTCCCAGACGCCGTCCAGGCTGCCGGATGCCTCGACCACCGTGAGGGTCAGCTCGAACTTGGACCAGCCGGCCGCGTCCGTGGCCGGCGGCGGCCCGGTGCGCGGCGCCGCGCTGCCGTCGTCGTTCTGCAGCGCGAAGAAGGCCTGGACCAGGGCCGGGCGGCTGCCATCGCGCGACGCGCGGCGGGCCGCGACCAGTTGCTCGAACGGCAGGTCCTGGTGCTCGAGCGCCTCCAGAACGGCGGCACGCACCGCCTGCAGCGCGCTGCGCCATCCGGCCGCGGCATGGGGACGCGACCGGATGGCGAGGGTGTTGACGAACAGGCCGACGAGCGGCGCCAGGTCGCGGCCGCTGCGGTGGGTGGCGGGGATGCCGACGAGCAGGTCCTGCTGGTCGCACACCCGGTGCAGCAGCACGAGGAACGAGGTCAGCAGCGCCGCGAAGAGGCTGCAGCGCTCGGCCTGGGCGAACGCGCGCAGCGCCTGCGCGGCCGGGGTGGCGAGCGGCCGCAGGTGCACCGCGCCGGCGTGGCTGCGGCGCTGCGGCGGCGGGCGGTCGCAGGGCAGGGCGAGCGCGTCGGGGGCGCCGTCCAGCGCCTGCAGCCAGTGGTCCCGCAGGGCCGCGCCGTGCGGACCCGCCAGCCGGTCGCGCTGCCACTGGGCGTAGTCGCCGTATTGCAGCGGCAGGGGCGGCAACGGCGCGGCCGGCGCCGCGAGCAGCGCGTCGAGCTCGCGCCGGACGACGGCCAGCGACCCGCCGTCGCACGCGATGTGGTGGAACACGAGCAGCAGCCACGCCTCGCCCGCCGGGGCGCGCCACAGGCTGCAGCGCAGCGGCGGTTCGGTGCCGAGCGCGAAGGGGCGCGCGCACTCGGCCTGCAGCGCGGCACCAGGCGCCGCGGCATCAGCCATCTCATGGCACGGAAGCGCCGGCGCTGCGTCCGCAAGGACATGCTGCCGAGGGCTCGCAGGACCCGAGGCCACGACGCTGCGCAGCACCTCGTGGCGCTGCACCAGCCGCGCCAGCGCGGCCTCGACGGTGCGCTCGGCGATCCCGGCGGGCAGGGCCACGAGCAGCGGCAGGTTGTAGGCCGCCAGGCCGGGCTCGAGCTGGTCCAGGAACCACAGCCGCTCCTGGGCGAACGACAGCGGCGGCTGCGGGTTGCCGAGCCGCGGGATGCCTGCCGGCGGCGGTGCCGCGGTCTCGCGCAGCCGGCGCTCGAGCTGCGCCTTCTGCAGCGGCGGAAGGCCGGCGATGCGCTTGGCGAGACCCTCGTCGGTCATGGCGGGCGGGGGGCTGCGCCGGCTAGGCGGTGGCGGGGGCCTTGTCCGGCGCGGCGGGGCGCTCGGCCGGTGCCAGCGCGGCGACTGCCAGCCGCAGCGAGCACAGCGTGGCCGGCTCCATCGCTTCGGGGTCGATGCCGGCCACCCCCTTCTTGAAGGCGCGCAGGTGATCGGTCTCGACCTCGGCCAGGGCCTTGCGACAGGCCTCGCCGGCCTCCTCCTGCGCCTGGGTGCAGGCTTGCCAGGCCTGCGCGAACTGGTCGTGCAGGGCGGGGCTGCACTGGAAGTCGGACTGCGCCTGGGCGTACGCGCGCCGGGCCGCGTCCACGTCCGCACCCGCCGTGTGCGAGGCAACCACCAGGGCGTGCCAGGCCTCCTGCAGCTGCGTCCAGGCCGCCAGGCGGATCTCGTGCTGCGCCGACACCCAGGCCAGCTGGGCGTCGCGGCAGCGCCGCTGGTAGTCGTGGAACACCTCCTGGCGCGCCTTGGCGCGGGTCGCCCACGCCGCGGACAGGACTTCGGCGGGCGTCCTGCGGACCGGGTCCTCGGTGCTCTTAGGCATAGGAACTCACCTCCTGGTGCTGCGACGCGCGGGCATCGCTGGACAACAACAGCGCGTGGACCGCCTGGTAGTACGCACGCGCCACGTAGAGCCGGGCGACGACGCCGTGGGCGATCTCCGGGATCAGCTCGGGGCTGGCCTGGACGAGCGGCACCAGCACATGGCGCAGCCAGTCCTCGCCATGCTGCTCGTCGATGCCGATGTGCGCCCGCTGGTAGGCGATGGCGTGGTCGGGCACGCCCAGGCGCTCGCAGCCGTCGACCATGGCCTGGAAGCGGTGCGAGGCGCTGTACTCGAGGATGCCCAGCGCCCCGAGGAGCCGCGGCCAGCAGGGACGGCGCACGCCGTACATCAGCAGCTGGCCGGCATTCGCGTACACCTCGGGCAGCTCGGTGAGGGCGTCGTGGTCGATGCCGCGCCGTCGCGCTTCCTCCTTCATGTGGCGCACCGAGGTGTCGAACATCGTGGTGTGCACGCGCTCGGCATCGCCGTTGCCCATCTCGTCCCAGTAGTTCTGCGCGATCGCGAGCTTGATGCCGCCGCTGGTGCCGATCTGGGCCAGGGCCATCAGGTCGTCGAAGTGGCTGTCGACCTTCTCCTCGGCAACGAAGAACAGGGCCATGCCGACGAGGCTCGCCTCGCGGGCGAGGAAGCGCGCGAAGGGCGTGACCTCGTGCTCGTGAAGGGCCGCCCATTCGCGGTACCAGGCCTCGAAGCCCTCGGCGTGCCGCGGAACCTCGGCGGCATGCCGGGCGACCAGCTGGCCGAGGCGCTCGTTCCACTGTCGCTCGGTCTCGCGGGCGAGCACCTCGTCCTCGGTGGACAAGGGACTTCGCTCCGGGCCGGGGACCGAGACCCGGGCCAGGAAATGGCGGTGCAGGACCTTGTGGCGATCGAGCGAGAGGCACGGGTCCAGGCCCGTGCCGCCCAACCGCGAGGCGGGGGGTGTGCGCATCTCTGAAACTCCCTGAAGGCTTGGCCGGAGAAGGTGCGCACAGAAGAGGCGGCGCACCGCAAGCAACAACACTGCAGGACTGCAATGAATCCGATCCGTGCCGGGTGTGACAGAACCCGGCGCGGATGGTGCTCCTTCCGGGAGCACGCGGTGTGCAACGACGACGTCTTCAGGACAGGGGATGCGGGCCTGCGGGAGGCCGCGTCGCTCTTGTCGGTCCGGGGATGCTGGACCCGAAGCACGAGGCTGTCAATCGCGGCGTGACACGCACCGCCCCCCTCGAATGCGCGGTTGCAAGGGCGCCGCGGGAGGCGGTGGATCGCGATCCCCAATGTTGATGATGCCGGCGCGGGCGGTGCGCGTGTTAATGGGCGGGGCCGCGTTCCGGTTCGGGTACGCCTCGCCGGGACGGGCCTCGGTTCAACATCTTGCAGCCACAGGGAGCGACCATGGATCTACATCATTTGGCCAAGCTGGTCGAGAAGCACGCGAAGTTCGATGCCGACACGGCGCAGCGTGCCGTCGAGGCGGTCGTCGAGAGCCTTCGGCAGTCGAACGAGGCGACGATGATCATCCGCAAGGTGCCGGGCAAGTCGGCGGCGCCGGAGGACCGCCGGACCGTCCACCTCTGCGGCTGACGGCTCTCCACGCCCCGGTCGCTGTCGGGTCGGGGCCTCTTCGAGGGCAGGACCATGAAGCCACCGATGAACCCGGGTGCCGCGAACGGCAGCGTCGAGTCGCCAGGCACGGTCGAGGCCTTGCTGGGGCGCCCGAGGCTGCGCGAGAACGTGTGGCGCATCCGGCCCGATGCCCCGGCCTCGGAGCTGGAGACCCTGCAGGGCGTCTTCGAGGTCGAGACGGCGCGCGCCCTCGGGTTCATGCGCATCCGATCGCACTGCACGCCGCACAATTCCATCGACGTGATCGCCGCGCGCAGCGGCGCGTCGCGCGAGCGCGTGATCGCGGACCTCTTCTCGCTCCTCGAGCCCGGCGTGCTGGCCCGTCCCGACCGGCACGATGGGACCGGCCCGGCGCCGGCGCAGTCACAGGTGGCCGAGGTGCTGATGGGCGCGGCCGGCCTGTGGGGCCGGGAGTTGTCGGCCGGCCTCATCGCGAACCGGCTGTGCGAGGACGTCCTGCCGCGATCGCTGCTGCAGGGCTGGCTGCTGGAGATGTACCACTACGTCGCCGACTTCCCGGCGGCCCTCCGGTTCGCCGCCGAGCGGGCCGACGGCGAGCTGCGCGACGTGCTGCAAGGCTATGCCGACGAGGAGCGCGGGCACGAGACCTTCGTCCTGCGCAGCCTTCAGGCGATCGGGCTGTCGGCCGCGGAAGTGCAGGGCAGCCGGCCGCTCGCCTCGACGCGGGCCGTGATGCTCACGATGCGCGCGCTGTTCTCGGTCCATCCGGCCGCCGCGCTGCTGATGGCGCACATGGTCGAGGCCTCGGAGGTTCCGCACGAGGACCTTCGGCGGCTGCGGCGCGAGATCGAGGATCGGCAGCAGCTGCCCGAGGGGGCGCTGGCGCCGATCTTCGAGCACCAGGCGATCGATGCCTCGCTCGGCCACCAGACCCTGCTCGACCGGCATCGCCACCTGCTGCCCACCGGCCCCCGGGCGCTGCTGGACGGGATCGTGGGCGGCCTGCACGATCTGAAGCACATGTTCGAGTTGCAGACGCAGGAGATCGAGTCGTACTACCGCGAGCTGCGGGGGCAGTTCCTGCCGCCGCAGCCCGTCGACTACGCATCGCTGGAGGTTGGATCATGAATGTCGCAGAACGTCCGATGCTGCAATCGGTGGGGGACGGCATCGAGGCCACGCGTTCCGCCTGGTCGTTCGGCGGATCGGTCGCCGAGACCTTCGACGAGCATGTGCGTCGCTCCGTGCCGGGCTATGACGCCGGCCACGAACTCGTGCTGCAGATCAGCGACTTCTTCGTGCACGACGACTCGGTGTGCTACGAGATCGGGTCGTCCACCGGCACGCTGATCCGTGCGCTGGCCGAGCGGCATGCGGGCCGGGGCAGCTGGATCGGCGTGGACATCGAGCGCGCCATGGTCGACTTCGCGGTCCGCCGGAACGAGGGCAGCCGCGTGCGGTTCGCCCTGGCCGACGCCTGCCGCTTCGACTACCAGCCCTGCGACCTGGTCGTCGCGTACTACACGGTGCAGTTCGTGCGCCCGCGCGACCGCCAGAGGCTGGTCGACGCGCTGTTCCAGGCGCTGAACTGGGGCGGGGCGCTGCTGCTGTTCGAGAAGGTGAGGGCGCCGGATGCGCGCTTCCAGGACCTGTGCACCGGCTTGTACAACGACTTCAAGCGCGGCCACGACTTCTCGCCGGCCGAAATCATGGCCAAGTCGGACAGCCTGCGCGGCGTGCTGGAGCCGTTCTCGTCGGCGGCCAACGTCGACATGCTCCGGCGTGCCGGCTTCGTCGATGTCATGAGCGTGTTCAAGCAGGTGTGCTTCGAAGGATTCCTGGCCATCAAGTGACCGGCGGCGCATGGACCGGCTCGCGGACTACCTGCGGCATGTCGGCATGGCGGACGGCCCGGTGCCGCTGCGGGCGTGCGAGCTGTGCGGAAGCAATGGTTTCGAAGTGCTGCGCGAGAGCGTCGTCGTCCGCGGCGCCTTGCGCGCCCCGATCCGCGTGGCGGCCTGCGGCCGCTGCGGGCTGCTGTTCCAGCTCGACCGCTTCGACGCCGCTGCCTATGCCCGCTACTACGCGGAGCGCTACCGCCTCGTGATCTCCGAGGCACTGGAGCCGGGCGAGGATTTCCTGCAGGACCAGCTGAGCCGCGGCGAGCATCTCTGCCGGCGGCTGTCGCCTTCATTTCCGCAGGCGGGGCGCGTCGTCGACATCGGATGCGGCGCCGGCGGGCTGCTCGTCGCCTTCGCGCAGCGCGGCTGGGATGCCGAAGGGATCGACCCCGACCACCGCGCCGTGGCCCTGGGCAGGCGCCGGTTCGGGCTGCGGCTGTCGGCCGGCGTCGCCGAGGAGATGACGCTGCCGGCCGCATCCGTCGACCTGGTCCTGATCACCGGTTCGCTGGAGCACGTTGCGGACGTGAACCGCGTGATGTCCCATTGCGTGAGCGCCCTGCGTGCGGGCGGCCGCATCCTGCTCGAAGGCTGGGGCTTGGCGCAGGCGCGGCTGATCGGCGGCTTCGGGCACAACCAGAAGCGGTATTTCACCGGCGCCTCGTTGCGGTGGCTGCTGGACCGCCATGGCATCGCGGTCGAGTTCGTCACCTCCGAGGCGCTGTGTGGACCGAGCCGCCCGGGCAGCGTCTTCGCGATGGGTTGCGTGGGGGCGGGGCCGGCCGGTGCATCCGCGGTGGAGGGGGTGTGCGACGAAGGGCCGGCCGCGGACCTGACCAGCGAAGGTCTGGGAGGACTCGGCATCCATTGAGGTCACGGCGGCGGGGCGCCCTGCGACTTGCGCAACTCGGTCAGGTAGCCCCGCAGCAGCGCCACCCGTTGCGGCCTGAATCTCTCCGCGGTCGCATCGATGGCCTCGATCCGCTCGGCGCGGAACATCCGGAAGCCTTCGCGCAGCCGGCACCAGGCTAGCACGACCAGCATCCGGTCGAGGTACATGATCGCGAGCGGCCAGATCCGGCGCTCGGTCACCGCGTGACCTCGGTCGCGGTAGCGGATGTCCAGCGCCTCCTCGCGCCAGCAGGCGTGGCGCAGCAGTGTCATGTCGGGCAGGACCGGGTAGCGTTCCTCGAAGCGATGCACCTGCGACACCGCATGCAGCAGGTGCTGCTGCCCCAGCGAGGGCAGGGTCGCCGAGACCTTCGCGAGCACCGCGTCGGCCGCTTTCGCCAGGGCCGGGTCGCCCATCTGCCGCACCTCGGCCAGGCCCAGCACCAGCGCCTCGATCTCGAGGCGGTCGAACACCTGCGGCGGCAGGGTGCCGTCCTCGACCAGGCAGTAGCCGAAGCCCCGCTCGCCGCCGATCTCCGCACCGCTCGCGCGCAGGCTCTCGATGTCGCGGTAGATGGAGCGCACCGACACCCCCGTCTCGTCGGCCAGGCGTGCGGCGGTGACGGGCGCGGGCAGCGTGCGCAGGGCTTGTAGCAGCCGGAAAAGGCGGTCGGGACGGGGCATCTGCAGCTGACAGAAACTGGCAGTTGGAGTCCCTAGAGTAGCACCCGCACTGTTGCTGACTCCCTCGAGAACCCCATGACCCTCCAGACCACCCCCCACCTCAACCTGCGCGGCCAGGCCCGCCATGCGCTCGAGTTCTACCGCACCGTCTTCGGCGGCCAGGCGGTGCTGGTCACCTACCGCGACGCCGGCCGGGTGGCCGACCCGGCCGATGCCGAGCACGTGATGTGGGGGCAGGTCACCGGCGACAACGGCTTTCGCGTCATGGCCTACGACGTGCCCACCGGGACGCCCTGGAACGCGGGCGAGAACGCCTTCTTCGTCTCCGTGCGCGGCGACAGCCCGGACGTGGTCGCTCGCCACTGGGAGAAGCTCTGCGACGGCGCGACGGTCCTGCAGCCGCTCGGGCCGGCCGGCTGGTCGCCGCTCTACGGCATGCTGAAGGACCGCTTCGGCGTGACCTGGGTCGTCGATGTGGCGGTCGCCCAGGCCCCGCCGGCCCCCTAGGAGTCTGCGCGGCAGAACTGGGAAGTTCCTGAATCAGGTGGTACGGGGCATGCGTTGATGGATGCATGCCTGGAAGCTATCGACCCGACGAACCTGACCAAGTGATGTTGCTGCCGGCGGCGCCGCAGGACTGGCGGTGGACGAAGCCGAGCACATCATCGTGGCGGCTGAGTTGGACAATGTGGCGCCGGATGCGAACTGGCTGCTGCCGATGATCTGGTCGGTGGGAAGCAACCTGGGCGAACTGCCAGAACTCGGCTTGGCCGACGCGGGCTATCGCAGCGAAGACAACCTGAAGAACGCGCCGATCGGAAGCTGGTGTGCCTGGCGCTGAACCTGCGGCGCATGGCGGTGCTCGGCGCGGGCTGAGCCGCGCAGGAGCATTCGTCAGACTGACTGGAGCCTCCCTCGGGGAGGGAGGCTGGAGGGTGCGGTCGAACATGCTGGAGCTCCCTCGCGGAGGGGGCTCGGGGGAGCCGTGCGTAAAGCCGCAGGCCAGGAGGCTGCGCGGCTTCTGCCGCGCGGACTCCTAGAAGCCTGCGGCCTGGCGCGGGCGCGGCTCGGTCCGGCTCACAGGTTTCCCACCCTGATCAGGGCAAGGGGGTGACGACGGGCCATTTTTTCCTGCCGATCAGCAACAGGCCGCCGGCCGCCCACAGTGCCGCCGTCGCCGGTTCGGGCACCGGCGAGACCAGGTAGGCGTGGCCGAGCCAGGTGTTGACGATGAACTGCCCCTTGTCGTTGATGCCGGTGACCCGGGTGAGGCGGTCGCCCTCGGCCAGCGTGAGCAGCGTGCCGACGTCCAGCGCACCCTGTCCGTCGGGGCCGGTGACGTAGGCCGAGGCGAAGGTGATGGAATTGGTCTCGGCGTCGGCGATGCCGAACCCGCCCGCGGCTTGGCCCAGGCGGTTGAGGGCCTGGACGGCGCTGAAGGAGTACTGGCCGGCACCGAGCGCGAAGCTGGGTACGCCGCTGAAGTCGATGAGCGTGCGCTGCTCGTCCGGCGAGCCCATCCAGGCTTGCGCACTCAGGTCGTTGGGGTCGGTGGCGAGCAGGGCGCCGCCGATCCGGCCGTCCGCGCTGATGGTCGCGATGGACAGTTGCGGTGTCGTCAACACGACGCCCTGCCCGCCGGGGCCGGTGTGGAAGGCGGGCACCGCGACGGACTCGTCGGCGTAGTAGCCCACGACACGCCCCTGGTCGTCGATGCCGCGCGTGATCATCTCGCCGCCGAGCGGGTTGTCGACCGGATGCAGGGCGCCTGCGTCGGGCTGCGTGTAGAACGCGCGCTGCTGCGTGGGCGTGCCGCTTCCGTCGGGCGAGTCCACCGACGTCGTGCCGGCGACCTGGCCGCTGCCGTTGATCGCGCGGGCCGTGCTCCAGGTGCTGCCCGGCAGGGTGCCGAGGTCGCGCAGCGTGGGCTCGCCGGTGCCGCCGATGAAGGCGTGGTAGCCGCCCGTCGCCAGGGCCGAGGTGCCGACGACCTGGCCGCGGTCGTTGATGGCGTGGGCCCGGCTCCAGGCGCCCCCGAGCGTCCCGACGTCGGTGATGCCGCTGCCGTTGGGCCCCGTCACGAAGGCCCGTTCGTCGGCGTTGAAGGCGTGGCCGTCGAAGCCATCCGTGTAGGTGTAGCCCACCACCTGGCCGCTGTTGTTGATGCCGGTGGCATACACCTGGAGGCCGGCCGTCACGAGCGTGCCGAGGTCGAACACCGTGTATTGCGGGGTGGCCTGGGCGGGCAGGGCGGTGACGAGTCCGGCCGCGAGGGAGAGAAACGCAAGCGTGCGTGGCAGGTGCATGGCGGTTCGGCGTCGTGGAGATGGAGGGCGGCGAGCACGAGATGTGCCAGCCGGGCAGGGGGCGGTCATCCGGTCGACGAAGCCATCGGCCTCGTCCAGGCTGCTCGCCGCCCATTTTCCCATGGGTTTTTCTCTAAAATCCATCCACCAGATAAACGATGTACGGCGCCATTCGAATCATGGATTTTCATGGCATCGACCTGAACCTGCTCGCAGCCTTCGACGCGCTGATGGACGAGCGCAACGTGACGCGCGCCGCGGCGCGCGTCGGCGTGAGCCAGCCGGCGATGAGCGCGGCCCTGTCGCGGCTGCGCACGCTGTTCGCCGACCCGCTGTTCCGGCGCAGCGCCCAGGGCCTGCTGCCCACCCCGCGGGCGCGCGACCTGGCCGGGCCGGTCTCGCAGGCGCTGCGCCAGATCGAGTCGGTCATCGTCGACAAGCCCGTCTTCGATCCCGGCAGCGCGGCGCAGGCCTTCAGCCTCGGCCTGTCCGACTACCCGGCCTTCGTGCTGCTGCCGGCGCTCATGAAAGCGCTCGCGCAGCAGGCGCCCGGCGTGTCGCTGCGCGTGCTGTCCTTCAGCGGCCGCGACAGCGCGGTCGACCTGCTGGATGCCGGCACCATCGACGCCGCCGTCGGCGTCCCGCCCACGCAGCCCGAGAGCCGCATCCTCTCACGCACCCTCCTGCGCGACGAGTTCGTCACCATCGTGCGCCGCGATCACCCGGCTGCGCGCCGCGGCCTGGGACTGAAGGTCTTCCTGTCGCTGCAGCACGTGCTGGTGTCCCCCGAGGGCGACCGCCACGGGCTGGTCGACGAGGCCCTCGCGCGCTCGGGACAGCGGCGCACCCTCGGCCTGACCTTGCCGCAGATGTTCGCCGCCCCCGAGGTGGTCGCGCGCACCGACATGGCGGCCACGGTGATGCGGCGCGTGGCGCTGCAGTCCTCGGCGCGCCGCCGGCTGGCGCTGTTCCCGCCGCCGGTGCCGATGCCCGAGATGGCGTTCGACCTGCTCTGGCACCGCCGCAACGATGCGCACCCGGCGCAGCAATGGTTCCGCGGCCGGATCGAGCAGGTGGCCTCGATGCTGTGACGCTTCACCGCGCCGGCCGTCGCCCCGTCCGGCCCGCCGGTACGGGCGCCGCGCTGTTGTACGATGCCGACCGCCCCCGTCCGGCTACGCTGCGTCCTGCAGGCCCGGGCTGTCGCGGGCGGGGATGAACGGGATGAAAGCCACCTTCGGATTCGTATCGCTGCTGATCGCGCTCGCGATCATCGGCGTCGTGATCAACAAGCAGCTCAAGGCCGTCGGCAAGGTGCCGGTGGTCGCCACCGACGGCAGCGTCGCCGGCACGTCGGGCGCGGCCAGCGGCACCGTGCGCGAGCAGGCGCGGCAGGTGCAGGAGAAGGTCCGCGACGACGTCGTCAAGGCGCTGGAGCAGGGCGCGCAGGGCACCGCCCGCAAGGACGAGAGCGAGACCAAGTGACACCCGGCGACAAGGGCTCCGTGCCGGGCACGGCCGCCGACGAGCACGCGATGCGCATCGCGCTGGACCAGGCGCGCAATGCCTGGCTGGTCGGCGAGGTGCCGGTCGGCGCGGTCATCCTGCGCGCCGGCCAGGTGATCGCCACCGGCTACAACCGCCCCATCACCGAGCACGACCCGACGGCGCATGCCGAGATCGTCGCGCTGCGCCATGCCGCGACGCTGCTCTCCAACTACCGCCTGCCCGAGTGCGAGCTGTACGTCACGCTCGAGCCCTGCGCGATGTGCGCGATGGCCCTGATGCACGCCCGCTTCAAGCGCGTGGTGTTCGGCGCCCGCGACCCCAAGACCGGCGCCGCCGGCTCGGTGGTCGACCTGTTTGCCCAGCCGCAGCTGAACCACCATACGCAGGTCGAGGGCGGCGTGCTGGCCGACGCCTGCGGCGGGGTGCTGCGCGAGTTCTTCGCCGAGCGGCGCGAGCTCTACCGCCAGCGCCGCGGCGCCGCCGCGCCCACCGAGTTCACCCCATCCCCTGCCGAGGCGGCCGACGAGCCGCCCGGCATCCCCACCGGAGAGGCCCTCGAAATTGAGCCCGCACACGAGTCCCCCCCCGCATCGCCATCACGGTGATCCGGGCGAGCACGACCACCCCCACGATCACGGGCATGGGCAGGACGGCCCGCTCTCGCTGACCATCCTCTCGCCCGCCGGTGTCGTCGTGGCCGCCGCGCCGCTGCGCCGTGCCGCCAGGCGCCTGGCGGGGATGGGCTTCGAGGTCACGGTCGATGAATCGGCGCTGGCGCGCCACCAGCGCTTCGCCGGCGACGACCAGGTACGCCTGGATGCGCTGCACCGGGTGGCGCGCGCCGCGCCCTCGATCGCGATGGCGGCGCGCGGCGGCTACGGCCTCACGCGGCTGCTCGACCGCATCGACTGGAAGCTGCTCGCCCACAGCGTCGAGCACGGCACGCGCTGGGTCGGCTACAGCGACATGACGGCGCTGCAGCTCGGCCTGCTCGCCCATGCCAAGGCGCCCAGCTGGGCCGGTCCGATGGCCTGCGGCGACTTCGGCGCCGAGGCGCTGGACGAGGTCACGCCCGACTGCTTCCGAGAGGCCATGACCGGCGAGCTGGAGGCCGTGGGCTTCCGCACCGAGGCCGGCTTCGACGGCCTGGAGCTCAGCGGCACGCTGTGGGGCGGCAACTTGTGCGTGCTGAACGCGTTGCTGGGCACGCCGCATTTCCCGCGCGTGAAGGGCGGCATCCTGTTCGTCGAGGACGTCAACGAGCACCCCTACCGCATCGAGCGCAGCCTGCTGCAGCTGCACCAGGCGGGGGTGCTCGCCGCACAAAAGGCGATCGTGCTGGGCGCGTTCACCGAGTACCGCAAGTCGCCGCTGGACCGGGGCTACACGCTCAAGTCCGCCGTCGAGCACCTGCGAAGCGTGACGGAAGTCCCGATCCTCACCGGCTTGCCCTTCGGCCATGTCCCGACCAAGCTGACCCTGCCGGTCGGCCGCAAGGCCACCCTGCTCGTGGACGGGCGCAACACCCTCATCGGCTGGGGGCACTAGCCCAAAAGCGGGCTGGCCGCATTCTTGCTTGCCCTTGGGATCTGCGCCCTGGCGGCCGGAAAGCCGTGAAAACCCCTGGCAAATCGGCCAGGCGCAGGGCTTTATCATTGCGGACTGCCTCGCGGCGACGCGGCCACAAGCCGGGTTGTGTGAGGCTCTTGTTTTTTGTGTCGGCCGTGCTTACCCGCACGAGTCGTGGATCTGTCGTCGAAGGAGAGCGCGGGATGCGGGGAACTGGATCGTGGCGGGGCGCCTGGCTCGCCCTGGTGGCCGCGTGCGCGCTGATCGCGGGTTGCGACAACAGCCCGCAGCCCAAGGGCAGCGCGCTGACCAACACCATGTTCACCGCCTACCAGGAGCGCTCGCCGCGCTACCTGGATCCGACGGCCTCGTACGCCAACAACGAGACGCCCATCGTCTTCCAGGTCTACGACCCGCTCTACGGCTACGACTACCTCAAGCGCCCGTTCCAGCTCATTCCCAAGCTGGCCGAGGAGGTCGCCCACCCGAAGTACCTCGACAAGAACGGCCAGCCGCTGGCCGACGACGCGCCGGGCGAGCTGGTCGCCGAGAGCGTCTATGACGTCAAGATCAAGAAGGGCATCAAGTACGCGCCGCACCCGGCCTTCGCGAAGGACGACAAGGGCGAGTACCTCTACCACCACCTCACGGCCGCCGACACCGAGGGCAAGCGCTCGCCGCTGGACTTCGCGAAGATGGGCACCCGCGAGCTGGTCGCCGACGACTTCGTCTATGCCCTGAAGCGCCACACCACGCCGCGCATCGAGGCCCCGATCTACGGCATCTTCTCCGAGTACGTGATCGGGCTGAAGGAGTACAGCACGCTGATCAAGGCCGAGGACGCCAAGCTGCGCCAGGGGCTGGATCCCGCCTCGCTCGACAAGCCCTTCCTCGACTTCCGCAAGTGGCCGCTGCCCGGCGCCAGCGCGCTCGACGACCACACGCTGCGCATCCGCGTGAAGGGCAAGTACCCGCAGTGGAAGTACTGGATGGCGATGCCCTTCCTTGCGCCGGTGCCGTGGGAGGCCGACAAGTTCTACGCCCAGCCCGGCATGGCGAAGAACGGCATGGCGATGACGCGCTGGCCGGTCGGCACCGGCCCCTACATGCTCACCGAGTACGTGCAGGACCGCCGACACGTGCTGACGCGCAACCCGAACTACCGCGAGGACCTGTACCCCTGCGAGGGCGAGCCGCAGGATGCGGCCGCCGGCCTGCTGAAGGACTGCGGCAAGCCCATGCCCTTCATCGACAAGGTCGTCTTCACGAGCGAGAAGGAGAAGGTGCCTTACAAGGCCAAGTTCGTGCAGGGCTACCTCGACATTCCCGAGGTCGAGCGGGTCGACTGGGGCCCCGACTTCCTGGCCGACGCGAACGACTCCGACGAGGTGAAGCAGCGCTATGAAGAGCGCGGCTTCCAGTTCCCGCAGACGGTCGACATCTCGATCTGGTACCTCGGCTTCAACATGCTCGACCCGGTGGTCGGCAAGGGCGACACGCCGGAGCAGCAGGAGAAGAACCGCAAGCTGCGCCAGGCGATCTCGATCGCGATCGACTGGGAAGAGGGCTACGGCCGCATCTTCATCCAGAAGGGCGGCGTCGCGGCGCACAGCCCGATCCCGGCCGGGCTGTTCGGCTCGCGCCACGGCCAGCCCGACGGCTACGACCCCATCACCCACAAGATGGTGGACGGCAAGGTGGTTCGCCGCTCGATCGACGAGGCCAGGCAGCTGCTGGCCGAGGCCGGCTACCCCGACGGCCGCGACGCGAAGACCGGCCGCCCGCTGGTGCTGAACTACGACTTCCAGCGCGCGGTGACGCCGGAGTTCCGCGCCGAGCTCGACTGGATGGTCAAGCAGTTCGCGAAGATCGGCGTGCAGCTGGAGATCCGCGCCACCGACTTCAACCAGTACCAGGACAAGACGCTCAAGGGCAAGCACCAGATCTTCTGGGCCGGCTGGCTCGCGGACTATCCCGATGCGGAGAACTTCCTGTTCCTGCTGTACGGGCCGAACTCGAAGAGCCACCACGAGGGCGAGAACATCGCCAACTACGAGAACCCCGAGTACGACAAGCGCTACAAGCAGCTGCAGCTGCTGGAGGACGGGCCGCAGAAGCAGAAGGTGATCGACGAGATGGTCGACATCGTGCGCAAGGATGCGGTCTGGTCCTTCGGCTACTACCCGTACGCCGCCGGTGCCTACCAGCAGTGGGTGCACAACGGCAAGCCGACCATCATGATCCGCGACATGGTGCGTTACCACCGCCTCGACCCCGCGCTGCGCGCGCAGAAGCAGGCGGAGTGGAACCACCCGGTGTACTGGCCGCTGCTGCTGATCGCCGCCGCCATCGCCCTGCTGGCCTGGATCGCGCGGCGCGGCTTCGTGGCGCGCGAGCGCGCCAACGCGCTCGCCGGCGTGCAAAGCCCTGCGAAGGCCTGACCGATGCTGAACTACATCCTGCGCCGTGGCTTCTACGGCTTCCTGATCCTGCTCGGGGTCAACCTCTTCACCTTCCTGCTGTTCTTCACCGTCAACACGCCGGACGACATGGCGCGCCTGAACATCGGCGGCAAGCGCGTCACGCAGGAACAGATCGAGAAGTGGAAGACCGAGCGCGGCTATGACAAGCCGCTGTACGTCAACGACAAGGCGAGCGGCCTCGACAAGCTCACCGACACCGTGTTCTGGGACCGCTCGGTCTCGCTGCTGGCGCTCAAGTTCGGTCGCTCCGACGCGCGCAGCGCCACCGACATCGGCCACGAGATCCGCACCCGCATGTGGGTCAGCCTGCAGCTGGCGGTGCCGCTGTTCGTGCTGCAGGTGTTCGCGAGCGTCGGCTTCGCGCTCCTGCTGGTGTTCTTCAAGAACAGCCGCATCGACTTCTGGGGCGTGGTGGCCTGCGTGCTGATGCTGTCGATCAGCAGCCTGTTCTACATCATCGTCGGCCAGTTCCTCTTCTCGCGCATGTTCCGGCTGGTGCCGATCTCGGGCTTCGCGCCGGGGCTGGACGCGGTGCGCTTCCTGATCCTGCCGGTCGCGCTGTCGCTGCTGTCGCGCCTGGGCGGGGAAGGGCGGCTGTACCGTGCGATGTTCCTGGAGGAGATCGGCCGCGACTACGTGCGCACCGCGCGCGCCAAGGGCCTGTCGGAGCCGCGCGTGCTGTTCCGCCACGTGCTGCCCAATGCGCTGATCCCCATCATCACCAGCGCCGGCAGCTACCTGCCGTACGTGTTCCTGGGCAGCCTGGTGTTCGAGAGCTTCTTCGGCATCCCCGGCCTGGGCGCCTACGTGATCGATGCGATCTCGGGCCAGGACTTCGCGATCCTGCGCTCCATCGTCTTCATCGGCTCGCTCCTGTACATCGCCACCTACATCCTCATCGACATCGCCTACACCTGGGTCGACCCCCGGGTGCGGCTGAGCTGAGCACGCACGGGATCCAACTCATGCCGAAGATCGTCTTTCTCTGGTCGGACGTGGTGGTGATGCTGCTCGTCCTGGCGCTGCTGGCCTACGGCTGGCGCATCCGCGGCAGCGTCAACCTGCGCGCCTCCTGGACCAAGGTGTTCCACGACCCCGCCGCGCTGTGCTCGGCGGTGATCCTGCTCGTGTTCCTGGGCGTCGCGGTGGTCGACAGCGTGCACTTCCGGCGCGCGCTGCAGAGCGCCGGCGGTGCGCAGCAGGTCCAGGCGTACAGCACCCGCACCGAGTCGCTGCTCGACGTCGTGTTCTCGACCCAGGTCGAGGGGCGCGAGACCACCTACTCGCGGCCGCTTGCGACGCGCGCCTTCACCAAGGACTCGCGCGAGGTCAACGGCCGCACCGAGCGCATCTTCCCGCGCCTCGACCACGGCGGCGCGCACCTGAAGGACGACGAAGCCGAGTGGGCCGGCGACGTCGCGCGGCGCGCGCTGCTCGGCCTGGCGATCGGCCTGGCGGTGGCCCTCGCGATCGGCGCCGGCGTGGCGGCGGTCGTCGCGCGCGTGAACGGCTGGACCTGGCGCCAGGCGGTCGTGCAGCTGCGCCTCAACCAGACCGACCTGCCGCTGCGCGCCGGGCTCGTCACGGTGCTGGTGCTGTGCGCGGTCTTCGGCCCGGTCTTCGCGCTCGCGACGCAGTACCACGTGTTCGGCACCGACCGCACCGGCAACGACGTGCTGTACCAGGCCTTCAAGAGCATCCGCACCGCCTTCGTGATCGGCACGCTCTCGACGGTGGCGACGCTTCCGCTTGCCGTGGCGCTGGGCATCCTCGCCGGCTACTTCAAGGGCTGGATCGACGAGGTGATCCAGTACCTCTACACCACGCTGTCCTCGGTGCCGAACGTGCTGCTGATCGCCGCCTGCGTGCTGATGATGCAGGTCTTCATCGACACCCACCCGGACCTGTTCGAGACCGGCGCCGAGCGGGCCGACGTGCGCCTGTTCCTGCTCTGCGTGATCCTCGGGCTGACCGGCTGGGCCACGCTGTGCCGGCTGCTGCGCGCCGAGACCATGAAGCTGCGCGAGCTCGACTACGTGCAGGCCGCGACCGCCTTCGGGGTGAGCGACTGGCGCATCATGCTTCGCCACATCTTCCCGAACGTGGTGCACCTGATCATCATCACGACGGTGCTCGACTTCTCGGCGCTGATCCTCTACGAGGCGGTGCTGTCGTACGTGGGCGTCGGCGTCGACCCGTCGATGAACAGCTTCGGCGGCATGATCAACCTGGCGCGCAACGAGATGTCGCGCGACCCGGTTGTGTGGTGGTCCTTCGCCGCCGCGTTCAGCTTCATGGTGGCGCTGGTGCTGGCCGCCAACCTGTTCGCCGACGGCGTGCGCGATGCCTTCGACCCGCGCTCGCGCATCTTCCGCCCGCGCCGCAACCCGCTCGGCCGGCTGGCCCGGCCCGAGGCGGCGCCGGCTGCCTCTTCGTCGACCCCTTCCGCCCCCGCGTCCCGCTGAGCCGCCGCCATGCTGCAAGTCAATGATCTGAAGGTGGCGCTGGACGCCGAGTCCGGCCTCGTGAAGGCGATCGACGGCCTGCGCCTGTGCATCGCGCGCGGCGAGACCTTCGCCCTGGTGGGCGAGTCCGGCTGCGGCAAGAGCATGACGGCGCTGGCCCTGATGCGCCTGCTGCCCGACAACGGCCGCGTCACGCAGGGCTCGCTCGAGGTCGAGGGCGAGGACGTGTTCGCGCTGCCCGAGTCGCGCATGCGCAGCGTGCGCGGCGGCAAGATCGGCATGATCTTCCAGGAGCCGTCGACCAGCCTGAACCCGGTCAAGCGCGTGGGCGAGCAGATCGTCGAGGCGATCGAGGCGCACACCGAGCTGCGCGGCGCGGCGGCGCGCGAGAAGGCGATCCAGTGGCTGGGCAAGGTCGGCATCCCCGAGCCGCAGCGCCGCATCGACGAGTACCCGTTCCGCCTGAGCGGCGGCCAGAAGCAGCGCGTGATGATCGCGATGACGCTGGCGGCCGAGCCGGATTTCCTGATCGCCGACGAGCCGACCACCGCGCTCGACGTGACCATCCAGGCGCAGATCCTGGACCTGCTGAAGCAGCTGCAGAAGGAGCAGGGCATGGGCCTGCTCCTCATCACGCACGACCTGGCGGTGGTGGCCGGCATGGCGCATCGCGTGGCGCTGATGTACGCCGGCCAGATCATCGAGGAGGCGGCGTGCGAGGAGTTCTTCCGCGCCCCGAAGCACCCGTACGCCAAGCTGCTGCTGCGCGCGCTGCCCGACGCCGACAAGCGCGGCGGGCGGCTCGCCGCCATCCCCGGCACGGTGCCGCCGCTGTGGCAGGACTTCACCGGCTGCCGCTTCGCGCCGCGCTGCGACCGCGTGCTGCCGGAGTGCCACACGACGATCCCCGAGCTGATCGACCTGGGCCCGCGGCGCAACGTGCGCTGCATCCTGTACCGCGATGGTGCGACGCCGGCCGATGCCGCCCCGATCCAGGGCGAGGCCGTCGCGGCCGTGCCCCAGGTGCGGGCTGCGGGTGGCCTGGACCAGCCACTGCTGCTGGATGTGCAGCAGCTGGCGGTGCGATTCCCGATCCGCAAGGGCCTGCTGCAGCGCGCCCACGGGACCTTCAATGCGGTCGACGGCATCTCGTTCGGGATCCGCGCCGGCGAGACGCTGGCCCTGGTCGGCGAATCGGGCTGCGGCAAGACGACCACCGGCAAGGCCATCGTGCAGTTGCTGCGCCGCCAGGCGGTGATCGAGGGCCGCGCCGTGTTCCAGGGGCAGGACCTCTTCAGCCTCGAGGGCGATGCGCTGCGCGAGGCGCGCCGCGCGGTGCAGATCATCTTCCAGGACCCGTTCGCCTCGCTCAACCCGCGCATGCGCGTCTTCGACGTGCTGGAAGAGGGCCTGCTCGCGCTGCGCCCCGAGCTGGACGAAGCGGCGCGGCGCGCGTTGCTCGAGAAGCTGGTCGACCAGGTCGGCCTGCGCCGCGACGCACTGCAGCGCTACCCGCACGAGTTCTCCGGCGGACAGCGCCAGCGCATCGCGATCGCGCGCGCGCTGGCGGTGAACCCGAAGCTGATCGTCTGCGACGAGCCGACCTCGGCGCTCGACGTGTCGGTGCAGGCGCAGATCCTCAACCTGCTGCGCGAGCTGCAGCGCGAGCTCGGCGTCTCGTACCTCTTCATCACCCACAACATCGGCGTCGTCGAGTACATCGCCGACCAGGTGGCGGTGATGCAGAAGGGGCGCATCGAGGAGGCGGGCGCGACCGATGCGGTGCTGTCGTCGCCGCAGTCGGCCTACACGCGCACCTTGCTCGCGGCGGTGCCGCGGATCCAGGTCGCGGCGGCGTAGCGCAAGCCGTGCGATGAACCCGCCGACCGAACTCGAGCAAGGCCTGGAACGGGCACGGCAGTTCGAGCGGTCGGGCCGGCTCGGCGAGGCGGAGCGGGCCTGGGAGGCGGTGCTCGCGCGCTGGCCGGACGAGCCCGAGGCGGCCTCGCACGGCGCCCAGCTGGCGATGCGACGGGGCGACGCCGAGCGTGCCGTCGCGCTGCTGCGCCATGCGGTGAAGGCGAATCCCGCGCACATCCGTTGCGGCACCGACCTCGGCATCCTGCTGATGAGCCAAGGGCGCCCGGTCGAGGCGGCCGAGGTCTTCGCCGGCATCGTCGCCCGTGCGCCCGATGCCTGGGTGGCCGGGTTGCTGCTGGGCGGCCTGCGCGAGGAGGCCGGCGATGAGCGCGGAGCGCTGCGGGCCTGGTATGCGGCCGTGCGGCGCGCGCAGCGGGCCGGGCATTGGCGCGACGAGCGCAGCACGCCGCCGCAACTGCTGCAGCGCGTGCTGCATGCGATCGAGCGCATCGACCGCGGCCGGCGCGCGCTGTACTTCGGTGCCTACGAATCGCTGCGCCGCGAGCACGGGCCGGACGCGCTGCGCCGCGTCGACCGTGCGCTCGCCGGCTTCCTCGGCGACTGGAACGCCACGCCGCCCGATGCGCGGCAGCGTCCGCGGTTCTTCTTTTTCCCGGACCTGCCGAACGAGCCCTATGGCGACCCCTTCCTGCACCCGTGGGCGCAGCAGCTGCAGGAGGCGTTCCCGCGCATCCGCGAAGAGGCGGTCCGCGTGCTGGCCGAGGACCGGCGCTTCGCGGACTTCCTGAACCTCTCCGACCGGGCCCGAGGCGAGGACTACGTGGCCGGCGACGGCCCGGCCCCGGCCTGGGAGGCGCTGTTCTTCTATCGCCGCGGCAAGCGCTATGACGAGACCCATGCGCGCTGCCCGCAGACGAGCGCGGTGCTGGAGGCCAGCGAGCTGTGCCGCATCGCCGGGCAGGCGCCGGAGATCTGCTTTTCGGTCCTCGAGCCCGGCACGCACCTGAAGGCGCACTACGGCGTCACCAATGTGAGGCACGTGATGCACCTGCCCCTGGTCGTGCCCGCCGACTGTGCACTCAACCTGGTGGCCGTGGGCGAGCACGCCTGGCAGGAGGGCCGCCTCGTCACCTTCGACGACACCTTCGAGCACGAGGCCTGGAACCGGTCGGCGCAGGTGCGCATGATCCTGCTGATGGACTGCTGGAACCCGCACCTGACCGCGGTCGAGCGGCAGGCGCTCGCGCACCTGATCGAGACGATCAGCGACGTGCAGGTGCCGACCGCGATCTCCGGCTGACGCCGGCACGAAGCCGCCATGCGCCGGGCCGCAACCGGGCCCGGATGTCGGCGTGTGTCCTGCGTGTTGGCGGTGTGCGCGCAGATGTTGTGATCCACCAACGTCACGGGGGAATGGGCCCTAGGGACGCTCCCCTAGGTCGCACTGGACTAGACAGGTGAGGGGGCTTCCCACGCTGCGGGTGTGCACCGCAAACCCGCGCCGATGCTGGGTTTGCGGAGAATTTCCCGCGCCGGCCCAGCCATTACCGGGGTGCGCTTTCGCGCGTCAATGGCCCGCGGCTCAGGAATACCCTAGACGGCCGTTGTTTGCCTTCCCGTGACAATTCTTTTACATGTCTTCGCAGACGGGTCGCAGTCGATTTACAGAGTCGGCATGCGACTTGCTCGATGGCTTGGTCTATCGATCAACCTTTTCTTGGCTTTCAGGAGTTTCCATGTTCAAAAGAACGAAGGTTTGCACCGGCGTGTTGATGGCCCTAGGAGGGGCGGTGGGGTTGGCGGCTGTTCCGGCGATGGCACAGCAGCAACTCGAACGCGTCGAGGTGACCGGTTCGTCGGTGCGCCGCATCGATGCCGAGTCGGCCCTGCCGGTGCGCGTGCTCAAGCGCGAGGAAATCGAGCGCTCGGGTGCGACTTCGACGGTAGACCTGCTGCAGAAGCTGTCGACGGTTCAAGGCTCGACCGGTGAATCCGCGTCGGTGGGCGGCGGCTCCTTCGGCTTCTCGGGCGTGTCGATCCACAACGTGGGCGAGACCCGCACCCTGGTGCTGCTGAACGGCCACCGCCTGGCACAGTTCGGCGGCCAGGCGCTGACCGGCTTTGCGGCCGGCATGGACCTGAACGCCATCCCGATCTCGGCCATCGAGCGCGTTGAAGTGCTGACCGACGGTGCCTCGGCACAGTATGGCGCCGACGCGATCGCCGGCGTGGTCAACTTCATCACCAAGGCCGACATCACCACCGGCGACGTGACCGTCGGCTTCTCGAACCCGAAGGGCGGCGCCAAGGAAAAGCGCGTCTCCGCCACCAAGGGCTTCGGCTCCCTGGCCGACAACGGCTTCAACGTCGTGCTGTCCTTCGGCCACGACGAGCGCACGCAGCTGAACTCCAGCGACCGCGACTTCGCCAACACCGGCCGGGTCTACTTCGACTACAACGGCAAGAAGTATCGCTTCCAGCAGTACTCGGCCAGCGGCATTCCGGCGAATGCGGTGCACGACAACGGCACCCCGGCGGACAAGAGCGACGACTACACGTTCAGCCCTTATCTCAAGGCGAACGGCGTGTGTCCGGCGAAGAGCTTCCGCGTGACCGACGGCGCGGACGACTTCTGCGGCTTCGACTTCGTCGGCGAACTGGAAATCTTCCCGGAACGCAAGCGCGACAGCTTCATGGGCTCGGCGCGGCTGAAGGCCGGCGAGCAGACGCTGTTCCTGGACGTGCTGGCCTCGAAGACCGAGCAGATCTCGCGCATCGCGCCGGTTCCCGGCTCGATCGCCATCCCCGCCGGCTCGCCGCTGCACGACCAGTACCTCGCCCCGTGGGGCGTGGTCGGCGACAGCACCGCGCTCTACCGGCTGTACGACCTGGGCAAGCGCACCAATGACGATACGTCGAAGTTCTTCGACGTGGCCCTCGGCTCGAAGGGCATCGTCTCGTCCTGGGATTACGAGACGACCTATTCGCACTCGCGCAGCGACGTGAAGGGCGAGATCTCGGGCTACCCGGGTGCGCTGGCCATCGCCAACCTGCGCAAGAGCGGCCTGCTCAACCCGTTCGTCGGTCCCGGCCAGCAGACGGCAGCCGCCCAGACCGCGATCAACGCGGTGAACTACAAGGGTTACTGGGACGGCGGTACCTCGGACCTGGACACCTTGTCGGTGCGCGGCTCGCGCGAGCTCTTCCAGGCCGCCAACGGGCCCGTGATGCTCGGCCTGGGTGCGAACTTCAACAAGGAGAAGTTCCAGTCCAAACCCAGCTTGTTCGCCCAGGGCGTCCTCGCCGATCCTGTCGCCGGCACGATGTGCGACCCGGTGAATGCGCCCGACCTGTGCGACCAGCGCTTCGGCGACGGCGCGGCCACCAAGCCGTACTCGGCGGACCGCAAGTCGTATGGCCTGTTCTCCGAGCTGGTGTTCCCCGCCACCAAGAATCTCGAGCTGACCGGTCAGGTGCGCTTCGACCACTACTCGGACTTCGGCAACGCGACCACCGCCAAGGGCAGCTTCCGCTGGAATCCGGACAAGACCTTCCTGCTGCGCGGTTCGGTGGGCTCGGGCTTCCACGCCCCGACGGTGCCGCAGGTCAACGCAGCGAAGCAGGCCTTCGGCGTGACCTCCGACAAGTACTCGTGCAGCGCAGAAATGGCGGCGATTGCGGCCTCCATCGGCGCGGTGTGCCGTCCCGCGACGGCGCAGTACGACCAGATCGCCGGCGGCAACAACGACCTGAAGGCGGAGAAGTCGATCCAGGGCCTGCTGGGCTTCCGGCTGGAGCCCACGCCGAGCTTCTCGTTCGGCGCCGACCTGTGGCACGTCGGCATTCGCGATACCTTCGGCCAACTGACGGAGCAGGAAGTCTTCGCCAATGCGGCGAAGTATCCGAAGTCCTGGAGCAAGACGCGCGACGTGGGCCTCGGCGTCGACTACCTGGCCTTCGTGGCGGACAACCAGAACCTGGGCAAGTCGTACGCGACCGGCCTGGACCTGGACGTGTCGGGCCGCGTGAAGACCGGCTGGGGCGACCTGAACTCGCAGGTCACGGCGACGTACATGATCCGCGAGGTCTCGCAATTGCTGCGTGACGGCCCGTACTATTCGGCCATTGGCAACAATGCCGAGCTGGGCACGGTGACCTTCCGCTGGAAGGGCAAGTGGGCCAACAGCCTGAAGACCGACCACTGGCAGCACACCTTCACGGTGAACTTCCAGTCGGGCTACAAGGACCAGGAGACGACCGTCGACGTCCTGGACGGGGCCGGGAACGTGACCGGCTCGGAGGACATCCGCCTGTACGTCAAGAAGTACTTCACGCTGGATTGGCAGACCCAGTGGACCCCGACCAAGTCGGTCGCCCTGACGGTGGGCCTGCTGAACGTGTTCAACACGGATCCGCCGTTCTCGCTGTCCACCGCCGGCATCAACAAGGGCCAGCAGTTCGGGTATGACGACCGCTACTACGACTCGCGCGGCCGCACGGTGTTCTTGAACGCCTCGTACAAGTTCTGATCCTCACGCAAACAAGCGTTTTTCTCCCACATGCCCGCTGGCCACAAGCCGGCGGGCATTTTTGTTAACCTCGAACGTTTGCGTTTGCGCACTGGAGATCCCAGCGTATGGACTTTTCCAAGCGACAACGCGATCCCCGACGGCACATCGTCGGGATCGGGTTTGTCATTTTGTTTCACGCGGCGATCGTGTATGCGTTGCTGACCGGGTTGGCCAAGAAGGTGGTCGACGTGGTGAGGGCACCGAT